>Ga0209200_1000019_pt1 | contig 240060 bp, 236 predicted proteins | sample AD_UKC033_MetaG_FD_184406 | JGI IMG/M metagenome (GOLD analysis project Ga0209200, IMG submission 184406) | Active sludge microbial communities of municipal wastewater-treating anaerobic digesters from USA - AD_UKC033_MetaG (SPAdes) (version 2) | ecosystem: Engineered > Bioreactor > Anaerobic...
TTTTTCTCGAGCAGCAATAAGGGCATTTTTTTTACCATTATTCACCTCTCCCGAATAATATAACTCTAATCCCATGATATTGAACAAGAATATGCCATTTTTAGCCACAAATATTTGCAATTATGCCAAATTTCAAAATTTGGATTTTAAATTTTAGATCTGTTGAAACGCCACCGTTGTTATTTTTTCTTGAGCTCTGCCTTCCGGGCAAGCTCCTTCATCTGTCTGACGGCTTCGCTCTTAGGATCGATCCTGAAAGCCTGTTCCAGCAGGGATTTCGCCCGGTTCGGCATGTTCTCCTCGATGTAGAGGGCCGAAAGGTCAAGAAGATAGCGGACGTTCCAGGGGTCGTTGTCTATCGCCATCCTGAACTCGCGTTCAGCCATGTGGCGCGATTTCGCTCCGCCGGTCTGGAGATACACTTTGGCGAGAAGATGGTGGGCGGGAGCAAAGAAAGGGTTGTAAACGAGGGCGGTCTTCAGGTACTGCCCGGCCTCGTAAGGCTGTTCGTTCTCCTGGAACTCCATCGCCTGGGAGTAGAGCTTTTCGGCCTCCTTCTCGCGGTTTCCCGTCACCTTCTGCATGTCGGTCTTGTTCTCGCCAATGCGGGCGACGAACTTTAGCTGTTCGCCGTGCTGGATCTTGTCGCGGTGCTTCGTATCCAGATACGACGCTTCGAGGAGGAGCAGGGCCTCCGCGAGCTTCGCGTGTATGAAGGTGAGATGTTTGGAAAAGTTCTTGCGGGTAGTGGGGTGAAGCTTGTTCAGGTCGAATAGGGTCTCGAGGCTCCTGAACGACTCGAGCGCGTCCTGGAGGCTCACGTTCTCCTTTACGCCCAGGACCTTGTAGGGGCTGAGGCCGGGGATGTCGAGGCTCTCGGAGAACTGCTCCACCGCGAGCGCCTGGGAATTTATCAGCCTTTCCTCGGTCTCGATCTCGCCCTTCAGGTAGGACATTCTCTGCGGAACGCCGCCCTTCGGATTCGATTCGATCATTCCCAGGATGAAAAGCATGTAGATCTTCCTGAGTAGCTGTGACTCGGAGATCGACACTATCGTCTTCTTGATCTCTTCGTATCGGAGATAGCTTTCGAGGGTGTGAAGTATGAACCCCTCGTCGGGCATCAGGCTTATCTGGCGGCTCATCCTCGCGACATCAGGATTTTTCCTGAACGAGCATTTTTTCAGGAGCTCGATCTCCGAAAGGGAAAGCCTTTCGATCAGCTTCCTGAGGATCGACACCGTGTCGATATTTATGAAGGCTCCTTCGACGGTCTCCCCGACTTTTTTCCTGATCTTCGTCTCCAGGCTCAGCGGCAGCCCCTCGAAGAACATGTTGAAGGCGAGGGTCTTGACCTCCGTCATCTTTTTCTGGTCAAGGAAAGGCGTGCCGTCTATTCCGGATATGTCAGAAGTAACATCTTCGAGCGTATCGGGAATGGCCATCCCGCTCCTTTTAAGGTATTCCCTGTAGTTATGCCTGAAGGTTTCGTCGATCAGCGTCTGGAGCATTCCGTTCTTCACCGCGAGCCTGAACTCCGAATCCCCTAGCCTGAAATGATAAACCCCGGTCCTCTCGTCCGACGCGACCGAGGCAAGAAATTCGGTAATAGTCATCTGCGGAAGAGGAGGCTCCATGAAGAAAGGTTCGAGGACCTTGAGCACCTCCCTGAACTTCGGATCGCCCTCTATCACGGAAAGCAGGCCGAAGAGGTCGCGTTCTTCCTCGGAAGGGAGGTTGTCCGGCCGGAATCCCCAGACTATGGCGGGAGGGATCAGGCCGATGTTCTTCTCGACCTCTTTCAGGAACTCGAAGCCGTCCTGGCCGTCCTGCGATTCGGGAAGCAGGAGGATCGAAGGGGCGAACTCCTTCACTTTCACCATTCCTTCGGTGAAGTTCCCCGCCTTCTTCATCTGCCATTCTTTGGGTACAGGCAGTTGGGGGACTTCACGGTTCCATATCGCCAGGATGTATTTATGCAACTTCGCCCGTCCCTGTCATCTTCTCTCCCCGATCATGACGGCTCATTTTAGCTTTCAGTTTCCCCACTTGTCAATGACCGCCTTCAGTTCGGCGCTGTCGTGGGCCGCTTTTTCAAGGGGGACTCCGTCAAGCGCTGCTTTCAGCGCGAGCCTTACCGCCCTCGCTCCCGCCGCGGTCCCTCCGGGATGGCCGTGGATTCCTCCGCCGAACTGGAAAATGCAGTCCCTGCCGAAGATCTCGACGAGCGCCCGGATGTGGCCCGGGTGAAGTCCTCCCGAAGCTATCGGCATGGCGGCTTTCACATCTCCCCATTCCTGCCTCAAAGCCCCGCTTCCCTCGGATCTTTCTCTCAGCGCCGCCGCGCACTTCAGCACGGATTCCTTCGACCCCTCCATCTTCCCGACCGCCGTCCCGATGTGGAGCTGGTCAATTCCCGCGAGCCTCGAAGCCCGAGCCATCACTTCCATTGAGATACCGTGTAATTTCGACCTCGTGAACGCCGCGTGCATAGCCCTGTGCCCGTGCAGTATGAGGTCGAGCGAAGCGTTCCTGACGGTTTGAAGTCCCGCCCAGCCGACCGTGACGATGTCCACCATGGCGAACATCCCGCCCAGCTTTTCGACAAGCTCCGCCCTCCTGAGCATGGTTTCGACGGGGGCCGTGATGTTGGGGATGTAGCCCTTCTTTTCGCCCGTCTCGTCCTCGGCTTTCTTCGCCTTGTCGAGGCACTTTTTTAGCCGCTCATCGAAGGGGCAAAAATCCTGCGAAGTGAGGTTCTCGTCGTCCTTCACCACGTCGCAGCCGTTCCTCATCGCCTCGTAAAGCACTTCGGACTGAGCCTCCGGGTCGAGGCCGATCTTCGGTTTCACGATGGTCCCCACCAGCGGCCTCTCCTTCACGCCGAACTTTTCCCTGATCCCGTCAATGCCGGATCGAGGCCCGGGAAAGCTCCCGACGACCCCCGGAGGGAATCTAATCGATTCGAGGCGCAGGTTCTTCACATCCTTCATCCCGAATATGTTGCCGGCTACCGAAGAGAATATCTGCGGCATGTTGCCGTTCTCGAAAAGGATCGCGGGATAGGCGACCTCGATCACTGCTCCTTCTATCTTCGTCACCTTCGCCCTGAACTTCTCCCTGAACTTCCCGTCCATCGCGGCAACTTCCGTCCATGTGCCTATGGAAGACTCGGCGGCTATTGCGTTGGCCGCCTTCTCGACGGTGAGACCCTCGGACGGCTCTACCGTGAACCTTGCAACAAGCTCGTCTTCCGAAGGGATCCTTCCGAGTTCGAGATAGAACATTTTTTCCGCCATTGTCTCCTCCCTCTTCAGTCGAGGATGCTCTTTTGAATGCCCTTTTCGGTTATGAACGCCGTGATGTATTTCAAGTGCACCTTGTCGAAGGCGGGGTTCCTGATCTTCACGCCGTGCGGGGCGTCGGGCCATACTTCGGAGGGGTCCCGCTCCTCGACCGCCTCGTCTATCCTGTCCCCGGCGATCTTCATCGTGTGCGTCGCGCAGTAGGTCGGCACGTCGTACTTGGAAGCCACGACGCAGAAAATTCCCGTCCCCACCTTGTTTATGAGGTAGCCCGACGGCAGGACGGAGTCCGCCCCGAAAAGAAAGAGGTCCGCCCCGTCTATGGCGTATTTGCCAGCGGAATCGACCATGTGATAGACCTCTATTCCAGCCTCGGCGAGCTCGCGCGCCGTGATCCTCCCCTGGTACCTGGGCCTCGTCTCTGTGGTGAAGGCGGTGAAGTTCTTTCCCTGCCTTTTCGCCTCCTTCAGGATGCCTACCGCCGTCGAGCTATGGCAGTGGGTGAACACCTTCGTTCCCTCGTGGATCAGTTGGGCACCGAACTCGTAGATCCTCTTCTCCCCCGCCTCTATCTCTTCGAGGATGGATGAGGCCAGGTCGTTGAGCTGAACCTCGCCCTCGAGCCCCCGCGCCTCCCTGACGAAAAGCTTCAGCATGTTCCTCAGCATCGGTTCGTTGGGCCTCGCGCTTGAGAGAAGCTCGACGATCTTCCGAGGGTCCTCCCCGGGAAGGTCTATCATGTCCCTGGAAAGCGCGAGAAGCGCGGCTTTCGCGATCTTCATCGCCCCCTGTATCTCGAGCGCTTTTATCTTTTCGTAAGTCTCCCGCGAGGCGCTCATCACACTACCTCTATCATCTTTTTGTGCGTTTCCCAGTATTCCATCGCGTAGCCGAGGTCCGCTTCCTGCTCGGCGTAGACGCGGAAAACAGGTTCTCCCTTCTTCACCTTCTCCCCCACCCTCTTGAGGATGTAAAGGCCCGCGCCGGTGTCCTCGGGGGCTCCGGCCAGCTTGGCGAACTTGGCAAGCATGTGGTTGTCGTAGCTTTCTATCCTGCCGTTTTTTGGAACGGGGATCTCCCTTACGAGCGGCCCCGGTTCCTTCTGCTGACGCCGCCCCTGGGCGTCCATGATCCTGTTCATCTTGTCGAGGGCCTTGCCGCTGTTGAGGATCTCTTCCGCGATCTTGTAACCCTCTCCACCCCTTACCTTGGGGTCGAACTCGATTATCCTTCCCGCGAGATCGATCGATTTTTCCCTCAGGTCCTGCGGCGCATTCGGGTCATTTTGAAGGACTGCCATCACGTCCCGTGCTTCCAGGATCGGACCGATGCCTCTCCCGATCGGCTCGGCACCGTCGGTGATGATAACATCCACAAGCATGTCGAGGTGTCCGGCGACATATTCGAAGAGCTTCTTCAGCGTTGCCCCGTGCAGCGCCGACTGCACCTTCGCGGTCTTCCCCACGGGAATGTCGATCAGGACATGCGTCGCGCCCGCCGCCTTCTTCTTCGAGAGGATCGATGCGACTAGCTGTCCGGGAGCGTCTATGTTCAGCGGTCTTTCGACCGATATGATGATGTCGTCCGCAGGGGCGAGGGTGAATGCTCCACCCCATCCCAGGCAGCCGCCCTCCTTCGCCACGATCTCCTGCATCTTCGGAAGGGAGAGATTGACATCCGCAAGCACGTCCATCGTGTCCGCTGTTCCCGAAGGCGAAGTTATGGACCTGCTGGACGTTTTAGGAATGGGAAGGCCGTATTGCGCCACGATCGGGATCACCACCATCGTCGTCCTGTTGCCCGGTATGCCGCCGATACAGTGCTTGTCGACCACCATCGGGAAGTCCCACTTGATGCTGTGGCCCGTCTCGACCATCGCCTTCGCAAGATAGACCACCTCTTCCCGCTCCATCGGCCCCTGCGCGCAGGCGACGACGAATGCCGTCAGCTCCACCTTCGAATAGCGGTTCTCGACGATGTCCTTCGTTATCTGAAGGTAATCGTCCTCGTCGAGGATCTCCCCGTGGATCTTCTTCCTCACCAGGTCGACCGATTTCACCGGGTCCATGTGTCTCAGCTTCACCTCGGTCCCCGCCGGAAGCCCCAGCTTCTCGAAGGCGTATTCGCACAAACCCACCTCGCCCTTCGCGAGGATCGGCTCCTCTATCGTGTTCAAAAGGCCCACCATAGTCCTGCCGTCAAAGCTGATCTCCACCTTCGTCTGAGGGCTGAAGGTCTGCGCCCTGCAGAACTCGCTGTCCTTCCTGAGAAATATGACGTTCTCCCTGAATGTGTTCACGTTGACCGGCCGGATCTTCATCTCGGGTCCTCCTATTCACCATCATTGTAGGACGGAACGGATTTTTATGAAAGAAGCCTTTAAATAAGCAGTTTGACTTTTTTAAAATTGATTTTGTAGTAAAATGGATTCTAAAAACAGTAGATACAACTTTTGTTGAAAAAGATATTGATAAGGAGGGCAAGATGATGGCAAGGCTCAACTATCTCCTTGTTTCTTTTTTTGCGTGCTCATTTCTGATGTCGGCACAGGCAGTTTTCAGCCAGACGAGCGGCAATTTCCAGAACAAGGAACATGTGATAAACAATGGAGGGAACCCGGCTCCCGCCCTCACATCCACGAACTATCAGATCACCTTGAGCAGTATCGGGGACGGCCTTTCCGGAACGGCGATGAGCTCTCCCGGCTATCAGATTGACGGAGGATTTGAAGCTTCTTATCCCCCGCCCGGCGAAGTCCTGGACCTGATGTTCTCTGACAATACTACTTTCGCCTGGGATACAGAACTGTCCGTCGGGACCTACAACGTTTACAGGGGCAACATCACGGACCTTGCATCAGGTTACGGGACTTGTTTCACTCAGGGGTTGACAACAGTGACGGCTATCGATGCCGAGACTCCTTCTTCAGGCCAGTGCTTTTTCTACCTGGTAACGGCGGAGAACAGGATCGCCGAAGAGGGAACGATGGGAAATAATTCGAGCGGCGCGAAGCTCGACAACGCGTAATCCCTGTCGACCTGGATCGCGTGGACGGAACTGCCGGGCGACCCGTAAACATACGTGTAGTTCTGTCCCGTGATGTAGTACATCGTCCCGTTCGCGTCCGCCACTATCGCTATGCGGGTCGAGCCCACGTTCACATCCATCCCGCACGGGACGGGGAAGCTGTATGTCCTGTTGCCCCAGTTGTCCTTTATCGTCGTGCCGCTTCCCGAACCGGCGGGGATCTTCACAACCTTGCCCCTGCTCCCGTCCGCGATGTAGCACGACCCGCCGTCCGGGTCGACCGCTATGCCGACGGGAGTGATGAGGGTCGTAAAGCCCGTATCGGTCGTTTTGGCGTATTCGCTCCTGGCACCGCTCGTCACATTTACCTGCCAGACAGTCGTGACTCCGTTCGTCCCGTCAACATAAAGTATCCTGCCGTCCGTCGTCACTCTTGATATGTAGGGGACGGCCGCATCGGTATAATACTTCGTTGTCGAGTTCGCAAAAATGGAGATAATGCATAGATAAGCCACTATTTTTTCGGAGGCTCCTTCATCTCTTGTTTCTTTTGTTCGGACTGCTCTTCCGTCGAGAGTCTCCCCTTATGCTCCGGTGAAACAAGCAGTTCCATATAGCGCTTTGCTTTTTGGCGATCAGCCTCATTCACCGCATCGCATGCTATTTCCTCGAACAGCTTGATTGCTTTCTTTTCTTCATACAAAGCAATATACGCCTGCGCCATCCTGAACCGAAGCTCGTCCCGATATACAAAGTCAGGATGATGCTTGAGAATAAGATCTCCTTTTTCGATGATTCCTCTTTGAATGTCCTCTGCGGTCAGCCAGATGTTTTCCCCCTTCTCGTTCTTTAAAATGTTCCTGTTATCGTCGGTTTTAAACGCCCCGTTCAAGAATTTCGGCTTATGAACTTTTTCAAGATATTCCTCCGGTGTCATTGCGACACGGGGAGAACCGGGGTTGCCGAACATGGCATACGCCGCATAAGTCGAGGTGGGGAATTTTTTAAGGAGTTCTATAGAATGGTCTCGGATCACACTCACATAGATTTTTGGCGAAGCTTCTTTGGAAGGATCTATTCCCAAAGCCAACAGCGCTTGTAAATCATCCCCTTTCGGATAATCAACGTGGCACATTACGACATTGCTGGACAATATTCCTGTCCAAAACGGCGCTGTTTCATTCTGGGTGTTGTTTTCCGAATGATAACTTGCCTGAACTTCATAGTCGCCGGGCATAAGCCAATATTTATATGTAAACTTGGCCTGACCCTGGTAACTTGGATATACCACAGGCACATCCGATGGCGGAGGTAAAACCGAGGGGCAGGGCGGCAGGTCGGTTGCTATCAAGGTATTGATACCACTTGCATTTTTAACGGCAATTCGTAGCAACCCGCCGTCACATGGACCAAATTCTCTGGCGAGCTTAAAAACACCTGTTGATTCCATTTTCACTTCTATAATGACTGGTTCTCCTAGCACTGCGCTTGTATTTTTTATCTCGACTGATAATTTTGTTGATCCTACTTCCCCCCTGCCGGTCAGAGCATAAAGCATAACTAATAGAGCAATCAGAATCCTTTTCATCGAACCCTCAGGATTATTTCTCCTCTTTTGCTTCAGGAACGCTCTTTTCGACCGGGGCGCTGATCCATCCTTTCTGCTTCATTATCTCAACGAACAGTCCAGCCTTTTCTGCAATGCAAGGCTTTGCTTCCTTGGATAGCTTGATAAAATCGGCTTCGGCTGCCTGGTAGTTTTTAAGGGCAACCTGGTTCATTGCAAGCTTCAGCCGAAGTTCATCGGCGAACCATATGTCGGGATGGTTCTTGATAATAATTCCGGCCCACTTGGACCACCATGCCGCATTCATTTCATCCTTCATTTCCATCCAACCGTTTTCCGTGGGATAGGAGTTGGAAAGGAATAGGCCGGTTTCAAGAGAACGAAGAAACATTGGATTAGCAAAATCGGCACCTGCGAATCCTTTGAGACGGTCGTAAATAACGTACGATGCGTAAGTCGCGGTAGGGTAATTTTTAAGTAACATTTGAGGTACAGGAATCCTAAATGATGACAACAATTCCCCCCACGTCAACGGCTTTGCTTGCGCAGTATATCCCCTTAACGTTTTTGGGTCAGCCTTGTTCAGCCACTCGGTGACCGCATTAATATATGCCAGGTCTTCGCCTTCAGGTTTTTGAAATTCAACCTCAATTTCACCAACTGCCTGTGCATATCGGATGTCTTTTACAAGAGGACCTTCAACAACCATTATCTTCACAGCCACTCTCGCGGTCCACTTGCCCGTCAAGTCACGACTTAACGGACATGCTTTATCGGCGTATATTCCGCTCGACATCCTGAATGTTTCACCTGCCCCGAACAATACCTTGTCTTTTATCGGAGCATTCGGAAAAGCACCGGTGGATGACGCGGATTCGCCGCTTTGCGTGCAATTTAATTCTTGCCCTGCGACATCGATCAATATTGCGCCGCCAGATCTGATGCCATTTTTTAGCTCTTTTCCGCATATCCATAGATCTTTATGGCTATCATTGGTCAACGTAACGGACAATGAGACTGGTGCCCCAGGAAGAACTTTCACTTTTTTGGGCGTTACATCAATTGAAAATTCTTGCGATGCTATATTGACTGCCCAGAGCATTAAAAACGAAAACAACATTCTCACTTTCATATTACCCTCCATATCAGGGAATTGGATCAGATATTGTTCGGATTGCGCTGTCCGGCTTTATAGTGGAACCACAATTCGGATCGCCGAGAAACAAGTCTTCTTTACAAAAACGATTAAACTCATCTATCAGATTGCCCCCCTTCCAATCCATCAAGCAAGGATTATCATTCGGGCAGCCAGTTGTAGTGAAATTCCACCATGGTCTATCGTCATGTTTACCAAGATTGGTATCACTACCGCAGGTCAAGTTACTGCAACGGTTGAGCCAGAATTGATGAGCCAATTCATGGTTTGTTAAGGCCTGTGTGACCAAATTAACTTGTTCGGGTGTATAGCTTTGATTCTCCCCTAATCCTTCCACCGTCCATCTGTAAATATATGAGTCATCGTTCGAAGGATCAGTAATTCCAGTCGTTGATCCTGTCCAAACAAAATCATCACCTCTGCAACCAACAAGATGAAAGTAGTTCCAATTATAGGTATTGTTCTTCCACCAGATCTGATGAAAATTCAACCTGTTTGTTTCATCGTCGCCAGGCGTTTCATTCACGGTATAGAATGGCATTTGTGGATCAATGTGTGGGACCGCATTCATTCCGCTTCTCAGTCCATAGAATTCGACATAAGCGTCGTTGTAAGTCTTTTCAATGTCGCGCATGTCGGTTTCATAAAAGGCAGAGCCTGGACCGTTGATTTGATTGGATGCAGTATCATAGATTTCCAGATCAGCACTATGGATTACTCCCACCCCGGCAGCATGACCATTGCCAAAATCGGGAGCTATGTTTGGAGGAGTTCCTGTGAATGTGCTGGCGTAATAACAATCAGCAGTTAGATTAGAATCAAGCGTGACAGTGATTGTCCCATCAGCGTTGTCCACGGGATCGGCTGCGATTACCTTAACTTCTCCTTTGGTTTCGAAAGGCGATAGTTCGTCGAAGACAACAATAACATCATCTATGACGACATTTGCCCAATTGTAAAGCTTAATTTGATTGCAATTGCTCCCGCAGGTGGCTTTATTGAAGTCGGCGGCAAGAATCCCGCCCCTCCTGAACATCTTGTCCCTCTCGACGAATACCCTCTTCCAGCTTGTGTAAACTGAGGAGCACATAGCCACTCTTGTTTCAGGAAGATTGTTGCCGTAGTAATCCGTCTTCTGCACCTCAACCTGGAAGTTGTCGCCGGAATATCTTTCCGGGACCTTGAGGTAATATGTAAGAGAGCCGTTGCTGTCGCAATAAAGGGTTTTCGTCACATTCGCCCCGTCGCTGCAATCAGGCAAAGCGCAAATCCCGTAATCCGTATTGCCGATGTTGTCGTTGGCCTCGTACGGAAGGCACGGAGTGCAGCCTCCCTGAAGGCAGCCGTCGTCGGGCGCGTACGGCGACAAGTCCGGCGGATCGATCAGCCTCAGTTTCAGGGGACGGTTCGCCCATCCGACCACCCTCAACTGCACTATCCTGTCCGCCGACTGGTAGGACGAAGGATAGCCGATGCCCTGCCCCGAATTGTTCAGTATTACCCTCTGCGGGTAATGGCGGTACGTATTGAAGGCCTTGTGGGGCTCCAGGGCTACGTATCCGGCTTCCGTCCCGAAGACCACGCCCCCGTGGTTCGCCGCCTCGTCCGATCCGATGGGGTTGATGTTGAACGCCTCCGTCATCGCAAGCTCGTTGCTCCAGAATATCGGCGCGAAGCTCGACAACGCGTAATCCCTGTCGACCTGGATCGCGTGGACGGAACTGCCGGGCGACCCGTAAACGTACGTGTAGTTCTGTCCCGTGATGTAGTATATCGTCCCGTTCGCGTCCGCCACTATCGCTATGCGGGTCGAGCCCACGTTCACATCCATCCCGCACGGGACGGGGAAGCTGTATGTCCTGTTGCCCCAGTTGTCCTTTATCGTCGTGCCGCTTCCCGAACCGGCGGGGATCTTCACAACCTTGCCCCTGCTCCCGTCCGCGATGTAGCACGACCCGCCGTCCGGGTCGACCGCTATGCCGACGGGAGTGATGAGGGTCGTAAAGCCCGTATCGGTCGTTTTGGCGTATTCGCTCCTGGCACCGCTCGTCACATTTACCTGCCAGACAGTCGTGACTCCGTTCGTCCCGTCAACATAAAGTATCCTGCCGTCCGTCGTCACTCTTGATATGTAGGGGACGGCCGCATCCGCATAGTACTTCGTCGTCGAGGGCTCGGGGTCATGCAGAAAGAGGTCCACTTCCTGGACGACGCCTGTGGCCGCGACCCAGATCCTGCCCGTCTGGGGCGCGTAGGAGATGCCGTTGATGGCGGTATACGGCCCGACGCCCCTTGCGTAAAGAGGCACGAACTGGTAGGTGCCGCCGGTGTCGGAACTCCTGCCCCCGGCCTGCACGAACGGATAGAAGCCTCTCGCGTCGTCAGGGATAGTGAACTTTGCCGACGTGCCGTAGGACCCGGAATAGGTCGGAACTTCATCCGCCCTTACGGGAAGATCGCCCATGTAGGCGATGTTCCCTTTGGGAATGAGGTCGAGGTAGTTCGCCGAAAGGGTTACTTCATCCCCCCACCAAAGCCCGACATCTTCCGTGGTCGGAACGGTCGGCGAGGGCTCGGGATCATACCCCATGCCCTGCGTGGCCGCGCTTGCAACGGAGGCTCCGGCAACCTCGAAACACTCCAGCGTCTTCGACACATTCGCGGCGACTTCCAGGGAATCGACGGCCAGCTCCTTTCCCAATGTTGCAACTCCGTTCTGGAACGACGGCTCGTAGCACTTGAAGACATTGAAAAGCGGATCGTCGTAATTCCAGCTGAGGTACAGCACCGTGCCGTCCTCGCTCTTGGCGACGTACAGGGTCGTCAGGTCGATCATTTCCTGCCGGCCCGCCTCAAGAGGAGCCCCGGAGATCCCGCCCGGAACGGTGACGGTATCCGCCGCGCCGGGCGCCTGTGAGGTTTCTGCTGTTGCTTTCCCGAACCCATGCCTTATCCCTCCTCCGCGGTTGAGGCCCACCGCCTGGCCGCGAAGATCGCCTGAGCCAAGCTTGTCACCCGCCTGCGGAAAAACCGCCGTCGTCAGCAACACGAGGACTCCGAAGGAAAAAACCCGACATTTTTTCTTCATCATCTCTTCCCCCTTTTTATTTGCATTTATATTGTGGCCCCGTAATTAAGCAATGTCAAGCAAAAAAGGAGCCCCCGCCCGTCGGCTTTCGCTTCGGGGCGGGGGGCGCGGGACAGGAGACCATTGGGGGGGGCCCGAGCCTCCTGTCCTGCCGGTCCCTCGATGCCAAGGGAGACGACATCGAGGGAATTCCACCAAGTTAAACCTTAGGAGTCGCCGGCGTCTCCGGTTCCTTCTTTGCTTCTTTATCGGCCTTGTCGCCCTTCGAGGCGGGTTTGAAATAGCCCTCCGCTTTCTTTGGGGCTTTATAGAAAAGGCGGGTCAGGTCGCGGTAGCTTCTCTTGTAGGCGTCCAGCCAGTTCACTTTCTCAACCTTGAGAAGGCCTGCCGCCTGGTTTTCCATTTCGATGGAAGCCCTGTGGAGGTCCATCGCTTTCCCCAGGTTGTCCATGGCGGCGCGGATGGCCCCGGTGTGGGCTTTGAGGGATTCGTCCTCCTCCTCGGCGAGCTTGCTTAAGATGACACCCGCCTTCATAAGTTCCTCTTCAAGAGGGGTGTCGGTGACGGCGCCTATGCCGTCGGGGAAATATTTAAGATAAAGGGGCGCTTTCCGGCTGCTCCCTGTGATGGTAAGGATTGCATTTGCAAAGCCGCCCATGGTCATGTCGAATGCGGCGTCCTCCCCATCCCTCACCGCCATCGCGGTCTGGCAGGCGATAAAGGCGGCATCGAACGCTTCCATCTTGTCCTTCATCCTTTTCTGCGCCGTTTCAAAGGCGTCGGCAAGATCTTTCAGATTCTTGTCCGCCTTCAGCCTTGTCAGATGATAAATTCCAAAACTTTTCAGCAGGGTTTCCGGGGCCAGATTCAAACTTGGTGTTCTCATCCACATCTCCTTCTGAGCAGAAAAGGGAATTCTCTTCCCGAAGCTCGCTACAACCCCCCGCTTTAGGGGAAAATGACGGGAAATAATGTCAACAAGGCTTTCCGGACGCCCGGCTCGGGATGTTCCCGTCTCAACAACCCCTACCGGATACCCGGAGAGGAATATTCCTGTCTCAATAATCACTTCCCGGCCGCCCACAGAGAGATATTCCCGCCTCAATAACCCCTTCCGGATGCCCGGGGCGGTATGTTCCCGCCTCAACACCGCATACCGGACGCCCGGGGAGAGATATTCCCGGCTCAATAATCCCTTCCCGGTTTACGGGCGAGGGATGTTCCCGCCTCAACATCGCCTTTTGGATGTCCGGAGAGAGATGTTCCCGATTTTTGTATCCCTTTTCCCCCGAAGCATGGATTCCCGCCCGTCTCAAGAAGGCAGGTTTTTCCAAAAGAACGCCATGATCCACGGCAAAATCCCCCGAAAATCGTCCCCGGTGCATCTGTCTTAGTGAGTCAAGGGAGAAGTATAAAAAAAATGAAACCCGATTTCAAGAGGGTAACTCCTCCCTTCGGGAAAGGGAGGGAGGGAGGGAGGGATTTACTGAACCAACCGGAATGCATAATGCATGGCCTGACCCCGGAATTTTGCAAACTAGTTTAATATCGTCGTTCGTCGCCATGGACTAAACTGAATGAAAAAGGGAGGGGGCATGAGGGCTCCTATGAATTTTGCCTCTTCTTTATCAGGCATTGTTTGTGATCGTGAGCCATTCTTAATAATTTGATGATTGTGTCACCATCACCAGTTAAATAAAAAGCCTCATATGGTCCATCACCTAAATCAAAGCATCTGTCTATATGACGCATTATAGCGATCAGTGCTTCAATACATTTCCTAATTTGTTCATGTCTTATAGTAGGCACCGCTTCCTGCTTCAGTGCTACTTCCCTGGCATTATGAGCAATTCTCCTATTTCTCCATACGTTGAGCTTGGTCGCAAGTCCATGAAGCATAGCATACAGTTGATCTAATCTAGGATAAAGCTGTGGAAATTCTTTTTCTGGAAGTTGCTCTTTTACGCTCATTAGGGAAAAGTTATGCTTATTACCGAATCTTTCTTTTGCCGGATCGGTTAGCTTGGCTATTGACAGAATTATATCGTCAATCATCTGCTGTTGATACATCTGAAAGAAACTTGGGGCAGATATCATTAATAATCCAACAGTTTCTGGTTGATAGTACAGTTGTCTGTATATTTCGAATTTCTTGTTGATCCAAGAAATTTCTATTTTCATCTGATGGTATTCATTTTTTAAGGAATCTGGGAATGTCATAGTCATTGTTCACACGCTCCTAGCTTTGGAGATGCGGTTCCAGACGAGGTGGCCGATTTGGGATTCGAGGGCGTAAGTGGAAACGGCGGAAAGGAAAATATCATGTTTCATAATCTCGCCCCAAGTTTTGTACAACCCCAAGCTTGCGTTCTATTGGAATACTTGCTCATAGTAGTTAATTTTTCTTCTTTCGACAATATCTGCAGAAAAGCCAGCACCTTTGTTAACATAGGTTGTTCTTGATGTCCAATTTCCAAAATTGTCATATTCGTATTCAAACTTTACAATCTCCTTCAACAGATCATTTTGAATCCGAATGATTTCTGAAATAAGGCCGTCTGGTGTATATGTATACTTCTCGTTATCTATGAGAATTTTGTTGCCTAAGTTATACGTGTTCAAGTGCTCCAAGGATTGTCCCTGACAATCCCAACGAATACCACCGCCTGTATCATATCCACCAGCCACTATAATACCTAGGTGTTCATTCTTGAGAGAATTATAATCCCTTATTTTTACTGGCTTCTTGTCTTGCTTTTTAAATTCGACCCGCAGAGATTCTTTCAGTTCACCATTTTCGTCGTATGTTTTTATTGTTTTAAACGCCAATAATCCATCCTTATCATATTCATACTCGTGATCATAATGGTCTTTATTTCCATATTCGTCAACAAAATTACTTCTGTACGCAAGAATATCTCCAAGCTCATTGTAAGAAGAATATTCCTCAAAGGATCGATGATACATCTCCTTTTGGGAAATAATGCTTTTTACTGGCCCTTTTAGATGTTCTTTATCTAACCCGTTCCTAGCATAGTCAAATCCGAAATTGCTGATTGGAATTTCCCAGTCAAGCGTAATTTTCTTTAAATATTTTACAGGAACCGCGAAATTGAGGTTCTGACCACTAACCAATGAAGAAACTATTATTCCAATGACGTTACCCTTGCTATTAACCAATGGACCACCGGAAGAGCCTGGAGAGATCGGTGCATCTATTTGAAATAAGCCTGTCTTTGATCTCACTGCACTCACTATTCCTTTTGAAAGTGATCCTTCTAAGCCGTGTGGATTGCCCGCAGCATATACCTGATCCCCAATTTCTACTTTGCAGTCTGCGTCAATCTTCAGTGGCTTGCATTTTGCGTTTTTTAATTTAAGCACACAGAGATCATTCTTATTGGTGAACCCGATCACTTTGGTTACTTCGTAGATCACATTCTCGTCCAAAGATTTCGCAGTTGCACTAAAAGCATTTTTCATAACATGGACATTAGTCACGATAAGATCAGATTCGATGAAGAACCCAGAGCCCAGTGCCAAATCATTACCTTGACAATCCTTTGTAGAAATTACCACAACGGAAGGCATAACCTTTTTTGCGATCTGCTTCGGAGTTAAAGGGATTAGGCCGCAGCTTGTCGCAGTCATGAAAAGGAAAAAAACCATGAGATTTTTAATTTGGACATCATGCTTCATATCAACCCCTCTCCTGTTATAAACAAATGCCTAGAATAATTGTACGGTTCTTGCTGGCTTCTTTTCCTATTCATTATAAAATCTCTCCTCAAAAAGAAGTTCGCGATTAAGACGAAGTTTTTCCAGCGGCACAAGTGGTGCATCTTTTTCATTTTCAAAAAATATTTTCTTGAAGACATTTCCGCTATGCGAAACCCTATATCGTTCGTATCTTTGAGAAATGTTCGTGTAAATTTGATTCAAGCTCCCGCCCATTAGACCATATTCTGCTGTCGCCTGGCATTTGACCGGGGAAAGCGTTGGTTTTTTTGTGCCTCTCATCAAAAGGAATAAGGGCTCTTGGAGCATTATTTTTACGAAATACAATTGTTTGGGCCAACAGATGTCTTCTGGAATAGCCTCTTTGAGAAAAGCCGCACCGTAGCAATGATCAATTACAACATGTACATATAGAATAGTTTTACCTTTTAGGAAGGGGATCTTACGCTCAGATGAAAGAAGTTTTTGCAAATCCTTATCTTGTACTGAGTATTCTGGAACTATCAGATCTCCTCTTGTACCTTCACTAATTTGAGGGAGTGGCCCTTCGTAGAAAAATCGAATTTTCCCTTCTCTTATCTCTATCGGTATTTTAACAACCTTTAATGCAGGTTCGGGAATAAATGGCATTGTTTACTCCTCCCCCTGAAACCCCTTCAGCGTTTCCTGTTTCGCTTTCTTTCCTTCTTTCTTCGCCTTTTTGAAATTATAGGTCCCGGAAGAAATATCGGGGTGTTCTGGGCGTTTGATTCTCATGTCGTTTTATTGTCAACAACGAGTCTTAGTTTAGGTTTATGGGGCTGCTCAGAAAAAATCGAGTCAACGGGCGGATTCAGCAGCAAATCGAATCGAAGCCGAGAATCGGTTAAATACTCTTCATTGATTTCGATTGCGATCCATTTGCGTCTGAGAGTTTCGGCAACGTATCCAGTTGTGTTGGAACCGGCAAACGGATCCATCACCAAATCCCCAGGCTCAGTTAAAAACTTGATAAAGAATCTCGGTAATTCCGACGGGAACCTGGCGGGGTGTATCCTTCTGCCGGCTTTTTTGAGAGCGCCAAGGAAATCGCTGTTACTTTCGTTGTTGCCGCAAGTGATAAGATTGCCTGGGATGGCGCCGCCTTTGTCCTGGGCAAAAGATTCCTTTATGTTGTGACCTGAAGGTCGACGGGTGGGAACAACTCCCCTTTTTATCAGGCGAAGCATGTCCTTGCTGTACTCTTGCAGCACATTGGTATTGTCGGCTTTCGGGTTGTCTGTTTTCCCGAGCCAATAAATGTACTCGACGGAATCCTTAACGCGAATCCTTCGAACATTCACCCATTCGGCAGGAGCCGGCAATTTTGCGGGATTGTACCAAAAAAACTCTTGGCAAAATTTGAAGCCAAGTTCGTCACAGAGATGCAGAAGAAGACGCACATGGTAAAGGGAACGCGTCGGCGCTCCTGGGGTCCAGGTTCCTCCAATATTTAGGACAAGGCTGCCAGATGGCTTTAAGACTCTCAGTATCTCTGAAGCAAAAGGGGCGAACCAATTGAGGTAGTTCTTTTGGTCCGCATTCCCGTATTCTTTCTTAAAATGAAGCGCGTACGGGGGGGACGTTACAACAAGATCTATCGAATCGGACGGCATTTCTCTCATGGCCTCAAGAGAGTTATCCAGAAGAGCCCTTCCGAATTCGGTTGAATAAAGAACATTACTCATTTTTCATATCCTTCAACAATGCCTCAAGAGAATTATACCACGGCGGTTTTGTCGGCTCCGTAGGAAGGGGAACAGGATGCATTACTGCCAGCTTCTTCTTACGGTATTTGTCGTGGCGTTTCAGATTCTTGGTTTGAATATACATGAATTGAGTCCAATCGTGGGTTTTCTTACCCAGACATACAGCTAAAATCTCAAATTGATCCACACCGTAAAAGCGACTGCTTGCGTCTGCTTTAGATGCTCTTGTTTTTTGAGTCTCGACTTTATAGGCAACTATCTTCCCACCTTCTCGGTAGGCTTCATCCGAATCCCGGACATTCTTGCATTCCACCCGGTAAGCCGGGGCTTCTCCTTCTGAAATCCAAAGCGTGTAATCCGGATAGCCGTCCCGATCATGCACCTCATACCGGTGTATCTGGCTGGCTTCTTTTACCTTCTTAATATGCTTCCCAAGATGAACCTCGGCTACGGCTCCCTCCAAAGTTACTTTTGCACGGAACCGCTTGTCGATAGCGTCCAAAAGTTCGTTTGCAGATAGCCCATATTCATTTTCAAGACGATGTGGCATATCTTCTCCTTCTAGCTGCCAGCAATATTATATCCCTTTTTCCATGACAGACGAGAAAACTCCCTTTCGGCCTGCTCTCCCCAGTGCCAGGAATCTTCGAAAGCGGTTATCTGGGCGTCGGATTCGTGGCCTTTCGGCGTTTTGAGAAAAACATTGTAATCTCTCTTGCTGTTGAACGGCGGGTCGAGATAGATCAGGTCAACGCTGTCGCCTTTTATCTCTTCCCTGAGAACATGCAAGTTATCCCCAAAATACAAAGCGCCCATTATCATCTCCATCTGCCTTGTGTGTCATTCCGGACTTGATCCGGAATCTTCCACTCTATGGAACAGACCCTGAATCAAGTTCAGGGTGACAATTTTTCTCTTACATCTATTATTATACTCCCTCTCTCGCCCTTCGGGCTGGCGGAAGGCAGAAGACTGAGGGATAAAGACGAGATTGCCGCAGAAAGGTTAACGCTTCGAAGAGGTCTTCGCAATGACAAACCCATGAAGGTACAATCCCTCTCAGGGGTCCAATCGCGGGATTTGTCTCCCTTTTTGTAAAGGGAGATGTCCGTACACCGTGCCGTTCCCCCTTAACGGGGGAGCGCAGGTCACGGAGAGGGACAGAACAGATCCCATAGGGAAGTGGTTTGCCCCTAGCTCTGTGCCCTCTGAGGCCTCTGAGGTAAAGGTCTTTGTTAATTTTTAGAAAAGCGCCCCCCGGTTTTAGGCCGGAGGGCGTCTTCGTTGCAGTTATGGATCTGTTTACTTACTGTTTAACCAGCTCCACTCTTCTGTTCTTCGCTTTGCCGGCTTCGTTGTCGTTGGAAGCTACGGGCGCGTAAGGTCCGCATCCGTAGGACTTCATCCTCGCCGCGCCTATGCCGCTCTGGACGAGCGCCTGCATGACGGACTGCGCCCTGTCCTGCGAAAGCTTGAGGTTATGCTCGGGGCTCCCCGAGTTGTCGGTGTGGCCGACCACGTAGATCTTGAGGCCGGGGTCGTTCTTGAGGAGCTTGGTTATCTCGCCGATCGCCTGGGCAGATTCGGGCTTGATGGCAGCGCTGTCGGTGTCGAAAGTTATGCCGTAAACCGCTGCGTGGCCGGTCGCCCTGATGTCGTTCTGGAAGATCTCGGCGCTCGCCTCGATGTGCTGGGTCATCCCGCCCTTCTCGACGATCCTGAGCCAGATCTTGCCGTTGCCCTTCATCGCTTCGACCCACGCTTCCTTGCCGTCCTTCACTATCTTGGCGGTTACGAACCACTTGGGATCGCTGTAAACGATCGTCCCGCCGACCTTCTTGACGGCGTTCTCATAGTTGCGGACGACTTCGAGAGGGCTCGGTTCGGTTCCCTTCGCTCCGGTGAAGGCGTAGGTTATAAAGGTGTATTTTCCCTCCACCCTCGTTTTTGGGGGCTTGCCGAGGCTGAACTCGTAAAACCCGAAATCCTCGATCTTGCAGGTCTCGATCCTGTAATCGGGCATCCTCGTCGGGAAAAGCTGGTGGTCCTGGCATCCCTTGAAATCTCCCTGCTGGGCTGCGGCGGGGATGGCCGCTAGTACGATGATCGCGACAAAAGCAAGAAATACGGTTCTTTTCATCTGTTCCTCCCTATTTGTCCAGTTTCGTGAAATCGCCCCTGGCGAAATTGCCGAGGATCTCCGTCGCCGCAGCTACGGCCGCTTCGGTGCTGATTCCGCCGTTGACCTCTATGTTGATGGCGGTGTTGTCGTTGTGGCCGACGCCGTGAAGGGACGCGAAGGGTTTGGACCTCTTCTCTCCTTCGGAACAGTCGGACCAGTAGCCGTAGTAAGTAATGGAACCTCCGGGCACCGACTCGGTTTTCAGCGGGATCACCTTGTCAAGGTTGGCGCCGTTCTTCTTGAGGCCGTTGCAAGCTTTCTCCATGGCGGATCTATTGTCCTGAACCCTCTGCTGCTCCTCGCCGTCTATCTGCATCTTGAAAAGCGCCACGCCCTCACCCGAGTAGTGCTTGATGTCGTAGGTTATCTTCCCGGGGAATTTCGTAACCTGGTTGATGCAGATGTTCTCGAACGGTAGTTTTGCCGCGCCATAGCCTATACCCATGACTCCGGCCGAGTTGTACTGCCCCGTGACCTGAACGGCGTTCTTCGGCATCAGCGAAGTGATCAGCGGCGGGCATTGGGCGGCGCCCTGGGCGAGGACAGCCGCGAAGATTCCAGTCAGGAACGCGGCCGGAAGCGCGAATAACAACTGCTTTTTAAATATTGAGATTTTCATCCTTCCTCCTAGTAAAGCACTTATTTTAGGACGGATCGGGCTTTTGTCAAAGGGCTGCCCGCCGGAGAAGACATCGGACTTCTTAGCTGGCGGCTGTAAGCCCTATCTTTTCATCGAGTTATGGACACTTGACAACGGTTTACTTTGAAGTTATATTAACTTTCTTTCCCGCAGATGGGGGAGATTTTAGCCAAGGAGGATATTATGGCCGACAAGAACCTTAAGGTTTCCGAAAATGTTCCCGGTAAGTGGTTTGTTGACGAAAACTGCATCGCCTGCGATTCCTGCATTTCGGTCGCTCCCGATTTTTTCGCCATGAACGATGATTCGACCCACGCCTACGTTAAGAAACAGCCGACAACTCCGGAAGAGATCCAGCTTTGCGAGGACGCCAAGTCCACCTGCCCCACGGAAGCCATCGGTGACGACAATTGATCCGGTTTTCAACGAAATTAAAAAGGGGCGATCCATCGCCCCTTTTTTTATTGCAGTATTTCGCGGCTGATCAGTCGATGGTCTCCTCGAAAACGACGCCCCTCTTGCCCAACTCGCTCATTATGAAAAGGTAGCTGCCGAGGTCTTTCCCGACGAGCTCGAGCGGAAGGACCCCTTTCTTTTTGATCCCTCCCTTGATCAGCAGCCTCGCGACCGCGGTGGCAGTGTAGCCCGTGGTCCTCGCCATCGAGGAGACATTGTTCTCGGCGTCCGCCCAATCCAGCAGGTCGAAGGTGTGCCTCACCTTCCTTCCACCCTTTGTTCCTTCAACCACGACCTTCATCACCGTCATGTCCGCCTCGCCTTCCGCGAAGCTCCACATCGGGAAGAGCAGCTTCGTCGTCAGGTCTATGGGGCGGACCATTACCGAGCCGATCTTTATCGGCTCGTAGGAGAAGAATCCCGTTTCCCTGAGGACCTTCATCTTGTCGATGTGGCCGGGGTAGCGCATCGTCTTCTCGGACATGTTCTTCGCCTTGATGGTCTTCAGAAGGCTTCTGAGCCCGTCGGTGTTGAACGCCTCCAGCGTGCCGATGCCCGAGAATTCCACATATTCCGGCTCAGTCAGTGCGGGCAGCTCTACCACTTTGCCCTCCTTCACCAGCCTCGCGGGCCTCGTGTATTCCTCGATGACGTCTATCGGCGAGAAGGGCGCCTTGTACTCGTAGGGCCAGCTCCTCTCGACGGGGAGGCCGCCCACCAGGCAGACGAAATTCTCGATCGAATCGAGAAGCGACGACATCCTTCCCGCGATGAGGTTGCTGCACCCGGGGGCGATTCCCGCGTCAACGAGACATGTCACTCCGTTCTTCTTCGCCAGGTCGTCCAGGCCCATCGGGTCTTCCGGGAAGAAGGAGATGTCCACGATGTTCTTCTTCATCGAAATGACGCTCTTCACCGATTCGTAGCCCATGAAGCCGGGCAGTGCGCCTATTACAAGGTCAGCGTTCTTGACCGCTTCCTTTATCCCCGCTCTCTCGCCGAGGTCGAGGCACTTGGTCTTTATCCCGTATTCCTGTAGGGCCGAGAGCGCATTCTTCGAGCAGTCCGCCACTTCGACGTTCCACTTCCCCTCGCTTACGAGGTCCCTCGCCATCGCGTTCCCCACTCTTCCCGCTCCCAGCACGACTATCTTCATGCGATCCTCCTTTTCCTGACCTTGGGCTCTTTCATTTTCCTGAATTCCCTGAATATTTTCAAGAAATTCCTTTCTTCCTCCGCCTGTTTCGTCTTGAGAAGCTGCTTGAGTCCCCCCAGCGCGACAAGCGCCTCTTTCTCTTCCGTTCTTTCGAGCGCCTCCTCCATGAGCCTGCCCGCGACCCTGATATCCTGGTAGTCGCCGAGGCAGTCCTGTATGCCGACAAGTACCCTGCGGTACAACCTGAACGCTTCCGATCCTTCGTCGAAAAGGTAATCCAGAGATTCGAAAAGGTACCTGTACCTCTTGAAGGAGATCCTCACTCTGTGTAGGTCCGCAGGGTCGGATGTGGAGAAATACCTCTTCGCCCTCTTGCGCGTCTCGTTCCGGTATAGCTTCATCGCCCGGAGGCTCGCATCGACGTAAGGCTCGTTGGAATCGGCGTTCCCGCCGCCCTTTTCGCGGGAGAGGCCCTCTATCCTCTTCACGAAATCGCGGAACCTGCGGGAGTCTATGACCCTGGAAACGATCTCCGATTCGTCCCTGGCCGCGGCATCGAAGGGTTCGAGTATTCCGTCCGCCTTTTCAGGCGGAATGCCTGTTTCCGCGAGCCACCCCGTAAGCTTTTCCCTGAAGACATCGAGATCCCTGAGCCGCCCGAGGTCGACGCCGAACGACGAAGCGGCCAGGCCCAGGGAAGCCGACCGTTTCTCGCCGAGAACGGCCGGGTATATCCTAAGGTAGCTCCTCAGGCGCCTTATCGCGACCCTCATCTCGTGAAGGTATTCGGGATGAAGCCCCGCCTTCGTGAAACGGGAGAACCCTTTTATCCTGTAAAGTTCCCTCCGGACGAGCTTTCTGAGAGCGGTGCCGCAATCGTCTGCGTCCTGTATCGAGAATCCGAGATTTTCCGCGTCATGGACAAAGGGGATTTCGAGCTCCTCGAAAGCGGCGTCGAAGCCGAGCTTTTCCCCGATGTCCGGTGTGCCTGTTTCTTCGATGGCGGCGAAAAGCGCGAAGCAGTTTTTCAGTGAGACCTTCTTTTCAAGAAAAGGGTTCTTGGCCCTGAGATCGAGAAGATATTCGACAACTGCCGAACTTCCGTTTATAAGCCTTACTCTTCCGCGCCGCTTTTTTCCCGAGATTTCCAGGAAGGGAAAATATCCTTCCGCCAACTCTTCCGGCGCTTCGCCGAGAGTTGACTTCACCCCATCCCTGAGAAGATAAAAGGCCGCCTTTTTTCCCGACTTCTCTTCGTAAAAGTAACTCTTTTTTTTAAGGAGGTCGCCCTTGGGCGTGTCCGAAAATGTCATTCTGACGTCGGATGTCCGTTCGCCGAGTTTCAGGGAATCTGCTGCCGCGACGCGCAGAAGTTCCCTGCGGTCGAGGAAGAGAACGGCAACACCCGGAAAGGGGTTCGAGCCCGAGAGAGCCATCATACCGCCCGGCGGCCTTCGATGAAAGCCCTGACCTGTTTACTGCTGTAGCCTTCTCCTATCATCACCGATTCGAGCTTCTTGAGGTTGTACCCGAAGCGGACCACCTCGCCCCGCGCGTCAGCCCCGTCGACATCGAGAAGGACCAGCGAGCCTCTCGGGTCGCCGTCTATGGGCCGCCCCACCGATCCGGCGTTGACGACGAGAACGTCCCCCACCTTGCCGACAAAGGGGATGTGCGAATGGCCGCAGCAGAGCACCCTCGGCATCGTCCTGTTGTGGAACTTGCGCTGAAGGGCAGGCCCGGTGACGCTCGGATAGATGTAATCGGTTGTTCCGAGCGGGCTGCCGTGACAGATCATTATCCCGAACTCCTGGAAGGCGACGGTCGGAAGGCCGCCAAGCCACTGGAGCAGTTTTTTCTGGTTTTTCGTCAGGCTGTTCTTAACGGATCTCGACTTTACGAACTTCTCGTCGGAGTTGCCTTTCACGGCAACGACTTTCTTGGAGTTCAGAAGTTCAAGCGTTTCGAAAGGCTGGGGGCCTTTTCCTGCGATGTCGCCGGCGACTATGATCCTGTCGACGTCGCTTCCGCCGATGATCCTGAAGGCCTCCCTGAGCGCGACGAAGTTCGCGTGGATGTCGGATATGACGGCGTAGAGCATGGCCCGGAAGGTTTTATTCTTTGGCGATGGTTTCCATCAGTTCTTCGAGAAGCGCCTCGATCCTGACCAGGTCCTTCCCCCTGCCCTTCTTCGGCTTTACTTTGAGGGAGGAGAGCTTCTTCGCGAGCTTTTCCCCGCGCTGCTTTGTGAAGCTCTTCGCTCCGCGCCCCTCTTCGGCGCCTTCGACCAGTTCGTCCAGCGCCGCCAGCCTCGCCTCCTGCTTCCTCTTGTAGGCGTCGAGGACTTCGACGAACGAGATCTTCACGTGCGCCATCGCCGTGTTGAGCGCGGAGGATGCCGCTTTCGCAGCCTTCTTCGGCGGCCTTCCAACCTTCTTAACCGTGGTTTTCTTCTGCCGCGTCCTTCTGATCGCTTTCCTTGCCATTCGATCCTCCGTCATTCGCTGTCGCTGAAACCGTCAAGGATAGTAGCTATTTTAGCCTTGAGGTCCCTGTCCACGCTTCTCGCCGACCTGCCGGCGTTTATCACTTCGAAGCCGTAACGCTCTTCCATCTTCTTCAGTTCGAGCCTCAGCTTCCTCTGGTATTTGAGGAAGCTGGTGAACCAGTCGCGCGAAAGGCCCATATCCATTCCCGACTCCCAGTAGTCGAGCTGGTAGTGCGCCTGGAAGGTCCTCTCGACAAGCACTTTCGGGGAGACCTGAAGGGAAAGGACAAGGTCGGGAACGACAGCCATCCTGTAGATCGCTTCGACCCACGAAGGCTCAGCCCCCCTGATTATCGCCCTCGCCATGAGGGTGTAGACGTACCTGTCGGCGATCACCACCAGCCCCGCCCTGAGGGCAGGAATGATGGTGTTCTCAAGCTGGTCGTAGAAATCGGTGGCGTAGAAAAGGCTTAGGGTCCGGGGGCTGAGAACGTTCCCCTGCAGGGCGGCCTCTAGCTCCTCAGCCACCAGCAGGCTTCTCTTGAGGCCCGTCTGGACGACCGCGTAACCCTTCAGTTCGAGCCATTTCGAGACGAGTTCTATCTGTGTCGTCCTGCCGGAGCAGTCGGGGCCTTCGATGACGATGAGTTTTCCCCTGAGTGACGCGGGGGCGACGCCGGGAAGAGGTTCCTGGAAGAACTTCTTCATATCGTCACCCTCTTCCTGAAGGGCGCAAGGTCTATCTTCGATTCGACGATCTTCCTCGCCGCCTCCTGCTGCGTGTGCACGTCCTTCGTGGCGTCCATCACCGTGAAGTTGTACGGTTTCGCCATTTTCAGGTAGGATTCGAGCACCCTGCCCTGGAAGATCTTGAAGCTCTCCACTATGTCGTCGGAGAGCCCGAGGTCCATCCCCGCCTCGAAGAACTTGAGCTGGGGCCGCCCCTGGAGGATCCTTCCCACAGCGGTATCCAGCGGCAGCTTGTAGAAGAAGGTTATGTCGGGAAGGCGCGCGAATCCGTAGATCTTCTTGAGCCAGTCGAGTCCGCACCCCCTGACGCTGTCCCTCGCGAAGGCGGTGAAGATGAACCTGTCGCAAATGACGATATACCCCGCCTTTAGCATCGGCAGGATCTGCCTTTCGTAGCGGTCCGCGAAGTCGGTGGCGTGTATGAGGCTGAAGGTGGTCGGGGTGAGGGCCTGCCTCTTTTTCCCCTTCCTCGTCGCCCCCTTGACGATCTGGCTGGAGTTCCACTCGCTGAAGAACACCTTGTAGCCCATCCCCGAGAGCCATTCGTAAAGAAGGTGCGCCTGGGTCGATTTTCCCGATCCGTCGAGCCCCTCGACCACGATGAGGCGGCCTTTTATCTCACCCGCCGTTTCGCCGCTATTTTTCGCTCTGCCCATGACCATTATATCCTCGCATTTACAGGGAAAAGCTTATCCCAAAGCGGGGTAAAAGACAAGACGAAGGGGTTTCGGCGGTATCAAAGCGGATAATTCTGCTTTAGGCGGGGATCGGCTCGCTGTAGGATAACCCTCAATGAAGCATCTGCAACGATTTGCCCTAAAAAGATGCGATGAGGGGGAAAAGAAAAGAAGAACCAAGTATTGCTTCTTGGAAAGTCACTTTTCCTTAATTGCTTTCTCGTTGAGGGCGTTGAACACCTTTTCGTATTCTCCGCTATTGAAGCCCAATTTGATACCAATGATCCGTCCTGTCATCCATTCCTGCTTTATTTTTAGGATTCTGACCGGCTGGCGGGACAACCATTGACCAAACCAAGTGTTTCCCTTTTTGGCGGGCGGTATACAATTCTTGCAGAAGGGCAGTTTGAAATGGAATATCGAAGTCCTCCCACCCCAGAAGAAATAGCGGACAAAGCACGTTTCCTGCTCAGCTATTGTCAGATCCTCTTTGTTCCCACAGTTGCAACAGAGGCCTTCAGGAAACGAAAATTTCACTTTATCGTCCATCGGATCCGGCTTGTTGGGCCAGGGGATCATTCTTTATCTCTCACTTCCCTTTTTCGCACTCGCACTTGACCGGCCCGATTTTCTTAAAGAAATCTGTCTTAGTGTGTATCTTTCCATCATAACTGTCTGACACTTCGTAATGCACCTTTGGATCTTCCTGATATCGCCCATCCTTGAAAGTGTAGCCATATATAACACCTTCTCCTGCGGTCATATGTCCATAAATCATGATGTCAGGCCATTTATCTGTCGCTGGAGTAAAGATGATATATTCAGCCCCAATCTCGCCTAGTATCCTAGGCGGGTGGTCAGCAAAGACAATGAAATTGCAATTGCCTGTTCCGCCGCAGATGAAAGGAACAATATATTCTGGTGAATTATCTTTATTGAGATCGACGATATAGATTCTGTCGCTTCCAAAATAAAGATTGCCTTCTTTTTCAAGTTTATCGTAGTTCGGAAGTTCCCGTTTTCGTCTTTGTATTATGGCATTTCTCGCGAAGGTTTCCATCTCGGCGTTTCCATACATTGGTGCGACGCTGCATTGATACTCAAGCACCACCCTGCACTCCGGCTCCTCGGAATCGAGTTTTCCGGGGAGCGCCGAAAACAGAAGAAATGCAAGAAATAGCGTGCTAAAGGCTTTTTTCGTCTTGCCCTCCTATTTTATTCTTCTCCTTTTCATTTTCCCCGTCAAGAGTTAAGCCGATTCCCCTGAATACCTCCCTTATCTCTAAAAGCCCCGTTTTCCAACCCCTCCACTTTTTGCCCAAACCCTCACCAGGAATATGTCACAAGAAGCCTCATGCCGAAGGGGCGGGCTGGGGAAAAGTAGTCTGTGAAGCCGTTGGTTATGCCGCGGGTCGAGTATTTCCTGTCGAAAATGTTATCCGCCTGAAGTTCGACCGTCACCGGGCCGTTCTTGTAGCTCGCGCTGAGCGATGCGGCGTAATACGAGGAGAGCTTTTCCCGCTCGTTCGAAAGGTCGTTGCTGAGGTACTGCGGCCCTACATAGCCGAGCCTGCTTCCCGCCCCGAACCTGCCGCCCTTCCAATCGAGGCCGAGGCTGAAGGAGCTTTCGGGGACCATCGGGACGGCCATCCCGTCATACGGGCCCGCCGTAGCCTCGCAGTTCCTGATGTTCGCGTTTAAAGAGAGATCGAAGTTCCCGGGCAGGAACAAAGAGATGCTCCCTTCGATTCCTTCCCTTTCGGATTTACCGATGTTCATGTTCTGCCCGATGAAATGCGCCGGGTCGGTGAGGACGAAGACCGTCTCTTCTCTGAGGAACATCTTGTAGAGCGTGACGTTCGCCTTAAGGTTGTCGCCGAAATACTTGTAACCGGCCTCGAAGTCGTTGACCCTTGTGGGCTCGAGGTCCGGGTTCGAATAAAACCCGGGATAGGCGAACAGCTCGATGACGCCGGGGATCCTGTAGCCTTCGGAAAAAGCGAGGAAGAACGATTCGGATTCGCTTTTGAGGAACGACACCGAGAGCCTTGTCGTCCCCTCCCTGAAAGTGCGCTTCTCGTCGTTCGACGGGAATAGGATGTCCCTGTAGTCGTACTTCGCCTCGTCAACCCTGTAGCCCGCGTCCATCCTGAACCTCGAAAGAGTATATCCCAGCCGGATATAGCCTCCCGCGGTATCCTGCCCGGTGGAGGTGCGGGTCGCGATCATCTGCTTGTTGCCATAGAAATCGGTGTACCACCCAGAAGCGTCGTAACTTCCATTCGCGGCCTCGCCTGAGAAGGCCCATTCGAAGACGCCTTTCCCGAAGGGTTTCCTGCCGTCGATCTGGAAGATGCCGCCGGCGAGGTCCTCTTCCCCTGTCGTGAGAAAGCCGGTCATGTACCTTCCCGTCGTAAGGGTATCCCTGTCGTGGTTCCTCGAAAAACCTTCGACGACGAGGTTCACGCTCTCTCCGAACCTGCGGTTGTAGGTCGCCGCGAACAGCCTGTGCCTGCCCCTCGTCCCGTCATAAAGGTTGTAGGGGGACTGCCTCCTGTCCTCGTTCATCTCCTTTTCGGTCAACGCGCCCGGGGCGCTTATGGCGCCTCCCTCGTACTTCGCCAGAAGCGAAAGCGAGTCGCCTTCCCCGAAGTTGTAGGTCGCGCGGACGATCCAGTCGTCCAGCCTGTGGCCGTCGTTCTCCCTGTATCCCTCCGAACGGTCGGTACCGAAGGCCGACACGAGGTCCCAGTTACCCAGCGAACCAGAGAAGGAGAGCCTTTCCGTCACGCCCCCGAAGCTTCCCAGCCCGGCGGTGAGGTCTATCCTCGGCAGTCCCGCGCCCTTTTTCGTAACGATGTTGACCACGCCGCCTATCGCGCCTCCGCCGTAGAGCGGGGCGAGCGCGCCGGAGTAGATCTCTATTCTCTCTATCTGCGAAAGGGGGACGACATCCCACCTTACCGAGTTGTCTTCGATGTTGTTGAGCCTCACGCCGTCGAGGAAACAAGAAACGCTCGTCCCCTCGGGAAATCCCCTGAGGTCTATCGTCCTTTCGACGGGATTGCCGGTGATGTCGTGCACGGCCACACCCGGGATGTCCGATAAAAGCTGCTGGATCGTCGCCGCTCCGGAACTCTCGATGTCGTCACGAGTGATGACTATTATCGGCGCCGGAGTCAGTGTCGCCTGCCGCTCCTCCAGAGGGATCCTGTCGCCGTAGACGGTGATCGAAGATTCATAGACCGCCAGCTTCCTCGAGGGATCGTCGCAGGAGGCGTTCAACGCGGTAAAGAGCAGCAGAGCGATCGCAACAACGAATTCCTTTTTCATCGCATATTCCCCTTATTTCAGTTCGAACCGTTCTTTTTCGGATAGTAGTATGAAAAATCGTGGATGTCGATCGAAGAAAAATCGACGAAGTATGTCTCCTTGAGAAGGCTCTCCATCGCGCCCCTCTCCTTGGGCGCCTCGACGAACTCTCCGCCCTTTTTGAGGACGAAGAGCCTGTGGTTGAACTGTATCGAGATGTTGAAGTCGTGGACCGCGTAGATGACGGTCTTCCCTTCCGTCGAAAGCCTGTCGAAGAGCCCGCAGATCCTCAGCCTGTGGGCGAGGTCGAGGTGGTTCATCGGCTCGTCCATGACCAGTATCGGGCAGTCCTGCACGAGGCATCTTGCGATCAGGCCCCGCTGGAGCTCTCCGCCGCTCAGGGTAGAAATGGGCCTCTCCCAGAGGTCTTCGAGTTCTAAAAGTTCCCCTGCCTCCCGCTTTTTCTTCTGGATGAATTCTCCGAAAGAACCGCCGCCGCGTCTCGGGAAACCGCCCTTCTCGGCAAGTTCCCAGAGGCTCCATTCCTGCGGCTGGACGGACCTCTGCGGGAGGTAGGATATCGTCTCCGCCCTCTCCTTATGGCTCGTTTCGGAGATGCTTTTTCCCTTGCAGATGATCTCCCCTTCGCAAGGCTTGAGGAGGCCGAGAAGAAGTTTTAAAAACGTCGTCTTGCCAGCGCCGTTGGGGCCGAGGATGGCCGTGACCGAACCGGGCGGAAAGAGAGCCGAGAAACCCTTTACAAGGCTCTCCCCCGAGCCGTACGCGAAGGAGACTCCCCTGGCCTCAAGAGTCATTGAAAAGCTCCTTCTTCATGAGCAGGGCGAAGAAAAACAGTATCCCGACGAAATTGATGTAAAGGCCTACGGGCACTATCACGATGGATGAAACGGCCTTCGTCATGACATATGCTGCAAGCATCAGCGCCGGGCCGAGGATCACGGAAGCGGCGAAGAGCCTGCCGAAGGAATTGCCGAAAACGGAGCGGGCGATGTGCGGAACGATCAGCCCCACGAAACCTATCATCCCCGCGATAGAAACGGCCGTAGTCGCGAGCAGGGAGGCTCCCGCGAGCGAAGCGAACCTCACCTTCGCCACATCGACTCCGAGCGATGACGCCTCGTCGTCTGAGAAAGAGAGGATGTCGATCGCTTTTCCAGCCCGGAGGAGGACGACCGCGGATATCAGGATCACGCTGAAGGCGAAGGACAGCTCGAAGGAAGAGATGGGATAGATAAACCCTATGAGAAGAGTGTTGGTGGCGGCCAGTTCCGCCGGGTCGAGGAATGAAACTATGAGCCGCGCGAGTGCCGCGAAGGCTGTGTTGAGAAGGACGCCTGCGAGAAGCATCCTTTCCGGATTGCCTTTGGAAACCTTCATGAGAAGGACAAGAGACCCGCCTCCGATAACGAATGCCGAGAGAGCCCTCAGCGGGAAAGCCGCCCCGCCCATCCCCACGAGAAGCAAGGAAAGAGTTACTCCGAAAGCGCCGCCGCCTGATATTCCCACGACGTAGGAGTCGGCGAGGGGGTTTCTGAGCACCACCTGGAACACCAGCCCCGAAACAGCGAGAGCGACGCCCGTCAGAACTGCCGAAAGGATCTCCGGCAGCCTTATATTCAGAATCACCGTTTTCATTCCTTCCCGGTCGATGTTCTGGGGGAGAAAAAGAAAGAACGAGGCCAAAATCAGAAGGACCAGCAGCAGCGGGATGATGAGGAAACCGCCTTTCAGATTCACTTCTTGTTTTCCCTCCTCAGTTCCGCCAGCTTTTCCACGCCTTCTACGACCCGCGGCCCCGGCCTCATGATAAGGTCGGCGTTTATTTCCCCGATCCTGGTGTTTTTATCGATGGCTCTGATCCTGCGGACGAACTCTTCACGGGAATCCTTACCTATCTCGCCTTCGGGAAGGATTATCCAGTCGGGGTCCAATCCCGCGATCGTGTCGAAGGAGATGACGGAATATGACGGAGGGACCTGCTCGAGAACGTTGACAAATCCAGCGGCCCGGCACAGGTCGTTGAGGTACGACCCCTTTCCGGCGGCGACCGCCGGATCGAGCCCGACCAAAAAGATCGCGCGTTCTTTTTTGAATGGAATTTCCTTTGAAATTTTCTCTACAGATTTTCTTATTCTTTCCGCGAGTTTGCCGGCCTCTGCCTCCCGCCCGCATTTCCGGCCTATATCGTATATGCACGCGATGAGCTCTTCAAGCGTCGAGACCGGATACTCGGTCACACTGATCCCCAGCCTTCTGATAACTCCGAGCGACTCGCCGCTCTGCATCCCCGAGACCGTAAGGCATTCCCGCGGACGCATGGCCGCGATCTTTTCAAAAAGGATACCGTCGTAGGACGCCACGATCTCTTTCTTCGCGGCCTCCGCGGGATGATCGGCGGGTGCTGTGACACCGGCAAGGCTGTCTCCAGCTCCTATCGCGAAGATTATCTCCGTTGTCGAAGGGGAAAGGCTGATGAACCTTCCGCCCGGCCTTTCGGCGAAGACGGCGAAACAGGCGATAAGAATTATAAAACAAAAACAGCGTCTCATTTTCACCTTTCGGGGGGTCTTGAGACGCCGGAAAAGACGTTCTCCCGCGAGAACGGCCGTTCTGTGCATCCCAAGGCAGGTCTCCTGGCTTACGGGTCTTTCTACTCGCGGCGCCTTCCCGCCCGTGTGGGCAGTGGCAAAAAGCCGCTTTCGTCGCCGATCACAGTGACGGGGTCGCAGCCGGATCTCACGGCATTTCCCTTTTCACCCCCTGTGAAGGGGCACCTTGGCGCTCCGGTTTTTAAATAGGACTACTCTCCTTCTTCTTCGAACTCGTTCTTGACGTTCAGCCTGAGGCACGCGGCGGCGTGCATCTGCAGGGCCGCCTTCTTCGCTTCCTGAAGCTCGGCCAGCCGCTCTTTCACTTTGGCGAGTTCCGCCTCGATCTGAATGTCGATGTCCTTGATCTCGTCCTTGGTCTGGGAAAGGGCATCCTGATAAAACTTTTTCTGCTTGTCGGTTAAGCTCACAGCAACCTCCCTATTAGGTCTTCTATTTCAACTTGAAAGGAATCCCGAACGTCATCTGAGTCTTGACCGGCACGCCGTCCTTCACGGCGGGGGCGAACTGCCACTGCATAGCCGCCTTAACGCATTCGTCCTTGAGGCCGTAGTCGGGCGAAGGCCCGCGGACCACTTCGGCGGCGGTGACCTTGCCTTCCTCGTTCACGCTCATCTGGACATAGTATGTGCCCTCTACCTTGTTCTGCCTGGCGAGTGCGGTATAGACGGGTTCAGCCCTCTTGATCACCTTCGGCCTTTCGCTGTCGAGGAGGTCCGGGAGAGGAACGAACTGGCCCCGTTCCGTCTTTTTGGGCTGGGCTGCGGCTTTTGCCGCATCGTCCGCCTTCTTCTTGTCTTCCTCGGCCTTGAGCCTCGCCGCCTCGTCGGCCTTTTCCTTCTCCTTCTGGGCCTTCAGGGCCGCCACGTCGTCCTTCGACTTGTTCGCACTGTCGAGGCCGGACTTCGCAGCTTTCGATATCGCGTCGAACTCGCCGATGCTCTTGGCGTTCCTGAACAGCCTGTCCATGTTGCCCTTGCTCTTCTTCAGGGATTCGAGAGCCTGGGGCGCGTGTTCCGCGGCTCCGGCGGCCTCGACCGCCTTTATGGCGTCGTCGAAGCTCTTGAGCGCCGTCGTCGCCGCCGTCTTTGCTTTTTCGACGTCGGCTGGGTTTTCGGCAGTCGCCGGCGGAGGCGGGACCTCAGGCGTTATTTCCTTCGGCGCCTCGGGGACCTTCGGCTGGGTATCGGCGGGCTTGGTATCCGTAACGGCAGGTTTCTCTTCCGCGGGAGGAGCCGGCTTCTTGCCTCCGAAGAGGAGGAATCCGATAATGGCGAGAACCACCACTCCGCCGACAATCCCGCCGATCATCATCATTTTCTTCTTGCCTTCGCCCGCGTCCTCATCGGCCGCGACGCTGGAGAAAAGCTCCTCCTTCTTTTCGGCAGGCTTCGGCGGAGGCGGAGCCTCCTTTTGAACGGGTTTTGGCGGTGGCGGGGCGGCCTTCTTCTCTTCTACCGGCCTGGGTTTCTCTACCGGCTTTGGAGGGGGAGGCGGCGGCACGACCTTGACCGTGTCGACCTTCTTCTTCTCCTCCGCTTCTTTCTGGGGCTGCTGCAGGCCTGCTTCGGCCTCTTCCTTTTCCCTGCTGAGCGCTTCCAGCTTCTCCTTCGTGTAAACGGAGGGGAAAAGGTTCGAAAGGAAGGAGACCGTATCGTACGCGGTGGTCACGAACGCCATCTGCCTCGAGAATTTTTCAAGGTCCGCTTCGAGGCTTCTCGCGTCGCGGTAGCGGCGGTCGGGATCTTTCTCGAGCGAGCGCCTGATTATCTTTTCCAGCTGCTGCGGGATCAGTTCCTTGAACGGCTCGAAGTCGGGGACCTTCGCCTCGCGGACGCGTTCCAATATCGACATCTCCGAGTCGCCGTAGAAAAGCTTCTTCCCCGTGAGCATTTCGAAGAGGACCGTTCCGACCGAGAAAATGTCGCTCCTTCCGTCAAGCGTCTTTCCCCATGCCTGTTCCGGGGACATGTAAAGAAGCTTGCCCTTCAGCGCTCCCGTCTGGGTGTGGCTGGCCTTGCTCGCTGCCTTCGCTATGCCGAAGTCCACGAGTTTAACTTCGCCGGCGGAAGAAATGAGGATGTTCTGCGGGGAGACATCCCTGTGAACCAGCTTCATCGCCTTCCCGTCGGCGTCCTTAGCGGTGTGGGCGTAATGGAGCGCGGAGCAGACCTTCCTCGCGATGTAAACGGCCGTCTTCAGGGGGACCGTCTCCTGGAGAGGTTCGCACTCCTTGAGGATGCTCCTCAGGTCGCGCCCCTCCACATACTCCATCGCTATGAAGTAGGCGTCGCTCTTCTTTCCCAGGTCGTAGATATGGACTATGTTGGGATGATTGAGCTGGGCGGCGAGCTTCGCTTCGTCTATGAACATCGTGACGAAATCGGAATTTGTGGCCAGGTGGGGAAGGATCTTCTTTATCGCGACGATCCTCTGGAACCCTTCGAGCCCGACCTGTTTAGCCTTGAAGAGCTCGGCCATGCCGCCTGTTGCGATCTTGTCCTGAAGCTCGTACTGACCGAAAAGCATCTTCCCTTCGCCGGTGTCTTCTATTTTGGAGGGCGCGGCGGGTTTCACCTCGGCGGGCAGGGGCTTGGGCTCTGGCGCCGGAGCGGGTTTCGGAGGTTCGGGGAGCTTAACTTCCGGCATTTCAGGAGCTTTTTTAGCCGGAGCGCTCTTCAGCTTGACCCCCGAAAGGGTTTCCTCCAGTTTCTTGTCAATTGACGATTTGGCTTCGGGTTCGGCTTTGGCCGCGGGTTTCTCGATCCTGGGGATATCTATCTTGGGAATCTGAGGAGGGGCGGAAGGCTTCGCGGGCTCCGCGGCCTTCTGAGGCTCGCCGAGCGCCGCTCCGATGTCTATCTTCGGAGAGGTCCCCGGCTCCTTGCCTTTCACGATCTTCTGCTCGACTCCTTTTATCACATCCCCGAACAGCTCTTCCGAAGTTACCTGGCTTTCAGGAACCTGCGCGGGCGGAGGCTGCACCGCCTTGGGAGGTTCGGCCGGTTTCGGCGGAGGAGGAGGTAGTGGCGGAGGAGGAGGCGGAGGGGGTGGCGGAGGAGGCGGCGGCGGAGGCGGGGGCGGAGCCGTTTCCTTCTTTGGCTCCGGAATCGGAGGAGGAGGAGCGGCAGCAGGAGCGGCCTCTTTTTTCTTTGTGGGCATCGACAGGCCCGAGAGTGTGTCTTCTAGAGCCTTGTCTATGTCAAGCCCTGGTTTTTTCTTCGGCTCTCTCGGGGCCTCCTTCTGCACCTCGATAACAGGCGGAGCGGGAGCCTGGACCTGCGGGGCCTCCCTCTTTTCTTCTGCTTGCGGAGCAGGCGCAACTTCTTTCTTTCCGAGATAGGTCTCCATCGCGGAGAGGAGAACCTGTTCTTCGATGGGGTCTTCGAGGTAATCGGCGGCGCCGTATATCTTGGTCGCGTCGGCCTTGTACTTCCTGCTCTTGTAGATGCTGCAGTGCATTATGATCGGGATGCTCTTTTTCTTCTCGACCATCTCCTGGCACACCTGGAAGCCGTGTTTCTTGGGAAGCATCGTCCTCAGGAGGACCAGGTCGGGACCGATCTTGTCGAATTCCTCGATGGCCTGTATCCCGTCCTTGGCGGTAAAAACCTCGTAAACATCCGTTGGGATAAGGGAGATCAGCCTGTCGAGAGCCTTGGGTTCATAATCAACAACAAGAATTTTCTTCTTAGCCATTACCTCAAGCCCATCCTCATTTACATTCTACCTTAGGAGAAAAAAAATTCAAAACGGAGAAGGCTATTGGAGCTTCCCCCGCAAGTTTCTAAGTATACTCTTCATTCCGCCTTTTTTCATCTTTTCAACCATTTTCTTCATTTCCAGATACTGCTGGACAAGGCGGTTCACGTCCGCTACCGTTGTCCCGGAACCCGCGGCAATCCTCCGCCTGCGGCTTCCGTTCAGGATCTTGGGCCTTGAGCGCTCATCTTCCGTCATGGAGTCGAGTATCGCTTCCATCCGCTTTATCTGCCTTTCGTCTATCTCCGGCCTGGGGATGTTGCCCATGGAGGAAAGGCCCGGTATCATGCCGACTATCTGGTCCAGCGGGCCCATCTTCTTGATCTGCCGGAACTGGTCCCGCAGGTCCTCGAGGGTGAACTCGCCCTTTTCAAGCCTTTTGGCGGTCTTCTCGGCCTCTCTGAGGTCGACCGTTTCCTGCGCCTTTTCTATGAGCGAGAGGACATCCCCCATGCCAAGGATCCTCGAAGCCATCCTCTCGGGATAAAAAAGCTCTATTGCGTCCGTTTTCTCGCCGGTCCCGACCATTTTTACTGGAAGCCCCGTGGTCGCCTTGACCGAAAGGACGACTCCGCCCCTGGCGTCTCCGTCCGCTTTCGTGAGCAGGATCCCGGTCAGGTTTACCTTCTCGTGAAAGGTTTTCGCGGTCTGGACTGCGCTCTGCCCCGCCATGGCGTCGGCGACGTACAGCCTTTCCGCCGGGTTGACCCTCGAGCAGATCTCCTCCAGCTCTTTCATCAGCTTTTCGTCTATGTGGAGCCTTCCTGCGGTATCGATCACGACCCTGTGGATGCCCCTTTTCTTCGCATCCGAAACGGCTTTTTCGCACATAGCCGCGGGATCGGCCTCGCCCTGCGGCTCGTAGAAAAAGACTCCGACCTGTTTGGCGAGGACCCTGAGCTGCTGCTGGGCCGCCGGACGGTAAACGTCCGCAGGGACGAGCAAGGTCGAATGGCCCTCCTTGAGGAAATACCTCGCTATCTTTGCCGCCGTCGTAGTCTTGCCGGACCCCTGAAGCCCCACGAGCATGAGGATCCCGGGGGGAAGGGCCGGGAACGCCAGGGAGGTCTTTCCTTCCCCGAGGACCCTGACCATCTCCTCGTGCAGTATCTTGATGAAGTGCTGGTCGGGGGTGAGGCTCTTCAGGACCTCCTGTCCGAGCGCCTTCGCCTTTACTCCGTCCAGGACGTCCCGCACGACGGAGATATGCACGTCCGCCTCGAGCAGGGCGATCCTGACCGCCCTTACCGCCTCTTCTATGTTCGATTCGGTCAGTTTACCCCTGCCCCTGAGGGAATTGACGACCCCCTGGAGCCTTTCAGATAGTTTTTCGAACATTAAGCCGCCTGCTCCTTTGCCAGCTGTTCGTGAAGAGTCTCGACAGCTTTCTTTATCTGGACATCAAGCGGGACCATCGCCTCGAAGCCCGCCGTCGGGTCTTCTTTCAGCGTCCTGAACTCTCTCTCCAGGGCCCTGGTAATGTAATCCCTGCTTTCTTTCCATTCTGTATCGCTCATACCGCCGTCCTTGGACGCCGCGGCCCTGGCCTCTTCCGCGAAAGCTCCGCTCCTCACATCCTCGATCGTGAGGTCTCCCTTCTGCGCGCGCTTCGATACGAAGTCAAGGAAGAACCTCTCCCGTTCTAGCTTCAGGGCGAGCGGAGGGATCTTGGGCGGCACCACCCTGATATCGGGATCGATCCCTCCCGAGCGCTCCGCGTCGATCTCTCCCTCATCGTCGGGGAAGAGGTAACTGTCCCTGGAATCGTAGCTTCTCTGGATGTTCCTTCCGGACGGCGTGAAGTAATGCGCCGTGGTTATGGCGACGGCCCCCCTTTTCATGGGAGTCACCGTCTGGACAAGTCCCTTGCCCCAGCTCCTTTCGCCAATGATGACCGCCCGCCCGTTGTCCTGAAGCGCTCCGGCGACGATCTCGGAGGCGCTCGCCGATCCCATGTTTATCAGCACAGCGACCGGAACGGAGCAGTACTTCGAGCATCCGAAACTGATGAAGTTCCTTTCGTAGCCTTTCCTCGGGCGCACCGACACGACCGGCTTGCCCCTCCTCAAGAACAGGGAGCACATGTCAACGGCGGCTCTCAGTGACCCTCCCGGGTTGTCCCTCATGTCCAATATGAAAGCCGAGGCGCCCTTTTTCGCAAGGCCGGAGAGAGCCTCTTCGAGCTCATCCACCGTGGTCTCCCCGAAATGCATTACCCGCACGTAGCCGATGTTTCCGCCCAGCAGGATCGCATAAGAGACCGATTGCTTGGGGATCTCGTTCCTCTCGAGTTCGAGCCCGAAGGCGTTTTCTCCGGACCTTGAGACCGTGATCCTGACCTTCGTGCCCTTCGGCCCCTTCAGCATTTTCACCGCTTCTTTCGTCGTCATCTTGTCGGTTGGTTTTCCCTCGACCTCCGTGATCATGTCCCCCGACCTCATCCCTGCGTTGTAGGCCGGAGTTCCCTGGATGGGATTGATCACCAGGAGGGGGCTGGACGGTGTAGGCTTCGCGATCAGAACCCCTATCCCGAAGAAACGGCCCTCCTGGTCCTCGAGAAGCTCCCTGAAGGCTTCCGGGGAAAAATAATTGCTGTGGGGGTCGAGGCTCTGCAGCATCTCGTTCAGGAACCCGTCGAACAGCTCGTCCTGAGTTGCAGGTTCCTTCGCCTTCGATTCCACCAGTCCGACCGCCTCCTTCAGGATTTCCGCCGGCCTGGAGTCATCCGGAGACCCGGTCCCTTTGTCCATGGCGAGCTGCCAGCTTTGCGCGAGGCCGTAGGTAAAAATACAGACGAGGGTTACGATCATGAGTCTTTTCAAGAATCGCTCCGGTATCCGTTCATCGGGACCGCCGGCTCAATTCCTCGACCAGTGGTCGATCATCTTCATGTACATCTCCCTGTCGAAATTGGGGGAATCCCTTTTGGTGTGACATTTGAGACAGGCGCCGGCCGCCTCTTCGGCAGGGGCGTGCCGCTCCGGCGGATGCCCTTCCCCGGGGCCGTGGCAGCTTTCGCATCCGACCCCCGACAACGATTCTTTCATTGCGGGGTAGCCTCCCCCCCGGAACCCGGTAACGTGACACGGCAGGCATTCAGTGTTGTTCTGCTGGTGGTCTATCTCGAGCGTGGCCAAGGCGGACCCGTGGCCGGTCTTCTTCCAGATGTCGTATTCCTTCGCGTGACATCCTCCGCAGTGATCGCTGCCATTGAAAGAAGGACCCGCGGGTTTGACGACGCTTTTTTCAAGCTCCGAGAGGTTGATCTCCTCGGCTTTCTTCATGGTCTCCCGCACGCGCTCTTCCACCTTCGCGTCGCCTTCGAGCGACCTGTGGATGTATTCGCATTTGGGCCATATCTCCCACCGCCCGTCGAAGTAGCCTATCTCGAGCAGGGCGTACCTCCTGCCCCTGTCGCCCAAAAAAACGACCCATGTATCGTCAGCCTTCTGGGGCAGGGTGGTTACCATGTGGCCCCAGACCGAAACTATTGCCAGCAGGTCCGCCTTCTCCTTGACCATTTCCTGGATCTTCATGGTGGATAGGTTGCCCAACACTATGTAGGTGTCCTGGGGCGCCTCCCGCACCTTCTTCCTGAAAACCTCAAGAGGGTCGTCCAGTTTCTTCCCCAGCAGGGCCGTCTCGGAGATGAACAACAGCCTCAGCTTTCCCTTCTTGCCGAAAGGCAGGTACCTGTACCCCCCCAGTTCCACGACCACATCATCCCTGTACCCGGCCATCCCGGCAAGGTGGTATTCCCCTTTGTAGTATTCTTTCAGTTTATTGCCGAGCTCGAGGTCTCTCGGCCCCGCGGAAACAAGGTAGTTCTCGGACTTGAGGAAATCTCCGAACGCCGTATTTATGACATCTTTCGCGGGCCCCCTGTCCATGAAAAGAGGCGACAGCTCGACCGGAACGACCCTTCTTCCCGGATTCTCCCTGCGGGCGTCATCGATGAGAGTTACCCTCCTCGACAGCCCTCCAGCGGGCGAGGTCCTGCAACCGCACGGAAGCAGGTACCCTTCGGCCCCCCCGGTCACGAAAACCGCGAGCTCGTTCTCCCCCCTCAGGGCCTGCAGGCCCAGGAGAAGGGCCAGCAGAAGGATCACGGCGGCGGAGAACGCGAGGATCTTCATCTTTTGGCTCATATCATCTCCAAATTGATTATTTTCTCACAAACCGGGCGGTTTTTGAACCTTTTCCGTCTGCGCCTGGATCTAATCCCTGTTCCTCGCGATCTCGAAAAGGGCGAGAGCCGCGGCCACCGAGGCGTTCAGGGAATCAAGCACGCCTTTCATCGGTATCTTCACCGTCATGTCCGCGTTCTTCTTCAGGATGGCGCTAACGCCCTGGTCCTCGGCGCCTACCATGAGCATTATCGGCCTTTTCCAGGGGACCTTCGCCTTGTACAAGGGGCTCCCGTCCATGTCGAGCGCCACGATGAAATAGCCTTCCTCCCTTGCTTTTTCAAGCACCTTCGACTGGTTTGAAACGACCGATATCAGCAGATGCTCCGAGGCTCCGGCCGAAGCCTTCACCACCGAAGGGGTCACCCCCGCCGCGTGATGGGACCGCATCGTCACGCCTGAAACCCCCGCGCAATAGGCGCTCCTCAGTATGGCGCCGACGTTCTGCGGGTCGGTGAGGTTGTCGAGGGCGAGGATGAACTTCTGCGGTTTTTCGAAGATCTCTTCCATCTCCACGAACGGGTAATCCTCGGCTTCGGCCACCAGCCCCTGGTTGTGAGTGCTTCCGGAAATATTGATGAGCGTCGCTCTGGATTCGTACCTGGGCTCGGGAAGTTCTTCTTCAACCTTGTTCCGGAGTGTGGCGAACCGTTTCGGGTCCTGGGCGTAAAGCCTGAGAAGCTTCCTCCTTTTCGCCCTGACCAGTTCCGCGATCGGGTTAAGACCGTACACTATCTCCATCTCAGCCTTCCACCAGAAGTCTATACGATTCCTCGAGAACTTCAAACCGAAGCGGGGCGAGATAAGGCGTGGGAAGCGCCGGCGACCCGGCTTCCCGAAGTGGCGCGTAGCGGACTTCGCCTTCCCTGTTCTTCTTGTCGAGGCGAAGATGCCCCCACAGCCTTTCCATCCCCCTCCCGTCGATGCGGGGGACCCCGGCGAACTCCGAGAGCGCATTCCTTATCTGCCTGAAGGCGGGCTTCGAGCAGCAACCTTCGACGAGCGAGGCCGCCGTCTCCCAGGCCATTCCGGCGATCACCGATTCTCCGTGGGGCCGCCTGTAACCCGAGAGTTTTTCCAACCCGTGGCCGATCGTATGGCCGAAATTGAGGATGTTCCTTTCACCAGATTCGTCGAAAGGGTCTTTCCGGACGATGTCCAGCTTTATCTCCTGCGAGCGCCGGATTACACTTTCCATGACCTTCATGTCCCCCGGGTCCGCGTTCAGGACTTCGAGGTAGTGGTCCTCGTCTGCGATCAACCCGTGCTTGAGGCACTCGGCGAGGCCGTTCGTCATTTCCTTTTTAGGAAGGGAGGCGAGGAAAGGAAGCCAGACGGCGACCTCTTCAGGAAAGTGAAAGGCGCCGACGAGGTTCTTACCCTCTTTGATGTTTATCCCTGTCTTGCCACCGATAGAGGCGTCCGCCATGGCGAGGAGCGTCGTCGGTACGCTTACCCATTTCATGCCCCGGAAAAGGGTCGCGGCGGTAAAGCCGGCGAGGTCGAGAAGGGTCCCTCCGCCGGCCGCGGCCACGAGCGAGCCCCTGTCGGCCCCCGCCTTTATCAGCTCGGCTTCCAGCTTCCGCTTGGAGGCGTACGTCTTGTTCTCTTCCCCGTCCGTCCAGGCGATGACCCTTATTCCGCCCTTCTCCAGTGCGCCTGCTAGCCGGGGATATAGCGAGGCGACCCTGCGGGAAACCACTGCGAGGACAGGCCTTCCCGCCTTCTTCAGGGAGATGAGATAAGAGGCGGGGTCCGGAACGGATATCGGCGTTTTGAGCGTGGGGTTCTTCAGGGTCACGATTCGGGGGAGGGCTCCTTGAAACAGGAGCCCTCCTTCAAGCTTCTTAGACTTTTACGAAAACGATCAGCAGGGTGTAGAGGACCAGCGATTCGATGAAGACGAGCCCGATGATCATCATCATCTGTATCTTCCCGGCGATCGCGGGGTTCCTGGCGGCGCCCTTGCAGGCCGCGGAGATGCCGAGCGCCTGGCCTATGCCGCAGAGGGCCGAGGCGAACGCCATCGCGAACCCTGCCGTGAAGATCTTTACCATTTCGGGCGTCCAGCCCGTGGAAGCCTTGGCCTCGTCCTGGGCCATCGCGGGCACCGCCGCGAGCGCGGCGAGGAGAATTACCAGCAAGAAGAGTTTCTTTTTCACTTTGTTCCCTCCTATCTATTCCGGATGTTCCGATTCGTCGTGGGGAAGAGCCATCGATATGTAGACCGAAGAAAGTATCACGAACACGAATGTCTGCATGAACGCCACGAACAGCCCGAGAAGGATGAACGGCACGGGCACCCCGAAAGGCACCAGCTGAAGGAAGATGTTCCCGACCTGGTGGTCTCCGAATATGTTGCAGAAAAGACGGATGCCGAGCGACACGGGCCTCGAACAGTGGCTGACGAGTTCTATGGGCAGAAAGAGGACCGCGAGCGCCGCCATCGGCCCCAGGAAGTGCTTGAAATAGGAGAACCCTCCCTTCGCGACCCCTATCAGGTTGTACATCACGAAAGAGCAGAGCCCGAGAGAGAGCGTCACGATCAGGTGGCTCGTCGGCGGCATGAACCCGGGGATGAACCCGGAGAGGTTGCACAAAAATATGAGAACGCCGAAGGTCCCTACGACGGGAAGATAGTCCCTTCCGTGCTTTCCGATGACCTCGGTCAGCAGGTTGTCGAATCCGTGGACTATGTATTCGAGACAATGCTGGACCCAGCTGGGCCTCTCGACCGATAGGTTCCTCGTTAGGGAGTAAAGGACGGCGAGGGAAAGGACCATTATGAGCGCAAGCATGACGAGATAGTCGCTCGCCTCCACGTGAAAGTATTCCTTCAGCACCCATGTCGGAAACGAATTAAGCTCTTCCATCAACTCTTTCCGGCGTCCCGAAGCGCCCAAAACAAAGCCGCCCCCGGGGGGAGCGAAAATCCCGCGAAAAGCCCCAGAGGCTTGCTGTAGAAGAGTGAAAGAATAACATACAATCCACCCAAGAGCAACACGAGCTTGAGCAGCAGCGAGGCCGCGATCCTTGCGCCGGAGCCGCCGCCTTTTTCAAGCATGGAACCGGACAGTTCGCTCAAAAGCACGATATCGGCGGCCACGACCAGCTGGGAAAGGAAGAACGCCAGCGCGTCGCCCGGACTCCCCGTCCAGAAAAGGAGCGACAGGGGGGCCGAGAGGGCGAGAGAGGTGAAGAACACTCTCTTTTCGAAGCTTCTTCTCTCTTTTTTCAGGAGAGCTTCATCCATCGCCGCCCTTTCCTTCCTCCCGGAGCGTCCTGAAAACAACGGCGAACCCCGCCGCAAGCCCCACGACGAAACCGATGAAAAGCAGCCACGGGGCGGTCCCAAGGCGGCCGTCAAGGAACCAGCCGATAAACGACGGCACGAACACCGCCGCCGGAAAGGTATAGGCGAGCTGGGTATAGATCGCGACCTTTTTCCAGTCGAAGCTCATCGCGCGGCTTACTTGTATTTCTCTTCCAGGACAGCCTTGATGCTCTCGTACAGGCAGTGCGGGCAGTAGCCGAACTCCTCCATCATCCTCTCGACGAAGTTCTTCGCGGGGGGAAGGCTCTCGGGCTGGACGTTCTTCTCCCCTCCCGCGAGGAGCCGCATCGAGGCGGCCAGGACCGCCCGCGTCTCCTCCTCCCTGCCTTTCCTGAGACCCGCCGCGTAGTTCCTCGCTTCGGCGAGGTATCTTGGGACGAAGCCCCATTCTGAGCGTTTCAGCCCTCTTTCTGCTTCCGCTTTTATCTCGTCCCTGTACTTGGCAGGGTCTCTTTCTCCAGCGAGGAGCTTTTCCAGCTCCCGGGTCTTTTCGTCTTCCTTCTCCTCGAGGACAGCGTTGAAATAGGGGTCCACGACGGCGAGGATCCCGCCCTCGGGATATATTTTCATGGCCTGGAGGCAATCCCCCTCGAACAGCTCCAGGTACTCTTTCCTGATTATTTCGCTGAACTCGGACGGGTCGTGATAGCCGTTCTCCGGTTTGAGCTGGAGGAACTTGAAAAGGCTCCTGTCCTTGGTAAGGGAGTTGAGCCCGTCGAGAAGGTCGTAGAGCCCGATGCAGTTGTTCTCCCTGTTGTACGCCTCTCCGTAGAAGATCTCCGCCATGTCCCTGGGGGAGAAGCCGAAGCGTCCTTCGTAGAACTGCGTCCTCTTGAACTCCTCGCGAAGGTAGGGCAGCGCCTCTATCGTCTGGATGTCGAACCCGCAAAGCGGGGGAACCAGGAACGAGAACGAATCGTAGAGAACCGCCTTTTCGTAGGGGCCGATCCTCGCCACCAGGCCGGTCATCTCCTTGCCGTAGTTCTCCGGCTCGGGCCTGTGAAGCCTCGTAAGGACCGCCCACAACCCGGCGCTTTCCGCCAGATACGGAGCTATGTGCTTGAACCTGCCTATCCTCGAGAGTGTCTCCATGTAGATCTTCTGTTCCTTGCTTCTTTCCAGAAGGTAGGGAACGGTTACGAAAACGGTTATCCCCCTGAACGCCGAGAACTCCTGGCTCTGCTTGAAAGTATCGAGGCTGTCCTCGTCCGAAGTCGCGAAGGGCACCAGGTTCAGGGAGACCCGGCTCCTGGAGACCTCTACCGTCCCCCCTCCAGCGGCAGAGAGGAGGTACTTGTTCAGTTCAGGCGAGCGGGAAAGGAAATCGGAGAACTCGACTATCCCGTTGTTCGCCTGGATGAGGCTTCCTCCCAGCTGTTCGATCGTGAGGTGCTGGAGGACGGATGGGATGGAGTCGAGGTTCGAGTCTGTAGAAAGGAGCCGGCTGTCCGCGTCCGGGGATTCCTGGGGAGATATCACCGCCGCCGCCCTCTGGTACTTGCCTGAGATGTGAAGCCTTTTCACCTGCACGTGTCGCAGCACATTCTCCACGTCCCCTCCGTACTCGTCGTGGAGGGCGTCGAAAACGGCCCTGCATCTGGGGCAGAGGTCGTCCTCCACTATGTGCCTCGTGGGGATGAACCTGCCCTTATCTTCCTCGCCGGCACCGGCGAGCAGTTCTTCGAGGAACGCCCTGCGTCTTTTCGGCGAAATGAGGAGCAGGGGGGAATCGTTCATGTCGCAGGAAAGCCGGAAGGCGACTTCCTCCGAAGGAAGGTACGCGTAGGTGTTCGGTGCTCCGCTTCCTGCGGGGTTTTCGCCGAAGCCCATCCTCTTTCCTCCCTCGGAGGGAAACACCCAGTGGAATGTGTAGAGCGCGCCTTCCGGTTTCCGCGAGTATTCTTCGCATCCCTTGATGAGCCAGTCCACGATGAGGCTCTTACCGGAGCCGCTCGGCCCGTGAAGGTGGATCATCCTGTCTATTTTCCCTTCTATTGCGAAGTTCTTCAGCGCGCTGTAAACGTCGAGGACCGCTTCCTCCGAACCCGCGAGGGGGGCGATCGTCTTCTGGGGGAGCGGCTGGGAGAAAAGATTGAACCTCGTCAGCAACTCGCCCATGCAGTAGACCTTCTCCTCGCCGAAGTGCTCGATCATGTCAACTACGTACTGGACCGCGTTCCTGGAAAGCGAGTAGGGGGAGCCCGCGAGATCCCCGAGGTATTCGTTGAAGGATTTTATCCTATGGTTCTTCTCGAAGTTTTTCTTGGAGCTCTCCGCCCAGTCTCCGAGCCATTTTTCGGCGGAGTCCATGCTACCGCCTCCAGAACTGCCACCAGTGCCTGGTTTTCATCTTGGGGAGCGGTTCATCAAGCTTCTGGTTTTCCCTTCTCGATTCTTTTGCTTCTTTCCTGCCCATCGTCCCGATGTTCTTCTGGGCGTCCCTTGCCATCTGGGAATCCGGGTTCAGGGATATCACCTTCTCATAGAGCACCCTTGCCTTTTCGAATTCGCCGTCCTCTTTTTCAGCTTCGGCCAGCCTGAAGGTCACGAGAGGGATGTTCCAGTAGTTCGGGTAGGTGTCCAGGACCTGCTGATACCTTGCTTTCGCGGACTTGAAGTGCCCCGATCTCAGGTAGAAATCGCCTATGTATATCTCGTGGGCCGCGAGGATGTTGTCTGCTTCCTCGCTCTTCTCCTTCGCGTCAGCGACATACTCGGAGTTGGGGTAGTTCTCGATGAGCCTGCGGAACGACTCCTTCGCGCTTCTCGCCGGGGTCACGTCCCTGTCGGGCCTGTCCATCTCCCTGAAGAAACAGAGCCCTATCCTATACTGGCAGTAAGGTGCCATGGGGTGCATGGCGTGGAACACCAGGAATGAGTTGTACCTGCTGATGGCCTCGGAATAGGCATCGACCGTCTCCTCCTCGAAGTAGCTGTCGGCTATCGCTATGGTCGCCTTGTCCTTGAGTTCTCCGGCGTCCTCCCTGAGGGTGACCTGTTCGAAATACTTCCTGGCCGTGTGGGTCCTTCCCTTCTTCAGGAACGCTTCTCCTTTCGAGTAGAGCTCGGAAACCGTCATGAGTTCGACAGGTTCGGCCATTCTGGGGCCCCTCTGCCTGTGGCACGCGGTCAAAGACGCCGCGAGAAGGACGATCGATGAAAGGATCCATGCTCTCTTAAGCAACGCTGCCTCCTATTATCTTGAAAACATCCGTGGGCACCCTTCGCGGACGGTTGAAGCCGTCGGTGGCGACATGCCTCGTGGTCCCCTTCGCGAGCAGAATTCCGTCAGCTTTCCTGGCTATCTCGTAGTCGAAAGCGAACGAAATGCGATTCTTCTCCGCCAACGATGTCCTGACGACGATCTCGTCGTCGTACTTCGCAGGGGAGATGAACTCGGCTTTCGCTTCAACTACAGGCATCCTTATACCCATCTCTTCCATTTTAGCATACGAGAGCCCCCTCTCCCTGAGGTAGTCGGCCCTCCCGACCTCCATCCAGTGGAAATAGACGGAGTGGTGAACGATGCCCATCTGGTCCGTCTCGACGTAGCGGACCCTGAGGAAGGACTTGGAATCAGCCATTGATAAGCTCCGAGAGCTCTCTCGCCGCATCCGACGAAGAGACGGCCGAAAAGACGGCCGAGCCTGCGACCAGCCAGTCGGCCCCGGCGTCCCTGAGCTGGCGGGCGTTCTCCCTGCAAACGCCTCCGTCTATCTGGATCTTCGTTTCCAGCCCTCCCGCCTCCATCATCGACCTGAGCCTCTTTATTTTCCGGATTGAGCCTTCGATGAAGCTCTGCCCGCCGAATCCCGGGTTCACGCTCATCAGCAGGACGAAATCGACCTCTTCCAAAATCTCTTCCACGGACGAGAGCGGAGTCGCGGGGTTGAGAACGACACCCGGGCGCATCCCCTCGCTTCGGATCGAGTCTATCAGCCTGTTGAGGTGGACGGTCGCCTCTGCGTGGACTGACAGCAGCTTCGCTCCGGCCCTGGCGAAAGGTTTCACGAGGCTCTCGGGGTTTTCCACCATCAGGTGGCAGTCGAGCGGAAGGCTGGTCGCCTTGGACAGGGAAGCCACGACTGGAGGACCTATCGTCAGATTTGGCACGAAATGGTTGTCCATTACGTCGACGTGTATCATCCCGCTGAAGGGAGCGACCTTCTCGATCTCATCCTTCAGCCTCGAAAAATCTGCGGAAAGTATCGACGGGGCGAGACACGCTCCCGGCAGGCCTTCTTTCATCTGCTCACTCCAAGCCCGATGGTCTCGGACGCGCTGATCGGATAACCCGGGAGGGGACGCTGCTCCCTGACAGTTTCGGACTCCTCGCCGCCTCTTATCTCTATGTTCGCCGCGATCCCGTATTCGGAAAACACGGTTTCGCATTCCTTCACGTTCCTCCCCCCGACCTCCGGCATCAGGAAAACGGGTCTCCTGCCGCCCTGGCTCACCAGGAGCCAGCAGTCGGCATCCCTGGATATTACCGCTCCGCGGGCCGGAGATTGCGAAAGGACCGTCTGAGAGGGCGAACTCGACGAGACGTAGGATACGCCCTTGAAGTTCAACCCGCTCTGCTGTATGGCTATCTGGGCTGAATCCAGGGACATGCCGGCGAGGTTGGGCGCGATGGCCCTTTCGATCCCCTTGCTGACCGTGACGTAAACGGTCTGTCCCTTCTTCACGGCCATCCCCGCCGCGGGAGCCTGCATGATGACGACCCCTGTCTCCCTTCTCGTGTCGTATTTTTCATCCTTGATCTCGAAAAGGAGGTGTTCCCTCTCTGTCATGAATTTAGCCTCTTCGGCCGGAAAGCCTTCGATCGCCGGGACATAAGTCGCCGAGCCCGACGAGAAGGACCTCAGCATGAAATAAAAGCCGAGGGCGGTTCCCGCGAAGAAGAGGGCGCAGAGGGCGAGCAGTTTCAGCAGACGGACCATGTCTCCTCCCCATTGAGCATACCACAGAAAGCGCCCTTTTTTTTAGGCTTATTTGGAGTATACTCATACGGGGACGAAAGTTAATGTGGTTCAGGAAGAAGCAGAAGCCTACAGCTACGCCCGAATCCGCCAAGGCCGTGAAAGTCCCGGCCGGGCTGTGGACCAAATGCGACTCGTGTTCCCAGATAATGTACACCGAGGCGGTCCAGAAGAACCTCATGGTATGCCCCAAGTGCGGGTTCCACTTCCACATAACCTCGCGCGAAAGGCTTTCGATGCTTTACGACGAAGGGAAGTATGAAGAGCTTTTTTCCGGGCTCTCGACCCTCGACCCCCTTTCCTTCCAGGACCTCAAACCATACAGCCAGAGGATCGTGCAGTACAGGAGGTCCTCCGGGGAAGAGGAGGCTATAGTGGTCGCCAGGGGGAGGCTAGGAGGAACCGCCGCCGTCTCCTGCGTCATGGAATACGCTTTCATGGGCGGTTCGATGGGGAGCGTCGTGGGGGAGAAGATCAAGAGGGCGATCGACCTATGCCTTTCGGAAAGGCTTCCCCTCGTCATCGTTTCCTCATCGGGAGGAGCGAGGATGCAGGAATCGGTTTTCTCCCTGATGCAGATGGCGAAGGTTTCGGCCGCGCTCGCGGAACTCCACCAAGCCAGGCTTCCGTTCATCTCCGTGATGGCCGACCCGACGACCGGGGGCGTAACGGCATCCTACGCGATGCTCGGGGACCTTAACATCGCCGAACCCGGAGCCCTGATTGGCTTCGCCGGCCCGAGGGTCATAGAACAGACTATAAGGCAGAAGCTCCCTCCCGGCTTCCAGCGCTCCGAGTTCCTTTTGGAAAAGGGTATGCTCGACATGGTCGTCCCGAGGACCGAGCTCAGGGAAACCCTGGCACGCGTCCTTTCCTTGCTGACATCAAAAGAGACCCCGTAGAAACATGGATTACAGGCGCTCCCTCAGGTGGCTCGACGAGCTGGTCGCGTTCGGGATCAAGACGGGAACCGGCCACACCAGGATCATCTCGGGAGAGCTGGGGGACCCTCATCTGAAATTCCCTTCGGTCCTCGTCGGCGGAACGAACGGCAAGGGTTCGACCTGTTCATGCCTCGAATCGATCCTGAGGCACTCGGGATACCGGACCGGGCTCTTTACCTCGCCGCACCTCGTCGATATCAGGGAAAGGATCGCGGTAGGGGGCGAACCGATACCAGGCCGTCTCTTCGCGGAAGCCGTCTCGGATGTCAGGATGGCGTATTCGCGCCTGGAGAAAAGGGGATCGCTTGACGAAAAGCCGACCTTTTTCGAAGCCCTCACCCTCGCCGCGTTCCGGATCTTCGCCAAGGAGAAGATAGACATCGCCGTGGTCGAAGTCGGAATGGGCGGCGGGAAAGACTGCACAAACATACTCGAGCCGGTCATCTCGGTCGTCACCAACGCTTCTCTGGACCACCAGCAGTACCTGGGGCGGACGCTTGACGAGATCGCCCTCGAGAAGGCCGGCATATTCAGGAAAGGAAGGCCTGCGCTTATAGGAAAAACCTCGGACAGGACGGAGAAGATCCTCGCCGGGGAAGCCAACCGTATAGGAGCCGAGATCCGCCTGATGAGCGCAGGAAAGTTGACAAGGAAGGGCGGCGGTTTCGCGTTCCAAAAAGGAAAAAAAGAACTGCTTTTTCCCAAGCCTTTTCTGCCCGGGAAACATCAGGTCGACAATACCGCGCTCGCTGTCCTGACCGCGCGGGAGCTTGGCAAGCTCGGGTTCGAGATCGGCGCTGATTCCGTCCGTGAAGGCGTGCAAAAATGCCGCTGGCGGGGAAGGCTCGAAAAGATCTCCTCGATGCCGGACGTCTTCCTTGACGGAGCGCACAACATAGACGGGATCAGGACCCTGAAACGCTTCGTTGAAGGCCTTTCTGGAAAGAAGGTCCTCGTCTTCTCCGTGATGAAGGACAAACCGGCGGAGAAAATGGCGGGCATCCTCGCCCCGTTTTTCGAGGAAATTATCCTCACGGAGATCCCGATGAACAGGGCTGCGAAGCGGGAGGACCTAGAGGAACTTCTCGAAAAGGACAAGTATTCTTTTATCAGCGAACCCATGAAGGCTCTTGAAAAAGCTAAAATTTCCGCCCGAAATACCGGAACGGTCATAGTCGCCGGGAGCCTGTATCTCGTCGGATATATCCTAAAGAATTTTGAGCAGAGAGAAGGAACCGCCTGGGGGACGGGGCTTTAGGCAGAGCCATTCAGGCTTCGCCTGAATTTAAAATTGAGAATTTTAAAGATTAAATTTAAAATTTTTGGAATCCTTTTCCCTAGTGAACTTGAGCTCTTCCGCGCTAATGTCCCTTCAGCCTTCAGTCATCAGCCCTGGCGTCAGCCAACAGGCTTCGCCTGTATTGAAAATTGAAAAAGTGATGAATCAATTTCCTTATGGAACTTCCGCACCGTCGATCTTCAGCGCTTCAGCTTTAAGCCTGTCCGAAGGGCACCTGCCATCAGCTTTAAGCCTGCGCCTCTTCGGTTTTCTTCCTGCAAAACAGGCCGTCAAGCGAGAACTTCCCGCTTCCCTTCGCCGCGATGTAGAGAAAGACGAAGCAGTACAGGACAGCAAGCTCTCCGTGGTTGATCGCGGGAAAGAACTCCGGGCCGAACTGGAACTTCCAGTGGAACTGGAAGTACGCGACCGCCATCTGCCCGCTCGCCACGAAAGCCGCCCATACAGCCTGCAGGCCCGTCATTATCATGAGCCCGCCGACAAGCTCGATCACTCCGCCTATCCAGAGCTGGGACCCGATCGGGGGCTGCTGTTCCGCCATGAATCCAAGCACCTTCTGCGCGCCGTGGAACGAGAACATCGCCCCCGCCATGATCCTGAGCGCCGAATAAGCATGTTCCGAGTATGATTCGAAAAATTTCATTTATCCCTCCTCCCGGCTTTTCACCCGGTTGACACAACTTCAAGCATTATCAACATCTCTTGAGCCGGAGGTATTCCTCCCCGGCCACGGTTCTCGATCCCGGGCTTGGGGACTAGAATCTGTCGGAGGGGGTGGTGATCCTGTCGATCAGGACGGCCGCGGCAACTCCCGCGGGATTGACAAGAAGATCCACGGGGTCGAAGGTGTTGGACATGACGCCGAAGCCGTCGGTGATCTCGAAAAGTTCCGTGGCGAGGATCGCGGCCATGGCCGCGGAGAATATCCCCTGCCCTACCTGGCTCAGCCCGATCCTGGCGAGGAAATAAACCGCGGCGGACACGAAGAAATTACCAGCGAATGAATGGATGATCTCCTCAATAGGCCCGGAATAACGACTTTTAAAGACGAGCATGACGACCCCCAGAATAATGAAGGTCAAGTACCGGATCGTGTCGACAGTCGTCAGCCTGGTCCGCTTTGTCATCTTTTCTCCACAATCAAAGGATATACCCGCCCGGGAAAAGGGTCAACCCGGCCGGCTACTGGAAAAAACGCTGCTACGACAAATCGAGCTTTTATGAAAGAAATGCCGCTTAGCTGTCTATGTTTTTTGCTTTGCTGGTCTTACTTTTTGCTGAGTTCGACGAGGATCTGCTTTGCGCAGGCCTTCAGAGTATCGAACACTCCGACGCCCTTCGGAGCGATCGCTTCGAAGTACGGCTCGTCCTTGTATCTCAGAGCTCTTATCATCTCGTCCAGGGAGACCGCGGTGGGAAGGTCCCGCTTGTTGAACTGCAGGACATACGGTATCACCTTGAGGTCGAATCCGTGCTCCTTGAGGTTCGAATCGAGGTTCTCGAGCGCTTCTATGTTCGCGTCCATCCTGGGTTCCTGGGAATCCGCGACGAATATGACGCCGTCCACTCCCTTCAGGATCAGCTTCCTCGAGGCGTCGTAGAACACCTGGCCGGGAACCGTGTAAAGGTGGAACCGGGTCTTGAAACCCCTCACGGTGCCGACATCGAGCGGGAGGAAGTCGAAGAAGAGGGTCCTGTCCGTTTCGGTGGCGAGGGAGATCAGCTTCCCCTTGGCGTTCGGGTTGGTCTTTTCATAGATGTACTGAAGGTTGGTCGTCTTTCCGCACAGGCCGGGGCCGTAATAAACTATCTTGCAGTTGATCTCTCTCGTCGAATAGTTTATGAACGACATTCACCAGCTCCCGGTTCAGTCCTTGAAAAGGGCGTCAATGTCTTCGTCGGTGATCTCCGCGAACGGAGATTCGAAGGTGACGCTCCCCTTTGCGTGTTCCTTTTCGCTCTTCTCGATTATCTGCTCGAAGATCTTGTTTAGCTCGTCCGAACATCTCTTGACGCGCAGGCGCACCAGTCCGAGGGAGGACCTCTCGTCGAAAATGACCACGAGGATCACCCTGCCTCCGACGATCGAAATGTGGATGTTGTCCTTCTCGCCTTCATGGAACAGGACGGAGAATTCCTTTTCGCCTATGAGTTTCGCCAGCCCGTCGGTGGCCGCCACATTTCCGGCGGTGAGCGAGGCGAGCGATGTGGTGTCCAGGCTTTCTATGTCACCGGTGGCCGCGATCTGCTGACCGTTCTTGTCGACGAGGAAGACAATGTTGGCATTGGCATCTACGCGGAGTTTGGATATGACATCCTTTATCTTCTGAAACTCCTCTTCGTACATTATCAGGTCAGACGCGCCCATGACATAGTCCTCCGGTCAAATTGTTACATATACCACAATACCCTGAAAATTGCAATTAAGGATGGCGTTTTCGCGAGCAGTTTCAGTCACTTAACCTCCCGTCTGCCGGAAAGCGCGCGGGACAGGGTCTCCGGGTCCACGAAGGAGAGGTCGCTGCCTATCGGGATGCCCATTCCTATCCTGCTGGCCTTAATCCCTTTCTCCTCCGTTATCGTTATCAGGTAGGACGAGGTGGCCTCCCCCTCCGCGGTGTACGGGGTGGCTATTATCACCTCGCTGACGGCTTCGTTCTCCAACCTCTCCCTGAACTCGTCGAGGCCCAGCGCTTCAGGCCCGATCCCCTTGAAGGGCGAAAGAAGCCCGTGAAGGACGAAGTACGAACCGTTGAACGCGGATGTGCCGTCTATAAGGTGAAGATCCTGAGTCGATTCAACGACGCACAGGAGCCCGGGGTCCCGCTTGGGGTCGCCGCATATCGGGCAGTCGGATCCCTTCTCCTTGTAACCCCTGCATGTCCGGCACTTCTCGATGTTCTCCCTCAGGAGCTTCAGCGCGCCCTCGAGATCCTCGATCGCGGAGCCCCCGCTTTTCAGGAGGTGGTAGAGGATCCGCATGGCCGATTTCTTGCCGACGCCCGGGAGCCTCGACAGTTCCTTGAGGGTCTTTTCGATCGGTTCCGGGAAGGAATGCAACCGTCGCTCCTCAGAAGCCGGGAAGGCCCAGGCCCGCGGTGAGGCCGCCCATCTTCGACTCTATCGCTTCGTCCACCCTGCCGGCCGCTTCGTTGAACGCCGCGATGACAAGGTCCTCGATCATCTCCTTGTCGCCTGACGCCACGATCGACTGGTCTATCTTGAGGGATATCACCTTCTTCTCGCCGCTCATTTTGATGGTGACCATTCCTCCTCCGGTGGCGGTCTCTATCTCCAGTTTCCTTATCTCCTCCTGCATCTTTTCCTGCATCTTCTGCGCTTCCTTGAGAAGCTTATTCAGATTCGCCATCATCTCCTCCGGCATCGAACTTGTTCTCTTTCCTGTCCAGCTTCACGACCCGCCCCTCGAACGCGTCGATCAGTTTTTTTGTCCCCTCTCTTATCGTGTCCCGGGGTTCCTTTTTTTCCGCTGATCGGGCCTCTGCGTTTTCCTGTTCATCGGTTTCTTCCCCGTTGGTCTTCTCTATGTAGACCCTCCCGGTTATGTTCTGGGCGGCGGCCATCGCTTCCAGCTTCCTCGCGTTTCCCGGAATCTTGAGGTAGTCGAAAACGGTCGCGTTCCTTTTCGGGACGAAAATGTGGAGGTTGCCGTCCGGGTCTATCGAGAGCTGGGACCTCTCTATCATCTCGGTTGCGAGAGGCAGCTCCTTCACCACTTCCTTCTTGAAATTCTCAAGCCTCTCGTCCTCCATTTCGAAGGATTTGGACTCTTCCTCGTCCATCCGTTTGAACGGTATGAGGGCGCTGAAACGTAGGTTCCCCTCTTCCGGCAGCGGGGCGACGGAGGGCTCCCGGACCGGCTCAGGAGGGGCCGCGGGAGAGCTGTTTTCCTCGTCATTCCCGGCAGGTCCGTCGAGGGGAAGAAGCTGTCCCGACTTCCTGAAATCCGTCTCCTCGACCGACTTAAGTATCCTGTCTATCGGAAGTATCTGCGGGAGGCTGGCGATCTTCGTGAGCTCGAGCTCGAGCACCACTCTCTGGTCGAGAGCCTGCTTGAGCCTCTGGACCGCGACGACCATGAGGTCGAGGGCCCTCATTATCTCTTCCATCGACGCCTTGGCCACCAGCTGCCTGATGTCCTCGTCCGCCTCGCCGACCGCCCTGGCCCTTAGGATCTCCCTGAAGACCCGCATGAGGTCCAGAAGGAAGCGCTCCGGGTCGTCGCCTCTCTCGAAAAGATGGCCCAGCAGGGCGTACAGCCCCTTCAGGTCGTAGAAAAGCACGGCGCGCGCGGTCTTCAGGAGGTAATCGCGCCCGACTATCCCGAGAGCCTTCGAAGCCGTCTCGTCCGTTATCCTGTCAAGCCCGGCGTAGGAGATGAGCCTGTCCAGTATCGTGAGGCTGTCCCTCATCGACCCCTCGCCGCACCTCGCGACGATGGAGAGAGCCTTTTCGTCTATCGATATCTTTTCCTTTTCGACGATCTGGCGGAGGAACCCGAGTACCATCTCTTCCGTGAGCCTTTTCAGCCTGAAGTGGTGCGAGCGGCTCTCGATGGTCTCCGGGATCTTGTGCGGCTCGGTAGTCGCGAAAAGGAAAACGGCCTGCGGTGGCGGTTCTTCAAGGGTCTTCAGGAGAGCGTTGAAGGCCGCTTTCGAGAGCATGTGAACTTCGTCGACCAGGAATATCCTGAACCTGTCGCGGGAGGGAGTGTATCTTGCCATGTCGGCCAGGAGCCTCGCCTCCTCGGCGCCGGTGTGGGTGGCTCCGTCGATCTCCAGCATGTCCAGCGAGAAGCTCCTCGTAATCTCCAGGCAGGAAGGGCACTGGTTGCATGGGTTCGGAGTTACCCCCTTCTCGCAGTTGAGCCCCTTGGCGAATATCCTCGCGACGGTGGTCTTCCCGACACCCCTGATACCGGAGAAGATATAGGCGGGGTGGACCTTGCCCGATGCGAGCGTGTTCCTCAGCGCCCTCACCATGGCCTCCTGTCCGACCAGCTCCTCGAAGGTCTGGGGACGGCACTTCCTCGCTAAAGGTTCATAAGAGATCATGATCCCCCGTTTCCGGATACAGAGTAATGGGGTTCAAGCGTCCTGCGGCACACGAGAATGACCGGTTACCGTTGCTCCCTTCCGGGCCTGGCGGGGTTCACGGGACTCGTTGCACAGGGCTCAAACCCCACAGAAGTTTACCATAAAAACTGATTAATCGGTGAACGCCAGGTAAGCGGGGATGAAAACGCCGAGTATCGGCACGATGATCAGTATCCCCACCCATGAAGGCTTCCCTCTCCGCTCCGCTATCGCCATCCATACAATGATGCCCACGATGATGTTGACGAGCGGGATGAAAAGAAGAAGTATCCACCAGAGCGGCTTTCCTCCGCACTGAAGCATGGGAACGATCTGGACAATGGGGATCCAGGCCAGCCATGCGTTCTCGATTCCGCATTTCTGCGCGATCTTGTAGAGGCACAGCGAAAAATAGACATAGATCGCCAGATAGACGACGCACATCACTCCCATCATGCCTGCCATCAAACCTGCCCCGGCAGCACCGCCAAGATTGTCTTCCATCTCGAACCTCCTTTATGCCAAGAGTGTAAACGAACCGCCGTTGCAAGGTCAAGGGTCAGGCTTTGCCCTGCTTGCGGAGGATATGCCTTACCAGGAGCCTCACCCCGAACCCGGCCCCTTCGGCCCTGTGGCACTCGCCCAGGTCGTCGTCCCTGTAGGCCGGCCCAGCTATGTCGATGTGCGCCCAGGGTGTCTTCTCGTCCACGAAGAACTGAAGGAAAAGCCCCGCGGTGATCGCCCCTCCCCACCTGACCCTGCTGATGTTGCAGATGTCTGCCACGGGGGATTTTATGAACCTCCTGTAATCCTTCTGCAGGGGAAGCTGCCAGAGCTGGTCGCCGGAAACACCCGACAACTGCGTCAGTTCCCCGATGAACTTCTCGTCGTTGCCCATCACTCCGGCTATGTCGGTGCCGAGGGCCACCACGCACGCTCCCGTGAGGGTCGCCAGGTCGACCACCTGATCGACTCCCTGCTTCTGCATGTAGGTGAGCGCGTCCGCGAGAGTGAGCCTTCCCTCGGCGTCGGTGTTCTGGACTTCGATTGTCTTTCCGCTCATGCTCGTCAGGATGTCCCCGGGACGGTAGGCGCTTCCCGACGGCATGTTCTCGCAGGCGGCGACAACCATCTCGACGCCGACTTTCGGTTTCAGCTCGCCGACCGCCTTCATCGCTCCCAGGACGGCCGCCGCCCCCGACATGTCGCTCTTCATCGCACCCATGCCTTCGCCCGGCTTAAGCGATATGCCGCCGCTGTCGAAGGTCATGCCCTTGCCTATGATCCCCAGCGTGAACTTCGCGTTCTTCGGTTTATACGAAAGATGAATGAAGCGCGGAGGGTTGGCGGAACCGGCGCCCACTGCGAGATAAGCTCCCATTCCCAGTTTCGCGCATTCCTTTTCGTCCATGATCTTCGCCTTGAACCCGTACGCCTTCGCGAGGCTGACGGCTTCTTCGGCGAGGTAGGCCGGGGTGATCTCGTTGGAAGGGGCGGTGATCAGGTCCCTCGAAAAAAGCACCGCGTCCGAGAGCGTTCTTCCCAGTTTCAACCCGTCTTCCGCTTTGGCGGACCTTTTTTCGAGCCATATCGCGGCCGACTCCAGCTGTTTTGAATGCCTGTCCTTGTCGGTGATGTAGCGCTCGAACCTTGCGGATGTGAGAATGACTCCCTCGGCGATCGCCGAAACGGCATCCTCGATCTTTCCCTTGCAGGCTTCGGCCCAAAGGACGAAGAGCGCGGACCTGACGAACCTTTCGCCAAGTTTCCTGACGGCCGCGGCCGCGGCGAGCCTGGCTTCAGCGGGAGAGTAGCTTTCCTTGGGTCCCAATCCGACGAAGAGGACGAGCTTCTGCGGTCTTCCGATCCTGTCCAGCGCGAAGAAGGCTTCACCGGATCCGCCGGTGAACCTGGCCGCGGCGGCCTCTTTCTTGAAGTCGCCCCCGCCCTCGAACTTGAACCCCTGGAACTTCTCGAAAACTCCTACAACCACCGCCTCGCTTTTGATGCCGTCCAGTTTCCCGTGTTCGAACCCGATCTTCATAAAAACCTCCGAGCAAAATCCGATCTTCATTTCTTCCTGTTGATGAATTCCTTTATCCTTGCGGCGATCTGACGGGGCGTCAGGCCTATCTCCTCGAACAAAAGCGGCCTCTTGCCGTGCGTCACGAACCTGTCGGGGATGCCTATCGGAAGGAAGCGTGCCCCGGCGCCCCTTTCGTCGAGGATCTGCCTGATGTAAGAGCCGAACCCGCCTATCTCCGAGTTCTCTTCCACCGTGATCACATTGCTGAAAGAGGCTATCCTTCGTTCCAGGTAATTGCCGTCGGCGGGCTTGAGGAACCTGGCGTTGACAACTTCGCAGCTGACTCGATCCGCCTTGAGAAGACCCGCCGCCCCGAGCGCCGAGGGGATCATCGAGCCGACCGCCAGTATGAGGGTTTCCGTGCCCTCCGCGAGGACCTCCCAACTGCCGACCTCAAGTTCCTTCGGTTCTTCATCGGGATCGTAGGGTTCCGCGACCGCCTTGGGGTACCTGATCGCGAAAGGCCCTCCCTCGTGCTTCAGGGCCGTGAACATCATGTCCTTGAGCTCGTTCCCGTCCTTGGGCGCGGTCACGATCATGTCGGGGACGTGCAGCAGGTACGAGAGGTCGAAGGCTCCCTGGTGAGTCGTGCCGTCCTCGCCCACTAGGCCGGCCCTGTCTATGCAGAAGACGACGGGAAGCTTCTGAAGCGCGACGTCGTGCACTATCGCGTCGTAAGCCCTCTGGAGAAATGTCGAATAGATGGCGACGAACGGCCTGACGCCTTTCACGGCGAGCCCTGCGGAAAACACGACCGCGTGAGCCTCGGCTATCCCCACGTCGAAGAACCTTTCGGGGTGTTTCTCGGCGAAAGGAACTATCCCCGTGCCGGTAGGCATCGCCGCGGTTATCCCGACCACTTTCTCCGAAATGTCTCCCAGCCTTCTCAGCTCCCTGCCGAAGACATCCTGGAAAAGAAGCTGCTGGGGTTCCGTTTCGACGAACCCTTCGTCCGGGCAGAACGGTTTCACGCCGTGATAATCTTCAGGCTCCTTCTCCGCGGGGGCGTATCCCTTCCCTTTCTTGGTCGTGATGTGCAACAGGACGGGATGGTCTATGTCCTTGAGGTTCCTGAGAGTCTTGATGACCTCCCTGATGTTGTTGCCGTCGACCGGGCCGATGTAATCGAAACCGAGGGCTTCGAACAGCGCGCCCGATGTCAGGATGCCTCTCGCCCCCTCTTCGATCCTCCTCGCCAGGAAGGTCATCGGCTTGCCGATCCTCGGGAACTTCTCCAAGCCTTCCCTCACGCGCCTCCTGAAGCGGTAATAAAGAGGAGTCTGGGCGAAGTCGTTCAGGTACTTGTTGATCGCGCCGACGTTCTCGGCTATCGACCAGTTGTTGTCGTTGAGTATCGCCAGGAATTTCGGGATGTTGCTGGAACCTATGTTGTTGATCGCCTCGTAGCAGAGGCCTCCCGTGAGCGCCCCGTCCCCGAAGACCGCGGCGACCCTGAAATCCTCCTTCAGCTTTTCCCTGGCGGTGGCCAGCCCGAACGCAGCCGAGAGAGCCGTCGAAGCGTGTCCGGCGCCGTAGCAGTCGTATTCGCTCTCGTCGCGTTTGAGAAACCCGGATATCCCGTGGTATTGCCTGAGCGTGTGGAACTTGTCCTTCCTGCCTGTCAGTATCTTGTGCGCGTAAGCCTGGTGTCCCACGTCCCAGACGATCTGGTCCTTCGGCGTGTCGAGGACGTAATGAAGAGCGACCGTCAGCTCCACCACGCCGAGGCTGGAAGCGAGATGGCCGCCGGTCTTCGAGACGGTTTCTATGAGGAACGCCCTTATCTCTTCGCAGAGCAGCGGAAGCTCTTCTTCCTTCAGGTTCCTCAGGTCACCCGGGAAGTTTATCCGGTCAAGGTATTGATAGCCCAAACGGACCCTCCGAACAAAGAGAATAAAGCCAAAAGCCCTTAAAAGTCAATGAGAACGGGTGTCAAGAACCAGCCGCACCGGTTTTCCCGGACATAGCGGCCTGGACAGCTCTCATCTCACCTCGCGCAGTAGGCGTCAGCCGTCCGCGTCCCTCCGGAAGAGTTGTAGCCGAGAGTACCCTCCGTCCCCGAACCGTTGTCAGCGGTCACAAGGAAGTATAGAACATCCGTATTTCCCGTTATGCCGGAAGATATGTCCACCCCTTCCGCCGCAAGCATTCCCGGGTTCCCGGAATCCGCCTTGGCGACCGCGCAGATCCTTTTGCCGCCGGCGGAGGAGGAGACAAGGAAAGGCGATGTGCCGGGCTGGTTGGAGACGTAGATGTTGTAGTTCGCGGAGCCCGTGTCTTCGAAAATGATATCCACTGTTGATCCGTTGGGCGATGCCGTCATCCGGAACGGGTCCGCCCCCGAGACTTCCGGTATCGCCGATGCGTCCACCGTCCAGCTCGCGCTCTCCCTGTTAACCCCGTATTTCGCAGGTTTCACGAAATTGGTGTCGGCGGTGACCTCGCAGGTCAGAGTGTATGTGCCTGCCTGGACGAAGCCGCGGCTGTATGAAGGCGATCCTGTAAAGACGACGGCCGGCGTCGGATAGCCTGGGCCCTGCAGCGTCCAGGTGAAATCGTTGGTCACTCCCGTTCCGGAGGCAAGCCGGGTCAGGACGGAAAAGTCAACGCTCGCCCCCACCTGGGCCGAGACGCCGGAACCTGGCGACTGTCCGGATACCGGTGCTGTCGGAGAGACTCTCGGATGGCCGAAGAAGGTGAGCGCCCACTGCTGGTTGCAGACTCGGCAGAAAGAGGTGCAGAGCGACCTCATCTCGCATGCAGATTCCGGCCTGTAGATGCACAGCGTGTAATAATCCGCCCCTTGTCTCGGGGCGCCGATGTCCGCTATCCATTCGGGCCACGCGCCGTTCTTCGAGTCGAGGGAAGTGTTCAGTTCGCTTGCTGAAGTGCCGCAGCTCGAATAGGCGGTGTACTCGTCCGCTAGGTTTGCAAGTGAATGGCCCAGTTCGTGGACCCCGATGTCGTCGGCCGGGCATCCGCCCGAATATCCTGCCGAATAGACCGCCCTGTATCCTCCGCACCCTCCGTACCTCGTCGTGTTGACCATCACCAGCGTTATGTCGTCTGCCGGGGCGCGCAGTTCCGCGGCGGAGATGTTGGCGGAAGAAGTGTTCGGGTCGCAGTTCGGTCCTCCGTTGCCCGTCCCGTAATAGAGACACCTGTTGTCGCTGTGGCCGCAGGTGGCGTTGATCTTGGGAAAGCGTGTATTCATGGCGGTATCGACGACCGTGCTGCAGTCGCACTGGTCGGTGCCGCTCTGCGTCGAGTAGGCGTAAACGAGGATGTAGTTCATGAAAGCGTCGTGCTCTTTGAACGGCGTCTTGCTCCTGAAATAATTCACGAGGTTCTGCGCGTGGGTCTGCATTGTGCTTTTCTGCGCGTAGGTGTAGCCGTCGGGAACGATAACCACGTTGATCCTCGAGGAGACCTCGGAGCCGCTGCCGTGAACGGTGTAGATGTCCGTATCACCGTATTCCTCCGGCCAATGGACCGTTCCGGGAGTCATTATCTCCGGCCTGCCCCCCTCCATCTGAAGGTCTGGGCGGATCGAGAGGTCGCGGTAGCCGAGTGTTCCGGCAGCCCTGTAGAATTTTTCAGGAAGCAGGTCGAACGCGCCCAGCGCTACTCTTTCCGGCCCCCTGTAACCTTCGGCATAATAGGCCGTTTCGACCCTGTCGAACCGCTCGAGTTCGGGCAGTTCCACGGTAACGGTGTCCCTGTGGACCCTCGTCGTGTCACCTTCCACGTGGGGGTCTGTCCCCGCGGGATGGAGGAGGCAGACGCCCCTGAGCGGCACTCTTTTGGTGAAGGTCTCCCCGGACGGGCCGAAGAGAACCACCTCCAGCTGGGTCGCTTTTTCCGAGGAAGATACGGGCCCGGCGGCCTCAAGAGGCGCCGAGAAAGGACGATCTTTCGCCGTGAAAAAGACGAGGGAACAGCCTTCAGAATGGACATCAAGCGCCAGGACCAGCGTCCTCTCGGAATAAATCCCGGCTTTTCCCGCGACCCTCTCGGGAGCGATCTCCGAAGCGGCCGCGGCAACGCACAGGCAGAACGACAACAGGATGATCGCCAATACTTTATTCGCCATCTCGACACCTCCGGGAAAACAGCGCCGGCCTGTCACCGCGCGCCTTGTCAGTCAAAACAAGCAAGCCCCGGGACTCAATTCCCGCAGTAGCTGCCTTTGAGGCCCGCGGGCTTGACCCCCTTGTACTGGAGGACAACCTCCCGCACTTCGTCCATCGAGAAGCCGTACTCCGCGCAGGCGTCCCCTAGCTTTCTTTCAGGCTGGACGGTTTCGGGAATATCCAGCTCCGTCATCAGGTCATCGAGAGGGACACCCGAAGCCTTCGCGGCTTCCGCTAGTGTCATCGATGCGGTCACGGGAACGGAGGCCAGCTCCGAGGCACTGTATCCCGGAGCTTCGGCGACTTTCACGGGGAAAAAGAACGGCGCCGCGGAGAGAGCCACGACCATCACGAGGCCGAAGAGCCCCATCGCGGCCCTCATTCCGGAGCCTTCTTTCGGCTTCCCCGTTACCACTCCGACGATCCATTTCCAGTGCAGGTAGATGTGCACCGCCATCAGGGAGAAGAAAACGAGAGCCAGCCAGAAATGAAGGTCTCCCCACTCGTGCCTCTGCAGGCCCAGCATCGTGTGCCTCTTGTCGCACCGCCCGGGGGGGAGGAAATAACGCATCAGGACACCCGTCGAGGTCATCACCATCAGGATAACGAAAGCGACCGAATCTATGATGAAATTGAGGTTCCTTTTCCTTTTTCCGCTATCTTCAATAGCCATTAATTTCTTCTCCCAATGGGCGAACCGCCGTTCGCCCCTACTTATTCATCAGGCAGGTAATGGCCGAGAGCCCTGGCCGTTATCCAAGTCACCACATTCCTCGGAAGGAAGCGGTTCGCCTTTCCGAGGATCTTGTTCCAGAGACCGGGTATCGCGATCCTTTTTCTCCCGAGACAGTTGAGAGCGTTGTCGGCGACGAACTCCGCGGTCATGCCGTCGTGAGGCACTCCTCCCGCGACCCTCTGGAACTCCGTCAGAGTGGCGGACGGGCAGAGGACCGTGATGTCGACGTTCTTCCCTTTAATCTCCTCGGCCAGGGCCTCGCCGAGCAGGAGCTCGAACCCTTTCGTAGCCCCGTAGAGCGCCATCCCGGGAGTGGGCTGGAAAGCAGCGAGCGAGGAAACAAGAATTATCCCTCCCCTTCCCTTTTTGATGAAACGATCGGCGAATTTCCTTGTCAGAAGCGTGAAGGTGAGGATGTTCAGCTTTATCATATCCGAAAATCTTTCCGGGGCTTGCTTCACGAATTTTCCGTAGTAGCCGAATCCCGCGTTGTTCACCAAAAGGCCGACGTCGAACTCCCCGACCTTCCGAAACAGCTCATCGGCTGAATCTTCGAGTGTAAGGTCCATCGGGATCACCATAATCTCTATTCCGTGCTTTCTCCTGAGCTCTTCGGCTATCAGGTCCAGCTTTTCCTCGCGCCTCGCGACGAGGATGAGATCGAACCCCCTTTTCGCGAGGAGCCTTGCGAACGCCTCGCCTATCCCGGCGCTCGCCCCGGTGACCAGAGCGTATCTTCCGTATTTCTCTTTGAAACCCATGTCGTTCCTCCGTCCATATTGTAACATCGGCCACCCGATATTATAATCCACTATTTGGAGGGAACCATGACTTGCATGTCAGGAAAAACAGTTTGTATTACGGGAGCGACGTCTGGCATCGGTGAAGCTTGCGCGAAACTTTTCGCAGGGGAAGGAGCGAAGCTCATCCTCCTCGCCAGGCGCGGAAACCTCCTCGAAAAGCTGAAGAAAGAGTGCGGTGACAAAGACATCCTCACAGGCGTCGTGGATGTATCCAAGAGAAAAGAGGTCGAAGCCTTCTTCGCGGGCCTTCCTGATAATTGGAAGGATATTGACCTCCTCGTGAACAACGCGGGGCTGGGCCTCGGCCTCGACAAGCTCCACGAAGCCGATCCCGACGACTGGGACAGGATGATAGACACCAATGTAAAAGGGCTACTCTATGTATCGCGGGCGGTCCTTCCGGGCATGGTCAAGCGTGACTCGGGCCATGTCATCAACATCGGGAGCATAGCCGGCAGAGAGCTTTATCCCGGAGGCAACGTTTACTGTGCCAGCAAATTCGCCGTCAGAGCCCTGACAAAAGCTTTGAAGATCGACCTGCTGGGGACAAAGGTTCGGGTCACGACGATCGACCCCGGAATGGTAGAGACTGGATTCTCAGAAGTCCGCTTCAAGGGAGACATCGAGAGGGCCAAAAAGGTGTACGAAGGAATGACGCCGCTTACTGGCGGGGACATAGCCGACGCCGTCCACTGGGTCGCGACGAGGCCGCCGAGGGTGGACATCCTCGAGATGGTCGTCGTGCCCACCGATCAGTCCGGCGCGACCTTCGTCCACAGACGTACAAAATATTAATCTGAGGTGCCGACGCCGCAAAAAGAACTTCGAGTAGGGTCTTCAGCGGGATGTTTCTTCGTTATTCCGGTTCAATCTTGTAATAGAAAATCGGCGCGGGGGCTGTCGCATCCGTGAAACTCCTGTCCGTGCCTTCGTAAATGACAACTGCGTCGGAGAAAGTCGGGGTTGTTGCCCTCGTCAGCCTGAAATTGATCCCCGGCGGGTCGTCGAGGCCGTACCAAACCATCTTGGCATCAGTGATAGCCGGCTTTTCGCCGAGGAGCAGAAGGTCCGACGGTTGGTAGGCGATGAGCGGGATCGAATCCGAGTAGCGCTGATAGCCGAAAAGCCGCAAGGATTGAAAACCGACAGCGTCGGAAGCTACATTCACATTGACTTCAAGAGCCGTGTCGCCGAGACGGGTCAGACCCGTTATCTGCAGCTTCGGGCTGTCCGAGACCGAGCTAATGTCGGCGGGGATATTTCTTCCCAAGATAGAGATTGTATAGCTGCCTCCCGCCTTGACAACACGAGGAGAGAAAGAACCAATTACCGGCCTTCCAAGAAAAGTCACGGGGATTATCGTGTTCAGCTTGAATTCGTTTATCCAGCACATCAGGTTCGTAGTCAGAGGGTCGTCGGAATTGGGCGCGACAAGATACCTTGAATAACTTCCATCGAGATGATCTATTATCGGCCCCGTGAAAGTCCCGTTGATAGGGTTTCTGGCAAATCGAACATCCTGGCCCGAAAGATCCCCGTCGAAGTTGGAGGGCAAAGCGCCTTCAGTCGTCGCCGTCGCCGTCAGGAACATCGTTGACTCGCCGTCGGCTGGAATTGAAAGCTTGTCAACGGTAAAGAGGCTGCTTTTGTCGATCTGGTAAAGCTTCCTGTATCTTCCTGTGTTACGGATGTCGAAATGAGCCATTGGCCATTCGATACAACTTCGGTTATAAGGATTTGGGGAAAGGTTGAAGAATTCGAGAGAAGTCCAAGGACTGCCAATACTTTCACAAGTAATTCCAATATCGAGATAGCCGTCGCTGTTGAGGTCGGTGAGAAGGCATCTTGATGTGGCGGTTGTTGAAAGATATATTGGGAAGTTAGGTATTTGAGTTCCATCTACATGATAGGCAAAAAGCCTATCTTCCTCAAAGGAAGAAAAACCAATGTCACATACCAAGTCTGCAACGCAATCCCCATCAACGTCTCCTATTGACTCACGGCCTCCTGGGCTCATTTCTGTCGTTTCCATAAGCCTAGGCCAGCCGGGATAATAGGAACCGTCAGAATTGAAAACGAATATAAGAGCCTTGCCTCCTGTGCCAGCTTTGCCATTATTTGTTCCGCTGATTATTTCCAAGAGGTCGTCCCCGTTTAAATCCGCTATAGCCGGAGAATAAACCGTTCCTCCGCACGTTCTTGTCCCTCCGCACTCGGGTTCATAATTGATGAAGACGCTGGGCCTAGGCCATCCGGGTTTTATTTGCCCGTCATGGGCAATGACGTTCATCCTACTTCCTGTGCTGAAGACGATCTCATTCCAGCCGTCATGGTCTATGTCCGCCACAACCGAGCCATAAACTCTGCCGAGATTAAATGTTACAGGGAATCCCGGTGCGTTACTTCCATCGGGCCTAATGGCGTATATTAATGTTTTCGTGTCTCCTACTATGCCAGGACCGTATCCAGTAATGATTTCCTTCTGTCCGTCATTGTCAAGGTCGCCGATGGCTATATGCAATAGCTCTGTATTAGGTACCAGCGACTCATAATTGAACTCCTTCGGCCATCCGGGCAGAATGTTTCCCCATTCGTCAAAGCCGTATACTCTTATAAGGTTCTGCGGCTGTTCCAAAGCCATGGCGGAAAATACCTCGTAAATGCCGTCATTGTTGACATCTTCAATGGCTGAAGTACAGGGCCCCAACTGCGGCCAATTGGGCAGAGTGTTGCCGTAAGGGTCAACAACACTTTGACCATAACCGTAACTGTAGTAGCAAATGTCATTTGCACCATCCTGTCCATAATCATAAACCGACACATCATAATCGGCTGAAGGCAAAGGGAACCCTGGCATTTCATTTCCCTGAGAAGTGTATAAATGGAGATAACTGCCCTCAGGCTCACCCCAGGTGTTATAAGTGCAAACAGCCACCTGCTTTTCTCCGGTTCCAAAAAAATCCGCAACGGTGGGGCTTGAAATCCCCCCATATGGAAAATACTTGTACAGCAATGTTGGATATGTATTGGGCTGTGGAGAGGATTCGCTTTCTTTCCTTGGATCAGAGTCAAAGATGCCGACCAATGTATTTGTTTTACTGTCGGTGACCTCATAGAAACCAGCGGTCGTTTTCTTTACCTGGTATTTTGGGTTGCCAGAGCATTCTTCTTGAGCAAATGAAACCGTCGGGAGAAACAAAGAGAGCGTGAGTAGCGCAGCAACCAGCCGGGCCGCTTTAAAATGCTTTCTCATTTCATTTCCTTTCAGTCGAAACGAAGATCTTTTCTGTATCTATCTGTAATACGAGAGCATTTTTGGTGTCCTGATGGACAACCCACTTCTTGACGTCGCTTTCCATCGCATCAAGCTTGGAAATAATTGCTTTTGCCTTAGCGCTGGAAGCAAGAAGACTATCAATTGCTTTTGTTTGATTGAACAGAGCCTGCTTGTGTGCGGGAACATCAAAATAAGTGTCCGGCGCCTCGATGATTGTGTACTTGATGTCATGAAGGATGCCGTTGATATCCACATAGGCGCCCGCGTCGAAGCGCGTGGGATTGGTGCCGGGGTCCAGCGTGATGTAAGGTTCTTGCAGGATAGTTTGAGGGGTTGCCGGATTAAAAACAAAAATTCTCCCATTAGGGGCAGCTCCTCCATATCCTTGAACGACATAGCCGTACTGTCCGTCCGCCCGAAAAGCTATAGCCGTTGGAAGAGGAATATCGCCAGGGTCACATTCTGGGAAACCTTCTTCTGTTGGATATGCTATTGCACCATCTCCGAAATCTTGGACATTAAGCCCCCAGATCTGATCGCACGGTTCGGATTGATAAGGATCACCTTCATCCGGATAATGCAACGGATTCAAACACGTCACATAAACCTTATCCAAATACTTAGTTGGATCAGCCGGGTTTGGATAATGCGCCCAGGCGAGATCGGTCGGGGTTTCGCCGACGTCGTAGGTCACTAAAACTTCATCCTCGCCGACCATCTTCGTGACGAACTCCATGTTCACAACATCGTAAACCATTACCTTGTCGGCACCCGGTGCGACGAGATAGACGTAGGGCATTGCGGATATATTGCCCTCGGCGTCTATGTAGGTATCGTTTGAATTTTTCGCAAGCGTCAATGCGAAGTTTTCAAAACCGTCGCCGGCGTTGCCTTCAATCATGTATTCCGCCACCTTGTGTATGTTCCTGGGATAGGACACATCAAGAATCAGCAAGCCGGGGCTGTACCCTGAAGGCGTCGGGATCGGCCTGCCGTGATCCGGTAACGGCAAACATGGAGGACATTCAATAGGCGGCGGCGGGTTGGGGCCCTCATGATGAAAGATGAATTCCGAGATAAAAGCGTAGGTTTTGTCGGTATTGTTTTCAACAGGTATTACCGCCAACGCAAGATCGGTCGCTATACTGTCCCCTCCTAGGTACTTGTTTATGACTCTGTAGCGGGTTGGACTTTTGCTGTCCAGATCGACTATATTCAGGATGGGTTTGCCGGTAGGCGACATTGCCAGAGGCGACGGGCCGGTGCCTGCAACAAGCCCGTACATGCTCCATGAGCCGCTCGGAATGTATACCTGGGATTTTAGAGGGTATTTTATCCCGTAATACTCGGGCATTGGAATGCCTGTTATTCCGTTGGCTGGGTTGTTGTCGATGTCGACTATCTTATGGCTCGAGACATCAACAATATAAACCAAAGGAAGGATATCGTTGGGGTTTGAGGGATATGGAGTGGCAACAGCAAGATTTCTAAATGTCGTCACATCCCATCCAAGATAAGGAAAGACCGACACGGAGGAAAGGTATTTGTCAAAAGAAAGTTCGCTCCCGCCGGGGCTCGAAGCCCATGATAATTTGACGTTGTTGTCGGTATCTATCGGAGTCATGAAGCCGGATGCATTTGAATTCGTTCCTCCCGTAGCCAAGCCTTCGTTGTAAGTATAGTACCTATAATCGCAGGGCGCCTGAGTCGGCGGGGTGAAAATGGTGTCGGAACAGTCCAGCAGGTTTGACGCGGTAAATGTCGCGCATCCCGAAGGGATGACAGGCAGTTTTGCCGTCATTTCGGTCGGGGATATGTATCCTATCTCATACAAGTTCCCGCTGATGGTTGCCGAAGGGCCGCAGTCCGCATACAATGTATATCCCAGGTTGGATATTGCAGCGCTACTTCCGTCTGAGAAGCTTGCCTGACAGCCCCCCGAGGTACGCTCAGGACAATCAGGGCAGACAAAGAACCTTGACTGCCTGTAACCGGCTACGGCTCCCGATAAATTATCGGTATAAAGGGTGCCTTGAAAGCCATAGATATAGGCTGAAGGAACCACCAGCTCGCATCCTGAGGGAAATACAACTTTCATGTCCACGGGGCCTTCGCAAGTTGGGCCCGGAGTTGTCGCGGCTATCGTCATCGTGTCGGGCGAGACATGTTCGGCGTCTTGATCCACCCAATTGCCGTTGATATAGAACGAAACCGTCGTGCCTGCTGTAAAGTTCATCCCGTGTATGGTAACAGGGTTGCCTCCGGACATATCGCCCCCTTCAGGATAGGCATAAAATGGAGTGAAAAACGGAGGGGAAAGAACGATAGTGTCGATAATTAAAGCTGATGTCTGTACATCTATGGCTCGCAAGAAGGTCCATTCAGCGGGTATGCTCAATAATATCTCCGTATCGGTGACGGAGATCGGGGACATAGCTTCATACTCGGGATAATATTTGTGTGGCGTCTCGTCACGCTGATCAACATAAGAGAAAAATGAAAGGCATTTTGCGGATAAGTTACTCCCTTCGATTTTGAGGACAAGATGTGCCACGCCATTTTCACAGGCAAGCTCGACGGTCTTGGACGATATCGTTACCTGGGCAACCTCCAATGAATATTGCTGACTACCCGCACAGCCATAGGCGTCTGTGGCGGTTATGGTGAAGCGGTAATTGCCTGCATCTTCGTAATGCGACGCATCTCCGGAAAGATGCCATCCGTCATCCTTCGGCCAAACCCAAATACCCCTCGGGAGTCCTCCATCTGTCACGGAAAGAGTATAAGGAGGCGTTCCTCCGGCAATGCTTAGAGGCTGGTCGTAAGAGTCAAGTATAATCGCACGAGGAAGCGTCTTCGGGTCTATGGTTATTGTGGGGCAAGGAAGGATATTGAGAGAGTATTCATGAACGCCCTTGCATCCATTGGCATCCGTTGCGGTTATGGTGAAACTACAGGTTCCCTCCAGCGGAGATTCTGCGGTAAGAAGCCCGCCTGACGACAATGTAAGCCATGACGGCAAGTCGTAGGAAGAGAAAGTGTAAGGGGCGGTCCCTCCCGCCGCTGTAATTGATTGAGAGTATGGAATATTCAAATACCCGTCATGAAGATCCGGGGGGTCCATTGTTACCTCGTGGCAGTCAATTTGAATGGAATATTCCCGCATGCCGAGACAGCAATATGCATCTGTAGCCTTTACAACAAAGGTGTATAAGCCCTTCGCCGTGGGCGTCCCTGAAAGCACGCCTGTTGTAGCCAAAGTCAGCCCGGGCGGTAATGTTGTTCCATTTGTAAGTTTGAAGGAATAAGGACCAGAGCCTCCTGTCGCCTCCAGAGTCTGGCTGTAAGCGACTCCCGCCAGCCCAGCGGGCAGATCAGAAGGAGAAATCGCCATCGTCGGACAATCAAGTTTAATTGATACCTTATTCAAAAACCCGGCATTGTTCAGGAAATAAACATAGTCGCACCCGTCCTCGTTCACGCACTGAAGTTTTTGGAGGGGAACGTCATGAGCGGCGAGGTCGTCCTCGTCCACCAAGACTTCCAATGTGTCGCCTCCTTCGCCGAAAGTGTAAAGATAAAGCGCGCCGCAGACAGTCGGATTATAAAGGGATGAGCCGACGGCCCATGCTATCTTGTAAGGGGCAACGGTGTTTGGAAAAGCGGTAATCGCGGTCACCGGCCCTCCGGCAAGGGCCGGGGAACTCGTATCATAAACCAATGTCCAGTCGGCATCATCCTGCGACCTCATAACTCCTGCGGCTGTAATGATGAATACATTGCCCCCCGCAATCAGGACATCCTTTACCCCGGCGTCCGGTCCTTCCAGGATCTGCGGGAATACTTGCGTCCAGGCCACAGGGTTGCCTGTCGCCTGACTCTCTATTCCTTTCCATAACCCGCTCCTGCATGCGGCATAAAGTATTGTCTGGTTCGTGATTCTTGGATCAATAATAACCTTGTAGCAATAGTTTCCAAAATCGGTGGCAGGTATTTCACCAGTGCATGGTTCGGTACAACCATAGCCCCCACTGATGTGTTTGAAAGCAGGAACTATAACTGTTCCATCATCATCTTCGGTTCCAATTTCCATATTTCTCCATATTCCCGCATCGCTTGACAAATACCCCCATTTGGGGGATTCTCCAACATCCTTTACCGCCATCGACGTAAAATTTGCAGTGCATAGATCACAGGAACTACTATAATAAAAATCCTCAAGGTAACTTGTGCTTAAAGTACTCCATTCATTGTGTTGTCGTGTGAGTATTTTAAACTCGTTGCCTGAGAAATATGCGGCAATATTGTCATCAAAGATGAATAGATTTTTGCGATTGCTTGTGTCGCGCCACGGCGTACTGTTACCGGCAAATAAATGATATTCGAAAAGTCCCGTAAATGTCCCAGTAAAATCTTTTTTCAAAGTGTCAGAATATTGGCATGTTGAAGGATTAAAGGTCAGCAGTCTTAGTTCCGTATGGAATATTCCTCCCGATCCTGCGTATCTTTTCATATATAGGATCCCAATTTGGTTGTTTTCTAGATCAACCAGCTCAAAGTGATCCACTTTCATGTTAGAAAAAGTTATCCAAGCTTCTGAAATTAAATCGTATGCCAACAAATCATCTTGTTTGCCGGTACTGATAAACAAATAATTGCCATCTTTTTTAATCCATCTTGCATTTCCCGAACAACTTTGGGGCAATTCTCCGTTGTCCACTACTGTAAAAATCCAATCTCCATTTCCATTCAGGCCATCGCATCTTGCAAGCAATGGGTGCGTTTCGTATTCGTCATCAAAGTATATCCTTTCCATATCCCCAACTGGCGGATCACCGACTGGGCATGCACTGTATTTTAACACCTGAGGGATTACTGTAAAGAATGTTGAGTTCTCACCGGAATAAAATACAGGCGCATTAATATGCCAATAACGTTCGCTGTCGGGATATGGGGAACCATAATAATCCATATCAAAAAAGACGTTGTCAAGCAGGCAGTGCCTTTCACCAGTCTCAGTCGAATCGTATATTTTATATTGGGTCCTTCGATAGCCTGCACTATAATAGCTGTCAGTATGCACCACTTCTGTTTCGAAATAGTCATTGGAATTGGGAAATACCGTAAGTCTCAATTCACCGCCCCAATTGCACGGAGTATCACCATATTGCCAACAACCCGGACTATTCGAGTTTAAACAAGTTGTCGATAGCGACGTTGAAGGACAAGATCCTGTTGTAGTAGGGAACATGGAATTTTGAAGGATAGACATCGAATTGGCTTGCTCGTCGTAATCACCTATAAAAACAGGTTGTCCCCCGACCTCTCCTACCCCAGAAAGGAAAATATAATTGGAATCCTTTTTGCTAAATACCCCACTGGTGGAGCTTCCAAAACGAAAATTAAGATTGGAATGTCCTGGACCTTTTTCGCATATATTAATCGGGAAAAACGTCTCCCCGCCGTCTTCGGTCATATATGGAACTCCGCAAACGCCCAATCTCTCGGTCCCCAGGATGAATGTATCGCCAGTTTCATCAAAAGGAGAAAAAGCAAGCGGGCATGGGTAGATTTGGGTATCAGTAAAGACCGCTCTATTGGGTAGTCCATTACCTATTTCATTCCAACTTTGTCCGCCGGTGACACTTTTCAGGATTTTCCCTTCTGCGTAAACATAGATTGTGTCCTGGTCAAATGGGTTGACTGCAACCCAAGGTTGAGATTGATAATAATAGTCATAAGTCGCTGGCTCGCTTCCCGTCGGCCACACTTGCTCCACAGGCGTTTCTGCCCGCAGGCTCGCAACTTGGGTAATTAACAAAACCATCAAAATAAAACCCAAGACGATTCTTTTCATTGCATTACCCTCCCAGGCCCGTGTTTCTATTCAAAAGTGGGATGTCAACTGCGAATCGTCGAAGATTTTGGATACTGTGGATTTCCCATGGGTCAGATTCTGTGGTTGCGATTAACCCTTTCATATTTCACCTTCTACCACAGTATCGTGCCAGGATAATAGTTTGTCAAGTAACATTCGAACGCGATTTTCCACTTCTTGCAGTCGAAATGTTTCGTTCCGAAGTCGCACCCCCCTTCCCTAGTCGAACCCCCCTTTTTCCAAGTCGGAAAGCTCCGATCCGAAATCATAATTGTCCGTTCCCAAGTCGCACCCCCCTATCCGAAGTCGCTCCCTCTGTCATCCCTATTTATGGGCGGCTTGGGCTGAACCACAAGCGGGGGTGAAATACCCTTCTATCCTTTCAATAGGGGAATTGTCCGGAGAACTAGGCTTCGGTTCAATAAAAAAAGGGGGGATATTCCTCCCCCCCCTTCAAAGGTCAGATAAGCTGATCTACTTGCCCTGCGAAGCGGCGCACTTCCTCTGCTGGTCTTTGCTGCAGCCTTTCGCGGCGGCTCCGGCGCATCCCTTTCCGGAAACTTCCTCGGCGGCCTTGTCCTGGAGCATCTTCACTTTCTTCGAGTTCTTGGCGGTGAGCGTCATGACGGCGCCCGTCTCGGTCATCTTGAACTCCCTCTTCACGCCCCTCATGCCGCACATCTCGCAAGCCTTCACGTCGATGCAGCCGGTCAGCTTGGCTTCAAGAGCCTGCTTCGCCTTGGGGCATTCCGTGGTGTAGGTGATCGTGACGCCGTTGTCGATGTTGGTCAGAGCGACCTTGACATCCTTCATCTTGAGGCAGCATCCGCCGCCGCATCCTTCGGCCATGACCGCCATAGAAACGACCATCGCCAGCAGGAAAACCATCGAAACCTTGAAAAATCTGTTCATTCGTACCTCCATGAGATCAAGAAGCGGATATTACACCATTCCGCCCGGCCAGTCAAAACCCCCTCCCACCCGGGCAATAAAAAAGGGGGACGTACATCCCCCTTTACCGAATGAACAGCGAAAAGGTTTATTACTTCGTTTCAGCCCCGTGATGGCCGCATTTCTTCTGTTGTTCGGCGGAGCATCCGGCCTTCTTTTCCTTGGTGCATCCGGCCTTTTCACCAGAGCAGCAGCCTTTCTTGTCGTGTCCGCACTTGCAGTTGCCCGAAGCGCACTTGGCTACGTTTTTCTGCAGCTTCTTGACGGCCTTGGCGTTTTCCGTGGTCATGGTGACGACCGCGCCGTCCGCGGTATTTTTAACGTCCCTCTTTACGCCTTCCATCATCTTGCATTTGCAGCTTTCCTTGCAGGATGCGGTCATTTCCTGGATGGCCTTGATCGCTTCTGGGGTCTTCCCGACTATTGTCACGGTCACGCCGTTCTCGGTGTTGACGACGGTCTTGGTGACATCGTTCATCATCTTGCATCCGGCCTTTTCGCCCTGCTTGCAACAGCCGGCGGCGAGAGCCGCTACGGCAAAGATCATCGAAATCGCGAGAATCATCGATACCTTGAATAATCTATTCATCTGAACCTCCTTTAAAGAGAACATTGCAACCTGCGCCGCCACCCCTTTATTCCCGGCCCGTCAGCCGAAGATCTTGCCCATCTGCATGACGGCGAGGGTCTTCGGCACGAAAAGAATGAGGAAAAGGTTCACCGCCGCGCAGATGGACAAAGCCACCGCGAGAGGGGCGGAGCCGGTCAAAGGCTCCCTGATCTCCGCTTCGTGCAGGAACATGTTGCACACGATCCTGTAATAGTAGTAGATGGAGATGACGCTCGTCACCGCGAGCGTTACCGCGAGGACCCAAAGGCCCGAATGGACCGCCGCCATGAAGATGAAGAACTTCCCGAGGAACCCCGCGAACGGCGGGATTCCGCCCAGCGAGAGCAGGAAAAAGATCATCAGCACGGCAAGCCACGGCTTCCTGTGGAAAAGCCCCTTGAAATGGTCCATCGAGTCGCCTTCGCAGCCGTTTCCCTTGAGGGCGATCACGACGCCGAAAGCCCCGATGTTCATGAAGATGTAGACGAAGAGGTAGAAGAGCATTGCCGTCAGCCCCTCGTTGTTCCTTGCCTTAAGGGCGGCGATGAAGCCGACAAGGATGTACCCGGCGTGGGCTATGGATGAATAGGCAAGCATCCTCTTGACGTTTCCTTGGAGCATCGCCGCTATGTTCCCCCACACCATCGTGAGCAGGGCGGTGAGGCTGAGCAGCGGGACGAGGATCTCGTGAAGGGGAACGAGCCCGCCGAGGACGATCCTCGAAAGCATGGCGAAGCCGGCAGCCTTCGGGGCGACACTCATGAAGGCTGTAATGGGAGTCGTAGCGCCTTCGTAGGCGTCGGGCGTCCAGAAATGGAAAGGTACTATCGCTATCTTGAAGAGCAGGGCGACGACCAGGAGGATCAGCCCGAAAGCAAGATGGAACGGGACAGATTCAATTCCGCCCTTTGCGATCATGATGCCCAGCTGCGCCCTGATGGATTCCAGATGGATGGTCGATGTGGCTCCGTAAATGAATGAGACTCCGTAGAGGTAGAACCCCGAAGAGAGCGCCCCGAGGACGAAATATTTCAGCGCCCCTTCGACCGAAGCCTCTTTCCTTCTCAGGTAAGCCGCGAGGACATAGACGGAAAGAGCCATCGTTTCGAGGCCGACCCACAGCGTGAGCAGGTCCGTCCCGGAAGCCATCACCATCATCCCGAGGATCGAGAAGAGCAGGAGGGCGAAGTATTCTCCCGTCCACGCGTTCTCTTCGTCGAGCTCTTTTTTCGAAAGAAGAAGGGTCAGCATCCCGCCCAGAAGGAAGAGCGCCTTGAATATCTGGCCGAACCGGTCGATCACCATGCACGAATGGCCGCCGACGGTCTGCGCGATGACGGTCTGCCCGTCGGGAGGTATGGCGAACAGCAGCTGGACCGCGAAGAAGAGGACGAATCCCATGCTCAGCAGGGAGAGCCAGAGGCTTCCCGTCCTCAGCGTCCTGTCGCCCTTGATCGCGGCCAGCACGAGGAATATCAGCGCGAACGCCAGCAGGGCGATCTCGGGGGTCAGAAGATGCAGGAACGAAGGATGAAGTGAGAACATCTATTCCCCCTTGTGCTCTTGGGCCGGGGCCGCGTTCTCCGCGCCGGCTTCGGGCGCTGCCACGCCCTGATCTTCGGCGGCGGCGGGAGTTTCGCTCTTCCATTCCTTCTTTTCGATCACGTTGTTCGCGGGCTTGATCCCCTTCGCTTCTCTGAGTCTGTCGATCGCGGGGGTCACCTTCTCCATGACGGTCTTTATGCTGGGTTCCATCCTCTTAATAACCGGCGACGGATAGAGCCCGATCCAGACGGCGAGGAGGACCAGGGGCGCCATGTAGCCGATCTCCCTCCAGTTCATGTCGTTGCCCTTGACGTGCTCTTCGAGGTGCGGGTTGGTCACTTCGCCGAAAAAGACCCTCTGGTACATCCAGAGCATGTAGGCGGCGCCGAGGACCATACCCGAGACAAGGAAGAAAATGAGCGATTTCGAGAAGAGGAACGCCGGCATGTGGTAGGCGCCGAGCAGTATCAGGATCTCGCCGACGAACCCGTTGAGCCCGGGCAGGCCGATCGAAGAGAGCGTTATCACCATGAAGATCGCCGCGTAGACCGGCATCAGTTTCGCCAGCCCGCCGTATTCCTTGATCATCCTCGTGTGGGTCCTTTCATACACTATTCCGACCAGCAAGAAGAGGGCGCCCGTGGATATGCCGTGGTTGATCATCTGGAGGATCGATCCTTTTATGCCCGCCTCGGTGAGGGCGAACATTCCCGCCATGCAGAAACCCAGGTGGCTGACGGAGGAATATGCGACCAGCTTTTTCATGTCCTTCTGGACCAGCGACACCATCGCGCCGTAGATGACGCCGATTATCGACAGGATCATCAGGAAGGGTATCCACTTGATCGTGGCGTCGGGAAGGATGGGAAGCGAGAATCTATAAAACCCGTATGTTCCCATCTTCAGGAGGACGCCCGCGAGGATTACCGAGCCTGCCGTGGGGGCCTCGACGTGGGCGTCGGGCAGCCATGTGTGGAACGGGAACATCGGCACCTTGATGGCGAAGCCGACGAAGAAGGCGGCGAAGATCCACCACTGGAACGACGGGTCGAGGTTCAGCTTGTAGATCACGTCCAGGTCGAAAGTGTTCTGGCCGTTGTTGAGCGCCCCGGTCTGGAAGTAGAGGGCGAGGATACCGATCAGCATCAGGACCGAGCCGGCGAGCGTGTAGAGGAAGAACTTTATCGCCGCGTAGAGCTTGTTCGGGCCGCCCCAGATGCCGATCAGGAAGTACATCGGGACCAGCATCACTTCCCAAAAGACGTAGAAGAGGAAGAAATCGAGGCTGCAGAAGACGCCGATCATTCCCGTCTGGAGTATGAGCAGCCAGACGTAGTATTCCTTTTCCCTCTCCTTGATGTACTTCCAGGACGACCAGGCCGCGAGCACGCCGAGAAGCGTCGTCAAAAGGACAAGGAGGACCGACATGCCGTCGACCCCGAAGTGGTACTTGACGCCGATCGACTTTATCCAGTCGAAGGGGCCTTCTTCAAAGACCCACATCCCCTTGGCCTGCGAGGACGCCCCCCACCAGCCGAACCAGAGGGGCAGGCTCAGGATGAAATCGAGCAGCATCACCCCCGTGGCGAAGTACTTGATGAACCTGGTCTTGTCTTTCGGCACGAAGAAGATGACAATCAGCGCCGCGGCCAACGGAATGTAAGTCAAAAGCGAAAGTATGTAGGGCATCTCCCCGACTCCTTTTTCTTCCCTTTATAAAAAGAGATACCAGATTATTATTACGATGAAACCGACTATGAAACCGAGAGCGTAGTTCTGCACCTCGCCCGTCTGGAAGCGCCTGTTCTGCTTCGAGAACCACTGCAGGGCGGCCGCGGTGCCGTTGACGCCCGCCCCGTCCACCGCCACCTTGTCGAAGGCGAGGGAAGCGTGCGAAGCGCCGACCGTGAGGTGCCTGATGCCGTTCACCACCCCGTCGACGATCCACTTGTCGAACCAGGAGAGGCCGTCGGCGATCTTGACGAGGGGGCCGATGACGGTAGCGGAGTAGAGCTCGTCGACGCGGTACTTGTCGAGGACGAGACGGTAAAGCCCTCCCGCCTTCTCCGCGAGCTTCCTCGGAGTTTCGCTGTATCGTTTATAGAGCTTCGTGGCGATCCAGATGCCCAGGACGGCCACCGCGATCGAGAGGAGCATCGCGCCCCACTCGAGGGCCGCAGAGGCGTGGCCCGTTTCGTGGACTTCCTTGAAAAGAGTCGGCTTCAGCCAGTGCTCCCAGAGGTTGCCCGATTCGCCCACCCACAGCTTGGGAAGGCCGACGTAACCCGCCACGATCGCGCCTATCGCCAGTATCCACAGGGGCGTCGTCATCACCTTGGGACTCTCGTGGAGGTGGTGCTCCGCTTCGTGGTCTATGTTCTTGTTCCCGAAGAAGGTCAGGTAGAAGAGCCTGAACATGTAGAAAGCGGTCATCGTCGCAGCCAGCACTCCCACGAAGAAAAGAGCCTTGGCGTAAAGGGGCGGGAAGTGGCCGATCCCGTTGTCGGAAGAGAGAGCCATCCACAGGATCTCGTCCTTCGAGAAGAACCCCGAAAGAGGAGGGATGCCCGCGATCGCTATGCAGCCGATAAGGAAGGTCCTGGCCGTGTGAGGGATCCTGCTCCAGAGCTGGCCCATCTTCCTGATGTCCTGCTCGCCCGACATCGCGTGGATGACCGAGCCCGAACCCAGGAACAGGAGAGCTTTGAAGAAGGCGTGGGTGTAAAGGTGGAAGACCCCCGCCGCGTAAGCCCCGACGCCGACACCCAGGAACATGTAGCCGAGCTGGGAGACGGTCGAGTAGGCGAGGACCTTCTTGATGTCGTTCTGGACGAGGCCGATCGAGGCCGCGAAGAGCGCCGTGAGGCAGCCGACCCCCGCGACCACGCCGAGAGCCGTCGGGCTCATCGAATAGAGGCCGTTCGACCTAGCGACGAGATATACCCCCGAGGTGACCATCGTCGCCGCGTGGATCAAGGCCGATACGGGCGTCGGGCCCGCCATGGCGTCGGGAAGCCACACGTACAAAGGTACCTGCGCGCTCTTGCCGGTCGCTCCGACGAAGAGGAGAAGCGCCGCCGCGGTGATGATAGCCGCGGGAACATTCGAAGCCCCGCTCGCGGCGAGCTCGTTCACCTTCGCCATGTCCAGCGTGCCGAAATAATAAAGTATCAGCATCAGGCCGGCCGCGAAACCCATGTCGCCGATCCTGTTCGTGAGGAACGCCTTCTTCCCCGCGTCGGCGCAGAAGTCCTTCCTGTAATAGAACCCGATCAGAAGGTACGAGCAGAGGCCGACCCCTTCCCACCCGACGAACATCACGAGGTAGTTCCCCCCGAGGACGAGGGTGAGCATCATCGCCATGAAGAGGTTGAGGTATGAGAAGTACCTCCAGTAACCCTCGTCGTGAGCCATGTACCCGACCGAATAGACGTGGATAAGGAACCCGATGAAGGCGACAACGAAGAGCATCACAGCCGACAGCGGGTCGAGGACGAACTTCCAAGCAGCGGTGAATTTCGCCGTGGCTCCCGTCCCGGTGGTGAACTCCCCGCCTTCGATCCATTCGCCCAGAGTGTAAGAAAGCGAATGGTGCCCGGCGTCCACCGTCACCGACGCGGGAAGCTGCGGAGGGGCGTCCCACGGGAAGGTCGAAACGTACCAGATGTTCCAGAGAGCCAGCAGGAGGGAAAGGGCCGTCGAGGCGAGTGCGATCGCCGTCACCACCTTACGCTTCTCGTGAGGCTCGAACTTCCACCCGATCACCCCGTTCAGAAGGGCGCCCAGGAGGGGAAGCACAGGTATCAGCCAGATAAGTTGTACCGCGTTCATCGTTATCCTCTCAAAGACTTTGCTTCATCGACATTGGCGGACTTCCTGACCCTGAACAGCGCGATCAGGAGGCCGATCCCGATGGCCGCTTCGCCCGCGGCGACGGCTATCAGGAATATTGTAAAGATCTGGCCCTCGAGATTCTTGTGAAGGTTCGAAAAGACGACGAAATTGATCCCCGCGGCCACGAACAGAAGCTCCAGGGAGAGAAGGACCACGATGAGGTTCCTTCTCGAAAGCAGCCCGAAAACGCCCAGCGAGAAGAGGAGGAAACCGAGAAGAATCGCGAAAGATACGCTCACTTCAGACCTCCTTCTTCGCAAGGAAGATGCCGCCCACGACCGCTACCGTGAGGAGCACCGAGGCGGCTTCGAACGGGATCAGGTAATCGCTGAACAGCTTGACGGAAACGGACCTGGGGTTCGTTTCGCGCTTGAGGTACCCCAGCTTCTCCTCCGCCTTGTTCTCCTTCTGGACGACGGTTTGCGAAGCGACGTTCTCTATGGCCGGGTATTCCGAGTGGAACAGCTTGTGGCCGAAGAACGCGAAGAAGGCGAGGATGAGGACGAGGCCGATCCACGCCTGCAGGTGGGTCTGGCGCGTCACGTGTATCCACTCGTTGTCGGTGAATAGGACTCCCATCAGGTAAAGGACCATGATCCCGCCGGCGTAGACCATCACCTGCACGGCCGCGACGAACTCCGCCCCGTAGAGGAGGTAGAAGACGCCGACCAGCAGGAACCCCACGAGCAGGGAGACGGCCGAGGCCACAGGGTGCTTGAAGCTCACCACTCCTATCGCGAAGAGGGCGATGAGCGCGCCGACAATTATGAGAAGAACGGTCATCATCATTGGCTTTTCTCCTCTTCTTTCAAGGGAGAATCCTTTATTTTCACGGGAACGTTCTCGAGGTAGTTCCACCTGTAATGCTTTTTTATCATGTCGTAGGGAAGGGTTTCCTTGTCCCCCAGAAGTTCCTTGAAATCTATCACCACCAGCTCGTATTCGTCGGAGTGGTGGATCGCGCCGGTCGAACATGAATCGACGCACATCCCGCAGTGGAGGCAGTGCTCCTGGTTGATGTAGAACTCGACCGGCCTCTTGTCTGTCTTCGCGAGTTCCTTGGGCGGCGGGAAGACCTTGATGCACCCTTCGGGGCACACCTTCTCGCAGAACCTGCAGAGCGAAATGCACTTGTCTATGTCCACGTGCAGCTTGCCTTTCGTCCTGTAGGGCAGGATGGTCTTCTGGTCCGGGTACTGCTCGGTGACCTTCCTCTGGAAGAAGTACTTCGCGGTCACCGCCATCCCCTTGAAGAGTTCCGGGAAAGTTATCATTCTTATGAACTTCGAGATCGCTTCCATGGTCTCCTCACTTCAACAGAAAGAGCTTGATCCCCGCGACCACGAAAAGGTTCGCGAGGGCGATCGGCAGGAGGACCAGCCAGCCTATCTTGAGGAGCTGGTCGTACCTGTACCTGGGGAATGTCGCCCTGACCCATATCACGAACAGGGCGAAAATCGTCGATTTGGCCGCGTAGGAGCAGACGCCCAGGATCGAGACGATGTTGGGGTGCGCCCCGTACAGCGCGAGGTCGTTGACGAAAGGTATGTCGTATCCGCCGAGGAAGAGCGCCGGGGCCAGCATGCTGATGAAGACCACGTTGGCGTACTCCGCGACGAAGAAGAACGCGAACCTCATGCCCGAGTATTCGGTGTGGAAGCCGATGATCTCGCTCTCGCCTTCGGGCAGGTCGAAGGGCGTCCTGTTCATCTCCGCGACCGACGATATGAAATAGACGACGAATCCTATTATGCAGGGGATGAAGAAGTAGAACTTGTAAGCCTGCTGGGCGGCCACGATGTCGCTCAGCCTGAAAGACCCGGCCATCATCACCACCGAGATGACCGACAGCGTCAGCGGCACCTCGTAGGCGAGCATCTGGCTCGCGGACCTGAGGCTCCCGAAGAGCGGGTACTTCGATCCCGACGACCATCCCGCGAGGATGAGGCCGAAGATCCCCAGCGACGATATCGCCATTATGAAGAGGACGCCGAGGTCCACGTCCGCCACCGAGTAGTGATAGGTCCTTCCGTTCGGCATGACCCACGGGAGGGCGAAGGTGAAGACCGCGAATCCCGCGAAGGGCGGGAAGAACGCGAACACGGGCGCGAGCCTGAAAAGGAGCGGGTTCGAGTTGAGCGGGACGATGTCCTCCTTCAGGAAGCACTTCAGCCCGTCCGCCACCGGCTGGATTAGGCCGAGCGGTCCGACCCTGTTCGGGCCGAGCCTCGACTGGTAGAAGCCGAGGAGCCTTCTTTCAGCGAGCGTTATGTAGGCCACGACGGCGAAGACGCAGCCGAGCAGGATGCCGATCTTCACCAGGTAAATGACCACCGGGAAGGCAAGCATCCAGGATTCGATCGTTGACCATAAATTAAGTAGAGTGTCCATCACCTGTCAACCTCTCCGAGAACGATGTCGATCGACCCGATTATGGCGACCATGTCCGCGATCAGGGCGCCCTCCGACATCCTGTTCAGCCCCTGAAGGTTTATGAAGGACGGGGACTTTATGTGCAGCCTGTAAGGCTTGTCGGTCCCGTCGCTGACGATGTAGTAGCCGAGCTGGCCTTTCGCCGCCTCGACCGTGAAATAGACCTCGCCCATGGGAGCCCTCATGATCTTGGGGGCCTTACCCTTGAGGTCGCCTTCCGGCATGCCGTCGAGCGCCTGTTCGATTATCCTGATGCTCTGCCTCATCTCCTTCATCCGGCAGAGGTACCTGTCGAAGACATCCCCGTTCGTGCCGAGAGGTATCTCGAAATCGAACTCGGGATAGGCGGAATACGGTATCGACCTTCTCACGTCGAAGCAGACTCCCGAGCCCCTCAAAGTCGGCCCGGAAAGGCCGTAGGCTATCGCGTCCTCTTTCGAGATCACTCCGACGCCAATCGTCCTCTGCCTCCACATCCTGTTCCCGGTGAGGAGGGTCTCGTAATCGTCGATCCTGGGCTTGAGCGCCTTGAGGAACTTCCTGCACGCTTCGGTCCACCCCTTGGGGAAGTCCAGCCTGCACCCGCCGATCGGGTAGGCGTTTGGAAGCAGCCTCTGTCCGAAATGGGCCTCGAAAAGGTCCATGATCGGCTCACGCTCCCTCACTCCGTAGAAGAGGACGGACATCGCGCCGATGTCGAGGGCGTGCGTCGCGAACCACATCAGGTGGCTCGCAAGCCTCTGGAGCTCGTCGCAGATCACCCTCTGGTACTCGGCCTTCCTCGGCACTTCAAGCTGGAGCAGCTTCTCCACCGCCCCGACGATGCCGTGGTTGTTGAGGACCGCCCCGAGGTAGTCGAGCCTGTCGTAGATCGGCACGCCCTGCTGGTAGGTCCTGTACTCGGCCCATTTCTCGATCCCGCGGTGGAGGTAGCCCACCACCGAGTTGAGCTTCATTATCCTCTCGCCGTCGAGGGTGAGGATCGCCCGGTAGACCCCGTGGGTCGCCGGGTGCTGCGGCCCCATGTTGAGCTCCATTTCCCTCGTTTCGAGCACTTCCCTCATGTAGGAGGGTTTCTCAGCGTTCATTTCTTCCCTCCTCAATTATCTTCCTCGCCTCCTCCAGGTCGTCCGGGAGAAGCTGGGGCTTTCCGTACTTGTTGGACCTGATCTCCTCCTCCTGCGGGCCGCCGAGGGGGTACTCCTTCCTGAGGGGATGCCCTTCCCATTCGTCGGGCATCAGGATCCTCCTGAGGTCGGGATGGCCTTCGAAAGCGACTCCCATCAGGTCGAACGCCTCCCTCTCCATCCAGTTCGCGGCGGGCCAGACTCCCACGCAGGTGGGGCACGCCTCGCCCTCGTCCAGCTCGCACTTGACCCTGATCGAGTCCTTCCTGGAGGTGGAGTAGAGGTGGTAGACCGTCATAATCTTCTTGTCGTTGTCGGGGTAATGGACCGCCGTCATGTCGCTCAGGTAATCGAAGAGGTGCTGAGGGTCGCTCTTGAGGTACTCGAGCGCCTCTACCAGCTTCTCCTTTTTCACCATCACCGTCGGTTCCTTGGCGAGGTTCTTCACCGGGGCGGCGAAGCCCGCGAACTTCTCCAGCAGAGCCTTCGAAGCGTCGCTCTCGGCGATCTCGCCGGTGGGCTCCCACCCTTTCTTCGGGGGAGCCGGCGCGGCCGGCGCCGCTGTGGTCTCTTTCTCGTCAGCCATGTCAGATCCTATTCGAAGATCTGGGTCGTGTTGACGACCCTTCCCTGTTTCAGCATTTCGTCGACGACCTCGGGTATCTCTTCGCCCTTGGCCATCCAGCTCTTGGTTGGCCTGCTCTTGTCGGGTCCCTTGAAGGAGGGCTCCTCGGCGCTCTTCGGGTTCCTGATCTTCTCCTGGAGCTTCATCAGGGCGTAGAGCAAAGCTTCTGGCCTCGGCGGGCACCCCGAGACGTAAACATCGACGGGGACTATCTTGGACGCCCCCTGGAGCACGGCGTAGTCGTCCCACGGGCCGCCCTTGATGGCGCAGGAGCCCATGGCGATGACCCACTTGGGATACGCCATCTGGTCGTAGAGCTTCCTCACGACGGGCGCCATCTTGTTGGTGATGGTTCCCGCGATGATCATCACGTCAGCCTGTCTCGGCGAGGGCCTCATGACCTCGGAGCCGAACCTCGACATGTCGTAGCGCGAGCACATGGCGCAGATCATCTCGATGGCGCAGCACGCCAGGCCGAAGGTGAGCGGGTAGAGGCTGTTCCTCCTGGCGTAGTCGAAGATCTCGTCCGCCTTGACGAGTCCGACCCACGACGGGTATTCAGTTCCCTGTACGGTGAGCTTCTTCGTCATTGTTCCCACCTCAGCGCGCCCTTGAGCCAGGCGTAAACGTAGGCGACGATCAGCAGGAGGAGGAAGATGCCGACCTCGATGAAGCCGAAAAGCCCGAGCTTGTCGAAGGCGACGGCCCACGGAAAGAGGAAGACCGTCTCCACGTCGAAGACGAGGAATACGACCGCGACGATGTAGAAGTGGACCGACATCTGCCCGCGGGGCGAATCGGTCACCTCGATGCCGCACTCGTAAGGCTGAAGCTTCGACACCTCGAACCGCTGGGGCCTGATGAACCTGCCTATGATCATCGTCATCGGAACTATGATCAGGGCTATCAGCAGAAGGATTCCCAAGGGTAGATAAGCTGCCATATTTGTCTCCTAAGCAATGGGCGAAATTAACTCCCGCCCCCGAATAAGCGTAGATTAGAACATACCGCCCAACTTTATGTCAAGAATGATCCCGAACCCCTTGTTTTGGAGCATGTTACAGCTGTTGACGGCCCGGACCCGGGCGCGGGGATTTGTTGCGTTTCCGCCTTTTTTTCTATACACTTTCAGCGGAGGAGCAGATGAGCAAGCCCAAACTCGGAGACCTTCTCGTAGAAGCCAACCTCATTGACGAAGTCCAGATGAAGATCGCCCTCGAGGAGCAGAAGCGGCTCGGCACGAAGTTCGGCTCCACCCTCATAGCCCTCCATTTCGTCGACGAGAACGTCCTCACCGCCTTCCTGTCGAAACAGCTCGACATGCCGTGCGTCTCCCTGCACAACATCGAGATCACCGCGAAGGTCCTCGCAAGGATGCCCAGAGAAATGGCACTCAGGCTCGAGGTCCTCCCCATAAAGCTCGAGGGGAACAGGCTGTTCGTGGCCATGTCCGACCCGATGGACATGGACGCGGTAGATGAGATCGAAAAGGTGACCGGCCTGTCGGTCGTCCCGATGGTCGCGCCACAGTCCAGCATCAGGGAGTGCCTCAACGAAAGGTACGCGGGCCTCGATGAAAAGATGGTGATGGGCGAAGAGGCCCCTTCCGTCTTTCCCGAGATAATCAGGGAAGTCGAGGAGCTTCAGACATTGGGCCCCGCTTTCAAGGAATTGAAGGAAAAAGTTGAAAGGATAGAGAAGATGGTCGAGAAGATACTCTCTATCCTCGAAAATCGTCGGGATTGATGTTGTACCTGCCCAGCTTCTCGTAAAGCCTCGACCTCGAAATATTGAGGCTCTTCGCCGCCTTCTGGACGTTGCCGGAAAATTCCCTCAGCGCCTCCCCGATCTTCTTGGCCTCGGCGCCCTCCTTCGCCCCCCTGAGCCCCGCTTTTTCCTCCCGGCCCGCCGTCTCCTCGGGCAGCGAGTCCGAAAAATCCCCCTTCTCCCCGGACAACAGGACCACCCTCGACATCGCCCGCCTCAGCTCTCTCACGTTGCCCTTCCACTCGAGGCTCTTCAGCTTTTCGAAGAAGCCGCCCCCGGGTTCGCGGAACGCCCATCCTTCCCTCTGGAAAGCGTCCTCGAGGAAAAAGCGCGCCAGCGGCTCGATGTCTTCCTTCCTCTCCCTGAGGGGCGGGACCTCCAGCTTCAATCCCGAGATCCTGTAGTAGAGGTCCTGCCTGAACCTGCCGTCCTTTATCCATTTCAGGAGGTCGGAGTTGGTGGCCGCGAGGATCCTGACGCTGACATTTATCCCCTTGTCCGAGCCGACCGGTTCGATCTTCTCGTCCTCGATGGCCCTCAAAAGCTTGGCCTGCAAAGGCGGAGGAAGCTCGCCGATCTCGTCGAGGAACAGCGTCCCCTCGCTGGCGGCCTGGAACTTGCCTTTCCTGGCTTCGACAGCTCCGGTAAACGCCCCCTTCGAATGACCGAAAAGTTCGGATTCCGCGAGATTCTCCGGTATCGCCGCGCAGTTGACCGCCACGAAAGGCCCCTTGGAGCGCCTGCTCATCTTGTGGATCAGGCGGGCGAGCACTTCCTTGCCCGAGCCCGTCTCGCCGAAGATCAGGACCGGGTCGTTCGACCTCGCGAACTTTTCCGCCTCCGAGATCAGCCTCTCCATTTTCTTCGACCTGAAGACCATCGCGGGCTCGTCCCGAAGGCGGAGCTCCTTTTCCCTGACGGCGTTCTTGAGGACGATGAGGATCCTCTCCCTGTCGAGCGGCTTTTCGAGGAAGTCGAACGCCCCCTGCTTCACCGCCTCGACCGCGAGCGGGACACTGGCGTGGCCCGAGATCATGATCACCGCCGCGTTCTTCTTCACCGCGAGAGGGATCAGCTCCCTTCCGTCCCCGTCGGGAAGGCGCAGGTCTATGAGCGCCGCGTCGAACTGGCCGCCCTCGAGCTCCCTCGCCCCAGCCGCCACGCTCTGCGCCGGGACGACATCATGCCCCTGCCTCGAAAGTATCGTATCGAGAGCGTCCCTGATCCCCTTTTCGTCGTCGACCACCAGGATCTTCGCCATGGGGATATTCTAACTTAAAAGAGAATAAGGGACAAAGAGAGGCTGATGGCTGTCACCGGTGCTGAAGAGCTGAAGGCTGAAGAGCTGAAGTTCAACAAGGAAATTAATTCCACAAATTTAAAATTTAATCTTTAAAATTTGATATTTTAAATTCAGGCGTAGCCTGCAGGGCTGAACGGTCAATAAGGAATGGCATGTTTTTCGTAGGGGCGAACGGCCGTTCGCCCTTTTAAATCAAAATGTATGGGCGGGTTCAAAACCCGCACTTTGCAGGGCGTGTTCTTTGGAGTCAAATAGTAGGTCTCACAACGAAGACACGAAGGACACGAAGAAAGACTATTTTCTGGTGTTCTAACGAAGAATCCGCGTCGAGGCAAAAGAAAAAGCAACAATATCTTCGACCTCAGAGGGAACAGAGGACGCAGAGAAAAGATACTGAAAAAGGTTTTACAAGGATGGACAGGATGAACAGGATCGGCAGGATAAAGAACCCGGTCATCACGAGAAAGGCCCGCAGCATTCCAAACGAAGTGATCTACCTTATCCTGAAAATGCGTAATGCATGGCGTGAACCTTTGGCCCTGCTATTTATTTAATTTTCTCTTCTCTTTTGATTCCTTTATCATTTTTTTCTGCTTCGAAGTGGGTAGGAAGTTCTCACCTGAAATGACGCTCTTGCCGGTCTTCTGTTCCAGCTCCAGTCTGGCTTTTCTCGCTATCCTGCCGCCCTTCTGACCGGCCTCGGCGTTCTCGTCCATGCCGGTGGCTTCTACACTTTGCGCTATCTGGCGAGTTGACAGCTCTGCAAGCGCCGTGAAGATAAGTTCAGCCTCGCTCATGTGGTCTCGCAGGTTCTGCGTTTTTAGCCCCTTTATCTCCTTGTGCTTCTTTACCGACACGCCCGCCCATTCCTGATGAATGATATTGGTAAGGATCGCATATTCGTCCTCGCCTTTGATCTCATGGTCCTTCCAATAATCGGTCAGCTTATTGCGGGTTTCCTGGCCCATCATCCTCTGCTGAATCCACTTCTCACTCCTCCCGTGCTCTCGCCAGTAATCGCGGGCGCGATCAAGCGAGCGTGCGGGGTCGCTCATGTCCTGGATGCGCTCGTACCCCACCTTTGCCAGCCACAGCTTGATCGGTTCAGCCTTTGGGCTCGGAACGGATTGGATGATTCGCAGAAGTGTTTCAGGATCAGCAACATCGGTGAGATACGACTTGCCATCAGCGGCAGGCAATTTCAGTTGGTGACATTTTGTCACCGACTCGCTGCCCTCTTTCTTAAGCCGCTCCTTGAGTTTGTTCCAGTACTTGCGCGCAGTCTGGTAGTCTGGCTGCTGGATCAGCGCCGCCACGATGTCAACGACGGAAAAGTACCAGGTCTCCTTTGATTCGTCATAATGGCGACGGATATTGAAATCTTCAAAAACCGCCAGGGCGTTATCGGTCATTGCATGTCCTCCCTATAGCCCATATTATAGATCCGTTTGCGGGGGAAGGAAACCGATTTTGGAGGATGCATGATGCATGGACCCCGAACCCTCAGCCCGGAGAAAGACAATTACAATTCACAGGATGGACAGGATCGGCAGGATAAAGAATCCGGTCATCACGAGAAAGCCCCCGAAGCATTTCAAACGAAGTGATCTATCTTATCCCGAAAACGCATAATGCATAGCCTGACCCCGAGCGGTTAAGGTCTTTTTCCTCTAAAAAAGGTTTGTTCCGTATGTTCAAATGGCGTACTCATTTTGTCCCTCCACAATCTTTATTTCTTCCGGGGTCAATTCGTACAGCTCATAAACAAGCCGGTCGATCTCCTTGTCCGTGGCGTTGATCTGGCGTTGGATGATCGTCTTGTCCTGCTCGGTCTTGGCAGACTGAAGCTTCTTGAATATTTGGCACTTCATAGCAGTTCTCTTGGAGTACGAATTTTTCTGGGTTTCTTGATCTTAATTAGCTTATTAAGAGGGTCATCAACCTGCCATTGGCTTCTTGCTTGGGCTTCCATTATTTGGACAATTTGAGCATAAGAAGATGTCAATATCTTAAACCCCTTTATACCTCTTTGAAGCACAGTATCGACATCTATTTCGCTGGGATCACCACCACCGAAACCAAGAGTCCGTATCCCCGCCTTCTTATCTACTCTCCAGAATTGCTGTAAATCGTCGGAAACTCTAAACTGAATTCCAAGTTCCTTAATTCTTACTGGGTTAAGGTGAAACCATCGCTCACGGTATTCACGAATCCATTGCCAGTCTGATGGATTCTTTGTTAGTTGTTGCAATGGCTTGACAAGATCACGAGATTTCTTTTTCAAAACCTTTATTACATAGCGTGTTCCAAAGTTAATATTCTTTGTGTTATTTTTATTTTTTGGAAATGTCTCCCCTACGGACAAAAGACAGGCAACAGCTAAATGATTTTCTACTGCGACTGCGTGCAAAGTAAATGAGGTGAAAAACATTGAAGCTATCATATTGCTTTCTGGCAGTTTGGGGGGTCGCCTGTATTTGGAATAATAAAGACGGTCGTGATGGGCAAGATATAAGTGGTAATGCGCCGCTTGGCAAGCGTGGGCCGCCCATAGCAAGGAAGTCCAAGCATTGGGAAGGTTGTTGGACGGACCCAAAGCGAGTGCAAGCATTTGAGGCGAATAATTCATAACAATTTTTTCAATTTTCCTAGTCTTAGGGAGCAGACTATCTATTGCCTTCATTTCTTTCACGGGTAATACTCGTGCGCTCACTTCTCCCCCTCCACTATCTTTATCTCTTCCGGAGTGAGTTCATAAAGCTCATATACCAATCGGTCGATCTCCTTGTCCGTGGCATTGATCTGGCGCTGGATGATCGTCTTGTCCTGCTCGGTCTTGGCAGTTTGAAGTTGCTTGTGGAGGGAGAGCATGGAAGAAACGAGGGAGACCATTTTGTCGTGCTTTGATTTTTCCGGCTTGTTGGAAAAGTCGATGGTGTGAATGGGGAGTTGTCCTAGGAATGCTGATGTCAAGGATATTGTTGTAAATCTCTTGCTAAAGTAGGTATTAGCAAGAGTTGAATTTATCATTCCTAAGAGGTACTTTATCTCCCATTTGTTATCAAGCAAAGTGATGCCATTCACTGTGCCAACGAAGCAATCGCCCTTTTTTTCAAGAGCAGCAACGATCCTTCGTTCCAGACTCAGGTTTCTAATTGCTTGGACCAATATTTTTGGATAGGCTCTTTGGATTTCCGGTTTTTTTGTGCCTCCAACAATAACAGCTTTAGAAAAATCAAAAAAACGCCTCGGCTTGCATTCACCATAGCGAGATATATCAGCGCCAAAATAAATTCCATCAGGGTGTTTGTTATCTTGTTCTAAAGTAACAAATTCGTCATTTGACCTTAATTTCATGCCGAGCGATATTTTTGAGATGGAACCTAGTTTGATCGAAATATTATCAATCTTATTTCGAATCTTGTCCCATTTTTCGTCGGCATTAGGAACTATATCATAGCGTTCTTCCGCTCGAATTTTTGAATATTCTCTGAAAGTAAAAGATGAACCAAGCTGAGCAGGAGCTGTCTTTATCCATTCAAAGGTCTCGGCATCATTTCCATTTCTTTTTAGGAATAACATGCATGTATCAACATTAGCCTTTTCAAAAACTAATCCTTCTAACAGAACAATCCTATTAAGAGATTTGCTATCAATTAGCATTTTTCTTAACTTGAAATAATAATAGTTGGTCATCCAAGTTACAGGCACAATGTACCCGAGTTGTCCACCACTTTTTAGTCTTGTTAGTCCTTGCTCGATAAAAAAGGCATAAGGGTCACATTTATATTCTACGCTTGAAAAGAATTTCATTAACTCATGTGTTTCAAGGGACTGCTTAGAGCTATACGGCGGATTCCCTATTACGGCATCAAATCCCTTGTTCTCTCCTTTGAATACTTCCTTGAACTCCTCTTCCCAATCAAAGGCGTTGATCCTTATTCTTTCTTCTTCATTGAAAAGGTCCAACTGTTTGTCTTTGTAGAAGTCGCTTCCGATAAGGCTGTTGCCGCATTTGATGTTCTTCGAGAGGTCGGGAAGGGCTCGTTCGTTGAATAGCCTTCGCTGTGTTGAAACGCTGTCTTTGGTTTCTCCTTCGAGGACTTTCAAGAGAAGGGAAAGCTTTGTTACTTCAACCGCTTGCGAGTCTATGTCAACGCCGTAGATGTGGCTTAGCAGGATTCGCTTGCGCTCCGATGTGGTAAGCTTCCATGCGCCGCCCGCCGATTCGTAAAGCTTGGGCTCTTTGCCCTTGGCGTATTTCTCAGGCCCGGTCTTGACATATTCATCGCGATACCATGTCAGGAGATATTCGTAGGCTCCGAGCAGGAATGAACCCGATCCACATGCAGGATCGAGAATTCTGACCGGATGATCTGCTTTTGATATTTCGGCGAGGGTCTTGCCTTCAAGGATCTTGCCGACCGTGTTCTTTACGATATAGTCAACGATATAGGTGGGGGTGTAATAGACTCCCCCGGCCTTTTTGACTTCGGGTTTGTCTTCGACTTTGGCTTGATGTCCTGCGGTGAGGCGGATCACCTTGCCGAGGAATTGCTCGTACACCTGCCCGAGGATGTCGGCGGGGACGACGGAGAATTCATAAGGACTTTCGGGATAGTAAAGGCTCTTTAGAAGATCTTTGAGGACCTTGTCGTCTATCTGGAGGCCGGGGGTGAGGGAATCGTGGGTTTCCCTTCCCTTTTCCGGCTCGAAGTGGAAGAGGCCGGAATTGTATTTTTCGTCGGCGTTCCTGAAGAGAGTCATAAGGCGGGAGTAGATTTTATCGCCGTTCTGAAGCGCCATCAGCTTGGCGTAATCCTCGACGCCCCTGTCCTCGCATATCCTTAAAAAGATTATCCTGTCGATGGTCGTCTGGACGGCAAAGTTCAGTTCTCTTGTCGAGAGGGATGGGTTTCTCAGGGCAATGTTGCGGGCGAGGGCGTCGCGCCATGCTTCGATCTCGGTAAGAAAGGCTTTGTCAACTTCGGTCGTGCCCTTCTTGGCTTTGTTGCTCTCGACATACTTGTCGAATGAACCTTTTAGAACGGCTTCGCGGGAGAAGGTGGAAATAAGATAATCCCATTCGTTGATATATTCGGTGTAATTGAGGTACTTGACCCTTCCGTTCGAGGATTTATCGATGGGATTCGGCTTTGTGCGGCAGTCATAGATGGCGAACTCTTCAAAATCGGTGAGGATCGAAAGGGGAAGCTTGGAACTCCAGGCATAGCGGCGAAGCTGGTAGGCGGGATCGATATCCTCCTTGATGTTGACGCCCGGCTTCTTGGCTTCAACAAAGAACTTGCGCGTCCCGCCGATCCTGAAGCAGTAATCGGGCGCTTTGGTAAAGCCGCCGACTTTTATCGCGTCTTCGTGGATTACATCTTTATATGCTTCGGCGTAACCCTGCTTGTTGTCCACATCCCAGCCGAGCAGAGTGAAAAGCGGGTCTATGAACTCCCGCCGCGCCTGCGTTTCGTTGTATTGCTGTGATTTTATCTGGGAAAGGTTGTTGTCGAAATGGTCAACAAGCTCTTTCAACTTGTCCGGCACGGATATTCCCATTTATCCTCCACGATTTATATTATACTCCCTCCCCCCTGTCATTTGGAGCAACAGGTTTTCGCCCCGCTTCCGCTTCCTCATTGTTGCCGGAAGCATTCTTCCGACCTTTTCCGCCTTGACCGGGGATGTTATTAGGAGTAGATTGAACAGGAGATCAGATTGGCCGACACGTTTGCAGGCGGAAGGTTTGGGGAAGGTATGTCGAAGGTAAAGCCGGGCATGAAACACACGAAGGAGATGACGAGGAGACTTGTGGACATCGAGTCTAAAGGACGCCTCAGTTCGAGGGAGATATCGGCTCTGGGAAACGAGCCCGTCCTTCTCAGGGAATACCTTGGCTCGTCGATCACCAACACTTTCTCGGAGCTCATGTTCCGCTTGACCTATGAAAGGTACGACGAAAAAAAGGCGGAGTATTTGTGGCACCTGATAACGGATCACAGGGAATCTCTCAAGAGGATCCTTGGGCGGGACATGGGTATGCTTGTCGCGGCGCTGGATTATCTTTCCAATATCTCAAAGGACATTACGAATCCCAAGATAATGGACGATATAAGGATCGAGGAAACCGCAAAGATGGCCACGCGGGATACGCTTACGGGATTGTATCTGCGCGGAGTGTTCGATTTCATGCTCGACAGGCTGATATTGGAACATGCCAAACTCGGACGGCCGATGTGCCTTTTTTTGATAGATCTCGACGACTTCAAAATAATAAATGACCGCCATGGGCACCAGAGGGGCGACCTGGTGCTTCAGGAATCTGCGGCTTTGCTGACAAAGAATTGCCGCTGCACGGACATCTTGTCCCGTTTCGGGGGTGAGGAATTGGCGGTGATTCTCCCGGAAACGACGTTGAAAGTGGCGATAAAACTGGCGGATCGGCTGAGAAGGGGGTTTCTGCAGCATTTTACCGACGAGGATCTTCACGTCACGATAAGCATCGGGATCTCGTCCATCAACGGCACGGAAGAAACCACCGGAATGGAAATGGTGCGCCAGGCGGATAAAGCGCTCTACAAGGCGAAAGATGGGGGAAAGAACAGGGTCGAAAAGTATCCCTGAGATTAAGGTCTATTTGACAATCAATAAAATCCCCCACGCATCCGCTCTCCCCTTTGCAAAGGGGGAAGACATTGAACGCAGGCGTGTCCTGCGGACATGCTGATGGCTGAAGCGCTGAAGAGCTGAAGTTCAATAAGGAAATTGATTCCTCAATTTTTCAATTTTCAATCCTCACTTTTCATTTTTCAATGCAGGCGCGTCCTGCGAACAGGCAGATCGTGGATGGTCAAAAAAGATAGTATCTTTATCTTACCTCTCTTGACATATTATCTTACATATCATACCATCTTACCCGGAGGAAAAGATGAAGACAGGTACAAAATGCCTGGGCGCCAGGATACGGAAGCTGAGGGAAGAGAACGGAGTCACGCAGGAAAGGATGGCCCTGCTTCTGGGAATCCACAGGCCGGCGGTCTCGCAGATCGAGGCGGGCAGAAGGGAAGTCACTTCCCGGGAGCTGAAAAGGCTTGCGGAATTCTTCCAGGTATCCGCCGACGACCTTCTGGGGACGGAAACCAGCAGCCTCCCACGGAAGGAGATGATGGTCAGGGAGCCGAAGCACCCCTTCGACAAGGAAAAATTCAAACAGCTTGTCCTGTACATCCTGGCGAGCTGCGGGGCGAGGCCTAACGTGGGCAAGACGGTGCTTTACAAGATGCTCTACTTCTGCGACTTCGACTGTTACGAGCTTTACGAGGAGCCGCTCACGGGAGCGAATTACAGGAAGATCTCCTACGGCCCGGCTCCGTGCGAATTCGAGAGGGCCGTCTCCGAGATGAAATCGAAAAACGAGATCGTGGAGATCGCGGTCGAATACCACGGGAAGAGGCAGATAAAGTACCTGCCGAATGTGGAGGCCGACCTGAAGGTCTTTTCCGCGAGGGAAAAGGAGGTCATCGACAGGGTCGTAAACCGTCTTTCCGTCATGGACGCGGCGAAGATCTCAGACTATTCCCATGAAGATACCCCCTGGAAAAGCTCAAGCGACAAGGAGATCATCAATTACGAGCTGGTCTTCTACAGGACGCCCGTCTATTCTGTCAGGGATTACAAGGAAGAGTGACGATTGACCTCTTTTTCTGAAGCCAAGGAGTTCTCGCGGGAGTTCAGCCGTCTTTTAAAAAAGTGGAAAAGTCTTCGAACTGACCTGGATCTTTTGAAGAGCGTTCTTGGGGACAATCCAAGAGGTTATGAACCTTTCGTGATGCGAATTACGGGCCTGAAGCTCAAGACCGAAGTGTACAAAGTGAAGCATTTCAGATGCGCCGCCATGAAAGGAAAGGGTGCCCGCAGCGGCATCAGGATCATTTACGCCTATTTACCAGAACAGAGAAGGATCGATTTCATCGAGATCTATTACAAGGAAAAAGACGACAAAGACTGCGATAGGGAGAGAATAAGGAAGTATTACAAGTAGACGCGTCCTGCCGGACTGGTTGAAGACTGACACCAGAGCTGAAGAGCTGAAGGCTGAGGGGTCGATAAGGAAATTAATTCCTCCATTTTCCACTTTTCCTTTAATGCGCAGCTTGCCGGGTGCAGCTTGACATTGTTAATAATTATGGGTACTATATTTAACAGAAGGCGAGGTCGCGAATGTTTCTATCTATTGACCATAAAATACTTAGCCGCATATATGGTCATGGCAGGGGTTGGGTCTTTACTCCAAAACATTTCATGGACCTGGGGACCGGCTATGCTGTCGGAATGACATTGACCAGGCTATCCCGCAAGGGAACGATCCGGCGGCTTTCCAGAGGCCTTTACGAGTATCCGGTTACACATCCGAAAATGGGCACGCTTTCCCCTTCTCCGGAGGCGGTGGCAAACGCCTTGGCGGGACGAGATGCCGTTCGTCTTCAGCCATCAGGAGCTTACGCGGCCAATCTTCTTGGCCTGTCGGACCATGTCCCCATGAAAATCGTATTCCTCACTGACGGGCCGTGTCGGCATGTTCGCATAGGCAACCAGGAAATTCATCTGAAGCGGACCACTCCCCGAAACATGGCAACGGCCGGCAAAACGAGCGGTCTGATAATTCAGGCCCTGAGATATCTGGGACAGAGCGGCACGACTCCCGGAGTCATTCGGACACTCAGGCAACGACTGAATACGAAGGAGCGCGCCGAGATAATGAAGGATATCCGCTATGCTCCTGCATGGGTCGCCGCTGTCATCCGGCAAGTAAACGCGGGGAAAGATTGACCCGTGAGCGGCATTCTCAGGCTTGCACCTCGTGAACAACGGCAATATTTCGAAGAAACAGGCAATAAGCTTGGGTTGCCGCCTTCAAGCATTGAGAAAGACTTTTGGGTCTGCTGGACGTTGCGCCGGCTTTTTGAACTTAAGGGCTGGGGACAGCATCTTACCTTCAAGGGCGGTACGTCCCTGTCCAAAGGCTGGAAACTCATTCAACGATTCTCCGAAGATATAGACATCGTAATAGACCGCAGCTTTCTTGGCTTCGAAGGCGCGAAAAGTCCGGAGATGGCCGGCACCCGCACCGGCTGTCAGAGGCGGCTGAAACGCCTGAAACATGCCTGCGAAGATCAGATCATGAATTCTCTCAAACCCTCCATGGAAGAAGCATGCCGGACGGCGATTCCTGAAACCATGCAGTGGGAGCTGACCGCAGACTCGAACGATCCCGACGGGCAGACATTGTTGCTCCGATACCCGGGTTTGTTCGCCTCGGGGACCGGTTACCTGCAGCCTCAAATAAAGATAGAGCTTGGCGCCCGGGACGACACTGAACCGACAGAGGTTATTACAATCGTTCCTTATGTTGCGGAGGTATTTCAGGATTGGCGATCATCGAGCGAGTTCACTCTTCGGGCAGTCGCCCCGGAACGAACATTTTGGGAAAAAGCCATGCTCCTTCATGAGGAAACCTTTCGACCCGCGGACAAACCGCGCAAAGGCCGCCTCGCCCGTCATTATTACGACCTGGCATGCCTTATCGAAAAAGGGGTTGCGGATAAAGCTGTCAAAGCCACAGGCCTCTTCGAGCGAATCTCCCTACACCGCCAAATATACTTCGGACAAGCCTGGGTGGATTACGGCACTCTCAAACAGGGTACTTTGCGCCTGTCTCCCGGACAAAGCGACATGGCGTACTGGGCAGACGACTACGCGAAGATGGCCAGGGAAATGTTCTTCGGGACACCGCCCAGGTTCGAGAACATTTTAAAAACAGTCGGCGAGTTCGAAAGGATGTTCAACAAAGCACCTTTTTAGGGTCGCAATATAATCGTTAGAAAAGACATCGACATTTGCCGCAACGCGGAGTTTCAACAGGATAAATGATTCCTTACTTTTTCATTTTTTTTGTTCAATGCAGGCGCAGCATGTCCGGCTGATGGCTGACGTCAGCGCTGAAGGCTGATGGCTGAAGACTGAAGTTCAATAAGGAAATGAATTCCTCCATTTTTCACTTTTCAATCTTCACTTTTCATTTTTCAATGCAGGCGCGTCCTGCGGACAGGCTGAAGGTTCAACAAGGAAATAATTCCACAATTTTAAAATTTAATCTTTAAAATTTGATATTTAAAATGCAGGCGCGGCCTGTCAGGGCTGCGCCTGTCCTGTCCCTTCCTTCCTACTGCGCGTCGCAGGAGCCCGCGAGGACCTTTGAATTGCAGCCGCAGGTCCCGCTGGCATTCGTTCCTCCCCTCTCTGCATCCGCCGACGTGAGTCCCCACGAGCCTTCGTTCCCCGCGCCATCGTCGCCGGCGACGACAAACCAGAGCATGCGTCTCGGATCGCCGGACGGATCGGGTACGCCCGTCCATGTGTACTGCCCTGTAACGCCCAGCGAACAGACTCCCTCCGCCACCTGCCAGGTGGCAAGGCCGCTCCCGTAACCCCAGACGATGTGATAACCGGGCGAAGCGCACAGCGAGGCGTCCCAGTTTACGGTGATGTCGTCGCCCTGATTATCGGTCGCCAGGGTGAGAGGTTTTGTTCCCGACGGGACGCGAAGGGGAACGGTCGAAGGCCAGCGCGGACAGCCTCCGCCGCCGTTCCAGCAGTTATAGGCGATGTTGAGGAGAGGGACATACTCGCCCGTCGCCTTCAGGTTGCCAGCCTCGGACGGGTGGCTGTCGCCGCTCCAGTAAGCGAGGTAATCATGGGGTACCGTTCTCATGTGCTGGATCGCGCCTCCGTACCAGCGGTGGTGGTTGCCGTCAATCCATCCGAGGTCGTTCACGTTTGGGTCGTCGATGCGCGTGCCTCCGCCGTTCGATGTGAGAGTGTTGTAAAAATCGAAGACGAAGACGTTGTGCCTGGAGTAGCCCACCAGCCATTCGCCTGTCAGCCACTCGTTGAACTCCCTCGCGTTGGCGGCGTATTCCTCGTTCGTGTCGCCCGCCATGAGAGGAGGCGCGGCTATCGCGACGAAGATCTTGTCGGGGCGCGAGGCGAAGTAGTTCCTGAGCTCGATGTAGATCCCCTTGGCGTTAGCGACCGTGTGGTATTCCGACCAGCACCCCTGTCCCCTCAGAGGGTTGCTTCCGATGGGAGGCACGGGTTCCGACGGGCCCAGCAGGTTCGAGTTGGGAAAGCACGACTTGAACATCACGATCCCGTTCTCGCCTCCCGGGTCGGTCTCGAGGCGCGAGTAGGAGCTCACCTGGTCGCTCTCGGGATAGAGCGAGGCCATGTACCCGGTGCTGTAAGGGCCGGAGAACCAGCTGTACCAGTGGCCGAGATCGGTATTGTCCCCGATGGTGCCTTCGCCGAGGTCCGGGCCCCAGCCGTAATATGTGTCGCTGACGAAATAGTTGTTGTTCATGAGGGCGATGCCGAGCCGGCCGTTGTAATCATTGAGCCAGTTCTCACCTGTCGAGTGGTGGATGAAGATAAGCTTGACGGTCTCCGAAGGAGGATCGGGGTTCAACGCCTGCCCCCGCGACAGGACCGCGAACAACAACATTACCGCGCAAACGATGATCCGCTCATTCACTCTCTTCGCCATTTCCGCCTCCCGCGTCGAACGAAAAACAGCATCCCCGATGTCCGTATATTTAAGGTTGGATTGTACACCCGGAAGGGGGAGGGTTCAAGATGAAGGGGGCGAGAACAAGCTTTGCTTGAATTTTAAATATCAAATTTTAAAGATTAAATTTTAAATTTGAGGAATTATTTCCTTATCGACCCTTCAGTCTTCAGCCATAAGCCTTCCTGCCCGAAGGGCGAAAAATGTTGTGCCCGGAGTCGAATTTACTTCGCGAAAGGGCACATTCCCTGCCAGGGGAGTGTTCAACGCAGCGAGTATGCGAGCGAAGAGCCTAAGAGAAATTGCGCCGTAGAATTCAAGAGAGTGACTTAAAGGGCTTTAAGGCAGATCGTAGAATTCGAGGCAGCAAGGATCGCCCCTCTCTTTGGGAAGCGGAGCGTTCAGTCTTCAGCCTGTCCGCAGGACACGCCTGCATTATAAACTTCCCACGGGCTTACGCCCGGGGTTTTCTCTGTCGCGAGCAAGCTCGTCCGCCTTTGGCGGAGGGACTCCATCCCACGAGCTCACGCACGGGGATTTTAGTAAGGAATTCATTAAATTTCAAATTTTAAAGATTAAATTTCAAATTTATGGAATTATTTTCCTTATCGACCCTTCAGTCTTCAGCCTTAAGCCTTAAGCCTGGCGTCAGCCATACGCCTGTTGTCACCCGATCTCTTTAAGCTCTTCTTCGAACTCCCTGTTCTTCTTCTCGAACTCGCGTGTCAACGATACAAGCTCTTCGAAGAGGGGTTCTATCCTTTTCTGGGCGTGGTTTATGTCCTTCGAGAGGTTCTGGATGTCGAGGGCCCTGCCGTGGAAGGTCGCGTCCTGCAGCGCCTTCGTGTCGTCCTCCACCTTCTTTTCCAGCTTCATGATAGTCTGTTCGAGTTCCGTCATCCTCGCCTGCATCGGGCCGAGCGCCTTCGATTTCCGCGTTATGACGTCGGCGCGCGCTTTTCTGAGGTCTTTCCTTTTCAACCCTTCCCTGGCCTCCGCGGGCTTCCCCGCGACGCTGTCGATGGGGGACTCGTCCTTCCACCCGACCCTGTCGAGGAAATCCTGGTACGAGCCTTCGAAGACCGTGACCTTGTTGTCGTCGAACACAACGAGCCTTTCGGCGATCGCGTGGAGGATCATCTCGTTGTGGGTGACGATGACGATGGCGCCCTCGAACTCCTCCATCGCTTCGATGAGCGAGGCGATCGACTCCATGTCGAGATGGTTTGTAGGCTCGTCGAGGAAGAGCATGTTCGACGGGCTGACGAGGATCTTGCCGAGAAGCACGCGGCTCTTCTCTCCGCCCGAGAGCACCGATATCCTCTTGAGCGCGTCGTCGCCGCTGAAAAGCATCAGCCCGCAGATGCCGCGCGCCGCGCCCCTGCTGTGGTCGGGGTGGACGTCCATGATCTCCTCCTCGACCGTGTTCTTCTCGTTGAGCCTCAGGATGTTCGTCTGGCCGAAGTAGGCGAGCTTCGCGGCGGGGTGGCGGGTGATGACGCCGCGGGAGGGTTTCAGCTCGGCCGCGAGAAGGTTCAGGAGGGTCGTCTTTCCCTTGCCGTTCTTTCCGACTATCGCGACGCGGTCGTTCTTCCCGATGAGGAGGTTAAGCCCTTCGATGAGGAGCCTGTCCCTGTCGAATCCGAAGGAGATGTCCTCCGCGACGAGGAGCTGTTTCGCCTGGAACGGCGCTTCGTTGAACGAGAAATCGAGCGTTTTCTGCCTCGTCAGCTTCTCGAGCCTTTCGTGCCTCTGGAGCGCCTTGATCCTCGACTGCACGGCCCTCGCCTTGGTCGCCTGCGCCCTGAAGCGGTTTATAAACTGCTCCGCCTCCTTCCTCTTCTTCTCGTCGTTGATCCTGGTCTTCTCGTAGACCTCCTCCTCCACGGCTATCTGCTCGTAGAGCTTGTGAGTCGGCCCCTCGATCTTTCTGAGCCTGAGGCGGTGGATGATCATCGTGTGGGTCGTGATGCTGTCCATGAAGTCGCGGTCGTGGGTGATGAGGATAAGCTCGCCCTTCCAGGCGCGCAGCTCCCTGCCGAGCCAGCGTATCGAAACGATGTCGAGGTAGTTGGTCGGTTCGTCGAGAAGTAAAAGGTCCGGCTCCGAAACGAGGACCTTCGCCAGGTTGAGGCGTATCTGATAACCGCCGGAGAGGCGGTGCGGCGAATTCTGAAGGTCGCTCTCCGTGAAGCCGAGGCCCGCCAGGACCTTTTTCACCTTGTACGTCTCGTCGATGCCGTCCTCGTTCGGCTGGAGGCTGAGCTTCGCCTCTTCGAGTACGGTGGGCGCGGTGAAACGGATGTGCTGGGAGAGGTGTCCTACCCTGTATCCCTGCGGCATGTCCATGATGCCCGTGTCGGGATGCTCCTCGCCGAGGATCATCCTGAAGAGCGTCGTCTTTCCCGAGCCGTTCCTGCCGACGAGCCCGACCCTCTCGCCCTTGCCTATCGAGCAGGTGACTCCCTCGAAAAGGACCTGTTCCCCGAACGACTTGCCGATGTTGTTGATCTGAAGCATTTGTTCTTTCTTCGCCCTGAGCCGGCTCAGTGCAGGAAGAGGCTCCTCGTCGAGAAGTCGGGGTCGCAGGTGAGGTTGAGCCCGAGCTTCCTGAGGCCCGCGTCGTCTCCCGCCGTCGGTATGTGGGTTAGGTGGACGTCGCAGCCGCGGATCTCCTTGAGCTTTTCCACGGCGGCCTGCGCCGCGGGGTTGTGGGCGGTGCTGATGCTGAGGGCGATGAGCGTCTCCTCGAGGTCGAGGCTGAGCCGCCTTCCTTCCAGCACTTCCCTTTTAAAATAGGTCAGAGAGTCGATGACGCTCCTCGGAAGGAGGTCTATCTCGGAAGGGATCCCCGCGAGGTGTTTCGCGGCGTTGAGTATCAGGCATGAGGCGGCGTGCATCGTCTCCGAGTTCTTTCCCGTGATCACGGTCCCGTCGCGCAGCATGAGGGCCGAGCCGCAGAATATCCCGTCCCTGCCCTTTCCCGCCTGTCCCGCGTCCTCCGCCGCCTTCCTCGCGGGCAGGACGACGGGGCGGTCCTCCGGCTTCGCTCCGATCTCTCTCATGATAAGATCGGCGCGCTCCACCGTACCCTTGTCGGTCAGGCCGACGGCGTATTCGCAGGAGTAGCGGAAGTACCTCCGTACGATCTCCTGGACCGCCGCGTCCCTGACCACCTGGTCGTCCACGATGCCGAATCCTGCGCGGTTCACGCCCATGTCGGTCGGCGATTTGTAGGGGCAGGGCTTGTCGGTGATCTTTTCGATTATCCTCCTGAGGAGCGGGAAAGCCTCGACGTCGCGGTTGTAGTTGACCGTCTTCTTGTCGTAAGCCTCGAGGTGGTGCGAGTCTATGATGTTGACATCCCTCAGGTCCGCGGTAGCCGCCTCGTAGGCAACGTTGACAGGGTGCTTCAGCGGCAGGTTCCAGATGGGGAAGGTCTCGAACTTGGCGTAACCCGCGCTCACTCCCCGCTTGCGTTCGTGATAGAGCTGGGAGAGGGCCGTAGCGAGTTTCCCGCTGCCCGGCCCGGGGCCGGTGATCACTACGATCGGCTTCGTCGTCGGTATGCAGGCGTTGGCGCCGTATCCCTGTTCGCTCACGATGGTCTCGACGTCCGTCGGGTAGCCCTTGGTGAACTTGTGGGTGTAAACCGATATGCCGCGCCGCTCCAGCTTGTTCTTGAACTGGACGGCGGCCGCCTGTTCCTCGAAGCGGGTGATGACGACGGCGCAAACGTCGAGCCCCCACTCCCTCAGGTTGTCGATCAGCTTTAACGCGTCTGTGTCGTAGGAAATGCCGAAGTCGGCGCGCATCTTCTTGCGTTCGATGTCGCCCGCGTATATGCAGAGGATGATGTCCACCTTGTCCTTAAGTTTCTGCAAAAGCCGCATCTTCACGTTGGGGTCGTAGCCGGGCAGGACCCTTGCGGCGTGGTAGTCGTACAGGAGCTTCCCGCCGAACTCCAGGAACAGCTTTTCGCCGAACTGGCCTATGCGCTGGACGATCTCCTCCGACTGCTCCTTGAGGTACTTCTCGTTGTCAAAACCTACCCTGCACTCCATCCTTCACCCCTTTTGAATTTCCAGTTGCCCAAGCCGCGTATTCTAGCACCGCGCCAGCCGTGCTTCAACCTTAAGGACCGCCGGGAAGCTGTTGCGTAAAAGACTCGGCGCCACTATCATATCTCCTTCGGGGGAGCGAGATCCCCCGGGACAGGGAGGGACCGCTCAGATGAGACAGTGGTACGAAGAGCTTTTCGACAACTACGCGAAGACATACGACAAGGAATGCTTCACCCAGGGAACCGCCGGAGAGTGCGATTTCATAGAAAAGGAGATCGGCGGCGACAGGTCGAAAAAGATCCTGGACATCGGGTGCGGAACCGGAAGGCATTCTATAGAACTGGTGAAACGGGGCTACTTTGTCACCGGGTTCGACCTTTCCGGGTCCCAGCTCGAAAGGGCGCGTGAGAAAGCTTCAGAACTTTCGCTGAAGGCGGACTTTCAGAAGCGCGACGCGAGGGAGCCTCATTTCAAAGGAGAGTTCGACCTGGCGATAATGCTCTGCGAGGGGGGCTTTTCCCTGATGGAGACGGACGAGATGAACTTCGCCATCCTGAAGAACGCGGCGGATGCTCTGAAGCCGCAGGGTAAGCTGATCTTCACGACGCTGAACGCGCTGTTCCCGCTCTTCCACTCGGTGAAGGACTTCCTGACATCGCAGGTGAACGCAGACGGGGCCAGATACGGGAAGATCACCTTCGATCTGATGACCTTCCGCGAAAAGAACACCGCCGAATTCGCCGACGACGACGGCAACAAGAAGACCCTCGATTGCGACGAAAGGTACTACGCGCCTTCCGAGATAAACTGGCTGCTTAAATCCCTGGGGTTCAAGGCCATCGGGATATTCGGGTCGAAGCTCGGCGCCTACAGCCGGGAGGACAGGCTGACAACGGAGGATTTCGAGATGCTGGTGATCGCCGAAAAATGAAAAAGCGGCGGCGCGGTCAAGAGCGATGAAGCGTATTGCCCCGGCCGTCAAAGTGAATTATGCTTTAAGGCGATGAGGAGATCGGTCTTTTTCGACAGCTCGGCGCCGCCCAAGCTCCCGGAGCGGCTCAGTCGCCCCGAGGAGATGCTGCGTCTCTACGAAGAGGGCAGGCCGCTCGGTTCGGGCCGGGGTACGGCCCGCCTCATCGAGCTGGACGGAAAGAAGTACATACTCAAGAAAGAGGCGCGAGGAGGCTTGACGGCGAGGTTCCTCCCGGACAGCTTCTTCTCCCTGGAACGGTTCGACGGCGAATGGCTCATACAGGAGTTCGCCTGCTCCCGGGGCCTTTCCTTCCCGCTTGTCGGAAGGTGGTTCATAAAGAGGCATCTGGTCCTTTTCGATATATACACTCTCGCCCCTTTCGTCGAAGGATGCCTTTCACTCACCGAACTGATCCGCTCGGAAAAGCTCACTGGCAATGAGCTGAGGATGGCCGGAAGGGCCGTCGCGGCTATGCATAAAAATGGGATATTCCACGGGGACCTCAACTGCGGGAACATCCTGATCAGAGGCGGAGAGGCGAAGGTCATCGATTTCAAGGGATCCTATATCTTTTCGGCGCCTCTCCCAGAGTCGCTTTCGAAGAAGAACATCCTGCGGCTTCTGCGCTCCTGCGTCAAGGAATACGCGAGAGCGGGAAGACCTGCGGACCTTCCCTTCGCGGGGCCGATCCTCGAAGGATATTCCGAAGAACGAAGCGAGTCGTGGGTCGCCGGTTTCTCGAATCGCGCGGGCGTATCCTTTCTGAGGCGGACGGCTTACAGGTTTAAATTCTAAAGAGATATCCTCGGGGGTCAAATGGACAGGACGGATGTGGCGCGGTCGCTGAAAGATGTTTTCGGTTTCACTGACGGCTGTACGAGGGGTTTCGACTCCGCGGACCTTCTCTCTTTCAATCGCTACCTCGGACAGCTCAGGGAAGATCCCGCCGCGGCGTTCTCCGTCGTCGGAGAGAACAGGCAATTCACCGTTCACCGGTTCGATACGGCGCTTGCCCGCAGGGACCTCGGAAGGCCCAGAGCGCGAAGACTGCCCCTTCCCAGGGTGACCACGATGATCGCGGAGAACGGGTCCCCAGGATTCATGATCATCTCAACCTCGGGAAAGGGCGCGCTCGCCACCCCGAATGCGTTTGAAGATACTCCCTCCGACGACCGGCTTAAGGAGCTTGCCGTAAAAGAAGGGCTCAAGCCTCTTATCTCCATAGGCGAAAAGGACGGCGGGACGGAGATCCTGCTCACCCTTTTCAATCTCTCTTTCCAGACGCTTGCAAGGAACGTCTTCGAGACCTTCGCGGCCCACAGGCTGTTCCCTTTCCTCACCTTGATACGGGAGATCGCCGGGGAAGAAAAAAGGGTCCGGAGCATAACGCACTGCCGGTTCTTCTTCAAGTCGCCCCCCGGAAAGGAGACTCTCGCCTCGATCGAGTCCGACTTCGCGCGCTATCTCGAAGCCGATCTCAGGTTCATGTCGATCTTCGACATCATCGGCCCTTCGATGGTCGGCCCGTCCAGCTCGCACACGGCCGGAGCGTGCAGGATCGGGCAGATCTCGAGGAGCATTCTTGCCGCGATGAGAAAGGGCGGAGTTTTCGGAAGGATAGACGCGGTTTCAGTAAAACTTATCGGCTCGTTCAGGGACACCGGCGTCGGCCACAGGACGCCCTCGGCGATCGCCGGAGGGCTATGGGGATACAGGCCGGACGACGAACGGGTCATGGAATTCGGGGATCCGCTTTTTCTGGAGAAGAACCCTATCGAGATAGCCGGGGACAAGGCGTCGTTCAAAGGCTTTATCAAGGGTTCGGCGGAGGACGACAAAAAATATTCCTCCGAAAGAAGCGCCAACATCGCGGAGGTTACAGCTATCACGGACAAGGGCGAATTCACCGTTACCGGGTTCTCTCTCGGTGGAGGCAACGTTGAAGCCAGGTACATAAACGGAAAGAGGCTTTCCGAGCCGCTGACCGGAAAGGAAGAACCTTCTCTTCGCGACCTTCTCGGGGCGGACTTCCCTGAGACCAGGATTGAAAGGATCGTCAGCGGTTCGCCGGGGACAGGTCCCTCAGAGGAGAGGCCGGAGTTCAACACCTTCGAAGAGGTCGCAGAGTACTGTGCCTCGGAGAAAAAGGACATCCTGGAAGTTGCGCTGGAATCGGAAGCAAAATTGTGCGGAGCGTCCGGCGAGGAAATATTCTCGGAAATGCGCGGATACTGGCTGATAATGAAGGAGGGGATCAGGAAGGGCCTCGAGAACAGGGAACTTTCACCCTTCCGCCTCAGCGGAGGCGACTCCGCGAAGATGGCCGATTACTCAAGGAACAACAGGAATTTCGACAACCTTTACGGCAGGGCCGCCGCCTACGCCGCCGCAGTCAACGAAATGAACGCGTGCAGCAGGGTCATCGTGGCGGCTCCCACTGCCGGCTCGTGCGGGATCATCCCGGGTGTGCTTAAGGCTTACGAAGAGATCGCGGGGACGCCGGAGAAGAAGATCCTCGAAGCGCTCGTGATCGCCGGTTTCCTGGGAATGATCCTTTTCGACGACGTTTCGACGGCCGGCGCAGACTACGGCTGCCAGGCGGAGGTAGGGGCCGCGGCCGCGATGGCGGCGGGGGGGATCGCCCACATCGAGGGCGGGGACGCCTCGCAGGTCATTCAGGCTTTCACTCTGGCGCTCAAGAACTGCATGGGCCTCGTTTGCGACCCCGTCGCGGGACTCGTGGAAGTGCCCTGCGTCAAAAGGAACGGCATCTACACCTCGGTCGCCCTCACTTCGGCCATGATGGCGATGAGCGGCGTAGTCTCGTTCGTCTCCCCCGACGAGGTGGTCCTTGCCGTCCGGGAGGTCGGGGAGAAACTGCACAGGGATTACAAGGAAACGGCGGGAGGAGGGCTCGCGAGGACAAGGGACGGATTGAGGGTCGCTTCCGAGTTCAGGAAAGAGGTCGAGAGATTCTTCAGAGACTGACGGACATCCCGGGCGGCCCGGAACCGCTCTATTCCGCGGACGGGACCGTCGAATCCATTATCCACTGCTGGAAGTGGGGCTCCGCGTGGGAAAGCGGGATGCAGAGGATCTCGGGCAGTTCGTAGGTGTGAAGGCTCCTGATCGATTCCTCCACCTGTTCCTTCAGGTTCTCGCGAGTCTTGATGAAAAGCATGCACTCCTCGTCGTCCCACACCTCGCCCTTGAACCTGTAGATGGAGCGTATCTTCTTGACGATGTTGACGCAGGCCACGAGCCCGTTCTGCACCAGCGACTCGGCGATCTTGACCGCCTGTTCCTCCGAATTGGTCGTAGTCAGCATCAGGACAACCTGCTCCATCAGGACCTCCTTCGATTAAATTCTAGGCGATGACGCGCCAAAAATCAAACAGCCGCGCCTTTCCGGCCTTCCCCGGGCGCCCGGAAAAAGAAAAAACCTCCCGTCATTTTCGGCGGGAGGCTGAGATATAGTCGAGGTTTTAATGTACTGTAGTCCCCGTGGCGCTGTTCACCCACTTCAGGACGAGCCTCAGCAGGAGCGCCGCGAAGAGGCTGGTACCCACGAGGAAGAAGAAGAACCCGCTGTGGGGAAGCTTGTCCCACAAAGGTTCTACGGCCCCCGAGAGGTAATTGCCGATCGCGGTAGCGCCGAACCATCCGCCCATCATTATCCCGCGGAATCTCGGCGGAGCGACCTTCGAACAGAAGGAGAGCCCCATCGGGCTCAGGCACAGCTCTCCGGCTGTCACCAGGGCGTATGAGAAGATCAGCCAGAGCGGCGATACCATCCCGGTGTCGCCTCCGGCAAGGCCGGCCAGGCCCATGACGGCGAAACAGGACGCCGTGAGCAGCATCCCTATGCCCATCTTGGCGGGGGTCGAGGGCTCGATCTTCCTCGCCCTCATCAAACCCCAGAACCATACGACCAGCGGGGTCAGAGTGATGACGAAGAAGGGGTTTACCGACTGGAAGATCTCGGCTGATATCTTCTGGCCGAAGATCGGGCCGGTCGAGTCCCTCGCCCAGAGGGTCATGGTGAAACCGTTCTGGTGGAACGACATCCAGAAGAGGATGACTATCGAATAAATGGCGAGAAGTGCCAGGATCCTCTTACGCTCTTCCTCCCTGGGCATTTCGGCCACCTTGACGAGCGAATCCTCGCGGTTGGAGATCTCCGCGTGGGCGATGTGCCTCTTGAAGACCTGAAATATCAGGACCGAGAGCGCCATGCCGCACCCCGCGGCCCCGAACGCGAACGGCCACCCGAAGTTGTTCCTCAGGTAAGCCGCGACGAGCGGAGCGAAAAGCGCCCCCACGTTTATACCCATGTAGAAGATGTTGAAGGCTGAATCCTTGAGCGGGTTGCCTTCCTCGTAAAGGTTGCCGACCATCACCGATATGTTGGGCTTGAAAAGGCCGTTGCCGAGGCATATACCGAGAAGGCCGAGAAAAAAGATCCATCTTCCCTTCTTCCTTTCGGGGCCGTCGTACACTGGAGCCTTCTCGTCGCTCGTCTTTCCCTGGCTTTTCAGTTCGAGCGTCCTCTTTTCCCACGAGGCGAAATTTTCCTTCTGGAGCTGCTCGGCCTTGACGACCTGCTCCTCGACCTGCGGGGTCTCCCTCAAGGGAACGGACAACAGCCCGTAACCCAGCGCCAAAAGGATGCCGCCCAGGATTATCGTTTTCCTGAACCCCAGGAGGCGGTCGGCGATGAGCCCTCCCGCGATCGGGGTGAAATATACAAGCGCCAGGAACGCGCCGTAGATGGTCCCGGGGTGGGGAAAATGAAAATGTTCGTCGAGATACAGCGTGAAAATGGCGAGCATCGTGTAAAAGCCGAACCGCTCCCACATTTCGGTGAAGAACAGCACTTTCAATCCCGTCGGATGCTTGAGCTTCTCCACGATTTCCTCCCATACCCCGCCATCGGCGGGAATCTTAAATTTAAAATTTCAAATTTTCAATTTTAAATCTAAAATGACCAAAAAGACCTCGTCTTTTTGAGCCTTACACGTACTTCGGGTTCATGCGAACGTAGTGCTCCTTCTTCAGCTCGCCTATGTAGTTCTTGTAGCTCTCGGCGAACTTCTCCTCCTTGATCATGTTGATGATCTGGTCCCTCGATTCTTCGAGTGTCGGGACCCTCGGCTCCTTTCTCTCGACGAGGCGGAAGACGTAGAACCCGTGGTCGGTGGAGATCAGATCGGACACCTGCCCGGTCCTGAGCGCGAAGACGACATCCCTGAAATCCTTAGAGAGCTCGTCGGCCTGGTACCAGCCGGCGTCGCCTCCGCGGGACTTCGAGAAGGCGCCGGAATAGAGCTTCGCCAGGTCCCCGAAGCTCTTGCCCTGCGCCATTTCGATCAGCAGGTCGGAATACGCCTGCTTGGCGGCCTCCTCCGTGTACCTCTCCTTCGGAAGGAGGATCTCCTCCAGGTGCACCTGCGGCTTTCCCTGGAGCTTTTCCCTGTTCTTCTGGTAAAAATCGTCGATCTCCGCAGTGGTGAGGCTTATCTTCGAACGCACCTCGCGGCTCTTCATGAACTCGGGGACATAAATGAGCAGTATCTGCCTCTTGAACTCGTCGAGCGACATGCCCTCGTTCTTGAGCGCCTTGTCGAGATCGGCCTCGTTCTTTATGCCGTTCTCCTGCATGAAGTTCTCCATCTGGGCGTTGACGATGACGTCCACCTGGTAGAGCTGTTTGGCCTTTTCGATGAGCAGGAGCTCCTCCGTCATCTGCTGGAGGAGGCGCTGGGGAAGCTCTTTCAGCTTCTGCTCGAAATCGGGGCCCTTGTACTCCCTCTTGAAGCCTTCGGTCGTCTGGCTGAGCCTTTTTTCGTACTCGTTCTTGGTTATTATCGAATCGTTCACCTTGACGACGATCTCGTCTATCGTCTTGGCGAAGAGGGGGAGCGCGGCGACAAGGGCGACGGCCAGAAGCAGTTTGCTTTTCATCAGTTCTCCTTCACATAACCGAACGGAAGTCTTTCGTAAAACAGATGGACATTATACCTCTTCCTGAGCGAATCGAGGAAATCCTTCCTGAGTTCCTCGCCCTTCATGTCCGAAAGGTGCAGGCGGACCATCTGCCTGATCATGTCGAGGGGCAGGACGAACTCCTTAGCCCTCTTTTCCAGGAGGATGACCTGGAAGGTGTCTTTCGAGATCTCGATCGGCTTCGAAACCTGTCCCTCTCTCAGCGTCATGATGAAAGGGACGAGGTACTCCGGCAGCTCGCTCATCTCGAAGTACTGCTGGCGCCCCCTGTCCGGTGAAATCGAATAGAGCCTAGCGACGTCCTCGAAAGAGTGCTTTTTCTGCAGGAGGTCCATCGCTTCGTTCTTAAGGTTCCCGCCGCCGAGGGTCATCTGCCTCACGAGGACGCCTTCGCCCCTGGCGAACTCCGATCTCCTCCGGTTGTAGTAATCCTCGACGTCCCTCGTGGAGACCTCTATCCGCGAATAGACCTTCTCCTCCAGCAGCATCGACGCCGTCTCCTTGCGCTTCCTGGGGTCGGCGTATTCGCCCAGCGGCCTGAGCTGGCCTTCCTCCGCGGCGTTGACGGCTCCGTTCAGAATGAGGACTTCGTCGACGAGAGCGTCGAAGAGCCTGCTCCTGAGCGCCGGGCTGTCCGCCGTCTGCCCCGACGAGCGGACCTCCCTATCGAGGTCGTCCACCGTCACGAAAAAGGCCCCGACGGTTGCGACGGTGTCCATGCGGGCGGAGGGGTCGTTCTCCTGCCTGGAACAGGCGAGAGAGAGAACAAGTATCGCGGCGATGAAAAGAGCGTTCCTCATCACACCTCTTTTTTACCATTATATTCGAGAGTTGAAAAGAGCTCTTCGATCAGGGGCTCCGCCTTCGCGCCTTTTTCCTTGGGGATGGAGACGCTGTGATCGGGCCTCACGACAGCGCCGCGCTTCGAGGAAAGGAAAGCGAGCAGCCTTTCGGGGTCCACCGCGGAGCTTTCGTTGAAAACCACAGTGACCGAATCGGCTCCCTCCAGGATCTTCTCTATCAGCATCTTTTCCGCTCTTATCCTCAGCGAAGCGGCTTTCAGGAGGGCGGAGGTCTCTTCTGGAAGTTCCCCGTACCTGTCCCTCAGTTCCCGGGATATCCTGTCGATGTCCGCGGGAGCGGAGGCGAGGGATATCTCCCTGTAGGCGTTGAGCCTGTGGTCGTCGTTCTCTATGTAACTCGTCGGGATCAGCATGTTCCTTGTCAGCTGGATCTCGCAGCGGAAGAGCCTCTGAGGGGGTTCTCCCTTGAGCTCGGAGACGGCTTCTTCGAGCATCCCGATATAGAGCTCGAAACCCACCGCCTCGATGTGCCCGGACTGTTCCGCCCCGAGGAAATTCCCCGCGCCCCTCAGTTCGAGGTCTATCGCGGCGATCCTGAATCCCGAACCGAGCTCCGTGAACTCCTCCAGGGTCCTCAGCCTTTCGACCGCGTCCCCCGATATCTCGCTCTTCCTCGGTATCAGGAGATAGGCGTACGCGGGCACGTTGCTCCTGCCGATCCTTCCCCTGATCTGGTAGAGCTGGCACAGCCCGAACATGTGGGCGTTCTCGACGATCAGCGTGTTGGCCCTGGGGATGTCCACGCCGTTCTCGATGATCGTCGTGGTCACCAGGACGTCCGCCTCGTGTCTGTAGAAGGCGATCATCCGCTTTTCAAGCTCTTTTTCCTCGATCTGGCCGTGCGCCACGATGAACCTCGCCTCGGGGACGAGCTCCCTCAGCCGCTTCACTCTCTCCTCTATCGTCTCTACCCTGTTGTGGAGGTAGAAGACCTGCCCCTGCCTGGACAGCTCTTTCCTTATGGCCGAAGCCACGAGGGCTTCGTCGTAGGGCGTGAAGATCGTGTCTATCGCAAGCCTGTCTTTCGGAGGGGTCTCGATCAGGGACATGTCGAGTATCCTGGAAAGACCCATCTGGAGGGTCCTGGGGATGGGCGTCGCCGTGAGGGTGAGAACGTCGATGTCGGCCTTGAACTGCTTGATCCGCTCCTTGTGCATGACGCCGAACCTCTGTTCCTCGTCAACGATGAGGAGCCCCAGTTTCGGTATCTCCACATCCTTCGAGAGAAGCCTGTGCGTCCCGACTATGACGTCCACAAGCCCCGCCCCGAGGTCCCTGACGATCTCCCTCCTCTGCTTGAGGGGGACGAACCTCGAGAGCATCTCCACCCGCGAGGGGAAAAGGGAGAAGCGCTCGACGAAGTTCTCGTAATGCTGGAGAGCGAGGACCGTCGTCGGGCAGAGCAGGGCGACCTGTCTTCCCGAGGAGACCGCCTTGAAGGCGGCGCGCATCGCCACCTCGGTCTTGCCGAAACCCACGTCGCCGCAGACGATCCTGTCCATGGGGGTCGCCGATTCCATGTCCGCCTTGACTTCAAGCAGGGCCTTCGCCTGGTCGGCGGTCAGGTCGTAGGGAAAGAGGTTCTCGAACTCCCGCTGGAGAGGGCTGTCAGCGAGCGCGGGAACGCCCTCGACGGACCTTCTCTTCGCGTAGATCTTTATCAGCTCTCCGGCTATCTCCTTGACCGACTTCCTCGCCCGTTCCTTCTTTTTCCTGAAGGACTGGGTCCCGAGCTTGTCGGTCTCGGGGACGAACCCTTCCGGCCCCTTGTATTTCTGGATCATGTCGATCCGGTTCATCGGGAGGAGGAGCCTGTCGCCTCCCGAATAAACGATCAGCAGGAAATCCTCGCTCTTCTCGCCCCGCTTTATGGTCTCTATCCCGGAATACCTGCCGACGCCGTGTTCGGTGTGGACGATGTGGTCGCCTATCCTGAGGTCCCTCAGCCCCTCGAAAAAGAGTTCCCTACCCTTCGAAGGGGCAGCCGCCTGTATCCTTTCCCTGCCCAGGATGTCCCTTTCGGAGACGGTGATCCACCTGATCGTCGGGAAAATGAGGCTTTCCGCCGAACCGCCCCTGGCGAAGTACAATCCCGCCGGGTACTCCCCGCGTTCCGACCCGCCGAAAACGGGGCCGATATTCTCTCCCGCGGCGAAATCCCTGAACCTTTCGAGGCTCCCCTCGCTCGAAAAATCGAGGATGACGCGGTAGCCCTCCTTCACCTTTCCGTCGAGGTACCGCAGGCTTTCGATGGGCCTCAGCGGCACGAGGCTCGGCCTTTCGACCGGGAAAGGCACGGCTGACTGCGGCAGGCTTTCGATCCTCTTCTCGATCTCCTCTTCCGAAGGAAAGAGTTTCTCCGGCGAGAGGAAACCGGGCCTTCCGCTCGACAGGAACTCCTCCCCGAGCTTTTTCCTGAGTGGTTCGAAGAGGGCCGCGCCTCCTCCGCTGAGCGAGTATATTTTCGGGTCCGCGAAATATTCGGTCAGCGGACAGAAATCGGCGGCCGCCCTGGCTTCCACCTGGAGGGTCAGGTAGTTCCCGCTGCGGGCGAGGCCGTCGAGCCTCATCTCGCCGAACTCCCCGCTTTCCGCGAGTTTCGCCTTCAGCCAGGACAGCGCCTCGTCGCTCCTCGTCACCTCGGACAGGGGGCCGACAAGGAAGCTGCCGTCCATCCTGGAAAGGGATCTCTGCGTGGTAGGGTCGAAATAACGGACCTCCTCGATCGTCTCTCCGAAGAATTCAACTCTCAGCCCTATGTCGAGCTCGGGAGGAAGTATGTCGAGGAGGCTTCCCCTCACGGAATACTCGCCGGGCCCCTCCACAAGGTCCTCCCTCCTGTAACCCATCGCCCAGAGTGTCATCTTGAGGTCCCTGAGGGAATATTCCCGGTCCTCTTCCAGAAGGACGTGGAGAGCGCGCCATGTTCCGGGTTTCGGAACTTTCCACAGGAAAGCCTGAGGCGAGACGACCAGGGACATTCGTTTACTGTGGAGTATCTTCGTCAGCGAAGAGGCGCGTTCCGCGACCACCGCAGGATGAGGCGCGAGCGGGCCGTAGGGATCGTCCGTGAGGCATGGAAAAGTCTGGAGCGGGGAATCTTCCCCGAGCAGGCATTCGACCGTTCCGAGGACTCCCGCAGCGCTCTCCTCCGAGGGCGCTATGAAGATCCGGCTGCCTTCATGGCGAAGAAGGTCCGCGGCGATGCCGAAGGGAAGCGCCGACCCTCTCAGGGAGAGAGTTTCGGGCACGATTTTTGTCAGTTCGTTTATGAGCCCCCGCCAGACGCCCGCCACGCTTATCCTTTCCCTATTCTCTCCAGTATGCCTGTAGTGGAATGGCCCTCCTGGTAACTGATGTTCGTTACCCTGCCGCCCGCCGCGAGGACGATGTCCTTCCCTACAATGTCGTCGACCTTCCAGTCCCCGCCCTTGACCAGGACATCCGGAACGACGGCTGAGATGAGCGAGAACGGCGTGTCCTCGCCGAAGATCACCACCGCGTCTACCGCTTCCAGCGAACAGAGGATCTCCGCCCTCTCCTTCTCGGGGTAGACCGGGCGGCCTTCGCCCTTCAGCCTGGCCGTGGAAGCGTCGCTGTTGAGGCCCACCATCAGGGCGTCGCCCATCGCCCTCGCCTCGAAAAGGTACCTGGTGTGACCCACGTGGAGGATGTCGAAGCAGCCGTTGGTGAAGACAAGCGTCTTCCCTTCGGACTTTAGACGCTCCCTCCATTTCACCGCTTCATTCAGAGTCAGTATTCTTCCCATCTTTTTTCCCGTACCTGCAGGCGAGCACCTTCTCCTGGAGGTCGACAAGCACCTGCCTGTCGAGGTCCTTCAGCGGAAAAACGCCTTTTTTCCTGACCGACGCCATGTCGAACGGTATCATGAGTTCGCGGTCGCCGTTGAAGTTCAATTTCCCGAGCAGGGTGAAGTTCACTTCCCTGTCTTTCACGAATCCGCCCATCTCCTCCGAGCTTTTCGCGCCCGATTCGAAGCTCTGCTTTATAAGGTTCATCGCCTCCCACCCGACGGCCGACCACGCGGAAGGCTTTTCGCCGTACCTCTGCTTGTAGTTCGCGCGGAACTCGACCGTCCCGGCCGCCTTTTTCCCTCCGTCGAAGAACGGCAGGGCCGCCAGAGTCGGAACGGGGAAGGAACCTTCCGGATCGAGCAGGGAGGCCGAGGCGACGAACAGGGCCCTTCCTTCCAGTTTCTTCGCCAGGATATCCGACACTTCCTGAGGGAGCGCTTTGGAAGACGCCCAGAAGACGGCCTGCGGAGGATCATCGGAGCAGAGTCCGTCGGAGATCCTGGCCGGGAAAGTCTCGGCCTCCTTCGCGGAAATGGTCACGGCTGTCTTCCCTTCCCTGCAGAAACCTTTTTCGAAGGCGGCGGCGAGGGCCGGGTCTTCCTGCAGGACCATGACTTTCGACGCGTGGAGCGAAAAAGCGCAGAAATCCCCGAGGAAGGACGCTTCCTCGAGAGCGCTTCGCGAGAGGCAGACAATTCCCGGGCGGTATTTTTCGTTGACCCGGAGAGGGTTGACGAGGATCACCGGCACGCGGAGCCGCTCCGAGGCCGAGGCCGCGGAATCGAGGGCCTCCCGGCGGCCTGTAGCGAGGATGACCGCTGATGTCCCCCCGGGGATGGTCTCTCCCCCGGCGATCCTTTCCACCGAGACGATGTGCCCGTAGATGCCTCCCTCCGCGTTCATTTTCGCGGCCGCGAGTTCCACGCCCCTGAAAAGATGGTCCATGGAGCCGTTCCCGGGGAGCATGACGGCGACGTTGACCGGGGACGGCCGGCACCCCGCCATCATGAACAATAAAAGCAGGAGAGTTTTTTTCATGAGGCTCAGCGCTTGTACTTCGACGGATCGTAGGCGTCCGCCGAGACCTTCCTTTTCCTCATCTTTGACACGAACAGCGGGTAGGCAAGCAGCTTCATCATCTTCCTGTTCGTTTCGTATCGCATCTTGCGGAATGAAAAGGGCACCAGTTCCAGGGCGTCGTCCGGGTTCACTATAAGGGAGACCTCGATGTTCGGCGCGAGCCCCACCGGTATCGAATCCCTCATGCACGATTCATATACTCGCCGCATGACGGCGACCATGTCGTCGTAGCGGGGGGACGGGTTGTCCTCGAGCTCCGCGCCGACGAGCGGCCTGAAGATGCATACGGTCGGGAAACAGCCGGCGCCGGTGATGTAGTCTATGGCGGCCAGCGTGTCCTCGACCGGCTCGAGTCCCGCGATTATCTCACCGCTGTTCCTCCCTTTTCCCATTTTTTTCGAAACGTATTCCATGGCCCTGAAGAAGGTCTCCTGGCCGAACGCCTCGGCTTTCCCCGGGCAATACTTCGCGAAATATTCGGGGTTGTGGAATTCGTAGCAGAACGAGAAATGGTCGACCCCGAGGTCGATCAGCCAGTCGTATTTCCAGAGGTCCTTCGTGGGGGTCACCTGGACGCCGACGAGGGCGCCGACCCTTTCCTTGATGGCTTTCACATAGGGGGCCGCGGTTTCCAGGCCTCCCCCTTCCTGTTCGCCCGAGTTGAGATGGACGAAAGTGATCCCGGATTCCGCCTTCGCCTCGAGGGCCGTCTCAACGACGTCATCGATCTTTTTCTCCGTGTCCTCGTTGATCCCCACGTTGACGCCGGTAGTGCAGAACTTGCAGGCTGTTTTTGGCGTCACTTTCCAGAACTTGCAGATGTCGCCGACATAGATCCCGAGGTAGGTCCCCTGCATGACCCCGACGCGTGACATCAGTTTTCCCGATGAGGTTTTTTTCTGGTACCAGGAAGGCAGCGAGGGGATCTCGGCGAAGAACCTGACGTGGGGGTCCCTGTCGTCTGCGATCACGAAGTCGTGCCCTATCTTCAGCAGGCGGTACGGCGAGTCCCCGACGAATTTCTCTTTTACGGGAACGTTTATGTGGCGCCTCTTCCTGCGCCTCCCTATTATTATGTCGAGGCCCGAACCCAATCCCGCCCTTGTCCTGGCAGAAAGCAAAGACTCGACCTGTGCGGACGGATCGAGCCTCATACCGCAGCAGAAAAGCTCGATCTCGAATTCCGCCTCATTCCTGAACGGTTTCACCGAAAACCTCCGCTTCGAATGTTTCAATAAGCGTCCCCGGATCCTTCCACGCGTTCCTGCCCAGGCCCGCCTTCAGACAGGCGTGCTCGAGGAAGGTCGTCCTGTCCATGTCGTGCTCCATAGCAACCTGCGGCAAAAGAAGCCCCTTGCTGAAGCCGCTGCTCATTATCAGACCGTGCTTCCCGATAGTAATGTTGCCGATCTCCTTCTCGGGCCTCGGCGGGGTAAGGGCCGAGATCTCGAAGCGAAGGCGGGGAAGCTCATCCGGTCCGACCTTCGGGAACCTCGGGTCCTGGGTCCCCGCGGCGATCGCCATGTCGATTATCGTTTCGTCGAGCGCCTTGTATCCGGTTATCATGCCGATGCAGCCCCTGAGGCCGCCGTTCTCATCTTTCAGAGTGACGAAAGCGCCTCTCTTTTCCTCGGAGACGGGTTTGTAATCGGAGCCCTTGAGAAGCCTCCGTCCTTCCCTGAGGTGGGTCTCCAGGCTTTTCCTGGCGAGGGCCAGAAGGCCGCTCTTGACCTCCGCGGAAAGTGACATTTCAGACGGCTATCAGCTCGCCGAATTCGGGAATGCTTCTCTTTAGCTCGGCGTAAACTCCGTGGTAGAGAGTGTAGGAGGCCGAAGGGCAGCAGTGACAGGCGCCCTTCAGCCTGACCTTCAGGTTCGGGGGCTCGATGGCTACGATCTCTATGTCTCCGCCGTCCATCTGGAGAGCCGGCCTTATTTTTTCGATCACTTCCTTCACTTTCGATTCGAAATCCGATCCTGCCATCTTTTCCTCCTAAACAGGGATTTTACATCAAAACCAACGATTTTTGAACAAGTTTCGCTTTAAGGCTATTCCTGAGTTTAGGACCCGGCTTGACAAAGCGCGGAAGCAGGCATATATTCTTTATTGGCATATGCCAATATATGCGGAGGACAAATGCCCAGGCCCAGAAAATGCAGATATGTCGGGTTCCCCCCCGATTTCGTGGCTTTCAAGCCGGTCGGCGTTCCCTCGTCGGAACTCGACGAAACCGTACTTACCGTCGACGAACTGGAAGCCGTCAGGCTCGCGGATCTTGAAGGGATGTACCAGGAGCAGGCGGCCCGGGAAATGAACGTATCGAGGCAGACCTTCGGCAACATCATCCAATCTGCACGCGCAAAGATCGCCGACTTCCTGCTGAACGGAAGGGTCCTGAAGATCGACGGTGGAAGCCTCGTCATGGGCCAGAGAAGATTCTTCTGTCACGAATGCAGCAACGAATGGGAGGTCCCCTTCGGAACACCGAGGCCGGGATCATGCCCCGAATGTGACAGCCGGGACCTCCGAAGGTCCGTCCGCGGGCAGGGGCATGGCTGCGGAGGATACGGGAAGGGATGGAGAAGGGGAAATTGTTTTCAGGAAAGCGGAGAAGCCGCTGCAGCTCATACGACTCTTGAAGAAAGGAACGGAAACATGAACGGACGAAATCAGGGCGGAGGCGGAAGAGGACAAGGAGGAGGAGGAGGACGCGGGCAGGGGCAGGGCGGCGGACGCGGGCAGGGCAGGGGCGGCGGTAGAGGCCGAATGGGCGGAGGCTTCGCCGGAGGACCCGGAGGGAACTGCGTCTGTCCCAAGTGCGGGTTCGCCGAGCCTCATCAGCAGGGAGTACCGTGCATAGAGAAAAAATGTCCGAAGTGCGGAAACGCGATGACGAGAGAGTAGCTCTTTTCATCCTGAAAGGAGGATATCAAAATGCCGGGAGGAGACAGAACCGGACCGATGGGAATGGGACCGATGACGGGACGCGGCGCGGGATACTGCGCAGGACATGGAATGCCCGGGTACGCCAATCCATCGGCAGGATACGGACCGGGAATGGGCAGAGGCAGGGGCCGCGGGATGGCAGTGCGATGCGGAGGCAGGGGCCGGAGGAACATGTTCTACGCGACCGGACTACCCGGCTGGGCTCGCTATGGAGCCGCGCCGGTTTATCCTTCGAGGTTTCCCGCTCCCGACCCGGAAAGCGAGAAAGAGATGCTTGCCGAGAAGGCGGAGTTTCTCAGGTCGGAACTGGAAGCCGTCAAAAAGCGGATGGACGAAATAGAGTCGAGAGCCGGCAAGGACGAGGCGCCCTGATGAAAATAGCCTTCACTACCGAAGGAACGGGACTGGATTCCCCCCTTGATATGAGATTCGGGCGGGCGAAAAATTTCCTCGTTTACGACCTCGAAGGTGACACATTCACCGTTTTGGAGAACAGCCAGAACCTCAACGCCCCGCAGGGCGCAGGGATACAGTCGGCCCAGGCTGTGGTGAAACAGGGAGCGGCAGTCCTCGTGACAGGACACTGCGGCCCCAAGGCTTTCAGGGTCCTTTCCGCCGCGGGCGTCAAGATATACAACACGGACGCGGCGACAGTTTCCGAAGCTCTGACGCTTTACAGGCAGGGGAAACTCAAGGAAGCCTGCGACGCCGACGTGGAAGGGCACTGGGCATGACCGAAGGGATCGTTTACAGACCCATAGGCGTCATCCGAAGCAGGCACAGGGAGCCGGATAAGACTCCGATACAGCCGGTTTTTGCAGAAGGATGCGGGGGGAGGGTGGAAGTTTTCCCGGAGTTCGCGGATGGTCTTCGCGATCTGGAGGGATTCTCCCACCTTTTCCTCGTGTATCACTTTCACCGATGTGGAGAACCCAGGCTGTCTGTCAGGCCTTTTCTTCAGGACGCCGAGCGCGGGGTTTTCGCCACGAGAGCCCCCTGCCGCCCGAACCCCATCGGGTTGAGCGTCGTCCGGCTGATCCGCGTGGAGGGAATGGTCCTCCATGTCGATAGGCTTGACGCCCTGGACGGAACGCCCCTTCTGGACATCAAGCCCTACGTAGAGAGGTTCGACAAGATAGACACCGAAAAGAACGGCTGGCAGGATGAGGTTGACGACGACACGGCCGGCAGGCTGGGAAAAAGAGGATTTGAAAAATGAAGGGGTTGAAGGTAGTCATCGCTTCGGGAAAAGGCGGCACCGGGAAAACAACGGTCGCGACGAACCTTGCCATAGCGGCGTCGCCGCCCGTCCGCCTGCTCGACTGCGACGTGGAGGAACCCAACGCCCACCTCTTTTTTAACAGGACGGCATCAGAAACGGAGATCGTGACCATACCTGTCCCCGAAGTGGACGAAAAACTCTGCGACGGCTGCGGGGAATGCGCCCGTTTCTGCCGTTACAACGTCATAGCCTGCTACGGTTCCGTTCCGATGATATTCGCCGAAATGTGCCACGGGTGCGGAGGCTGCCTGCTCGTCTGCCCCCGAAAAGCCATCAGCGAGATACAGAAGCGGATAGGAATAATGGACCATTTTTCCTCGAACGGGCTTTCCATTGTAACCGGGCGCCTCGATGTCGGGATCCCGACATCTCCGCCTCTGGTCAGGGCGGTCAAGACAAAGATCGACGAAGCCGCCACAAACATACTTGACGCTCCCCCCGGGACGTCATGCCCGGTCGTAACGACGATGAAGGGAGCGGATTGCGTAGTACTGGTAACTGAGCCGACGCCCTTCGGCCTTCACGACCTGAAGCTGGCAGTAGATACCGTCTTGGAGCTGTCCATACCTTTCGGCGTGGTCATCAACAGGGCGGGGTCGGGCGACGACAGGGTCGGGAAATACTGCGGCGAAAGGAACATACCCCTGATTATGGAACTGCCGGACGACAGGAGGGTCGCCGAAGCTTATTCGAGAGGCGAGGCCGCGGTCAACGCGATCCCCGAATACAGGGAGCTTTTCGTTCTGCTGATGAAAAAAATAAGGCAGATGGCGGAAAACTCCGCACGAGGGAAAAAGGTTTGAACTCCGCGGGTCGGACAGAGAGACACGTATACGGACCGGTATTTTCAAGGCGACTCGGGAGATCGCTGGGATTGGATCTTGTCCCCTTCAAGGTCTGCACCTACGACTGCGTTTACTGTCAACTTGGCGGGACCACCCTCAAGACCGTCGATAGAAAGGAATATGTCTCGGCAAGTAAGCTCCTCTGCGAACTCGAAGCCAGGTTAAAAACTAACATCCACGCCGACTATGTCACCCTGGCGGGATCGGGGGAACCCACACTCAACGGATCGCTGAAAGAGATCGTCCGTGAAACAAAGAACATGACCGGGATCCCTCTTGCCGTTATCACGAACGGGTCCCTGCTGTTCATGGACGAGGTCAAGGAGGCCCTTTCCGGGACGGACCTGCTCATCCCATCGCTTGACGCCGGGTCCGGCGCCTCGTTCAGGAGAGTCAACAGGCCGCACGGCAAGATCAGGTTCGACTCTGTAGTTGAAGGCCTGATGAGCCTGAAGGATTGGTACAAGGGAAGAGTCTGGCTGGAATCCCTTGTCGTAGGAGGATCTACCGACAGCGATTCAGAGATTGAGAAGATAGCCGCGCTGGTCGACGACATCTCGCCCGAGAAGGTGCAACTGAACACCGTGGTCAGGCCTCCCGCGAAGCCGGAAGCTCTTGAGGTCCCCCGTCCGAGAATGGAACAGTTCGCCTCATTTTTCCGGACTCCTGTCGAGATAATCGGATATAAGGAGGGATCAGGCCGGGAGGACTCGCGACCGGTGCCTGAGTCGGCAGATTCAGAGATACTCGAGCTGGTCAGGAGAAGGCCCGTGACCGTAAGGGACATCGCCCTCGGCCTCGGGATACCGGCCAACGAAGCTCTCAAGAGAACCGGCCAGATGTTCAAAGAAGGCAGAATAACTGCAACGGAGAAGAACGGACAGATCTTTTACATCCCCGCAGAGGGAAGCAAGAATGAACCGTGAAACGAGAAATTACAAGGAGAAAACCGAGAGCGCCTTCTGGCACGCCGTGTTTCAGAAGGAAGCGTCCTACGCGGAAGAGTATTTCACGAAGAAAGATGCTCTTTTGAGCGTCGGCTGCGGCCCCGCGGGTGTCGAAAGGATCCTTCTCGCCAGAGGATTCGACCTGACGGGGCTGGACGTGTCGGGAGAAGCGCTTTCCTGCGCCCCTCAGGAAATGAGAAAGTTCGAAGGAAGCGCCGAGGAGATGCCCTTCCCGGACAGATCGTTCGACGGCGTGATCTTCATCGCCTCCCTTCAGTTCATGAAAGATCCCGCGAAAGCGTTGAAAGAATCTGCCAGGGTTCTCCGCGAAGGCGGAAGCCTCATGCTGATGCTTCTGAACCCTTTATCCCCATTTTTTCTGGAACGGTCCCAAAGGAGCGACAGCCATGTTTCAAAGATAAGGCATAGCGATCCCGTTCCGCTGGTTGAGGCCGCGGCCATGCTTTTTGAGACGAAAATCGATTACAGGCTCGGAATAGGAGGTAAAACCATATTCGAGACATCGGATCCTTCCGCCGCTTCTCTCGTGGTAGTGAGGGGAAGGAAGAGAGACTGAAAAATGAAAGAGCTTATCGTAATATCGGGAAAGGGGGGGACCGGAAAGACAAGCATCGCCGCTTCATTTGCCGTGCTGGCGAACAACGCGGTGCTTGCCGACTGCGACGTTGACGCGGCCGACCTGCACCTGATTCTCACTCCGACCCTGGTCGAGACACACGATTTTTACAGCAGAAACGAAGCCGTCATCGTCCGGGACAAATGCACCGGCTGCGGGATCTGCGCGGAAGTTTGCCGGTTCGAGGCCATCAGGAGGGATGAAAACGAAGGAGAGGGCGCAGCTTACGCAGTTGGGAGAACGGGATGCGAGGGATGCGGTGTGTGCGTCTGGTGCTGTCCGGAGCGCGCGATAGATTTCCCCGAAAGGCTCTGCGGCAGGTGGATGGTCAGCGACACCAGGAGAGGCCCGATGGTCCACGCGAAGCTGAATGCCGCGGCGGAGAACTCCGGCAAGCTCGTGTCCATTGTGCGTAGGGAAGCCCGCAGGATAGCGGAAGAAACGAACAGGGATACGCTCATCGTGGACGGTCCTCCGGGCATAGGATGTCCGGTCATAGCCTCCGTAACGGGGGCGTCTCAAGTCCTCGTCGTAACGGAGCCCACCGTTTCCGGAAAGCACGACCTGGAAAGGATAGTATCGCTTACCAAGCACTTCGGAATACCGACCTTTATATGTGTAAACAAATGGGACATCAACCCCGGCATGACCGAAGAGATCGAGCGGGGCGCTATCGAAGCCGGCGTTTCGATCGCAGGAAGGATACGCTACGACGGAGCTGTTACGGCTGCCCAGATCAGGGGGCTGGCGGCGGTTGAAACCGGCGCCCATTCCGACGCGGATATCAGGGAAGTATGGAGGGTTCTCGGCCTTTGAAAAAAAGCCCGGGGGGGAAGATAACAGGACAGCCTTTGTGGTATCATTTCAAGCTTGCTCCGTGTATTGAACCCCCCCCGGAGCCCTCTCGATGGAGCTAAAACGATGAAGAGAAAAAATTTCGAAAGAGAGATATCGACCGCCATCTTTGAAGCCCATGCCAGACGGTTCGGCAAATGTCTTGAAAGCGACGTGGTAATATGCGGGGCGGGGCCTTCCGGCCTCCTCTGCGCGAGACAGCTCGCGATGAAGGGCGTCCGCGTGACACTGCTGGAAAAAAGGCTGGCCCCCGGCGGCGGGATATGGGGCGGCGCGATGGGAATGCCCGAGATCGTGGTGGAGGAAAATGACAGTCCCATCCTCAAAGATCTTGACATCGGCCACTCCAGGACGGGCGACGGGCTTCTTCTGACCAGCGCCTTCGAACTGGCCGCGGCGCTGATCCACCAGGCTATGAAAGCCGGCGCCTCCATAATGAACCTTGTCTACCTCGAAGACCTTGTCGTTAAAGACAGGAAAATAGCGGGAGTGGTCGCCAACAGGACCTTCATCGGGGAGAACCTTCCAGTCGACCCCATAACGATCGAATGCCGCGCCGTCGTTGACGCGACAGGCCACGAGGCTGTTGCCGCGGCTCTGCTCGCCAAAAGGAACCTCCTCGGAAAACCTAAGGGCGACGGCATAATGAACGCCCGCTCCGGCGAGGATTTCGTAGTGGAAAAGACGGGTGCGGTCTACCCCGGGCTGTACCTCTCGGGGATGAGCGTCTGCTCGTACTACGGCGGCCCGCGGATGGGTCCGATCTTCGGCGGGATGCTGAAGTCCGGATTAAAAGCCGCCGAACTTGTGTTGAAAGACCTGAGACGGCGGAAATGACCTTCAAAAGGAGAAGCTAACGATGAAAATAGTCATACCTGTTGCGAACGGACAGTTATCGATGCACTTCGGCCATTGCGAAAAATTCGCAGTCATCGAGGTTGACGAGAAAGAAAAGAAGATCCTGGGAAAAGAATTCCTTGACGCTCCGCCCCACCAGCCGGGACTTCTTCCTCCCTGGCTCGCCGAAAGGGGAGCGAACGTGATAATAGCGGGAGGAATGGGTCAGAGGGCTCAGGAGCTTTTCGCCGCGAACGGAATAAAGGTGGTGATCGGCGCCCCCGCTGAATCCCCCGAGAAGCTCGCGGGAGATTTCCTCGCGGGCACTCTTGTAAGCGGAGCCAACGTTTGTGACCACTGAAAGTGCCGTCATGAGGTTTTTTCCGACCGGGATCGCCGGGCTCCTCGTTTTGCTGTTGCAGGCTTTCCTGAGCTTCCCCGCCTTCTCCGCGCCCAAGGTCGTTGTCCTGGGCTTCGACGGCGCCGACCCCAGGCTCATCAGGCAATACATGGACGAAGGAGCGCTGCCCAACCTCAGGAAGCTTGAAAACGAGGGTTGTTTCAGGGAACTCGGCGTCGTGAACCCGCCGCAGACCCCCGTTTCGTGGGCGGCCTTCATGACATCCACGAACCCGGGCAAGAACGAGGTGTTCGATTTCCTGAGAAGAAACCCCGAAACATACAAGCCGTCGTTCGCTCTCAACGAAGAGGGAAAGAAGAGGTTCCTTCTGGGAAGGTACAACGCGGCGGCAGGGGCTTTACTGGCCTTCCTGTTCTTCTTTGCCGCCGGATTCGTGACGGCGAAGATGCTTCCAAAGAGGGTCAGAATGCTCGTCATGGGATGTTCAGCCGTCCTCGGCGTTTTCTGCGGCGTCGCGGCGCTCGATTTCATCTCGGAGAACATCCCCTCGCAGATACCCTTCGCCATAAACCACCTGAAGGGGGTCACCTTCTGGGAGCACGCGGCGGATAGCGGCGTAAAGGCCGTCGTCATAAGACATCCCGACACTTTCCCCGCGAAACCGTTCCTCAAAGGCCGGCTCCTGTCGGGCCTTGGAGTGCCCGACATGAGGGGAAGAGTGGGCACGCCTTACATAATCACCACCGATTATTCCCTCAAGATGAGAGACAACGAATTTTCCGTCGAAATAGTACCGGTCGACCCGACCGTTTACGAAGAAGAGAAGACGGTGGAAATCCCCGGGCCGTTCAACAAGCCATTCTTCACATACATCCTGGACGAATACGAAAACGCCTGCACGGACGATACGACAAAAGACGCGCTGAGAGTGATGGGCAGAGAGGAACTGGAAAAGAAGGGGGTAAAGGAGATACAAACCTTTCCTCTTACTATAAGGATCCTCCCCGAAAAGGAACGAGTGGCCCTTTCCGTCCCCGGCAAAAGGCTCGAACTGGGAATGAGGGAATGGTCCGAATGGACGGAGGTGGAGTTCCGCTTCAGCAGGCTGGTTAAGGTAAAAGGGCTCGTCAGGTTCTACCTGGTGGAAGTCAAACCCGAGTTCAGGATGTACATGTCGCCTATCCAGATCCATCCGGACAACGACCTCGACATCTCTTTCCCGAGGAAATACGCCGGCGAGCTGTTCCGCCGTTTCGGGGCATTCAAGACCATGGGCTGGGCGGTCGACACCTGGACCATATCGTCCTCCCTCTCCGACGAGGAGCAGTTCCTCTCCGACATGTACGAGACCGAAAAACCTTACGAGAACATGATGGCCGCCCTGCTGAAAGACGGAGACATGGACCTTTATGTCCAGGTGTTCGAATACACGGACAGGATGTCGCACATTCTCTGGCGCTACATGGACGAAAGGCATCCCCTTTTCGACCCTGTCAAAGCGCCCCGCTACAGGGAGGAGATGAAAAAGGCTTACATCTACATGGACGACATCGTGGGCAGGGCGACGTCCCTCATCCCCCGCGACACGGTCCTGATCGTCCTGTCCGACCACGGCTTCGCAAGCTTCAGGAAAGAGGTCAACTACAACAGGTGGCTGGTGGACAACGGCTACATGGCGCTTAAAGAGGACACCGGGTTGATGTCTCTTTACGACCTGTTCGACGACGACAGGCTGCTCTTCAAGAACGTGGACTGGTCGAAAACGAAAGCCTACGGGCTGGGCCTCGGGAACATCTACGTCAACCTGAAGGGCCGTGAAAAGCACGGCATAGTAAACCCCGGGCGCGAATACGAGGAGCTCATGGACGCTATCTGCTCGGAGCTTCCCAAGATCGTAGATCCCGAGACGGGCGAAGCTCCCGTCTGCAAGGTTTACAAGAGGGACGAGATATACAGGGATTACGATCCCGACGTCATTCCCGACCTGAGGGTGTCCAACCACCCGGGGTACAGGGTTTCCTGGCAGACATCGCTCGGAGGAGTCCCCGACAAGCTGATCGCCCCGAACCTCAAGCCGTGGAGCGGCGACCACTGCTCGCTCGACCCCTACTGCGTCAAGGGAATGTTCTTCTGCAACAGGACGCTGATGGATACCGAGCTCAACATACTAGACGTGGCGCCGACCATCCTGGACATTCTCGGCGTCAAGCCACACCCGGAAATGGAAGGAAGGGTCGTCGAGACCCGCCCGTGATCTGAATACCGGTCCCTCGCCCGTTTTTTCGGTGATAACGGGCTTTTTTGAAAAAGGAGAACGAATGGACACCAAGAACAAGGGTTTCGCGACAAAGCTCATCCACGCCGGTTTTCACGGCGACCATACCGGAACGGTCAACGTCCCGATCTACCAGACCTCGACCTTCGCATTCAGGAACGCCGAGCACGGCGCCGCGCTCTTCGCCGGAAAAGAAGAGGGCTATATCTACACCAGGATAGCCAACCCGACCGTGAAAGCGTTCGAGGAGAACATCGCCGAACTGGAGAACGGCTCCCACGCGATAGCGACGAGCTCCGGCCTGGGCGCGGTTAGCACGGTCTTCCTGGCCCTGCTTTCCGGGGGCGACCACATGATCAGCACCGACTCCGTTTACGGGCCGTCGCGGGGCCTCGTGGAAAAGCAGCTCTCGAGGTTCGGGGTAACATCATCGTTCGTCAACACCTCCAAACTTGAAGCCGTGAAGGCGGCGTTCCGACCCGAGACGAAGCTGGTCTATGTCGAATCTCCTTCGAACCCCGCCATGCTGGTTACCGACATCGCCGCGGTCGCGGAACTGGCCCATTCGAGGAACTGTCTGCTGGTCGTCGATAATACCTTCGCGAGCCCCTACCTGCAGAAGCCGCTTGACCTCGGCGCGGACGTGGTCCTTCATTCCGTCACGAAATTCCTCAACGGGCACGCCGACATAGTTGGCGGAGTGATCGTCACAAAAGAAAGGGACCTCTGCAAGCGGATTCGCCCGATAATGGTGAACTTCGGCTGCAACATGGATCCGCACCAGGCTTTCCTGGTCCTCCGCGGCCTCAAGACCCTCTCCATCAGGGTCGAGAGGGCGCAGGAGAACGCGATAAAGATCGCCCGCTGGCTCGAGACGCACCCGAAGGTCGAATGGGTGCGCTACGTCGGGCTCGAATCCCACCCCCAGCACGAGCTCGCGAAGAAGCAGATGTCCGGCTTCGGGTCGATGATAAGCTTCGAACTGAAGGGCGGCATCGAAGCGGGAAGAAAGGTCATGGACGCGGTCAAGGTCGCGACCCTTGCCGTCTCGCTCGGTGGAGTCGAGACCCTCATCCAGCATCCCGCCTCGATGACGCACGCGGGGATGTCGAAGGAAGCCCGCGAGGCCGCCGGGATCGGCGACGGGCTCGTCCGTTATTCGGTGGGCATAGAGGACATAAACGACCTCATGTCCGACCTGGAACAGGCTCTGCAAAAAGCGTAACCCCTGCAAGGAGGAAACATGCCGCCCGTCCGGCAACACGACAGCGTCCTTGATGCCATCGGAAACACCCCCATGGTGAAGCTTCGTAAGATCACCGCGGGGCTAGCCTGTTCGGTTTTCGCCAAGCTGGAATTCGCCAATCCGACCGGAAGCATAAAAGACAGGACCGCGAAGTACATGATCCAAAAAGCCGAGCGGGACGGCAGGATAAAGCCGGGCGACACGATAATCGAGAACTCCTCGGGCAACATGGCCATGAGCCTCGCGATGGTGGCCATCCAGAAGGGCTACAGGCTCAAGGTGGTGGTGCGCGACACCCTGAGCAGGGAAAAGCTGAAACAGCTCCAGGCGCTGGGGGCCGAGATCGTGAAGGCTGACACCTCGCTTCCGCCGGAGTCTCCCGATTCATACAACAACATAACCCCCAGGCTCGCGAGGGAGACGAAGAACTGCTACTTCCCCGACCAGCACAATAACAGGGAGAACAACGAAGCCCATTACAGCACCACCGGCCCCGAGATCTGGGAACAGATGGAGGGTAGGATCGACTGCCTGGTCGCGGGCATGGGAACGGGCGGAACGATCGGGGGGGCGGGAAAATTCCTTAAAGAGAAGGACCCAAAAATAAAGATAATTGCGGTTGACGTCGAAGGATCGGTCTTCACCGAATACTTCCGCACCGGCAAAAAGGGGAACGCACGCCCCTATTTTCTGGAAGGGCTGGGCGACGAGTTCATCATCGGATGCGCCGACTTCTCCGTCATCGACGACATGGTCCAGGTGTCCGACAGGGACGCTTTCTCGCACGCACGAAGGCTGGTGAAGGAAGAGGGACTCCTCGGAGGCGGGTCCAGCGGCGCCGCCATCTGCGCCGTTCTCGGGATCGCTAAAGATCTTCCGGCGTCGGCAAGGATCGCGACCATATTTCCCGACGGGGCGTCCAAGTACCTAAGCAACATCTTCGACGATCAGTGGATGGAAAGCAGGGGGCTTCTGTGACAGATCCGGCTCTCGTGAAAAAACCCTTAAAAGATCGGGCGGAGGATTTCGACAGAAGGACGGAGCAGTACCTTTCTCTCGGCCACGACAGGTTCGAAGCGGCCCGCTTCGTCGCGGGCTGCGCCGGAGAGCTCGGATCGCCCGCGCTGGACGTGGGAACGGGAAAGGGGCTCCTTGCCATGGCGCTTGCCTCGAACGGTCTCGAGGTAGTTTCCATAGACATAAGCGAAGAGGACTCGGAGCTGGCCGGCTTCCTCGCAGCCGAAAGGTCTCTCTCGGGAAGGATAGAATTCGCGATCCGGGACGCTTCCTCCCTTCCCTACGAGAGCGGCAAATTCAAGGCCGTCGCGATGATGGAGGTACTTCATCACCTTGATAATGCGGAAGGGGTCCTGTCAGAAATGACGAGGGTCCTTTCTCCCAACGGAAAATTGATCATCGCCGACTTCAACGAGGAAGGGTTCGGCATGGTGGCGAAGGTCCACCGTTCAGAAGGGAAGGAACATCCGAGGAGCAAATGCACGATCGATTCCGCCGCGAGCTTTTTATGTTCGCTGGGGCTCAAGGAAGAAGGCCGCGCCGAAGCCCACAATAACGCTGCAGTCTGGTTCTCGAAGACCCCATAGTATTATAAAAGGAGGTGCCGCGATGAAGAAGATCGGCATAATCATCTGCGACAGGTACGGAAATTGCGCCGGCGGAAAGTGCTTCCGCGCTCTCGGGGAAAAGGCGGGAGCCTTCTCCCGCTATGCCGGGGAGGAAGAAGTCGAAATAGCAGGATACACATCCTGCGGAGGATGCCCGGGAGGCAACATCGAGTACGCGCCCGAAGAGATGAAAAAGAACGGCGTCGAGGTGGTCCATCTGGCGACGGGGCTTGTCGTCGGCTATCCTCCCTGTCCGAGGCTGGCCGATTTCGTTTCTTTCATCAAGAGCAGGTATGAACTGGAAGTGGTCGTCGGCACCCACCCGATCCCGATGAAGTACCTGAAGGAGCACAGGAAGCTCCCCTTCTGGAAGAGGTCCGAGATGGAGAAGCTCGCGCCCCTTCTCTTCAGGGACTCGGAAGAAATCATGAAAGCCTATGATTGATCCGAAGAAATATTGAAAGGAGAACGGAATGGAGATAAAGATCGGGTTCAAAGGCGGAAGAAAAGTTACGGCCGAAATTGGCGGCCATCAGATCCTCACCGACCAGCCGGTGAAGGACGGAGGTGAGGACGCAGCCCCTTCTCCCTACGCGCTCTTTCTTGGAGCGCTCTCGACCTGCGGCTCCTATTTCGTCCTCGACTTTTGCCTCGCGAGGGGGATCGACCCGTCTTCCCTCGACATCAAAATGAACGCCGAATGGACGAAGGAGATGAAGGAAAAGGGCGAGCCCCCGAAGTTCGACTTTTCGATCGAAGCAGGCGCGTCCTTCGACGAAAAATACCTGCCTGCCCTCGAACGAGCCGTCGCCCAGTGCGCCGTCAAGAAGGCGATCGAAGCCCGGCCTGTCTTCACCGTCAAGGCGAAGAAGGCGTGACAGGATCGTTCATTTTTTACAAGGGGGGCGCTCCTTCGCCCCCCTTTTTCTTTTCGTAAGCCTCGACGATCATCCTCACTTTTTCCATCTCGAAGCCGTAGCTTTTTCTCAGGTGGCCCAGCCTGTCGTCGGGAGTGACCGAGGGCGGAAGGTTCAGTTCCCTGATGATATGGGAGGCGGGGACCCCTGTCGCTTCCTCCACTTCCCTTAGGGTCATCGACCCCCTGACCTCTTCGTTTCCTTCTCTCTTGCCGTGGTGACCGGCTTCTTGGTGTCCGTCATTCTCAACCTGGGCCTCATCAGTTTTCGTCTCGGCTTTTGATGCTTCTCGACTTGCCTGATTGCCTTTTCTCCTGCCATGTTGTCCGTTTTTGCCGCATTCATCTTCCAAGGCTGCAGCGTGAGCGGTCTCCGATGTCCCCGACCGCTCAAGCTTGAATTCTCCCCTGCGGCCGCCGCCTTCTTTTTTAACCGGCGAGAAGATGGGAGCGACGGCCAGGACAATGACGACGGCCGCGGCGACCGGATAAACGACAGCTCCGGCCCCGAGAGGCTTTTTCCCCGTCACCACCGCGACGATCCACTTCCAGTGAAGCCATACATGATAAGCCATCAGCGCGAAAAACGCCGCGGCGAGCCAGAAGTGGAACTCTCCCCATTGGTGCCTGTCCAATCCCCACACGGAGAGCTTGCCGCCCGTCCCCGGAGGAAGAATGAATTTCATCAGAATTCCCGTCGTTACGAGGAACATGAGGACGGCGAAAGAAACAAGGTCGACCAGGAAATTCAGGGCCGTCCGTCCCTTGGGGCAATTGTCGTTTTCAGCCATGTCAGGTCTCCTTTAAGAAATACCGGCTCCGTTCCCCTCTGCAACGAAGCAGGACAATGATACCATTCAGCCCTCATCATGGTTTAAAAGGCGCGTCTCCCCGAAAAGAAGAGCGGCTTCACGATGTTGTTCCGTGAAGCCGCCGCAAGGTAACACCCGTCTTCCTAATTACAAGAAAAAGCTGCTTTCCTGCTTTCAAGCCAGTGCCAGATGACCGGGATTATCAGAAGCGTCAGGACTGTCGAAGTTATCAGTCCTCCCATCACGACGACCGCGAGCGGTTTCTGGATGTCGGCGCCCGACCCCGTCGCGTAAAGCATCGGCAGATGCCCTATGAAACTGGTGAGCGCGGTCATCAGAAGGGGCCTGAACCTCAGCTCGCATCCTTTGGTCACGGTTTCCGTCGGGCCGGCGCCCCTCTCCTTCAGCTGTTTGAAAAAGGTGACGAGAACGACTCCGTTCTGGACTGCTATTCCCAGTAGGACGATGAAAGCGACGGCGGCCGAAACAGACAAAGGCATCCGGAAGAGCACGACGGCGATCACCCCTCCCACCATCGCGAAGGGAAGGTTCAGAAGCACGAGGAGCGATCCCGCCACTGATTCGAGCGCGAGGTAGAGGAAGAACATGATTATGATCAGCGTTATCGGCACCACCACCGCGAACCTCTTCATCGCCCTCTGCTGGTTCTCGAACTGCCCTCCGTACTCGACGAAATAACCGGAAGGGAGTTTCGCCGAGAGAGGGGCAAGCTTTTCCTTCACCTCGTCCACGAACCCGCCGAGGTCCCTCCCCCTGACGTTCGCCTCGACTATCACCCTCCGCATGCCGTTCTCCCTCGATATCTGCGCGGGAGCCTCGACCACCCCTATCCCGGCGATCCCCGAAAGCGGCACCCTCGCGCCTCCCGGGGCGGGGACGAGCAATCCGGAGATGCCCTCGATGCTCGAACGGGCTTCCTCCTTCAGCCTTACCACCACGGGGAAGCGGTATTCCCCCTCTATGAAGGTGGTCGCTTCCCTTCCGGCGATCGCCGTCTCTATCGTGTCGTTGACAGTCGAAACATCTATCCCGTACCTCGCGGCCGCCTCCCTGTCTATCACCGCCTCCGCCTGGCTCATGCCGGACACCTGCTCCACCTTGATGTCCCTGATCCCCTTCACGTCCCGCACCGCCGCGGCGGCGTTGTCGGCGAATTCCTTGAGGACATCGAGATCGGGCCCGAAGACCTTCACCGCGAGGTCGCTCTTCACTCCCGATATCAGTTCGTTCACCCTGAGCGCTATCGGCTGTGAAAAGGAGAACCTCAGACCGGGTATCTCGGAAAGGTCCTTCTGCATCGCCTCCACGAGCGACGCCCTTCTCCTGAACCCGCCGAAGATCCGCCTCGGTTTGAGCATTATGAGGAGGTCGGTCTGCTCGGGGCCCATCGGGTCTTCGGAGATCTCGGCCCTTCCGGTCTTGCTGACCACAGTCTCGACTTCCGGGAACTTGAGGAGCCTCTTTTCCATGAACTCGGCAACTTTGACCGAACCTTCGAGCGAGGCGTTCGGAAGCCTCACGACGTTGATCGCGATCGCACCCTCGTCGAGGAAAGGCAAAAACTCCGTGCCGACGAAGGGGACCAGGAGGGAAGCCAGCGCAAGGGCTGCAAGGGACCACGCCGCGCAGGCCCGCTTGTTGTCAAGCGCTTTTTGAAGGACGCGGAGATACCATTCCCTGAAACGCCGGGCGAATTGAAATTCCCTCTCCTCCCCCGCTTTCAGGAAAACGTCGGAAAGGACCGGGACGATCGTCAGGGCCACGGCGAGCGAGATAAGAAGGGCGATCATCAGCGTCGAGGCGAGAGGCATGAACATCTTCCCCTCGATGCCCTCGAGAGTGAAAAGAGGAACGAGGATCACCGCGATTATGACGACCGAAAAGACGATCGGCCTCGCCACTTCGGATACGGCCTCCGCGACGATCATCATCTTCATTCCTTCCCTGCCCGGCCGCGACAGATGCCTCCTTACGTTCTCGACCACGACGATCGAAGCGTCGACGACCATCCCCACCGAGAAGGCGAGACCTCCCAGGCTCATCAGGTTGGAGGAGATGCCACTCCAGCCCATCACGATGAAGCTGGCCAGGAAGGTGAGGGGAAGCGAGATGACGCAGATGAGCGCCGCGCGGATGTCCGCCACGAACAGGAAGAGCACCAGGATCACGAACACGCCGCCCTCCAGAAGGGCCCTTACGACGGTCCTGATGCACGCCTGTATTAGCGTAGTCCTGTCGTAGAAGGCGTTGATCCTCACGCCGGGAGGAAGCGTTCCGCCGATCTTCCCGACGGCGTCCTTGACCCGGTTCACGACTTCCCTCGAGTTCTCCCCCTTGAGCATTATGATCATGCCCGCCACGACCTCGCCCTTGCCGTCGCGGGTGACAGCTCCCTGCCGCTGTTCGGAGCCGATGACAACTTCCGCGACGTCTCTCAGGTAAACGGGTGCGCCGTCTACCGACCTTATCACGGTCCTTTCGATGTCCGGGATGTCCCTGAAAAGGCCGACGCCCCTGAGATAGACCTGCTCCCAGCCGCCGACGATCACTCCGCCTCCGGAATTGGCGTTGCTCCTCTCGACCGCCTCGACAACCTCGTTCACGGTAAGCCCGTATTTGACGAGCTTTTCCGGGGAGACCAGCACCTGGTACTGCTTGACGAAGCCGCCGAAGCTGTTCACCTCGTTGACGCCGGGGATCGGCTTGAGAAGGGGCGAAACGAGCCAGTCCTGGATCGTCCGGAGTTCCATCGGATCGCGGCCCTCTCCTTCGAGCGTGTACTGGAAGATCTCGCCGAGGCCGGTGCTTATGGGCCCCATCTCGGGCTCGACTCCCGGCGGCAGGTCCGCCGTTACCGAGGCAAGCCTCTCGAAGACCACCTGCCTTGTCCAGTAGGTCTCGGCGCCGTCCTCGAAAATCACCACGACCTGGGAAAGCTCCGCCTTGGAAAGCGAGCGCACCTGGGTCACCCTGGGAAGGCCTCTCATCGCCAGTTCTATCGGATAGCTGACCCTCTCCTCGACATCCACCGCCGCGAGCCCCGGAGCCTTGCTGAGGATCATCACCTGGGTGTTGGTCACGTCCGGGAACGCGTCTATGGGAAGCCTCATCCAGGCTAGCAGGCCTCCGAAAGCCACGACCGCGGCGCCGAAGATGATCAGCATCCTGTTCTTTAAAATCCACGTGAGCGGTTTCATGGATCCCCCCGCTCAGTCGGCGCAGCCCGCGCCCATCTTCGAGCGCAGGACATCGGATTTCAGTAGGAAGGAGCCGTCCGAGACGACCGTCTCGCCTCCCTTGAGGCCGCTCTTTATCTCCGTGAACCCGCCCCACGATCTGCCGGTCTCGACGGGCCTCCTGATATAGTCGTCGCCCTCGAGGTGGATGAAAACGAATCTCCTGCCCTCGTCCTCCAGGACCGCCGCGCTGGGGAGAGAAAGGGCGCTCTCGCCGCCGGGGAAGAAGAGGCGGACCTCCGCGAACATTCCCGAAAGAAGCCTGCCGCCGTCGTTTTTCACGTTGACCCTCAGCTTGACGGTCCTCGACTGCTCGTCCATCACGGGGCTCACGAAATCCACCGTCCCGGAGAACTCCTCTCCGGGATAGGCCTTGACGGTGACCGACGCGGGCAGTTCACTCCCCGGCGGCCTCTTCATCAGGAGGGCGATGTCCTTCTCGTAAACGCTTGCCCACACCCACACGGCGGAGTTGTCCCCGACCGTCGCGAGCGCCTCCTCCGCCCTCGCAACCTCACCGGGGACGGCGTGGAGGGAGAGTACCGTTCCGTCGGCGGGCGACCTCAGGACGAGCCTCCCCTTCGACGGGATCGACGCCTGCGCGGCCGCGTCATGCCCCGTCGCGCCGAGCCTCGCGAGGGTGCCCCCGGCGGTCTTCTCCCTGATCTCGGCAACCTCCAGCTCCTGCCGGGATTTCTGGAAATCCCTCTCCGAAAGTATGGACTGCCTGTAGAGAGATTCGTTCCTTTCGTGGTCCTTGCGGGCCAGTTCGAGCGCGGCCCGCGCTTCGAGGAGAGAACCCTCCGCCTCGCCCACCTGAACGCTCTCGAGCTCCAATATCGGCTGTCCCTTTTTGACACGGTCGCCCAGCACGACATGGACATTCCTGATGATCCCCTCCGCCTGCGTGCTGATGTGAGAGACCAGCCTGTCGTCGAACCGGACCTCCCCGTTGAGCGCCAGGGGCACATCGATCCTTCTCACCTCGGGGCTCGATGTCTTCACGAGGCCGCCGCTGACCAGCTCCGGAGGGATACGCGCGACGCCGGTCTCATAGCGGCATTCCGCGCATAGATATGTCTTGATGCCGTGTTCGCACACCCTCGACAGAAGTTCTTCCACGGGAGTATCCAGGTCCGAGGCTTCCTCATGTCCGTGGCCGTTGGATTCCTCCGATCCGGGATGCCCCGCAGATCCCTTTCCTCCGGCGCAAGCCGCGAAGAACGCCGACACCGTTATTATTATCGACAACAAAAGATAACGCTTGATCATTGCCCTACTCCATCGGTTGAGAAATTTCGTTACGCTCCGGCGCTTCCGCGGAAAACGGGAACGCGGGAGACCGATACGGTTCAAGGTGGAGAGGGTCAGGCTTCGGGCGGGCGGAATATTGTGAAAGGGATGTCTTTCTGTGAAGGGGTTTTGTCTTCGGGTTGGACCGTGCTCGTCAGGGCGGGAGTGGCAAGAAAGAGGGGATCTGACGCGATGACCGGCATGACGCGGTATCCCGGACAGCAGGAACAAGGGCAGTCGGGGCCGCAGGGAAGGCCGTCGCTGTCCCGGTCGGGGCATCCCGCGTCCTCGGAATGACAGAGGTGGCCGAGGTCCAGGGCGATACCCAGAGGGCCGTCGGCGGCGAAGAACAGGAACATCATGGCAAGAAGGATCACGGGCATCTTCAGCGCCGCAATTCCCTCTTTCCCGGATCTTTTTCCTTCGCGCATGGGCTCTCCCGAAAGGCGCAATCTACCACAGTTACCAAGAAGCAATCAACATCCATCGCGAGCCGAATATTTCTTCCGGAAACGAACAGTCAATAATTTGGAATATTTACAAGGATGGACAGGATCGGCAGGAAAAAGAATCATGTCATCACGAGGATTTCTTCGAAGCCATGACAAGCGAAGTGATCTACCTTATCCCCCAAATTCATATGCATGGCATGACCCCGCGCGGTTTAAAGATTGAAAAATGAAAAATCGTGGAATCATTTCCCTATTGAACTTCAGCCATCAGCCTTCAGCCTTCAGCTCTGGCGTCAGCCTTCAGCCTTTAGCCTGCCCGCTGGGCATAGAATGTTGTGCCCTGAGACAAATTCATTTTGCGAAAGGGCACATTCCCTGCCGGGGGAGTGTTCAGCGCAGCGAGTATGCGAGCGGAGCGCCTAAGAGAGGATAGGATAGCTCCTCTCTTCGGGAAGCGTCATCCTTCAGCCATCCGCTCTGGATGCTCTTTCAGGAAAAGCACTTGCATTCGGAAAGCATTGACCATATCATATTGCTGGAGGAATCAATGGTTTACAGAGTCGTACTGGAAAAAGGCGAAGATTTCGGCTACATCGCGCATTGTCCCGCAATCCCCGGATGTCACTCTCAGGGAGAATCTTTGGAGGAAGCACTCGAGAACATCAAGGATGCCATCCGCGGCTGTCTCAACGCGCTTGATCGGGAATTGGTGACTCCTCCTCAAAAGGATGTGACATTTGTAGAAGTGACTGTGTAAATGTCGAAACTTCCTTCAATATCCGGCCGGGAAGCTGTCGCCGCTTTCGAAAAAGCCGGATGGGTGGTCGCTAGAGTTGGAAGCAGCCGACACATGATCTTGAAAAAAGAAGGCACAATTACCACCCTTAGCATCCCGGATCACAAGACCCTTGACAGGGGATTGCTGAGAGCCTTGATCCGTGATGCCTTTCTCTCGGTTGATGATTTCTGTGAGCTTCTAAAATAACCCGTCCCCTAGCAATGGCATCCTGATTTCACCTTCGTGGAATCATTTCCCTGTTGAATCTTCAGCCGTGGAGGCTGCCCGGAGGGATCGTCATCACGAGAAAGGCCCTCAGCATTTCAAGCGAAGTGATCTACCTTATCCCCCAAATGCATAATGCATGGCCTGGCTCCGTGCGGTTTGTTGTACGGAATGACTGCAAGGAGAATGTTGCTCATATTGTTGATAATCAAGAAGTTAACGGTGTTAAAAGTCTTAATGGTTGACAATATCATTGAAATATATTGGTAATGTGTCGGGTATTAGTTGACAATTGTCCCCAATAAGTTGACAATAAGACTTGGGATAGTTGACAATAGCATCCCTGATCCGAGAGGAATATGGCGAGACGAACCAAGGAAATCAGAGACTTCATCTTGAATGAAATAACCGAGCATCCAAAGGATGTCGTGGCGAAAGCCATGGAGAAATTCGGCCTGACCCGCCAGGCGATTATCAACCATATCAACGCTCTGGTGAAAGACAGGCTGATCGAGGCTGAAGGGAGAACCCGCCAGAGAACCTACAAACTTAAACTGCTTGAGACAAAATCCTTTCGAGTCAGTCTTCAAAACCTTGAGGAGGACAAGCTTTGGAGGGAAAAGATTGACGATTCGCTCAAGGACCTGCCTGAAAACATGATTCATATTTGGAATTATGGGTTTTCAGAAATTGTGAACAACGCGGTGGATCACTCGGCGGGGACAGATCTGAATGTGGTCATCCGGAAGACCGCCGCCACCGTTGAAATGTTCATTGCCGACAACGGCATCGGCATATTTAAAAAGATCAAGAATGAATTGAACCTGGAGGACGAAAGACACGCCATCCTCGAACTGGCGAAAGGCAAGCTGACAACCGATCCATCGAGGCATACAGGCGAGGGGATATTCTTCACGTCGCGGATGTTCGACCATTTCATGATATTTTCCGGTGGCGTCTTTTTTTCCCACGACATCGGACAGGAAGAAGACTGGATATGGGACAGGGACATACAGATCGGTGAAACCGGAACAGTGGTTTACATGTCCTGCAGGAACCTCTGCCCGAGGACTACCAAAGAGATTTTCAATAAATACCAGACATCGAAGGAAGACTACGGGTTCAACAAGACAATAATAGCGGTCCGGCTTCTAAAACACGGGATGGAGCAGCTTATCTCCAGGTCGCAGGCCAAGAGGCTCCTGGCGCGGTTCGAACGCTTCAAGGTGGTCGTCCTGGATTTCACCGGAGTGGACACCATCGGGAACGCCTTTGCGGATGAGATATTCCGAGTCTATCCTTCTATCCATCCCGAAGTGAAGCTTGTTCCGGCCAACACTAACAGCGATATAAAAAAGATCATCCGGCAGGCAAAAAAAACGAAAATCGATACAGCCCCGATCCTGTTCAAGGAATAGCAGGACAGGGTCATCCTGATTTCACCTTCGTGGAATCATTTCCTTATTGAACTTCAGCGCTTCAGCCTTAAGCCTTCAGCCTGTCCGAAGGACACGCCGGCATTGAAAAGTGAAAAATTGTGGAATCTTTTTCCCTATTGAACTTCAGCCTTCCGCCTTCAGCCTTCAGCTCTGGCTTCAGCCATCAGCCTTCAGCTCTTCAGCTCTGGCGTAAGCCTTCCGCCTTTAGCCTGCCCACTGGGCATAGAATGTTGTGCCCTGAGACAAATTCATTTTGCGAAAGGGCACATTCCCTGCCGGGGGAGTGTTCAGCGCAGCGAGTATGCGAGCGGAGCGCCTAAGAGAGGATAGGATAGCTCCTCTCTTCGGGAAGCGTAGCGAAAGCGGAGCGAGGGCCTGTTGCTCCAAATGACAGGGGGGAGGGAGTATAATATTGCTTCGCAAGGGCTTAAGGCTGAAGGCTTAAGGCTGAAGTTGCAGGGAAAGGAGAGAAGCCGTGGATGATCATAACAGCAAAAATAATTTAGCTATGGGCGTTGCGATCGGGTTTGCCGCTGGAGCGCTGGTTGGGGTTTTGATTGGCGTCACGAGCGGGGCTTTGGCTGTCTGGCTTGCCGTTGGATGCGGCGGTGGAATGGCCCTGGGCGCTGCCATTGGGGTGGCATCAGAGAAAAAGTCTTCCTAGAAAAGGAAGGTTATCTTGACTAAAAGAGAGAAAACCGCCTCCTTATCGAGTTTCCCTGGTTCGTCATTGCGAAGAGCGCCTCGAAGCGTAAACCCTTCTGCGGCAATCTCGTTTTTGAACTTCAGCCTTAAGCCTTCAGCCATCAGCCTGGGTTCAGCCTTCAGCGCCGCCCGAAGGGAGAGGTAGGGAGTATAATGTTAGTTGCGAATATTAAATGGAGAATGACATGAAAGAAGGAAGCCAAGACACCCAAATTGTCATATATCAGTCCGACGATGGAAGGACGAGCGTTGATGTCAGATTTCAAGGGGAGACTGCCTGGCTCGCCCAATCCCAGCTTGTGGACCTTTTTCAGACAAGCAAAGCAAATGTCAGTGAACATATAAAACATATTTTTGAAGAAAAGGAGCTGGATCGGGATTCAGTTGTTCGGAAATTCCGAACAACTGCGGCAGACGGCAAGGCATATGAGGTTGAGCATTACAATCTCGACATGATTATCTCGCTTGGTTACCGGATAAAATCCTCGGTAGCAACGCGTTTCCGCATCTGGGCGACGACCCGCCTACGTGAATATATTGTCAAGGGCTTCACTGTCGATTCAGATCGTTTGAAGAAATTGGGCGGCGGGAATTACTGGAAAGACCTTCTCGATGAGATCCGGGATATCCGCAGCAGTGAAAAAGTGCTGTATCGCCAGGTGCTGGACCTCTATGCCACCGCGATTGATTACGATCCCCGGGCAGAGGAGTCCTTGAAGTTCTTTAAAATAGTCCAGAACAAACTTCATTATGCCGCCCACGGGCATACCGCGGCGGAAGTGATTTATCTGCGGGTGGATTCGGACAGGCCCTTTGCTGGGCTGAGAAATTTTAAAGGCTTGCAGCCTACTCAAGCCGAAGCGATGGTCGCCAAGAACTTTTTGGAATTAAGCGAGCTCAAGGTCCTTAACAATCTTGTCTCCGCTTATTTTGACCTGGCTGAGATCAACGCCATGGAACATAAACCGATGAAGATGGCGGATTATATACGGGAGTTGGACAATATTTTACGAACAACAGGCAGGAAACTGTTAGGCGATGCCGGTACAATAAGCCATGAGAAGGCTGCGGAAAAAGCCGCACTCGAATTCCGCAAATACAAAGCGAAGAATCTAAGCGAGGTTGAGAAGGCGTATCTCGACGCCATCAAAGACGTTCAGAAAAAGGTTGAGAAAAAAGTCCCGAGGAGCAGAAAGAAAGACAAAACAATTGACTGAGCCTTTGAAGAGGATTTTAAAACTGATCGTCGCAAGGATCATAGCAGGCAGGGGGAAAAAGAAAAGGGACAACGAATACATCTGCTCCGAACTGGTCTATGAATGCTTCCTCAGAGCCGGGATAGAGTTCCCCTACGATAAACGCGGATTCATAAGCCCCGCGAACCTGTGGGAAGACAGCAGAGTTGAACTGCTAGGAAGGGTACTTTGAGGGGGGAAAAGACCTGTAGCGCGAAATGACACGGGGGGGGGAGTATAATAGAGACTTGGAGGCAAAGGGAGGGAAGCATGGCGGAAATAGATGAAATTAAAGTTTTATATGAGGAACTCCAAGGCTATCTTAGCCAGACCCCCATGCCTGTGCATCCAAGAGATTCATTTCCACCTCAATCACAAACTTGCTGGGAAAATATAAACCATATTATTGATGAGCTTGAAAAGCTTACTGGAGATAGTATGGCTCGTTTTAAGATCGTGCCAACATCCTCTGGGGGATTTGAGTTTATTTCTTTGGCGGATTACCGAGGGAAACTTAATGGATTAATTAATAGGTTGTATGCAAAATATTTTTCCCACGAAGAAAAGCCATTCAGCGGGGGTCCGTCAACAGTAATTTCTCAAAGCCAGTCGCAAAACCAGTCTATACAAATGCTTCTCGAAATTCGAACTATCATTGATAAAAACATAGATGCTCATAAGGAAGGAACTCCTCAAAAAGGATTCATGGAAAAATTAAGGAAAGGACTTTCCAGTGTAAAAAGTGTTGCCGAGCTATTAGCATTAATATGGGCACTTGCAAAAGAATTCAAATTGGGAATTGATGAAATCTCTAAATTACTAACCTGAAGATCTATTGGGCAGCTTTACGCACAAATGGGGAAAAATAATGACAAAGAAAAAGGATGAAGGAAAGAAGACGCTGATTGCCGAGATAGGCACCTCAGAGGATGAGTTCAAAAAGATTGAAGTTCCTGTGGAAGAAGAGCGTATTGAAGCGTTACCGGAGCAAGAAGACTTCTGGCGGCCGCCAACAAGATTCGGGAGCGTTCCGGTTGAAAAGGAGCCGCTGGGATGGGATAGAAGGAGAGGATTCAGGAAGCTCTTTCCGACAATATCACTGCCATTCCAGATAGTCGAGAGGGTCAAATTCGGACATCCTGATCTCGAACCCAATAGACTATTTTGGGGAGATAACTTGCACGTGATGAGGCAGCTCCCAAGTGAGAGCATTGACCTAGTTTATATTGACCCGCCTTTCTTCTCTGGGCGGAATTACAATGTGATATTTGGTGACAAGAATGAACTGCGCTCCTTCTCGGATATTTGGGAAGGCGGAATGCCAGGATATCTCATCTGGCTTAATGCAAGGCTATATGAAATAAAGAGATTGTTGAAGAAGTCTGGATCGCTTATTGTGCATCTTGATTTGCATGCAGTCCATTACGTGAAGGTGGAGTTGGACAAAATCTTTGGTCATGGAGACAAGGATGGCAAAGAACCTGGGTTTAAGAACGAAATTATTTGGTGCAAAAACACTACTTACTACCAAAGCACCTCTCGATTTGTCCCACAACATGATACTATATTATGGTATTCAAAGAGTGGTTTTCCCCACTATCGTTACAATTGGAAAAATGTAGCCGATACCTTTTCAGAGGTCACGATTAAAAAATATAAGCATATTGATAATGACGGGAGAAGATTCCGGCTTCACGGGAGAAATCTTAAAGAGAGCCCAATTCAAAATTCTACTGATGTGGGTATTGAATGGTTGACAAAGGCTCCTGAGCTGTGTCGAGTAGATTATCTTGATGAGAAAGTTGGTGTTAAACCTAAAGACTGGTGGGTAATGGATATTATCAATCAGTCAGCAAATGAAAGAATAGGATATCCAACGCAAAAGCCTGAAGAATTGCTTGAAAAGGTAATTAAGGCATTCACAATTGAAGGCGATGTAGTTGCTGACGTTTTTTCTGGTGGCGGTACTACAGCCGCAGTTGCCCAGCGTCTTGGCCGTCACTGGATTGCCTGCGATCAATCCCGTGTGGCTGTGGCAATAACTGCTGATCGGTTGACGCGTCTCGTTGAAGAAAAGATAGGCAACCTTTTCCCCGTTCCCGACTTCACTGTCGAGCACTGGGGCGTATATGAAGCACGCCGTATGGAGAAGATGCCGGAAAAGGAATTCCAGGCGTTTGTTTTAAAAGCTTTCGGCGCTGTTATAGAGAGCAATGAAAAAGGGATACATGGGTATAAGGGGGCAATCCCAATCTGGATAGGATCGCCCGACCAGAAAAAAGCGGTCACCTCCAAGGATGTTCAGGATTTCGCCAATGCTATAAGAAAAGGGCTCAGATATCAGCAGGACAACTTAAGGGACGGAATGATGCTTGCCTGGGCGTTCAGGCCTGATGCTGTTGAAGCTGCTGAGAGGCTAAGACGACTGGAGTTGACAGACCTCAATTTTATCCGGCTCGATATGGTGCGCATTGATTCACCACCGTTCCGGCAGCACATCACCAAGCTCTCCACCGATCACGCCGATTACGAAAATTTCCTTACCTTCGTCCAATCCCCAAAGGTAGAAGTGGGGATGAGGAGAATCAGCCACAAGGTTTATAAATTCGACGCCAGCGAAACTATCGTTATGAATCCCGGCGCAAAAATAATCAATGTTCAGTGGGATTTTGATTACCAAGATCGCTTTTCTAGCTCTGCCAATTACGCATTTGCCAAGACAGACAAGAAGGAACCGATGTCGTCGGTTCAGTATGAATTCCCCGAAGAAGGAAAGATTACGGTCGCCTGTAAAGTCCAGGATGATATGGGCGGTGAAGGCATTTGGACCGGCGAAGTTGAGGTGAAATAGGATGTTTAATCAATTCTCTCGACATGAGGATGCCTTCAGGGATTGGCGACGTGACGGGATGCCGGGGCTGAAGGATGAATCGTACAAATATATCGGTTTTCTTACTTCGAAAGATGACGACCAACTGCCGAGAGAAGGGACTTTATGGCCTCATCAGTGGGAATCTTTTCTCAGAGTCATTTATTCGCATGAGATACTAAAGAAACCGGTGATAGGACTTGACGGCCTTCTTTTGAACATAGTTACAGGGGGCGGCAAAACAGCAATTATCGCGGCGGTAATTGCCTGGCAAAGGATAGCCTACGATACGAGAAAATTCGTCATGCTGTGCCCCAATCTCATTGTAAGGGACAGGCTGGAAGACGATTTTCAGAATGGGAAGGTGTTCGTAGACCGCGACCTGTTGCCAGAATGGGGGCATTCCACATCCAAGGATTTCATTCTTACTACTCTTGGGGCTGACAGGGAGAAGGGATGGGCCAGCCTTTTCTCGGCGGATGTTGTTCTTGGAAATATTCATCAGTTCTATCAGAGCAATAAAAGCGGCCAGAGTAACCTTTCTGCGCTCATGAACGGGCCAGAGTTTGTCCTATTCAATGATGAAGCCCACAACTCGCCCGCTACTGAATATGACGCAACCCTCAAGAAGATGAGAGAAAAGGTCATCCTGCGCCTCGACACTACGGCCACTCCCGACAGAGCCGACGGGAAAGTGCCGGACAGCGAGATGATCTATGAATACGGCGTAAGAGACGCGCTGTCAGACGGGATCATCAAGACACCGGTTGTCTATCAGCCTGATATCAAGACGGTTCAGCTGACATATACAGATGCAAAGACGGGAGAAAAGAGGAAGGTTGAGGAAATTGATTGGGACGAGGTAGACCGGCTGGGCTTGAACGCGACACAGTGGGTTACGGACGATGAGCCCATGCGCCAACAGATGGCAATAGCATTAAAGCGTCTTGAAGAACAGGAAGGCCGAGCGAAGGGACGATACCAGCCTATTCTTTTTGTAGTGGCGGTGTGCAAAGCTGACGCAGAAAAGGCCGCACAGACCTTGAATAACTATTTTAAAGTAAAAGCGCTCATGGTTACAGAGGACAGCGACGAAGAGGACAGGCAGAAGGCAAGAGAGCTTGGAAGACAGCAGAAGACCGCAATGCCGTATCGCGCGGTTGTAAGTGTTCTGATGCTTCGCGAAGGTTGGGACGTGCCTGAGGTTGGGGTGATACTGCTTCTTAGAAAATTCGGGAGCAAGGTTTACGGACAACAAGTTGTTGGTCGCGGTCTTAGACGGGTGCGAGCCAAGGGGGTTGATGCTTCCGAGCCGCAGATTTGCGCGGTAGTTGACCACCCAAAGCTTGAGCATCAATGGCTGTGGGATATTTTCAACGCAAAGAAAAGGGTCGGCGTCAAGATCGATGACCTCTTTGATGAGACGGAGGATTTGCCGCCGCCGCCAAAGAAACAGGAACTGACCGAACCTGACAACGTTATTGATCTTCCTCCGATAGACCCTGATTATAAGGATGAGGGCGAATTCGATGTCGGGGATGTCCCTCCTCCACCGAAACCGCTTGAAAACTGGAAGGAAGCTTTAAACGCAATCCAGTATGATCCCAATGTTGTTGAAATAACAAAAGTTGAGATTAACGGGGTGACAGGGCAGGAGCTTGGTGGGGAAGGCTGGAAAAGTGTTCATGCCGCTCCCGGGGAATATGAAGGCCAAATCCCCATAGTGGAAATCAGCGACGATGATGTGAGAGAAGCACTAAAATCAAGGTTGCTTGAAATGGCAGAAGCATTGACTGTGGAGGCAGGGTATGCAGCATCTTCAAAAGACAAGGTTTACAGCGCCCTGCTTCACCATGTCAGGAAAAGATTCATGAACGGCAACTCCATCGGGCTTGCAGATCGCCAGGAAATTGATTATGCATGGAGAATGCTTACCCAGGTACTTAGGAACGTGAGAGAGGTTCCTGGCCTTATAGGGGGGATAATAGAATATGGCGATTAGCATTCGCGGTGAATACGCAAATCCGAAGAAGAGCCCCTGGAACTTCGAGAACTACCACAGCGATCTTGAGAGAAGAATGATGGACCGCCTTGAAAAAGACCCTTTCGTGAAGAAATGGATGAAAAGGCACGGCATTACCATTCCCTGGATCGATGGGCAGAAGCATCAAAGAAAGTATGTGCCGGATTTTTTCGTCGAATATGAAGATGGGAAGAAAGTAATAATTGAAGTCAAAGACCCGAGCCGGATAGATTCCGACGATGTCCAGAGAAAACGAAAAGCAGCGGAAATATGGTGCAAGCAGAGGAACATGGAATACATGATCATGACGATTGGATGAGGGCAGTACTGATGTCCATCATATCCATCTTAAAAGGGTTCTAGAATGATTGAGTTACCTAAAGAGTATTTCCACACATACAAGAATAAACCTGTTGGCTTTTTCGTTGGCTGCATTATGTTGTATCTGGTGGTGATATTACCAACAGATGGCTTGCTAAAAGATATTCTGGATGAAGTATGGCTGAGATGGGTGATTTATCTAATCCTTTTTTTTGGCTGGTTTGTTACTTGGTACTTATGGAAAGAACACTACCCTAAAAACCTGAAGAATAGAATTGGTATTGCCGTTTCTATAACAGCGGAAGACGACGATCAAAAAATCAGAATCAAAAACGATTTTATTAAAAACATGAACGCGGTAAGTAAAAAGAAAAAACTGGACGATCTCCTTAATATAGTATGTTTTGAAGAGTGCAAGGCCCAAATGGCTAATGAATTATTCATGGAATATCAACATGAAATGAAGAAGCTTCTTGAAACGAAAAGAATAAAAGACTTTCAAAAAAGCAAGAAAATCAAGATGCACAGCAAACTCATTAATAAGACTCATTTTCATTTGTATATATGGGGTTCCGTTATAAAACGAAAGGAGGGGGAAGAGAAATATTACTTGACTTTTAACGCAATGGTGAGACATGTACCAAAAGACTTCTCAGTTACAAAAGAGGCATCAAAAGAATTCAACGCAATTTTGCCGAAGGAAGTTGTGTTTGACGAGGCATTTGAAGTTAGTGGTTTTCAAGTCACTGCGGAAATGATCTTTTTGGCATCTCAGTATATGATTGGATGGGCAGCCTTAGTATCTGGCGATCCAAATACTGCATATAATATCCACAACACTCTGCTTGCGGATCTATCGAACTTCAAGCCACAACCACCAAATATAGTGTATATTTACGAAAGAACACGCTCGATGCTGATAGAGGAACTCATTCAAAAAGCCATTAATGCCTATGCTAAAGCTGATATTAAATCGGCAAAGGCATTTGTTGCTAAAGCTGAGAAAATTGATAAGAACAATTACTCTATTGTTGTATCAAAGGCTTACTATGCTTTTCTAATTGATGGAGATGCCTATAAAGCATTGGATTATTGTCGAGCGGCGGGAATTCTCTCTGATGGCGACGGCACTTGGCTTTACAACCAAGCCTTCCTAAATATGTATATAGAGAATTATGAGACCGCTTATTCCTATTATACGAGAATAAAGGACAACATTTTTAAGAATGAAGTTGTGGCAATCGACAGATGCACCAGGTTTAACGAGAGCTATTTTCAACAAAACCCAACGTTTTATGCTTCTCTTTTTATTCTGGGGTTTCTTTATTATTATAAGATAAACAACGCACCTGTGGCTTTGGAAAAACTCGAATCTTTTCTAGATACTACAAAGGAAATGTCAAAATATTCTTTGTTAAGAGAAAGAACAGAAGAAGTTATTATTGAGATTAAGAACGATATGGGCTTAACCTAAATCTTAGGCCTCCCCCCCTCTTGACATCTCCCGTCGCGCTCTCTATAATTCCCCCTTAGATAACCACTATTTATAGATTTTATTAACTGGTTGTGGGGGGTTCATTGATTCTTGCCGATATTTGCTTGTTCGGTGGCCATTCTACGACATCTTTATGCCTGTTAGCCTGTTACAAGTCTCTCTTTTTGATTCCTACCGGCATGTTTGTGTCTGCTACCGCCACAATTATGTCCGCTACCTGTAACATTATTGTTGCTACCGCCATAATTGTGTCTGCTACGGCCATGTTAATGGCTGCTACCGCTCTTTCTGTGATTGCTACCGGCATAAAAACGATTGCTACCGGTCATTTTATGGTTGCTACCGGCCTGTCTGCGGTTGCTACCGTGGTAGCAATGGCTGTCGTCCCGGTAGCAAGGACAAATCGGGTCGTAGCAACGACAAATAGGATGGTAGCAGTGGGAAATCGGGCTGTAGCAGTGTCAAATGGGGCGGTAGCAAAGGCAAATAGAGTTGTAGCAGTGAAAGATAATCCAGTAGCAGAAGCGCATACCAAAGGAGAGTAGTTTTTCTGAAAGGAGGCCATGATGGTCAGACCGAAGAACGCTTTGTCAGAGAGGTTGATTTCCGCGAACGTGGCAATTTCGAATGCTCTTTCGGATCCCCAGATCGGACAGCTTTTGGGGGAGTACGGCTACCAGACGGCAAAGATCAGCGAGGGCAAGGGCTTGTACGAGGCGGCCGAGGCGGCTGTAAAGAAGCAGGTCGCCGCTTACGGGGACCAGAAGGATTCGACGGCAAGGTTGTCGGCTGCCGAGAAGGAGGCGAAAAAGGCTTATCAGAACCTCGCCCAGGTGGCGAGGGCGGCTTTTGTCAGGGACAAGGCCAAGCTGGCGGTTCTGGGGTTGAACGCCGCGATGCCGAACGCCCTGCCGCTGTTCATCACGATGGCGACGGCCCTCTTTGACAACGCTTCGCACACGGCGGAGATAACCGACATCCTGTCGTCTTACGGATATACTGTCGAAAAGCTTTCGAAGGAGAGGGGAAAGATCGTCGAGCTGACGGCCGCGAACCAGGCGCAGGAATCGGCGAAGGGAGCCGCCCAGCAGGCCACCTATGAACAGAACAAGGCGATGGAAGCGATCGACTATTGGATGAGCGCGTTCATCAAGGTCGCAAAGGTCGCCCTGAGGGACCAGCCCCAGCTTCTTGAAAAGCTGGGCATATTGAAGCGCAACGGCAAGACAGCCGCGCAGCGCAAAGCCCCCGAAAAGGCCGCAGCGACGAGAAAGGCGAAGAAAGCAGCAAAACAGTAAAACTGAAGGCTGATGGCTGAAGACACCCCCGCCCCGAAGCGAAAGCCCAAGGGCGGGGGATTTTTTTGGAAATAGGATAGGAGTAGAATAGATTGGGCGTGAAAAATGGTGGAGAGGAGTTGATGAAGCATGATGGGCAAATATTTTCAGTAGTGTTAGATCACAACACTTTTGAAAAAATGTTCATTTAATGATGCATATGGGGAGGTAGTGAATGTCAGATGCTAAATGGTATTATGACGAACAAGGTTATTTCAAATATCTTTTACTTCCTCGCTCCTTTGAAGGCTATTATGATGAGATTGAAAAAGCATTATTATCAAAAGGTATTCAAGTAACGAAGAAGAACTACAGTTTTCGTCCGGCATCTGATGGGATTCAATACAATTGGTACTTCCGGGTTGAAGGTGAAAGCAATATATTGAGTAAGACAAAAATTAATGCTGTGGTGCGAGCAGTATTAAAAAAGAAGCAACGTCTTACGAAAACTTCTTTGCAGGAGGAAAAAAAGCAAGATATTGCTCTTCCGCAGGAAGCAATTCAGAAAAAAGCAGATGATACATCTCAATCACTTAAAGAATCCCTGAACAGAATTGAAACGATAGAAAAAGAATTGTTTTTAAGAAATATTGAGGTTGAAACCCTGAAGGCAAAATATCAAAAGGAAATAGCTAGTAAAAATAATAAGATGAAGGAACTTGAAATATCGCTCAGATCAAGTAAAGAAGAAAACGATGTTTTGAATAGTAAAATCCAGGAGAGACTTGAAAGTCAAACTAAAGATAAGCTCGAATCGGAGTACAAAGCAATAATAGAAAATAAAGATAAGGAAATATTTAATTTCAAGATAGAAATAGAGAAAAAAGAAAAAGAATTAAACGATTACATCAGTGAATTTGACAATGAATTAAAACAACGTGAAATGGAGATCGCTCATCTTAGGCAAGAAAAATGCCGACTTCAAAATGATAATACAACTATATTTGATAAAATGCACAAGGATTCATCATTGTCAGACCGAAAGAACTTAGTTACATCAATAATTGAAGTGTTAATGCCCAACGTAATATTTGTTCGGAGCAGCATAGAAATGGCATTAATTGAATTGTCTGACCAGGAAATAATTAACGCCATAAAGAGTATTCATAATATAATAAATAACCAAATCGATGGGTGGAGAGTAGAAGGACAAAATAAAGGATGGAAGGAGTATCATTCTAAGGCGGTAAAATGGAGAGTGTATTTCCGTCAACTTCAAAATGAACAATATGAAGTACTGTTATCAGGAAAAGACTCTCAGGAAGGCGACATCCAATGGATGAAGCGTACCGTAATTAAATAGCAGTGCTATTCACAATTATATGACAACGTCTTCCTTTGTCGTGACAATAGTTTTATTTGATATGCCTTTCCTAGAGACCCCGTAATATAATTCTCCTTATGCTAAAATAAGCTCCCTTGATGCATTTGGGATAAGTCGGTCTTTTGAATGTATCCGTTTTTTACCAGTTCAATAAAACAATCTTTGTCTTTAATGGCATTTTCGAGAAGTTTTCTTTTCTTCAGAGAAACATATAAAGCGCATGAGCGGGCCTGGCAGTTGATTGATTTTGCCGGATTGAATTCAATATCGCTGAACCCGTTGTATCTAAGAAGCACATCATCAATACATGGACCCGAATGGACTGCGTTCACATATAGCCAATCATAAAAAGCTGTATGGGGTGAAAGATCCCATTCAATGCCATCATAACAGAAAGAAACCAGTTCACCGGAGTTCTTTAATCGCTCGTCCTTTTTGCACTCAAAGCCACTTTTTCCATATAAGTCACTATAGGGGCCGCCGTATTTAAATACCTTACTGCCTTGGAATGCAGATTCCAGAGAAATATGTGTCCCAGTATTCCTTCTAACTTTGAGGTTGAAGGCACTTAATCTATTGCCAATCTGTTGATCGGACTTTGTAGATACTTCAAGAATCGGTGACACTCCAATCATGCTGGCGGCTTCGTGCAAAGCAACTATGTTCTTTCTTTTCTGAGATATGCTCATTCCTGGATTCCAATGAAAAGAAATATTTTTCTCAATAACAAGTTGCTTGCCGGTGTGATTAGGAATAAAAACAGGTCTTTCTGCCAATTCTATCCTCGCTCTTTCAATGAAACCATCAAATTACGGAAATGTAATCCATTTGAGAGAAATACCTCCTTCGACAAGAACTTCAGCCTGAGAATCAAAACTATTGTAAATCGTTCTAATATCATGATCAATTACGGCATTGTTTGCGGTTGCATTTGTATTGCTATAGAGGGTGGATCGCCACCGCGACACTGCGTCATCAATAACTAACCATGCTATTCTTTGGATTCTTCCTTCAGATAATGCTCGACTTGCCATAGGGTGATTTGGTTTTAAGCAAAGACGGACATAATTCTCAAGGCTTTTTTTTAAGTCGAGTTTACGGGATAGATCATTAGATGCAGGAAAATGATCGATGTTCCTATTGCGTAAGTTGTACCAACTAAGGAGACCGTGACGTTTTATTGAAGGAAGGTTCCTTGTGTCAGTAAAATGATAAAAAGGCATTCATTCCTCCTAATAAGAATGTTGCTAAGTATCTTTCCCCTTCCCATGCGTCTCGGCGATCTTCTCCAGCGCTTTTTTTCCTTCTTCGGTGAGTACCCAATCTTTGATATCGAAAATGGCGTCGGCGCGGACGGCGAAATTCAGGTTCTGAGCTCTGAATATGGGCGAGAAGCTTCGGGCGGCTATGGCGATCAGGTTGCCCCTGCTGTCGAAAACGGGTCCGCCGCTGTTGCCGGGACTGACGGGGGCTGATATCTGGATGAGGCCGTTATACTCTTTTTCTTTAAGGTCAATTTTCTGGGAAACGAGGCCGTCGGATAGGGAAAAGTTGCGACCCAGCGGATGGCCGATGGCAAAGATGTGTTCTCCCGTCTCGATCGTTTCGGAGGACCTTATCGGCAGGATAAAATCCTTTGCGGGCATTTCTGTTTTTGATGAATCCCTTCGCGCCAGCAGGAACGCGAGGTCGTATTTCTTGTGGGCGCCTATGACCTTCGCCTGGGAGGTCTGGCCGTTCTCCATCGCTATGTCGATGATGTTGTTTATGGAACTTCCGTTGTCGTCCATGTCAACGACATGGTCGCAGGTGAGGAAATAGAGGTTCTGCTCGTCGGCCATTATTACGACGGTGCTCCCTGAATTGCCGCCTTGGCCGGGGGCGAAGCGGTATTCGTAAACCTGGCTTATCTTGGCGACCAGGTGCATGTAGTCGCGCGCGATATCCCTGCCTGTCATCTCCTCCTTCCGGGCCGCGGTATCCGGGAAATTGTCAAGGCGTAAAAGGGTTAGCTTCGAGGGGGACGCGGGCGATCTGATCGGCTCCCAGAAGTTGAACTCTTCGCCCGTCGCGAGCAGGATCCACCAGAGCGTCCCGGCGACGATAAGGAGCCTGCAGTAGTGGATCGTATGGGAGTACCTGCTGGCGAGGTGCCTGTTGCGGATGCCTATCAGCCCGAGGATTATCATTAGAAAGAGGACGGGCGGAAAGATCTCCGTGTAGATGGCGGGGAGGATGTTGACGATATCGAGGATGTCCGGCGTGTCGAGGTCGGGGGCGATCACCACCTTGATGAAAAGCCACGACAGGCCCGAGATGAGCAGGATGTAGTGGAGCAGGTAGGAGGGCCCCATGCGCATGTTGCGCCTTCTTATCATGTCCACGATCACTATGCAGATGAGAAGGGGCGGGAAAAAGAGAGCGAAGAGGCTGAGAACGCTTTGCCATAGTTCGACGGAGCTCAGGGCTCCCAGAGAGTCCTGGAAGAAGAAATAATTGAAGCCGATGCCCGTCAGCAGAAGGAGAATGCAGTAGTGAAGGGCGAACTTGTAACGGCTGGGCAGTTCGTGGTTCCTGACCCTGAAAAGGTCGAGCGTCGCCACGAAGGCCAGGATCGGAGGGATTATCATCGTCAGTACGGTGATTATCCGCCAGTAGAGCCGCGGCCCCTTGTACTGCGAGAGAAGCTCCCTGTCCTGCAGACGCTCTTCCCTGGTCATCTTTTGCGGCGAGGGTTTCGGGGTGACGCTCTTTATGATCTCCCTGAGAACGACGGCGGGTTTCGAATGGCCGGCGGGCGGGGACGGAAGCGGAGGCTCCTGCCTGGGCGGAAGTTCAGGCGCGGGTTGTTCCGGCGTCGCCGGTTCGGTTGGAGGCGGCTCGGCAGGCGGGGATTGCGGGGCGGATTCCTTCATCCTGTTGTATTCCTCGATCACCCGGTAGGCGTCCTCGAGTTCCCCGATGCGTTCTTTCGTGAGGTCTTTTCCCCCGTTATCTTCGGCCACCCCTTGCCCTCCAGCGCGATGTCTCGCCCACTTACAACATAAGCCCATCCGGGAAAAGTGTCAAGGATAATGCCCGAAGGGCGGTGCGGAAGGCGGAAGGCTTGCGCCAGAGCTGAAGGCTGAAGGCTGGAGGCTGAAGGGTTGATAGGGAAGGGATAAGGCAGATCACTTCGTTTGAAACGCTGCGGGCCTTTCTCGTGATGACCGGATTCTTTACTGTGCGGGTATGGCGGGGGGGCAATTCGTGCGATTCGTGAATCACCCCTAAGAAAAACCAACATTCCCTATTGAACTTCAGCCTTGCGCCTTCAGCCCTTGTCAATTTGTTGACAATGGACCTATAATAAGATCTTGTCAAAGGGGGTAGGAAAATGAAGCTTAGTGCAATCGGTAATATCATAGCTTTCATCGTTCTTTCTTCAATTATTACTCATGTTACTCACGCTCAATATACTATGTCTGGTAACAATGATTATGGCTATCAAACCATTAAAACTGACCAGTCACCATACATCAATAAAAACAGTGAACTTTCGGAGATCAACCCATATCAGGTGAAAGCAGTTTCAGCGATGGATTCATGGGGCGGTCTTGAAGCTGGTACTGAAATTGTAGGAATAGGTAATATTGCTTATTATGTTGCGGATGATATTCATCACGGTGAGGAACTATGGCGAAGCGACGGAACCGCGACAGGCACATATATGATCAAGGACATTAATACGGGGGAAGCATCTTCTTATCCCAAATATCTTACGAATGTGAACGGGACTCTTTTTTTTAGAGCGCGTTCCGGCCAGAACGGCTATGAATTATGGAAGAGTGATGGCACTGAAGCTGGAACAATAATGGTTAAGCAATTTTTATCGAATGGATGGATACCGTCATATCCGGAGAATCTGATCAATGTGAATGGTACACTTTTCTTCACTGCGGGGAATCCAGAATATTTTTTTAAGAGGGTGCTGTGGAAAAGTGATGGAACTTCTACAGGCACAATAGTCGTAAAAGACATAACAACAAATCCGGATGGTGCATATATAAGATGTATGACAGATGTTAATGGGACTCTTTTTTTCGTTGCAAAAGATCATTCAGAAGGAGATTCCAGCATATGGAAAAGCGACGGAACAGAGTCCGGAACTGTGCTGGTAAAAAATATGCCCAGTTACGTATGGAAATATTTCCCCCCTGATAACCTTACAAATGTAAATGGGATTCTTTTCTTTACAGCTCGGGACGAAACAACAGAAAGTGTCGAACTTTGGAAAAGCGATGGAACTGAAGCAGGCACATTGCAATTGACCACCATCTCGGCCTATCCTTGGCCTGATAATTTAGTAAATGTAAACGGCACGCTCTATTTTTCCGCGGGAAATGAGTTGTGGAAAAGCGACGGGACGACTGCCGGAACAGTGGCAATAAAATATATTGAGGGGGCTAAATGTCTCGTGAACGCAGATGGGTTGCTATTTATATATTGTACAGGTGGAACATTATGGAAAAGTGACGGAACAGCGGGAGGAACCGTTAGTATTGGTGGGTACGATTTCAGCCAAAATTTTACAAATGTGAATGGGATACTATATTTTAGAACCTTTGATTCTGTGGATGAATATGATAATTTGCATTTTGAACTGTGGAAAAGTGACGGCACTGAAGTTGGAACCACTTTAGTTAAAGATATTTATGAAGGCGTAAAGGGAAGTTACCCGAATCATCTTACAAATGTAAATGGCGTTCTTTACTTTAGTGCCAATGATGGCTCTCACGGCATAGAGCTCTGGAAAAGTGACGGGACCGAGAACGGAACCGTCATGGTCAAGAACAATTACTACAACTTTCAGGAGCGTATTACGGCGAGCATTAATAACACGCTCTATTTTTCAGGAAATCAGGGAACAATTGATAATGAACTGTGGAAAAGCGACGGCACTGAAGCTGGTACTGTCAGGGTTAAGGATATTTATTCAGGCTCCGATGGCTCCGATCCGAGGGACTTCATAGATGTCGGCGGGGCATTGGTTTTTTCCGCGGATGATGGTCTGCATGGACGGGAACTTTGGAAAAGCGATGGAACTGAACCAGGAACGGCATTAGTTAAGGATATTTATCCTGGCGCAGAGGGGAGTTGTCCGGCATATCTTACAAATGTAAACGATATTCTTTATTTCGCCGCGCATAACCCTTCAGCTAATGCCAATGGGCTCTGGAAAAGTGATGGGACCGACGCGGGGACAGTTCTCATAATGAATTATGGATATCAAGCAGTGGAGAGGTTGGTGAATTCAGAAGGAACACTATTTTTTACAGCAGGCCTCGCTTGGTCTGACTCTGATCTATGCAAAAGCGACGGAACAACTGCCGGGACAGTAGTGGTCTCGCATTTCGACACATCTCCGGAGGGTCTTGTAAGCGTTGATGGATTATTATTCTTTACATTAAGGGGTAATGAATTATGGAAGAGCGATGGCACTGCCGCCGGGACTGTTCTCGTAAAGGGATTCTATAGTATCGAATTCCCATGCATTGACAATCTTGTTGCTATGAACGGCTCTTTATTCTTTACCGTCGATGACGGCGTAAATGGCTGTGAACTCTGGAAGAGCGACGGCACAACCGCAGGAACCGCCCTGGTAAAAGATATATCAAGCGGGGCATCATCATCAGATCCAAGCAACTTGATTAATGCAAACGGAATTCTCTTCTTTACCGCCAATGATAATACAAGTGGCACTGAATTATGGAAAAGCGACGGCACTCCTTCCGGCACTGTGATAGTTGAGGATTTACGCAGTGGCGCTTCCTCATCAAATCCGACATATCTAACTTATGCGAGTGGCGAGCTTTTCTTCTTGGCCGATGATGGCATTAATGGCATGGAGCTTTGGAAAAGCGACGGGACAGGAGTTGGCACAATACGCGTGTCGGACATTAACCCGGGTGCTTTATCCGCAGACATCCAAAATCTTACGGCATCGAATCTGCGGCTATATTTCTTTGTGGAATCCGCTTTATCCAATGAATCTTTATGGGCATATGACTATCATGCTTCCCCGGAATGTACGATCAACAATAGTGCTGTTGATCTTGATGGATGTGGCGATACGGGCGTATTGATCTCTTGGCAGCAGGACCCTTTTAATTGGAATGATGATGGGAACGGAACGCGTTCGTATGATGTGACAAGAGATGGCGTCAAGATCGCAAGTAGTATTCTTTATGGAAATGTCGAGTATATTGATTTAACCGGGGAGAACGGGCAGACTTATCTGTACCAAGTGGTTTACAGGAACGGTTATGGATATGCTTCATCAACAGAAGGCGTGAATGTGTATGACTGGAGTGCTCCTTCTCCGGTTATTACAGGTCCGAGTCCTGCCTGCCAGACGGCCAACTTGAGCACCCAAGAAATTATTCCCGGTAACTATCAATGGTACAGAAATGGCTCAGTTATATCGGGGGCAACAGGCAAGAACTACGAGGCTGTGGTCCCAGGCAATTATACGGTCAAAGTAACTGATTCCCATGCGTGTCAGGCAATCAGTCCTATTTTCACTGTGTATGCATACCCCACACCACCGACAATAACCGGACCGTCGAACGGGTGTGGAAGCGTTGCGCTTTCTACAGGAAGCTATGCGAGTTACCAGTGGATCGGCGATGGAATAGATATTACTGGAGCAACCAATCAATCTTATATAGCGACAACAACTGGAAATTACAGTGTAAGAGTAGGCAATATCGGAGGCTGCACATCAATCTCTAACGCCAAAGCGGTTACCATAGATGCTTCTCCTTCTCCAACAATCTCAGGTAATAACGCATGCGATTCTGTCCTATTATCCACAGAAGTATATGAAAGTTACCAATGGATCAAGGATGCGATCGATATCCCAGGGGCAAACAGCCAGAGTTATTCAACATCAGAAACTGGAGTATTTGCAGTTCGAGTGACAAATTCAAACGGATGCGTGGGTGTTTCCCAAGATAAGGCAATTACGGTATATCCTACTCCAAATCCTTCGGTTATTGGCAACAGCACTGGCTGTGGTTCAGTCGAAATATCTACGCAAGCATTTTCGACATATCAATGGATGCGAAATGGAACTGATCTTATCGGTGCAACCGGACAGAACCATAGTGCAGTTTTAAGTGGGACATACGCAGTAAGGGTTTCAACTGCGGACGGTTGCGTCGCAACATCAAGCGGAAAGGAAGTTGTTGTTTATCAAACTCCCACACCTTCCATATCAGGCGACCATTTAAACATGTGCCCATCAACTTATGTTTCTTTAGCCACCGGAAGCTATAGTAGTTACCAATGGTACTTGAACAATTTTTTGATCGTAGGCGCAACAATGCAAAATTACGACGCAAAGACTTCAGGAAATTACAAAGTTCAAGTGATGAATCCTGATGGGTGTGCGGGCTTTTCAAGCGAATTCCAAGTATTTGTGGATTTTTGCCCTGCGTCGGAAGTGTCACCGTCAGATGCAATCTTCGTGGCAAGATTGGTAAAAGATGTTGCATCTTCAACAGGTTTTTATATGTATTTTCAAAGATTGGATTCCTTGGACGGCTACAACATCTACGAAGGAGATATCGTTTCTCCATGGGACGGGATCTATCACCACGACAATAAGCCAGGCAGCGTCTGTCAGGCGACAGTCGAGGACCTTGGCACGGGGGAGATGCGGGTGGAGATAAGCCCGAGCGAGGGAAACCATTACTACCTCGTTACTGCCTTTGGCGGTGGAGTTGAAGGCCCCAGCGGGTATGATTCAAATATTATAGAAATAGACCCCTTACAGAGCACTTGCAGTCCATAGGATATGGAGGAACATCTTATTACCATTACCATTACAAAGGGGCACGGAATACCGCACCCTTTTTCTTTATTGAGAGTGAAAGCGCGCAGGGTCAGGCCATGCATTATGCATTTTCAGGATACGGTAGATCACTTCGTTTGCCCGCACTACGAAGCTGCGCTCGTAATGACGACATTATCATTAGTGCTGAAGACTAAAAGTCCATTAAGAAATATTAGAGGTGCCCCAGGGGTCAGGCCATGCATTATGCATTTTCAGGATAAGGTAAATCACTTCGTTTGAAATGCTGCGGAGGCTTTCTCGTGATGACCGGATTCTTTATCCTGCCGATCCTGTTCATCCCTGTAAAACACTGCATTTCCCGGATATTGCAGATCACCTCGCTTGTCTTGGCTTCTAAGAAATCCTCGTGATGACCGTCGGCGGAAAATCCCCCTCGTGCCCCCTTTGCGAAAGGGAGAGGACTGGCGTCAGGAGGCACGATCCCGCAAAACCCTATCGATCAAGTTAGTGCTGAAGAGCTGAAGCTAGAGAGGAATGAGATCCTTCAAGGGCTTATCGCCGTTGGCTTTTCTCAGTATGCCCCTGCGGGTCAGATAGCCTCTAAAGTGTCATCCAGCGATGACCGTAAAAGCTACAGAAGTTTCTGGAATTCTTCGACTGTTAATCTTGCTTGTTTCAAAATATGTGAGAGAGTGCTTCTCTTGACCGGGCGATGGGCCGGTACCGTAAGTTTTATGGTTTCGTCAGCAGTATGTTTATGCAGTCTTATGTGACTGCCTTTTTGGCGAACCACAACCCATCCATCCCTTTGCAGACATTTGATAATCTGGTCATAGGCCAGACTAGGTGTTATGGTCATACTGCAAGATCTACAATTTCCGAGTTGGGGGAAAATGTCTGGTCGTCCTCCACCGGCTCCAAATAGAGTTCAATGGCTTCGCGGACATTCTTGAGGGCATCTTCCTTGGTGTCACCTTCGCTTATGCATCCGGGAAGGGAGGGAGCAATTGCGGTGAAGCCTCCTTCTTCGCTTGGTTCTAAAATCACTTTGATTATCATGGTCTCACCTCTTCAAGTAACTATATACCATTCAATTTATTGCCGGTCAAGAACCTTGGATCGGGGATCGGGTTCATGCTTGGGCAGTTGTATTATTCGCCGACGGGCAAACCTCGGGTGTCAGGGCTTTAGTCTTGAATCTCGCGGGATAAGGTAGATCACTTCGCTTGAAATGCTGCGGGCCTTTCTCGTGATGACAGGATTCTTTACTGTGCGGGTATGGCGGGTGGCAATTCGGGCGATTCGTGAATCGCCCCTACGGAAAACCAACCATTCCCTATTGAACTTCAGCCCGGCAAGCTGCGCTTGCATTGAAAAATGAAAAGTGAAGATTGAAAAGTGAAAAATGGAGGAATCCATTTCCTTGTTGAACTTCAGTTCTGGCGTAAGCCATCAGCCTAAATCAACGCTTTGCTGGTGAATGTTGCCATACAATGCACACATAACATTCAATTGTATGGTAATGCGGCCGCTTGACAATGTTACCATACATATATATCATTATCCTGTGTAGTATGGTAAAGAGGAATTGAAGATGAAAGTGATAAAAGGCGTTCTGGAAGAAGAACTTGAAAGCTCGCTCAGGCAGGAAGCGGCCTACAGGAAAGCCCTTGATAAAATGCCTCCCGGCTCGCTCGTGAAAAAGAAGATAGGGAGCGGAGAGTATTACTATCTTGTTTTCAGGGAGAACGGCAAGGTCAGGTTCTCCTACCTCGGGAAGCTATCAAAAAGCGAAGCGAAGAAGATCGGGGAATCGATCAAACTGAGAAGAAAATACAAAGCACTTCTTTCGCAAAGCAAAAAACAGGTTGCCTTCCTGAGGAAAGCCCTTCATGCAAAAGAAATACGAACTGCTTCTTGAAGTTCTCGGCAAGTTGTCCAAAGCCGGCGTGCTCGTTGAAACCATCATCATCGGAAGCTGGTGCATGCATTTTTATAAAGAGCTTTTCAGCGAAATTAATTACCATCCGACCATAAGGACAAGGGATATCGATCTCCTTGTTCCGCTGCCGCTGAAAACAAAAATGAAAATAGATGTGGCCGCCCTCCTGGAAGCAGACGGCTTCATCGTGATCCACAACAGGGACGGATTCCTGAGGCTGGAACATCCCGACCTGATAGTCGAATTTCTGGTTCCTGAGAGAGGAAAGGGGTCAAACCAGCCGTATCCGCTTCCGGCATTTGGTATGAACGCCCAGCCTCTTCGCTTTCTCGACTATCTCGCAAAGAACTGCATTGATGTCGTTTCGGACGGATTGAAGGTCAGGGTCCCAGCCCCGGCGGCTTTCGGGCTTCACAAGCTCATCGTCTCCGCACGAAGAAAAACGGAAGTTAAGCGGATAAAGGAAAAGAGGGAAGCGCTGACCGTTCTTAACGCGATGATCGAAGAAGGAATGAAAGGGGCGATCCTGGATGCCTACAGTGCCATGCTCCCCTCATGGCAGAAGAAGGTTACCGCCGCTCTTGATCCTCAAGAGGACGATCCCATTTTCACTCTCCTGAAAAGCGAAGTTCATCAATCAAAATAGAGCATATTATCGGGGGTTTGGGGGGCGAACCGCCGCTCGCCCATGCGATAGAGATTCCGGGTCGAGCCCGGAATGACAGATTTGTTGTCATGCTGAACTTGATTCAGCATCCCGTCTTACAAAATGTTGCGCCCTGAGACAAATTCATTTTGCGAAAGGGCACATTCTCTGCCGGGGGAGTGTTCAGCGCAGCGAGTATGCGAGCGGAGCGCCTAAGAGAGGAGAGGATCGCCCCTCTCTTCGGGAAGCGTCAGCCCGGCTGGACACGCCTGAATTTAAAATATCAAATTTTAAAGATTAAATTTCAAATTTGTGGAATCCATTTCCTTATCGACCCTTCAGCTCTTCAGTCTTCAGCCTGTTCGCAGGACACGCCTGCATTTTAAATTTCAAATTTTAAAGATTAAATTTTAAAATTGTGGAATCAATTTCCTTGTTGAACTTCAGCTCTTCAGCCTTCAGCCTTCAGATCCTGCCGATCCTGTTCATCCTGGTGAATTGTAATCGTCTTTCTCTGTGTCCCCTGAGATCTCTGCGGCAAATGTGGTTTTTTGATCTTCACTTTTTCAGGAAGTAGATCTTCCCGCTCGAGCTCTTGCAGCCGTTCTTGACGGGACAGCCTTCGCATGCCGACGGGGCGCACAACTCGGAGCTGGTTATCACGCCGCGCTTCGCCAGTTCGTCGAGGAGGACGGCCACCATCTCCTCGCTCTCCCCGAGCTTCCTCGCGAGCTCCTTGGGCGAGTGGACCTCTTTTTCCTTTAGTAACTCAAGCAGGTTCCTAAGCACCGAAAAGCCCCAGGATGTGATAGGCGGCGATACCGCACGCGAGCGACACCAGAAGAAGAAGGCCGATCGAGACGAATGTCCATCGCCATCCCGCCTCCTGCCTTATCGATGCGAGAGAGGCGACGCATGGGATGAAGAGCATCTGGACGACGAGGAAAGCGAAGGCCGAGGGCATCGTCATCACGGACGAGACCCTTTCCGCGAGGCCATGTTCCGGGGAACTGCCGTAAAGCACGCCGAGAGCGGCTATCGTGTTCTCCTTCGCCACGATGCTGGTCAGGAGGGCGACGATGATTCGCCAGTCGTAAACGCCGATAAGGGCTCCCAGAGGTTCGAGGCTCCTTCCGAACGATGCGAGGTAGCTGTTTTCGACGCTTCCGGAAGGGTACTCTGCGAGGAACCAGATCAGCCCCGAAACGAGGACTATAATTGTAGCCGCTTTAAGCAGGAAGTCCTTCACATTGTTGAACACGTAAAGCGAAACGGTCTTGAGGTTGGGCTTGTGGTAGATGGGAAGCTCCATTATGAAGGCCCCCTTTTCCCCCTTGAATAAGAACCTGTTGACAATAAGCCCCACTATGAAAAGCACGGCGACGTTCAGGATCATCAGCGCGGCCATCGCGAACGCGGCCTTCTTTCCGAAGAACGCGGGAGCTAGGAAGGTGATCACCGCTATCCTCGCGGTGCACGGCACGAACGGGGCGAGAAGGATCGTCATAAGCCTGCCGCGTTTCTCGTCCACGATCCTGCTGCCAAGGATCGCGGGGACGTTGCAGCCGAAGCCGAGGAAGAAGGGAATGAACGACTTACCGTGGAGCCCTATCTTGTGCATGAAGGCGTCCATCACATAGGCCACGCGGGCGAGGTAACCGACATCCTCCATCAGTCCCAGGAACACGAAGAACAATATCAGCGTGGGAAGAAAGACGAGGACCATTCCCGCTCCGCCGAGGAACCCTTCGGTGAGTAGGCCCGAAAAGAACGGCGGCAGAAACGATAAAGCGCCGGCCGTCTTCTCCTGCAGGCCTCCGACCGCCGTTTCGAGAAGGCCTGATATCGGAGATGCTATCGTGTAGGTGAAAAAGAAGACCGTCATCAGCATGAGAAGAAGGATGAAAACCCCCGCGATCGGGTGGGTGGCCCACCTGTCTATCCTGTCGGTCTTGGATATCTCCTGCGCCTTCGGCTTCTTGACCGCCGCGCGGATCACCTTTGAGATCCAGCCGTATCTTTCGCCGACGATGTCGAGGTAGGCGTCCTCGTGCTCCGCGAGGATGTCGTGGACCTTCTTCCAGTCGCCGCCGAGCCATTTCTCCGCGAGCTTCAGCACTTCTTTGTCGCCTTCGAGCAGTTTCACGGACGCCCAGCCGGGATGATATGGTTCGGGGACTTTGCCCTTCGCGATCGCGCTTACTTTTTCGAGGACATCCCTGTGGCTCTTCTTGATGACGGGCTTAACGGGACAGAAGGGAAAATTTCCGCTTAATTGTTCCACCGCACTCCTCAGGAGCTGACCCGGGCCGAGGTTCTTTGTGGCGATAAGAGGGACGACCGGCACTCCGAGCGCTTTTTCCAGCTTTTTCACATCTATTACCGTCTTGCGCCGCTCGGCCACATCCATCATATTGAGGCCGATGACGACAGGAACTTCAAGGATAAGGATCTCGGAAAGCAGGTAGAGGCTTCTTTCAAGCGCCGCCGCGTTCACGAGCAGGAAAACGATGTCGGGCTTTTCCTTGATGATGAAGTCTCGGGCGATCCTCTCCTCTTCCGAGTTCGCCGTGAGGCTGTAAGTCCCAGGCAGGTCTACGAGGAAAAAGTCTCTGCCTTCGAAGCTCACCTCGCCCGTCTTCTGCGCGATGGTCTTCCCCGGCCAGTTACCGACATGCTGGCTGAGGCCGGTCAACTGGTTGAAGACAGTCGATTTGCCCACGTTCGGCTGGCCTATGAGGGCGGCTTTTATCCTACTTGTCGCCAGTCGAACCTCCTATCAATATCTTGGAAGCCTCCCCCCTCCCGAGAGCGATACGCGTGTCCCTGACGAGGATGATGAGCGAGCCCCTGCCGAAGTTCTGGAGCATCTTCACTCTGACGCCCACTGTAAGGCCCATCGAGGCCATCCTCGAAGTGAAGGACCGCCCGCCTTTCAGCGCTACTACGGCCGCCTCTTCGTTGTTTAGGAGCTTCGTGAGTTCCCTCATCTTCCGCCGCCCCTTCCCGCGCTTTTCGGGGGCTTTGACGACGGCTCGGAATCTATCTTTGCCGAGGGGTTCGCGTAGGACCTCTTCATGAAGGAGGCGAGCTTGCACATCTTCTCTATCGTCTCCGGCTCGAGGATGTGCTCCATCCTGCACGCCTGGACGTTCGCCTTCTCTGGGCTTATCCCGAGGATGTCCGTCAGGAAGCCAGAAAGGACCTCGTGCCTCCTGCGCACTTTTTTGGCGAGCGCCCGCCCTTTGTCGGTGAGGCGGATATAAGAGTAGGGGGCGTATTCGACGATGCCCTTCTCTTTCAGGTGAGCGAGCGCTCCCGTTACCGACGGTTTCGAGACCGCCAGCTTCTTCGAGATGTCGGTGACCCTCGCCGAGCCTTCCTTGCCTTCGAGCTCGAGGATCGCTTCGGCGTAATCCTCCAGGCTCTCTCCGAGATATTCTGATCTTCCGGGCATTTCTCCTCCCAGTTAGGAACGCCTATTTTAGTTAGCTATTCCTAACTTGTCAAGGCGCGCGAAGGGACCTTTAACCCAGCGCTTCCCGAAGAAGGGGGCGCTCCGCTCGCAAGCTCGCCGCGCTGAACGCTTCCCCGGCGAAGAATGCGCCCTGTCGCAGAGTGAATCTGCCTCCGGGCGCGACTCATGGTTTCTAATTCTTTGGCAAATATATGATGGCTAGTTCTTGGATTCCGACGGTTTGTTGAAGACGAAAGACTCTCTTTTCACTTCTTTTGATCTGGGAGATCTTCCGCGAGGGCGCTTATTACCCGCCATCCTTCCCTGAGCTTTATGAGGTCCAGATATTCCACATGACCGGCGGAATCGACGCGGATCACGGCCGTTGTCTTGGCGATGTCACGCACCGTCGCCTTGACCCCGCCCTCTTTCATGGGAACCGTTTTGCCGCTTCCTCCGCGAATTTCTTTGAGAAACCGGTCGCGGTCCTGGCTCCCGATCGTCTCTCCGCCTGCGGGAGTCAAGACGAGCACTCTTCTGATAAAATCCTTGTGAAGCACCCGTTCGACCTTTGCCGCGTTCCCTTCATCCCTCCCTTCGGCATAATCTTGGGCCGCCTTGAGAGCCTCTGCGCCCTCAGCCTGCAGTTTTTCGCGGGCTTCCGTGAGGACCTTATCGGAAGCGAATGAAAAATGCATCTGGACTATGACCCATTTCCCCTCCCGCTTTTGAAGCACCCCGGTCCAGCGGGTGTTTTTCCAGCCGACCGGCCTGCCTTCCCATTCGCACAGGTCGTCCAGCACGCACGACCACCAGGCCGTCTCTCCCGATGGCGAAACGCTGATGCGCATGTCCCTGATATCCATGGATGTGGCCTTGAACCTGGGGTCCATCCAGAAATCGAACCCTTTCTTGAAGCTTTCCCATCCTGAGGTGACCTCGGAATCGGGATTGAATATGAAAAGCCCCTCGTCGTGGACCATGAGGCTTTCAAGGAGAGGACGGTCCTTGGTTTGAGCCCACCCTATGCTGTCGCGGACGACTTTCTCGATGACCGCCTTTTCATTCTCGGCATTCTTTCCTGTTGCCGCCGCGGACACGCAGAACAGCAGCAGACCTCCCGCCGCGAGGATGATCGTGGAGACTCTTATCATGTTCCCTCCTGTCCTTTCCGATGAAGGACCTGCATTTTTTCTCTTGATTGGTCAGTCCACGATGTAGAGCTTCGCGCCTTTTTCGGTGAAGGTGCGGTGGGCTTCGGCGTCGTCGGAGACCTGGTAGCCCATCCCGGCTTTGAGCTCGAACTTCCTTCCGTCCTTCAGCTCGGTCGTGAACTCGCCCTCGAGGCAGAGGACGATGTGCCCCTTGAAGCACCAGTGGTCGGCCTTGTAGCCCGGCGAATACTCGACGATCCTGGCCCGGATGTCGCCGAACTGCCTTACCCGCTGGCGGGCGGAGCCTGTCTCGCCCCTGCTCTCAGCCGTATCAATCTTGGACCAGTCGGTTATCCCGTGTTCAATTCCCGCGAGCTTCATGAGACACTCCTTTTCATTCCGGATCGGGGCTGTCCGCTGGAGCGACGATCCGGAGGTTCTTCACTCCGTTCACTTCGAACTCCCTGAAATATTTATCCTTGTACTCTTCCCTGATCTTCTCTTTTTCCTTCTGAGTCATAAGAACGACACCTCGTTGCCTATCTCCTCGACCGTGTCCCTCTCCGCCAGGAGGTTCCCCAGCTCGTCCCAGAGGACGCACTCGTCGTACTCCCTGATGTATTGCACCATTTCCTCTTCAAGCTCGATGTCCTCGGTCGGAACATGCCTGCCGGAATCGCAGTCGAAACGCACAAGATCCTGATGGCCGTTGCCAAAGGCGAACTTGAGAATGAGCTCCTCCAGCTCGTCGTATTTTTCGATCTTCGGGTCTTCCCGGGTTCCCTCCCTGTTGCCGTTGACTATGTGGTTGCCCAGGTGCAGGAGCTTCACCAGGTTGACGAACTTCTTCTCCTCGATCTCCAGCGTGACATACATCAAAGCCTCCAATGTTGAAAGCAGAAATCGTTTGACTCAGCGGTGATCTTTCCTTATATCCGTTATGTCCCTCGCGGACGAGAGGGCTCCGGTGACTTTTCCGCTGTCATCCCTGAGCGTCGTGCAGTACCAGGCGAGAAGGCGCTTTTCGCCGTCCTTCCTTCTCTGCCAGCTTTCGACGCGGATCACCTCTTCGCTTCCTTCGAAAAGAGGCTGGACCGTCTCGTACACCTTCTGTTCGCCTTCGAAATAGTACGCGGCTTCTTTTCCGATGCAGTCATCGCCGAAGAAATCGAGCCCGTTCCGGTTCGCCCACCTGTAGACCTTGTTGTTGTCCACTTCCATGATCATTTCGGGGATCGCCGAGAGAAGCGCTTCCTGGCGCCGGGCGAGGGCCCGCAGGGTCATTTCCGCCTTCTTCTTTTCGGTTATGTCCTCGGCGGTCCCCTCGTAATACATCGTCTTGCCTTTAGAGTCCTTTATTACCCGCGCGCTTTCCCTTACGAAGCAGATGGTTCCGTCCCTTCTTTTCCATTCGGTTTCGAAGCCTATCACTTCTCCGGTCCTGTCCATGGACTCCCTGAACAGATTCCGGTTTTCAGGGTCCTTGTATACCTCCCGCCCGATATCGAGGGCGGCTAGTTCGCTGAAGGAGTCGTAACCCAGCATCCCCACGAAAGCGGGGTTCGCCAGCAGGAACTTCCCCTCGGGCGTAGAACGGAATATTCCCAGGACCGCGTTCTCGTAAAGGCTCCTGAAGCGCCTTTCGTTATCCTTGAGCTTGACTTCCGCGATCTTCTGTTCGGTGATATCCAGAAGCACGGCGATGATCCCCGCTATTTTTCCCTCGGCGTCCCTGAAGACCTTCTTGTGATAGACGACCTGGTGGACGGTCCCGAAGAAATCGTTAAGCTCGGCTTCGTAGACCTGCTTGCCTCCCTTTTTCAGGAGTTCCAGGTCCTTTTGATTGATCATCTCCGCCTGCTCTTTCGGAAGTATATCGAAAGCGGTTTTGCCGATCAGGTAATCCTTGGCCTGTCCGAAGAAATCGGCGCAGGCCTTGTTGGCGTCGATATAACGAAGGTCAGCTCCCTTAATGAAGACGGGGATCGGAACCGAATCGAGTATGATTAGAAGAAGCTCCTCGGGCAAAGAGGTTTTTGTTTGTCCGGTCATTTGTACCGCCTTCCTTTATCGCCTTAACCGACCGGTGGCCGGTTTGATTCCTTCAGCTTCTGATCTGGCTCCTCCTTATCCTCGGCCCAATCTCTTTGCGAGAGGATCGAGGATCATCCGGCAGAGCTTTCTCGGAACGGGGCGGTTCCTGACAAGCGCCGCCGCGATGGGCCCCACAGCGCCGTAAAACGCGATGAATACCCTTCCGGGGGCCGTCGGAGCAAGCTTCCGGTCCCTGAAACTCCTTAACGAGAGGACTTCGGGACAGTCAGAAGAGCCGTAGACCGCCGTCGCGATGAAACAATTCTGGGCCGGGGCGCCGGGAACCAGCGGACCTTTTTTCAGCGCATCCACTGCTTTCATATATTCGTCGTAAAGGGGATCGCAATTCGCAAAAGCGTTCCAGGCGGCGTCGTAACCGAAAGTGGTCTCCGGCTGGCTCACGGCACCCCAAACCTCCTTGCGAGCTCTATCGATGCAGACGAGCGTCTTTTCCGCATTTTCCTTCGCGGCCGGCGGCATCGCCGCAGGAATCATCGGGTTAACCGAAATGATCGAACGCAGCATGACCGGCTGGATCCCGGGCCGAGCTTTCAGCAGTTCGAGCATGGTCGCCACCGCCCAGCACTGCCCGGTCATCGGGTGGTCGTCGCCTAGCCTGGCGCGCCTTATCGCGAGCGCTTTCGATGTCCTCTCTTCCGCGAGCAGCGTGTTTCCCATGAAAAGTGCGCATTCGCCCGTCCTCTGAAGAGCTGCGGCCATTTCGAGGCTCTCCGGTTCTCCCAGCCTGCTTCTGATGACGAAGGCTCTCTCAATGTATGGAAATGCCACTTCGTAGTTCTTCTGGTGTTTTATGATCCTCTCGGCGAGAGTGTAAAGGAAGGGGACGATCTCGGGGCTTCCCTCGCCGTATGCCGCCTCCGCCTTTTCCAGCAATTCCCCCGCCTTTATGATTGAGGAGTCCGGCTGGGGAAGCTTGGTGATCTGAAATCCGACGATGAAAGAGGTTATCCCGGCCGCCAGCAGAAGCAGGAAGATCATGCTCATCTGTTATATCCCTCCCTTAAAGGAAACTTATGCCGAAGAGCGCGGATCGTCGCGCTCTCAAGGTGCGGTCAAAGCAGAGATCAGACTTTTCTCAGCGCCAGTATGGTGAGGTCGTCGCTCTGCTTCCTGCTTTTCCTGAAACCCTCCATCTCCCTGACGCAGGCATCTATGGTCCCCTGGGGGGATGAAATGTTCCCGGGGTTGATGCAATCGATGAGCCTGTCTATGCCGAACTCCTCTCCGGAAGGGCTTTCGGCTTCGGTTAGGCCGTCGGTGTAGAGAAGTATCGTGTCGCCCGGAGCGAGGCTCGTCCCGGTGGTGAAGAACCGTTCCTCGCAGAACAGTCCGAGCGGCAGGCCAGTCGCCTTGATCTTCTGAACCCCCGAAGCTCCGGCGACGAGCACCGGCGTATGGCCGGCTATCGCGAATTCGACGCGACCGTCGTCCCGCGCGATCCCGCAGGCGAGAGTGGCGAACCTTTCGCTGAGGGAGCTTTCGCAGAAGACGCGGCTCGCGCGGAAAAGGATCTCGTTCAGGGGAAGGTCCTGCGCGACCAGCGCACGGAAGGTCGCGTGAAGGTGCGACATGAGGAGTCCCGCCGAAACGCCTTTTCCGCTCACATCGCCCACCGCGAAATAAAGCCTGCCGTCGTGGACCAGCAGGTCGCAGTAGTCGCCGCCGACGATCTTCGCGGGCCTGTAGAGGTAGGCCGTCTCCCATCCCGCCGCGCAAAGCCCCTGCTGTGGGAGAAGCCCGGCCTGGATCTGCGACGCGAGAAGAAGATCGCTGGTGAGCGCGTCCTTTTCCGCCGTCGAAAGGTGTTCGATGCAGAACCTGGCGAGAGGGTCCGCCGCAAGGTACTCGTCCTCTATCGGCTCGTGGCAGGTCTCGCAGAGGCCGTAAGTTCCCGCGTCCATCCTTTCGAGGGCGGAGTCGACCTCGTCGATGAGGCTTGTTATCTGATGATCATCCGTGAAGACGGCAAGGGACTTTTCGAGCTTCGCCCGTCTTACTAGAAGGTCCTCCCTTGTCACCGGAAGCGACTGCTGCGCCATCGGGATCCTCCCTTTCGATCGATCACCCCCAGACCTCTGACATTTTTATTCTGCTCTTATATGGCGATTCCGTCAAGTTCCAGGGTAGAGATTACAGCTTCCCGACGATGTGTCCCCGGCATTCCGATGCGACGTCTCGAGCTCAAAGCCTGAAATATTTCACTGCCGCGAAAAGCCCCAGCTGGAAGGCGGGAAGAACGAGCCCGACCAGCAAGGAGCGGATGACATGAGTCTTCAGGGGCTTTTGAGAAAAGATCCTGATGAGCAGAAGATTTACGACGAGAGTGGCGGGTATTCCGTAGATTGCCGACAAGAACGCGATGAGCCCCACGAACGATCCTCCGCCTGCAGTCACCCTGATCACCAGAAGAGTCACCGCGACCTGAAGAAGCAGAGCGGAGCCGATACCCGCGAGATATTTCATTGACGCCTCCCTCCGGCATTATATCAGAGAAGCGGGAGGATCTGGCCGGGAAGCTAGAGCGGGACAAATCCGGCGATGCCTCTATTTCTTTCCCGGTTTTTCTCCTACGTTCAGTATGGAAGGAGAACCCTTACTGTATTCCTCAAGGTTTTTATTCACGAAGATCTTTGATGGAAACATCTCTGCGGGCAGGGATTTGATCTTTTTCGCTTCCTTCTTTTCGAGAAACTTGTATGAACCATCCCTGTTGACCACGACCCACTCGGAGCCCGACTTCATTAATCTCGGACAGAGCCAGCCGTTCAGCCTGCATCGCAGGATCTCGAACTCGGAGAAATAACCGTTGTCAGAGTCGGCTGCGGAAATTATCCCGAAAGGCCCTTCCTTCTTCAGACCTCTTATATCCCAGCCCGGAGTGGTCGCATCAATGACCGATTCCCCTGCTATCGAAAAGATCCCTCCGGTGCCTATGAACACCATATTGACGCACGAACCTACGAGCCAAAGGTCCTGTCCCTTTCCAATCTCCGCGTCGCGAGTCATTTCCGACCAGGCGTAAACTTGTCCGATCTCATCATTCTCGAGAACGGGGAAGTAAATGTGAGTTCCGGGACCCAGGAACTCGTCCACTCTCGTTCTCGCGGATCTCACAAGCGACAGGTTCGTCCTGAAGATCTTCGACGGCGCCGGCACATTTTTCAATATTTCGAATTTCCAATCGTTCGCCGGTCCGAAGGGGCCTGAAGGCCGGACAGCCATGCACGGAAAGAATGAGCCGGCAGGAACGAAGTAGACAAAGAACTCGTTGTCTCCCTGAACGTCTATCAACACATCGTGAGGCTCAGGAAAGGCGGGACAGTCAACACCGCCAGCGACGGCTTTTTTTGCCTCCCTTATCATGTATGAAGTGAAAAACATCGCCGCCGCCCTGTTCCTGATCTGGCCCCGGATCTCTTCCATCTGCGCTTTTCCGGGCGTATCTGACCGTTCTCCGGAAATTGGCGGAGGCGGTCCTCCGGGGAGGGACGGTGTTTTCGAGAGGGAGGCTATGACGGATTCTGCCGGTTCGCCTGCGCGGAACTCGGGCATTACTCCGGCGCGCAGGACCCATGTCCCCGCGGGAGATACTGCGACCAGGGGGGATAGCTCCGGATGCAGCATCACGAACAACATCACTTCGCTCTCAATGTAAGGCGAGGCGAGCTTCAGCACAGGTTTCCCGGGGGCGCTTGTCCCGCCTCCCCTTACCATCAGCGGGAACGACTGCTTCTCTGTAACCGACCGCCTTTCTTCAAGCACTTTTTCAAGATCCCTGTCAAAGTGAACGGCGTATGTGGGCCCTATCCTCGCATCGGAAAAATTCTCGTCCCCCGCAACCGCGTAGAACCAGAATGTTCCATCCTCCGCCTTGAAAGCGTAGGAGTTGAAAGGGGGTGCCAGAGCGAAACCCAGCGCCTTGTCGAAAAGGGACGCCCCTTTTCGGTTAAGATTTGCAAGCGACTCCGCGTTCTCGCCCAGCGTCTCTTTTTTCTTCAGGTCAAAAAGGTGCTGCTCTCCACGGCTTGACCTTGTCAGGGGCTGGTCCAGTGAGGCTGAAACGATCGGGTGACGATCTCCGGCGTAGTTCTCATAATAGAAAATGATTCTCCACCTGCCTTCATCCCTCCAAACCACATAACGGACATCCCTGACGTCCCCCGGAAGTTCTCCGGCATTAACCTGGAGTGCAGGCACAAGCATGTCTGTTCCCGCCCATCCCGCGGTATCCATTTCATACAAAAGCCTCGCCGCGGAGAGTGATCTTTCCATCCCCGAGACAGCTTCGGGGGAAAGTTTCTCGACAGGCGGGTGAGATGTTTCCGGCGCATTCACGGGTTTCTCCTCCGACCCTTCTTTACCGTCGTTCAATTTGGCGATATCCCTTATGATCACCGCGTCAAAAGGCTCCTGCCAGGTCTCCAGCATCGCCGGCGTCTCTTTCAGTTTCATGTTCGACATATCGTACAGCGGAAGCACGTTGGTCTCGACGATCATCGACCCTCTTTTCAGAAAACACCTGTAAGTCAGCGATCGGCCCGTCCTGTTATAGATCGCGAGCACACGCATCTGCCCCATCGTGCTCAGACTGAACTCAATTGCTCCATCCTTGCCGCTGACTCCGGGTTCGACTCCGGTGACCGCGAGGATCGTCCCCAAGTCCCGGATGTTCACAGTGACCGTTTGCCCCATGCCGAGGGTTATGCCGTCCGCGCCGGCCTGGGCGAGAACGCTCATCTGGACCGCCACGAGGACGATCAACAGCAGCTTCATAAAACAGACCAACGATTTGCGGGTTACAATTGAAAGATCGGTTGTTGCCAGACCTGCCGGACAGCTCATGTTTCCCCCCTTCAAGCGGACCCTGTTTCGGCGCGCGTTCGATGCTGCCGCAGCCGGTTGAGTTCGGGCGCCTGTATCTCTCCAGATCCCATTATACATCCTTATCGACGAATATCGATCCGGGCACCTGTTGCATCGCGGAGGCATTGGCCCTATATTGCTCTTGAGGGACGAATGGAAAGAAGGTCGGCGTTCGAGGCGAACATTCCGAGGAAGGACGACATGAGGGTCGAGGCGACCCTTTTCGTCTCCGAAAGCATCAGGCTGGAAGCTGATTCGCTGAGCCAACTCGTCGACGCGTGCAGGGTCCCTTCGGTCAGGAAGGTCGTGGCGACACCCGACATCCACGTCGGTTACGGCGTCCCGATAGGGTGCGTCCTCGCCACATCGGAAGTGATCATCCCCGCCGCTGTCGGCTACGACATCAACTGCGGCATGAGGGTGCTGAGAACGAACCTGACTGCCCGCGATGTGGACGCTTCGATGCTCGCGAGGTCGATAAGAAGGGACATCCCGCTCGGCGAGGGGAAGGAGAACATCCGCCTGAGCAGGGAGGAGTTCGACCTCGTCCTTGAAGCCGGGGTTCCGGCGCTCTACGAAATCTCCCGGAAGGACCACCCGGCGTGGGATTTCATGGACCCTCACGAGAAGAGCGAACTCAGGAACCTTATCGAGGACGGAGGCTCCATGGAGGGCGACCCCGCTGCCGTCTCGCCGAGGGCGAAAGATCGGGGGCGGAACCAGCTTGGCACTCTGGGCGGAGGCAACCACTTCATAGAACTGCAGGAGGTGGTCTCGGTCGGGGACGAAGCGACGGCTGCGGCGTGGGGCATAAGCGAAGGCCAGCTTCTCGTGATGATCCACTCGGGAAGCCGCGGCTTCGGCCACCAGATCGGCGAGGATTACATGTCATTCGCGAGGTCAAGAAGCTACGGCGAGCCCCACCCTTCCAGCCAGCTCTGCTACATCCCGCTCGACAGGAAAGAGGGACGGGACTACGTCGGCGCGATGCGCGCGGGGGCGAATCTCGCTTTCGCCAACAGGCACGCGATGGCCGCTCTGGTGAAAAAGAACTTCTTCCATCATTGCAGGGACGCGAATTTAGAGCTCCTTTACGACGTCCCGCACAACATCGCGAAACCGGAGACTCACTTCGGTCAGGAGCTGTGGGTACACAGGAAGGGGGCGACGCGGGCCTTCGCCCCGTCGAGGATGTCCGCAGGATGTTACAGGGAGACGGGACAGCCCGTGCTGATTCCCGGTTCGATGGGATCGTTCTCCTACCTTCTCGCCGGGATAGAGGAGAACGACCGCGCGCTCTGCTCCACGAACCACGGGGCGGGCCGAAGGATGAGCAGGACCCAGGCGGCCGGGAAGGTGCGCCACCGCGACGGGAAGGTCCTTAGAGAGGGCGCGATAACCGACGAGGAGTTCAACCGCTCGATGGAGGGTATCACCCTCATCTGCGAAAACAGGCACACCATCAAGGAGGAAGCCCCCCAGGCCTACAAGGACATAGACGAGGTGATCAGGGTCGTCGAGGGCGCGAAGCTCGCAAAGGTCGTCGCAAAGATGAGGCCGCTGGCCGTGCTGAAGGGATAGCGGGGCGCCATCACGAGAGATTTTGAAGCAATTTTTATGAAGTGATCTTTAAGTATTGCAGCAGGTTAAGGCCTGCCGCCTTTTTCGACAGACGTTAGATAATCAGCAACTTCTCGGAGCTCGGCATGATCTTGGGGTGTTAATCCGTCATTGTCTTTAATTGAAATTCTGCACCTTTTCTTACCAGAATTTTTACCGTATTCAATCGTGGAATGTCTCCTCTTGCAGCATAATGCAATGGGGTCAACCCTTCTTTGTCTTGTTCGTTTATATTCGCTCCTTTTGAAATGAGGTAGCTGCAAGTGCTCGCCCGGCCTCCGCCGGCGGCGCTATGAAGAGGCGTTGCCCCATCTGGATCTTTAGCATTAACATCTGCACCAGATTTCAATAGCCTTCTGCATATTCCTTTTAACCCCGCTCCTGCAGCAAGATGGAGATTTGTAGTATTTCCCGAATTGCAATATAAATCTGCTCCAGAAGAAATAAGAAAATAACAAAGGTTTTTTTCCGCATGGCACATGGCAGTTTGTAGTGGAGTATATCCCTGCTTGTCTTTAATATGGATACTTGCTCCCCTCTTTATTAAAAATTTGGCTGTATCTTCAGCCCATCTGCTTATGGCCCAAAACAGAGGGGTCTCGCCGCTGCTGTCTTTTGCATCAATATCGGCGCCCTTGGAAAGTAAAAGGGCGCATATACCGGTCAATCCGCCAGCTGCGGCTTTGTGCAATATGGCAACATTTCCTTCTTTAACATATTCAAAATCTGCTCCATAATCAAGCAATAATTCCACGCATTCCTTGCAGCCAGAAGAGCAAGCTACCCCAAGGACTGTATCCCCGAAACCATTTACTGCATTGACGTCTGCTCCTTTGCTCAACAACAGTTTCATCGTGTGGGGTCTTCCCAAGAGAGCAGTGTCATGCAACGGCATTACCCCTAAGAATCTATCAAGGGCATTGACGTTCGCTCCATGGTCAATCAACACCTTTGCAACTTCATAGTTTCCCATCACCGCTGCACAGTGCAAAGGAGTTTTTCCTTGTGTGTCGTCTTCATCCGCAAATAGTCCTTTCATTATCAAATATTCGGCGATTTCACCAGTGCCTCCTCGAGCCGCAGCGTGCAATGTGTTTTCATTTATTTTATCTTTTGCATGAATATTTGCACCGTTGGAAACAAGGTACTTGACCGCCTCAAATTCACCTGACATCGCAGCCCACAACAAAGGTGTGCGCTCAAAAGAATCTTTTGTTTCTATATCGGCCCCTTGCTCTACGAGCTTTTTCAGTGTTTTGATGTCCCCCTTTGCTGCGGCTATGATTATTACAGGATCTGTCTTTTTTGGCATAAGTTTCTTGGCATATGCATCACAGGCATTGAAAGCCACTATTAGCGAGACGATTAGGGAGATCAAAGAAAATCTCTGCACTTTCCTCCTCCTAATAACAGAATATAAGGTTTTAGGGGAACTATGTCAAAGAAATGAGACTCCTGTGAGTTAGTTTCCCAGACCAGGCAGGCGGGGGCCGGGGGCAAGATAACAAAAGTTCATTCGGATTGCTTGCCCCTGGCCCCCGCCTGCCTGCCTTTTTCCCTTCCCAAACGTTGCATTTATCTCCTTCGGGCACTACAATATAGGTGGAGGTTAAAAATGCAGTTAATGTTCACCGCGGTTTACAAGAAGGTAGAAGAAGGTTATGTCGGCTTCGTGGAAGAGCTTCCGGGAGCCAACACCCAGGGAGAAACCCTGGAGGAGACCAGAACCAATCTCGAAGAAGCGGTCAGGCTCGTGCTTGAAGCCAACCGCGAACTATCTGAAATTCAGCTTGCCGGAGAAGAAGTGATCCGGGAACAGCTAAGCCTCTCCGCTTGAAAAGAATAGACCTGATAAGACATCTTGAAGAACACGGCTGCCAATTCCTGAGGGAAGGCTCTGATCATACTATCTATGTCAACAGGATAAAAGGAAAGGTGTCCACAATTCCCCGACACCGGGAGATCAACAACTGGCTTGTCGAGAAGATCTGCAAGGACCTGGAAATAATCAAACCTGAAAGCAAATAAGCCTTTTCTCACCTCGTAAAATAATATTTCTCCGACTGCGTCACGTCGTCAACGTTCTGGACGGTGACTTCGACCGTCTCGCCCTTGGGGACCATCGCCTTGAGGAGCGCGCCCTTCTTCGCCACCAGCTTCGCCGAGGACCTGAACTTTGTCTCCGGCACGGGAATGTTGTTGATCTTTACCACCGCGTCGGCGGCGAAATCGGTCCCCGTGACAACGAGCCTGAAGGGATCTGACATCTTCTTCACTCCGGTGATCCGGGGGGCGGGAAAACATCCCTTCGTCTCGAATGTGCCTGTCTTTCCGACCAGGGTATTGCCAGCGACGTCGGTGACGGTTATCTGGTAGCTGTATCCGGAACACGCCTGCATGCCTGAGATCTCCACCTTGTGGGAGGAAGAGACAAGATCGTCCTCGACCGTCATGTCTAGCGAGTCCCCCATGCCGTACCTGACCACCGCCGTGACATCCTCGTCCGCCGTGAAATTAAACCTTACGGATGTCGCCGAAAGCCATACCATCGAGGAGGATGTCAGCGTAGGCGCCGCGCAGTCGGCCAGGGATTCCGCCGCCACGCCGCCGTAGGAAGCCCGGACCGCATCGCCGTCGCTTACGGAAAGCCTGCCGTTCGGAGACGGCGCCGCGTCTTCGGTCATTATCGATCCGTAGAAATAACCGGACGAGGCCGGATCTTCCAGGACCTCCACCGTCTCGGGTGTGTTTTCGGTGTCGCTCGATACGAGAGCCTCGAGTTCTCCCGCGCCCTTTTTCTTGCCGTCGTAGACCCTCACAGTAACTGCGTCCGAGCAGCCGTAGCTCGCCCGGTCGAAAGAGACGCTCGGAAGCGAGCCTTCGCAATGCGACGGCAGAAAAACACCGGTTATCTTGATGTCGTCGATAAAGAAACCTTCGTATTCGGAAGCCGGGTCGGAACTGAAGCGCCATCTGACCGCCACCTTTTTTCCCTTGTAGGCGGACAGGTCGTGCGTGTAGAGGATCCACGCGGTCAGCCCGTCGTTGACCTTCGGCCCGGAAAATGCTCCGCGAGTGGAGACGATCCCGCACCTGTTGACTGGGGGCGTCCCCGTGTAGGCGAAGCTTCCGGGATAACCTTCCGACGGCGTCAGGGGGACCCAATCGGCCCCTTCCTCGGAGATTTCGACGACCACTCCGTCCCAGCCGTTCTCGAGGTTGTAGCTTACCGAATAGCTCAGCTCCGGAGTGTCGCCCCTGAGTTCCAGGAGAGGCGTCGCCAGCGACGAGCACGAGTTGGAACGGTAGGGAAGCCCCTTGTCCGCTATGCTGTAAGAATATTTTCCGTAAGGGGTGTGGTTGCGCGCGTCGTTCACGTTCCACGGCGACTCAAGCGACATGAGCGCGAGAGCGTCGCCCCCGTCGTCGGTCCAGTCTCCCGTCGAGACGGGCTCGCCGAAAGGCGTGGCGTTTATCCTGACGATGTTGGCGTCCTCGTTGCCGGCGGAATCCTCCGCCCTGACGATGTAGTAGTAGGTGTTGCTGGAGGGGATCGTCGAATCCCTGAAAGAAAGGGCTCCTAAGCCTGAAGCGATCTTGTTCCCTTGCGAGGGAACGAAATCCGGCGAGTCGTCCCTGTAAACGTTGTAGCTGATCCCGGGATAAAGCGGGCATCTCGGCTCCGCGGCTCCCCAGCCGAGAACAATGTCGCAGCCGGGAGTATCGTCGTCGTTCGCAGCGCTGAGCACTCCCGCGAAACGAGGTCTCAGTGAGCAGTCTCCGCTGCCTGTCGCGGTGACCTTCTCAGAAGCCGGCCCTTCAAAATTGCCGGTCGCGGCCCTCACGAAGTAGGTGTAAAGATAGCCTCCGTGGGCCCTCATGTCCGTGAATGTCGTGGTCGCAGATCCGCCGATGAACGTCACGGGAGAACCGGGGGCCGTTCCGGTGATCCTGTATACCGAATAGGAATCTGCTCCGCCGACAGCGTTCCACGAAAGGCTTATCCCTCCCTCCCCTTCGTCAGCCGCTTCGAGTCCGGAGGGAGCGGCTTCGGGCGAAGGAGAGGAAGTCTTGATCATAACGAGCGCGAAGCCCTGCCTCTCGGAATCGTCCTGCCTGGGGGTACCGTTCACGTCGGAGGCTTTGACCTTCACCTGCCATGTGCCCTGCGCCGCATCCGAAAGATAGATCCCCTCGACATTGTTCTTGTTGTCGCCCTGCCCTCCCGACACGGAAGTCCCCTGGACGAAGTTGTTGCCTCTGAAGATCTCTCCCGAAGGTGACGCCGCTTCAAGATCGAGGTCGTTCACAAGCGCCTTCGACGACATCGGAGTCCCTTCCGGATCGAGCCACACAAGGACGATCTTGAGCGGGCCCGCATGATTGAGGGCCACTTCGAAAACCATCTCTTCCCCGTCGGTCAGCCCCGCCTCGTTCCTCACGTCGTAAGCTGCAGGCCTGAGGGTGTCCCTGTCGTCGTTCCTGAAAAAGGCGAACCGGTCGAGGTTGACCCTCCCCCAGCCCTCCATCACGTTGGGAATGTCCGCGCCTCCGACATCCATCGCCCCCGCTATCAGGGCCGCCTTAATGAGGCTCGAGCTCGGAGAGAAGGAATCGGCCTGGTCCGCCTCTCCGCGAGGATAAAATCCTTCTGTGAAATAGTTCCTCAAAAGGACGGCTCCACCCGCCGCGGTCGGCGTGGCCATGGAAGTTCCGCTGAGCCATTTGAACCCGCAGTTGCGGTCCAAAGAACTTATCGTACCGGACGCGGAGACTATGCTTTCGCCGGGAGCCATGATGTCCGGCTTGACCCTTCCGTCGGCGGTCGGCCCTCTCGATGAAAAATCAGAGACCGCATCAGAGCCGATCGAACCCGAGACGACGCTCCCCACTGCGACGCAGTTCTTCGCGGACGCCGGAGAATCGATCGTTCCGGTGAAAGGCCCGCTGTTGCCCGCGGCAAAGAAGAGGGAGAAATCCTCGTTGTCGTAGAGGAACCGGTCCACCTCTGAAGCCTCCGTGGTGTATTGCCCTCCGGAAGAAGACCCCCAGGAGTTCGAGTGTACCCTCACGCCGGCGTTGTAAGCCTGCCCGAAGATATCACCGTAGTCGTTCGCGAGGCCGGTGAGACAGCCGCTGGTGTCGTCGCCGGCGTCCTGGAAATAGAGTTTCGCCATCGGAGCCATCCCGTCTCCCGTGTCGTGGCCCGCCGAGCTTTGAGAGGCGATGTTCATGAAGTTGTCGCCCACGACGCTCCCTGAAGTGTGCGTACCGTGGAACTGGACCGGCCCTCCGCAGGTGGCGTTGTTGTCGTAGGCCGAGGCTCCGGGAAGCACCGCGTAGCCTATCACTTTTTTCGACAGGTCGAGCGGCCCGGCCGCGGGGAGAGACGGGTATGAAGCTTCCGCGTACCCGTTCTCGCCGTAGGAAAAGTAGCACATGTCATTGTCGAGGCCGCTGTCTGAAACTCCCGCGATCTCGCCCTGCCCGAGCAGGCCGTGATTGAAGAGCGTCGCGGAAAGCGCGTAGTTCCGCTTGTTCGCCGTGTCGTAGCTCTGGATGACCCAGATGGAGTCGTCGTTGAGGACCCCCGGCAGGAAGAACGGCGAAACGAGTACCACCTCGTCGCGCGAGGCAAGTTTCCTGGAAAATTCGGCGAGGCTCTCACTTTGGACCAGCCATCTGAGCCTGATCCCCTCCTCTTCGTGTCCCAGCATTCCAAGGAAGAACTGGGACCTCGTCTCTTCGACCAGGGAGGCCGGGCTTTCCCCTCTCGCGAGCAGCGCCTCGATGACGACCGGTTCTCTCCAGGTTCCGGAGAGCAGCGCCGGATCTATCTTGTCTTGGGGTTCATATTTTAGAACGCTTCTGAATCCTTCGAGACTCATGAGCCGCGCTAGACCCCTGCTTGAAGCCTTGACGAGGAAACCATTGTCGGGGATTTTTTCCAGGAAGGACAGCTCCCCGTCCTCGACGGACCTGATCTTCTTCAAGCCAACTTCCCGCGTGAAGCTCGCGAGGAATAAACGGTTCCCCTGATAATTCTCTTGGATCTTCACCCCGGTTTCGGAGAGGGGATCCACCGCCCTCCATTTCAGGAAGATGAGACCGCTTCCCCTCCCGGCATCCTGTCGTTCAATAACAACTCCCGACGGATACTTGTCCGCCGCCTCTCCGTAAGGCGATGAGGCGCGGGCCGATGAAGCTGATTGAAGAAGAAGAGCGCAGATCAGCGAAACCTTGGCCGCCCACGCTGCGAGGAATGATGTCTTATTTGTTTTCAATGCGGCCTCCCGTCGCGATCCGGTCGATCACTTCCCTCGCGGTCCCCGACGCTCCGGAGAAGACCGCGATCCCCTTACCGGCAAGGATTTCGCGGGGTTCCTCTTCGATCGAAACCGCCGCTACGCGATCCGCTCCTATCCTGATGAGCAGCTCCGCTGCGCCTTTCCCGCTTTCGTAAGGAAGTGCCGCGATCTTCGAGATGTCGAGGATCTTGACGATCCGGCTTTCCGTGTCGGCGACGAAGATAAAGGGGACTTTGCCGAAGACCCCGCTCACTTTCGAATCGATGTTCTTGTCCGAAGACGCTACAGCTATTATCATTTCATTCCACCGTCACGCTTTTCGCGAGGTTCCTGGGCTGGTCGACATCGCAGCCCCTCAGCACCGCTATGTGGTACGCCAGGAGCTGGAGAGGGATTATCGTCAGTATAGCCTGCAGGAGCGGCAGGGTCGCAGGAACTTCCATTATCCAGTCGGAAGTCCTCTCTAGCCTCTCGTCTTTCGCCTGGGTTATCGAGATCACCTTCCCATCCCTCGCCTTGACTTCCTCGAGATTGGACACCACCTTGTCGTAGACGTGGTCCTTCATCGCGAGCGCCACGACCGGCAGGTTCCCGTCGATCAGAGCTATGGGGCCGTGCTTCATCTCGCCCGCGGGATAGCCTTCGGCGTGGATGTAGGATATTTCCTTGAGTTTGAGCGCGCCTTCGAGAGCTATCGGGTAATGGACGCCCCTGCCCAGATAAAGGAAGTTGTTATATTTCGAATAGTTCTTCGCGATCTTCTCGACCTGCTTCTCGAGGCGTAACGCTTTTTCCGCAAGCTTGGGGAGCTGCTGAAGGGCTGAAAGGAATTCTTTTCTTTCTTCCTGCGGGAGAGTCCCTTTCAGTTCCCCCAGGTGGCACGCGAGAAGGGCTATCGCGGTGAGCTGTGTGGTGAAAGCCTTGGTCGAGGCGACGCCTATCTCGGGACCCGCGTGGGTGTAAACTGTCCCGTCGGCCTCCCTTGTAAGCATCGATCCGACGGCGTTGCAGATCGCGAGGGTCTTCGCGCCCCTGATCCTGGCTTCTCTCTGCGCCGCGAGCGTGTCCGCCGTTTCGCCCGACTGGCTTACGAAGACGAAAATGTCCCTCGGATCGATGACCGGCTCCCTGTACCTGAACTCTGACGCGTAATCGACGGAACAGGGGATCCTGGCGAGGTTCTCGACCAGGAACTTGCCGCAGAGCGAGGCGTGGAGGGATGTCCCGCAAGCCACGAAATTAAGGCTCCCTGTCTCCTTGAGTTCCCGGGAGAGCGGCGCGAGTTCCTCGAGGTGGACGCTCCCCGTCTCTATGGAGATCCTTCCCACAAGAGTGTCCCTGAGGGCTCTCGGCTGTTCGAATATCTCCTTCTGCATGAAATGCTTGTAGCCGGCCTTCTCGGCCTGGATCGGATCCCAGGCTATCCTCTGCGGAAGACGGGTTCTCGGTTCTCCCGCGAAATCGGTTATCCCGATCTCTTCCGCCTTTATGACCGCGATCTCGCCGTCCTCAAGATAGATTATGTTCCTGGTGTGCTGAAGGATCGCCGGGATGTCGCTGGCGACGAAGTTCTCCTTGTCCCCGACGCCTATCACTATCGGCGGCCCCATCCTCGCCACCACTATCTTCCCTCTGTCGCGCAGAGAGGCCACCGCGAGGGCGAAAATCCCCTTTAGCTTGCCGCACACGCTCCTCATAGCCGAAGGAAGATCGCTTCCCTCGTCCTCGAGAAGGTGGGCGACCACTTCGGTGTCGGTCTCGGTGCGGAACTTGTGCCCCTTTTTCTCGAGAGCGCTTTTCAGTTCGACATAGTTCTCGATGATCCCGTTGTGGACGACGACGATGTCGCCGCCGCAGTCAGTGTGAGGATGGGCGTTCTCCTCGGTGGGCCTTCCGTGGGTCGCCCACCTGGTGTGTCCGAGCCCGTAGTCGCCTTCGAGCTTCTTCAGGGCGAGCTTTTCCTCCAGGTTGACCATCTTGCCCGCCGCTCTTTCGGTGTTCAGGCCTTTACCGCCAATGAGCGCCACTCCCGCGCTGTCGTAACCCCTGTATTCAAGTTTTTTGAGCCCTTCCACGAGGATCGGCAGGGGCGATCGCGGCCCGATGTATCCGACTATTCCGCACATGGTGGACCTCCGGTGTCCGTCAACAATAAAAAGATGTACGCTCTTTCAATTCAGTCAAGGTCCATCGGGTCGCTCTTTTTCACGACCCGCTCGCGGGCCTGACGCTCGGGGCGGCCCCGGAAAAGAAGGTAGAGCCCTTCGTGCCTCAGCAGGTATCCTTTTCCGACCCTCCTGACCAGCGCGGCGTCTTCCATCCATCTCAGGTACGACGCGGCCGCTCCCGTCGTTATCCCCATTTCCTTCGCCAGAGCTCCCGCCGCGACCGGTTCCGCGCTTTTGGAGATCAGCGAACCCGCCTCGACGATGACCGACGTGCCGCGCGCCATGCACAGCCCTGTCTCCCATTCCCTGGACAGATGAAGCTCGAAAAGGTCGCTTCCCGGCCTCAGCTGCCTGTAGAGGGGCGGAAGCGAGCCGTCGTGTCTTGCTTCGTAGGATGTATGACGGACATTCTCTTTTTCGAGGTAGTCCCTGACGCTCCTGAAGGTTTTCGGGAACCTCGTCTCGATGATCACCGCCGAATCACGGAGAGGAACGGCGGACGCTCCGCCTCCCTCCCTCGTCCTCCTTCTTGACGAGAAAGCGAACTGGGGAGAAACGATCCGGCATACGGCGGGACGGGCAAACGCCGGAGCCGCTTCCAGCACATCCGATGGAGGGACCGCGGAACAGTCGATCGTGCGGTCGGCCTTAAGGGGGACCGGGTAACCGTAATCGATTCTCAGCAGAAAAACGCTTTTCCTGTCCCATTTGTCAAGCGCCCGGGATAACTCTTCCATAAGCTATGAATTAACCATACGAGAATAAATATGTCAAGTGACAGATAGTAAAGAATCTATCGGTTTTTCAGTTACTTCTTGTGCTCGTGGACCGCTTTAATCATCTCTTCTTTGAAACCGGTCGTGTGACACTTCTCCGTGCAGGACGCCTTGGCAGGCTTAGCGACAAGCCCGGCGGCCTTGGCGGCGTCGGGATCGGTCATGATATGGAGCCTCGCGTAATCGGAGCCCTTGCCGTGGCAGGACTCGCAATCGACCTTGGGGCTCACGGCGGCGTGGCGGGTTTTCAGCCATGAATCATACTGTATCTTATGACATATCCTCGCGCATTTTTCGGCGCCGATTGTCGCCTGCTCCGCGGAGATCGAAAGGACTACAAGACATAGCGCTGAAAAGAGAGGCAGCAACAAATTGACCTTCTTCATGGATTCCTCCTGCAGATCCTTAAAAGTGAAACCTTATTACCTTTTGCTCATTTTTTCAAGCTTTCACGAAGAAATCCACAACAACCGCGACTTATAAAAAGTTTTCCGGGCTTTATTTCCAAGAAACCTCTTGACTTATCGTTGAAGCTTTGAGAAAATACGCGTTCTGTCCGGGGTCGTAGCTCAGTTTGGTTAGAGCGTCGGCCTGTCACGCCGAAGGTCGCGGGTTCGAGCCCCGTCGACCCCGCCAGAATCCCACGAAGAAATCGAGAACACGCGACCCAAAAGGGTTAACGGGAAAAGAGGCTTTTCCCGTGGTAAGTGCTCCTTCGAAGGCGGGAAGGAGTCCATGGGGAAACCGGCAGGTTTTTCCATGAAGCCGAGCCTGCGAGGCGCGGGAGCGGGTCGGCGTCGACCCCGCCAGAATCCCGTTAATAGTTAGGAAGCCGGAAAGCTTGGAAGTCGGCAAGCGGGGAAGGTAGGGTTGTCTGAAGGGGCGGGCCTCTGAGCGCCGATTTAGGCAGAAGGTGGCAAGAGGATATGGCGCATCGGCCAGATGCGATGAAGGCAGAAGACATATTGTAGCCGCGGGTTTTACGCCCGCGGGCGCGCCCGTAAAGGGCGTGGCTGCCACAATGTTTCATCTTCACTTTTCAATTTTCAATGAATTTCACTGTTGACCGGGGCCACACGGCCCCAGGGAAGCTTTTCGGGGCGCGGGGCAGGTAACACACGCTTTTCGCAGGTCGCGTGTCCATTGCCATCTGCCTATGAACAAAAGACAGTTCCGGTCACAGCCCCGTTTCCCGCCACTTGACCAAAAATGATTTTAATGGTAACAAGTAACCAGGGAGGAACCCAGAGTGATCGTAGAATGCCCGAAATGCAGCAAGAAATACAAGATCAACGAGGAAAAGTATTTCCAGGGAAAAGACAACATTTCTCTGAAGTGCCCGGGCTGCGGGGAAGTTATAAAGGTGTTCAAGGACCCCAACCCCGAAGATCCCTCTTCTCCCCCCACTCAGCGTTTCAAGGTGCCTGAAGATGTCCTCAAGGCGAAAAAGCATGACGACATCCCTGACGCCCATCTTCTGAGGATGCCTGACAGCGTCAGGATCTCGCTCGCGGTGCTGAGCGGCCCCGACGCGGGCGCGGTCTTTTACGTGACCGAAACAGTGACCGTCATCGGAAGGGCGGAATGCGACGTCGTTCTCAACGACGCAGAAGTCTCGAGGAACCACGCGAGGATCGAGGTGCGGGACAACACGGTCACCCTGAGAGACCTGAAGAGCACCAACGGGACCTACATCAACGAACAGCACATCCAGGCGTCCACGCTCGAGAACAGGACCGAGTTCCGGGTTGGCGGCACCCTCATGATGTTCCTAACGACAAAAGACGAATTCTAGGATGTCACGGAAGGTCGTCGTCGCCCTTTCGGGGGGCGTCGATTCTTCGGTGGCGGCTCTTGTCCTGAAGGAGCGCGGTTACTCCGTTCTGGGGGCGACCCTGCTTCTGCAGGACGAATGCGGTCACTCAGGCGCGAAGTCCTGCTGCGCGTACGAGGACATACTGAGCGCCAGGGAAGCGGCGGACAAGCTGGGTATTCATCATTTCGTTCTGGATCAGAGAAGCCTGTTCGATGAAACCGTAAAACAGCCGTTCCTAGAAGGGATCCGCTCGGGCTCCACTCCGAATCCATGCGTCGTCTGCAATTCGAAGATCAAGTTCGGCTTCCTCCTGGGATGGGCCCGAAGCCAGGGGGCGGAACTTTTGGCCACGGGCCATTATGCAAGGCTCGAGACGCTCGACGGAAAGGCCCGCCTGCTGAGAGGCCTTGACAAAATGAAGGACCAATCTTATTTCCTTTTCGATGTGGGCGAAGAGATCCTTCAGAACGTCCTTTTCCCTCTGGGCTCCATGACCAAGACCGAGGTCAGGAAAAAAGCCTCTGAAGCCGGGCTGCCGAATTTCGAAAAACCGGAAAGCCAGGACATATGCTTCGGTTCGGGGGTCGGCCTCTCGGCGTTCCTCTCGGAAAACGGCTTCACGGAAGAGGAAGGGCCGATCGTTCTCCGAAACGGGAAGAGGATAGGAACCCACTCCGGCCTGTGGAATTATACTGTCGGACAGAGAAAGGGGATAGCGGTTCCGTTTTCCGAGCCGCTGTACGTCACCAGGAAAGACCTCCGCTCGAACGCCCTCGTGGTGGGAACAAAAGAGGAAGCGTCCCGAAGGCGCTTCAGGATCGGGAACTGGCGCTGGAGGGGTGGTGAAAGCGCCGGGGAACTGGACATGCAGGTGCGCTACCGCCAGGTTCCGCGCCGCGCGAGGATCCTCGAGGCGGAAGGGATTGCGACGGCCGAATGGCTCGCGGAAACGGAAGTGGCCGCCCCGGGGCAGGCCGCGGTGGGGTACCTGGAAGACCGTGTGGTCGGCGGAGGATGGATAGAGGATGATCAGGACGATAGGTGACCTCACGCTGCTTCTGTACGTCGCCGCGATGGCTTTCGCGTTCCTCGACGGCGGTTTCAGGAGGAAAGCCCTGCACCTGCTCTGCCTGGCTTCCGCTTCGGCCGCGTTCGTTCTTCACGCCGCCTCTTTGACCGCGAAATGGAAGGAGAGCGGGGTCATTCCATCCGTGAACGCTCCCCAGCTCATGGAACTGACCGTGTTCTTCCTGATGCTCACCTACTTCGTCTCGGGGATATTCGCGAGGCAGAGGGAGATGCTTTTTTTCCTTACCCCAATCTCGGTCCTCCTGATGATGACCGCAGGAATGCTTCCCCAGGACCTTCCGGAAACGAAGCCGTATTTCACGACTTTCTGGTTCCCGCTTCACATCTTTCTTATCGTGTCCGGGATGACGCTGGTGCTGTTCTCTTTCATCTACTCCGCGATATTCATCATGCAGGACCACTCACTCAGGAAAAGGAAACAGCCGAACGCGTTGCTCCTCCCCCCTATATCCGTTACCGAGAAACTGAGCAAGTTCTATCTTAAAACAGGCTTCTTTTTCTTCAGCGCGGGGATGCTCTCGTCCGCCGCCTACGGGATACTCCGCTCGGACGGCGGCGGGTACCGTCCCGGGCTGCTCGAAGCTGCGTCCTTCCTCTCCTGGATCGTGCTGGGCGCGGCCACTTTCGGATGGGTGAGATCCGGCATGAGGCCCCGCAAGAGGGCTTTTCTGGTGATCGTCGGCTCTTCCCTTTTCCTTTTCATTTTCATGGGCATGTTATGGCACTGAACCGCCTCGCCATGACAGGCATCAGCCACGGCGAAGCTCCCGTGGAGACCAGGGAAAAACTGGCTTTCGGGGACGATGAAAGACTGTCTTTCCTGCGGTGGCTCGGGAACAGGGGAGTTCCCGGGGCGGTCCTCCTTTCGACCTGCAACAGGGTCGAGTTATACGCCGAACTGCCTCCGGAAACGGACCCTCTCGCGCTGGCTGACCTCCTCCTCGAGAACAGGGAGCTTCCGCCCGATGGGCGGAACCTGTTCCGGACGATGACGGGAAGGGACATGGTGCGCCATCTTTTCAGGGTCGCCTCCGGGCTCGATTCGATGATCCTCGGGGAGCCTCAGGTCCTCGGACAGGTGAAGGAGGCTTACTTCGCCTCCCGGTCCGGGAGAACCATCACCACCCAGCTCAACCTGGTGTTCCAGAGGGCCATGTACGTGGCCAGGAAGGTCCGCACCGAAAGCGGGATAGGAAGGCACCCGGTGACGGTCTCCTACGCGGCCTTCAATCTCGCCAGGTCGGTATTCTCCGAGATCGGCGCCAAAAAAGTGCTTCTCCTCGGAGCGGGCGAAATGGCCAGGATAATAGCGTCGCACTTCTACGACGAAGGATCCAGGAACGTCGCGGTCGCGAACAGGACCAGCGCGAGGGCGGGGGATATCGCTTCGCGCTTTGACGCGAGGGTAGTCCCGTGGGAAAGTTTTCCCGATGAGCTTTGCCGCGCCGACCTGGTCATAGCTTCTACGGCGGCCGCGAAGCCGGTGATAACGAGGGAGATGCTTCTTTCCGCGATGAAGCGGAGAAAATGGGCGCCGCTGATGATAATCGATATCGCAGTCCCCAGGAACACCGAGGAGGGCGCGGGAGACATAGACGGAGTATATCTTTTCAACATCGACGACCTTCAGAGGAGTGCCGACCTGGGGCTCGAGGAGCGGAAGAGAAGAGCGGTAGTCGCGGAGCGGATGGTGGAAGAGGAGGTCGCACTCTACGGCCATTTCCTTGAACACGCGGAACTTCCCCGCCTTATTGAGAGAGTGGTCGAGAGAGCCGGCCGGATGGCCGAGGCGGAGACCGGCACGCTTCTTTCAAAACTTGGGATCTCCGGCAAAGAGGAAGAGGACCTTGTCCGGAGGTCTGTCATGAAAATCGTCCACCGCCTCATGCACGGCCCAATCACCCAGCTCAAGAAACTGGTCCTGGAAGAGGAGAGGGACGAAGCCGCCGAGGTCTTCGAAAGGTTCTTCCTCGACAGTGATACGGGCGGCCGACGCGGCGGCGGGACCGAAGGAGGCTGAAATAATGAACCTTCACGTGAGGATCGGCACCAGGGGAAGCGCCCTCGCGCTCAGGCAGGCGGAGATCGTATCTGACCTCCTGAGGAAACGAGACTGCATAACCGAGGTGGTCGTCATAAAAACCGCGGGGGACAGGATAACAAGCCTCCCTCTTCACGGGTTCGGAGGGAAAGGGCTTTTCGTGAAGGAGATACAGGAGGCGCTCCTGGACTGCAGGATAGACGTCGCCGTCCACTCGCTGAAAGATTATCCTGTCGAGAACCCTCCCGAACTCTTCCTTCCCTGTGTCCCGGAAAGAGAGGACCCCAGGGACGCCTTCGTCTTGTCGCCGGCAATGGGGGGAAGTTCAATTCCGGAAAAAGCGAGGATCGGTACTGGCAGCCTGCGCAGAAAATTCCAGCTCTTGCTTCTGGGCCCCGGATGGGAGATCGTCCCCCTGAGGGGCAACGTCGATTCCCGCCTGAGAAAGGTCGAGTCAGGTATCTTCGATTTTATAGTCCTGGCTTCGGCGGGTTTGAAAAGGCTCGGATACGAAGACCTTATCAGCGGCCATTTTTCTCTAGGCGAGGTGATACCTGCAGTGGGCCAGGGAGCGATCGCCGTCGAAACCAGAAAGGACAGCCGCGACCTTAACGATCTGCTCGCGAAGCTGGACGACAAAAAGGCGCGGATGGAAACGGAGACGGAAAGGAAGTTCCTCCGGGACCTGCAGGGGTCCTGCACAACGCCCGTGGGGATCCACGCCGAGATCTCGGGCGGGCGGATGCGCGTTTCGGCGTTCCTTTCGTCGCTCTCGGGAGCGAAGCGGATCAGGGATGAAGTTGAAGGAAACGCTTCTGACCATCTCGATCTCGCCGGAGAGCTTTTCGAACGCTTTCTGACCCTGGGGGCAAGAGAGCTCCTTTGCGAAGTATGAGCGGCAAAACTGGATCGGTCCGGAAGATCCTGTTGACGAGAGCGCCTGAGGACAATTCCGCTCTCAGGATTGAGCTCGAAAAACTCGGGTTTCGCGTCATCGAGATACCCGCATTGGAAACGGTCGCCTTGAAGCCTTCGAACGACGGCGAGATCGCGGCCAAGTGGAATTCTTTCGGCTGGATGGTTTTCTCAAGCAGAAGGGCCGTCAGGCACCTTCTCGGATGGATGAAAGAAAAGAGCCTGGAGTTTCCCCTGAAAACCCGGTACGCCGCAGTCGGGAAGGGGACCGGGGAAGAGCTTTCCGCCGCAGGCGTAAAGACTGATGTAATGCCGCCCGTCGAGGATGGTGAGCACCTCGGGACTTGCCTTCTCGGGGCTTTTCCGCCCTCGACAGCATTTTTCCCTTCTTCAAGGGGAGGCCTCCGGACAGCTCAGGAGATATTGATCAAAGGTAACTGGGCGGTCTCGGAACTGGAGCTTTACGAAACAATACCGCGGAAGATCCGGGACGAGGAGCTCTCTCTCTTGAAGGAGGGAGCCGATCTCGCGTTCTTCGCTTCTCCGTCGGCTTTCAGCGCTTTCGCGGACTCTCCTTCAGCCTTTCGCGCCATCAGCCGGACAAAGGTCCTTCCTATCGGAGCGACCACTCTGGGGAGGGCGTCGGAACTGGGTTTAAACGCGATCTCTCCACCTGGCGACACGAGCCTTACGGCAATCCTGAAAACGATCCGGGAATATTTTAGGATGTCAGCGCCATAATGGCACATCGTCATGTCCTTTAAGGCACGGTAACGCTGGTTCATTTTTCACCCACAAGTACAACTCTATTATTTTCAACAGATAAGATTCTGGCATTGATGTTGCTTAATATAAAGCGGCCGCGGAAAAGCGGTCAACCCCAACCCCTCGCACCCTCCTTTTTCTCAAAGCCCGTCTCCCCCAGGCGGGCTTTACCTTTTAAAGCCGGGCTTTTTACCTGAAATTATTAACGGCGCGGACACTTTCTTTTCCTTCAATAGTTTCTTATAATATCGGCTTGGTGGAGAGATGGCCGAGCGGCCGAAGGCGCCTGACTCGAAATCAGGTTTACGGGCGACCGTAACGGGGGTTCAAATCCCTCTCTCTCCGCCAATATTTTTATCTTCATACGGGTAACTGCCGCCGGGGGGTCAATTGAAGGATAAAGCAAAACTGAATGTCGGCTCAATTGAAATCGCGTGGCTCGACGGCGGGAGCTTCCATGTGGACGGCGGGACGATGTTCGGGCCGGTCCCTAAAGTTGTGTGGGAGAGAAAGATCCCCCCGGCTTCGGACAACGACATCTTCCTCGTGGCCAGCCCGATCCTTGTCAGGACAGGACAGAACAACGTTGTCATAGACACGGGGATCGGCAACAAGCTCACGGAAAAACAGGCCAAGATCCACGGGATAAGGGACAAATGGGCTCTCCCTGAAAGCCTCAAGGAGATGGGACTTTCCCCGGAAGAGATAGACACGGTCATACTCACCCACTGCGATTACGACCACGCGGGAGGGGTCCTCGCTGAAAAGGACGGGGAAATAGTCCCCACTTTTCCCGACGCCAGGATCGTCATGCAGAGGTCGGAATGGGAGGATGTGAGCCATCCCAACAGGAGGTCCGCCCACACGTTCTGGGAGATAAACTTCCGGGGGCTCGCCGAATGCGGGAGGCTGGACCTTGTCGACGGGGAACGGGAGATCGTCCCCGGCATATCGGTCCGGCACACGGGCGGGCATAACCGCGGCCACCAGGTCGTAAGGATAGAAAGCAGGGGCGAAACCGCTTACCACCTCGGCGACCTGCTCCCCAGCCACGCTCATTTCAACCCGCTTTGGGTGATGTCCTACGACAACTACCCGATGGATGTCATCGATCAAAAAGAGAAGCTTGAAAAAGAAGCGATGGATGAGAACGCCTGGTTCCTCTTCTACCACGACCCGGTGACAAGAGCGTGCAAGTTCGGCGAAAAAGGGATCCTCAAGGAAAAATTCGAACGTTAGAAGATCGTTTTAATAACCCGAAAGGAGGGGCACTCAGATGGGAATGATCAGTGAGTTCAAGGAATTCGCGGTAAAGGGAAATGTGGTGGACATGGCGGTGGGGGTCATCATCGGCGGGGCTTTCGGGAAGATCGTCAGCTCTTTCGTGAGCGACGTCGTCATGCCTCCGATCGGCCTGCTCCTGGGCGGCGCTGATTTTTCCAAGCTGGCGGTCGTCCTGAAGGAAGACCCTGCGGGCAAGGCCGATGTTCTGCTGAAATACGGCGCTTTCATCAACTACTGCATCGACTTCTTCATAATCGCCTTCGTCATCTTCCTCGCGGTGAAGGCTATGAACAGGCTCAAGAAAGCCGAAGCCCCTGCAGCTCCGACGACAAAGGAATGCCCCAAGTGCTGCTCGTCGATACCCCTCAACGCCACGAAGTGCCCCAACTGCACAAGCGACATCGGCTAGAGCGGAAGATCGCAAGTCGTGAAGCAATCATAGGGCGCTCGACCGGGCGCCCTTCTTTATTCGGGCGAGCTGCAGTTCGCTCCTGCAGACAATCCTTCCTTCCCTGCTTGCCTCTTCCCGGCTTCCGCACTATTATGTCTTTAGTTCTTCAGCGCTTCCGCGTATCCTGACGGCGACCAAAACCATCCTCCCCGCCTTCTCTCCGTCTCTCCTATAAGAGGCGAATCCGTCGGGGGAACAGCAGGAGCATGTTCCGTCCATCGTTATCTTTTCCTTCGGGACGCCCATGCTTTCTATCATTTCGGCGTTGATCACGGGAAGATCGAGCCGCCTCTTTTCTTCATCTATCCCGGCGCTTCCGGGAAATTCTTTCGTGAAGGCTTCGATCCTATTGGCGGGAACTTCATAACAGCATTTCCTGATCGAAAGCCCTATCCATACGCGGTCGAACGATGAGGGATCGAACATCCTGCAAGCTTTCTCCGCGATCCTTCCGATCGTTCCCTTCCAGCCTGAGTGAAGCGCGACGAGCGTCTTCCCCCCGTCCGCAGAAATGAGTATCGGAACGCAGTCCGCAACTGCTATCGTTATCGCCTCCCCGATCCTGCCTGTATGAACGCCGTCGCATTCTCTCTCGCCGCAATTCCCGATTATCTCGCTCGAGTGGACCTGTTTCGGCTTGTGGACCACATCCGCGGGGCAGCCCATAATCTCCAGGAACTCCCGTATCTCTTCTGTTGAATGCCTTCCGTTCCTGTTCACGAGGAAAAATGCCGCGACGTTCAACGGGAAAAAACCTCTCAGGTCAATATATTTGAATACGCCCCTTTTTTCGAACGCCAAATCAGGCCTCCTCTCCGGATGGTTTTCCGTTTTCGTCCAGGCGGAGCCTGAGGTCGATGAATCTGTTGGGCTCCCAGCGGCAATCTGAAGAAAGCTCGATGAAATTCCCGCTCAGGGCTTTCCCTCTTCCACTGCTTCCTTCGAGGGTCAGGCATCTGAGGATCTTCCCCTCGTTCTTTTTGTAGAAGCCGAGCCTCTTTTCCGCAGCCAGCGCCATCAACTCCTTTTTCCTTTCATCGACGATCTCCTTCGCGAGAGGCTTGAACTGGAAGGCGACCGTTCCCGGCCTGGAACTGAAGGTGAAGACATGGAGGAACGCGAAAGGCATTTTTCCGATGAATTTAACGGTCTCCCTGAACTCTTTTTCACCCTCAGTCGGAAAGGCGTTGATGAAATCAGCCCCTATCGCGATGCCCGGGACTTCCTTTTCCAGTCTGCGGATGGTATCGCCGAGACCCGCGATGTCGGAGTCCCTGTTCATGTCGCGAAGGACCTTTGGGGAGCCGCTCTGGACCGCGACGTGAAGGTGTTCGGTTATCCGCCCCCTGTTCTCCGCCATAGTCGAGATCAGTTCGCCGCTTATCGAGCCTGCCTCGATGGAGCTGAGCCTCAGCCTGAAATCGCCGCTTTTCCCGAGCAGTCTCCTGATCAGGTCGGGCAACGATGTTTTCTCATCGAGCCCCTTTCCGAAATCCCCGATATGCGTGCCGGTGAGGACGATCTCCCTGTATCCCGCCTCCAGAAGCGAGTCGAACTCGTCCTCAACTTCCCTTGGCGGCCTAGACCTGGAACGGCCTCTTACGATCGGAACGATGCAGTAGCTGCACTGCCGGTCGCAACCCTCCTGGATCTTTAGGAGCGCCCTAGTCCTTCCGGTAAAGCCCGGGGTGACACGCGGCTCCCAGGGCAGAGCCAGGATCGCCATGAGCTCCCGCTCGTCGCGGACAAGGTGATCGATCTCCTTTATCCCCTCGAACAGCCTCCTGTTGCCCTTCACTCCGCAGCCGTAGAGGATGACCTTCGCGCCGGGGTTCTTCCGCTTCATCTTCCTCGCGGCCTTGCGCGCGTCGATGTCCGCGTTGCCCGTCACGGTGCAGGTGTTGATTATGACGATATCTTCGCAGCGGCCCTCGAGAAGTTTCCCGATCCTTGCCGAATCGTACTGGTTGAGCCGGCAGCCGAGCGTGACGATCTTCGCCATTTTTATTTTTCTTTGTTTATCTCGTCGATGAGTTCCGCCGCTTCGTCGTTGTGTGTGCCGAAACGCTCAGCCACGCGGGCTTCCTTGAGCGCCTCTTCCTTCTTTCCCTGCTTGAGGTAAAGGCGTGCGAGGAGCAGGTGCCCCTCGGCGTTCTCCACCTGGCGGAGGGACGAGATGAAGAGCTCCTTGGCCTCGGAGAGCCGCCCGGCCTCCATCTTAAGTTCTCCGAGCGTCTTCAGGCCGAGCGACGAGCGCGCGTAGCTTTGTTTCTTGAGGCTTTCCAGAATCCTCAGGGCCTCGCTGATCTCCCCTTCCTCGTTCAGCGTTAGGGCCAGGAGGCACCGGGCGTCCAAGTATGACGGCTCTATCTCGAGCGCTTTCCTGAAATAGACCTCGCGGAGTGTCGGGTCGAGGACTATCCTTCCCCTGATGTACGATTCGAAAGCCTCCGGGTCGACGGCGGGAAAGGGCTTGAACTTTCTCCCCGCTGATTCGAGGAAATTCTTGGAGAGCTCTTCGGCGATGCGCCTGAGGTCCTTGACGTAGCCCGAAGATCTCCAGGAACCTTTCGCGATCACATCCCTTTCGAGCGAAAAGACCTTCATTTCTATGGAGATGGTGCCGTCCGTGATCGAGTATATGCCGGTAAGAAGGTGGCTCGCGCCGAACTCCCGGGAAAGGCCGAGCTGGGCGGAAAGCGAAAATTTCGGCTGGGAGACGAGGTTCTTCTCCTTGAAGTAATTCTCCAGGTCGTCGATCGGCACGCACCTTACGCCGTTGTCCAGGAGCGACTCTTCGATGGCGGCCGAGACCCCCATCTCGAGCCAGAGCGTCGAGATGTCGTCGCCCTTCTGGGTGAAGGGAAAGACCAGCACCCTCTCTGCGAATAGCGGAAGGGAGGCAACCAGAAAGAGAACAACGAGAAGTTTTTTCATTCCATCTCCGTGCGGAAAAGAGATATTTTAACCCGTAAAGCTCCAGATAGGAAATCTAGCAACATGCGATATAGCGCCGTGCGCCGAATTTACTTCGCGCTAAGGCGCATTCCTATACGGGGGTGAATCAGCGAAATGAGCGGAGCGAATTAGCGTCTAAGGAGGGAGCGTAGCGCCCCCTTCTTCGGAAAGCCGAAGGCGTCTTTTAAAACCTCAGCGAAAGGCAGCTCAGGCCGCCGTCGAGCTTGCGGAACTCCGACATGTCCAGCTCTATGGTCGAATAGCCTGCCCCTTCTATGGTCTTTTTCGCTTTCGGATAGCCTTTGGGAACGAGGACCTTGTCGTTAACCCAGATGCAGTTGGCGGCGTAGCTCTCGTCGTAGTCTATCTTCAGCCTGTTGAACTTATGGAACTCGGCGCTTTCGAAGAAAAGCCCGCTCGCGACCAGGTTGTTCCGCTCGAGGTAGGAGACACCTGTTTTAAGATGGAGGATCTTCCCCATTTTCACCGTCGAGCCGGTCATGCCGTGTTTCTCCAAATACCCGATAACCTGCCTGGCCCCGTCCTTGTTGGTTCTTGCCGACAGCCCGATATAGTAGTGCGATCCCACCATCATTATGTCGCCGCCGTCAACCTTCCCCGGCTCCCTCACCTTTTCGATGTCCGAATAAAAATCGCCCAGGACTTTTAATATCCCTGCGGTCTCCCCTCTTCTCGAAAGCGCCCCGGGGTTTGTGACTATGGCGCACTTCGGGGTCAGAAGGGCCGTGTCCTCTATAAAAGTCGAATCAGGGTAGCGCTCGTCCGCGGGAAGCACGATAACCTCGAGGCCGCACTCCCTGAGCGCTTCGACGTAAGCCTCGTGCTGGATCAGCGCCAGCGCGTGGTCCGGCTTCCCCAGCCCCGCCGTCGTGATGCCCCCCACCATGCTTTTCCCGGGTTTCCTGACGATCGCTCTCTTGAACATACAGCCTCCCCCGATCAAACGAGATCAAAGAAGTCATTGTAGCCCGACCGGACGATAAGGGGAAGAGGAGGCGTCAGAGGCTGAAGGCTTAAGGCTGAAGAGAAAGAGAGATTGAAATATGATAGAATTTTAACGGGAGATGCTTATGGCAGTTGATTTATCTAGGATGGAAATGGTGGATGACAAGACCGCCGAGATCCTCAGGAAAAAAACGCCTCAAGAGCGGCTCAAGATAGCCTTCGACATGTGGCTCTCCGTCCGTTCGTCGCTTGAAAATTACCTCAAGGAAACACATCCCGACTGGGACGAAATAACCATCCGGAAGGAGATCCTCAGAAGGTTCGGCCATGGGACCCCATGAACTCCTTGAGAAGGTGGCGAAGGTTTTCGAGTCTCTGGGTATCGACTATGTAGTGACCGGGGCCATCGCATCCATCTTCTACGGCGAACCCAGGCTCACGAACGACATTGACATTGTAGCTTCCATAGAAAAAAAGGACATTCCCGGCTTGATCGAAGCATTTCCAGAGAACGAGTTTTATGTTGAAAGGGAGCAAGTGGAAGAAGCTGTCGAGAAATGCAGGCAATTCAACATAATCCACCCGGCATCCGCGCTCAAGATAGACATAATGATCAAAAAGGACACTCCCTTCGACGAAAGCCGTTTCAGCCGCGCCAGGATGATCTCTCCCGCGGGCTCTTACAAGGCCAGGTTCGCTTCACCGGAGGACGTCATCATCAAAAAGATGGATTTTTTCAAAAGAGGCGGCTCAGAGAAACACCTGCGGGACATCGCCGGCATGATCAGGGTGAGCGGCTCCGAGCTTGACCTTGACTACATCTCCCGCTGGGCCGACCGCCTGGGCCTTACCGAGATCTGGGAAGAGATAACGAAAAAGACCGGAAAGAAATAGGTGGCTGTCCCGATTTATTCCTTTTGTACCGAGTGAGTCGAACAATAATTAGGCTGATCAATAAAACCGCCTCGGCATTTTCATTTCTCACTTCTCACGCTTCCATTCTATACCTTCCAACAGAAAAAATCCCCCGCCCTTGGGCTTTCGCTACAGACATAGGCTGAAGGCTGATGGCTGAAGGCTGATGTTCAATAGGGAATGTTGTTTTGTCGTAGGGGCGAACGGCAAGCTCTGCTTGCCCCCACCAGTTTCAAACATCTTTCCTGAAAGTAAGCGGGTTTTGTCACCCTGGGCTTGATCCGGGGTCTCCCTTGTTTTCGTAGCCACGCCCTTCACGGGCGCGATTGTCTTAATAATCTTGTCATCGCGAAGATGACCTCAACGCGTAACCCCGACTGCGGCGATCTACCTTTTCCCACCTATTTCCTATTTCCCACTTCCTATTTGTGCCTGCTTCAGCCTGTAGCTCCAAATGACAGGGTGGAGGAGTATAATATAAGAGGAAAGGGAGAAAAGAATGGGTGCTTTGTATTTCGGGGATAATTTGAGTGTTTTGAGGGAGGGGATCAATGACAGAGCCTGACAATCTTTCCGCGCTTAGAGAGAAACCCTTCGCCGATGCCGTAGCGAAGTTCGAGGAGCTACTCGCCCAGAGCGGACGAGCCTTTTTAATGGGGGCTGGCTGCAGCAAGTGTGCTGGAGTACCCCTGACAATGGAACTCACCCAAGAAACCCTAAAAAGTGACGCACTTGACACAACTACCAAAACAATTCTTAAGGCAATAGAAAAGCTGTTCGATGGTGCAACCGACGCTAATATTGAGGATTATCTCAGCGAGCTGATTGACCTGCTTGCGATCGCGGACCGCAGAACCACGCGAGGCGCGAAAAAAAAGGACGTCTCAATCGATGGAGCATCTTATAGTGAAGTGCAATTGCGAGCAGCATCCGATCAAATAAAGCGGGGCATTGCTAAAATATTTGATAAGAAAGTGAATATTGAAACCCACCAAAGTTTTATTAGAGCTTTGCATCGTCCGCTGCGGCCAGGAAAACCAACATCTGGGCAGACAGTGGACTACCTTGTCTTGAACTATGACACCTTACTTGAGGACGCTCTAGCCTTGGAGCGTGTTTCATTCGCGGACGGAATTGATGGAGGAGTGACCGGTTGGTGGAGACCTGAAACATTTGATCGCGATGGGTTGGCCGCACGGGTTTTCAAACTGCACGGATCTATCAATTGGTGCGAGTTGCCGGACGATCCTTTACCTCGGCGGATTGGGGATAGTCTCCAAATCACGGTGGCCACCGAGCGACGAATTCTCATTTGGCCCGCCTCTACTAAATATCGCGAAACTCAGCTTGACCCATATGCACAACTGGCGGAGCGCGCACGACGCGTTCTCAGGCCAAGCAGCGGCTCCCAATGTGTGCTAGTCGTCTGCGGATATCGATTCGGCGATGCTCACATAAATCTTGAGCTTGATCGTGCGTTGCGAGAATCAAAAGGTGACCTCACGATGGTTGTCTTCACTTCTGATAACGAACCATCTGGTCAACTTGAAAAATGGCATAAAGATGCCACCGTGGCAAATCAGCTAATGATATTCGCCAACCGTGGGTTTTTTCATGGCACGCAATCAGCGGCTGCGACGACAGACCTCTTATGGTGGAAGTTTGAGAATATCACACGCCTACTTGGGGGTGAGAGATGAATGCCGAAAAACGCAAACCTGGCGAACCAATTGAAAACCTGGCCATAGGCAAGATTATCGAAGTAGACGGTTCCCGCATCATTGCTGAGCTTGATCCTCATCTAACAGAACTTTCGCGTGTTTATGCGGGGGAAACATATCCGATCGGTCAATTCGGTTCGATCATTCGAATCCACTTCGGTCGCCGACTAATCTACGCGCTCGTGGGCCGGCTAAGGATGAAAGCAGAATACGAAGCAGAGCAGGGACTAGTTTCCCATGCCTCTCCAGATGAGCGGATTGTCGAAGCTGATTTGTTTGGGGAGGGCGAGTGGACACTTGATGCGGCTGGCACTTCGGATTTAAAGTTCGAGCGCGGAGTGGCGACCTATCCCTTACCACAGCAGACTGTCTATTTAACGCCCAAGACGGAACTACGCTCCATCTACGGCCACACGAGAGACGCAACAATTCGTCTTGGTGAGCATGTTGGTTCAGGTGGAGCACCGTGTTACGCGGATGTGAACGAACTTCTCGGGAAACACACAGCTGTTCTCGGTTCAACCGGAGCAGGAAAGTCTTGCGCAGTAGCTGCGATAATTCACAGCGTTCTTGAAAGAGGCCAAGAGGCTGGATATTCAAAATGGAAACCACGAATTGTCATACTAGACCCACACAACGAATATGGTGCTGCATTTCCCGGACATTCACAGCTGTCGACTGATAATGGCACGTTGTCACTACCCTATTGGCTCTTAAGCTTCCAGGAAACCATCGCACTATTAATAGGGAAGACAGAATTCGTGGCAACTTCGCAGGCAAACATCGTGAAGAGCGCTCTGATGGATGCACGAAAGGAAGGCGCTGGGATTCTCAGCCTTGATGCTGCTGCCATTACCGTAGATTCCCCTGTACCCTACAAGCTTGCAACCCTTCGTGCTAAGATAGAGGCAGACAAGCCACCGCAGGCGAGCAAACAAGACTCCCACAACTCCATTCTTCAAAAGCTCGATGTGCTTGTGGCTGATGCTCGCCTCAACTTTCTTATGACAGAATGGACTGGAGTGGCGAACGACCCGTTTCCGGGCATTGTTGCGCAACTTGTGGGTGATGGACAACAGCCACGCGTGATTGATCTCTCTGGTGTTCCAAATGAGGTCGCGGGTGTATCGAGTGCTGTTGTCGCACGTACACTTTTCAACCTGAAGGTGTGGCAAACATCCGATGAGCGCGCAACCGATCCCATCCTTCTCGTGTGTGAGGAAGCGCATCGGTACGTGCCGAATAGTGGAGAGGCACAATACGAAGCGGCTCAAGAGGCGATACGACGTATTGCCAAAGAAGGGAGGAAGTACGGCGTTGGTTTGATCCTTGTCTCTCAACGCCCAAGTGAAGTTGAGACAACAGTTTTATCTCAATGCAATTCGTGGATTGTTTTGAGGATTACCAATGATTCTGACCGCGAACACGTAAAGGCAATACTGCCTGATTCAATGTCAGGGTTGACAAAAATGCTCTCTGGACTTCGAAAGCAAGAGGCAATCTTTGTAGGCCAAGCAGCGATGCTACCCTCGCGCATCCTAATCCGCGACTTATTGCCCGCGCAGCTCCCCAAGTCAAACGATATTGATTTCGACAAAGGATGGCAGAACGATGCAATGTCAGACTTGCAGTTGAAGGCCGTTGTGAATCGCTGGAGATATCAAAAGCGATGATTTTCACCGACCACCTCGAAGGAGAGAAAATTTATGCCGCGATTGACTGAACAGGAACAGCAAGAGATCATTCGTTTTATCGAGGCGGGCAGGCCGCTGCCGGATAAGTACCGCTTTCTGTTGTTTGAAGACAAGCGGGAGGTTGAACTGGTATGGAACGGCAAGACGAGCGAGGTCTGCAATATCGTCCTGCCCTTTCAGGTCATCGAGCAGGTGGACGAGCCGCGCGCCGAAAAGCCTGCCGACACGGCCATACAGCGGGGTCTCTTTGATGAACGGGGACGCCAGCTAAAGGGCTGGACAAACAAGCTGATCTGGGGCGACAACAAGCTCATCCTCTCCAGTCTGAAAAACGGCCCGCTGCGCGAGGAGATTGAAAAGCAGGGCGGCATCAAACTGATCTATATTGACCCGCCCTTCGATGTCGGCGCGGACTTCAGCATGGACATCGAAATAGGTGACGACACTTTCACCAAGAAACCCAACATCCTCGAAGAGATCGCCTACCGCGACACTTGGGGTAAAGGAGCTGATTCCTTTATAGCCATGATCTACGAACGGCTGGTACTGATGCGGGATTTGCTGGCCGAGGATGGAAGTATTTACGTGCATATGGGAATTCAGGTAAACCATTATGCGAGACTAATATTAGAGGAAGTATTTGGAAAATCAAACTTAGTATCCGAAATTATATGGGCGTACGGATCACCGTCTGGTGGTCGGGCTGCTGGAACAAAACTGGTGAAAATACATGAATACATTTTGCATTTTGCAAAATCATATACTGCGCGGAAAGAGAATAAAATCTATCTACCATACAAAGAATCCTATATTATCGACTGGTTCAAGTGGACAGACGAGGATAATAGGGTATACCGCAAACGAATTCGAGGCAAGGACAGTGATGGTAACCCCATTTATGAAAAACAATATCTAGATGAAAGTCCTGGTGAACCAGCGTCAACCGTTTGGAATGACATTAAGCAAATATATGCTGACCCCAGAGCATATAAAGCAAATCAGGGTGACCATAGCGAAATATGGGGCTACCCCACTCAAAAACCCGAGGCCCTTCTCGAACGCATCATCAAAGCCTCATCCAACGAAGGTGACATTGTGATGGATATTTTTTCCGGCTCGGGCACGACTGAGGCTGTAGCGGAGAAGCTGGGGCGCAAGTGGATCGGGGCCGATCTCGGCAAGTTCGCCATTCACACGACGCGCAAGCGGCTGATCGGCGTCCAGCGGCAATTGAAGGCTGAAGGCAAGGACTACCGTGCATTTGAAATCCTCAACCTGGGCAAGTACGAACGGCAGCATTATATCGGCGTCAACCCGAACCTGCGCGAGGAAGAACAGCGCAAGCAACTGGAAGAGAAAGAAGCGGCGTTTCTTGACCTGATCCTGCGGGCTTACTTGGCGGAGAAGACAACAGGCTTCGCCAGTTTTCACGGTAAGAAGGCCGGTCGGCTGGTGGCGGTGGGGCCGGTGAACATGCCGGTAACGCGCCTCTTCGTTGAAGAAATAATTCTGGAGTGCCGTAAAAAACATATCACCAAAGTGGATATCCTGGGCTTTGAGTTTGAGATGGGGCTGTTCCCCAACGTGCTGGATGAAGCCCGTGCCAAAGGCATTGACATCGCGCCCAAGTACATCCCTGCCGAAGTATTCGACAAACGGGCGGTTGAGAAAAATCAGGTGGTATTTCACGATGTGTCCTTCATTGAGGTCAAACCTCACGTCAAAGGCAACAGTGTGGCAATGGAACTGACGGACTTTTCGGTGTTTTATTCGCAGGACTCGATTGCCAACGCCGAAGCGGAGATCAAGAACAAGGGAAGCCGGATCGTTGTTGAAAAAGGGCAGATCGTCAAGGTGAGCAAGGACGCGCGCGGGATCACCAACCGTGAAGTGCTGACCAAGAACTGGACCGACTGGATTGATTACTGGTCGGTGGACTTCGACTTTGAGAGCAAGCGCGAAATCATCCGTGTGAAGAACGAGGAAACCGGTGAATGGGAAGAACGCTGGACGGGGGATTATATCTTCGAGAACGAGTGGCAGACTTTCCGAACCAAGAAGGATCGGTCGCTGGAATTGAAGAGCGTCTTTCACGAATGCTATCCGGGGCGGCGCAAGATCGCTGTCAAGGTGGTGGACATATTCGGCAATGACACGATGACGATTATTGATATAAGTGTGGGGAAGAACGGAGGGAAAAAATAATGGCATTGCATAAAGACTTTCCAGATTCCCCGCACGCCATTCTCGATCCGGGCATACGCTGGTTTCCCGCCGACGAGGCATTGCGGGAAGGCAGTATGGAGAAACTCATACCGCCGCTCGTGGCGGTTCTGCGCCGCAAGGTGAAGGAATTCAGGGACGGGGGGTATGTGGGCGCGGCGGACACAAGCAAAAGCCTGCTCAATTGGTGGTTCAAGACGCCGCATCTATTGCCGAAGGCAGACGGAGCCATTGCGGAGTTTGAATACTACTTCGCCCAGCGCGAGGCGCTGGAGACGATTGTTTATCTCTACGATGTGGTTGGGGTTAAGGACAAGCACGATATGATGCGTTTCGATTCAACCGGCCTTGTATCGGGGAGCATGTTCGACGAGTCCTGGCGGCGGTTTGTTGTGAAGATGGCGACGGGGACAGGCAAGACCAAGGTGCTGAGCCTGGTTTTGGCGTGGAGTTTTTATCACAAACTCTACGAGCCGGATTCAGAACTTTCACGCAACTTTCTTGTAATCACACCCAACATTATAGTGCTGGACAGGATTTACCGGGATTTTCAGGGTCTTCGTATCTTCTTCGATGATCCGGTGTTGCCGGATAACGGGTATGACGGGCGCAGCTGGCGGGACGATTTTCAACTGACACTGCATGTGCAGGATGAGGTTCGCATTACCCGGCCTACGGGCAATATCTTTCTGACAAACATTCACCGTGTTTATTCGGGCGACGACATTCCGCCTTCACCCGAGGATGAAGACATGCGGGACTATTTTCTGGGCAAGCGTCCTTCGGGAGCGACCACCGACTCCAAAGTGGATTTAGGGATGATCGTTCGGGATATTGACGAGTTGATGGTGCTGAATGACGAGGCGCACCACATTCACGACCCGCGCATGGCATGGTTCAAGTCCATTGAAGACATCCACAACCGGTTAAAACAAAAAGGGGCGGCTCTATCCATGCAAGTTGACACGACGGCCACGCCCAAGCACAACAACGGCGCTATCTTTGTGCAGACTGTGGCTGATTACCCGCTGGTTGAAGCCATCAGGCAGAACGTGGTCAAGCATCCCCTCCTGCCCGACGCGCCCAGCCGCGCGAAACTGCAGGAGCGTAAGAGCGCGAAGTATACCGAAAAATATACCGACTATATTCATCTCGGTGTGCTCGAATGGCGCAAGGCGTACGCCGAGCACGAAAAGATGGGCAAGAAGGCAATCCTATTTATAATGACCGATGACACGCGCAACTGCGACGATGTGGCCGAGTATCTGGAACGTCAATACCCGGATTTGAAGGACGCCGTGCTGGTCATACACACCAAGAACAACGGCGAGATTTCCGAATCAGCCTCGGGCAAGGACAAGGACGAACTGGAAAAACTGCGCAAACAGGCCAATGAGATTGACGAGATGGACAGCCCGTACAAGGCGATCATCTCGGTAATGATGCTCAAAGAGGGGTGGGATGTTCGCAATGTCACAACCATCGTGGGCCTCCGCGCCTATGTCGCCGAGAGCAACATCCTTCCCGAGCAAACGCTGGGCAGGGGTTTGCGCAGAATGTATCACGGTGATGTGGAAGAGCATGTCAGCGTGGTGGGCACCAATGCCTTTATGGAGTTTGTGGAATCCATCCAGCAGGAAGGTGTGTTGCTGGAGCGTAAGGCGATGGGTGAAGGAACGGGGCCGAAGACTCCGCTGGTGGTAGAAGTTGACAATGAGAACGAGAAGAAGGATATTGCCGCGCTGGACATTGAAATCCCGGTGCTGACGCCTCGCGTCTATCGGGAATATAAAAATCTTGGCGATCTGGATGTGGGCAAGCTGGGGCATCAGCGATTGTTGTATTTGCAGTTCAGCGAAGAGCAGCAGCGGGAGATAGTTTTCAAGGACATCACTACCGGCGAGATTACGCATACGACGATTCTCGACACAGCCGGCGTTGCCGACTATCGAAGCGTGATCGGCTACTTTGCCCAAAGCATCATGAAGGATCTGCGCCTGGTGAGCGGCTATGATGTGTTGTACGGCAAAATCAAGGCGTTTGTACAAGAGGAATTGTTTGACCGCACGGTGGAACTGGAAAACCCAAACACATTGCGCAACCTTTCAGAACTGGCTGCAACCAAGGCTTTGATTGAAACATTCAAAAAGGCCATCAACGCGCTGACCGTCCGGGAGAAAGGCGACGCCGAAATAAGGGATACGATCAAGCTGCGCCAGACCCGGCCTTTTGTTGCAAAAGAGCAAAGTTATATTGTTCCCAAGAAAAGCGTCTTTAACCGTATCATCGGCGACAGCCAATTGGAACTTCGCTTTGCCTCATTCCTGGAGGAGTGCAGCGACGTGGTTTCATACGCGAAGAACTATCTGGCCGTGCATTTTAAGCTGGACTATGTGAACGCCGATGGCGACATTTCCAATTACTACCCTGATTTGATGGTCAAGCTTTCCGACAAGCGGATAGTCATCGTCGAAACCAAAGGGCGGGAGGATTTGGATGTGCCGCTGAAGATGGCGCGCCTGCGGCAATGGTGCGAAGACGTCAACCGGGTGCAGACAGACGTTGTGTACGACTTCGTTTACGTGGACGAAGAAAGCTTTGAAAAATACAAGCCGACTTCATTCAAGCACTTGATGGATGGATTCAGGGAATACAAAGAGAGGTGAAAGTGGAAGAAAGTCTGAAAAAAGAATTATTTCCAGAATCATTAGACGAAGCCATTGATCAATTTGAACAGGGCTTGGGTTTGCCCAAAAATTTCTATCATGATCTTATAAAGCAAGACGATTGGTCTTTTGTTATAAAGACCCATGCCTTGCTTGAGGCTTTGCTTACACAGGTAATAAGCATAACTGTAGGAAAACCTGAATTGGACAAGATTCTAGGTAAATTAACTTTTGCCAATACCAGCACCGGCAAATTAGCCTTTGCCAAGGAATTGGCTCTGATTGGCGATATAGATATGAATTATCTTAGAACATTAACGAAGATCAGAAATAATTTCGTACACAACATATCATCAGTGGCAAATTCTCTCGAATCAGAAATATCAAAGCTATCTCTCTCCGAGAAATTATCAATTATAAAAATGACCAATCCAGATTGGACTCCAGAGAAAGAAACGACATTCAAAATATTTCTTGATGGAGCTCCGAAGCAAGTTATTTCTTGGGCTACCCTTGGCGTTCTTTCAAACGTGTTGGCTGAAAAAGGGAAAAAAGAGCTAGAAAGGGAAAAGGCGAGTATTGATAAACAAGTTGGTGAAGTTGCAAAAAAGATAGTTGATGCTCTCGGCCTCGTCAAATCCGATCTTTTTAAAAAGCCCTAACCCCCCCTTGCTTCCGTCCCTCTTTTATTTTACAATTCCCTCTTGACTCACTAAGACAGCAGCACCGGGGTTTGAATTTTTCGGGGGATTTGCAGTGTCCTTGGAACAAATCGACCTTTTTCAGTTTGACTGGCGTCCTTCGCGGCGTTTTGGCGCGTCGTCTTGCGGAAGGGCGCGTTCTGCGGGGTAAGACCGCGCTTTTCAGGGCGGAGGGATGCTCCGTCCGGGCGCGTCTTGATAGAGGAGGTGTCTAGATGATTACCGAAATTCCGAGGGAAAAACTTATCGAAGTAGGCTCCCGTTTCAGGGCGGATTACCTTGTGGACCAGGCTGGCTACACTCTGGGAATCGCCGCTCTGGACGGAAAGGCTCTTTACGAGCTTCTTCCCGACGGGTTCAAGGATGAGGTCGGGCGGTGGTGGGGAAGGTTGACGCCGCCAGGAAGGACAAGGCTTTGATGAAGGCCGAGTCCGAGGAAGCGACGAATGTCCAGAACGAGGCTTTCCGCCGGGCGAAAGTGTGGCGCAGGAAGGTGGCGAAGAGGGCGAAGAACGCCGCCGAGATGGGAAAGTCCATGCCTGACGGGCTTTTGAAGATCTCGCACGCCAGGACGATCCCGGCGCTTCAGGGACAGCACACGGAAATGGTGAAGCTTCTTGAGGCGAACCTCGGCAATCTGCACGGGGCGAACCTGGACAAGCTTCTTGAAGAGGGGAAAAAGCTGGAAACCGAGCTTAGGACGAAGGACGCGACGCAGGAAGTAAAAAGGCTGAGGGAGCTTCCCGATTCGGTGAAGGAGTTCTACTTCCAGAAGGGGCTTTTGTACACCGGGCTCAAGATGGTAAATAACGCGGGGCACGAGCTTTGGTCCGGCGACGCCTCGCTTGCCGCGAGATACAACCTCGACATCCTCGGCCGCAACCGGGGCAAAAGAAAAGGCGAAGAGCCCCCCGAAGGGGCTAAACCGAATTAAAACCACATCTGCATAAATCGCATTTCGGCGTCTGGCCCCGCCCTAAGCACGGCGGGGCCTTTTTGTGTCCTTTTTGACACGCTTTTGTTGCGCAGACTTGCCTGCGCGCCTTGCAGAGCGTTACTCGCCTCTTGCAGAGAGCTACTCATCTCTTGCAGAGAGCTACTCGACGCTTGCAGGGCGTTACTCAACATTTGCAGAGAGCTGCTCACCTCTTGCAGAGAGCTGCTCATCTCTTGCAGGGCGTTACTCAGCACTTGCAGAGAGCTACTCGCCTCTTGCAAAGATCGCCGACTGTTTCGCAGATGAAACCTCGGCGCTTGCAGAGAGGAATCCCTCAATCGCAGAACCGGCCCCGACTGTCGCAGAGACGACCAACTCTCTTGCAAAATGACACCCACCTTTTATTCCTCCCACGGAGGGAGGATAATTTTTCAGGAACTGTTATTAAGATAAAGAAAACCAGGCATAGACGCCAAGGGGTAAGATGCTAGGAAGGCAAGAGGAAACATCGGAAGCGTATAATTGACATACTCTGGAGATGGTTCCTCGCAGGCTGACAACGCAGATTGCCCCTTGCCGTCGGCCCTATTCCTTTTCCTTTCGGTTCTTCCACATAACAAGCCACTCGGCGATCTTCTTCTCGTAGCCCGTCTCCTTCGGATGGTAGTACTTCCTGCCCTTCAGCTCCTTCGGCAGGCACTCCATCTTCGCGATCCCCTTCTTCTCGTCCGGCGCGTACTTGTACCCCTCGCCGTAGCCGATATCCTCCATCAGCTTCGTCGGCGCGTTCCTCAGGTGCAGCGGCACCGGGAACCTCTTACCCTTCCTGAGGTCCGCCTTCACTTCGCTCGCCGCGACATAGAGAGAGTTCGACTTCGGCGACGCCGCCATGTAGACCACCGCCTGCGCCAGCGCAAGGTCGCACTCCGGCATCCCCAGAAAATCTATCGCCTCCTTCGCCGCCAGAGCCACCCTCAAAGCCGCGGGGTCGGCGTTGCCGATGTCCTCGACCGCCACCCTGACGAGCCTCCTCGCTATGAAGAGCGGGTCCTCCCCGCCTTCAAGCATCCGGTAGAGCCAGTATAGCGCCGCGTCGGGATCGGAGTTCCTTATCGACTTGTGGAGCGCGCTGATGATGTTGTAGTGCTCCTCGCCCGCGTGGTCGTAAATGACCCTGCTTTTCGACGCCCAGTCGAGGATCGCTTCGACCGTCTTCGGCCTGTCCTTCGGGTAATGCGTCACGAAAGCTTCGAGCAGGCTGAGCGCGAACCTCGCGTCGCCCGACGATACCCTGGCGAAGGTCTCGATCAGCTCCTTCGAGGGATGGCCGCCCTTTTCCGCCATCAGCTTGTCCTTCCTGAGGGCGCTTTCGAGGATGGTGACGATACCTTCCGTCGTCAGCGGGTTTATCACCACAACCTGGCACCTGCTCAGGAGCGCCGGGGTGAGGTGAAACGACGGGTTCTCGGTCGTCGTGCCGAGCAGGACCACGGAACCCTCTTCGAGGTACGGAAGGAAGGCGTCCTGCTGGGCCTTGTTGTACCTGTGGATCTCGTCGATGAAGAGGATCGATGAAGTTCCCTCGTCGAGCCAGAGGGCCTTCGCCTTCTCCATCGTCTCCTTGACTTCCTTTATGGCCGAAAGGACGGCGGAGAGCGAAGTGAAGGGGTGCCTGGTCATCTTCGAGAAGATCCTCGCGATGGTGGTCTTTCCGCTGCCCGCGGGACCCCAGAGGATCGAGGACTGCAGGGAATCGCTCCTCACCTGGGCGCCGAAGGGGGTGTTTTCTCCCACGATGCCCTGCATCCCGATGAGATCGTCGAAAAGAGAAGGCCGGACCCGCTCCGCTAGGGGGGCTTGTCCGGCCGCGTTCCCGAAAAGTTTTTTCATCTATCCGGCTGTTTTCTCTCCGGTCCTTTTAACGTTACGCCTTCGGCTCTTCGGCCTTGGGCTCCTCTGCCGGAGCGGCTTCCGCCGCGGCCTCTTCCTTCTTGGCCTTTTTCTTTTCCTTCTTCTTGGTCTTGTCCTCGAACTTCTTTTCCCTTCCGACGAGCTCGACGAAGGCTTCTTCGCCGCCGTCGCCCTTCCTGACGCCGATCTTGATTATCCTGGTGTAGCCGCCGGGACGGGTGGCGTTGAGAGGGCCGATCGTGGCGAAGAGCTTCTTGAGGACCTCGGGCTCCTGGATGTCGGCCGCCGCGAGCCTGCGCGCGTGGAGGGAATCCTTCTTCGCGAGGGTTATCAGCTTCTCGACGAACCTTCTGAGCTCCTTCGCCTTCGGCAGGGTGGTCCTGATCCTGTCGTGCTTGATGAGGCTGGTGGCCTGGTTCCTGAGCATGGCCATCCTGTGCTCGCTTGTCCTTCCCAATTTCCTGTGATCTACGTTATGACGCATTTTAATCCTCTCAAACTTTCATGCCGAGTGTCAGGTTGAGACTTTCGAGGAGCTCGTTGATCTCGCCCAGCGCCTTCTCTCCGAAGTTCTTGCCTTCCCTGAGATCCGCTTCGGTCTTCGTCACGAGGTCCTTGATGGTCTTTATGTTCATCGTGTCGAGGGAGGCCAGGACCCTCTTGCTAAGGTTTTCCTGATCGGTCACCTTCTGCGACAGGAGCGCCTTGAGCGCCGCGCTGTCCGCCTTGCCCTTTTTCGGAGCCGCGGCAGCGGCCGATTTCGCGGCATCTCCGCCTTCACGGCCGGCGGATTCTTCCACCAGCTGGATGTGATGGTTCAGAAGGCCGGTGGCTTTCTGAAGCACCTCGCGGGGGCCTACGGCGCCGTTGGTCCATATTTCCAGCGTCACCTTCTCGAAGTCGGTGGCTTCCCCTACGCGGGTCTCTTCGACCTTGTAGTTGACCTTGAGGACGGGGCTGTAGATCGCGTCGATGGGAACGAAGAGCGGGTCGTCGGTCTTGTTCTGCTCGGCGGGCACATATCCCCTGCCCTTCTGGACAATGAGCTTCATGTCGAGCTTGCCTTCTTCGTTCAGCGTGGCTATGTGGGCGTCCTTGTTGATGATCTTTATGGAATCGTCGTGCTGGATGTCCTTGGCGGTTATCGTCGCGGGGCCCCTGGCCTTGATGGTCACCACCCTGGGTTCGTCGCTGTGGCAGACGATGTTGATCCCCTTGAGGTTGAGGATGATCGTGGTGATGTCCTCCTTTACCCCCGAGATGGTGGTGAATTCGTGGAGGACGCCTTCGATCCGGACGGCCGTTATGGCGCCGCCTTCGATCGAGGAGAGCAGGACGCGCCTGAGGGCGTTCCCGATCGTGGTTCCCCACCCTCTTTCGAAGGGCTGGACCGTGAACTCGCCGAAGTTCTCCGACTTCTTGTTCCATTTGCTCTTTTCAGGATCAGGCTTGATAAAGGGTCGCATGGTTATATGCTCCTTCCCTGTTTTCTTTCTTCCGGTGTCTCAGGCTACTTCGAGTAGAGTTCGACGATGAGCTGTTCGTTGATCGGGTAGAGGATGTCGCTCCTCCTGGGCTCCCTGAGGACCCGGCCCTTGAAGCCTTCCCTGTCCAGCTCGAGCCATTCGGGGATGCCTCTTCCCTTGGCCGACTCTACCGCCTGCTCCACGAACACGTTCTTCTGGGTTCCCTGTGAGATCGAGATCTCGTCGTTCGCCTTGACCTGGCAGTTGGCCACGTCCACCCTCTTGCCGTTGACGAGGATGTGCCCATGGGCCACGAGCTGCCTCGCCTGCGGGCGGGACGTCGCGAAGCCGAGCCTGTAGACTACGTTGTCCAGCCTCTTTTCGAGGAAGGTGAGAAGGATCTCGCCCGTGATGCCCTTCTTGAGGGAGGCCTTCTTGAAGTAGTTCCTGAACTGCTGTTCGAGGACTCCGTAGATCCTCTTGACCTTCTGCTTCTCACGGAGCTGAACTCCGTACCCCTGCATCTTGCCCCTTCTCCTGCCGTGCTGGCCGGGAGGGGTGTTCCTCTTCTCTATCGCGCATTTTTCCTTGAAGCAGCGGTCTCCCTTCAGGAAAAGCTTTTCGCCTTCGCGGCGGCACAAACGACATACTGCTTGATGGTAACGTGCCAATTGAACCTCCTATATCAGACTCTTCTTCTTTTCGGTGGACGGCATCCGTTGTGGGGGATCGGGGTGATGTCCCTCAGCGACCTGATCCTCATTCCGGTGGCCTGGATGGCGCGGATGGCCGATTCCCTCCCGCTGCCGGGGCCCTGGACGAAAATGTCGACTTCCCTCATCCCGTTCTCCATCGCCTTGTCGGACGCGATCTTCGCGGCGACCTGGGCGGCGAAGGGAGTACCCTTCCTCGTCCCCTTGAACCCCGAACCGCCGGAAGTGGTCCAGCAGACGGTGTTGCCTTCGAGGTCGGTGACGGTTATCAGCGTGTTGTTGAACGAGGCGTTGATGTAGATCCGTCCCTGCGGGATGTTCTTTTTTTCCTTCTTCGGGGCTCTTTTTACGGCTGCTTTAGCCATCTCTATACTCCTTCTTCCCTGTTACTTGGTTACTTTCTTCTTACCGGCGATGGCGCGGCGGGGGCCTTTGTGGGTCCTGGCGTTGGTATGCGTCCTCTGTCCCCTGGCCGGCAGTCCGGATTTATGTCTCGAGCCGCGGTAGCTTTCGATGTCCATGAGGCGTCTGATGTCGGTCTGGACCTTCTTGCGGAGATCTCCCTCGACCTCCGCGCCTTCCTGGATGACCTTCCTGATCCTTGCGACCTCGTCTTCGGACAGGTCCTTGACGCGGACGGCGGGGTTCACCTCGGCCTTCTGGAGGATCTCCTTGGAGCGGGCTTGACCGATCCCGTAAATGTAAGTTAGGCCCACATCGACCCTTTTGTTAAGAGGCAGATCAATACCTGAAATACGTGCCACTGTTACACCTCCCTATCCCTGACGCTGCTTGTGCTTGGGGTTATCGCAGATGACCCTGATAACGCCTTTTCTCTTGATGATCTTGCATTTCGGGCAAATTTTCTTCACAGACGCTCTTACTTTCATTATAAACTCCATTACGCTTTGAAGCGGTAAACGATCCTTCCCCTGTTGAGGTCGTACGGCGACAGTTCGACGAGGATCTGGTCGCCCGGCAGTATCCTGATGAAATTCTTCCTCATCTTGCCGGATATGTGAGCGAGCACCCTGTGCCCGTTCTCGAGCTCCACCCTGAACATCGCGTTGGGCAGGGCTTCCTTGACCGTTGCCTTCATCTGGATGACGTCGTCTTTGCTCATTAACTCCTTACTCCCAGGATCCTGGGGCCGTCAGCCGTGACGGCTACCGAATATTCGAAATGGGCCGAGTTGGCCCCGTCCCTTGTCCTGACCGTCCATCCGTCCCTGTCGACCGTGACGTCGCTGCAGCCTGCGTTGACCATCGGCTCTATCGCGAGCACCATTCCGGCCCTGATGGGGTAACCTCCGTCATCCTTCGTGAAGTTTGGAACCTGCGGGTCCTCGTGGAGGTTCTTGCCGATGCCGTGGCCGACGTAATCCTTCACCACCGAAAATCCGTTGTCGAGAACGTAGCCTTCGACAGCCTTCGAGATGTCCGAGATCCTGTTGCCGTCGACCGCCTGCTCGACGCCCTTCTTCAGCGATTCCCGTGTGACATCTATCAGCCGCGCGGCCTCTCCCGTCACCTTTCCGACGGCGTAGGTCCTGGCGGCGTCGCCGTAATATCCCTTGTAAAGGACCCCGAAATCGACGGAGACGATGTCGCCTTCCCTGATGGTCCTTTTTCCGCTGGGTATCCCGTGCACCACCTCGTCGTTTATAGAGACGCATAACGAGGCGGGATATCCGTGGTAGTTCTTGAAGGCCGGCTCCGCGCCCTCCTTCAGGGTCATGTTCTCGGCGATCCTGTCGAGTTCGAGGGTCGTGGCGCCCGGCACGAGGCTTTCGCCCAGCGCGTCAAGCACCTTGTGGACGATGCGGTTCGCCTCGTCCATTATCTCGATCTCCTCTCCGGTCTTCAAAAAGATCACCGCAGCTTCTCCATTATCGCGGCGAAGATGTCCTCGGGAGAACCTTCGCCCTTCACGACTATATGCTTGTCTCTTTCCGCGAAATACCCGACCACCGGCTCGGTCCTCTCGTGGTAGACATTGAGTCTCTGCCTGACGGTCTCCTCGCGGTCGTCGTCCCTGAGCTGGAGCTTCGCGGAACAGGAATCGCAGGTCTCCGCCCGCTTCGGCGGGTTGGAGACTACGTTGTACACGGCGCCGCACGAAGGGCAGGATCTTCTGTTCTTGAGCCGGTCCACTATCTCTTCGTCGGGGACGGTTATCTCCAGAGCCCTGACCTTGTCCCAGATCGCGTGTTCCGCGCAAACCTTTTCCAGGGTCTGAGACTGGGAAATGTTCCTCGGGTAGCCGTCGAGCAGGAAGCCGTTCGCGCAGTCCGCCCGAGAAAGCCTTTCCACGATGATGTCGACGAGAAGCTGGTCGGGGACGAGTTCCCCCCTGTCCATTATCGCTTTCGCCTGTCTTCCCAGCGGCGAGTCGTTTCTCACGGCCTCGCGCAGGATGTCGCCGGTCGAAATGTGGGGCACGCCGAGCTTATCGGAGATCAGCTTGGCCTGCGTCCCTTTTCCGGCTCCCGGAGGTCCGAGAAGAACGATGAAGGATATCATCAGCCTCTCCTGCCCCTGATCCTGGTCCTCTTAGAGAACCCTTCGTAATGGCGCATGATCAGCTGGGATTCCACCTGCTGGATCGTGTCCATCGCGACTCCCACGACGATAAGGAGCGAGGTGCCTCCGAAGTAGAACTGGACCTTGAAGCCGTTGAGTATCCAGTCGAGGTGGAGCGTCCTGAAGTAAGACTCAATCGACGGCCCGATGCCCCAGAGATGGTGAAGGGGCAGGCCGCTCATCAGTATGATCGGAAGAAGCGCGACCAGGATAAGGTAAAGGCATCCGGCGAAGATAAGCCTGGTCAGGGACTTGTAAAGGTAATCGGCCGTGTTCTTGCCTGGCCTGATCCCCGGTATGAACCCGCCGTATTTTTTGAGGTTGTCGGCCAGTTCGTCCGGGTTGAAGACGATACTGACGTAGAAATAGGTGAAGACGATGATCAGGACGGCGTAAAGCAGGAGATAGGTGATGGTGCCGTAACCGAGGTATTCCGAGATCACCTTGACCCACGGGTATTTTTCAAGGGCCGGAAGGGAAAGGAAAGTGGCCGGAAGGCCGAGCAGGGACACCGCGAAGATGATCGAGATGACGCCTACGGGGTTCAGCTTCAGGGGGAAGTAGACCGACTGGCCTCCCATCATCCTTCTGCCTACCATCCTCTTCGCGTACTGGATCGGGATCCTCCTCTGAGCCCTTTCGAAATAAACGATGAACGCCACGACCGCGACCATGAAGATCAGGAGGACGAGTATCGCCAGGATGCTGATGTTGCCCTGGCTCCACTGCTCGAAGGTCTTGAAGATGGCGGGTATGAGGCCGACGACGATCCCCGCGAAGATCATCAGGGATATTCCGTTGCCGACGCCCCTGGCGGTTATCTGTTCGCCGAGCCACATGATGAAGGTGGCGCCCGCGGTCAGGATCGTTATTACGGAGAAATGGTACCAGAGGTTCGGGTTCTCGACCACCCTCGTGCCGCTGGGGCTGACGAGGTCCTTGACCCACACGGATATGCCGAGCCCCTGGACGATGCAGATGAATATCGTCGCGTACCTGGTGTACTGGTTGATCTTCCTCTTGCCCTCGGCGCCGCCCTCCTTCTGGAGCTTCGCGAGGTACGGCCAGACTACCACGAGGAGGGAGAAGATGATGGACGCCGTTATGTAGGGCATTATCCCCAAGGCGAAGATGGTGCATCTGGCGAACGCCCCACCGGAGAAGATGTTCCAGAATCCGAGAAGGCCTGATTCGTAAGCCTGAAAAAACTCCTGCAGGGCCATCGCGTTTACGCCGGGCGTGGGGATCTGGGCGCCGATGCGGTAGACCGCGAGAAGAAGGAAAGTGAAGATCACTCTCTTTCTGAGGTCAGGTATCTTGAAGATGTTCTGGAAAGCTTCGATCACTGTGATTTCTCCTTAAACTTTCTCTATTTTCCCGCCTGCCTTCGCGATCGCCTTGTGGGCCGACTCGGAGAACCCGTCGACGACGAGGTTGAACGCCTTCGTGACCTTCCCCTTGCCGAGGATCTTCACCGGCTTCAGGGCATCCTTGACCAGGCCGACCTCCTTGAGCGCCTTCTTGTCGATGGTGGCACCGGCCTCGAAAAGCTTCTCCAGGCTCTCGAGGTTCACGATCTGCCACTCTTTCTTGAAGATGTTGGTGAACCCCCTTTTGGGGAGCCTTCTCTGGAGAGGCATCTGACCGCCTTCGAACCCGGGGCGGATGCTGAAGCCTGAGCGGGACTTCTGGCCGTTCTGACCCCGGCACGACGTCTTGCCGTGTCCGGAACCTGGCCCTCTTCCCACCCTCTTCGGATTTTTCTTCGCGCCTTTGGCAGGCCTTATCTCGCTAAGCAACATTTTATTCTCCGCTTTCCTCGACTTTGAGGAGATGTTTTACCTTGAATATCATTCCCCTGATCTCGGGGCAGTCGTTGTAGGTCCTGGTCCTGTTGAGCTTCCTCAGCCCCATCGCCCATGTGATCACTCTCAGCTTCTCCGTCCCGGGGCGCTTGACCAGCGTCACGGTCAGTCCTTTTTCCTTCTGGGTCTTCTTTCTGGGAGTCATTTCATCTACCTCGTGATCTCTTCTATGGTCTTGCCTCTCTTGCCGGCGATGTTCTCGACGTTCTGGAGCCTTTTGAGGCCGTTGAAGGTCGCCTTGACGACGTTCTGCGGGTTGTTGGTCCCGAGGCACTTGGTGAGGATGTCCCGGATCCCGGCCGCTTCCATGACCGACCTGACGGCTCCCCCGGCGATGACGCCGGTCCCCTTCGAGGCCGGCCTCATAACCACCTGGCTCGAGCCGAAATGGCCGATGATCGGGTGGGGTATGCTCGTCTCGCAGATCGAGACAAAGACCATGCTCTTCTTTGCTTTCTCGAAGGCCTTGCTCACGGCGAGGGGAACTTCCCTCGCCTTGCCGAGGCCGAATCCGACCCTTCCGTGCCCGTCGCCCGCCACCACGAGCGCCGAGAATGAGAAGTTCTTTCCGCCCTTGACGACCTTGGTGACCCTTCTGACGTTAACGACCTGTTCGGTGATCTCGAATTCCTGTCCTTCTACTCTGTCAACCATTCCCATGCCCTCTTAACACTTGACGCCGGATTTGCGGACCGCTTCCGCCAGGGTCTTCACGCGGCCGTGGTACCGGTAGCCGCTCCTGTCGAACACGACCGTCTCTATTCCCTTCGATTTCAGCCTCTCGGAGACCAGTTCGCCCAGCTTCTCCGCGATCTTAAGGTTCTTCTTGGCCCCGGTCTTCACGTTCTTGAACTCTTTCTCGAGCGAGGAAGCCGACACGATCGTTTTTCCCTCGCTGTCGTCTATCGCCTGGACGTAGAGGTACTTCTCGCTCCTGTAGACCGCGAGCCTCGGCCTCTCGGCCGTTCCCCTGATCTTGTCGAAGACCCTGATCTTGCGCCACTCTCTTCTTTCGTTCGAACTGAAATGCCTGTGGTTGGACATTTACGCTTCTCCCTTACTTCGCGGCCTTGCCGGCTTTGCGGATTATCTTTTCACCGGTGAACATCACGCCCTTGCCCTTGTACGGATCGGGTTTCTTGTAGTGCCTGATGGTCGCCGAGATCTGGCCCACGAGCTCCCTGTCGGCGCCTTCGACTACTACGTGCGTGCCCTTGTCAACCGTCACCTTGATCCCCTCGGGGACAACGAGCTCGATGGGATGGGAATATCCGATGTTGAACACGACCTTCTTCCCCTCGACGTTCGCCTTGTAGCCTACGCCCACGATGTCGAGTTCTTTCCTGAACCCTTTTTCGACGCCGAGGGCGGCGTTCGCGAGCAGCTGGCGCGCCAGCCCGTGAAGGGATCTCTGGGCCGCCGTGTCGTCGCGCCTTTCGACCAGCAGGCTGCCGGACTCCATCTTGCAGGTGATCCCCTCGGGGATGTTGACATTCACCTTCCCCATGGGGCCGCTGAACTCGGCGCTTGCGCCCTTGAGGTCCACCTTGACTTTGGGATTTATCGCTATCGGCTTCTTGCCTATCCTCGACATCTCTGCCTCCTACCAGACCCTCAAGAGGACTTCGCCGCCGACATTGAGCTCCCTGGCTTTCCTGTCGGTCATTATCCCCTTGCTGGTGCTGATCAGATTCATCCCGAGGTTGTTCAGGACGGGTTCAATCTCTTCGGTTCCGCGGTAGACCCTCCTGCCGGGCCTGGAAACCCTCTCGATCCCGTCGACGCAGGGTTTGCCGTTCGGGGTGTACTTGAGGTCGACGGTCAGGACGCCCTGTTTTCCGTCATCGGTCTCCTTGAAGTTGAGAATGTAGCCTTCTTCTTTCAATATCTTGCAGATCTCGACTTTCGTCCTCGAGGATGGGATGTCAACGCTGTTCTTCCTTGCGCTGATCCCGTTCCTGATGCGGGTCAAAAGGTCGGCAATAGGATCGGTCATCATCTGTTCATCCTCCCTCTACCAAGAAGCCTTCGTCACGCCCGGAAGCCTTCCTTCCAGGGCCAGTTGCCTGAGACAGATGCGGCAGAGAGCGAACTTCCTGTAGTAGCCTCTCGCCCTTCCGCATCGCTGGCAGCGGTTCCGGTAGCGGACCTCGAACTTGGGTTTCTTGACCATCTTGGCGAACATTCTAACGCTTGCCATATCTACTCCTTACTTCTTGAAAGGCATGCCGAAGGCCTTCAGGAGGGCCTTGGCTTCCATGTCGGTTTTCGCCGAAGTGCAGAAGGTGATGTTCATTCCCATCGCCCTCGTGACCTTGTTGTACTCGACCTCGGGGAAGATCAGCTGGTCCTTGACGCCGAGGGTGTAGTTGCCCATGCCGTCGAACGACCTGTCGGGCACGCCCTTGAAGTCCCTCATCCTGGGGATGGCCAGGGAGATGAACCTGTCGAGGAAGTCGTACATCCTCGTGGCGCGCAGGGTCACGGATGCGCCGACCGGGATGCCCTTCCTCAGCTTGAAGTTGCTGATCGACTTCTTGGACCTCCTCACGGCCGCCTTCTGGCCCGTGAAAGCGGTCATCGTCGCGACCGCTTCGTCGAGGAGCTTGATGTCGTTCTTTGCCTCTCCGATACCGATGTTCACGCTTATCTTTTCGAGTTTCGGGACCTGCATCACGTTCTTGTAACCGAACTCTTTCCTGAGGTCCTTAACTATCTCGTTCTGGTAAAGTTCAAAGAGCCTGGGGACATACTTCTTGGTGGCCATCTTATCACGCTCCCTTTGTCAAAGCTGCGCCGCACTTCTTGCAGATCCTTTGCTTCTTGCCGTCGGTGGTCTTCGAGCCGATCGCCGTGGGCTTCTGGCAGTCGCCGCAGAAGATCTTTACCTTGCTCTGGGGAAGAGGGGATTCCTTTTCTAGGATCCCGCCCTTGATGTTCTTCTGGGGCATCGGCCTCGTGTGCCTCTTGACGAAGTTGCAGTTCTCGACGAGTATCCTATGCTTCTCGTTGTCCACGCTGAGGACCCGGCCCTTCTTGCCCTTGTCTTTTCCGGAAATTATGATTACCGTATCGTTCTTTCTTATCCTGAGAGCCATGTCTTCTCCTCTCACAGAACTTCGGGCGCCAGGGAGATGATCTTCATGAACTTCCTCTCCCTGAGTTCCCTTGCCACGGGTCCGAAAACCCTCGTCCCGATCGGTTCGTTCTTGTCGTCTATCAAAACAGCGGCGTTGTCGTCGAAGCGGATGTAGGATCCGTCCCTTCTCCTGGTCTCTTTTCTGACCCTTACGATGACGGCCTTAACGACTTTGCCCTTCTTCGTGTTGCTCTGCGGGATCGCCTCCTTGACCGAGCAGGTGATGATGTCGCCCAGGCCCGCGTAGTTTCCGGCTATGCTCCCGCCCTTCAGGCGGATGCAGGCGATCTTCTTCGCCCCCGAGTTGTCCGCCACTGTCAGCATGGTCCTCATCTGTATCATTTGTGCCTCCGTCCGGGAAGTACGGTCACTTCGCCTTCTCGATGATCTTCTTCACTGTCCATCTTTTTCCGCGGCTCAGGGGGCGGGTCTCCATGATCAGCACCTTGTCCCCGATTCCGCACTCGTTCTTTTCGTCGTGCGCCTTGAACTTGGAAGTCCTCTTGACGACCTTGCTGTAGGTGCGATGAAAGAACTTCAATTCGACATTGACCACCACGGTCTTGTCCATCTTGTCCGAAGTGACAACGCCGATCTTTGTCTGGCGGCTAGATTCTTTTTTCTCAGCCATTCTTAGCTCCTACCATGTCTTTTTCGACGATGATCGTCCTTATCCTCGCGAGGCTTCTCCTGTACGCCCTGATTATGTTCGGGTTGGTGACCTGGCCCGCGACGAGCTGGAACCGGAGCTTGAGAAGCTGGTCCTCCAGCTCCTTGGCCTCGTGCCTGAGCTGGTCGGCGGTGAGTTCCCTTACCTTCTTGACGTCCTTCAGTTCTTCGAGTTTCATCATACCAGCAGCTCCTGTTCTTTCCTCGAGACGATCTTCGTCTTTATCGGAAGCTTGTGGGCGGCGAGGCTGAATGCCTCCTCCGCAGTTTCCGGGCTGACGCCTTCGAGCTCATAGAGGATCCTGCCGGGCTTTACGACCGCCACCCATCCTTCCACGTTGCCCTTTCCTTTTCCCATCCTGGTCTCAAGGGGCTTCTTTGTATAGGGCTTGTCGGGGAAGATGCGTATCCAGAGCTTGCCGTTCCTCTTGATGAACCTGTTTATCGCGATACGGCCGGCCTCGATCTGCCTGTTCGTTATCCAGGCGGGCTCGAGCGCCATCAGGCCGTAGTCTCCGAAATCGACGAACTGTCCCCTGGTGGCGACGCCGCTCATCCGGCCTCTCTGCTGCTTCCTGTATTTGACTTTCTTGGGCATCAACATTGCAAATCTCCTCTATTTCGTGACTTTCTCGCCTTTGAAGATCCAGACCTTTATGCCGATGGTGCCGTAGGTCGTGAACGCTTCGCCGAAGCCGTAGTCGATGTCGCTTCTGAGGGTCTGGAGCGGAAGGCGGCCGTCGAGGTACCATTCGGTCCTGGCGATCTCGGCCCCGTTGAGCCTTCCGGAGATCCTGATCTTGATGCCAAGCGCGCCCGCTTTCCTGGAGATCTCCATCGCCCTTTTCATGGCTCTCCTGAAGGAGACCCTCTTGACGATCTGCATTCCGATCCCGTCCGCGACCAGCTGGGCATCGGTCTCGGGGCGGTGGATCTCTTCTATCTTTATGTAGACTTCCCTTCCCGTCCTCTTCTGAAGGTCTTCCTTCAGCTTGTCCACCTCGGCGCCCTTCTTGCCGATGATGATACCGGGGCGGCTGGTGAAAAGCGCAACGGTGAGCTTCTTTCCGGCCCGCTCGAGCTCGATCTTCGAAACTCCTGCGTGCTGGAACCTCTTCTTGAGCTCGTTCCTCAGCTTGAGGTCCTCGTGGAGAAGCTCTTTATAATCCTTCCTGGCGAACCAGCGCGATTCCCAGTCCTTGTTAAACCCAAGTCTGAAGCCTACGGGATGAACTTTCTGACCCAAATGACACCTCCCAGTATCAGTTAACTTCCGCGGCTACTGCTTGCCGCCGCGCTTGGCCTTTTCCATGAGGCCGACCGTTATGTGGCTCTGGCGCTTCACGAACCTGAACACTCTTCCCATCGAGGCGGGCATGATCCTTCTCCTCATCTTGAGGGAAGCCATGTCCACTATCACCTCCGTGACCATGAGGGAATCGACGTCGACCTGTTCCTTCGGCTGGCTCTGCGCGTTCGCGACCGCGTCGTGCAGAAGGCTTTCGAAGGTCCTCGCGACCTTCTTGTTCGTGAAGTGCAGTATCGAAATGGCGTCCCCGACGGGCTTTCCCTTGATGAGGTTGCCGACCAGCCTGGCTTTTTGCGGTGAGGTGCCCACGTAGCGGGCACTTGCTTTGAACATCATAGTGAGCCTCCTATTTAGCCGGCGGCGGGGCCGACGAGGTTTCGACCTTCTTCTTCTCGCCGGTGTGCCCCTTGAACGTCCTCGTGGGGGCGAACTCTCCCAGCCTGTGGCCGACCATGTTCTCTGTTATGTAGACGGGTACGAACTTCTTCCCGTTGTGGACGGCGATCGTGTGGTTGAGCATCTCGGGAATGATCATCGATCTCCGGCTCCAAGTCTTGATGACCTGTTTTTTCCCTTCCTCGTTCGACGACTGCACCTTCTTGAGGAGGTGATCGTCGACGAAGGGGCCCTTCTTCAAAGACCTTGACATTAGGCTCTCCTCTTGACAATAAAGCTCTGCGTCCTCTTGTTGCGGCGGGTCTTGTAGCCCTTGGTGGGCTGTCCCCACGGGCTGACCGGGTGGCGTCCGCCCTTGCTCTTGCCCTCGCCGCCCCCGTGCGGGTGGTCGATCGGGTTCATCGCGGTGCCGCGGACTTTCGGGCGCCTTCCGAGGAACCTTGTCCTTCCCGCTTTTCCGAGAACGATGTTCTTGTGCTCGATGTTGCCCACCATGCCGACGGTGGCGTAGCAGTCGAGGTCGACGTAACGCATCTCGCCCGAGGGCATCCTGAGGGTCGCCTGGTGTCCCTCCTTCGCCATGAGCTGGACGGAAGCGCCCGCGGACCTGGCGATCTGGCCGCCCTTGCCCTTCGTCAGCTCGACGTTGTGGACGAGCGTTCCGACGGGCATCTTCTTGAGCGGCATCGCGTTGCCCACCTGGACTTCCGCGTTCTCCCCCGAAAGGACGACCGCGCCGACAGCGATGCCGTCCGGGGCCAGGATGTACCTCTTCTCGCCGTCTTTATAATGTAGGAGAGCTATCCTGCACGACCTGTTGGGGTCGTACTCGATGGCGAAGACTCTGGCCGGGATGTCGTTCTTGTCCCTCTTGAAGTCAACGACGCGGTAGTGGCGCTTGTGGCCGCCGCCCCTTCTCCTCATCGTGACGTGGCCGTCGGCGTTGCGCCCGGAGATGCGCTTCTTGGGCTCGAGAAGGGACTTCTCGGGGGTCCTCTTCGTGATCTCCTCGAACGTCGAGTTGGTCATGTATCTTCTGCTGTGCGTATACGGCTTATAGGTCTTGATTCCCATGGCTTATCCCTTACAGTCCTTCAAAATATTCGACCGGTTTCTGGCCCTTGCGGAGTTTGACGTAAGCCTTTTTCCAGCTCCGCCTCATGCCTTCGAAACGGCCCATCCTCTTCTTCTTGCCCATGACGTTCACAACCCTGACCTCCTCGACCTTGGTCTTGAAGAGGGTCTCCACGGACCTGGCGATCTCTATCTTGCCGGCGTCCCTGCGCACCTCGAAGGCGAGAGTGTTGTTCCTGTCCTTGGCGAGGAGGTTCTTTTCAGTGAGCAACGGGCGAATTATAACGTTGTTGGGTGATTTCATGGCCTGAGCGCCTCCGCGAGCTTGCTAAGGGTGTTTTCCGTGAAAACGACCGTTTCGTATTTCGCCAGGTTATAGGCGTTTAGCTCGTTCAACGAAACTACGTCGACCCCGGGTACGTTCCTGCTGGCGAGGAGCACGTTCTTGCTGGCCACCTCGTCAACGAACAGGACGGTCTTGGAGGATCCGATGATCTCCTTGTAATTCTCCACGAAGGCCTTCGTCCTGGGTTCATTCACTTCGAGCGTGTCGAGGACTTTGAGGGTTCCCCGACGGATCCTCTCCGAGATGATGGACCTGATCGCGAGCCTGCGCACCTTCTTCGGGATCGCGTAGGAATAATCCCTCGGCTTGGGGCCGAAGGTGATCCCGCCGTGATACCAGAGGGGGGAGCGTATCTCGCCCATCCTGGCTCTTCCGGTGTGCTTCTGTTTCCAGAGCTTCTTGCCAGAACCGCTGACCTCGTCCCTTCTCTTGGTCGAGTGCGTTCCGAGCCTCTGGTTGGCCAGGTAGCAGATAACCGCTTCGTGGATCACGTCGGGTCTGAAGGTGACGCCGAAAACGTCTTCCGGCAGATCCATCTCCCTTTCCTTTGAAAGCGCGTTGTTTAAGACGGGAAGTGTCAACATTGCCATTTCTCCTTAGAGCCCGTGAATGATAACGAAGCCGTTTTTGGGACCGGGGACGGAGCCCTTGAGGAGAATGAGCCCGTTCTCCGCGTCGATCCTTGAGACCGTGAGGTTCTTCGTGGTAACCCGCACCCCGCCCATCCTGCCGCCCATCTTCGTGCCCTTGAAAACCCTGGACGGGTAGGAGGACGCTCCTATGGAGCCCGGGGCCCTGTGGAACATCGAGCCGTGGGTCGCCGCGCCTCCGCCGAAGCCGTGCCTTACGACGACGCCCTGGAACCCCTTGCCCTTGGATGTCCCGATGACATCTACCATCTTGACGTCCTGGAAGTTCTCGAGCGTCACGTGACTGCCGACGGCGAGGTCCGGGAACTCGCCCCTGATCTCGCGGATGTAGCTGGCGCTGCCCGCCCCCGAGGCCTTGAGGTGTCCCTGAAGGGGCTTGTTCACCTTCTTCTTCCTGTCGGTCTCGATGAGCCCGAGCTGGAGCGCGTTGTAGCCGTCCTTATCCTTGCTCTTCTTCTGAAGAACAAGGCACGGCCCGGCCTTGATGATGGTCACGGGCACCACTTCCCTGCTTTCGGGATCGAAGAGCTGGTTAACTCCCAGCTTGCGACCCAAAATCCCGATTTTCATAAATGCCTCCTCAAGCATTGGTCGTCCGCCGACGACTTACTCGCGCTATCTTGAAAGCAGGGGAAAAACACCGCGTCTTTCCCCTACTTCTCAAACGCCTTTATCTCAACATCGACGCCGGGCGGCAGTGTTAGCTTCTGAAGCGCGTCCACCGTCTGCGGCGTCGGGTCATAGATATCCAAAAGCCTCTTGTGCGTCCTGACCTCGAACTGCTCCCTGGACTTCTTGTCGACGTGCGGGGACCTGTTCACGGTGAAGATTACCTTTTCCGTCGGAAGCGGGATCGGTCCCTTCACTCGCGCGCCGGTCCTGCGCGCCGTTTCCACGATCTCTTTCGTGGAGCGGTCCAGGAGCCAGTGATCATAAGCCAAAAGGCGTATTCTGATTTTCTCGTTCAGCATGAGTTGCTACTCCAATATCTCCGTGATGGTTCCCGCGCCAACTGTCCTTCCGCCTTCACGGATTGCGAATCTGAGGCCTTTTTCGAGGGCGACAGGCGTGATTAGGGTTGCCGTAACTTCGGTATTGTCACCGGGCATGACCATCTCGCGGTCGGCGGGGATCTCAACCGAACCGGTGACGTCTGTTGTCCTCATGTAGAACTGCGGACGGTAGCCCTTGAAGAACGGAGTGTGGCGGCCGCCTTCTTCTTTCGTCAGGACGTAGACCTCGGCCTTGAACTTGGTGTGGGGGGTTATGCTGCCGGGCTTTGCTATGACCTGTCCGCGCTCGACTTCCTCTTTCTTGGTTCCGCGGAGAAGGAGGCCGACGTTGTCCCCCGCCTGTCCCTGGTCGAGGAGCTTGCGGAACATCTCGACGCCGGTGACGACGGTCTTGAAGGTGGGCTTGAAGCCGACGATTTCCATTTCCTCGCCGACCTTGATGATGCCGCGCTCGACCCTGCCGGTGCAGACGGTCCCGCGGCCCGAGATGGAGAAAATGTCTTCGATCGGCATCAGGAAGGGCTTGTCGATCTCCCTGACCGGCTCGGGAACGTAGGAGTCAAGGGCGTCCATTAGGTCCTGGATGCACTTGGCGTCCGGAGAATCGGGAGTTTCGGCGTTCATCGCTTTCCAGGCCGAACCTCTGACGAACGGGATCTCGTCGCCGGGGAACTGGTACTTTTTGAGGAGGTCCCTGACTTCGAGCTCGACCAGGTCTAGAAGTTCGGGATCGTCGACCTTGTCGCACTTGTTGAGGAAGACAACGATGCAGGGAACCCCGACCTGCCTGGCCAGGAGGATGTGCTCCCTGGTCTGGGGCATCGGGCCGTCTTCTGCGGAAACCACGAGCACCGCGCCGTCCATCTGCGCCGCGCCGGTGATCATGTTCTTGACGTAGTCGGCGTGTCCGGGGCAGTCGACGTGGGCGTAGTGGCGGTTCGCGCTCGAATACTCGACGTGGGAAGTGGCGATGGTGAGGATCTTCGTCGAGTCGCGGCGGCCGGCCGATTCGGAAGCCTTCGCAACTTCATCGTAGGAGATGAACTTGCTGAAGCCCTTCGCGGCCTGAACCTTGGTGATCGCTGCGGTGAGAGTGGTCTTTCCGTGGTCAACGTGACCGATTGTTCCCACGTTAACGTGGGGTTTGTTGCGGACGAATTTCTCCTTAGACATCCTTTGCCTCCTTAATCAAAGGCCCTGCACACGGGCTACTATCGAATCTGACACACTTTTTGGAGCCGGTTCGTACTTGTCGAACTCCATATTGTAAGTTCCCCTACCCTGAGTAAGCGAACGAAGATCCGTCGCGTAACCGAACATCTCCGAGAGGGGCACGAAGCAATCGATTATCTGGAGGCCGCTCCTCGGTTCGATGTTCATTATCCTGCCTCTTCTTGAATTGATGTTCCCGATGACGTCCCCCATGTAGGACTCGGGAACCGTGACCTCGACCTTCATGATCGGCTCGAGGAGCACCGGCTCGCCCGCTTTCGAGGCATCCTTGAAAGCCATCGAAGCCGCGATCTTGAAAGCCATTTCGGAAGAATCCACCTCGTGGTAGGAACCGTCCGTGAGTGTTACTTTGACATCCTTCACGGGGAACCCAGCGAGGGGGCCCATCTCCAGGGCTTCCTCGATGCCTTTCCGTATGGCGGCGTGAAATTCTTTGGGGATGGACCCGCCCACGATCTCGTTCTCGAAAACGAAATCGGTGCCGGGTTCCACCGGTTCGACCTCTATCTTGACATGGCCGTACTGGCCTTTTCCGCCCGTCTGCCTGATGTACTTGCCTTCCGCCTTGGCCGGGCGGGTGAGCGTTTCGCGGTAGGCCACCTGCGGCTTTCCCACGTTGGCGGAGACGCCGAACTCGCGCGTGAGCCTGTCCACGATGATCTCGAGATGCAACTCGCCCATCCCGCGGATCAGGGTCTGGCCGGTGTCGTTGTCGATGTTGACGCGAAAGGTGGGGTCTTCCCTGGTGAGCTTCGCGAGAGCGTTGCCAAGCTTGTCCTGGTCGGCCTTGGTCTTCGGTTCGATGGCGACCGAGATGACCGGGTCGGGGAACTTCATGGTCTCAAGGACGACGGGATGTTTTTTCTCGCAGAGGGTCTCGCCGGTGACGACCTCCCTTAGCCCGACGACCGCGCCTATGTCGCCGGAAAGTATCTCGTCGACCTCTTCCCTCTTGTTGGCGTGCATCCTCAGGAGCCTTCCGATCCTCTCCTGCTTCTGCTTGCCGGCGCTGAGGACGCTGTTTCCGGCCTCGAGCTTTCCCGAATAGACCCTCACGAAGGCCAGCTGGCCGACGAAGGGGTCCGTCATTATCTTGAAGACGAGCGCCGACAGGGGCGCGTCGTCTTCGGGCTTGCAGACCACCGGCTTTTCATTGTCCGGATTCACGCCCTCGACTGGCGGGATGTCCAGCGGCGACGGGAGGTAATCTATGACCCCGTCCAGCAACGGCTGAATGCCCTTGTTCTTGAACGCGGTCCCGCAGAACACCGGCGTTATCTTCATGGAGATCGCTGCCTTCCGGACCGCTTCCTTAATGCTTTGCTCTTCGATCTCTTCGCCGTGAAGATACTTGTGAAGCACTTCGTCGGATTGCTCCGACGCCGCTTCGAGCAGAACCTCACGGTAATGCTCGAAATCATTCCTGCACTCCGCGGGGACTTCCTCGACGACAAAATCGGCGCCGAGCGTGTCGTCGGTCCACCTTATCGCCTTGCCCGCGACCAGGTCGATCACTCCCACGAAATTGTCTTCTTTTCCCCACGGGATGTTGACGGGAACGGGCCTTGTCTTCAGGCGCTCCTTCATCATGGAGATGACGCGGGGGAAATCGGCCCCCTGCCTGTCCATCTTGTTAACGAAGGCAAGCCTCGGGACCTTGTACTTGTCGGCCTGGCGCCACACGGTCTCCGACTGGGGCTCGACGCCGCCGACCGCGCAGAACACACCTACGGCTCCGTCGAGGACCCTGAGGGACCTCTCGACCTCGGCGGTAAAATCAACGTGTCCGGGGGTATCTATGATGTTGACGCTATAATCGTTCCAACTGCAGGTGGTGGCGGCAGAAGTTATCGTGATGCCGCGCTCCTGCTCCTGGATCATCCAGTCCATCGTGGCAGTCCCGTCGTGAACCTCTCCCATCTTGTAGTTGACGCCCGTATAATAAAGGATCCTCTCGGTCGTCGTCGTTTTTCCCGCATCGATATGGGCCATGATGCCTATATTCCTGCAGCGGTCCAATGGGACTGTTCTCGGCACGGCGGTCTACCTGTTCCTTACCATCTATAATGAGCGAAAGCTTTGTTCGCTTCGGCCATCTTGTGCGTATCGTCGCGCTTCTTGATGGAATCGCCCTTCTCTTCGTAAGCGTCCATCAGCTCCGACGCCAGGTTGGCCATCATGGTCTTCTCTTTTTTCTTCCTCGCGTTCTCGATGATCCATCTGAGGGCGAGCGAGAGCTTCCTGTCGGCCCTCACCTCGATCGGGACCTGATAGGTCGCGCCGCCGACCCTGCGGGATTTGACCTCGAGGTTCGGCTTCACGTTGTCTATGGCCTTGTGCAGGATCTTGAGGGGGTCGTCGTTCTTCTTGTTCTTGATGATGTCGAGCGCACCGTAAACGATCGACTCCGCGACGGCCTTCTTCCCCTGGACCATGATCTTGTTGACGATCGTCGTGATCAGAGTCGAACCATAGAGAGGATCAGGCGGGACTTCCCTTTTCGCAACATAAGCTTTCCTTGGCATTAGTATTACTCCTTATACTTCCTTCACTTATCAAAGAGCAGCCGCTCTCGCGCCGAGAGCCGTTCAAGCTTTAGGTCTTTTGGCTCCGTATTTCGACCTCGACTGTTTTCTTCCTTCGACTCCTGTGGTGTCCAGCTTTCCACGGATGATGTGGTATCTCACTCCCGGCAGGTCCTTGACCCTTCCGCCCCTGATCATGACGACCGAGTGCTCCTGAAGGTTGTGTCCGACGCCCGGGATGTAGGAAGTGACTTCCATGCCGTTGGTGAGGCGGACGCGGGCGACCTTGCGCAGTGCGGAGTTGGGCTTCTTCGGCGTGGTGGTGTAAACACGCGTGCAGACGCCTCTTTTCTGCGGGTTCGACTGGAGAGCGGGGCTTTTCGTCTTGTACTTCACCTGCTCCCTGATACTGTGGACAAGCTGGTTAATCGTAGGCAAATCTCCTCCTTATACCTGTCAAAAAAGTGCCTGCCTTCACGGACAAGCTTCGGTATTATACGGACTTTCATAAGCTTTGTCAAGGGGTTAGACGCGATGAAACATGGAGCACTACAAGTTGAGCTGCTTACGCGTTAACCGCAAAATGTTGTTGAATTGCCCTTTTTTTATGGGCTTGTTCGCTCCGGAAGCCGGTAAATTAGGAAAAGCCCGTCCTCCGGATCGAACCGATTTCTTCTCAGCAGTCGAAATAAAGCTTGTACTCCAGCGGATCTATCGAATGCCTGAAAGCTTCGATGCTCTTGCGTTTCGTCCCTATCCAGGCGTCGATGAAGTTCTTGGTGAAAACGCCGCCCTCAAGGAGGAATTCGTGGTCTTTTTCAAGCGCGATAAGGGAATCTTCGAAAGTCGCCGGGATCGATTTTATCTTTTTTACTTCCTTCTCGGACAGCTCGTGGATGTTCATGTCGAAGGGGCCGAAACCCATCTCGCCCGGGTTCATCTTTTTCCTGATGCCGTCTATCCCGGCCATCAGGGTCGCGGACAGCGCGAAATAGGGATTGCATGTGGCGTCCGGCGTCCTGAACTCCATCCTGACATCGTCCTCGCTGGTCGCGTATTTCGGTATCCTGATCGCGGCGGAACGGTTCCCCACCGAGAAAAAGAGGTTCGTAGGCGCTTCGAAGCCGGGAACCAGCCTCTTGAAGGAATTGACCGACGGATTTGTAAGCGCCGCCAAAGCGCAGCCGTGGTGCAGGATGCCTCCGATGAACTGGAGCCCCTCCCGCGACATGTTTCCGTAAGCCCCTCTCTTGTAGAAGAGGTTCTTCCCGCTTTTCCTCAACTGCATGTGGCAGTGGAGGCCGGAGCCCGGGTCCCCCGCGAGAGGCTTGGGCATGAACGTGGCGTAAAGGTCGTGGCGGCGGGCTATGTTCTTGATGATGTATTTGATCATCACCGCGTTCTCCGCGGCCGTGAAGACGGGCGTGAGAGGAACCTCTATCTCGTGCTGGGAGGCGCCGCCCACCTCGTGGTGGTGGTACTTGAAATCTATGCCCATCTTCGCCATGCACCTCGTGATTGACTGCCTCACTTCGAAGAACCTGTCGACGGGAAGCGCGCGGTGATACCCCTTGTTCCTGTCGATCGAAAGGTAATCCGTTTCGAAATCGAACTCGCTGTTCCAGTATCCCTCCTCAGTCTCGATCTCGAAGAACGAATAGTTCGGCTGCGTGTCGAAAGCGACTTCGGAGAACAGGTAGAACTCGTACTCGGGAGCGAACCCGGCCTCGTCTGCTATGCCGGACTTCTTCATGAATTCGGACGCTTTCCTCGCGATGAACCTCGGGTCGTCGGCGAACTGTTCGCGGGTGTCGGCTTCCTTTATGTTGCACATGAACGAGAGCAGCTTCTCGTCGGAAAAAGGTTCCTCAACGAGCGTCGAAAGGTCCGGGATCAGGACCAGATCGCCCGCGGAAACTTTCCTGAACCCTGTCACTGAAGAGCCGTCGAATCCGATCCCTTCCGACATAAGCCCCCTGTTGAACTCGGAACGGGAGATCGTCACCTTCCTGATCTCGCCGTTGAGGTCGATGAACTTGAGGTCTATGGAGAAAATATCCCGTTGTTTGATCAGTTTCTGGATGGATTCGAATGTATGGGTCATTGCCGTCCCCTTTCTTTAAGTGATACGAATGCCCTCAAAAACGCGAAAACCTTTTCAAGGGGACTTATGATTGTAAATTAGAAACGATGATTTGTAAACATGAGACGCCACGGATCGGCGATCGGACAAGGTTTCACGGTCGATACTTTCGCAAAAACGAGTCACCAACCCTGCAAAAAGACTGTCCCCCCGGCCGAAGCCGGGGGGATCATTAAGCGAGGTAGGTCAACTTTGAGGTAGGTTAGGGTGTGTGGCGGGGGACTCTCGTAAGAGCCACGGGTCGGATGAGGTGCTTATAAATGAGGTGGGGTAGATCATACATTCTTTCCTCCGCTGCCGGAGGCGGCGTCCTTCCCGGACTCGGACTTGATGAGGCCCGTGGTCTCCGAAGACGCCCCTGATGAGGCGGACCCTGACGAATAGTCCGTACAATAGAACCCTTTGCCTTTGAAGCTGATAGCCGGTATCGAAAAGCACTTTTGAACTGCCCCTCCGCAGAAGGAACAGACCTCGACCACCGGATCGGAGAGCTTCTGGATCTTCTCGAACCTTTTGTGGCAGTCGTAGCACTTATATTCGTATATCGGCATCGCTGCTTTGCTCCTTTAGGTTTCCAATAATACATTAAAAAAAACGGTTTGTCAAGGGGTTTTCAACAAAAGCAGTGAACATCGTTCCATCAGTCTTATCTGAATGATACTGCTGAACATACAGGATAGTTTTCCACAGGTTATCAAAAACGGTGGAAATCTCGATCCCCTCCACTTTTCAACACGGGCGGGCTTTTTCAGAATCTTATATAATTGCCGAACACGATCTGGTAAGAGTCCATGCCCTTTTCCTTGACGAGGGGGAAGGCTATGGTGGCGAGGATGATGTGACCGAAGGCGCTTTTCAGGTTCCCCATCCTCAGCCCAAACCCGACATTGGCATAGGTTTTTGTCCATCCGCCGCCGATCTCCCTGACCGCCCCGGCGTCGACATAGCCCACATACCCCAGCTGGAGGGCGCCCCAGAGCGAAGCGTCGGTGGTTATCCTGTCCTCGGCCGAGAAGGACCATCGGCGGTCGCCTATCCTGAAATGGTTCGGATAACCCCTCAGTCCGTCAGATCCTCCGATATAAACCAGGTTCTCGACGTCGAGCCTGCTTCCGAGGAACGCTTCGACCGATGCGGCTAGGGTCTGCCGGGGAAAAGTCGTATTGTAAAAATCGGCCTTCAGATTGAGCTTCATGTTCCTGTATAGGCCGCCTTCCCTGCGCCCCTCGCCCTCGAGCGCCGCAAGGATCAGCCAGTCCTCCGTCGGGGCGAAGCCCTTCGTTACTTCGGCGTCCGCGTAAAGGGCGTCCCTGTCGCCGCCGAACTCCTCCGAGAACCAGCCGAGATGGAACTGCGCCTCCGTCCCTAGGTTGAAGTCCTCCGCTTTCGAGGTCGCCATGATGTTGGAGCAGGTGAGGAAACAGTCCTCGAAGTAACCGAGGTAAAGGACGAGGCCCCTTAGCCTTCGGTCTTCGAGCTTGGGGACGGAAAGATACTCCGGGTGAACGGGGTAAGGCGCGTCGTAGAGGTTCTGCCTGGACCAGAGCTCGACCCCTGCCCGCAATGCGGATTTCTCATTTACGATGAGGGCCTTGTGGAAATAGACGGAAACCTCGTCCGTGATCGACGGGATCTCCCAGGCGAGGTTGTCGTCGTTGTAGAGCTTGAAGTTGAGCTTCTCCCTCGTCCCCTCCGCCCCGAAAGACCACGGCGTCCTCAGTTCGTAGAAGGGCATCTCCAGTTTAAGCTTCTTATAGGAACCGTCCGAGAGTTTCTGGTATCCCGCGAAAAGCCTCCATCTCGACCCCAGCAAAGCCGGGTCCTGGTACTCAATTTCGCCGATGTTCCTCTCGGGGTTGTCCTCGTACCCGACGAGAAGTGTCTTTCCTAAACCGAACAGGTTCACTTCGTGCGCCCGTATCCTGAAGGTGTTGTCGCCGCCGACCGAGCCGAACTTGAGCCCGCCCTTGAGGCTCCAGGCGTCGTGCACGCGGACGAGAGCCTCCCCGTCCTGCCCGACCGTTATCCACGCGTCGCGCACCCACGGCAGGCCGCGCAGAAGCCTTTCGGCCTCGTAGATCACCTGCTCTGTGGCCTCGTCGCCGCCCTTGAAAAGAAGGAGGTTCTCGACGGATCGCTTCTTCGTCTCGATGTGTAGGAAATTGGCCGCCCTTCCGAGAATGTTGTCCTCTTCGGGTTTCGACAGGTCGAAGACGTCGTCCACCTGAATCGTTATCTTGGAGATCACCCTCTTGTCGCTCTGCGGGGCTTCAGTGAAAGCCGCGGCTGACCATGCCAATATAATAAAGATGAACAGAAGGTTTTTTCGGGCCATCACTCCGGGGTTCCTCCCCTCAGGACTTGAGCGCTATAAAGCAGAAGTATAGAGGATAAAGGGGGAAATGGGAAATTGGGGAAAAAAAGGGCGCGGAAGATTCCCGCGCCCTTGGAACAGCTTTCGGGTATTTTCTACTTCACTTCGCTCATAGGGATGCCGAGAGCTTCGGCGACGCCCTTGCCGTAGGCGGGGTCGGCCTTGAGGCAGTTCCCTATGTGGCGGATCTTGATCTCCCTCGGGGCGTCACCCATGGCCCTCGCCGTGTTCTCGAAAAGGACCTTCCGCTGCGCGGGGCTCATCAGCCTGAAGAGGAGACCCGGCTGGGAGTAGTAGTCGTCGTCCTCCCTGTGGTTCCAGTGGTCCACGGCCGCGCCGGCCTCGAGCGCGAGAGGCGGCTCCTTCGTCTCGGGCTGATCTTCCCACTCGCCGTAGCTGTTGGGCTCGTAGCCGAGAGTGCCTCCGTAGTTGCCGTCCACCCTCATCGCTCCGTCGCGGTGGTACCCGTGGACGGGGCATCGTGGCGCGTTGACGGGGATCTGGTGGTGGTTGACCCCGAGCCTGTAGCGCTGTGCGTCGCCGTATGAGAAAAGCCTGCCCTGCAGCATCTTGTCGGGAGAAAACCCTATGCCGGGGACGATGCTCGCGGGGTTGAAAGCGGATTGCTCGACCTCGGCGAAATAGTTCTCGGGATTCCTGTTCAGCTCCAGGATCCCCACATCGATGAGGGGATAATCCTTGTGGAACCAGACCTTCGTCAGGTCGAAGGGGTTATAGGGGCACTTCGCGGCGTCTTTCTCCGGCATGACCTGTATCTGCATCTTCCACTTCGGGTAATCCTTCTTCTCGATGGATTCGTAAAGGTCGCGCTGGTGGCTCTCCCTGCATTTTCCTACGATTGCTTCGGCTTCCTGGTCGGTCAGGTTCTTTATCCCCTGCTGGCTCTGAAGGTGGAACTTCACCCAGAAACGCTCGTTCTTTCCGTTGACCATGCTGAAGGTGTGGCTTCCGAACCCGTGCATGTGGCGGTACGACGCGGGGATGCCGCGGTCGCTCATCGTGATGGTCACCTGGTGCAGAGCCTCGGGGAGCGAGGTCCAGAAGTCCCAGTTGTTCTTCGCGCTCCTAAGGTTGGTCCTCGGATCCCTCTTTACAGCGTGGTTGAGGTCGGGGAACTTCAGGGGGTCCCTGAGGAAAAATACGGGCGTGTTGTTCCCGACCAGGTCCCAGTTGCCCTCCTCGGTATAGAACTTTATGGCGAATCCCCTGATGTCCCTCTCCGCGTCGGCCGCTCCGCGCTCGCCCGCGACGGTCGAGAACCTTACGAAGAGCTCGGTCTTCTTTCCGATCTCGGAGAAGATCTTCGCCTTTGTGTACTTCGTGATGTCATGAGTGACGGTGAAGGTACCGTAAGCCCCGGAACCCTTGGCGTGCATCCTCCTCTCGGGGATCACTTCCCTGTCGAAATGAGCCAGCTTTTCCAGGAACCATACGTCCTGCAGGACCTGCGGCCCTCTCTTCCCCGCGGTCATCACGTTCTGGTTGTCGGCCACCGGCGCCCCGGTCACGTGGGTAAGTTTTTTCTTCTTCATGCTCTCTCCTTTCTTTCTATGGCTGGATCGTTCAAGATCATTTCCGCGACAGGCATTTCCTGCAGATCCCCCTCACCTCGACCATCGCCTTCATCGCTTCGCCTATTTCCGAAAGCTCCCCGGGCAGTTTCAGGTCGTCGAAATCACGGCAATATATGTCGAACGAAGCTCCGCACTTCCTGCAGATGAAGTGGTGGTGAGGCTCCGTGTTGGCGTCGAACCTTACCCCGTCGATCTCCCCCATGTTTTCCACTATCCCCAAGTCAACGAAAAGCCAGAGGGTCCGGTAAACCGTGTCGAGGGATAGCCCCGGCATCTTCTTTTTAAGCTTCCCGTGGATCGCCCGCGCCCCCGGATGGGAATCCTCCTCCGCGAGCCGGGCGAAGACGGCAAGCCTCTGGGGCGTGATCTTCAACCCTGCCCGCTTCAAAGCAGCCCTGAATTCTTCCATCCTTTTCGTCAACTTATCACGGCTGACCCGCAAGCGATGCCTCCAAATAGTAATTTTTCCAATTTAGGATATTATCCTGATAAAAATCCCTTGTCAAGATTTCGCCGCGAACCGGAAGGTACCCGGATAAAAAAGGCCGGGGAAAACCGTTCCCCGGCCTTTAAGGAAATGTCGGAAAAACTACCTGCCCTTCTTGAACTGCGACAGAAGGGTCTCGAGGTCTTCGAGCTCTGCCTGCAGGTCCTCTTCGTGCTCCACCTCGTCCTGCAGTATTTGAAGGACTATGTTGTAGGTGACCGGGTCCTTGCCGCTCGTCAGGTCGACCAGCTTCTTGTAGGTCTTTATGGCGCACTGCTCGCCCTTGATGTTCTGGTCGAGGATCGCCTTCACGAAGGGATCGTCGGGCGCAGCGTAGCCGCACTCCGAGTGCTTGTACCAGTCCTCCGGCTTCGTCACGGGAGTCCCTCCGAGCTGGATGATCCTCAGGGCAAGCATCTCCGAATGCCTCAGCTCGTCCGCCGCGTGCTGGACCAGCTCGGCTATCACCGCCTCCTTCATCGGCCCCTTCACCACCTTCGCCCCGATCCAGTACTGGTAATAAGCCAGCCACTCGTCCGAGAAGGCCTTGTTGAGCAGGCCGATCAGCTTTTTCACATCCATTCCGACGATCTCTATGCCTTTTGTGCCCATGATAGATCCTCCTTCATTTAATTATAACACCGGCTCTTGCCAAAAGATTTCAACCGACGACCGGCAGCGGTCCCCGTCTGACGGCATTGAAAATTGAAAGTTGAAGATTGAAAAGTGAAAAATGTTGGAAAATCCCTCCCGGCCTCCCTTACAAGCAAGGGAGGGGTGCTTCAGCCTTACGCCTTCAGCCTTCCGCCCTGCAGGCTGCGCCTGAATTTAAAATATCAAATTTTAAAGATTAAATTTCAAATTTGTGGAATCATTTCCTTATTGAACTTCAGCCATCAGCTCTTCAGCCATCAGCCCGCAGGGCATGAAATGTCGTGCCGTGCGTCGAATTTACTTCGCGCAAAGGCACATTCTCTGCCGGGGGAGTGTTCAGCGTCGCGAGCTATCTTCAAAGCGTCCCTCGGTTGCCAAAGCCGCGAGCAAAGCGTGGCGGGATCTCGCCTTTAACCTTCAGCCTTCAGCCCTGGCGTAAGCCATCAGCCTTCAGCTCTTCAAAGACTTGAGGGGCAGATGTGGCAGAAGAGCTCGGTCTCCCGCTCATCGCCCTTGAACCACCAGAGGGAGGCCTTCCTGGTTTTGTATGAGCCGTGCGAGCCGAGGATATAGGCGGCCACCTGGCCGATCTGCGGCTGGTGCCCGACGAGGATGACGGCCGCCTCGTCGTCGTGGGGCCACGAAACCTTGTCGAGAAGCCTCTGCGGACTCACTCCGGGGAGAAGTTCGTCTATGATCACAGGTTCTTTTCCGAGCGCTCTCGCCGTTTCCTTCGCCCTGACCAGGTCGCTCGAATAGAGCGTGAAATCCCCGGGGATTCTTTCCAAAAGCCACTTCGCGACCCTGGCGGAATCCTTCCTTCCCTTCGATGTCAGCTTCCTCTGCGCGTCGGGGGAGGTGTCCTCTGCTTCCGAATGCCTTAAAAGGATCAGATCCATGACGGCGCCGCCGAAAGAAGCCGCTTCGAAGAAGAACGGCTTCCGCCAATTGAAAATTGAAAATTGAAAAATGAAAAGTTAAAAATCATCGGATCAACTTTTTTTGAAGCTGACGAAGTTGATCGTGCCGCCCTTGGTTTTGGATCTCGGAAGATCCTTGTTCGCCTCGTTCAGGAATATCTCGCCGCCGGACATGTTGAGGCCGAACTCCTTGCCGATGTGGCCCTTGACGGTGATCTTCCCGCCCTTCATCTCTTCGCCGATAAGGTCCCACGCGAGGTCCCTCACCTCGATCTCGCCGCCCTTCATCCTGTATCCGAGGGAGTAGCCCGCGTTGCCCCTGATCTCGATCTTCCCGCCGTTCATCGAGTTTCCGCAGAAGTCGTAGCAGTTCTTCTCGATGACGATCTCGCCGCTTTCCATGTTCATGGCGGCGTGGTTCTGGACGACGCCCCTGACCTGTATCTTCCCGCCCTTCATCGAAAACCCGGCGTAATCCTTGACCGTACCCTCGACGAGGATCGTCCCGCCTTCGGCGAACGCGCCCAGGTAGTCGCCGCACTCCCCCTTGACCTTCAGCTCGCCTCCCGACAGGAAAGCGCCGAGGTAGTGGACGGTGACGCCGGCGGGTATCTCCAGAGCGTCGCTTTTTCCCGTCTTCCTCAGGAACGCGGAGAGGAAAAATCCGCTCTTCACGGAGAAGCGGTGCGCCTCCTTCTCGGAGAGCAGTTCTTCGAAAAGCTTCTGGAGAGTGAGGTCGGCGGGGAATTCCGAAGCCCCGACGATGTCAAGAGCCTTGGCGAACTCTTTGCCGTGTTCTTCTTCGACCGGCTGGCCGAGGTAATTCACAAAGGAATCGAGGAGTTTCATCTTCGCTCTCCTATTTCTTTTCCGAGACTTCGGGAGGGAACCATTTCCTCTTGGGGTCGTGCAGGTAGGCGTCCATCGCCCTCGCCGCCTCTTTCGCCGCGCGGATCGCCAGGATCACGGTCGCCGCGCCGGTTATCGCGTCGCCGCCCGCGAACACCTTCGGGACCGTGGACATGTAGCTCTCGCGGTTGACGTTGATGACCGATCCCCACCTCGTCGAAAGGTTGGGAAGGCTCGACGGGATGAGGACGTTCGGCGACTGGCCTATCGCCACGACGACCAGGTCCGCGTCGATGATGTAATTGCCACCTTCGACCGGCACGGGCTTCCTTCGTCCCGAAGCGTCGGGCTCGCCAAGTTCCATTTTCTGAAGCTCGATCTGCTTCACGAAGCCCCTCTCGTCGCCTATGAAGCGGACGGGGTTCCTGAGCTCCTGGATGAACGCGCCCTCCTCCTCGGAGTGCTCGATCTCCTCGCCCCTTCCGGGCATCTCCTTGCGGGTCCTCCTGTAGACGATCCCGGCTTTCTCGGCGCCCAGCCTCAGCATGATCCTGACCACGTCGAAGGCAGTGAATCCCGCCCCGACTACGATCCCGTTCTTCGGCTTCTTGACCGGCGTGCCCGCCTTCGGGAAATCGTATGCCCTCATCAGGTTGACCCTGGTCAGGAACTCGTTGGCCGAATAGATCCCGCCGAGGTTCTCGCCGGGGATGCGCATCATGTTGGGATATCCCGCGCCGCTCGCCACATATATCGCGTCGTATTCGTTCATCACCTCTTTGATCGGGAAGGTCTTTCCGACGATGCAGTTGGTCTCGACCACCACGCCGAGGCTCCTCACGTAGTTGATCTCCTTCTGAACCATCGCCTTGGGGAGACGGAACTCGGGGATGCCGTACATCATGACGCCGCCCGGCTTGTGCAGCGCCTCGAAAAGGTGGACCGTGTGGCCCAGCTTCGCGAGCTCGGCCGCGCAGGTAAGCCCCGACGGGCCCGAGCCGACAACCGCCACCTTGAAGGGCGTCGTGGGCTCGACCGCGGCCTGCCTCACCGTGCCGTTCTCCCTCGCCAGGACCCAATCGGCTGCGAACCTTTCTAGCCTTCCGACCGCCACCGGGTTACCGGGGTTTGTGTCGTTCAGGACGCACGCCGCCTCGCAAAGGTTCTCCTGCGGGCAGACCCTGCCGCACACGGCCGGAAGTGTGTTGTATTTCCTGAGGTCCTTCGCCGCCTCGGAGAACTCGCCTCTCGAAATGAGGCCGACGAAAGACGGGATGTCTATGTGGACGGGGCATGCGACTACGCACCTGGGGCGCGGGCACTCGAGGCAGCGCATCGCCTCGTAAACGGCGTCCTCGGGCTTGTAGCCGAGGGCGACCTCGCTGAAGTTCCTTATCCTGGCCTTGGCGTCCTGGCAGGCGATCTCCCTTCTCGGCTCCTTCGGGCGCGCCTTCTTCGGCTTTCCGGGTTCGACTCCTCCGAGGGCAACGATATCGATCTTGTCGGTCATCCCATCCCTCTACTTTCTCACCGGCGTCAGGCCGATCTTGCATTCATGGTCGGTCTCCACCGCGTGTTTTTCTTCGTACCCGTAAACCTTCATCCTTATCGCCATCTCGTCCCAGTTGACCAGGTGGCCGTCGAAATCGGGGCCGTCGACGCAGACGAACTTGGTCTGGCCGCCGACCTCCAGCCTGCACCCTCCGCACATTCCCGTGCCGTCCACCATGATCGTGTTGAGAGAGACCCAGGTGGGGATGCCCCAGGGGCGGGTCATCTCCGCGGCCGCCTTCATCATCACCGGAGGGCCGATGGCTATCACCCTCGCGATGTCGGGTTCTTCGCCACGAAGCTTTTCAAGGGCGGTAGTGACGAAACCCTTCATCCCGAAGGTGCCGTCGTCGGTGGTGACGATCGTCCTCGTGGAGGCCTTTTCGATCATCTCCTTCCAGAACATCAGCCCCTTCGAGCGGAAGCCGATTATCGAGATCACCTCGTTGCCCGCCTCTTTGAGCCCCTTGCAGATGGGATAGATGGGCGCGACGCCGAGCCCCCCGCCGATCACCACCACCTTGCCGAACTTTTCGATGTGGGTGGGAGTGCCCAGCGGGCCGACGACGGAGAAAAGAGTATCGCCGACGTTGTATTTGCTCGCCAGCTCGAAGGTCGAGCGGCCCACGATCAGGAAGACGATTGTCACCTCGCCAGTCTTCGCGTCCGAATCGGCTATCGTGAGAGGTATCCTCTCCGAATCCTCGTCGTTCATCACCATGCAGAACTGTCCCGGCTTGTGCACCTTGGCAATCCTCGGCGCCTTGAAGGTCATCTCGACGACGCCCTCCGCGAGAGTCTTTTTGGCAGTGATCTCAAACATTTGCGACCGTCCTTTCCGTGGTTTTCCCCGACCCTTAAAAACGGATATTTTAAGGATAAACTCCTTTTTTTGCAAGGGGAAAGGGGGGAAAGCGCTGAAGGCTGAAGAGCTGACACTAGAGCTGAAGGCTGATGGCGGAAGGCTGAAGGTCAATAAGGAAATGGTTCCTCAACTTTTAACTTTTCAACTTTCAATTTTCAATGCAGGCGGAGCCTGCAAAGCCATAGAGGATGCCAAGGGAGAAGAAAAATATGCAGAAGAATAACTTTTTCACAAGGATGGACAGGATAACCAGGATAAAAACGGTGGTGATTCCTGATTATTGTTCTTTCTGATCTTGATGGTCCGAATATTCCTTTTTATGGATTTCCCACCATTTCAACCAATCTGAATAGGCTTTCTCCGGCGAGTAAGATTCTGGAATCTTATCGTCAAGAAAACAGTTGAATTTAAGACCTCCGTTAATTTTATTGCCGGTTATCCAATCCAGCTCTCTACTGATCAGGAAAATTTTAGTATTGTCAGACCGGAATCTTTCGAGCAGTTTGAATAATATAGGAACGCTCCTTTTATCAAAATTCCTAGTCAACATTGACAGGGCCAGGTCGAAGTTCATGCAGCCGGTTTTCCCGGGCTGTTGCCTTTCCAGGAAATCCAGGCCCAGCTGCCCTACCTTCTCGTCGCCCTCAAATTGACAAAGACTTCCAAAGGCGGAATTTTTGTTATCAAACCCTTTATCGGCAAGGGCAACTTTTATAAGATAATCGCGCCATCCGGGATCAATACATTTTTTCTCCTTGAATCCTTTTATTATGCAGTGGTCATCAGAGCTGATTTCTCTTCGGGACAGTACTTCCTTGTTCAGCTGCGCGAAATCCTTCGATCCACTGGCCAAAAATGAAAGGTCGCTACCGATCCATTCCTTCGGAGGCTTTGAAAGCAGATAGTCTCTTAAGAACTTGGGATAGAATTTTTCCAATTCCTTCGTAAGTTGTTCGTAGTAACTGCTAAAATTGTTGCATTCCTTGGGATCGTATTCTTTTGGAAGTGTATTTAACAGCTCCGCATAGACGGCTTGGCAAGTCGTACTTCTGAATGGCGTTGCTTCGTCAGGTGTCGGCACGAAATGATCCCATTTCTGCTTTCTGTAATCCCACCGGGAAAGCCCCATGTCTGTCGCTACCCATAGATAACGGCCTGTCCTAAGCATGTCCCGAATCAAAAAGCCGCAGGGACCGTCATCAGTACCTTCATAGGATTGGATTTTGCCGGTTTTCCATTCATATTTTACAAGACCCTCCGCGGGCGGAGTTCCAATACACTCGAAAGAATAATATGTTCCGAACCAGAGCGATCGTCCATCATAAATAATTGGGCCGATTGAAGAATGAATGGTCAATTTTGGCCTTACAATCTCCATTTTTCCTGTTTTCACGTCATATTTACCGAATCCGCCGATCCCTGTTGTGCCTTCGCCGTCATAGAATTCGATTCCGAACCATATCAAATCGCCGTCTGCATAAGTTGCAGCGAAGCATTGTTCGATCTCCCAATCGTCCCTTTTCGCGAGGTCCGGGAAATATTTTATCGCTTCCTCATTGGACATTTTTATCGGGGGGATTTTTTTGGCCTCAGTATTCGGCGGCTTGTCCCTGTCAATGCAATCACAATCGCTATCACAGACAATGCTTTTTTCGCTGATTTTCCAACCCATGTGCTTTTCATAAATTACAGAAGGATATGTTGATGTATAAGATGGAAATGTACAGGTATCCTTTTTTTTCACAATCCTGAATTTTCCTCCCAGGTATGCGATGAAGCCGTTTGGTGTCGATTCGAGCTTTACCACAGCAGGATAATACTTATCGCTGTAGCATATTGATGCCGCACTTGTTTGGAACCAGGATAAGAAGAACAAAAAAATCGTGAAGAACAGTGCTCTCTTCAAATCACCATCCCGGGTGAATTCGGAGGAAGATATACTTATTTTCCTCTTTGTTTCCGCTCATCTTTTCTCCACAACTTCATTTTAATGCCAAGCGGGAGCGTTTTCAATGAAGGTTATCGTTCATCAATGCATAATGCATGGCCTGGCATCATTGTATTAGGTGGAAATTGTTGAGCAAAAGGCGTTCTTCGAAGCAACGCCCCTCGATCTGTGCTCTCTGAGACCTGGTATGTTCTTTTTCATGGGTGGATATGGCCATGAGTATGAGGGAGAGAAGATCTTTGCGCCGGAGCGTAGCGGAGGCGCAAAGAGAGGTTGCGGGCACATATTTATAAGCCCACATGGATTTGC
>Ga0209200_1000020_pt1 | contig 239320 bp, 174 predicted proteins | sample AD_UKC033_MetaG_FD_184406 | JGI IMG/M metagenome (GOLD analysis project Ga0209200, IMG submission 184406) | Active sludge microbial communities of municipal wastewater-treating anaerobic digesters from USA - AD_UKC033_MetaG (SPAdes) (version 2) | ecosystem: Engineered > Bioreactor > Anaerobic...
CTGGAGGAAGTCGCACAAATGTAGTGGAAACTTCGGCCCGCCAACCCCCTTCCCGGGGTCGCTAGGGCCGTTTAGGCTCGACAGGTGTCTAACTTGGGTTAGCAGCCTGTTGAAGAACCCCCGCCCAGCGCCGGGACCCTCAGTGAACCGTGTGCCAGGGGCGTTCTGCGTCGGCCGCGGGGGGCCGACGCTACTTCTTCAACGGGCTGTTAGCCGAGCGCGCGCGATTCCAGCAACTGATTGAGCCCAAACGGGTACACTGGGCAGGGAGAGCAACCGACGCCCTGGGGTGGCATGGCCAAGCGCTGCGCCGCCATGTTCCCAGACGGCGCGTGCGGGCGTCCCGGCAGCATGCCGGCGCTTGCCTGCGGCAAGCTTGGGCACCCCATCCGGGTTTCCCCTTTGCCTGGTCCCCTTCAGCCCTCGGCCTCCTCCCATTCCTCCTTCCAGGCCATTTGGATGCGCTCGAGCTTGGCCTCCGTGCAGGCCTTGGGGTCGCCGACGAAGTCCTCCAGTTCGCACACCCACCGGCGCAGGTCCGTGAACCGCACGCTGAGCGGGTCTACATCGGGGAACCGTCGATTCAGGGCCAGGGCGATGTCCTCATGGCTGTCCCAGGTCAACTCCTTCATGGCATTGCTCCGCGCTCGCCGTAGATCGCGTCGGCCACAGCCCGCCGACTGTCGCCTCGTGTCGCACTCCTCCGACTGTCGCCTCTCGTCGCACTCCGCCGCTCGCCGTTCCCCACACGGGTGGACCCATCCCGCGTGATTCACCTGCCCCCCGCTTCCTCCCTCTTGCCTCTTGCCTCTTCCCTCTTGCCTTCCTGGATGAGATTCCGGTTCCACTCCGGGACTTCCACGACCAAGTCACACGTCCCGTCGGGCACGCTCTGGCAGGCCAAACGGCTCTGCGGTCCGACACCGGGTGCGTTATCAAGCTGGTCCAGCTCGGCATCGCTCGGCTCGGGCAGGCTGCGGCTGCCTTCGCGCACGAGGCAGTGGCAGGTCGAGCAGGCACACACGCCGCCGCACGCGTGGTCGAGCTCGACGCCATGCGCCAGCGCGATCTCCAGGATGCTGCCCGGCAGGCCCTCCGCGCTGTACGGAATGCGCTCCGGGTCCACCTCTACCGCAACATTGATGGGCAGAAACGTGATGCGGTACCGCCGCATCGGCCGTGCCACCTCAGTCTGCCGGATGTAGGGATTGATTCCGCCCATGCAGTGCTCTCCTCGTGAGCGTGCCGTGCCTCCCCCCGACTACGGCCGCCAGGGAGCAGATGCCTGTGCTGCAAACACATGACCGCGGTTCATCAGTCCCCCAGGTCCGCAGTACGTGTTTAGCGCATGCGGGCACCGGGGTGCCTTGCTTTCCCGCGACCGCAGTCGCGGGTAAGCATGTTCTTACGCCCGACCACATGCCCACCCCCGCCTGCGGCGGGTGAGGGCATGGCACCCACGCTAAACACGTACGGTCCGCAGGACCTGGGCGACCCTCGAAAACAGAATGATGAATGCAGAATGCAGAAAGTGGCGCGGGCTGCGCGTGTCCTTTCTGCATTCTCAATTCTGCCTTCTGCATTCGTCGCTCGCCGTCCCGGCAGGGCGAACACCCGCTACGTCGCGGCGCTGTCCTCGCGCAACGATGCCGCGACGGCCAACTCCGCCAGGCGCACCGTGGACTGGTTGAAGCGCTCGCGGCGCCCATTCAGGACGGCCGGGTCGGCGCACGTCTCCGCCAGCGCCCGCAGCTCCGCCAGGTCAGCCGCCAGTCGCTCCCGCTCGGGCGTCTCCAGCAGGTGCCCGAAACGCCGCAGCATCTGCTCAGCTTTGTTCAGATCAAATTGGAGCGTCGTCCGCACGTCGATCAGGTGGTGGGCGGCCATGTCCTGCCGCGCGAACTGCACCGACTCCCTGGCCATCCGGCGCACCTCGTCGCGTGTCAGACCGTGCGAGGGTACGATCTGCACGCTTGCAATCTTGCCGCTGCGCTGCTCGCGCGCGGAGACGTTCAGGATGCCGTTCTGGTCGATGAGGAACGTCACCTCGATCTTGGGGATGCCGGCCGGCATCGGCGGTATGCCGCTCAAGTCGAACACGCCGAGAGACCGGCAGTCCTTCGCCAGCTCCCGCTCCCCCTGCAACACGTTGATGCGCACGTTGACCTGTCCGTCCTGGAACGTGGTGAACGTCTCGGTAGCCTGGCACGGTACCCGCATGTTCGCGGGAATCAGCTTGCTCATTGCTCCGCCGAGCGTCTCGATGCCGAGCGACAACGGCGTAACATCAAGCAGCAGCATGTCCTGCTGCACGCCGGCCAGGATGGCGCCCTGCATGGCCGCCCCCAGCGCGACGACCTGTTCGGGGTTCAGCGCGGTGTACGGACTGCGTCCGAAGACCTCGGCCACCCGGCGGCGCACCAGCGGTACCCGCGTTGAGCCCCCCACCAGCACCACTTGGTCGATGTCCGCCGGCGTAAGCCGTCCCGCCGCCAACGCCCGTCCGCAGGCCGCGATCGTCCGCTCGACCAGCGGGGTAATCAGGCCCTCAAACTCGTCCCGCGTCAGCGTCCGCCGGTACACCCGCCCGCGTCCCAGCGCGATCTCCACCGGCGCGCTCTCCTGGTCGCTGAGGCGCATCTTGATCTGCTCGGACAGCGTGCGCAATTGCTGCCGGATCGTCGGCACGTTCAGGTCAACGTCAAACTCCGCGCGAATCTCCTGGATGAAGAGGTCGATCAGCGTCCGGTCGAAGTCGTCGCCGCCGAGATGGGTGTCCCCGTTGGTCGCCTTGACCTCGAAGACGCCCCCTTCCAGACGCAGGATGGAGATGTCGAACGTCCCGCCGCCCAGGTCATACACGGCCACCGTCGCCCGCTCGCGACGCTGCAGGCCGTAGGCGAGGGCCGCAGCCGTGGGCTCGTTCACGATCCGCACCACGTCCAGCCCCGCAATCACGCCGGCGTCCCGCGTGGCCTGCCGCTGCGCGTCATCGAACTGGGCGGGCACCGTAATCACCGCCCGCTGCACCGGTCGCCCGAAGTGTCGCTCCGCACGCTCCTTCAACTCCCGCAGGATCAGGGCGCTCAGCTCCGGCGGCGTGAACGCCTGCGCGCCGATCAGTACGGCCGCCACGTCGCGCTCGCCGGTCGCCGGGTGCGGGCCGACGCGGTACGACAGGTGCCGCGCCTCGTCCGTCAGCTCGGCGCAGCCTTTGCCCATGAGGCGCTTGACGGAGTAGACGGTCGTCAGCGGCCTTTCGACGGCGTGCGCGCGGGCCTCCCGCCCCAGCGTGCGGACCCGCCCTTGATCGTCAAAGCCGATGACCGAGGGCAGGAGCACGTCATCCGGGCCGCCGGGACCCGCGATCAGGTGTGGACCCGCCTCGTCCGCGTAAGCGACAAGCGAGTTGGTGGTACCCAGGTCGATGCCGACGATGATGTCGCTCGGATCGGTCATGGCTTGGGGGTCGCGGGCGCCAGCGGGTCCGGCGTCGACTCAGCCAGCAGGTTGTCCCAGTATTTCATGGCGTTGAGGCGCAAGCGCAGCTCCCGGCGGTGCCCGGCATCGGCCGCGCAGGCCCCCTCCGCCAGCGGGGCGATGCGGCGCAGGTTCTCCTCCCGCTGGGAACCGATGGTCGCCCGCAGCCGCTCCAGCTCGGCCTCGTCGTGGCGTTCCTTCGCCTCCGTAATCTGCTCCCGCAGGACCAGCACCTCGCGCAGCAACTCCCCCGGTACCCCGCGTTCCTGCCCGGCCGTCGGACCGCCGGCCAGGTCGAGCAGGTACGACGCCCTGCGGACCGGGTCCAACAGCACCGCCACGGCATTGTTAACCTCAGCGCTGAGCCGCGTGGCCAGCCGCCGCACTTCCTCCGGCGCCTCCGCGAAGCGATCCGGGTGAATGTAGCGCGCCAGCCCCAGGCAGACGCCGTGCAACTGCTCTTCGTCAAGATCGTACCGGCGGTCCAGCCCCAGCAGCGTGAAGTAGTCCACCGACTCCGGCACCGGATAAAGCTGCCGGCAGCCGGTGCAGACCATGGGGAAATCCAGATGGGCTTCACACTCGGTACAGCGGGTAGGCACGGTGCGTGCGTCGTCGGTCATAAGGAACTCGCCGGCGGCTTGGCTGGTCCGCCCGAACCCCACCCCACCCTCGGCCCCCGCGGCACTCTACACCGCGAAGCTGGAGCCGCAACCGCAAGAACTGCTGGCGTTGGGGTTGCTGAACACAAACCCCCTGCCCATCAGTTCGTCCTTGAAGTCAATCGTCGTTCCGTCCAGGTAGATCTGGCTCTTGGGGTCGCAGATCACCTCGATATCGTTCGCGACCCACGACTCATCGTCCTCACCCTTGACCTCCGTCAGGTCGAGGCTGTAGGTGAACCCGCTGCACCCGCCCCCCTTGATACCCACGCGCAGGTACATCTTCTTGCGCGTGCCGTCCGGGCCGGGCGGGGCGTGTTGGGCAATGATCTGGGCCACCTCGCGGGCGGCACGTTCCGTAAGCTGCACCATCGAGCACTCTCCCACTGCGAATCCCTGACCCAACCCCACAATGCCGGTTTTCCCCTCCATACCCCCCCTTCCAGGGAAAGGGGCGGGGGTGAGGGTCAAGGCGGTGCCTCACCGCCCGGCGTTGCGTCGCCGCGGCACTCCTCCCCCACTCTGCTCCATGCCGCACCGGGGCCGGCGCTCCACCGTCCCCCGCGGCGCCAACTCCTGCTGCCCGCGCTGAGTCGGTCAGACTTTCTGGGGCTGCGGGGTCGGTTCCGGCACGGCATCCGCCCCCCCGGCTTTCTTGCGCTGTACGTCGGCAATGGCCGCCCGGATCGCGTCCTCCGCCAGCACGCTGCAGTGGATCTTCACCGGCGGCAGGGACAACTCCTTCACGATGTCGGTGTTCCTGATCTGCAGGGCCTCATCGAGCGTCTTGCCCTTCAGCCATTCCGTCGCCAGCGAGCTGCTCGCGATGGCGCTGCCACAGCCGAACGTCTTGAACTTGGCGTCCACGACACGGTCGTCGTCGTCCACCATGATCTGCAGCTTCATCACGTCGCCGCACTCCGGCGCCCCGACGATCCCCGTGCCCACGTTGGGCAGGTTCTTATCAAGCGCGCCCACGTTGCGCGGGTTCTGATAATGGTCCACGATCTTATCGCTATATGCCATCTGGCTCTGCTCCTGCGTCAGTGGCCGGCCCACTGCACCGTGCTGAGGTCAATGCCCGCCTCCGCCATCTCCTGGAGCGGGCTCATCGACCGCAGATGATTGACGGCCGCCACCACCCGCTCCGCAGTATAGTCGATGTCCTCCGTCGTGTTGAAACGCCCCAGCGAGAAACGGATCGAGCTGTGGGCGAGGTCGTCGCCCACGCCGATCCCCTTCAACACGTAGCTGGGCTCCAGCGAGGCGCTGGTACAGGCACTGCCGCTGCTGACCGCGATGTCGTTGAAGCCCATCATCAGGCTCTCGCCCTCCACGTACAGAAAACTGACGTTCAGCGTGTTGGGCAGGCGATGTTCGACGTTGCCGTTGAGCACGATCCCGGTGAGCCGTTCGCTCAGCCCCGCCCACAGGCGGTCCCGCAAACCCGCCAGGCGGGCACTCTCCGCGGGCATCTCGCCCAGCGCGATCTCCGCGGCCGCACCCAGTCCAACGATGCCGGGCACATTCAGAGTCCCGCTCCGCATGCCCCGCTCGTGTCCGCCGCCGTATTGAAGCGGCTGCAACCGCACGCGTGGGTTCCGGCGTCGCACGTACAACGCCCCGATGCCCTTGGGCCCGTAGATCTTGTGCCCCGACAGACTCAACAGGTCGATGCCCATCACCTCCACGTCGATGGGCACCTTGCCGAATGCCTGCGTGGCGTCGGTGTGGAACAGGACCCCGCGCTCCTTACACGCCGCGCCGATTTCCCCGAGCGGGTTCAGCGTGCCGATCTCGTTGTTCGCCACCATGAGCGACACCAGGATCGTGTCGTCCCGCAACACCTGTCGCACCTGTTCGACACTCACTCGCCCGGTACGGTCCGGCGTCAGGAAAGTGACCTCGTAGCCGTTCTGGGCCAGGTAGTGGCACGGGTCGATGACGGCCTTGTGCTCGATGAGGGAGGTCACCACGTGTTTCCCGCGGTCCGCGTACATGCGGGCCGCACCCAGGATGGCGAGGTTGTCGCTCTCCGTGGCGCCGCTCGTCCAGATGATCTCCTTGGGGTCGGCATGGATGGCCGTCGCCACCTGGGCGCGGCCCTTCTCGACTGCTTCCTCGGCCTCCCAGCCGAAACGGTGGCTACGACTGGCCGCGTTGCCGAACTTATCCTGCAAGTAAGGCAGCATCGCCTCCAGCACGCGCGGATCCAGCGGCGTCGTGGCGTTGTTATCCAGATATACGAAGCGGCTCATATGACCACCTCCGTGATCGATGCCGGCGGGCACGCCTCCGCCGCCGGTTCCTCCCTGATCAACGGGGGTGCCGGCCCGTTCCCGTTGGCCAGCTCCGCCAAGGTGACGGTACAAAGAAACTCCTTGACGCGCTCATGAATCCGCCGGACCGGCCCGCGCACGGGGCAGAACCCCTGGCGAACGCAAGCGTCGATCCCGTCTTCCGCCGGCTCCATGCAGCGGACCAACTGGTAAGGACCTTCCGTTGCCACAATCAGGTCGTGCAGTGTGATCTGCTCCGCCGGCCGCGCCAGCCGGTAGCCGCCATGCGCCCCGCGGGTGCTGGCAACCACCCCGGCCCGAGTCAGCGTCTTGAGGATGTTCGTGATCAGCGGCAACGGCAGACGATACCGGGTTGCGATTTCCCGTGCGCTGGACACCTTCCCCGGATGCCGCGACAGATGCAGAGCGGCGTTCAGTGCGTAATCCGTCCTCTTCGTGAGAGTTAGCATGCGCTCACCCCGTTTCCGATGTCTGCATCATCGCCAAGTCCAAGCTCCCCTACACCAGTATTTAGCACCTAAAACATACTAATTCAAGGCCCTAGTAGGGCCCCGTCCAGGATACCCGCAAGCCGAGGCCATCCCAGCACATATCGACCGGGTTGCCACCCCCTGGGCAGGAGCCTCCTTGCGTTTGATCGCGAGTGCCAATCAGGACGTAAAGCGTTTTGGAACAATGGGTTACGGCTACCCAACCACGCTGCGTCCATTCGCGAAGACCCCGCGCGAACCGCATCCCGCTGGCTGGCGTACTAGGAGTGAAAGCAGAACCTCCTTCCCAATCACGTACCCTGGACGCTTCGTTCCTCCAACGACACCCGGGTGGCCCGAAAAGGCCGCCCGGGTGTGTGGTTTCTACGGCCAACCGCCCGCCGAACATGTGTCACGATACATTTACACCAGTGTGACTGATGTCAGGTGGCTCCCCGCCGGGCACCGAGTACTCTTCACCGACGGCGTGGGTGAAGGCGCCACGAGTCTGGTCAGGCTTCCCAGCAGGCGACGAAGTGCTCCGACCCTTGTTGGCGGAGCACTGGACGCCCGGAGGGCTCGTCGGGGTGGATCTCGACGCAGCGACTTAGAACACGCTCGCCGAAGGCCGAGTCAGCGCGGATTGACGGCGCTGCGCCGCGTTCGGCGCGCTCGACCGAGAGGCAGCAGCGAGGGTGAAACGGGCAGCCCGCGACCGGCCGACGCGGATTGGGGACCTGGCCCGGGATCGCCTCCAATCGTGTCCGGACGCCGCCCATGCGTGGTACGCACTTGAGCAGACCCTGCGTGTAGGGATGCAGCGGATTGGCGAACAGCTCGGGCGTCGGGGCGTGCTCGACGACCGTCCCGGCGTACATCACGTAGACGCAGTCGGCCGTCTGCGCCACCACGCCGAGGTCGTGCGTGATGAGCACGATGCTCAGGCCGAGCTTCACCTGCGCCTGCCGCAGTAGGTCGAGGATGCTCGCCTGGATCGTTACGTCCAGCGCCGTCGTCGGCTCATCGGCCAGCAGCAGCGCCGGCCGACCGCACAACGCCATCGCGATCATCACCCGCTGGCGCATGCCTCCGGACAGCTCATGCGGATACTGCTTCACGCGCTGCTCGGGCGACGGCACCTCGACCTCGCGCAGCGCCTCGATGGCCGCGTCGCGCGCCGCCCGGCCGCGCACGCCCTGATGCAGCGCAATCGTCTCGGCAAGCTGCTCTCCGATCGTGTACACCGGGTTGAGCGCCGACATCGGCTCCTGGAAGACCATGCCGATCCGCCGGCCCCGGACGCTCTGCATTTCGCGTTCGCTCAGCCGCGTTAGCTCCAGCGGCTCCGCCTGCGGCTCGGGCCGGAAGCGGATCGAGCCGGCCTCGATGCGCGCCGGCGGCTCCGACAGCAGGCGCATGATTGTCAGCGCACTCACACTCTTGCCGCACCCGCTCTCGCCGACGAGCGCCACGGTCTTCCCCCGCGGCACCGACCACGACACGCCGTCCACCGCCAGGAACCGCCCGCCCTCCACGGCAAACGAGACCCGCAGGTCGTGCACTTCAAGTACGTGGTCGCTGTTCAACGACATAACCTTCATTCTGCCGGGTGCCATGCCCTCCCCCGCCGCGCACGTGCTTCGCGTGTCAGTCCGGAGCGGGTGCCATGCTTTCCCGCGACAGCAGTCGCGGGTAAGCATGTTCTGGGGAGCAGAGCACAGGCTCAGCTATCATCAGTCCCCCAGGTCCAAAGGACCTGGGCCACCCGTCCGCGACAGCAGTCGCGGGTAAGCACGGCACTCGGGCGACGTCATTCCATCCCGGCGGCTTCCGCCTTCGGGTCCCAGGCGTCGCGGATTCCGTCGCCGATGAAGTTGAGCGCCAGCAGCGTCACGCCCAGCACCACGCACGGCCAGACCAGCAGCCACCAGAAGCCCACGAACGTATTGACCGCCTGGATGCCCTCGGCCGCCAGCCGGCCCAGCGACGGCATCGGCTGCTGCACCCCGATGCCCAGGAAGCTCAGAAACGACTCCTGCAGGATCGCCTGCGGAACCACCAGCGTCCCGTACACAATCACCGGCCCGGCCAGGTTCGGCAGCAGGTGCACGCGCAGGATGTAGATGCTGCGTGCCCCGGCCGCCCGGGCCGCCTCGACGAACGGCTGGGCCTTCAGCGACAGCACCTGCCCACGCACCACCCGCGCCATCGTCAGCCAGCTCACCCCCGCAATCGCCAGCAGCAGAATCACCACGTTGGCGTACTGCGTCTGCCCCCCCAGCAGCGCTGTCAGCGGACGGGTCAGCGCGATCTTCAGCAGGATGACCGTCAGCAGATACGGCAGCGAGTGCAACACGTCCACGATGCGCATCATCACGGTATCGACGCGCCCGCCAACCAGCCCGGCCACGGCTCCCCACAGCACTCCGACCGCCATCGCCAACCCTGCCGAGGCCACTCCAATGAGCAGGCTCAGCAGGAACGCCGGCAGCAGGCGGAACAGCAGGCTGCGCCCCAGGTCGTCGTAGCCCAGCCAGCCCGACGCCCCATGTGCCGTCGGCGCCAGTCGCCGCACGGCCACGCTGGTGTCCGCCTGCTGTAGAGTCTGAGCATACCTGTCATACGGCACGACGGCCGACGCACTAGGCGTGTGCCGCACGGCCTCACCCAGCGATTGCACGTTGTACCACCGTGACGCCCACGGCAGCGTCAACAGGCTGAGCGCAGTCCCCAGCGCGAGCACGACGAGCCCGCCCAGCGCCACGCGGTGCCGCCGAAACCGACGCCAGGCACGGGACCGTAGCGCGCTTCGCATGAGGTTGGCACTTGCTCCGTTCATGAGTCAGTGTCCTCTGTGGCTCCAGGCAGCCGGGAAACCAACAGTCGGACGAGGGTGGCATGGCCAAGCGCAGCGCCGCCATGCCGGCTCAGCGTGGCATGGGCAAGTCCGGCGCGCCGGGACCACGCCCTCCGGGCGGAGTGGGTGAGCGCCGCCACAACATGCCGGCGCTCGCCTGCGGCGAGCTTGGGCATGCCACCCTGGTTTCTCCTTTGCGTGGTCCTGTCTCGTATCACACCGCCCCCTTAATCCGCGGATCGACCCACGCATACAGCACGTCCACCATGATGTTGAACGCGATCAGCAGCGCCGCCAGCACCAGCACTGTGCTCAGGATCAACCCCGGATCGTGGTTCAGCGCGGCATTGACGAAGTGCTGCCCCAGCCCCGGCACGGCAAACACCTTCTCGACGACGAACGACCCCGTCATCGCCTGCGCGGTAGCCGGCCCGAGATAGCTCAGCACCGGCAGGGCCGCCGGCTTCAGCGCGTGCTTCCAGATGACCGTCCGCCGCGACAAACCCTTCGCCCGCGCCGTGCGGATGAAGTCGCTGCCCAGCACGTCGAGCATCCCCACGCGCGTCAGCCTCGTGATGTACGCGGCAAACGGCAGCGCCAAGGTCACGGCCGGCAGCGGCAGGTGCGCCAGCGTTCCCCACCCGCCGATCGGCACCACGTGCAGGTACACCGCAAACACCAGCAGCAGCACGCTGCCGGTCACGAACGTCGGCAGACTGATGCCCACCAGCACGCAGCCCAGCGTCAGCCAGTCGAACCAGCGGTCACGCCGCACCGCACTGAGCACGCCGGCCGGCACGCCGATCAGCACCGCCAGCGCGATCGCCAGCACGCCCAGCACCGCCGACACCGGCAACGCCTGCGCGATGATCTGGTTGCACGTCCAGTCGGCGTACATGAACGTCGGCCCGAAGTCGCCGCGCAGCGCACCCCAAGCGAACTCGCCGAAATATCGCCAGTTGTTGTCCATCGAATAGCGCACGCGCAGCGCCTGGGCCGCGGCCGGTGGCAGGTTCCGCGCTCCCTGCTGCACCGGGTTGCCCGGCACGCTGATGACCATGACGAACGTCACGGCATACACGCATGCCAGCGTGACCACCCCCCAGCCCAGCCGTCGTAGCACCAAACGCAACGATGCCGAGCCCAACCCCGGGTGCCATGCCGAAGCCCGCCGACGATAGGGGTGGCATGCCCAAGCCGAAGGCGCCGGCATGCCGGCGCGGACGTTGGCCGGTCCGTCTCGGGAGAGCATGGCCCCGGCGCGCCGGGACTTGGCCATGCCACCCGCCTCCGACCGTGGGCCTTTCCTTTCGGTGGCGTGATTCCGCGGCTTCACCGTTCAACCCTCACGTAACGGAACGGAAACACCAGCCGTGCGTTCGGATACAGCCCGTGCACGTTGGGCTTGATGGCGATCGGTGTGGCGTAGTGCAGGATCGGCAGGATCGGGCAGTCCTGCTCGACAATCAGCGCCTCCGCCTGCTGCAGCAGCTCCGCCCGCACCGCGGCATCGGCAGCCTCCGCGGCCTCAGCCAGCAGCGCATCGTACGCGGGATTCGCGTACCCGCTGTCGTTGTTGCCGTTGCCGGTAAGCAGGCAGTCCAGAAACGTCGTCGGGTCGTTGTAGTCCGCGTACCAGTTCGCCCGTGCGATCAGGTAGCGCTGCGCGGCCCTGTCCTCCGCGAACGTCTTGGTCTCCTTGCAGCGCAGTTCGACGCGAATGCCCAGCTCCTCCTCCCACATCCGTGCCAGCGCCTGGCACACGCGTTCATCGCTGGGTGTGTACAGTATCTCCAGCGGCGGCACCTCGCTGCCTGGCGCGTAACCGGCCTCGACCAGCAGCCGCCGCGCCGCCTCCGGGTCAGGACGCAGGCCCGCCGGCGGTTGGTAGCCCGGTATCGCGTCCGGCGGCACGAGCGAATGCGCCGGCCGGTCCCCACGTTGCAGCACACGCTTCACCAACGCCTCGCGGTCCGTCGCCAGACTCAACGCTCGCCGCACGCGGGCGTCCCGCAACGGATTGGGCCGACCCTCCACCTCTTCCGAGGCGCAGTTGAAGTTGAAGAAGTACGTCGCCAGCGTGACGCAGAGATGAAAATCAGGCCGCTCACCCGACTCCGCCAGCCGGGCGATCTCATGATCGAACGGTACTTCCATGGCCGGCAGAAAGTCCACTTCCCCCGTCTCGTAAGCCAGCAGCGACGTGCTGACGTCGGGATACACCAGCATGTCCACGGTCTGACACGCGACGGTCTCGCGGTCATGGTAGTACGGATTCGCGGCCAGGCGCAATCGGCGCTTGAACCGCCAATCCGCAACGCCATACGCCCCGTTGCTCACCAGCCCGCCGTAGCCGTTCCGCCGGTAGTCGGGCTTCGTCCATTGCGGGTCGTAGGCGACGAGCCCCTCGGCCGTCAGCGGCGCGCCGCGGTAGCACTCCCGCAGCAGCTCGATACTCGCGTGGATCGGCATCAGCGTCGGAAAAGCGGTCAGGTCGAGGAAGTACGGACATGGCCGGGCCAGTCGCACCTCCAGCGTCCGCTCGTCAACCGCCCGCAGTCCGACCGACGCGAAGCGCTCATCCATCTCGGCAACGTGCGCCTCGAACGCCGCATCGTGGAAGCCGCGCCAATCCACCGCGCCGCGAGTCAACCGGTCCAGGAATGCGTCCCACGCGGGCTTGTCGTCTGCGGCAGGGGGGGGAAGGCTCGCGGGGCCGCCCGCGGCCTGAACGTCACGCCAGATTGGGTGTCGTACCAGCGCCTGCGCCTGCTCGGGCGTGATACGCCAGCCGTCGCTCAGGCGGCTCAGTGCCGTCAGCACGCCGACGCCCTCCAGCCGCCAACGCCCGTATTCCTTCGCGCCTGCGACGTAGTCCGTGATGAGAAACGCGTAATCGGCGGCCGTGCCCGGCTCCACCGCCCGCCGCCAGCCGCGGATGAAGTCGGCCGCGGTCACCGGATCCCCGTTGGACCAGCGCGCATCCGGCCGGAGCGCAAAGGTGTAAACGCGCCGATCCGGCGAGCACGTCGGCGGCCACAGCGCGGTCCCTTCCACCGGCGCCGTCGTTTGTGGGTCGTAGGACGTCAATCCCTCCCACACGTTGAGCGCCACTCGCAGGTCCGGCGTCCAGCTCATCCGGGCTGGATCAAGCGTGTGCAGGTCGGACGGGTTCACATAGCGGAAGTCAGCCGGCGGCTCGGACGCGCGCGACCCATACCAGGCCCCGGCCAGGCCGATCAGGAGCAGGCAGCCCAACAACAGCACGCGGATCATCGACAGGAATCAATAGGCTGCTTTGCCCGGCGAAGCAAGCCGCACCCGTGGGGGCACCGTCCCCCCCGCGACGACCGTCGCGACCGGGAGCCCGCTGAACAGGTAGCGTCAGCCCGCTGCGGCCGACGCAGACAGCGCCCGAGGCGTCGCTTCGCGAGGACTGCGCGGCGGGTGAAGAGTGTAACAACCGGCGGACAGAAGTGCCGAAGCGTTCGGAGTGCCTGTGCGGCCTTCATCGGTCCCCCAGGTCCACAGGACCTGGGCCACCCCTCCGAAATCAGTGATGTCCCCTTCTTTCCTTTACGGCGCCCCGATCTCGACTGACCAGGGTGACTGGTTCAGCAGCCCCGGCTCCTTCGTGGTGGGGTTGCCGATCCACTTGTAGAGTTCGAGCAGAAACGCGGTACGGGCGGCCTCACGCTGCTCCGTCTTCTTCGGGTCCGCGGCACTCTCCGCCGGCGCGGTCAAGCGCTCCCGCACACCACTCTCGAGCTGCGTCCGCAAGGTGCCCGGCTGGCGGACAAAGACCTCCAGCAACTCCTCATAAACGGTGATCAGCCGTTCGAGGCTGTCCTGCTCCGCGAAGTTCAGTTGGGGCGCCGTGTACCGCTGGACCTCACACCGCAGCAGAACCGCCACGCGCCGAACCACCTCCCGCTGGCGGTCCGCGTTCAGCGTGCCGGCCACCCGACGGAGAAACTCCGCAGCCGGTATCTCCGCCCCGTCGCAGACGCCCAGCGGGCCGCGACGCAGTTCCAGCCGCCGATCGAGAAGGCTCATGTACACATCGAAAACGGCATCGACCTGCCCCTCGTAAGCCAAGGCCCGGTAAATCTCCTTCAGCACGAGAGCATTGCCCTCGCGCAGCCCGGCGGCACGCAGCCCCTCGATCACGCTCTGCAGCAGGCTCCGGTTCTCGGGGATTCGACTGAAGTGCTGCAAGAGCCCCTTCGCGGCCAGGACCCGGGCGGCCGCGTCCGTCGATTGCAGCCCGGCCACGAAGCCGGGCACCGCCGGAATCCGGTTCAGGTCCAGCAGAACCCGCATGAGCCCTCGGGCCACGACCGGATCGGCATCGGGCTTCACGACGTCGGCCTGGGCAACGGCGGCCGTCTGCGCCGCCAGCGCGTCGATGAAGGCCGGGCTGTTCTTCGGATCGACGCGCTGCTTCTGGAACACTTCCCGCAGTGCTTTGAACCGGACAGGGGCCGGGTCCTTCGAGGCGGCAAAGTTGTTGGCCTGCAACTGCACCCAGGCCCGAATGCGCCCCTCATCGAGGCCGCTGATGGACGTCTGTGAGCGAAGCGCGTCGACCGCCTCGTCTTCCGCCGTGCGCTGCTGGGCCGACACACCCTGCACACACAAGCCCACCACCATCATGCCGCAGGCAAACCAAGGAAGCGCGCGGTTTCCGTGCATGCCGGTCTTTCCTTAACCTTAATCCAGATAAGTGTTTGCGCCTGTGGCGCCGGGCTGGCGCACCGCCTTCTCACAACTGGACACCTCGCGGAGTGTGTCCCGCCCGGGACCAGATACGCAGGTCCCTAGCGCGCCGCCCCCCCCCGCGCGGACCCGCGCCGGTCACGGCACCGCACCACCGCCGGGAATTCCGAGATCATGGCAGAAGCTAGTCCCATTGACCCGCAGATGTCAAGTTCGGACGGACCGTCCGAGAACCTCCCCCCAGCGACCCCATCTGGACCGGCAGCGGCGGCAAGGAGCAGGTATGCCCCCGCATCCGGCCTGGAGGCGGGCTCCCAGGGCGGCGCCGGTTGTCGAAGCCGCCAGGGCCCGTTACACTGCGCAGTGCGGTCTGGAGACGTTCGAGCAGACGACACCGCTGCGATGCGGCACCCGAGATAGGGAGTTCTGCCATGACCAACCCGGCCAAGCCCGGCAGCCCGGCACCGTCTTCCCTGCGGGAGCGGGTGGCAGCCGTGATCGACGAGATTCGGCCCATGCTCCAGGGCGACGGGGGCGACATCGAGTTGCTGGACGTGGCTGACGACGGCGTCGTCCGCGTGCGCCTCCGCGGGGCCTGCATGGGCTGCCCCTCCGCCCAGCTTACTCTAACCTACGGCGTGGAGCGCAACCTGCGGGCCAGGGTTCCCGAGGTGACGCGCGTGGTGTGCGGATAACCTTATAGCGGACAGATGGTTGCGCTTCTGTCATTGGCTGCCGACTGTCCATGGGCCTCGCCGCTTCCCGACCGCTACTAACCTTCGTCATCGGGTGCACCGGCTCCGGCAAGGGGCAGTTCGGGCGAGCGCTCGCTCGGCGGACGGGCGGCGAGATCATCTCGGCCGACTCCATGAAGGTCTACCGCCGGATGGACATCGGCACGGCCAAGCCGCCGCCGGGCGTCCGAGCGGAGATTCCCCACCACCTCATTGACGTGGTGGAACCGTCCGTTGATTTCTCCGTGGCCCAGTACGTGGAGCTCGCCGACGCCGCCATTGCCTCCGTCCACGCCCGTCGCCGGCCGATTTTCGTCGTCGGTGGGACGCCGATGTACATCAAGGCGGTGAGCGAGGGGCTGTTCGAAGGGCCCTCGGCCGATGGCGCGATTCGTACCCGGCTGCGGGCGGAGGCGACCGAGGCAGGGACAGGGCCCTTGCACGAGCGGCTGCGGCGGGTCGATCCGGCCGCCGCCCAGCGCATCCATCCCAACGATCTGCGTCGAATCGTCCGGGCCCTGGAGGTCTTCGAGCTGACCGGCCAACCTATCAGCGCTTTGCAGACCCAATGGGACCGGGAGCACCGTCGGTATGAGTGCCTGTTCATCGGCCTCCAACGCGAGCGGGCGGATCAGAACCAGCGCACAAACCAGCGGGTGCAACGGATGTTCGAGGCGGGGTTCGTCGAAGAAGTGGCCGCCCTGCTCCGCGAGCCGGTGCCCCTGAGTAGGACGGCCGGCAAGGCCTTGGGCTACGCGGAGATCATCGAGCACCTGGAAGGTCGGGCGTCCCTTGCGGAAGCCGTCGAAAACATCAAAATCAACACCCGCCACCTGGCCAAGGCCCAGCGGACGTGGTTCAAGCGCTTCACCCTGGCGGAGTGGATCGAGCTGAAGCTGGAGGATGATCCGGAGTTGCTCGCGGAGCAGCTCGTCGCGCGATACGGCAGCGTATGGTCGCCATCACCGAGATGACCAACTGGGCGGTGGACCTGATCGACGTGCGCAAGACGTACGATCGGAAGGTCCAGGCCCTGCGCGGGGTCAACATCCAGGTGGGACGCGGGGAGATCTTCGGCCTGCTGGGACCTAACGGGGCCGGCAAGAGCACGCTGGTCAAGATCATGATGACCGTCGTCCGCCCGGACCACGCCTTCGGCACGATCCTCGGCCGGCCGTTGGGCAACCGGCGTAAGCTGCAGCGCATCGGGTATCTGCCGGAGGGACACCGCTTTCCGGGTTACCTCACCGGCATGCAACTGCTGCACTACTACGGAGCACTGGTTAAGGTGCCGCGCACCCGGCGGGAGGCAAACGCGGAATCGCTGCTGGAGCGCGTGGGCATGACCCGCTGGGCCGATGCCCGTATCGACAAGTACTCCAAGGGCATGCTGCAACGACTGGGCATCGCCCAGGCCCTGTTGAACGATCCGGAGTTGGTCGTGCTTGATGAGCCGACCGACGGCCTGGACCCCCTGGCGCGACGCGAAACCCGCGAACTCCTGCTCGAGCTGAAGCACCGCGGCACCACCGTCTTTCTCAACTCCCATCTGCTGAGCGAGCTGGAGATGGTGTGCGACCGGGTGGCCATCCTCATCGACGGGCTGGTCGCGCGACAAGGGACGCTTTCCGAGCTGACGGAGCACACGGTCGAGTATCGGATCGCGTTCAGCGGGAGCGTCACCGCCTTGCAGGCGCAGCTCCAGGCCCTCGGCGTGAGCATCGAGGGTGGGCACCTGAGCCTGCCCGGGGGAGACATGGAGCGCGTAAACCGCGTGATCGACCTGCTCCGCGAGCGGGGGATCACGATTGAGTCGGTCCAGCCGCACCGCTTCAGCCTGGAGGACGTGCTCGTGGAGACTCTGGGAGCGCAGGGACGGGCGGCGTCACCCGGCCCCTAGGCGGCGGGCCGCAGGCGCTGGGTGAGTCAGCAGAGCATGGGGCACTCAGAGCTGCGGGCGCAGCCACTCTGCACCCGGAGGGCGTACGGTGGTTGCCAGGGACTTTGAGTCCCTGGGAGACGGCCCGGCCTCTTACTCTCTCTCGCCCCGCCCGGAGGGCGGGCGAGACGCCGGTGGTATCGCACCTGCGCTGCGACCTCTGCCGGTTCGGGGTGTGCTCGAAAGTCCGCGTGCTGCGGGATACTGATGATGATGCCGTTCTGGGCACTGATCGCTGACAGTTTCCGCGAAGCCCTGGATCGCAAGATCTTCTGGGTCATGCTGTGCATTTCGATCCTGGTGGCGGCCGCCATGTTCTGCGTCTCCTTTGAGGGCACTGCCGACGGGAGCATCGAGGAACTGAACGTGTTCTTCGGGGCGTACCGCGTGCGTTTGTCGGAAGCCGCACCGGGGACCGTCATCCCCCGGGAGACGATCATCGGGGGCGTGGTCTACCTCGTCATGGACCATGTGCTGGGCGGCATCGGGATTCTGCTGGCCCTGATTGCCACGGGCAGCTTCTTCCCGAGCTTCCTTGAACGCGGCGCCATCGACCTGGCGTTGTCCAAGTCGCTCAGTCGGCCGCTGCTGTTTCTGGCCAAGTACCTGGGCAGCATGGCCTTTGTGCTGGTGCAGGCCACGGTGTTTGTCGGGTTGACCTTCCTGGTGGTCGGCTTCCGCTGGGGCATGTGGATGCCCGGCTACCTGCTGGTCATCCCGCTGATGGTGCTGCTGTTCAGCTACCTGTACTGTGTGTCCGCCTGGGTGGCGGTACGCACGCGCAGCACGCTGGCGGCCGTGCTGGTGAGCCTGGGGGCGTGGGTCGTCTTCGTCGGTCTCCAGGGACTGGGCGACGTCTTCGAGTTGATGCCGCAGTGGAAGGAGAACCGCACGCTCTACACGGTCGCGCGGGTGGCCGGCTGGGTGGTCCCCAAGACACAGGACATCACGTACTTCGCGGGACGCTGGAGCGGCGCTCCCGCGCCGGCCGACGTCATGCCCAAGACTCGCGTGCCGACCCCGGCCGACCGCGAGTTGATTGACAAAGCCGGCGAAGTGGACCGTCAGCGCTTTGAGCAGCGGGCGCTGCCTTCGATTGGATCGTCGCTGTTGTTCGAGGCGGTGGTGGTGGCGGCCGCGATGTGGACGTTTTCCCGCAGGGACTACTGAGCGGGAGGAAGCCGCCGGCGCAGCCGACAACCAGCGGGGTCGCAATGCAGAAGGCAGAAGTCAGAATGCAGAAAGAGTCGCCGGCCACCGGTCCCCCTTTCTGAATTCTGACTTCTGCCTTCTGCATTCCGGCAGTCCGCGGTACGAGATGCAGATTGCAGCAACCCCCGACCCACATTGTCTATGTCATCACCGACCTTGAGATCGGCGGCGTGCCGTTGCATCTGTACCGTCTGGCCTGCGCCATACGGGAGCGGGGTTTCCGACCGGCCGTCGTCTGCCTGGCCAGCCCGGGGCCGGTCGCCGAGATGCTGGTGAAAGCCGGCATTGAGGTGGAGAGTTGCCACGGTCGCGGCGGCTGGGATGCCCGTGTGCTGCCGCGGCTGACGCGCCTCCTGCGTCGCCGGCGGCCCGACGTCGTGCACGCCTTTCTGTTCCACGCCAATATCGCGGCCCGCTGGTCAGCCGGCCGCGCCGGCCTGCCGCCGGCACGCGTAATCTGCGAGATCCAGACCGTCGAGGTCGAACGGCGCTGGCATCTGCTCATCGACCGCCTGACCTATCGTCGATGTGCCTTCATTATTGGCAACAGCCCCTCCGTGATCGAGCACCTCGCGACGCACGCCCACGTCCCGCGTGAACACCTGCGTCTTGTGCGCGGCGGGATTGACCCGACGCGCGTCCGGGGCGCTGCCCCGCTCGAACGTACGGCCCTGGGCCTGCCGGGCGACGCCCGCATCGTGCTCTGGGTCGGCCGTCTCGATCCGGTGAAGGGGCTGCACCTGCTGCTCGAGGCCTTTGCGCGTATTGCCGGCACGCCGGCCGCGTACCTACTGCTCGTCGGTGACGGTCCCCTGCGCGGCGAACTGGAGGCGAGCGTCCGTACTCTGCAACTGAGCGGACGCGTGCGCCTGCTGGGAAGGCGCGACGATGTACCGGAGTTGCTCAAGACCGCCGAGGTCTTCGCGTTTCCGTCGCGTACCGAGGGCCTGCCCAATGCGCTGCTGGAGGCGATGGCCGCCGGCTGCCCGATCGTGGCGACGGACGTGCCCGGTTGCCGTGATCTGATCGAGCCCGAGCGCACCGGCCTCTTGGTGCCATATGATGACACTTCAGCGTTGACGGCCGCCCTCGATCGCCTGCTGGCCGACCGGGACCTGGCCAATCGTCTGGGGCAGCAAGCCGCCCGGGCGGCCGCCGACGAGTGGTCGGCCGACCAGATGTTCGAGGCGTATGCCACCGCGTACCGCGCCGCCGCGAACGTCTGACGGCAACGTCGGGCGCCGCGACCCAGCCGGCTGCGCCGCCCCGCGCCAACTCAACTCGCACCTTGACGCGTCCGATAACCGCAATTCGCGTTGGGATGCGACCGTGCGAAAGATACCCTTCGGTAGATTAAGCGACGATCCGTCGCCAACCTCTTGCGAATCATAAGTTTGTGAACGCGGCGGTGCTTCGTCGTGTGGTACGGGCGGATGTTGCCTGCGCATGTCTCCATGTGCGGGACCGCGCGGCACTCTGAGCGTCGCGGGCGGCAGCGGCGCCGATGCCACAACATGTGGTGGTCACGGCAGCACGACGGCCTGAACCCACCGTCGGTGCGAGGGTCCGAAAAAAAACCTTGGAATTATCGTTGCAGCGGTGGGGCTTCGTGGTAGATTATCCCAGGAAATCCCACTAAGTGGGGGCAGGTGCTTGTTTTGTCATGCGGATTCTCGTAGGCAAGTTCCCGCGCACGATTGATGGCAAGAACCGCATTCAACTTCCGTCGGAGCTCAGAGCCGCTATCGATCCGGCCCAAGACGGACCGGGATTCTTCATCACCCTCGGGGAATACCCGCATACGCTCTCGATCTACCCTGAGCGGTACTTCGAGGAACTCGCCAACCGCATCGAGACCGAGTACATGCCGGAGGACGAGCCCCGGCGGTTCGAGCTCGAATTCTACATGTCCGCGCGGCATATGGATATCGACGCGCAGGGCCGCGTCGTGTTACCCGACGATCTACGCACGCAGGCCCGGTTGCCGGACGAGGTGTACCTGGTGGGGCAAAAGCACCGCATCGAGGTCTGGAACCGAGAGGACTTGGAGCGGACCACGGCCATCGACTGGGAAGCCGGCGAGTGGCCACAGTGGCCTCGGTATATTCGTATGCGTCCGGGTGGAGCCGGCAAGCCGACGAGCGGTTAGGCTCTGAGGGGCGCATTGGGTCGCAGCGGGTGGAACAAGGCGTGGGAGAGGGATAGAGCGGGTTTCAGGGGTGCATCCGACAGGCGCGGAGAGCGGATACCCCCCGGGAATCCAGCACGGGTACGCGAAATCCGATCGGCGACATCCGGTAACGAAAGCACGGTCAAGACCGCGGCGCCAGGGCCGCGCGCGGGGGGCGACCGGTACGTCGTCACGCGGGAGTCGGATGCGGGTGACGCGGGGAACGGAGTGGGCAAGGCAGCCCGTGCGGCGCGCGGTGGATGGAGCCGTTCGGGCTGCGGCTTAGTGGTCTTCGGCGGCCTTCGGGCTCAGGCGCGGCAGGGATGGGCGCCGCATGCACGAATGGTCGGCCCAGGGTCAAGGAAGACGCGGGGCCGACACGTTTGACAGCGCGCGGACTCGACATGGAAGGAACCAACGGCACGGCTTGGGCGGAAGCGAAGGGACTCGCGGCTCCGGTCGTGCGGGCAGACGGACAGGGAACGTCGCGGATGAACCGGGTGCCCGAACGGCTGGTGCAACGCATCCAGCATGACCTGCGTCCTCCCAGCAATGAGGGGGCACGGCCAGTCGCTCCCGAACTGGTGGAGCAGTTGCACAACCGGCTTCGGCGCCTGCATGGGTTGGGCGAAGCGTTCACCGCGGTACGGCTTTCCTCATACGTCGCGGGCTGACCGCGGCGTAGCGTCTACCCGCGTTGGGGGGAACGACGGCCAGGGATGGTCGCAGTCCCCCGACGTCGTGCTCTGACCAGGGGACCGTGCATGAGCGGCGGGCCGACGGGTCACACTCCGGTATTGCTCACGGAGGTCGTGGAGCTACTGGCTCCCGCCCCGGGTGACACCGTGGTCGACTGCACGGTGGGCGATGGGGGTCACGCGCGGGCCCTGGCGGGCGTGGTGGGCCCCAGCGGTTGCCTGGTGGGCGTCGATGTGGATCCGGTGAACCTGGACCGGGCCGGTGCGACCTTGCGCGGCCTGCCCTGTCGGGTGGAGCTGGTGCACGCCAACTTCAGCGAACTGCCGGAGGTGCTGGCCGAGCGCGGCCTGGGTCGCGCGCACGTCCTGCTCGCGGACCTAGGCATCAGTTCGACGCAGCTCGACGATCCGCAACGGGGTTTCTCCTTTCAGCACGACAGCGCGCTCGACATGCGGCTGGACGTGCGCCTGCAGGTCACGGCCGCGGACCTCATCAACCGATTAAAGGAACGGGAGCTGGCGGACCTGCTCTACACCAACAGCCAGGAGCCGGGCAGCCGGGCGATCGCCCGGGCGATTTGCGCCGCGCGCCGGGACCGGCGCATCACGACCACGGGGGAACTGGCGAGCCTGATCGCGCGGGTGTTGCGGGTGGACCCGGCGTCGCGCAAGAGCAAGATCCACCCGGCCACGCGCTGCTTTCTGGCTTTGCGCGCGGCCGTGAATGATGAGTTGGGAGCCTTGCAGAAGTTGCTGGATTTGGCGCCGCAGGTGCTTGCATCCGGCGGGCGATTCGGGGTAATCTCGTTTCACAGCCTGGAGGACCGACTCGTCAAGAACGACTTTCGTCGGCGGCAGGCTGAGGGGGTCTACGAATTGCGCACGAAGAAGCCCGTAATTGCCGGGGAAACCGAGCGACGGGACAATCCTCGCGCCCGCAGCGCGAAGTTGCGGGTCGCGATATGCACGGCACCGAAATAGCGCGCACGGAAGCGTCCAACGCCGATCACAACGTCAAGGATGACTCTCATGGCACGGGAGACAAAGGTCGGGCTGCTCGTCGGTTTGGCGTTCATCATCTGCTTCGCGGTCATCCTGGCCAACCACGGTCGGCAGGACGGGCTGCAAACGCAGGTGCCGTTCACGTTCGTTGTCGACCCGCGTGGTCACGCTTCGGGGAACTCGACGGACTCCGCCGGCATCCCGGCCGGGACGGGGATTCCCGCCAGCAGCGTCCCGACGTCGCGGATGCTCGTCCGGGGACCACAGCCGGCAGGGCCGGCAGGCTTGCCCGAGGCGGCGCACTCTGGACGCACCGCCGGCAACGCCGAGATGCCGGTCGGTATGCCGGCGGGAGCGGAAGCCGTCACAGGGGCGCCGGGAGACGGCTGGGTCAGGGGCGAGGGAGCCGCGGACGGGCAGGGACGGTCGCTGGGAGACCGCCTGCGGTCGCTACAGGCTTTGCTGGATGCCCGTCACAGCAGCATGGCTGGCACTGGACACAACTCACAGGCGGACGCTGGGGCTGCTACGGCTGCCGGTGTGCCGGCAATGCCGGACAGGCAGTCGCCGAGTGGGACACCGCTTACGGCCACGGCACAGCCGGTCGTGACCGGCCCCGCCACCGGATGGCGGTTGGAGCCGGGCCCGCCTGCGGCGTCTGAGCCGCCCGCGGTCACGTCCGCGGGCGTACGCTACGTGGTGGCCCCCCAGGACACGCTGAGCCGCATCGCCCGGGCGTATTACGGGACGGCTTCGTACCAGGTGATCGGTCAGATCTATGCGGCCAACAAGAACACCCTTAAGGACCGGGACACACTGCGGGTCGGGGATGAGCTGATCCTGCCGGTGATCCCGGGCCTGCCGGGGTCCCAGGGTGGGCAAACCGGCGGTGCCGGCCCGGCCGGGCCGCCCACCGCGCCGGCCACGCGAGAGGCGCCGGCACCCGATCGGACCCCGGCAACGAGGCCCCCCGCCGGTTCGCCGGCCGGCGCGGCGGAACGTAGCGCAAGGCCCGCGGCGACCGCCCCCCCCACTCCCCCACCGGTAGCGGAGGCGTCGGCGATTCGGTGGTATCAGGTGAAGAAGAACGATCGCTATGTGAGCATCGCGCGTGAGCAACTGGGCAACGAGCGCCGCTGGAAGGAAATCTACGAGTTGAACAAGGACAAGTTCCCCGACGCCGGGCACATCCGCGAGGGTGTGCGGATCAAGCTGCCGCCGAAGTAGCGGCGGTGCGGGGTTAAAGGAGCAAACAGGTCGTGAGCGTGCGGCGGGCGGTCATGCTGCTGGGCATGTTCGTGGGGGTTGCCCTGACGGTGGTGTACCTGCGGGCGGAACAGGCGCGCACCGTGGCCCGCACTCTGGCGTTGGAGGCACGCTGGGTGGACCTGCGCCGGGAACTCTGGACCGTGCAGACGGAGGTGGCGCGCCTGCGGGCACCCGAGCAGATCCACGAACGGGTGCAGAGGTTCCAGGCGGCGCTGGTTTCGCCGGTGGAGGCCATCGAGTCCAGGACGGCCCCCCATCTGGCCGCCCGGACTTCCGGCAGGTGAACGACGATGGCGCGTAAGCCGGTTTCCATACAGCGCGTACAGCGGCGTTGGGGCGCGGTGGTTCTCCTGCTGCTGCTGGCGGTCTTCGGCGCGTTGGGGGCGCGTCTGACGTACATCAACACGGTGCTGCGACCGAAGCTGTTGCAGCAGGCCCAGCGGCAGCAGCATGGGGCAACCGCCATTCCCGCCCGCCGCGGCATGATCTTCGATGCCCAGGGGCGGGTGCTGGCCGCCAGTCGCCAGCAACCGGATGTGTTCATCGACCCCGCCCGGGTGGAGGACATCGACGCCCTGGCGGCCCAGCTTGGCCCGCTGCTGAACATCCCGGCGGCGCAAATCGTGGAGCAGGTCCGCCAGCGTCCGGAGTCCCGGTTCATCGTCGTGGCGAGGGGCGTCGAGGCCGTCGATGCCGAGGCGGTGGAGGCCCTGCGGCATCCGGGGGTGGGGTTGGCCGAGCGGTCGGCGCGGACCTATCCGCTTGGTAGTTCGGCCGTCCACGTACTCGGCTTCGTGGGGGCCGACGGGCACGGACTGGAGGGCATCGAGCTGACGCTCGATGAACACCTCTCCGGCAGGGACGGGCGGCGGGCGACCATCCGCGACGCGCGTCGCCGCCCGCTCTGGCGGGCCGAGGAAGGCAGTAGCCCGCCGGTGGACGGCGGGCACATCGTGCTCACCATCGACGCCGAGATCCAGCGACTCACCGAGGAGCAGCTTGATCAGACGGCGCGCAAGTACAGCGCTGAGAGCGGGGTGGCCATCGTGGTTTCGCCGAAGACGGGGGCGGTGCTCGCTCTGGCGTCGTGGCCGGAGTTTGACCCGCACCACCCCCAGGCCGTCCCGCCGGAACACCGCCGCAACCGAGCGTTAACCGACCCGACCGAAGCGGGGAGCACGTTCAAGTCATTCGTGGTCTCTGGAGCGCTGGCGGGGGGCTTCGTCTCCACCACCGAGGAGATCAACTGCCATTGGGGGACGTACCACGTGGGTCGGCGCTTGATCACCGACGTGCACGGGTACGGGAAGATGACGGTCCAAGGCATCATCTGCAAGAGCAGCAACATCGGCATGGTGCAGATCGCCCAGCGGATGACCCGCGAGGCGTTGTACAACACCATCCGCGGGTTCGGCTTCGGTGAGGCCACCGGCATCGAGCTGCCCGGTGAGGCGCCGGGCCAGGTGTATCCTCTGTCGAAGTGGACGAGCTACTCGGCCACGTCGCTGGCGATGGGTTATGAGGTGTCCGTTACGCCGCTCCAGCTCGTCATGGCCTACGCTGCGCTGGCCAATGACGGGGTGCTGCTGCGGCCACGACTGGTGCGGGCGTTGCTGGGCCCGGACGGGCGCGTGGTGCAGTCGTTCGACACGCCGGAGGTCGCCGGGCAGGCGATCCCGCGAGAGTGGGCCCGGTACGTGTGCCGGGAGTTGCTGGCCGGGGTCGTCACGCCGGAGGGCAGCGGACGGCAGGCACAGATTCCCGGCTACCGGGTGCTGGGCAAGACGGGGACGGCCAAGCTGCCGTATCCCAACCACCGCGGGTATGAGCCGGGTGCGTATCTAAGCTCGTTCGTGGGGGCAGCGCCGGTTTCCGACCCGGAGGCGGTGGTATTGATGATGGTGCGGAAGCCACGCGCGTCGGAGGCGTACTACGGCGGGACGGTGGCCGCCCCGGCCGTGGGCGAGGTCCTGAAGGGCGTGCTGGCGTACCTCGAGATCCCGCCGGACAAAGCGGAGGCACTGGCCTTGGCCAAGTAGGCCGGTACCGAAGGGGATTCCGAACACCGGCCGCGTCGGCCCGCCCCGGGGTGTGGCATCGGCCCCCCGGGTTGGAGGGTCGCCCCCCGGGGCTGTAGCTTGGGCCCCGCGTGGCCGACGCAGCGCTTCCGCCTCCTACGTCGCCAGCGGGAGGGCGGCGCTACCGACACACCGATCCCGCCACACCCAGCCAGCCGCCCAATCCGTCACGGGCCCGACGTCCACAGGCCCGGTCCGGGTAAGGTGACAACCGGGGGGTTTTCGCCTATGCTGCGCGTTCGATACGCCGTCGGTCGGGCGCGAAACTCGCGGCCCGTGGGTTAATGCGCGGACTGGCGCCCCCATGCCGGGTGGTGCGGTATCCGGCAGTCGCCCGAGTCTGTCGGCTGCACCCCAGCCAGCGGAGTCCGCGCGAGGGGGATTGCCAGAGACCCAGGAGTACGCCGTGAAGCCGAACGTTGTCGCCGGAATCGGTTTGCTGGTCGCCGTCGTCCTGTTTGCGGCGGTTTTTCTTTCGGCTCCGCTGCTGCAAAGCGCCCAGCAGAAGCTGGATGCGCAGGTAGCCGAGCGGATCGACCTGGCGCAGCGACTCCTGCAACGCTACCACGCCCAACTGGGGCGGGCGGATGCTTTGCTGGCGGAGCTGCGCGGGCTGGACGGCACAGGGGGGGCGACGGTGGACGTGGACGTCGAGGATCCCGATGCCCTCATGGAAGCGGCTGAGGAGGCGTTCCAGGCGGAGTACGAGAGCAACTGGGAAGCCTACCCTCCGCGTGACCCCAACGACATTGGCCGGGCGGCCGGGCGGCCCAGCTTCGGCAATCCCGCCGGGCAGATCCGCGACGGCATCGCCGGCCGAGACCGGTTGCTGAACGAGAACAACGCCCTGCTCGACGAGGCTCTTGGGAAAGTGGAGGAAGCGTTGGCCCTGTCCGTCAACAGCGTCTCCGGACAGTCGGACGTGGAGGCCAACCGCTTGAAGAGCACGATCTACCTCCAGAAGGGGCTGAACCAGCATCTACAGTCGCTTCTGCGGCGGCGCGCGATCGAGCCGTACCGAAGGGACGTAGTGAACCTCGCTCAGCAGGCGGCTACGCTGGAAAGCGTGGCCGGCGCGGAGCAGGGAACCGAGATCGACGCCAACCTCGAGCGGCTGGGAACCCAAATCACGCAGCAGGCAGGCGAGCTCGAACGGACCCGAGCGGAGCTCGCGACCGTAGACGATAAGGTGGCCCGGTTGCAGAAGGCGCTGGAGCAGGCTCAGACCCGGGCGGCCGAGACGCGAGCGGTTATGGAAACCCTGCGCAGCGCCGGGCCTGACTTGACCGTGAAGGACGGGGCGCAGCAGTTCGCCGGTCAATACGACGCAGCGGCCGGGCTATACCGGGAAGCGCTGAGCGAGGCCGCCCGGATCGAGTTCGGCAAGTTCACCAATGCCCGCATCGACGACAGCGGGGACTACCTCAAGGGTACCTACGTGCCGACGGACGGGGCCGGCGAGTTGGCCATCGAGCCGGGACTGCTGCACTTCCGCGACCAGCGAGCGGTGCTGGCCGTCCAGGTTGAGGGCGCTCAGAAAGTCCTCGACAACCTGCGGGCGGAGGTGGCTCGGCTCGAGCAGGTCAAGGCAAGCCGGCAGCAGGCCCACCAGCAGGCGCAGAGCATGCTGGCGGATGCGCGGTCTGCCGCTCAGGAAACGTTTGACTCGTGGAAGCGAGTGGAAGCGGAGGCGGAGGCGGCCGAGGATGAGGCGGCGGCCTTGTTCGAGCAGGCGGCCGGCGCGGCACGGGACGCCGCTCGGTATGCCGAGCAGCGTGCGAACGACGCGCGGGAACGCACCCGGAACGTCTCCCCGCAATCCCGCGAGCTGTCGCCGTTCGAGAAGCGGGCCGGCAGCGCCTGGCTGGCGGGCTACATCGAGGCCCAGGTGGCGGACGCCCTGCTGGCCGCCGCGTGGATCCAATACGATCGCTTCCGCGACCGCACCGAGAATGCCCGGGTCGTGACGGCAGCAGCCGCGGTGCTTCAGCTCAACGAGGCGGACGCGGCTGAAGAGCGTCAGGTGGCGACCGATGCGAAGGCGGCCGGCATGGAGTTGGTCACCGAGGCGGTCCATACCCTGCAACGAGCCCACCAAGCCACCGAGCGGAACTGGACGGTGACGGCGCAGGCCGCCGGGGTCAAGTATTTGCTCGTGCTCTTCGGGCAGGAGCGCTACATCCGCGAGGCGATCGACGGGTACAAGGCGGCCACCCAGGGCCGCGAGAACGAGCGTGCGGCTGCTCCGTTCGTCGGTCGCCTCGGACAACTGCAGAAGCGTCACTGAAGTCCGTCGGCGTGACTCCGCCCAAGCAAGCACGCCGGACGAGTGCTGGCCTGCCTCGGGCACATGGCCACCGGGGACCTTCACAGCTTTCAACGCCGGTAGCGGGTGGTCGACGCGACATCCGCGGTCCGGCTTACTGTGACCCACACGACGTAAGTGAGGCTGTGATGGTGGTTTATGTCCAGCGCCGGCGTTTGCAGCCGCCGGCCGAGCCCCGTCGGCAGGCTGGGTGACTCGCGTTTCGTTTTCCACGCGCCCTTGACCAATCCAGGATGCCGGGCGATAATCAAAATGGGGTGGGTTGTAGGCTGTGTTCCGGACGGCGGCGCGCCAGCGGCGGGAGCCGCTAGCGATGCGTGCGGGCGCACGGCCGTCCGGTTCATCGGGTGCAGCCGTGCCCGCCGACGCAGGATTGACGGAGGAGCGCATGCCGGCCTTCGTGAATCGCAACCTGGCTGAGTTGGCGCATCAGTTGACGCTGTCGCCACGACGGTTGCGGTTTGCGCAGCTCGCGGGCATCCAGAAGCTGCTGGGGCTGGTGGAGCGCGACGCTTCCTACCCGTACGAGTTCGTTTGCTACCACATCACCGGCTATCAGAAACGTGGAACCGCACCGAGTGCATCGCTGCCCGGGAAAGCCCTGGTAAGCGACCTGGTAGCGCTCGGAGAGATGCTGAGCCGCCAGGCCGGTCTGAGCGTCGCCGAGATGCCGGAGCCGTATCTGACCCACGAGCAGGTGGCGAAGGAATTGTGCGTCAGCACGAAGACCATCCGGCGATGGCGGGCGCGGGGGCTGCTGGGGTTGCGGGCGGTGTTCCCCGACGCGGTGAACCGGCTGGTGTTCCTGCGGTCAGCGGTGGACGGGTTCGTCAAGCGGAACGCGGACCTGGTGGCGCGCGGAGCGTCGTTCAGCCAGCTCAGCGTGGTCGAGCGGAAGCAGATTGTGGAGCGAGCCCGGGCGATTCTGGCGGAGCGGCCGTTGCGCATGCACGCCTTGGCGCGGGTGGTGGCGGAGGAGACGGGACGCGCGGTGGAGACCGTACGGTATACGTTGCGGCGCTACGAGGCGTCGGGAGGGCAGCCACCGCTGTTTGCGGGGCACGGGCCGGGCTTTGCTTCCGCACGGGAGGAAGCGATCTGGTCGTGCCGGGCGGCCGGCGAAGCGGTGGCGAGCATTGCCCGGGCGTTCGAGACGTCGCCCGAGGCGATCGAGGCCGTGCTGCGGGCGGTGCAGGTGCGGTTGTGGCGGCACAATCCGCCGGAGTTCATACCGAACGAGCTGTTTGACGCTCCGCACGCCGACGCGCTGATTCTGGAGGTGCCGGAACCACCGGAAGAGGTGGGGACCGGGCGGCGGGCGCCCGGCGGCGTGCCGGCCTACTTGCGCTCGTTGTATTCGATTCCACTGCTGACGTTCGCGCAGGAACAGGACGTGTTCCGGCGTTACAACTACCTGAAGTACCTGGCGGTGCGGAAGATCAAGTCGCTGAAGCCCGAGACCGCGTCGGCGGAAGACGTGGAAGCGGTGCGGGCGTTGCTCGCCCGAAGTGACGGGATCAAGCAGCGCATCGTGCGGGCGAACCTTCGTCTGGTGGTGAGCATTGCCAAGCGTCACGTCGGCACAGGGGACGACTTCTTTGAGGTGGTCAGCGACGGCAACATGTCGATGATGCGGGCGGTGGAGAAGTTTGATTTCGCTCGGGGCAACAAGTTCAGCACGTATGCGACGTGGGCGATCATGAAGAACTACGCCCGGTCCATTCCCGAGCAGCGTTACCACTACCACCGGTACGTCACGGGGCAGGACGAGTTGCTCGAGTCGGCGGCGGACGACCGGCCGGCACCGGTTCCCGCCGACGAGCGGCAGCAGGTGCGGCAGACGCTGGCGGCCGCACTGGACGCGCTGGATGAGCGCGAGCGCGAGATCGTTACGCAGCATTTCGGTCTGTCTTCGCAGCGCGAGTCGCTCACGCTCGAACAACTGGGCACGCGTTTCGGCGTGACGAAGGAGCGGATCCGCCAGATTGAGCGTCGGGCCCTTCAGCAACTGCGCGAAGTCCTGGGTCCCCAGGTCGCCTTCGCCTTGGGCAGTACATAGCCACCAAAGCCGCTACGGACCGCTCGTGAGGGTCCGGGCCTCGGTACGACGTCAACCACCGGACCAACGCCAAGTTTGACATGCTCCGGGAACGACCCAATTCGGGCAGCCGGGTGTTCGTGCCTCTTGGTCTGGGCTTCTTCTCGCGGAACCCGGCGCGGTGACCAGGGTGCGGGCCAAGGCCTTTTCGCCAGTTGCGGTGCGGATGCGGCCGGGCGGACTGCCGACATTCACGTCGGTGACCTCCAGACCCACGGCTGCCGGCACCAGCCGGGCGGTCTCGATCGACTGCGCTGCGAGCTGCTTGAACAACTCCCCCCGTTCCTCCGCCAGGGGTTAACTCGGGCCAACGCGGCGCGGCCGCGGTCAAGAGGTCCTGGAGCCTGACCACCAGAGCATCGCCCCTCAAGTGGGTATTCTCGTCCTTTGGGTTGCCCCACGTGCGCCCTTTCCAAGTCGCGGATGCCCACACAGATTGCGCCTTCGATTGCCCCGCGTCTGCATTGTGCACTCAATAAGTACAGTGTGCCGTTTAGAAGCTCTCACAGAAAGAAGTCGAGGACTGTGCGCGGACAGCCGCCCGGCAGCCCGCGCGCGTGGTTCAGCCGCGGGGAACGACTTGCAGCCCCCGCGCAAGGCGGTATCATAAGGTTGGTGGGGGTGAGCGCGAGACCCGCGCAAGAGCGCTCACGGCGGTCCCAAGCGCAGACGTCGGATGACGATTCGAAGGGCAACCCAGCCGAGTTGGGGGGCCCGTTGACAAGTAGGCCGACGTGGTTGAACGATCGCACGTGTTCGACCATGTCGGCTGTTTTTTTTGCTTTCCGCCCCCGGACGGGCAGTGGGGGCCAGGGCAAGGCTCGCGTGGAGAAGTCCGAGTCGGGCGCGGCGGATCGCGCAGGAGGTCGAGGCGTTGCAGCCCGAACGCACCGGTGAGCGGCCTACTGCAACAACTGTGGTTCTGAGGCACAATGCCCTGGTCATCGTGCTGCGCGCGACCGTGTTGAAGGACGAGACCTCTGTGACCAGGACCGCGAACGACGCTGCCAGGGTGCTGGAGTTTCATCGGCAGTTCCTTGCCGGTGGTGCGGGTCCGCGGCAGCGCGAGACCGGGCGGATCATCGGCGCGAAGGTGGGTGAGGCGACGGCTGAAACCGAGTCGGCTCGGGAGCGATGGTGAAAGGGCTCGCGCGCGGACCCGTCGCCCCGGTGGACCTGCCGGCGAATCAGGTCGACGTGGACATCTGAGGCAACGAACGGCCGGCAGGGACTTGAGGGGAGGGGAACCCGGCGTTTTCCGGAGGGTCGGGAAGACTTGCTGCAGCCGGTGCCGCCGCCGCCCGTTCCGGACGGCACCGTGCCGGCGCGACTGTGTAAGACGAAAGGACGGTGACATATGCTGACCGTAACGACGCCCGCACTCGAGCGGCTATCCCGCCGCCTGGTCCGCAAGGGTGCCGCTGACGACGTGGCCCTGCGATTCACGCGTCGCCAGGGCGGCTGGAAGCTGGGTCTCGACCATGAATGCACCGGCGACACAGCCTTCAGCCACGATGGCCGCAAGGTGTTGTTGCTGGACGAGGCCGTATCCAGCGCGATGACGCACCTGACGCTGGACACGCAAACAGGGGACCGACGGTCGCGGCTGCGGCTGCGTCGCAGCGTGCGCCCGCAGGACTGAGCGATGGAACTCCCGCGCCGAGCTCGTGGTGACGTATACCTGCCGGACGGTGAGTTCCGGCAGCGCGTCTTTGCGCTGCGGCGGTTGACGCATGCCCACGAACTGGCCATCGGAATCATCTATGCGTTTGACTTCCGCACGCGCATGCTGCCATTCTGGTACGCGGACAAGCGTCTGGCGCCGTGCTCGGTGCGTTTGCTGGGAGATGTGTTGCACGAGGCGGGTTTTGCCAACGTCCGCATCGTGTTGCAGCAGTGGTCACGGAATGTCGTTCCGAGCCGGATGCGCTTGAATGGCAGGCCGCTGGACATCCTGCTGGTGTCAGCCATGCAGGTACACGCCGCGCCGGCCTATGCGCTGGTTCGCGATGCTCACCGCATGGGCGCAGCCCGTCCGCTGATTCTGGCAGGCGGCCCGAAGGCGATCTATGAGCCGACCGACTTCTTCGAGCTGGGCCCGGAACCGGGCATCGGTGCCGACTGCGTGGTGACCGGGGAAGCTTTCGTGCTGCTGGACCTGCTGTACACCATTCTGGCCGATGGTCAGGCCAACCTCACCCCACGGGACGCATTCGAGCAGGCGCGGCGGGCGGGCCGACTCAACCGCGTGCCCGGATTGGTCTATTTGTCCCCGGACGCGCACGCCGGGGAGCCGATTGCCGTCAACACGGGGGTACAGCGGCTCCTGCGTGACCTGGACGAACTGCCCATGCCGGACGCCGGCTATCGGATGATCGAGCCCCCTCACCGCCGCCGGACGCTGTCGCCGCGGCCCTGCACGCCGCAACGCATTGGGAAGCTGTCGCGCATCGCCTCGATGGTTACCACGCAAGGCTGTCGGTTCAGTTGTCCCTACTGTCCGATTCCCGCGGCGAATCAGCGGACCTGGCGGCACAAGAGCCCGTCCCGATTCGCGGCGGAGATCAAGCAAATTCATGAGAACTTCGGCATCCGCACGTTCTTCGGGACGGATGACAACTTCTTCAACGATCGCGATTCGGTTGCGGCCCTGATGGGCGAGCTCGGCCGAACCGCAACCGGCGGCGTGCCCCTCGGTCGGCGGATCAGGTTCTACACCGAGGCCACCCAGGCGGACGTCTTCCTGAATCGGGACCTGCTGCCCCTATGCCGCAAGGCCGGCCTGCGCGGGCTCTGGTTCGGGATTGAGGACCTCAGCGGCGCGCTCGTGAAGAAAGGACAGAGCGCGCAGCGCACCGAGCAGATCTTCAACCTGCTGCAGAAGCTCGGTATTCAGCCGCACGCGATGATGATTCACAGCGACGCCCAGCCGCTGCGTTCGGCGCCGGGTGACCTCTCCGGACTCCTGAACCAGGCGCGCTATCTGTTCGACCGGGGCGCGGTCAGTTACCAATGCACGTACCTCGGGCCGGCCATGGGCACCCGGAACCTGGAACGCGCACTGACTGCCCGTGCCGTGTATCGGCAAGTGGGCGGCAGGCCGGTGCCGGATGCGTTTCAGGACGGCAATCACGTCGTGGCGTCACAGCATCCCCGCCCCTGGCAGCAGCAACTGAATCTGCTGCGTGCCTACGTCGCCTTCTACAACCCCGTCAATACGATCCGCACGCTGTTCGGGTTGCGCAGAGACTCCGTTTCCCCAAAACGCTTCATGTACCAGCTCATTGGACAGCTCGCGCTGTTGCCGACCATTCCCAGGATGCTCGCCTGGGCTTGGCGGCTGAGCCGCGGTCCGATCGAAGTCCACGGCGGCCTGACCATGGCCCGCATCCCCATGATCGACGCCGCCGACGGCAACGAGATGAACTGGGCGATCGAGCATGTTCGCTCCCGCGCCGCATCGCCGGCCTCGTCCCCGCCGATGCCGTTGGACAACGTCAGCACCGTGGTGGCCGCCGCCCTATGAACTTCAACAGCACACCAATGAGAAGCTCTCGCCGCGGCAATCCCGGCACGGGACCTTGTGCCGAAAGCCCGGGGTCCAGCGCGGGCGCCCGCTGCGGCGGCGGGCGTACCATCCAGTGTGCCAGGCTGATCCGCCGGAGTGGATTGGCCAACCCAGCCCGAGGCCGCACACCCGGAAAGGACCACGACCATTCGTCTATACTTGATCAACCCGCGTAACGCCCTTGTCGGCCTTGCCGACCTCGACGGCAGCCGGTGGAATCGCTACCGCATCTGGAAACCACTGGGCCTGCTGGCCTTGGCGGCGCTTACGCCACCGGAGTGGGAGATTTCAGTTTTTGACGAGAATGTCCGCACGCCTGACTATGCCAGCCTGCCGCGTCCCGACCTGGTGGGTGTGACGGCGTTCACCTCCCAGGCCAACCGCGCGTACAGAATCGCGGCCGTATTCCGTGACCGCGGCGTGCCGGTAGTCATGGGTGGCATTCACGCCACCATGTGCGCCGACGAGGCCGCGGGGCGTGTGGACTCCGTGGTGACGGGAGAGGCGGAGCCCGTCTGGGCACAGGTGCTGGAAGATGCCCGGCAGGGCCTCTTGCGGCCCCTGTACGCGGGAGCCCAGATCGAGATGGACCAGGTGCCGCCCGCCCGGCACGACCTGCTCGCCGGCGATTACGCGTTCGGCTCGATCCAGACCACCCGGGGCTGCCCGCTCAATTGCAGCTTTTGCAGTGTCACCGCGTTTAACGGTTATCGCTATCGCCAGCGGCCCGTGGCCGACGTGGTGCGTGAGTTCGCCGCCATCCAGGAGAAGCTCGTACTCGTGGTGGATGACAACCTCGTGGGCACGAGTCGTGAACACCTGGCCCGGACCAAGGAGCTGTTCCGCGCCCTGATTCAGGCCAATCTGGGCAAGCAATGGATTGCCCAGGTGACGATCAATATCGCGGACGACGACGAGCTGCTGGCGCTGGCGGCCCAGGCCGGCTGCGCCGGTGTCTTCATCGGCTTCGAATCGCCAACGGCTGCAGGCCTGCGGGAAGTCGGCAAGAAGTTCAACCTCGTTAGAGGCCGCGACTTCGCCGCGTCGGTTCGCCGCATCCAGCGGCACCGGATCCTCGTCGCCGGTTCGTTCATCATGGGGTTGGATTCGGACGAACCCGGCATCGGTCGACGGATTGCGGCGGCGGCCGAGGATTACGGCATCGATATCCTCAACACCCTGTTTCTCACGCCGCTGCCCGGTACGCGGCTGTGGGACGACCTTACGGCCCAGGGTCGGATCGCTGCCGACAGGTTCCCGGAAGATTGGAAGCACTACACGTTGACGTTCCCCGTTGCCTGCTACCGACACTTCTCCTGCGCAGAGCTCGTTCAGGAAATGGAAGTCTGTGACCAGACCTTCTATTCGCTGAGCAACACCCTTCGTCGGGTCTGGGGAAGCTTGTGGCACCGGCGCAAGCCGCTCATCGCCTTGGTGGCCAACCTGTCCTATCGCAGGAACCTCAGCCAGGGTCGGAAGAACTGCCGGGACTTTGTCCTGTCACGCACCCAGCCAGGCGCGGGTTTGATGGTATCACCGGGTCCGGAATTCGCGTCTGGAACGCACGGACTCCCGAGTGGTTGCGCATCGCCGTGACGACGAACGAACGGGGAAGCCCTGCCCAACCGCGTCCGTGACCTCGAACCACACGACCGTTCCTCACCCAGAAGCTCGCGCGCGAACCGCCTGCTGAAGAACGAGCGTCGGCCGAGTCTGGGCGCCAATCCCTTGCCCGGCATTGGGACCCACAACGTCAGTAGGGCCAGGCCAGGTCACAGGGCCACGCGGGGGATCTCTTCCCAGCCTCGCCCCCCCCGGCCGACGTGGAGGGCATCAGGGGCAGCGGCCTGCGAAGCACCGACTGCGGACCATGAGTCGTTCAACGGGCCGCGAACGCCGCTCCGAACTCAGAGGTTTCCAGCGGCGGCCGGTTGATTGCGCACAGTAACGGCTTGTTTCATCTGCGAAGATTCCAGCATCACTGCAACCACGACGAGAGGTGGCGGAAGCGGCCGAGCGGCTCGCGGTAGGGACGCGGCGTGTCTACTATCCGGGTGATGGCAACAAGGGTGCGAGGGGCTGCCCCTGCGCACGCCGGGCACCTGGATCGAGCGGAAGCGCGCGGCGCCCCTCCGAGCCCGAGCGCAAGCGAGGGGCAGCGAGTTGACGACGGCCGCACCAGCGGACGACGTATACAGGACGAACCACGCGATGAAATACGCCGTGATTCTACCGGATGGGGCGGCCGACGAGCCGCTGCCGCAACTCGAGGGACGAACACCGCTCGAAGCCGCGCAGGTGCCCAACATGGATTGGGTGGCGCTGCACGGGCGACTGGGTCGGGCCGTCACCGTGCCGGACGGCTTCATCCCCGGCACTGACGTGGCCACGCTCACCCTGTTCGGCTACGACCCGGCCAAGTACTACTCCGGTCGGGCACCGCTCGAAGCGGCCGCCCGCGGTCTGTCCGCCCGGGCCGACGAGCTCATCTTCCGCTGCAACTTCGTCACGATCCTCGACGGGCGGATGAAGGACTTCACGGCCGGCCACATCGCCCAGAGCGAGGTCGACCAGCTCATCCCCAGCCTCAACGAGACGTTCGCGGGCGAGCCGCTGCGCTTCCACGCCGGGGTGTCGTATCGCAACCTGTTGATCCTCGGGCAGGCGCAGGATATGCAGGTCAAATGTGCTCCACCGCACGACATTCCGGATCAGCCAGTAACGCAGCACCGTCCGCAGGGAGCCGGCGCGGAACGGCTCGAAGCCATCATGCAGCGCGCGGCCGGCATGCTCGCGGATCATCCGGTGAATCAGGCCCGGCGGCGCGCGGGACGGGATCCGGTGACGCACATCTGGCTGTGGGGGCAGGGCAAGCCGACGCGGCTGGATCCGTTCGCGCAGCGTTTCGGGTGTCGCGGGGTGGTGATTACCGCGGTGGACATCATCCGCGGGCTCGGCGTCTGCATGGGCATGCAACTCATCGAGGTGCCCGGCGCGACGGGTTACATCGACACGAACTACGCCGGCAAGCGCGACGCCGCCCTGGCCGCCCTTGATCAATACGACATGGTGGTCGTGCACGTTGAGGCGGCCGACGAGGCGGGCCACCTCGGCGACGCGGGCGAGAAGATCAAGGCGTTGGAGCGCATCGACGAGTACATCGTCGGGCCGGTGCTGCAGAAGCTGCGGCGCGGCGAGCGCTGGCGCATGCTGGTCGCGCCGGATCATCCGACGCCGGTTTCGACGAAGGCCCACTCGGCCGTGCCGCCGCTGTTCGCCTACGCCGGCACCGGCGTGGATGCCGTCGAGCAGCTGCCCTTCCACGACGCGGCGGCCCGCCTGAGCAGGCTGTTCATCGACCCGGGGCATCTGTTGATGGGGCAATTCATCCGGCCCACGTAAGCCGGGCGCGGGCGGCCACGAGGCGCGCCCTCACACTCCCGCAGCACGAGTGGCGGGGCAGCGCCACGCTTGACCATGCCACGCGGTTGCGGCGCCGGGCTGCGCGCAGCAGCAAAGCCCGCGGCTCGAAGTATTGTTCAGCGGCCGCCGGGCAGGCGGGCCAGCTCACGCCTGGCGCGGTCACGGGTTTCGGCGTAAGCGGCGGCCTTGGTGAGCATGGTGCGGGCTTCGGCGAATTCGCCTTTCTCGCGCAGCGCGAGGCCGAGGGCGAGGTACGGTTTGGGCGAGAACATCTTCGGCCCGCGACTCTCGATGTACTGAATGGCGTTCCGATACGCCGCAATGGCATCATCACGCCGTTTGAGGTCATTGTAGTACATGTTGCCGAGATTGAGGTAGGCACTGTGCTTGTAGGCCATGTGCTGCGCGGCCTTGAGGTATGCGCGCTCGGCTTCCTCGAAGTTCTTCTGCTGTTTGAGGGCATTGGCCAGCGCGAACCAGGCTTCGCCGTGATGGGGCTGAACTTGCAGGGCCTGACGGTAGCTGGCGATGGCGTCCGCCGTGCGTCCCTCTCGGTTGAGCAGAATGCCATAGTTGAGATGGGCGCCGGCACTGGGCCGGGGCAGAGACAGCACGTGGGCCCAGAGCGTCCTCGAATCATGCCAGACCTTTGTCTGGTGCCAGGTGGTCAGCGCGAGCGTTACAAGAACAAGGGCCGGGATGAACAACGCGACTGCCGCTCCCGCCCGCAGGGGCCCCGGCGAGGGGCGAGCGGGCACCGCGTCCCCGTTCGCCGTGTCCTCTCCACCAGGGGAGAGAGGGGCCCCGTGAGACCCGTCGTCAGTGCGGGCGGACACGAGGGGGCGCTTGCGTGCCGCCCGGTGCCAGAGGTGCAGCAGGCCGCCGGCGGCGACGATCGGCCAACCCATGCAGCTTACGTATGAGTACCGTTCGGCCACAAACTGGGGGCCGCTTTGCGCGAAGCCGAGCACGGGCGCGACGGTCACCACATAGACGACGGCCGCCGCCGCCAGGGCGGGAACACGGCGGTGATAACGCACGAGCAGGACGGCAGCCGCCGGCACCGCGACATATGTAAGTACATAGACCGCGCGCAGCGGGTCGAGCTGATAGGGCAGGTCGTACGCAGGCCCCAGGTGCGTCGGCCAGAGGGTCTTGCCGATGTAGAATGCCAAGCCGAAGCAAGCCTGCACGATTCGGTCCAGCAGGCCCCATTCAGCCAGACTGCGCATGGTGTCCACAGCCGACCGCTGGGCGATGCCTGCCATCACCGCAGCCGCAACGCCGAGCACCACTAACGGTATCTTCTGGGCCCAGAGCGTGCGGTACGCCGGGGCGAACCAGTCTCGCAGTCGCGCGGGCAGGCGGCGCAGCGGATACACATCCAGCACCACAGTAATCACCACGAAGGACATGCCCCACGCCTTGCACAGCAGCGACAACAGCAGCAGCGTGCAGCAGAGGACCAACGCGGGACGTGAGCGCAGGGCCGCCGCCCCCGGCCGCACGGCGCGCAAATACAGGAGCAGGGCGAGCAGCAGGAACAGGGTGCTGAGGACATCGCGCCGCTCGGACGCCCAGGCGACGGATTCCACCCGCAGCGGGTGGACGGCGAAGAGCAGAGCGGCTGCGGCAGCAGCCAGGCGCGAGGCGACAGGCATCTGAGCGGTCTCGTCGGGCCGCGCGGCCCGCAGCAGGCGCAACGCGACAAAGTACAGCAGCACGCCATTGAGGGCATGCAGGATCAGGTTATTGCGGTGGTAGCTCGAGGGCTGCGGGCCCGAGAGGTAGTGGTCGACCGCGGCCGACAGCCAGGTAAGGGGTTGATAATGCCCCATGAAAGTCGTCGTGAACATCCAGCGCAGGTGAGTGCTATCCAGGCCCTGGTACGCAGTGTTGCTGACGAAGAGGCGATCATCGTCGAGGTTGACAAAGTCCGCATGCAGCGCGGGGTAGAACGCTGCGAAGCTCGCGAGTCCGACCAGCGCCGGCACGAGGAGTCGCAGCCAACGCGCAGGCCACCCAGGCACCGAGGCCGATCGATTCAGGGTCCGCGTCTGGCGCGACGGTCCGTCGGCACGCGCGGCTTGACAATTCGAGCGAGTCATAGGCGGCGCCCCTGTCCTTCTTACCGTGCCACTTGGCCTGTCACCAGGAGAGTGAGCATTCTCCGCCGCCCGCCGGGCCAACGGATTTCACCTCGGGAGAACCCCCGTCGCGCGTTCCGAACCTTGTCCTCGAGGGGCGTGGTCATCCAAAGAGCTTGTCGAAAGCCTTGGGATCCATCTTGTGGATGCCGTCCGCGAACTCGTTCACGTAGAACATGTCCGGAGAGAAGCGCTGCGCACGGACGCGGATCTCAAAGTTGGGGTGCTCCTTATCAGGATTGAACCGCGCGAGCCCGATGCCGAACAGCATGCACAGTGCCTCAAGACGGTTGTAGTCGTCCAAAGAGACGGCGTTGGGTACCACCACGTACGACTTGCTGGCAAAAAGTCGATACGCGGCGGCCTGCCCGAACGCCACGACCGGTTGCTGAGGGTCTATCTTGAGCTCGGCCGCGACAATCTCGGGGGCGAACTTGATCCGGTCGGAGGCGAGGGGCTTGTAGACGCCGACCACATCCGGCGTACCCCACTTCTTGCCAAGAGCCGCGCCGCCCAGCGGCAGCGCGACAGTCACCTCATCGAGCTCATTCATAAGCCAGTTGGCAAACGGCTCGTAGAAATCCTGCTCGCAGACTTTCGCAGAGGGGGCAACAGACGCCGTGGTGGTATCGGGCACGAAGGCGCGTGCGCCCGCGGGCATGAAAAGACCCCGACTGGGCTTGGCGATGTCCTGGGGGAAGCGCGCGGCCAAGTCGAACACAGCGCCGTAGACGGTGTTGATTGGTGTTTCGGGGTTGGCGTCGACGATGCTCTTGGCAAGGTCATTATAGCGAATACCATTTGGGTGGTCGCCTACGATCTGCCGTCCCAGATCGCGAATCTCCTTCACAGACAACTTGGCCATCGCACTGCCTCCCTTGCCCCCGACCGGCAGCTACAAGCAACGTCATCCTACCTCGCAGTACCCAGCAGGCAAGGCGGCAGGATGGTCGAAGCGAGCGCGCCGGTGCTCCGTCCCCGCCCCTGCCCGGCGCACGCGGACAGCCGGCATGGCGGCGCTGCGCTTGGCCATGCCACCCGATACGCCGGTCCGTTGCGCAGACCGCACCCGCTTGCTTCACGACACCGCGACGGCCACGCCGGTCTTGACCTTGCGCAGCGCCTGGTCCAGATCGGCGATGATGTCGTCCGGGTGCTCGCCGCCCACGCAGAGACGGACGAGGTTGCCGGGGATGTTGGCGAGCTTGCGCCCGGCTTCGCCCTGCTGCTGGTGGGTTGAGATCGCCGGAATCGTGGCGACGCTCTTGATGCGGCCCAGGTCGGTCGCCCGCCAGACGCGCTGCAGGCCGTCGAAGAACTTCCGCGTCCGCTCGGCCCCGCCGCGGACGCAGAACGACATCAGGTGCCCGTAGCGATTGACCGGCCGGCCGTACTGCTCGTCGTACTCCGCGTCCACCAGCCAGAGGTACTTGCTGGCAAGCTCATGGAGCGGATGCTCCGGCAGGCCCAGGTACTGCACGCTCTCCACCTGCGGATGCGTGGAGAGGAACTGGGCGACCTTCATCGTGTTGCGGCTCATCAGGTCCATCTTCGAGCGCAGCGTGCGCATGTCGTTGAGGGTCAGGATGGCCTGCATGGGATGCAGGTTCGGTCCGTAGTCGCGGTTGGGAAGGTACTTAATATACAGCGCGAAGTCCTTCTTGAGAAACTCGTTGTCGATCGAGGTGACGATGCCGCGGCGAGCGATGACCGCGCCGCAAACGCCGAAGCCGCTGGTGGTCAGGCTCTTGGTAGCGCTCTGCACCACAATGTCCGCGCCGTGACAGATCGGGCGCAGCAGGGCGGGCGTGGCCACCGTGGTGTCGCAGATGAGCGGCAGGTTGTGGCTGTGGGCGAGGTCCGCGACGGCCTGCACGTCGAAGAAACCCTGGCCGGGGTTGCTGGGCAGTTCCCCGTAGAGGAAACGGGTGTTCTTGTCGATGCGTGAAGCCCACTCGTCGATGTTGGTGGGGTCCTGAATCCAGCGGCACTCGATGTCGCGCTCCTCCATGAGGCGAACGTTGAACTGCTGGAACGTGCCGCCGTAGCACTGGGCAGTGGCCAGGAAGTTGCGCGGCTCGTGCTTGTGGTGGAAGCGGTGCACGAGGAACGGCTGCACCGCGGTCATGATAGCGGCCATGCCGGAGGAGGTCGAGCAGCAGGACGTCTCCGCGTCCGACCCGTAAGCCTCCAGCAAAGCCAGCGCCCACTCGTAGTAGTACGTGGAAGGGTTGGCGATGCGCGAGTAACACCAGGTGGGGATCAGATAGGCGAGGGCGGCCGCCATCTCGTCGGAGTCGCGGTAGGCCTGGGAACTGCTGAGGAACATAGGTTCGATGATGGCGCCCTGGTAGTCATCCAGGGACTCCTGCACCGAGTAGAGCCCGTGGACGGCGATGGTGTCGAACTTCCACTTCTTGACGACCTCGCGGACGTAGCGGTCGCGCCGGGCGAGGTACTCGTTGTTCTGGTCGATGTAGCGTTGCATCCCCGGAGTGATATGGACTTCGTCACCGCCGTACATGATCGTCTCCTCATCAAACCAGGTCCGGTTGCGGCGGACCTTTGCCAGCCTGCCCGCGGGCCGCCGCCGAAGCGGAACAGCCGCAGTCACCCGGGCGCTTCGCGTTCCGGGCGGCATGCCGAGGCTCGCCCCAGGCGAGCGCCGGCATGCCATGCTCCCGGAGCAGCATGGCGGCGCTGCGCTTGGCCATGCCACCCCTGCGGAACGTCATTTTACCGACAGACGGCAGGCGTTACCAGCATCCGGCGTGCCAGTCAACGTGCCGGCGGCAGCGCGGGCTCGCCCCGGTGGCGCCGGCCACGAGAAGCCGACGCGACACGTGCCACGGGGCGGATGCCGCAGACCCGGCCGCGACCGGCCGCGCTTGCCGCGAGGGCGGAACTTCCGTAACCTGCGTTCATGGCGCTCCCGGTCGGGTAGGGCCCGGACCAGCTGCACGGAATCGACAGGTATGACTTCGCCGCGTTTCTACAGCACGAACCACGAAACCGACCCGGTGGACTTGGCGCACGCGCTGCTGCAAGGCCAGGCCGGCGACCGGGGGCTGTTCATGCCGGACCGCTTCCCGCCGCTCGGGCCGAGGGAGCCGGCTCAGTGGGCCGAGTGGTCTTATGCCCGGATCGCGGCGGCCGTGCTGAGCCGGTTCACGGAAGGCATGCTCACGCCGGAACGGTTGGCGGCCCTGTGTGAGGACGCCTACGACTACGAGGTGCCGCTGGAGCAGGTGAGCGGGCGTCAGTACCTCATGCGTCTGGACCAGGGGCCGACCGCGTCGTTCAAGGACTTCGCCGCCCGGATGATGGCCCGCTGGATGGGGGCGTTGATGCAGGGGCAAGACGGGGAGCTGGTGATCCTGACGGCCACGTCGGGGGACACCGGCAGCGCGGTGGCGCATGCGTATCATGGGCTGGCGCGGACGCACGTGGTGGTGCTCTTCCCGATCGCGGAGGTGTCCACGCGGCAACGCCAGCAGATGACCACGATCGGCGGGAACGTGACGACGATCGGCATCGAGGGCAAGTTCGACGATTGCCAGGCGATGGTGAAGCGGGCGTTCGCAGACCCGGCGCTGGCGGGCATCCGACTGACCTCGGCGAACTCGATCAACATCGGTCGGCTGCTGCCGCAGTCGGTGTACTACGTGTACGCTTACGCGAAACTCGCCCGCGCGGAGGCAGGGGAGCCGATCATCTTCTCGGTGCCGTCGGGCAATTTCGGCGACATGATGGGGGCGGTGTTCGCGTGGCGGATGGGGCTGCCGGTACGGCAGCTGGTGGTGGCCACCAACGCCAACGACGAAGTCCCGATCTTCCTGCTGACGGGCAAGTACGAGAAGATCGTGCCGTCGCGGGTGTGCATCTCGAACGCGATGAACGTCGGACACCCGTCGAACCTGGCGCGGCTGGTGGACGTGTACGGGGGCTGGATGGACGAGACGGGGCGGATGCGCACGCCGCCGGACATGCAGCGCCTGCGGCACGATCTCTATGCCGTCAGCATCAGTGACGACGAGACGCGGGCGACCATCAAGGACGCGCACACGCGGTTCGGGACGGTGCTGGAGCCGCACGGGGCCGTGGGCTGGGCGGGCTTGCAGCGTTACCTCGCGGAGCATCCGGAGGACAACGAGACGCTGATGGTGTCCGTGGAGACCGCGCATCCGGCGAAGTTCCCCGAGGAAATCCAGGCGGCGATCGGCCTCGACCCACCACCGCCGCCGAGCCTGCAAGGGTTGGAGGGCCGACCGGAACACTACCCGGTCATGTCCACGCAGTACGAGCCGTTCCGCGATTGGCTCAAGAATGACGAATGGCGAAGAGCGAGCAGCGAATGAGGGAAGCAAGCGGCAAGCGGATTTTCGATTGACGATTGGCGATTGTCGATTGCTTGCTCCACTGCCGGCGGCCCTTCTATAATCGCCCGCCTGGCGGACGCAAGTTCCCTGGCCGTGCTGGTCGTGGGTGGCTCGCGTCGGCGTCTCCGACGGGCTGCTGTCCGGAGAGGAGTTGCTCACCATGACTACGCCTGCTGCGATTACACCGATGTACGATCCGACGCGCAAGGTCCGTGCCCCGCACGGCACGACGCTGTCCTGCAAGGGTTGGCAGCAGGAGGCCGCCTTGCGGCTGCTGATGAACAACCTCGATGCCGAGGTCGGTGAGAACCCGGCCGCGTTGATCGTCTACGGCGGTAGCGGACGCGCCGCCCGAAGCTGGCCGGATTTCGATCGCATCGTGGCCGCCCTGCGCCGCCTCGAAAACGACGAGACCCTGCTGGTGCAGTCGGGCCGGGCGGTCGGCGTGGTCAAGACACACCTCGACGCCCCGCGGGTGCTGATCTCGAACTCCATGCTGGTGCCGAAGTGGGCGACCTGGGAGGAGTTCCGGCGGCTGGAGGCAGCCGGCCTGACCATGTACGGCCAGATGACGGCCGGGAGCTGGATCTACATCGGGACGCAGGGGATTCTGCAAGGCACGTACGAGACCTTCGGCGCCTGCGCCCGGAAGCACTTCGGCGGCTCACTGAAGGGTAGGCTGCTGGTAACCGGCGGACTCGGCGGCATGGGCGGTGCTCAGCCGCTCGCCTGCACCATGAATGAGGGCGCCTGCCTCTGCATCGAGGTGGACAACGCCCGCATCGAACGCCGCCTGCGCACGAAGTACCTGGACCGCTGGACCGCCAGTCTCGACGAAGCGCTGAACTGGCTGAGCGATGCGCAGAAGAAGGGCACGCCGCTGTCCGTCGGCCTGCTGGGCAACTGTGCCGACGTGCTGCCCGAGCTGGTTCGCCGCAACGTCACGCCGGACGTGCTCACCGACCAGACCTCGGCCCACGATGCGCTCAACGGGTACGTGCCCAACGGCATGGGCTACGACGCGGCCCTCGCCTTGCGGCAGAGCGACCCGCAGCGCTACATCAGGGAGTCCATGCGTTCGATGGCCGAGCACGTCCGCGCCATGCTTCAGTTGCAGCAGCGCGGGGCCGTCACGTTTGACTACGGCAACAACATCCGCGCCCAGGCGCAGCTCGCCGGCGTGCAGAACGCGTTTGATTTCAGCGGCTTCGTCCCGCTGTTCATTCGCCCGCTCTTCTGCGAGGGGCAGGGGCCGTTTCGCTGGGTGGCGCTGTCGGGTGATCCGCGTGACATCGCCCGCACGGACCGGGCGGTGCTGGAGACGTTCCCGCACAACGAGCACCTGTGCCGCTGGATTCGTCTGGCCGGGGAGCGCGTCGCGTTTCAGGGGTTGCCGGCGCGCATCTGCTGGCTCGGCTACGGCGAGCGGGCAAAGATGGGCCTGGTCTTCAACGATCTGGTGGCGAAGGGCGAGATATCCGCGCCGATTGCCATTGGGCGGGACCATCTCGATTGCGGCTCGGTAGCCTCACCCAACCGTGAGACCGAGGGGATGAAGGACGGCTCCGACGCGATTGCGGATTGGCCGATCCTCAACGCTCTGCTCAATACCGCCTGCGGAGCGAGCTGGGTCTCGGTTCATCACGGCGGCGGCGTGGGCATCGGCTATGCGATTCACGCGGGCCAGGTCATCGTCGCGGACGGCACGCGGGAGGCCGCCCGTCGCCTCGAACGCGTCCTGACGGCCGATCCGGCCACGGGCGTCATCCGCCACGTGGACGCCGGCTACGAGGAGGCCGTCAGGGTAGCCCGCGAGCGCGGCGTGCAAGTCCCATAGATTGTCGATTGTCGATTGCAGCGCGGGTCGGTGATGCCTCAGTACGGCGGTGAACCTGTGGACGACTTCGAACGTTTCGGGGAGCCCGCCCCGGCCACTAGCCACCTGGACACACCTGAGGACGACTTCGAGACCGAGCGGCGCTATCGCCGCGCGACGATGGAGATCATGGTCACCGCCGGTTGCGGGCTGGGGGTTGTCTACTTCGGCCTGTTTGCCGCCCTCGACGCGTCGATCAGGGCCGCCGAGGAGTTCGTTCGCACCGGGTCCCTGCGGCAAGTCCTGGCTCCCTACGTGCTCTTCGGTTTGCTCGCCCCGTTGCTGGGCTGGGCAATCGGTTGGCTCGGCGACAGGCGTGGCGCGCAGACCCTGTTGCCGGCGAGCATGGGCTGCGCTCTGGCCGCGCTGGTCGGTTTCGCGCTGAGCTTTACGGTTTTCCATCCGCTGCCGGCGTCGGCGAAATACGTCTTCCTCGGCGTGTTGGTGCTGATGGTGGCAGCCGCCGCTTTTCGGGACAACCTGACGCAGTGAGCATGGCCTGGAGGCGGTCGGCGAGGAACGCGCCGAATCACCCGAGGCCGCGGTCACCGGGCCTGCGTGCGGAGGCCTCGTCCACGTACGGCAACGTCCGGTACCCACCGAGGCCCCTTGGTGAGGCGGCGTGGGGATGGTGTTCGCGCCACTCCCCCTCCACCGCCCGTGGCAAGCCACAATCGACAATCGATACTGCGTTTCTCCGCTGCCCGTCGGGCCGCCGGGCTTGAACGCACCCGGCGGTTTGCGATACACTGGCGGCGTGGGACCGTGGGGCCGAACCGGGGCCTTTCTCTGGGGGATTTGCCATGAAGACGTTGGCGTTGACTGTGATCGCGGCGGGGACGGGTCTGCTCGTCGTGGCGTGCGCGCATCGGGGTGGCACAGGGGTTTCCCTTACACCCCAGGCACGCCCGGCGGCTCCCGCACCGGCGGAGCTGCCCTATCGGGAGCAGCGTCTCCGTGAAGCTCTGGCCGGGTTGACGTTTGAGGCGGGGCTGGTGGGCATTGACGCGGAGGCTGCCGACCAGCTTGGCCTGCCGGGACGTGGCGACGCTGCCTGGGCGGCAGGTCGGGTGGAGGCCGGCACGGAACTGCTGGCTGCCAATGACATCGTCGGGGCGTTGGGAGCGTACCGCGACGCGATCGTGGCGGCTCCCGACCTTGCCGCCGCGTATCTGGGTCTGGGGCGGGCGTTGTTCTACAAAGGCAAGACCGAGTACGCCTTCGCGGCGGCGCGCACGACCTTGCAGCTTGATCCACAACACGTTGAGGCCGGCGTGCTGCTGGGCATTCTGTTTGACTCTACCGCGCGCTGGGACGAGGCCGTCGCCCAGTACCAGCGTGTGCTCGAGATCGACCCCCGGAACGAGTACGCGCACGTGCGTCTGCCGGTGGTGTACTACTTCACGGGTGACCCGCCCGCGGCCCGCGCAGCCGTGGCGGCCGCCGCAGCCGCCGGGTATGAGACGCCGCCGCAGTTGCCGGCCTTGCTCGCCGACCAGCCGGTGGAGCCGCCACCTTCGCAGCCGCCGAGTCGCGGTGTGGGCATCCACATCGGGCCGCAGGTACGCGTGGACGTTGCCGGAGGCGCGTTTGCGTCCAACGAGACAACCATGTCGAGTTCGGAGGCCAATCCCTCTCACATGGTCGGCGCCTGGAACGACTGGCGCAATTCGACGACCACTGAGATCATCCGCGTCGGGTTGGCCTTGAGTACAAACGGGGGGCAGAGTTGGACCGACTACCTCATCCGCCCACCGGTGGCGTATCAATCCAGCGTCGAAGGGGACCCCATGACCTGTTACGACAACCGCACGGGCGACATGTGGGTCGGGGGGATTTCGTTCGCCAGCAACGGGGGGATCTACGTGGCGCGCAAGCCCGCGGCCCAGGAGAGTTTCAACCCAGCGGTGATGGCCCGCGTCAGCAGCTCGGCGGACAAGGGGTGGATGGCGGCCGGGCCCGACCCGACCAGCCCGCACCTGACCCGGGTGTACATCGCGTACAACCAGGGTGTCCTGCGTTCGACGGACATGGGCGCGACGTGGTCGGCACCGGTGAGCCTGGGCAGCGGGCTGGGCTTGCTCCCCCGCGTGGGACCCCAGGGGCAGGTGTACGTGTGCTACTGGGACTACACCAACGGCATCTGGATTCGCAAGAGCACCAACGGCGGTGTATCGTTTCTGGGGGCTGTACGGGTGGCCACGCGTTTGGATTACTGGCCCGTCCAGGATGGTTCGCGCTTTCCGGGCTGGTTCCGGGTGCCGGCGCTGGCCTCGCTCGCCGTCAACCCCGTCAACGGACATCTGTATTGCGTCTACTTCGACACGACGTCCGTCGTCCTCAACCAGTACAACGTGAATCTGTATTTCACCCGCTCGGTGGACGAGGGCACCACCTGGTCCACGCCGTTGGTCATCAACGGCGACGGCTTTCCGCCGGGCGACCAGTTCTTCCCCTGGATCGAGGTGGACCGCGATGGAGTGCTGCACGTGCTGTTCTACGACACCCGGCGCAATCCCACCGCGGACGACACCGAGCACGGCTACTTCGACGCGTACTACAGCACCAGCAGCAACGACGGCAACACGTGGACCGAGTACCGGCTGACGCCCAACATGTTCGATAGCTACTACGACGGCCTGGATCGTCCCGGTTCACAGTTCCTGGGCGATTACAACGGGCTGGGCCTGGCGGGCAAGAAGGTGTATCCGTGCTACCTTTCGACACAGAACGGCAACTCGGACATTTTCGTCAATGTCATTGCCCGGGTGGGGAATGGTGACTTCGACAGTGACGGCGACGTCGATCTGGCCGATTTCGCGCAGTTCCAGACGTGCTTCACGGCCGCCCCGGCCGCCGGCCCGTTGCCCACCGCGTGCGACGCCGCCGACTTTGACGCCGACGACACCGTGGACGTGAACGACTACGCGGAGTTTGAGGACGTCTTCACGGGTCCGTGAGCACGCTGCCGAAGTCGCTCATCAACAAGGGGAAGGGGAGCCGGGTGCCGTCCACGGGTGACGGCGGGGGCGATGTCTGAGAACACGTGAACATGACTCCTGACTCCCGCGCGCCGGCTGCGTCTCGTTCGCGCTCTGCGGGCGTGGCGGCGCTGCTCATCTGCGCCGTCCTGTGGAGCCTGAACGGGCCGCTGATCAAGCTGCTCACGCTCCAGGACGGCGGCGTGCCGGGCGTGACGATCGCCTGCTATCGTTCGCTGCTGGGCGGTTTGCTCTTCACGCCGTTCGCGTTGCGCCACCTGGGTACGTTGCGGTGCACCGAGGTCGGCTGGTCGATCGGCTCCGTGGCGAGCTTCACGCTGATGACCGCGTGCTTCGTCATCGCCACGACGCAGACCGCGGCCGCCAATGTCATCATCCTGCAGTACACCTCGCCGCTCTGGGTGTTCCTGCTCTCGCCGCTGCTCTTGCGCGAGAAACCCGGCTGGACCGAAGGGCTGGTGTTGTCGCTGGCGATGGCGGGAGTGGCCGTCATCTTCGTCGGCGGTGATCCATCCGGCACGCCTGCCCTCTTCGTCGCACTGGCGAGCGGGTTCGGCTATGGTACGCTGACGGTGATGCTGCGCGGCCTGCGGGCGGTGAATCCGACCGTCGTGACCTGGCTGAACTGCATGGGCTCGGGCGTGTTGCTCGTACCAGCGGTGATGTGGTGGGGTGTCTTTCAGTTGACGCCAGCGCAGTGGGGGCTGGTAATACTCCTGAGCGTCGTACAGTTCGCGCTGCCTTACGTGCTGTTCTCCTGGGCGTTGCAGCGTGTGGAGGCGCACCGGGCGGCCCTGATCGTGCTGCTGGAGACGGTGCTGAACCCGCTGTGGACGTATTTGCTGGTACGCGAGGCGGTGCCGTCGGCGACGCTGGTGGGCGGTCCGCTCATTCTGCTCAGCGTGGCCGGCTGGGTCCTGCTCACCTGGCGCCGCGAGGCCCGCTCCGCGCGCCGCGAAGCCCGCTGCGTTCAGAAGGACGCCTGACGAAACCTCTCTCCCTCGTGGGGGAGAGGGTAGGGTGAGGGGGGATGATGCGCCGATCCAATGCTCTGGCCACGCTCTCACGGACGCGCAGCGCGGTTCTGTCAAAAACTCCGCTGAATAGGTTCGCACAATACGGAAACCGACAGCGAGGCCAGGGTGGCATGGCCAAGCGCAGCGCCGCCATGCGCTCGCACGTGCCCAATACTCCCGCCCGTAGCAGCATGCCGGCGCCTTCGGCTTGGGCATGGCACCCCCCTTTCCCATTGGCGTGGTCCAATGGAGTGGCAAGGCCCCGGCCGCGGCGCGTCTTCGCGTTCACTCCTCCAATCGCAGAGGCCGCAAGCGCAGACTGACGAAGTCGAGGTTGCCGTCGGCAAGGAGCTGGTCTTCAACGTCCAGCGGCAGCCGGGGATCTACCGCGTCCACCCAGAGCGCCGCTCGATACCCCGCCCGGTAGGCCGGCTCCAGCAGGGCATCCAACGATCCCCCCGGCGGCAACAGGAAAACGCTCTTGGTGTAGAAGGAGTGGCACAACTCCGCAGCCACAAACCACGTGTGCGTCAGGACGATGCTCTCGGGCCGGGCGGCAACCACACTATTGACATGGGCGTCGAACCGCTGGCGCAGGTAGAGCAACCGTAACGAGTGCCATTGCGCTCCTACCGACACCATCACCACGCCCGCCAGCAGGAGCGTCACGACGCGTAGCCGTCGCCCGTCGTTCCGCCACCACCCTTCCAGCAACACACCCGCCGGCGCCGCCAGCAAGGGACAGAGAGGCAACAGGAATCGGCAGCCCCAGTGGATCCCCGTTCCGCCCATCCCCACGTCCGGGACCACAAAAACATAGACGAGGGGGAAGATCAGCGCGAGGAGGCCCAGGATGTGACCGGCCGATTCCATGTTGCCCTCGCCGTCTCCACTCGGAGTGTGCGTCACCGCGAGCGACAGGCGCGGCAATCCCAGAATCAGCACCGGCGCGGCCGCAAACAGGCTGTTGGCGTGCAGCAGGTACCACACCGGGCGCTCCGCCGTCAGGTACCCGCAGCAAACGACCACGCCGGCCGCCAGCCCGAGACCTGCTATGCCGGCAAGCCCGGCCGCCAGATGGGGCCGCCGCAATATGGGACGCCAGACGAGACACACCAGAAACGGCGCACACATTAGGAAAGAAACCGTCGCGTACTCATGACTGTTAATAAGGACCGCCCGGAGTACCTCCCAGCGTTCGAGCCAATAGGCACCGAATCCCCCCGCCAGCGGCGCATACAGACCGAAGTGGTGCCCCAAGGGTGTTCGTATGGCCACGGCCTGAAACCACCACCAGGGAACCAGCACCACCACCGCGCCGAGTGCAAACAGCGCCAGCCCCCCCCACCGCTTTGCCCGGACGGCCAGCATGATCCCCAGCACGACCGCGAAGACATACTGTTCGTCCCGGAAGTACACGGCCAGCCCCGCCAGTATCCCCGCGGCAAGCAGGTAGAGCGGACGACGCAACGTCAGGTACTGGACACCTGCCCACACGCTCCAGACGGCCAGACACGCGGCCGGGGTGTGCTCCCAGAACGTAAGACTGTAGAACCACATCGGCGTGGCGAAGGCCGTGATGAGTACGGCCACTGTCTTGCCGAGGTTGCCTGAGCCAAGCAGCCCGGCCAGGCCCCACACCGCCGGTAGAATCAGCAAGCCCCCAAGCAAGGGTATAACGTACAGCCCCCACCAGCCGAGCACGCGATACGGCACCGACGCAAGCATCGCGAACACCGGCGAATACCGACTGTATAGTTTCCCGTCCACCACGTATCCGAACGGCTTCGGCAGAGGCTGATATGTATATTCCGGGTCCAGCGTTCGCCCCGGCCAGGGCACCGAAAAATCACGGTAGTGCGTGCGGAGCAGCCCCTCCATCTGAATGAACTTACAACCGTTATCAATGGTCCAGAAGCCGTCGCGAGGCAGGACCGCCAGGGTCGCCAGGTACACCGCCGCCACGATGCCCACTACCGGCAACCAGGCCCAGCGCCCCCGTCCTGGTCCGGCACCGGTACCTGCGTCGGCTGGATCCGTACCCGTCATAGAGGTGCCGGCTCGCCTGCTGTGAGCACAACGTCGCGCGCAGGAGCAGCGTGGTTGACCGCGAAGCCGACCAGGTCATCGAAGAACTGCGCCGCCTCGGCCGTAAACTCCAACCCGTGCCGCGCGCCTTCATACGTGGTGATGCGGCAGTGCGGCCACTGCAAATCCCGCACCAACGCCGCCGTCTGATCGTTGTGAATGATGTGCTCCTCACCCGCCAGCATCAGGTGGATGGGGACCGGCCTGCTCCGCGCCAGCTTGACCGCCAGCTTGTCCAGGCGCCGCGAGGCGAGGTAGAACGAGGCCGTCGCCTGCCGTAGCGTCAACTCGTCGTCGCGGATCCACTGCTGCCAGTGGGTGTTCGTCGTGAAGAGCTCCGGCTCATTGAGGGGAATGTCGATCAACTTCAGCGGCTCGTAGAGCATGGCGAAGCCGATCGCCCACCGCTGCGAGCCCGAGGCGGCCATCACCGGAAACAGCCCCGGCGTCACCAGCGACAGCCCCGTTACGCCGGCCGGATCGGCCACGTACGCCGCTACCGCCAGCTTCCCGCCCCAGCTCACGCCGACGACGTGGAAGCTGCTGCATCCCGACCGGCGCAGCAGCTCGTCGCGCGCCGCCAAGGCATCCCCGACAAGCTGTTCCGCTGACTCGGCATGTCCTCGCTGCTCGCGGTTACGGCCACAGCCCCGCCGGTCCACCTGGAGCACCGCCAGCCCCGCCCGCCACAGCCGCCGCGCCGACCCCTCGAACCAGCCGCAATGCGACTGAATCCCGGGCAGATACAGCACCGCGCCCCGCGGGGCGTCCACGCCCCAGTACCGCCCATACGCCCGGTACCCGTCCGGCAGCACAACCTCGAGCTCCTCATAAGGCAGCATGCCCGGCATCATACCGTGGCTGATACCACCCGGAAACCAGAAGCGCAAGCCCCTGTCGCGGCCGCCCGTGACCGACGTGGGAGTTCGCGGCTCTGCCGAGGACTACGTCGCCGACGGGGGGGGCGACGCTACAGGACGCCCGCGCCGCGCGTCTGGACGCACCCCCCTACCGGTTTCCGCTCCCGCGGTTCCGCTCACCTTGAAACGACCCCGGTTCCACGCGATATTCTCACCCGTGATGACGCTACGGCGACCGGCAGGCTCGCCCCGCCGGCGGCATGCGCCGTGCAACGAGGTTCCGTCACTGGGTGGTTTCACGCGATGAACATCGAGGCCGTTGGCAACGCATTGGCGCAGCAGTTGGAGACCGATCGGCTGCTCGGGCTGCGCTGCGTGCCACTGCCGGCGCCGATGTCTCTGCACGCCCTGTCCGGCGTGCCCACGTCGCCCCCCCAGCCCGCGCCGTCGGGTGTCCCCGCAGCAGGCAGCCGGCCGCCTCCCGTGCGTAATGCCGACCCCGAGAAGGAGACACACCTTAAGGTTCTCAACGACACGCAGGTGCGCGGCTGCACGAAATGCGGCCTGCACCAGACACGCACGCAGACGGTCTTCGGCCAGGGCAGTGCCAACGCCCGGCTGGTGTTCGTCGGCGAAGCCCCCGGGGCGGATGAAGACCGACAGGGTCTCGCGTTCGTCGGCAAGGCCGGGCAGCTCCTGACCAAGATGATCGACGCGATGAACCTGACCCGCGAGGAGGTCTACATCTGCAACGTCCTGAAGTGCCGACCGCCGGACAACCGCGAACCGCTGGCCGAGGAAATCCTCGCGTGCGGCCCGTACCTGCATGAGCAACTGGCCACCATCCAGCCGGAGCTCATCATCGCCCTCGGCGCCCCGGCCGCCAAGACCCTGCTCCAGACGACCACGAGCATCGGCAAGCTCCGCGGCCGGTTCCACGAGTACTTTGTCTCCGGCATCCTCGGGCAGGGGCCGTCGATCCCGGTGCTGCCGACGTATCACCCGGCGTACCTCCTGCGGAACCCGGGCGAAAAAGGGAAGGCCTGGGAGGACTTGCAGAAGGCGATGGCCCGCCTCGGGCTTTCGCCCCGGGTGCGACCATCGAGAAGGTAGCGTCGGCCGATCCCCCGCAGCGTCGGCCCCCCGTGGCCGACGTGGGGTACGCGGAACGTCCCTGCTGCTGCCACGGCCGGCGCGGACAAGGAGTACGTCAACAGGCTGCCCAACGACCGACGACGCTGAGCCGCAGTGATCCGGGAAAGGACACGGACTTTGAGCATTCATCCGACCGCAATCGTGGACTCGCACGCTGAGATCGACCCCGCCGCGGAGATCGGCCCCTACTGCGTGATCGACGCCAACGTCCGCGTGGACGCCGGCACGCGGCTGTACCACAACGTCTACCTCACCGGCTGGACGCACGTCGGCCCCCAGTGCACACTGCACCCCGGCGTCATCGTCGGCCACGAACCGCAGGACGTGAAGTACCGCAATGAGCGCACGTTCTGCCGCATCGGTAAGGGCACCATCCTCCGCGAGTACGTCACCGTTCACCGCGGCACCATGCCGGAGTCCGAGACGGTCGTCGGCGAGAGCTGCTTCCTTCTGTGCGGTGCGCACGTCGCGCACAACTGCATCGTGGGTAACTCCGTTACGATGGTGAACGGGGCCAAGCTGGCCGGGCACGTCGAAGTGGGCAACCGGGCAATGATCAGCGGCGACGTCGTCATCCACCAGTTCTGCCGCATCGGCGAATTGGTGATGCTGCAAGGCAACGCCGGTATCAGTATGGATATCCCGCCGTTCATGCTGGCGGCTCTGGACGGGCGCGTGGCCGGCCTCAACCGCGTCGGCCTGCGTCGCGCTGGGCTTAGCCGGGAGGAGATCGCGGATATCCGCGACGCCTATCGTACGCTCTATCGCGGTGGGCTGCCGTTCCGTCAGGCCGTCGAAGCACTGGCCACCCAGGTCCGCACGGACCCCGGCCGGCGCCTGCTGAGCTTCCTGCAGGCCAACAGCCGCCGCGGCATCGCGGGCCGGCGCCGCGCCGGCCGCCCCTCCGCGTCCCCCGACGTCGACGCAGACTGACCCCGCGTCCCCCACCGTGGCACGGGCATCCTGCCCGTGTCCCCCACGGTGGCACGGGCATCCTGCCCGCGTCCCCCACGGTGGCACGGGCATCCTGCCCGCGTCTCCATCAGCTTCGAGCCGATGCCCCGGCCGGTCAGGTGCGGGGCGTCGGCAACGCTGGTCAGTTGACAGGGAGCACCGGATGTATATTTTCCAGGGCAGGTCGTTGGCGATGGTGACCAGGAAAGCTCGCGGCGGATCGTGCGACTGCCGCGAGGTCCATAGTGAATCACCGTGCCCGATTCGGCGCTGGCCATCCGAACCGTCCCGACACGGGTCGGGATCAGGGAGCGGCCTGATGCCAACGCCGGTGCCGCGTGTCGGCACAGACGCATTTCCGTAGAAACAAAGGCAGAGCAGGGGATGCGATGCCGCCGCGCTCGCCTGTGACTACGCACGGGGTTGGTGTCAGAGTCGCCCCCCACCGCTCGATGGGGATAAACACGCGTCGGTAACCGTATGGATCAGCGCTGGGCGTGGTCGACACGCAAGACCATCACCGTCGGCGTCTACGTGGCGCTCGCGGCGCTCGTGGTCGTTCTCATCTCCGCGAGTTGGCAACGCTCGCGGTGCTTGGACTTGGGAGGGATGGCTTATCCCGGGTGTCCGGAGTACCTGCGGCACATTCAGGATCGAGGGCCCTTCGTCACTGCATATCGGGGAGAGCTTCTCTTCGTGTGCCGGCTGCACGAGTGGGACGTTCCCATATTCCTTCGTCCCGGGTGGCGTCCCGTGACCTGGAAGTCGGACCCGTGGTATGAGGGTTTCTCGCTGTCGCTCTGGTGCGTTGCTGGCCTGCTTCTCTTGCGCCCTGCCGGGCTCGTAGTCTGCTGGGCTTACCGGCGACGGCAGGCTGTAACGCGTGCGCGCGCCGGTTTGTGCGCTCACTGTAGGTACTCGTTGCGAGCGGCCACGTCTCCGGTGTGTCCCGAATGTGGAGCCCCCGGCGCCAACCACGAACCACAAGGGGGCAAATGACAACTGACGCGGGCCGCCCCCGCCGATGCGTCGCCTCGAGACATGAGCGTCGCGGGCAGTTGGGGGTAACAACCAGGGCCGCCCGCACGGTGCCCGCCCCGTTGAGGACGCTGCCAAGCCCGCCACTGACCGCTTGCCCGCACGGCCACCTGCCACGCCAATCTGACAGCGGCAGGCTCGCCGCATCTCGACCCGGCGCATAACCCGTTTCCCTACAAGTGGTTACGGGTTCTGCGGCACGGCACGCCGCGTGTACACACTGGGGCGTGGCCGGACGTTCTGTCGGCCCGGAGGATGTGACCATGCGCGCGGACCAGTTGACGATCAAAGCAACCGAAGCGCTGCAAGGCGCTCAGCGGCGCGCCCAGACGCTCGGCCACGGCGAGGTGCAGCCTTTGCACCTGCTGGCAGCCCTGCTGGCACCGTCGGGCAACGGCAACGGACAGGCAGGCATCGTCGGGCCGCTGCTGCAGAAGGCGGGCGTGCACGTCGGGCAGGTGCAATCCATCGTCGAGTCGGAGTTGCGACGCCTGCCGCGGGTCAGCGGGGGCACGCTGTCGATGGGCCGCGAGTTGCAGGAGGTGCTCCAGGCCGCCCAGGCCGAGGCGGAGCGTATGAAGGACCAGTACGTCTCCACGGAACATCTGCTGCTGGGGCTACTGGAGGTCAAGAGCACCGCCAAGGAGGTACTAACGGTCAGCGGCGCGACGCGAGACGCCATCCTGGCGGCGCTGCGCGAGGTGCGTGGCAACACCCCCATCACCAGCGACAACCCGGAAGACAGCTATCAGGCTCTGGAGCGCTACGGGCGCGACCTGGTGACGCTGGCACGGCAGGGGAAGCTCGATCCAGTGATTGGCCGGGACGAGGAAATTCGCCGGTGCATGCAGGTGCTCGCCCGCCGGACCAAGAACAACCCGGTGCTCATCGGCGACCCCGGCGTCGGCAAGACCGCGATCGTCGAGGGGCTGGCCCAGCGGATTCTGGCGGGCGACGTGCCGGAAGTGCTCAAGGACAAGCGTCTTATCGCGCTGGACATGGGCGCGCTCATCGCCGGGGCGAAGTACCGCGGGGAGTTCGAGGAGCGGCTCAAAGCGGTCATCCGCGAGGTGACGGAGTCGGCCGGCAAGGTGATCCTGTTCATCGACGAGTTGCATACCCTGGTGGGTGCCGGCAAGGCGGAGGGCGCAATGGACGCGGGCAACCTGCTCAAGCCGGCCCTGGCGCGCGGGGAGCTGCGTTGCATCGGGGCGACCACGCTGGACGAATACCGCAAGAACCTCGAGAAGGACAAGGCGCTGGAGCGCCGCTTCCAGACGGTTTACGTCTGCGAGCCGACGGTCGAGGACACCATTGCGATCCTGCGCGGGCTGAAGCCGCGTTATGACGCGCACCACGGCGTACGCATTCAGGACTCGGCGCTGGTGGCGGCCGCCACGCTGTCGCACCGCTACATCCAGGACCGGCATCTGCCGGATAAAGCCATCGACCTCATTGATGAGGCCGCCTCGCGCCTGCGGATCGAGAATGACTCGCTGCCGGCCGAGCTGGACGACCTGCGCCGGCGCATCATGCAGCTTGAGATCGAACGCGAGGCCCTCAAGAAGGAGAAGGATGAAGCCAGCAAGCGGCAGTTGGAGAGCAACCAGAAGTTGCTGGCCGATCTGAAGGAGAAGAACACCGCGCTCACTGCCCGCTGGGACAACGAGAAGAAGCAGCTCGAACACATCAAGGAGCTGAAGCAGGAACTGGGACGCAAGCAGACCGAGCTGGAGGAGGCCCAGCGGCGCGGCGAGCTGGAGCGAGCGGCGCGCATCCGCTACGGTGAACTAAACGCGCTGCAGAAGGACCTGGAACGGCTCGAACAGGAATTCGCCGCTCTGCACCGCGACGGGCAGGGGCTGCTGCGCGAGGAGGTCACCACCGAGGAGATCGCCGAGGTCGTCAGCAAATGGACCGGCATCCCGGTCGCCCGCATGCTCGAAGGCGAGAAGGAGAAGCTGCTGAAGATGGAGGAGCGCCTGCACGACCGCGTCGTCGGGCAGGAGCAGGCGGTGCGGGCGGTGGCGGACGCCGTGCGCCGGGCGCGGGCGGGCTTGAGCGAAGCGCAGCGGCCGATCGGCTCCTTCCTCTTCCTCGGGCCGACCGGCGTCGGCAAGACGGAGCTGTGCAAGGCCCTCGCCCAGTTCCTGTTCGACGACGAGGCCGCGTTCGTGCGGATCGACATGAGCGAATTCATGGAGCAGCACAGCGTCGCCCGGCTCATCGGGGCGCCGCCCGGCTACGTGGGTTACGAAGAAGGCGGGCGGCTTACCGAGGCCGTGCACCGCAAACCGTATTGCGTCATCCTGCTCGATGAGATCGAGAAGGCGCACCGCGACGTGTTCAACGTGCTGCTGCAAGTGCTGGACGACGGTCGGCTGACGGACGGGCACGGGCGGACCGTGGATTTCACGAACACGATCATCGCCATGACCAGCAACATCGGCAGCGAGTACATCCAGCGCCTCATCGAGCAGGGTGGCGAAGGCGGGCCCGCGGACGTCGAGATTGAGATGCAGGTCCGCGAGGCGCTGAAGACCGCGTTTCGGCCGGAGTTCCTCAACCGGATCGATGAGACCATCATCTTCCACCAGCTCCGCCGCGAGGACCTGCGCCGGATCGTGGACATTCAGGTGCGCTACCTGCAGCAGCGGCTGGCGCGGCGAGACCTCACCGTCACGCTCACCGACGCGGCCCGCGACCGGCTGGCGACCGACGGCTACGAGCCCGCCTACGGTGCCCGGCCGCTCAAGCGGCTGATTCAGCGGGAGATCGAGAACCCGCTGGCCCGGCGGATCGTGGCCGGCGAGTTCGGCCCGGGCGCGCACATCGTGGTCGATGCCAACCGGCAGGCGTTCACGTTTGCCGAGGCGAGAGGAGACACGTCTGGCAGGTAGTGCATGGCGGGGTGGGGCCCGCAAGCGTACGCGGCCGGCCCGCGCGGGACGGCAACAGAGACACGGGCGAGACGCCTGTGCCACGCGCTGCCCGCGCCCGGCGCGAGCCTGTCGCGGGCGGCGGAGGCACGGGCGAGACGCCCGGTACATGTTCAGCCTGGGTGCCATGCCCTCACCCGCCGCAGGCGGGGGTGGGCATGTGCTGCGGCCGCAGAGGCATGCTTACCCGCGACCGGGGTCGCGGGAAAGCATGGCACCCACAGCGCCGAAGACGCCAAACACGCACGACACCCGTGCCACTTCACTGGTACCGCTTGTCTCTTACCTGCAGCCGTCGCCGTTCCGCGGTCAAGCGGTGAGCAAGTGAAGAAGGGCGATAAGCAGCAGGCCGGCGGCGGTGCCGAGCGCGCCGCCGAGAATGAGCCCCCGCCAGGTGAAACGCGGTGTGTCATCGACGGGTGGGCGCAGGGACTGCCGCGGCCCCGCGCTGCGTGGGCGCACTACCGGAGGTGCGGCGCGTGTGGGCGACGCGGCCGCAGCCGGCTTCTCCCTGTGCTGCACGGGCCCGGTCACCTTGTGGGTTGAGGCCGGCGGGGTTGGCGTTGAGTCCGCGGACGCCGCCGGGGCAGTGACCACGGGTGTGGCTAGGTCCGGGTTGGCAGTGGCCACGGCTGTGGCTTGGTCCAGGTTGGCATTGGCTACGGCCGGCGAGGACCTCGCGTCTGCGGCTCGGGCGGCCGCTTGGGCGACGGCCGCGGCCCAGGCGGCATACTCCAGTTCGTCGGGAACCGGCGTCGCGGCCGGAGAGGCAGCGGGTTCTTGGGCGAACCTCAGGTGCAGTTGCTCGAAGGCAGGTCCCGCGCCGCTGTCGTCGGAGGAATCCGCCTCCACAGCCGACGGCAGGAACTCGGCCCGCGCGCGTACCGGAATCGGGTCGTCTTCCAGTCGGCTAGCCGCGTTGGCTTGATCGAGTTCGGCGACCGCCTGCTGCGTTTCCCAGTCGGCCAAACGCTCCAGCCGGTGTACGCGGCGAGCCTTTCCGCAGAGACTTCCATATCCTCCCTGGGGCATGTAGAACCTCCTTGTGCGATGAAGTTCGCGTAGCTGCATCACGAGACGCGGGGAAGGCATCCCCCGGTCGCCCGGCCATCGACGGGTTGATCGGCGCCGCGACCAACCAAGCCGTGCCAAGGCGCTTAGACTTCATCGTCCGGGGCCGCGCGGATCGGACAGTCAAACTGGGTTCACATAGTCCGCTGCTGCTGCAAGGTCACGCCAGGTCGTGCGGAGGGCGGCTTGGGTACGGGGGCGTGCGGAGGCTTCGTCCCGCCCCCTCTCACTGTGCTGGTGGTGACGATGCGAGGCCCGACTTCTCGTGCGGGAGGTACACATCATAGCGTGCGATCTTGCCGCAGTGGCGTGCCACCGGGTTGTCCGCCAGGGGCGGTGCCAGGCACAGGCGCTTCACCACGACCCGGTGTCGAGCGACGCGACGGGCGATGTCCAGCAGTTCACCCGCGTCCGGGTCGTCGCCGACCAGCGTGCGCAGGATGCGCATGTGCTTCTTGGCCAGGGCAGTGGCCTTGCGGCGCGGCGGATACATGGGGTCGAGGTACACCAAGTCCGGGCGGGTTGCTTCGTCGAGTTGCGTCAGGAGTACTCGGGCATCCGCGTGCAGCAGCGAGACGCGTTCAACTGCTCGCCCCAGCGCCGGCGGACCTTCGGCTCGCGCCCGCATGATCCCGTCGCGCAGCAGGGCGTGGACGACCCCGCAGCGCTCGACTGCGGTGACGGTGCAGCCCCACCCGGCCAGCAGCAGCGTGTCGCCTCCCAGGCCCGCAGTGGCGTCCACAACCGTCGGCTTTCCGCGGCGCAGCCCGATCGCGCGGGCAAGCGGCTGCCCGCGGGAGCCGCCAGCCGCCGGCCGGGATGCCGCCCGCCGATGCACCCAGTCCACGTACAACGCCCCGCGCCCCGAACTGGCGGTCTCACGCAGTTCCACACGCCGGTCGGTTACCGCAAGCAGCAAGTCACACGACCCGTCGTCAACCGCAAGTAGCGGCAGGCACAGTCGTTGCGCCAGGCCGGCAGCCGCCGTTCGAGCCGCGGCGGACGCGCCGACGTTGAGCACCCCGACGTTCACGGGCCCACCCCAAGTGCCGGATCACGCTCCGGCGCCGGGTCTTCGGAAGGTGGTTGCCGCCCGCCGTGCCCGTCGCGATGCTCCGGCTCAACTGCCGCGGGCGGCGGCGCCGGACGGATGCGCGTGTCGAGCACGTCATACGCCAGGCAGAGCAGCGCAATCACGATGGAGACGATGAGCGTGATCTTCAGGATCCGCAGGCGATTGCGGACCTCGCGGTCGCGCCACTCGGCCAGGCGAGCGTCGATCTCATCCAGCTTGGCGTCGATGCGGCGTTCGATCTCGTCGAGCTTCTGGGCGATGTAGTCATCCGCGACGCCCTTCAGCGTGCGGGCAAGGCCCGGCACGATCCCCTCCTGCTCGATGCGTCGCTTGACGGAATCCGCGGCGGCCGTCGGAGGGCCCTGGTCCTCGGGGAGGAAGTGATACTCGCCGTCCGCTTCGTCATGCAGCGCCCGGGCAATCCACCCCCCCACGATACGGCGGCGAAACCGGCGCAGCCGCGCCGCCCAGCCGCCGGCGCCGCGCACGCGTTGTTCCAGCGCCGCCCGCGGTTCACCAGGGTGAAGTTCGAGCCCGCGCAGGCGGGCTACGGCCTCCAGGCCTCTCTGGCTGAGGTCCTCGAACTTGGAACGCTGAACCTGCACGATCTCGCGGGCGAGCTCCTCGTTGTCGGCCGAGGAGCGCACCGGCCGGCGTGCCCAGACCACCACGTCCAGCAATGCCTCCCGATCCAGAGACGCGATGAGGTCCAGCCGTTGTTGGATGAGACGCAGGAGTTCCCCACGCGGCATCTCTTCCGGCGGATACAGCCCCAGGCGACGGGCATAGCGCTGCAGCTCGTCGACCGGCACACCCGCCAGCGACGCCGAGATGCGCGGTTGATTACTCCCACTCACGCCGGTAACTCCGTTCGTGCCCAGCCAGGACGGCGGTAACCGCGTACGTGCTCCGCGTACGGCGGGACAGGTTTCACGGTCTGGTTGGTGCGTGCGCCCTCCGGGCGAAGGGAGGAATGAAAAGAGTAGTCCCGCCCCCAGGGCCTGGAAGGCCCTGGCAACGGTCGTGCGCCCTCCGGGCGAGGACGCGAGTGTCCCGTGGTCTGGAGCCAGCGTGTTGCGAACGAGGAGCAAACGCGTTGCGGGCGAGGAACCAACGCATTGCAGGCGGAGAACGAACATGCCGGGGGCGAGGAACCAACGCACAGACGCGCCGGGGGCAAGGAACCAACGCACAGACGCGCCGGGGGCGAGGAACCAGCGTCCTCCTTCGCCCGGAGGGCGCGCGGTGGTTGCCAGGGACTTTGAGTCCCTGGGAAGCTGCCCGCCTCCTTCTTCTTGTTCTTCTCTTCTCTGGTCCGCCCGGAGGGCGGACGATGCCGCCCGGACCACTCGCAGGTGCGCGGCGGAGGTGGCACACACATGTCTGGCACAAGCAAGTGCGGATACTCCATTACACGCGAGGATGCCAAACACATACGCAACCGCCCTACCACCGCCAGTGCAGGCACAACAGTCCCATGAGAATGGCGACCAGCCCGGTGATCTGCGCCAGCTCGCCCGCGAACCGGCCGGGACGCACCCGCAGAAGCTGCACCAGCAAGTAGCGACGCCAGAGCACATCCAACCGCTGGCTCGGTGTCCGCCGCGCCTCCGCGCCGGTCTCGGCCAACAGCCACGCAAGGAAGTTCAACGAGCGCACGGCCACGTAACTGCCCACCAGGATGCCCAGGAGGTGACGATACAACTCGAAAATGTCGCTGCCGTGCATGCCCGCCCGCCGCCGCTCGAGGTTCCCGACCGCCCCGCCGCGGCCTGGGAACCTCCAGGCTACCGCCGGTCACCGGGCAGGTGCAAGTCGGGGGGTCGGCGGAATTCTGCGCCGCAGGTCGGCCGTGCGTGCCCAGGGAAGACGGCCGGGCGGATGACGTGCTGTAGTGGCAACTGGGCGGCCGTTGCCTACAATCGAACGCTGGAGCGAGGTGCGCATGCTGAAGGGTCCGGTTGCCATCCTGCTGAGCTTCGCGCCCGCGCTGGGGGTCGGGCTGCGAGTGGCGTTCTGCTGAGGGCATCCCCTGGCGGCGCTCGGTACGGGCGTCATGGTCCTGGGATTCCCGGTGGCGTACGGCGTGGCCGACGCCGCCCGGCGCGATGTGCGTGTGCACTGGTGGGGCGTGGCCGCGCTGACGATCCTTGGTCTTGAGCTGGCGCTGCTGGCCGTGGGCCTTGTCGTGAGCCTCATTTGACCGCCCCCGGGTGCCGGTCCCCTCGACAAACCGCCCGACTTCGGGCACAACCACGGGTGGAATGTCCTGACAGGAAAGGAACCGCCCGTGAACGATGCCCAAACCACCGTCGCCCAGTTGCGTCAGCTCGTCGCTTGCTTCGTGGCCGAGCGCGACTGGGAGCAGTTCCACGATCCCAAGAACATCTCCATGGCCCTGGCGGTCGAGGCAGCGGAATTGATGGAGCACTTCCAATGGCTGCGCAGCGATCAGCTCGGTCTCCTGCGCGACGATCCGAAGGAGATGGAAGCCATCGGCGAGGAACTGGCCGACGTCTTGGCGTTCGTGTTGGCGTTTGCGAATCGGATGGAGATCGACCTGGCGGCCGCCTTGAGCCGGAAGATGGAGCGCAACGCGCGGAAGTACCCGGCCCAGGAGTACCGCGGGCGGTTCAGATGATCGGCGGCTCCTGTGCCTCGCGTGCCTCCGCCCGGCTGCGCAGGTCCGCGACGGCTACCTGCCACTGCCCGATGAGCTCATCGAACTCGTACTGCATGATGTCCGCGAGCATCACGTAGTCCCGCGAGAGCAACGCCTGCCGGACGCGCAGCAGCAGGGCCTTGGGGTCCTCGAACGAGTCATGCAGCGATCGGCCGTTCACGACCACCGTCCGAGCGTCCAGGGCGAGCATCTCCAGCGACTGCCCCACCGCCGTGTGAATCTGCTGGTACACCCGGATGAGTTCACTCAACACCCCGACGCCCTCGGCGATGGCTCCTTCGGTAAGCAGGTCGGCCGCTCGCCGGCGCTCGGCGTCGCTCTCGCCCAGGGCCGTGGCGCACTGGGTCATCGCGTCCACCACCAGCCTGAACGGGCTGCCCGTGAACACTTCCAGCCGGTTCAGTGAGGCGGCCGACCGGGCAAGCCTATCGCGCATTTCCTCGCCGTGCAGCTCGAGGCCGTCGCAACGCAGTCCCACAATGACCCGGCCCGGCTCACAGCGCTGCTCCTGCACGCACCGCAGTACCTGCTCCAGGGTTTGACCCGCCGTGTCCAGGTCTTCAACCGGGCTGTCATTCACGAAGATATCCACGTTTTGCTCCCGCCGCGGCTGCCTGGGCGGTGCCGCGTGCCCGCGAACCCAGTCTCCTGCAGCGGTCGATGTCCGCCGCTGCGGCGCTTCCCAGCCGTCCCAACTCGCCGGTCCGCCGACTGTCTCCGGCCGTATCGACCAGGCAACACCCCGTAGCATAGCACGAATCCGGCCGCGTGACGAATCGGGACGCCTCAGAACATGCGCCCTCTGAGCCCCTCTTCCGCAGGAGGTCATGCGACCTCTTAACCCCTCTCCCCGCAAGGGCATGCGTCCTCTTAACCCCTCTCCCCCCGGGAGAGGGGCAGGGGTGAGGGCCGTGCTTCTCACCCGCGCCGGCTGCAACACGCGCAGCGCAGCCGCGACGCCGCCCGCAACCAGACAACACTCCACCAGGGGAACGGTGAGAACCGGAGGATTCCCCTCCCGGTGCCCGTGTGTCGCGTGCGCACCATGCCCGCCTCCGTTGCGTAGACGCGCAAGAACTTGCACGCCGCCCGGAAGTGCACTGGGCTGCGTCCACAAAAACGGGTACAACGCCGCGTATGACCCGCAGCACCATCCAGGATACCGACCGCGAGAGCATCGCCGAATTCGTGGCCGCCCACTGGGGCTGCCCGCTCATCGTCACCTACGGCCAGTGCTTCTACCCGCACCAGGAGCAGGGCTTCATCGAGCGGCGTGAGGGGCGGATCGTCGGGTTGCTCACGTACCGCGTCCACGATGATCAGATGCACCTGCTGACGCTCAACAGTACCGTCGAAGGGACCGGCATCGGAACCTCGCTCATCCTGCAAGCGCTCGAGACGGCCCGCACGCAAGGCTGGCGCCGCATCTGGCTTACCACGACCAACGACAACGTCCGCGCTCTGGGTTTCTATCAGCGCCTCGGCTTCCGCCTGGTGGCCGTCCATCCCGGCGCCATCGACGAGGCCCGCAAGCTGAAACCCCAGATTCCCGAGATCGGCCTGCACGACATCCCGATCCGCGACGAGCTCGTCCTGGAACTGTGGCTCAAGCCGTACCTGCCGGCCCCGGCGCAGCACGCGGCAACGTGCGCTGACGGTTCGGGGCGAGGCACCCCGTGACCCGCGGTACCACACCCGTGGATGGCGACGCCCAAAGAGGGTGGCATGGCCAAGCGCAGCGCCGCCATGCTGTCTCGCGTGCCCGACGCTACCGTCTGCAACCACATGCCGTGCCGTCTGCCAGCGCCGCCGGCTTGGACCTGCCACCCTCCTGCTTCCCCGTGACGATCGTCCAAGGTAGGATGTGATCGGGACGGAGTTCTTCCGGAACACAACGACGCGGGAACAACCGCAGGAGGGTGTCATGCACGTCGCCCTTGTCGCGTCATTCTCACATCCGCTGGCCCTGGGGCTGCGCTACGTGGCGGCCTACCTGAAGGCCCACGGGCACGCCGTGGACGTGTACTTCTTCTCCAGTCGGCGGGACACGGCCGCCGCCGACTTCGCGCCCGCGTTGCTCGCGAACTTCATCGAACGCGCGCGGGCCGCCGACCTCATCGGCGTCTCCCTGATGACCAACACCTTCTACCGCGCTCGTGCCATCACGCAGACTTTGAAGCAGGCAGGCATTGCGACGCCGATCATCTGGGGTGGCCCGCACCCTACTGTCGCCCCCGAGGAATGTGCCGAAGTCGCCGACTTCGTGTGCATCGGCGAGGGCGAGCGCCCGATGCTGGAGTTCGTCGAGGCGCTGCACACCGGCCGCGACCCCAGGACGGTCAGCAGCCTCGCCTGGCGTGCCAACGGCGCCCTGCACCGCAACCCCATGTTGCCGCTCGATGATGACCTGGACGTCTACCCTTTCCCTGACTTTGATCTGGACACGCACTGGGTCGCCGCCCGAGACCACTTTGAGCCGGCCGGCCCACGCAACCTGCGCGACGTGCTGCGCCGCTACCGTATCGAAAGTACCCGCGGCTGCCCCTATCATTGCTCGTTCTGCAACAACACCGCGTGGCAGAACCTCTATCACGTTCACGGCACGTGGGTCCGGCAACGCTCGAACGAGAACGTCATTGCCGAGCTGGAGCAGGTCGGTCGGCGTTTCCCCGGCATCGAGGAGGTCAACATCGTCGATGACCTCTTCTTCATTCGCAGCGCGGAGGAGATCGACGCCTTCGGCCGTTTGTATCGGGAGCGGGTGAACCTGCCGCTGGAGTTGGACGCCTTCCCCAACACCGTCACGCCCGCCAAGGTCGAGGCCCTCGCGCGTCTTCCCGTTTCACTGGTCAGCATGGGCATCCAGAGCGGCTGCCCGGAGACCCTCAAGGACGTCTACGATCGCCCCACGCCGCTGCCGCGCGTGATCGAGGCGATCAACCTGTTCGCCGATCACCGCCTGCCCGCGGAGTATCACTACCTCACCAACAACCCCTTCGAGTCCAACGCAAGCCGGCTGCGCACCTTGCGGTTCGCGGCCACCCACCATCGCGGCCCGGCCAAGCTGCGCCTGTTTCCACTGCAGTTCTACCCCGGCGCGCCGCTGTACGAGCGGGCGCGGTCGGCCGGCATCCTTGCCCGGTACCAGCAGACCGCCTACCACGACACGCTCACCGCCCGCACGCTGCTGCACGGCTCGACCTATCTCGAAGTGTGGCTGCGCGTGGTGCTGAACCTGCGCAACTGGGGCGTGCCCGTGGGGCTTGTGCATCGACTCATCGACGTGGTGGCCTCCAGGCCGATGCGCTGGGTGTTCGACCGTCGCTGGTTCGTGCCGGCCGTGGGGGGCTTGTACCTGACGGTTCGCCTCCTCTATCGCACGCTCATCCACAAGCCTTTCGTCAGCCCCCTGCGTCACCTGTGGTCGAGAGCCCGCGCGAAGCCGGCACGGCATTCGTATTCCGCGGCCTGGGTCGAGTCCGGCCCCGGGGGCTAAGCAGATCCAGGCACTAGCAACCCCGCCGGCGGGGCGGAGTGGCGTGGCCAGGCGCGGCGCCGGTCGCGTGGGACGGAGTCCTGCCCGGCTGAACGGCTCGATTGGCTGAGGGAATCGACCGACGGAGCAGGGCGGCACGGCCGAACGCAGCACCGCGGGGTGCTCGTACCCGTTCAGTGTGGGTGCCATGCCCTCACCCGCCGCAGGCGGGGGTGGGCATGTGGTACGGCGTAAGAGCATGCTTACCCGCTACCCTGTACGTGTCCAGCCTGGGTGCCATGCCCTCACCCGCCGCAGGCGGGGGTGGGCATGTGGTGGGGCGTAAGAGCATGCTTACCCGCGACCGCTGTCCCGGGAAAGCATGGCACCCCTGCGCCCGTATGCGCTAAACACGTACGCGACCATGGTCGCGGGAGAGCCTGGCACCCTCGGCGTCGGGCGCGCTCAACACGTGCGGGCGCCGGCCACGCTGCCAGACGAACGGAGCCGCTTGACTTCGGAGTCTTGTTTTCGCTATGCTGAGGGTCTGGCGTGCCTGCACCCGTGGGCATGCCCCCAACGTCAGCATGCATCCACTCGGAGGAGGGCCCAATCATGTCGTCCCGTTCGCGGAAATCGTCGCTGTCGCAGTCCGCAGTGACTGTGATCACGGTGGCGGCGTTGGCGCTGATCGCCGGCGCGGTTTACGGGCAGGCGAGTACGCCCGCCGTCTTCGTCTGCAACAATGGGAACCTGGAAGGAAGCGTCTCGTCGTTCGTGATCAACCCCAATGGCAGTCTGGAGTTCGTGGATGTGGTGGTAACGGGGACGCGTCCCAGCCTGACGGTTCCCTGCCCATACTGCAACGCCTACGAGATTTCGCTGACCCCGGACGGGGCGTACCTGGCCCTGACCCACCCGGCCGGGGATCTGGACGGCTTGAGCATCCTGCGCGTGGAAACCGACGCCAGTCTGACACTCGTGGTGCAGTTGACGCTGCCGGTGGGACAGGACGGGCCGCTGGACGTGCAGTGGCTCGACCATCAGCACCTGGCCGTGCTGCGCACAGGGCCCAGCCCGGACCAGGTAGCGGTGTACGTGTTCCACCCGGGCGGGCCGTCGCTGACGTTCAGCCATGCCGTCAGCGTCGGGACCAGCGGGGGTTACCTGGCGCTGCATCCGACCGGGCAGTATCTGTACGCGAGCAACTCGTCCACGCCCAGGCAGGTGTACGCTTTTGCGGTGGGCCCCGGTGCGAGTCTAACGCAGATTGACGTGGAACCGTCGGGCACGCCGTTCCCGCTGGAAGTGACGGTCAGTCCGGACGGCACCAAGCTCTACGCCGCGGGCGGCATCAGCGGCACGGGACACGACGTGATCGGCATGACGGTCAACCCCGATGGTACGTTGACCGCGATGTCGGGCAGCCCGTTCTACTCGCCCGGTCAATCACCGTCGAACGTGTTCGTCAGCGGCGACAACGGGTATTGCATCGTCGGGCACGGCACGGACGCGACGGTGCGGGTACTGGCGGTCAATCCCTTAACGGGTGCGCTCACCGACACCGGGCACAGCTTTGACGTGGGTATGCAGGGTACGCTGGGCGACGTGCGCGTGCTGGACGATCTGCTGTTTGTGACGGACAACTCCGATGGTCCGACCGGCGTTTACTCGTTTACGATCGGCGCCGGCGGCGCGCTGACACAGAACGGTGCGCTGCTGAGCACCAGCGGCATCTCGCCGCGTTCGATCGCCACGTGGGCGCCGCCGCCGGTACCGGGTGACCTGGACGACGACGGTGACGTGGACATAGATGACTTCGCGCTCTTCGTGGACTGCATGAGCGGGCCGGAGGTGACCACGCCGCCACCGGGCTGCGCCCCCGACGTATTCGACGCGGCCAACCTCGATACGGACGCCGACGTGGACCTGGGCGACTTCGCCGAGTTCGAGAATGCCTTCACGAAGGCGTAGTCTGGGTTGCCGGCACGCCTTGTCAGTGGTTTCGCTGGGACGCTGCGTGCACGCGCAACAGCTTGGTCAGTCCGCTCCTCGCACATGAAGATCGAATTCACGCGGCGCGGGTACCCCCTGGACGGATCAGCGCACGGGGGCATTGACAGACGGAGCGGTGAGGAGATACTGTAGCCCTTTGAAGTGTACGCCCCTGAGCGCGACCGCACGTGATTCGGTCGCTCGGCGTGGCGGCCGCGTCCCCTTCTTTCCTTCAGAGAGGCGACTAGTCCACATCGTCGCCAAGAAAGGACGAGTCCATGGCACTTAAGGCTTCCGGCGCAGGCCTGCCACCCGGGCCCAGGACGCTCATCGGGGTTCTAGCTAGCCGCGACTCCACGAAGGCCAACAACGCTTTGGTTTCGCTGCTCACTTATCTCGCTACCCGCAATGACAACGCCAAGTTGACGGAGTATCATTTCCTCTTCACTGGAGGCACCTATGACCGAGTGTTTCTGGGCGCAGCCAAGCCAGCGGTGCGCCCGCTGGACAAGAGCGTAGCGACATGGTTGCGTGGCCGGTGTGGGGTGACAAGACTCCCCGAGACGGCAGCCGGCGGCGTCGTGGTCCTGTCGTACCTCATAACCCAACAGCAGTGCAGCATTGTCTGGCCCATATTCGGACCCGAGGAAATGCACTGGCTCCGCCCAGAGAATATGGCTCTCATGCGTCTTGCCGACCAGTGGCATGTGAAGCGACTGATGAACCGCGGCTCGATCCTCACTTGGTTTGACACCGAGGCGCAAAGTGACGCGAACAGAAACAAACGCAGTGCTCCGCCAGCTCTCATTCTGCGCCCCGATCTTCAAAACGCCAGCGGTCGGTTGGCGCGGCGAAAGGGCGCAGGCAGTACCCAGGGCCTACAGCCCATACCACCTATACCCTTCAAACCTGCAACCTACCTCGTGCCGAGACGAGGAAAGGCTGCCCCCGCGACGGTGGCCGCCGTGGCGAACGGCATGGATTTCGGAGATCTGACTGTCGCACTCATCGCACATGACGAAATGAAAGCAAGAATGATTGAGTTTGCGATCGACCACGAGGCAGAACTGAAGAAGTTCGGCACCATCCTTGCGACTGGCACCACGGGACGCGAGGTTGCGGCCGCGACTTCTCGGAAGATTGACGAGAAGGTCTACCGGTATCACTCCGGTCCCAAAGGCGGCGATATCGAGATTGCAACGGAGATTCTCCATGACAAGTGCCACGTTGTGATCTTCTTCGTTGACCCGTTGCACCCACACCCACACGCTGAGGACATCCGTGTGGTCTTTCAGGCGTGCATGATAAAGGACCAGGTGGTCATGATCACCAACGAGATGCACGCGCGCGAATTCATGTCGCGAGTCGTAAGACCGCTGGACAAGCTGACTTTGTATCGGTTTGCGTGATGTTGTCTGGTCGATCCCGGGCAATTGCCCCAGGGAGAGGTATCCACCCGGCGACGGGTACCAGTGGTGACGCTTCCGCGCGGGGACAAGTGGGCAAGTTGCCTGGGATGCTGGGTTGAGTCAGTGTGTCAGTGCAGCACCCAGGCCAGCGCCAGGATCACCATCAGCACGACGATGATGAGTATGACCGTGCCGCGGCGGGAGGCGGAGCGCTCGACCGGCGTGATCCAGTCGCCACAGTGCGGGCACTTGACCGTCTCCTCGTGCACGGGGCCGTGGCAGGCGGGGCAGACGAATGCATCGTCGGCGGAGTCGTCGTCGGCCGCCGCGAGGTCGGCGTCGGAGACGTCGTCGGCATCGTCACCCCAATCGTCGTCGGAATGCACGACTCGCACCATCGGTGTGCCCATGCGCAGTGGCTAATAGATCCGCTCTCCCCCTTGTACCGGTTCAGCGTGGGTGCCATGCCCTCACCCGCCGCAGGCGGGGGTGGGCATGTGCCGCGTCCGCAGAGGCATGCTTACCCGCGACCGCGGTCGCGGGAAAGCATGGCACCCACAACGCTGAAGACGCTAAACACGTACTCCCCCTGGGGGGAGAGGGCAGGGTGAGGGGGCACCCTGCCGCGACTCCGCGCTTACTCCACTCCTGGCCGCCAGGGAGGGGAACGTGTCGCAACCTCGCAAACGACAAAGACCCCCGCAGCCCACAGCGACGCAGTTGCCGGCCCGTCAGTCCCGCATCCTGACCAGCGCCGCGCCAATTCGGATCGGCATGCCTTCATTCGCACTTCGCTATTCCCCCCCCGCCCCCTCGTGCCGGGACGGCTCCATCGAGCGCGCTGGCCGTTTCTCCGGGGGGCGCTATTCCATTCCGCTGGGCGGGGTGGCCTTCACGACCGGCAGCAGGGCCTTGAACTGCGGTGTGTCACACCGATGGCACAGCTCGAAGAGCACGCTCTCCACGGTAGTGATGAACGCGCCGGCCTGCTGCATGCGCCGCAGCGCCTGCCGGTAGTCGATCTTCGCCCGCGAACCGACGGCGTCGGCGCAGACGTACACCTGGTAATCCAGCACGCGCAGGTCCAGCACCGTCTGTTGTACGCAGACGTGCGTCTCGATACCCAGCACGATGACCTGGGGCCGATCCAGGCCGTCGACTGCCTTCCGCACGGCCGGCTCCGCCAGCGAGCTGAAGGTCATCTTCGACATGATGGTCGCCCCGGCCGCGTCCAGGCCGGCCCGTATGCCGGCGTCCGTGGTGCCGAGGCCGTGCGGATACTGTTCGGTCGCCAGCACGGGCAGGCCGAAGACCTTCGCTCCGTCGATGAGCTTGCGGCTCTGGGCGAGCACGTCCTGCCGGTGGCGGATGAACGGCAGGAGCTTGTCCTGCAGGTCGATCTCCAGCACCATCGCGCGGTCGATCTCAAGCTTGTCCGGTCGCAGCATCGTGAATCGTCCTCCCCAGCCTTCGGAGTCTATGCAGCTCCAAGCAAGGCGGAAACCGATTGACCAAGCAGGGTGGCATGGCCAAGCGCAGCGCCGCCATGCTCTCCCCCGGGGCGCGTGGTGGCCATCCCCGCATGCCGGCGCCTTCGGCTTGGGCATGCCACCCTCGGGGTTTCTTCGTCCGCGTGCTCCTATATAGAAACACGGTGCCCGGCCGTCAACTTGCGGGCCCTGCGTACTACTTCGGCGTCCACGGCCCCACGACCCATTCGAGGATGCCGCCGGAGAAGCCCTCTTGCAGTTTCACCTCGAGCTTCAGCTCCGCCGTCTCGACCGGGTCGAACTTCAGGGCATTGAACCGATCCCGCTCGACACCGCCGCCCGACGCGCCGCTGACCTCCTGCCACGCCTCGCCCTTCTTCCAGAGAATCCGCCAGGACGCAGGCACGCGACAATATCCCTGCCCCGTGTCGTCGAACCAGTACACATGCGTCTCGCTGACGGTTTGCGGCTGGTCGAAGCGAACGGTCACCCACTCCGTCGTGCCCTTGTGCGGCCACCACGTGAAACGCGGGATGCCGTGATCGTTCGAGCTCTTCGGCCAGGTGCCGTCGCTGAGCGCCAGCAGGTCATCGTGGATGTGCGATGCCTGGTGCGGCACGGGCGGCGGTGGCGACCAGACATGCGCGTCGGCGGCCGTGCTGACCGTGGGAAACGCCGATACCCTCAGCCGCGCGCAGCCCATCGGGATGAGCGTCACCGTCTCGGGCGGCCCGTTGTCCACCTTGGCCGGGCTCGGTTGCAGCTCGCCGACCAATCCCAGGTGGTCCAGTTGCCAGGCGTCGATGCGCCGGGCCGGGGCGGTCAGTTCGATCGGCGCTGCCTCCGGTGTGAACGGCTGGGCGGCCAGGGGGCCGGTCTTCTTCCGCACGCGGAAGGCGGCGGCCGGTGCCTTGGCATCGAGCAGCAGTCCGTAGTTCCAGGGGGTGGTGGGGAACACCTCGAACGCCGGCCAGCGCTCGCTCTCGCCGTAGCGTGCCCACCGCTCGCCGATCTTGAGCGAGTAGGTCAGTGGCCCACGCTCGATGGATACGCAGTCGTGGTTGGCCGGCCAGGTGCGCACCTGCACCTCCATAGGCAACGTCAGCACGACTTCGTCGCCGTCCTTCCACTCGCGCTCGACCGCCGTGTAACTGCCCACTCGGCTGCGGAACTCCTGGTCCGCACCGTTGATGCTCAGCCGGGCCTGGGCGCACCAGGCCGGGATGCGCAGGTACAGTGGAAACCGCGTCGGGCGGGACGTGGTCAGCTTGAAGCTGATCCGCTCGTCGAAGGGGTAGTCGGTGGTCTCCACGATGGCTACTTCCTGGTCGCCGGCGACGCGGGTCCGCACGGCGCTGGCCGCGTAGAACACGGCCGCCAGCCCGCCGTCGGGCGTCGCGCACCACAGATGCTCCGCGAAGTACGGCCAACCCATGGCCACGTTGTGCTGGCAGCAGCGGTACGAGTGCGGATCGTAGGCCAGCATGTTCCCGCCGTTCTGCAAGCCCGGCGACTTGGTGCCCTGGTCGAGCTGCACCAGGTTGGGGGCCGTCAGGTAGTGCAGTCCCTTCAGATCGGGCGTCATGCCGGCCGGCAGGGAGTTGAAGGCCACGTCCTCGCACCTGTCCGCCCAGTCCGGCTGCCCGCTGATCTTGAGGAGCAACTGTAGAGAGTGCATCATCTCGACCATCGAGCAGGTCTCGGCCGCCTGGCGCGGGCCGGTGTAGCCTTCGCGGCAGTTCTCGTCGGCCCCGAACATCCCGCCGGGCACCTGGCCGTATTCCCGGTACACCGTCTCGTAGTTTCGCCGGACGGCCTGCAGCAGGTCGGTGTCTTTGGACTGCTGATAATAGATGGCCGGACTGCGGAACCCCTGGCAGATGTTGACGCCGTGCCAACTCTGTATTCCGGTGCTCCAGTCGGCCCAGCGCTTGCTGATGCGCTCGCCCAGTTCCAGCAGCCAGGGCTCGCCGGTGCGGTTGTACAGCCAGTAGACACTGTCCAGTTCGTCGCCCGCCCGCACGTGCTGCCACCACTGGGCGCAGTACTTGCCCTCGCCCCACGGGAACGGGTACAGGTCCTGCTCGGGCAGACTGTGGCGATAACGCAGGTAGCGGGTCAGGGCGGGCAGGATGCGCTCATCGCCGGTGGCTTCATACCGCGAGCGCAGCACGTACATCATGATCATGTTCGGCCAGCCGTCGCGGGCCTCTTTGTTCGCGCGCGGCCCGAAGTAGCCGTCGGCATCCTGGCTGGCGAGCAGGGCGTCGATCCACTTCTTAGTTTCGGCGATGATACGAGCGTCGTTCAGGACGTAGCCCAAGTCGCCGAACCCCTTCAGCCAGTACGGTACCTCTTCCCAGCCGGGCTGGTCCGGCTGCAACCAGCCGCCACCTTCGCGGCAGAACTCGCTTACCTCCGCCAGATGCCCGACGAAGCCGTCGCGCTGAAGTTCCAACTGCGTGCGCAGCCAGCCGCGCGGCTCGATCGCGCCGATGGGCAGCTTGAGGAGCGGACTGGGCGCCAGCGGCGGGCGGTTTGCGCTGTACCCCGCCAGCCCAGTGCCCGGCGCCGGTACCTCTGTCCTGAAGATCCGCATGGGCTCCTCCGCTCCCGCGCCGCGCGCGGCCACAACCATGCCGGCCAATACGACCAAACCGAACTGCCAACACTGACGCCACGTCCGCATGGGGCGTTCTCCAGGTGTACGGACCACTCAACCCTTGTCCGCGGCCAGCTTGATGCGCACCAGTCGCTCGCGCGTCATCCGCGTGACCGACAGGCGCAGTTCGGATTGGCCGGCCAGCAGGCGCTGGAACTCCGCCACGTTGGCCACCGGTGTGTCGTTGACCTTGGTGATGATCTCGTAGGGCTTCAGACCCGCGACCGCCCCCTTGCTGCCCGGCTCGATCTTGGACACGATCACGCCCGGGTCATCGTCCTGCTTGTGGAAGAAGCGGCGGACCTCATAGGTCAGGTCGCGGACCGTGACGCCGAGTTCCTCGGCCGTATGGCGCGGGGCCGCCTCGAAGTGCGGCGGTCCCTGCTTGACCGTGAATTCCTTCGTGAGCGCTTCGCCCGCGCGGAAGAACTCCGCGTGATACCGCGTCCCCAGCCCCAAGTCCGTCAAGGCGCGTGTGAAACTGTTGTTCACCGAGGGCCACGGTGGCGGCAGTTCCGAAAGATACCGCGCGGGGACGTTCTCCAGTTCGTCCCACGGGAAGTCAGCAAAGGGAGACTCATCGTCTTCGATGTTGACCGCCAGCGGTTTGGTCTCACCTTCCACGCGCAGCCGCAGCAGGACGGACCCCGTCTGCACCCCTGCCTCGGCCGCGGGCGAACCGGGGTAGACGTACGTCACCAACGCCCCCGTGGTACCATCCTGCGTCAGGTCGGACACGCCGTTCGCCCGCGCCAGCTCCGGAGTGAGCGCCTGGAGCTCAACGCCCAGCCAGGCAAGGCGGTTCTCCTGCCCCTCGGCCACCGGGGTGTTGCTGACGTCCAGATCGTCCGCGCCCGGCGTCGTCAGCACGCCGCGCATCTGACCCACGGCGGTCAGACGGACCTCCTCCTGGTCCCAGGAGTACTCGGAGGGCACCCGCACGCGACGCCCAACCGGGAAGGCCACCAGGCGTCCGTCCCGATCAAACAGGAAGATGTTCTCCACCAGAATGGGAATGTCCGGGTACACGTACCCGCGCCAGCCCAACTGGTAATCATAGAAGCGTTGGCGCCAGAAGTAGGCCACCCGCTTGCCCTCGAGTTGGCGCACTTCGGCCGCCAGCAGCAGCTCGTTGCGATGGTCCATGACCGGGCGGTCGCTGAACGTCACGACGCGTGGCAAGGGCTCCGTCGTGCGGGCCACGAAAGCGCCGTAGTGCGTTAGACTGTGGACGAACTCGGCGGCCACCGGCTCCGCATCGGCGGGATGCAGGGTGATCCGCTCGAGGCGGGCGGTAAGGCGGGGGCCCAACTTGGCCAGCACCAGTACCTCGTGCGGCGCGAACACGATGCCGGTGACGTTCTTCTCCGATACGCTGTCGTCCTCGCTGGTGCCGAAGCGGAAACGGCTGCCGGCGTCGGTCTGCGGGCTGCGGAAGTTCAGGGTCGCGCGGACCAGGCCGGCCGCCTGCTGCCGCTCCAGGTCGGTCAGCAGCGCGGTCATGGTCTCCGCGTCCACCTTCGGCCAACCCAGCGGCGAGCCCTTCCAGGCGTCATCAAGCGGCAGTTCACTGGTCATCGCCAGCCCGACGGGCGCGCCGGCCGCGTCGGCCACAATGCCGAAGGAGTTGATCGGCACATGCCCGCACGTGCCGGCGGGCAACATGACCAGTGGACTTAGCGGCCCCACCCGCGTGGTCCACGTTGCCTGCTCCACGCCGTAGGTGACGCCGTGGTAGGGCGGCTGCCCGCTGGTTTGAAACTCCAGCGGCCTGCTGCCCGGCAGGGGTTGCTCCAACTGAAGGAACGTGGCCGCCTGTTGGACGGCGTAGGCGCTCGGGCGCGCGATGACCGTCCGGTCGCCGAAACGGACCTCTGTGCGCCGCACGAAGCGCGGGTGAATCACGTAGTCCGGCGCCACCACCACGGTGGGGGCAACCAAGTACCCCCCCGTCTGCAACGGGCGCTGTTCGTCCATCAGCGTCTCGGCGTCGACCCAAGAGGCGGATTCAGAGCTGCTCCAGCGCGCCCGGTACGGTGCCGCGATGGTGGGCAACTCGCCTTGATCGTATTGCAGCGTGTACTCCACCTGCACCAGCGCGGGGGCAACCGCTTCGGCCAGTGCTCGGTACTCCGCCGGCGTCTTGGGCTCCGCCGCCAGGCCGGAGCCGCAGCACGCGCCGAGTATAACGAGACCCCGCCACAGCGTCCGCCGACCAACCACGCGCACGGGGTGGCATGGCCAAGCGCAGCGCCGCCATGCCTTCGCCGGGTCAGATACGCCACCAGTGCCGCAGCATGCCGGCGCCTTCGGCTTGGGCATGCCACCCGTTGGGTTGCTGATTGAGCGGGTACCCTGCAGCACCGCGCCGACCGTCCGTTCGTCCGTTGGTCTTCTCATCGTGGCACCTCAGTGTTTCTCATAGTCCCGCGCGAAATCCAGCACGATCTGTCGTTCCAGCCCGCTGCGCAACACAGTGAACAGGACGCGGTGCCGCGTGGCGACGTTGGCCAGGGCGGCCGCGTGTGCCTCCCGCACCTGATCGAGCGTGGCCACCTCCGTGTCGTCGATCTTGAGCACGATGTCGCCTCGGCGCAAGCCGGCGGAGGCCGCGTTGCCCGGATACTTGATTCCGTAGATGAACACGCCTTGCGGACGCTGGAAATGCAGGTCCGGGTTGTCGAACTTGTTGATGGTCTTGACGGTCAGGTCCCAGCGCGGGCAGTCCAGCTCATCGCCCTCCACCTTGCCCTTCTCCAGGGGCGTCAGCTCGAGAGTGTGCAGCGTCTCGCCGCGGACCAACTCCAAGCGCGCCGGCTCGCCTTTGGGTAGCAGGCCCAGCCGGCAGCGCACCGCGGGCAAGTCCTCATGCACCCGGGCGGTCACCGGATGACCATTCACCGCGATGATCCGGTCCTTGGGCTGAATGCCCGCCCGGCGGGCGGGACTCTCGGGGTCGGTGCCCGCGACCACCACGCCGTCTTCGGCATCGAAGTAGATGTTGCGATCGAAGTCCCGCAGCGGCTGCAATTGCAGTCCCGTCCAACTCCAGTCGGCGTGACCGCTGGCGCGGAGTTGCGTGACGATGCGCTGGACGGTCTCGGCCGGGATGGCGAAGCCCAGGTCCCCGCCGTGCGTCGTCGCGCGGGCGTTGATTCCGATTACCTCGCCGGCTGTGTTCACCAGCGGACCGCCCGAGTTGCCCGGGCTGATCGACGCATCCGTTTGCAGCCACAGGCTGTATTCGCTGCTCTCGGGCAGGAATCGGCGCGTGCAGGAGACGATGCCGATGGACACGGACCGGCTCATGCCCCACGGTGCCCCCATGGCCATCACGAAGTCGCCCTCGGTCAGGATCTTCGAGTCGCCGAAGACAGCGCAGGGCAAGGGGGCGCTGTCCGGAGGAACCTGCAACTGCAATAGCCCCAGGTCGGTATCCTTGTCACTGCCCAGCACGCGGGCGTCGAAGGCTCGCCCGTCCATGAGCAGGCAGCGGACCTCGACGGCCTTGTCGATGACGTGCCAGTTGGTCACCACCTCGCCGCCGGGCGTGGTCATGACTCCGCTGCCCCCGACTTCCTCGGAGACCTTCTTGCCCTGTTCGTGGGTGTCGCGGATGCACTTGATGTACACGACGGCCGGGAAGACCTTGCTCTTGGCGTCCCGAACTACCGCGCGGAAGTCCAACCCTTCGATGCCGCTGGGCTGTTCGCCCCGCCCACTGCCCGGATCGGCACGCAGAACGGCGGCAGAACCGGCAGTCAATCCGACCAACACAAGAACACCCACCGGCAGCCGGGGTACGTTCAGCCGCCACACCGGAACCGTCGCCTTCAACCAGGATTGCCGCATCATCTGTCACTCTTGTCGTTGCTGGTCTGAGTCGAATCCGTTGGCATCTGCCCCACCGCGGGCGGGTTATACACTTACATCCCGCCCCTCACAAGGCAGGCGGCCACAGTGCCGGCGAACGGGTGTCACTCGCTGGAACCACCCGGCGTGGCGTCCGTTCGCACGGGCACCAGCCCGCTGTCATCCCGCCGGGCCGTCGCCCCACCGCGCCGCCGCCCCGCCGCCCCGCCGCCCCACCGCGCCTCTTCGCAATAGGGTGGCATGGCCAAGCGCAGCGCCGCCATGCCCGCGTACGTTGCCTGAGGTGCGTTGGTGGAGGATGCATGCCGGCGCCCGCTTATGGCGGGCTTGGGCATGCCACCCAATGCCGTGAGCGCTCTGAAACTCGGGTGGCATGGCCAAGCGCAGCGCCGCCATGCCCTCCCCCTCCCGGTCTTGGCTCTGTTAGGGATGCACGCAAGCCAATGTCGCGGCCCGTAAGAGCCGATAAATACCAGCCGGTCGCGTCCGGCCCCTACGGCCGCGCGACGCCGTTATGGGACGTAGGCTGCGCCCATGTGGCCCGTGCTCACTCGACATCTGATCTGGCCCTTGCATGAGCGTCTGCTGGGGCGTGCGACGTTCCGCTTCCTGCGCGAGCTGGAGGATTCCCAGTGGCTCGCGCCGGCGGACGTGGCCCGCTTGCAGGAGCGGAAGCTCCAGGCATTGCTGCGCCATGCTGCCGCCAACACGCGCTTCTACGGCCGGCTGATGCAAAGTACCGGCGCTGACCCGCGGCACGACCCCCCGCTGGAAGTCCTGCGGCGTTTGCCCCCGGTGAGCAAGGCCGACATCCGTGAGCATCTTGATGAGATGACCTGGCCCGCGGCGCCCGGGGGGCTGTTCCCTTCCAATACCGGCGGCTCCACCGGTGAACCGCTGATCTTCTACCTCGACCGGCGCCGCCAGGCATATGACATGGCCGCCCGGCTGCGCAGCCACCGTTGGTTCGGCGTCGGCGTCGGTGAACGCGAACTGTACCTGTGGGGCTCGCCAATCGAGTGGAGCCGCAACGACCGGCTGAAACGCCAACGCGACGGACTCATCAACCACCGCCTGCTTAGTGCCTTCGACATGGCACCGCAACGCCTCGACGCGTACCTCGACGAGCTGGAGCGGTATCAGCCGGCGTGCCTGTTCGGCTACCCCAGCAGTCTCGCCCTGCTGGCGACCCACGGCCGGACGACCGGTCGCCGACTCCGGCGGCGTCGCCTGCGCGCGGTGTTCGTGACCGGCGAGGTGTGCCACGCTCACGACCGGGATACCATCCGCGACTACTTCGGCGTGCCGGTGGCCGATGGGTACGGGAGCCGGGAGGCCGGCTTCATTGCCCACGAGTGTCCCGAGGGCAACCTCCACCTCACCGCGGAGAACGTCGTCGTCGAAATCCTCCGGGATGACCAGCCCGCGGCGACGGGAGAGATGGGGGAAATCGTCGTGACGCACCTCGACGCTTACGCCCAGCCGTTCATCCGCTACCGCACCGGGGATGTTGGCCGCCTGCGGGCCGGCCGGTGTGCGTGCGGGCGTGGGCTGCCCCTGATGGATGTCGTCTGCGGGCGTACGACCGACTTTCTGTACCTGCCCGACGGCACCGTGAAGCACGCGCTGTCCATCATCTACCCCCTGCGTGCTCTGGCCGGGGTGGCCCAATTCCGCGTCCTCCAGGATGCGGACTACAGCGTGATCGTCGAGGTTGTCCGCCGCCCAGGCACGGCTGACCTGAACGAGGCCGCCGTCGCCCAGGCCGCGCGACCCGTGCTGGGAACCGACGTACCGCTGACCGTACACTTGGTGCCGCACATCCCCGCCAGCAGTTCGGGGAAGTACCGCTACGTCACGTCGGAAGTCAGTCGAGCTACCGCGGCGCAGACGCAGCGCCTCGCGCCGCCACCCTTGCGGCCCGCGACCCTTGCCCAGGAGGTGACCTGTGCCTGATGCAGCCTTGCTGGCCCCTCACCCCCACGACGCCGGCACGGCACCGTCCGCGACGCGGTCCGTGTCGCACGTCGAACTGCTTGCCGTCGCCCAGGAGGCCGCGTGGGACGCTTACGTCAGCCGGCACCCGGACGGCACCATCTTTCACACGCTCGCGTGGCGCAATGCCGTCCGCGCCACGTTCAATCACGAGCATTGCTACTTAGCCGCCTGGTGCGGGCAAACGTTGGTCGGCGTACTGCCCCTTACTCTCATCGCCAGTCGCCTTACCGGGCGACGCTTGACCAGCGTTCCGTATGCCGTCGCGGGTGGGATCCTCGCGGACGACGCCGACACTGCTCAGGCGCTCTTTCGCCGGGCGAGAGAGCTGGCGGTCGAACAGCGTTGCACCCTGCTGGAGTTGCGTTCCGCGCGGGCGGGCGTGGCGGAACTACCCGTACTCGATCGTTACGTCGGCTTTCAGCGCATCCTGCCGACTACGCCGGCCGAAGTGTTGGGCTGGTTGCCGCGTAAGGCCCGGGCGGCCGCCCGCAATGCCCGCGACAAGTTCGGCTTGACCGCGCGCTTCGCCGATGAACACCTGGGCACCGTCTGGCGTCTCTATGCGTGCAGCATGCGCCGCCTCGGCTCGATCAACTACCCGCGCCGCTTCTTTGAAGAGTTGGTCGCCCGCACGCCCGGGCAACACTGGGTCTCGCTGATCGAGTGGAACGGCGCGCCGGTGGCGGGACTGCTCACCCTGTTGTTCCGGGACACGGTGCTCCCGTATTTCGTCGGCGTCGCCGACGCCGCCCGCGTCTGCCATGCCGCCAATTACGTGTATCTGACTCTGATGGAACGGGCGGTCGAGTACGGCTACCGGGTCTTCGACTTCGGCCGGACCCGACGGGACAACAGCGGCAGCTACGATTTCAAGCGGTTTCACGGCTTCGAGCCGCGGCCGCTCCAGTACCAGCAGTACCGACCGGCCGGCGCCCGTGCGACTGACTGGTCACCGACCAACCCCAGGCTGCAATGGGGACGTCGGCTGTGGCCGCGTCTGCCGCTGTGCATCACCCGGCCGCTGGGAGCTTACCTGGCCCGCCACCTTCCGGGGTAACCGATGAACATCCTCTACCTGGCTCACCGGATTCCCTACCCCCCGGACAAGGGTGACAAGCTGCGGGCGTTCCACCAGCTTGCCCACCTGGCGCAGGCACACCGTGTCTGGTGCGCCTGCTTCGTGGACGATCCAGCGGACCGCGCCCACGTCGAAACCCTGCGTCGCTACTGTGTAGATGTGGTCGCCCCGCCGTTGCACCGCCTGCCGGCCCTGTGGCGGGCGGGTCTTGCGCTGCTGTCCGGCGCAACCTTCACCGAAGGGTACTATGCCTGCCCCCGGTTCGATGCAGCGCTCGATGCCTGGCGACGGTCCATCGAGTTCGACACCGTACTTGCGTTCTCCTCGGCCATGGCGCCGTGGGCACTGCGCATGCCGGCGGGGCGACGCGTACTGGATTTGTGTGATCTGGACAGCCGCAAGTGGCTTGCGTACGCCCGGACCGCGCGCGGACCCGGGTCCATCCTGTATGGAGTAGAAGGTACCCGCCTCGCCCAGCGTGAAGCGGAGTGGTGCCGCGCGTTCGACGCCACCATCCTCATCACCGAAGAAGAGGCGACCGAGCTGCGCCCCTCGGTGCCGCGCGAGAGGCTTCACATCGTCGGTAACGGCGTGGTGCTGCCGGACCTCAGTGTTTTCCCCGTAGCCGAACGCCCCGTCGTGGGATTCGTGGGCGTGATGGACTATCACCCCAACGTCGATGCGGTGTGCTGGTTTGCGCGGGCGGTGTGGCCGGCCGTCCGCGCCGCGTGCCCCCAGGCCATCTTCCGCATCGTCGGCCGTCGACCCAAGCGGGCGGTGCGCCACCTGGCACGCCTGCCCGGCGTCGAAGTAACCGGCGCCGTGCCCGACGCCGGCCGCGCCGTGGCGCCTTTCCAGGTGAGCGTCGCCCCGCTACGGATTGCCCGGGGGCTACAGAACAAGGTGCTCGAGGCGATGGCGGCCGCCAAGCCGGTCGTCCTGACGACGCCGGCGGCCACCGGCATCCCGGCCGCCGCCGGCCAGGAGTTCATCATCGCCGACACGGCCGACACCATGGCCGCCGCGGTCATACGCCTGCTGCAAGATGCCGATCTGCGCGGCCGCGTCGGCCAAGCCGCCCGCGCGCACGTCGCCCGGCACCAGCGCTGGGACCTCGAGCTGGCCCGGTTTGCCGGCGTGGTCGAGGGGCAAGCCAACCCGTCACCTCCGCCTTGCGACATAGGGACCGCCCACGCTCCGACGCAGTGTGTCTCTGCGGTCCAGTAGGGTGGGGACTGCCCACCTACAGAGCGTGGGCGATGCCCACCCTACGAGGCGGGCAATGGCCACGTTGCCTCTTGCCTTCCGAGTTCGCTATGCCCGCGGCGGGCGGAGCCCGCCCTACGGTAATGCGGGGAGCTGGGCGTTGAAGTACGCCTCCGGGTACGGCGACACGCCGTTGAGGAGGTTGATCAGCGTCAGCATATCGGCCACGGTCACCGTGCCCGACCGGTTGATGTCGGACTGGTGCAGAACCGGGGTAGCACCGCCGAACACGGCATTGATCTGGTTGATCACCTGCACGATGTCGTTGGCGTTGGACATCCGGCTGCCGTCCGCGTCGGCCGGCAGGTAACCGAGGCGGATGCGGTCCGTCGGGTCCCCGCCCACCAGCGTCAGCGCCGTCCACGCCTTCGGATCAATCGGGCGGTTGAACACCACCGTGGCCGTGTTGCCCGCGGGGACCACACTCGCCACAGCCGGTGGCACTTCGTCACAGGCACCGGGCACACATACTTCGGTCACGGCGAAGTCGCCGGGTGTAAGACTGGTCGCGGCCCCGTCAAAGCTCACCTGGACGCTGCTCCAGCCCTGTGGCTGCAGGGTGTTTGGGTCAACCGGCACGCGGGCGTCGATCGAGCCATCGGTTGGCGTGCTGCCGACGATATGCGGTGGTGGCGCTGATTCACAGACGATCGCACTGACCAGGAAATCATCCACGGCCGCCTCGATGAGCGAAGCGGCCCCGTAGTCCGAGGCGACGAAGCGGATCTTCACCGCGGTACTGGGAGTAACGAAGTCCGCCACGCGGAACTCGTGATAGAACCACCCGCCGGAGGTTTCGATCCCCGAGGGGCCGACGGTCTCGGCGTTCACCCAGCTCTGGCCGTCGTCCGCGGAGATGTCCACCACGAATACGTCGGCATGCGGGGCGCCCCCCTGGTCATTGCTGTACCAGCGCCAGTAGCTTACCACCGCGTCGCTGGCCTCCGACAGGTCCAGCACCGGCGAGAACAGCGTTGTCTTACCGCCATCCACGTCGCTGGCGCCGGCGCTGCCGCCGAAATGCTGTCCGGTCACGAAGCACATCGTGCCCGGATCGGGCGTATGGTCGTCTTCCGGTTGTACGGGCACGCCGACAACGTAGGTGCCCACGGGATCCACGCGGACCCAGATGCCGCCCGTCGCGTCGTCGTCCGGGGCGCCGGCCGACCAACCCTGGTCTGTCTCAAAGGGATCGTCAAGGATGATACTTACACCTGTGGCCGACATCACCTCGAAGCTGGAAGCGGGCGCGTCCGCCGGATCGTAGTACGTGCCACTCTGTTGCACATCCGCCCGGACGTACCAGTCGTAGACGCTGAAGCAGGGGGCGGCCGGCAGGGAGGCTTCATAGAGATCGGTATCCAACACCGTCATTACCACGTTGCTCCATTCCCCGTCGTCCAGCCGATAGTACAGGCGTCCGGTCCCGGGGACCGGCGTGCCCGTGCCCGGCCCGGCCTGCACGCGGAAGGTCGTCGGCTGCGCGGGGGAAACGAACTGCGGCTTGCCGTCCGGATAGGTGAACGTCAACGTCTGCTGTGAGCCGGTGTAACTGACGTAGGCGGCCGCATAGCCGATCCGCGAGCAGTTGTACGCGATGAGCATGTGCCCGTCCTCGCCCCAGTCCGGACCCCATGAATTACGCAGAATCCAGACCCCTTCGGTGCCTTGCGTATCGTCCCAGCCAACGATGACCAGCACGTGATTGATGGTCTGGTCCTCGCAGGCATTGAAGATGCCGCCGGTGTAGGCAATGAAGGCCGCGTTGCCGTACACGCACACCGTAATGGGCCCGTGGTCGTAGATTGCCTGTTTCAGCGCGGCCACCGTCGGCACGCCGGTTTGCGAGCCTACGAAGGCCCAGTCGTGAATCCAGTACGGGTGCACGTAGGGGCAGCCGCAAGGCACGGTGTCCGACTCTTGATAGGGAAAGTCCGCCTCGAACACCGCCCCCCAGTGCCCACAAGGATCCGTCAGCCCGTTCTCAGCCAGGAACCGGAAGGCGTTGTAGTGCCAGCCGCCCGAGCAAGTCACCGCATTCGTGCAACTGATGAGCCATTGTTCCGACAGGTCCACGGGCCACGCATCGCGGATGAGAATCGCGTACTCCATCGCGCCCAGGGCGCCGAACGCCGAACACGCGCCACATTGTAGTTGGTTGCGAATCGGCAGGACGCCCACCTCTGTCCGCCAGTCGAACTGGGCGGGCAGCGTCATGCGCGGCGTGCACGGGTCAAAACGGGCGTCGATGCGCCAATCGGGCGGCTCCACCGCCCCGCAGAGGTCGGATAACGGCAGGGCCGTGGCCGGGTTGGGCCCCACGGTGAACGTCCAGCCTTCCGCCTCACCCCGCGCGCGGAGCGCGGCGATGTCCTGCTCGGAGAGCTGTCCCAGCGCGGCTGACGTGGTGGTCAGCAGGACCAGGACCGCGGTTAGCCGGAGGACGGAGCCGATGCTGAATGACGCCAACGGACCGCATGCTTTGGGCGCCGCCGCCGGGATGCGCTTCGACTCAGCATCGTAACCGACACCCTTGCGGTGCCTGCGCGAACAGCCCGGGCGGGCTGCTTGCACGCCTCGGCGCAACGATGACATTATGGTGGCACTACACATGTTTCCTCCCCCTCTGCGCAGCCGGGAACCTATCGACGTTGGCGGGCGCACGTCCGGTGTCACGGCTTGGAACTGCCCGATAAGACGCGCATTCCCCTCACTGCCGGCCGGCCCCGAATCCCGGCTACGTCCGGATTATAGCCTGGTTACTATCGGTGTTACAAGGGCCGCCGCGGCGGTCAGAGCGGGGTCGGCCTGCCGCCGGGCGCGCGGCAACCGCGCGTCGTCCGACGCCTTGGCGGTCTGTGAGGACGTACCGTCGGCCCCCGTGGCCGACGTGGGAGGGGCCAAAGACACCGGTCTGCACAGCGTCAACTGTGGTCCGACCGCTCTTCGACGGGCTGTCAAATGGGAGCGTGCGAATGGGAAACCAGCCGGGTGGCATACCCAAGCCGAAGGCGCCGGCATGCTCTGACAACCGCCGCCGGCGCACCAGGCAGAAAGCACGGCGACGCTCCGTCTGTTCACGCCGCTTCCGGCTGCAGACTTGCGCACGCGCTTTCAGTTGAGCGACCCGGTAAGGACCGATAACTGCGCGCCTTTCTCATCGGCATGACGCGCTAGTCAGCGGGCCGCTACACGGACCGCGCACCGCACGCTGACAGTCCGGCTCCCATCCGGACGTGCTTTGAGCGAACCCAGCCTGGTAAACACAAACGACACGCCCTCCAGTGCGCGGAAGCGGCTGACACCAATCGGACTGCAGGCGCGGGCCGCAGGACGCTTCACCCGTTGTCCCGGTAGGCTGGGCAAGAACGCGCTGTCGCAACGCCGGCAGCATCCATTCCAGGCGCTTTTCGGCCCCCTCCAAGCTGGGCATTCTCGCCATCTTATCATGCCGGCGCACTCACTGCGGCAGCGGAGACACTCGCATGCCGGTCGCGACGAGGCGGTCGCGGCGTAACGGTGCCACACGGGGGCACTTCCGGAAGTGGGAAACCGGCCGGCCCGTCTGGTCACGTGCAACCCAGGCGGGCCGGGGGCGAGAGACGCGACACGCGGGCGGCGGTGGGGCCGCCGCGTCAAGCAACGGCCATGCGGAGGCTGGTCGGCGCCGGGCGAAGCGGGGACCGTCCTATATCGCCGACGCACACGATGAAGTTGGAGGTCGGCACGAGAAGCGCATTGCAGCGGCCTGGTCAAAGCGGTACAATGCGCGGCGTGGTTGCGGTCTTGGAGAGGATTGCGGCTCCGGTCTGAGTGCGTGGGCGAGAGGACAGACAGCTTGAATTGGCACGTGTCAGAGGCGGTTCGTCCGTCCATGCTCTCTGTGCCTGGATGCTGCGCGCCGCCAGCGCGCAGCGGATGGCCGCGTGGCTTTGCTTTCTGTTCTGAGCAAGTGCGAGCGAGGCTCCCGCGTTAAGATCGGGTAGTCCACGCGGCACGCGGAAAGGACGAAGTTCACTGCCATGCCGGTTGAGAGTCCACCCCGGATCGAAGTGCGCCGCCCGCCCACGCTCGTCAAACAGTTCCTCGACTATCTTTTCGTGGAATGTGGTCTGGCCGGCACGACGGTCACCGCGTATCAGCGTGATCTGACCGAGTTCTGGAACCACTTGCGCGAGACGGACGTCGAGGCGACCGAGATATCGCTGCTGGACGTGCAGCAGCATCTGAAGCGGCTGCAAGAGCGCGGCCTGGCGCTGGCGTCCATCGCCCGGCACCTGGCGGCCATCAAGGTCTTCCTGCGCTATCTCTTCGCGGAGGGCGTCCTGCGCCGCGACCTCGCCTCGCTGCTGGAGTCCGTAAAGAAGTGGCACACCATCCCCCAGGCCGTCCACTACGAGCAGATCACCGACCTGCTCAGCGCCCCCGATCCGCGCGACGAGCTGTACCTGCGGGACCGCGCCCTGCTGGAGTTGCTTTACGCCACGGGTATGCGCGTCAGCGAGGTGACCGGACTGCAAACCGACCAGATCAACCTGGACTTAGGCTACGTGCGCTGTTTCGGCAAGGGGCGGCGCGAACGCATCGTACCGCTGGGACGCCTGGCGATTGATGCCGTGCGCCATTATCTGACCCTGCTGCGGGGTTCGCTGGTCGGCGTGCGACCGGTGACTGCCCTGTTCGTGTCGCGCACGGGCCGGCCGCTGGATCGCACCAGCATCTGGCGTCTGGTGCGTAAGTACGCCCTGGCGGCCGGCATCACGACACACCTGTCCCCGCACACGTTGCGGCATTGCTTCGCCACGCACCTGCTGGCCGGTGGCGCCGACCTGCGCGTCGTGCAGGAATTGCTGGGGCACGCGGACATCAGCACCACGCAGGTGTACACGCACGTCGACGAAGCCCAACTCCGCAGCGTTCATCGTCGCTGCCACCCGCGGTATTGACGCGGCGTCACGGTGCGTGATTCCCATCGACGGCGTCCGCGCGGGCGGCCTCAATCAGCCGCCGCCGAGCAGTTCGTCAACGGGAACGATCCGCTCCTGGTCGGCCGGGCAGGGAATGGCGCGCTTATAGAGAACCTCCATCTGCTTGGTTCGCTCCGCTCCCTGGATCAGGTAGGTGGTCGCCACGCGCTGATCGTCATCAACGAATCGATCGACCACCTGGAAACGCCGCGTCGCCCCGTCCATGCCGACGGATTCGTACGCGAAGGTCAGCGTGCGCGCCTGGGCGTCCCAGGTGCCGTACACGGCCGTCGGTCCGGTGGCCGACGTGTTGTCGTACCAGTGCCCCTGAAAGCGTTGCTCGAGCTCGTTGTAGGTCAGCAAGCCCAGCGCCTGATACTGTCGCGGCGCCGTGCCCGTGACGTACTCGCGCTGGACGGCATGCTTGTCCAGCACCCATTTGATCTTCTCGGTGCCCTTAACCTCCAGCATGCGCCCGTCCGGCGTGAAGTGCCGCTCCACGACGTTCCAGGGACTGACGAACCACGCCAGAGGCTTCAGCGGCGGTGGCGGCTCGTCGGCGGCCAGCGCGGGCGGCGCCGGCTGCGCTGACGCGGTCGGCGCGGGCTTCGAGGGCGCGGGCTCCGCTGGCTCCCGTTGTGCCGATCGTCCCTCCTGCCCGGCCGGCAACGCCGACGCACAGGCAATGGCCATTACGAAGACGATCCCCGACCAAAACGTGTTCCACGCACGCATGATTGATCTCCGCTGACGCAAGCAACAACCGGTAGCGGCGGGTAGGGCGGGCTCTGCCCGCCGCCGCCCACGCGGGGAGGGCTCCGCCCGCCTTCGCCCGCGCAACCGGGTTCCTTCCCCCGAGCGCCGCCATCCTGCGCCGCACGGGCGGCCACGGCCTATAGCGCTTTCGCCTGCTCTATGATATGCTCGATCCCTACGCCGACGAGCGCGAAAACCTCATCCGCGGTGCGCGCCGACTTGGGGATGCGCCTGGCCGTCAGGCTCACCACCCGCACGTCACCGGCGGCCGCGGCCGCGGCGGCCAACTCTGCGTCCAACCCGCCCGTGTAGCTGTCCTCAACTGTCAACACGGTCCCGCCACTCGCCCGCGCCGCCGCCAGGATCGGCCCGCAATCCAGCGGGAACGTATACGCGTCGAAGACGTTGCATGCGAGCCCCTCGGCCGCCAGACGCTCCGCCGCTTGGAGCACCGTGTGCACCATGTACCCGCTGCTCACCAGCGTCAGGCGATTGCCCTTGCGCAACTGCTTGCAGCCACGCAGCGTGAACCGCTCGGCAAATGGGTACAGGAACGGTGCATCCGGCCGATGCGTGCGCAGGTAACACAGCCCCCGCACGTTGGCCATGACGGCGGCAAGCTGATACGCGCTCACCGCGTCGGCAGGGTGGAAGACGTATCCCGCCGGCGTGCCGCTGCCCGAATCGACCGCAGTGAAACTCCGGAAGTAGGCCAAGTCGGAGACGGCCATCTGCGAAGGACCGTCCGCCCCGAGCGACACCCCCGCGTGCGAGCCGACGATCTTGATGTTCGCCCGCGTGATGCCGGCCATGTCGATCTGGTCATACGCCCTGGCGATGAACTTGGCGAACGAGCTGGCAAACGGGATCTTCCCGCCGGCCGCCAACCCCACGGCCGTCGTAATCATGTTCTGCTCGGCAATCTTGCACTCGAAGAACCGCTCCCGGTGGCGCGCCGCGAAGCGGTCGGCGAAGGTCGAGTTGCTCACGTCGCCGTCCAGGGCCACAACGCGCTCATCCGCCTCGCCCAACGCCACGAGCGCCGCTCCGTAGGCCGCTCGGGTCGAGAGCCTCTGCTGCGCCAACGCCTTCTCGAAACCGGCAAGCCGCAGGCCCTCCGCGAACGGCACCGGTGTGATGGGGCGGTCGGGAGCCGTCACGCACGCCACGCCGGCGGTTTCCGATGCGCGCCCCGAAACCGTGGCGCAGACGGCGGCCGGGACCGGATCCGGCGGGGCAGGCCACTTGGTCGAACGCATACGGAGCTTGGCACCAGTGGCCGCCAGTTGCGTGCAGGCCTTCTCAACATCGTCCGGCGGCACCGGCTTCCCGTGGTAGTTGACGCCCTGCATCAGGTCGACGCCCCAGCCCTTGACGGTGCGTGCCACGATGGCCAACGGACGCTCGGTGTGCCCGAAACGGGACAGGCCGCGGGCCAGATCGTCCGGGTCGTGGCCATCGACACCGATCGTCTCCCAACCGAAGGCGCTGAGTTTCCGCGTGATGGCCTCGGCCGACTGCTGAGGCGACACCGGGCCCGCCTGCCCTTGTCCGTTGCAACTGAACACGGCGCAGAGGTTGCTCAGACGGTGATCGACGATGAAGTCGGCCGCTTCCCACACCTGGCCCTCCCGGGCTTCCCCGTCGCCGGCGATGACGAACACACGCCGGGGCGAGCCGTCCAGCCGAGCCGCGAGCGCGAGTCCGGCCCCCGCGGACAGCCCCTGCCCAAGCGACCCGGTGGCTGCGTCGAAGAATGGGAACCCCTCGGCCGGGTTCGGGTGCCCGTCGAGCGGGCTCTCCAGAGCGCGCAGGGCGGCCAAGTCCTCCACTCTCAGGCGCCGGGCCGACCCTCGGTCGTTGCCTACCACGCCCCCCAAGTCGGCCCACGCGGCGTAGATGACCGGGACCGCATGCCCGATGGACAAGACCAACCGGTCAGCACGAGGCTCCCAGGGGTCGCCGGGCAGGTGCCGCATCTGCCGGTACATCAGCTCGACCACGATGTGCACCAGGGCCAGGGCGGTGGAGGGGTGCCCGGAGCCCGCGGCGCTGGTCATGCGGATGACCTGTTGTCCCAATTCCACGGCCTTGGCGTGCACGGCGGCGGTATCGCTCACGACTGTCTCCGTGATGGCGTCAGAAGGTAGGGGGCCGCCCCGCGTCCAGCGGGGCCACCCGGACAAGGACGGGGGGCCAAGGTAGCCGCCGCCGGACGGTGGATCAAGCCGTCCGGGCGGCCGCCTGCGTCCACGCCCCCGCCGGAAGCCGTGACAGAATCGGCGGGCAGAACGGACGCGGTAGCGTCGGCCCCCCGTGGCCGACGTAGGAGATCGAATCGCTGCTTCACTCTACGTCGCCCACGGGGGGCCGACGCTACGCCAGGCGATTCCGACGCCCGCCGGAGGCCGCCAAAGGTGTCACGGACCCACGCCCCCCGCACGGCCCCCAGGTTGACACCGCCCAGGGCGCCGTTACCATGGCCGCCATGAAGAAGTCAGGAAGTCAGGCTGCGCTGTGGCTGCTGGGCGGCGTCCTGCTGGTGGCGGGGCTGGCCGTTGGCGAGCCCGGGGAGCAACCCAGGGGCGTGTCCAGTTCCTGGCAGCTTGAGTTCGCGTTCGAGGATCCCCAGCGCATCAGCGTCAAACTTTCGGGCGACGGCGAGGAAACTACGTACTGGTATATGCTCTACGTCGTGACCAACAAGACAGGGACGGACGTACGGTTCTTCCCGTCCTTCGACTTGGTCACCGACACGCTCCAGGTGATCGAGGGGGGAGCAAACGTGCACCCGGCCGTGTATGACGCGATCGCCGCACGGCACAAGAAGGACTACCCGTTCTTTGCCCCGCCGTGGAAGGTGACCGGTCCGCTCCTGCAAGGGACCGATAACGCGCGGACCTCGGCCGTGGTGTTCACGACCTTCGACCCACTGGCCAACCGGTTTACGGTGTACGCATCCGGTCTTTCCGGCGAACTGAAGCGGGTCCAGAACCCTGGTTTCGACCCCGCGCAGCCGGAGTCGGACCAGAACCCCCGCTTCTTCATCCTGCGCAGGACGCTCGGTATCACGTACGAGCTTCCGGGCGACCCCGAGACGCGGAAGGGGGCCCAGCCGGTCCGGCGTACCAGGGAATGGGTGATGCGGTAGAGGACCCCTCTTCCCCGTGTGGTTGGGGAGGATAACACCCCTACGGCGAGGCTTTGACCTTCCCCCGTGCGGACGGACCGGGGGGCGGTAGGGCGCCGCCGACACTACTGGCCGGGTATACTGGACAAACGCCGCCGGACCGGGCATAATCCCCCCGGTGTGATTTCAGGAGGACGTGTCGATGGCACATAAGAAGGGACAAGGTTCGACCCGCAACGGGCGTGACAGCGGCCCGCAATTCCGCGGCCTGAAGCGGTTCGGGGGGCAGCTTGTGAAGGCGGGCACGATCCTCGTGCGCCAGTGCGGCACGCAGTATCATCCGGGGCACAACGTCGAGTGCGGCCGGGACTACACGCTCTTCGCGGTCAAGGAAGGCGTGGTGCAGTTCCGGGGACGCCGGATCGACGTGGTGCCCGCGGAGTCCTGACCACCCGGGGTGTAAGACAAGCGACGATTCAGAGGATGGCCGGCGCCATCCTCTTCTTTTTGCCTGGCGTCGGGTCAGCGACGATGCCACGCCCCGCCGTTTCTCCGCGTCCCACGTGTACGTCGCCCCGCCGCTCGCCCCGAAGCTGTTGGCCAGCAGGGCGAAGTCCGTCAGATCGACATCCCCGTCGCCATCACGGTCGGCCGTAAGCTCGGCGGGCGGATCAAGCCCGACCGCGGCCGCCAACACCGCCAGCCGCGCCAGCCAGCCGAGCCCGGCCGGGGCCAGTTGCCCATGCAGGGCGATGCCGTCGCCCACCAGGAACCCGTAGTGGCTGTAGGCGGCCATGCCCTCGGGCGAGAGCGCTCCGCGGCCGGCGCGCGAGGCGATCTCCTCGCCCACAAGGGAACGGCGGCCACCGCGCAAGCCGATCTCCTCGGCCACGAGGGGGCTGCGGTCACTGCGCACAGCCACCTCCTCCACCACAAAGAACACTCGCCCGGCGCGCAGGCAGACGTACTGTCCGGTGTGCGGATCGCAGAGGTACATGCGCAGGTCGAGGTACACCCGCCCGGCCGGCCCGGTGGTAAACGTGCACAGCGGCGCTCGCGGCCCGGCATATCCCGAGGTCACCTCGTCGGAGAGGACCTGAGCCCAGTAGAAGTCGGCCGGCAAGTCATCGCCGCCCTCCAGGTTCGGCCGGAACTCCTCGGGAATCTCCGCAGCCTGGAAGTTGCCGGTCGCGGCCCAGACCCCGCTGGGCGCCGGACCGGCGTTCGAGAAGGCGTCGGCGCCGGTGTCGGTCACGCGTATGCGCGCCCGCTCTCGCACTCGCGTGCTCAAGCAGCACGCACGCATTCACCGCCCTGTCTTTCGGTCCGGCGCCTTGCCGGTCAGCACTCGGCAACTTCGCGCACGATCCTGCCTTCAGTCACCCCGTAGGATGGCATTGAAATTCTCGAGCGACGTACCCGTTTCCCTCAGCCATCGCTTCCTGAGTTCTTTAATGTTCGGGGCGTCCCTCGTCAGGCGCGACTCCAACGCCCGACCTTCCGCTCCCTTCCATCTCAACACCAATGTCGCGTCCTCGAGCCTGAGTTCGGGACGCCATCCGTCTTCGAACACGACTTCCCATCCCTTGTTGGCGCGCTGGATTCTGCCATGCTTACCGCTGCCACCCTCCAGATTCTCAGCGTTCAGCGGTGTCCAGAACATGCAGTGCGTTACGTCTCTGCCCGAGACCTCGAGGTACCACCCCCAAAGTGTAGGCCCGTCCCCGAAGCCGTACTCCCACCAGCAACCGTTGATGCCCGGAGGCAGACGCCCGGCGTGATGACAGCCGCCACAGGCAACGCCAAGAACAGTCACGACAGCAAGCGCAATAGCCCGATACCTGGACGTTGTGGACAATGCTGTTCTCATGCTAGTTCACTTCTTCGGCATTACCCGCGAGCTATAGTATGGGTCGTCTATATAAGCCTTAATGCCGCAGTACTTGTTATTCTTGACAAGACTCTGTATATGCCATGCTGCAAACCCAGTCCCGTACTTCTTTGCCAGTTTCTCGAGATCGTCCCAGGTCAACCCGGCGCTTGCCGGGAGATCTGGGCAGCCGGTCTTGCCGACGAGCCTCAAGGCGGCCTCCATGCACTGGTTCCCGTGCTGTGGGTCGTATTTCCCTGGAAGATCGCCGACCTTCCCTCCCGAATCGAGGATCTGCCGAAACTGGTCCTGCAGGTGAGTAAACTCGGCGTCGGACAGACAGCAGCATTCGTAGATTGCTCCTTTGCCTTTATCCACAGGCGAGGTAATGTAATCGTCGAAACAGTATACGTCCCCTCCACCGAGGCCAACACACGTTGTCGTCCCTGGGAGAATCCCCTCCATCCCGGCCGAGGCGTGCCCTGGGAGAGACTGTGCGGCGCCGACGATGAGGAAGCAGTTCCCGGGCTTGGACACAACATCCTCTCCATTCTTCTTGCGCTCGCAGCAGTCGGTGGGGCGCTTGTAAGCCGGATTCGCTCGAAGCTCGCATTGTCTATTCGTGTCTGGGTCGGGCTTATCTCGCCACTCTCCTGGTCGAGACGCTGCCCCCGAATCAGGCTCCGGGTCAGCGGGCCGGGGGCCAGCTTCAGTTTGCGGGTCCTGCGCCTGCAGGCCAAGCGGATCGATCCACTGATTGGGCCGGGATCGCGCATACCGATACACGTTCCAGTCGCCGCGCTGCCCAATAGGGTCCTCGCTGATCCACCGCCCAAGCTCGGGGCGGTAGTAGCGCTCACCCCAGTAGCCCAAGCCGGTCTCGGCGTCAAACCACTTCGTGCTGAAGCGGAAGGGCTGGTCGTACTCATTCTCGCCGGGCTCGTTGAGCCGGGCGCCGTACGGCGTGTAGATGTAGCTGGCCGCGATGGTGCCGAACTTCTGGTCAGCGGTTGTCTCGACAAGCTGCCCGACGTTGCCGTTGGCGTCGTAGAAGTAGATGAACGTCCGGTCGTCCGCTGTCGCAACGGTGCCTGCGGTATCCAGCGTGCCATGCAAACCGCCGATGCCGCCAGCCCCTTCCAGCGAGCCGCTGAGGTCCAGGCCCCAGGTGTACTTGCGGAGCACCGCGTCACCGTTGAGCCCGTCGAGCTCCATAATCACCCGCCAGCCGTCATAGGCGAACTTGCGCACTGCACACTCACCCGCCGGTGCGACCCAGGCCGAGCCGTTCCACGCGTACACCCGCTTCACCACCCGCCGCCCCAGATAATCATACCCGAACTCGACCTTCCGGTCGCCGCCCACGGCGCGATACGCCGGCGTGACGGCCACCAGCCGATTCTCCGCGTCCCACGTGTACGTCGCCCCGCCGGTCATCCCGAAGCTGTTGGCCAGCAGCGCGAAGTCCGCCAGATCGACATCCCCGTCGCCATCGAGGTCGGCCGGGGGCCAAGAGGGCGGATCAAGCCCGACCGCGGCCGGCGCGCGAGGCGATCTCCTCGCCCACAAGGGACCGGCGGCCACCGCGCAAGCCGATCTCCTCGGCCACCAGGAACCCCCGCCCGGCCCGCAGACAGACGTACTGCCCGGTCTCCGGGTCGCAGAAATGCTGCCTCGTGGACGCTACTGTTCCTCGTGGCGCACAAGTAGAGCTATTGTCAAATCTCGTTGATGGCGCGTGATCAGGCGGCGTCCTTCTCGGCTCTTTCTCCGTCGACGAACACCACGCCGGCGATGACGTCCGGCAGCCACTTCGCACCGTTCAGCAGCCGCGTGATCGTCGAGGCGCTCAGCCCCGCCGCCTGGGGACCCACCAGCGCTTGCAGGGCCTCGGTGAAGTCGCCTGTGCTGATGCCCTTCAGATACCACCGCGGGAGCAGCTCCTCGATGGCCTTGGTCTTCCGCAGGTACGGCGGCAGAATCTTCGAGCAAAACCGCTCTACCGGCTGCCCCGTGGCGTCCAGGTCTTGCTTGATCGTCTGACCCGGCGCGATCTCCACTTCGCGCTGGCCAACGATCCGGCGATCCAGCACCCGCGGGCGGGTCACGCCCAGCCGCCCCACGCCGGTGAGCAGGGTCCGGGGCCGATCGTGTCCGTTACGTACCACCTGCTGGTGGCCGTGTTCGTCCCGGAAGTGGGCGTGCTGCAACGTCCAGTCCTCGACCTCGACCTCAATGGCCTCGGCCAGCAGGCGTTGGGCCCCGTCGCACAGAATCTCGCCCAGCGCGTCGCGGGCTGGACTGGGCACGTTGGGCGCGGGCGGCACGTCGTGGCTGCCCGGCGACACCCTCGTTGCCTCCAACCCCGCCGCCGCTGGCGGCATCGTTCTCCTCCGGCTATCCTCGTGCATCGGCGTACTCCTCTGCCCATCGTGGGCGGCTCGGAACGTTGTTGCATCCCGAGAGTACGCCGCCTTTTTTCACTTGGCCATCAACGAAATTCGGTTATATCTCCGGAGACAGCCGCGGCGGCTTGTCAGGAGAAGGCCCCCTGAGGTATAAACGATAGTCAGGACTGGCGGGGTTTGAGGCGCTCATCTCTGGCTGCATTTGCGGCGCCTCGTGACAATCACCCGCCGTCCACGAGATTCGACCGTGACTTCGGCTCGCATCTGCCCAGGTTGTCGTCACGGACACTTGGTGACGATTCGGCAGGGGCAGACGCCTGCCGGTCGGCGTCTACCGCATCTCGCACAAACCACGACCGCACCCGTCGCTCCTGGTCCGCCCGCAGCTTCGTGATGCTGTTCTGCACGGCAAGTCCCTCGGCCCGACACCGCTCCATGAGCTGCCGCGCCGTCAGCCCCAACTCCCGGGCGAGGTCCTCGATCTTGATGCCTTTCTTGCCCATCGTACCGTGCGAGGACAAGCCTCATCGCTCAGCGCCGCTCCCGCATGATCGTTTCTTACAGGGGTTCACCACGAATCCGAGGCGGCTCGAACGCGGGCGGCGTGCGTGGCGTCGAAAGTACTCGCTGAATGGCAGTCAGCTCGCGAGGCGTCAGACCCCAGAGCTTGGCCGCGACCTCGTCGATCTCTTTCTCCAGCTCCTCGATCTCAGACGCACGGCCGCGGGCCGTAGCGTCGTGGGCGCGTCGGGAGAGATCGCTTAACTTCCTGTGGACCGGGTTCCCTGACCGGTATCGCGGAACCGCGACCCGCTCCAGAACGTGCGTCGAGGTCGACGTCGTCACCACGTACGAGCCAACAGCGAACACGGCGGGAGACGAATTCAGTGCCGCGCACATGTAGAACGCCTCGTTCGGACGGGCATCGCACGGAACCAGCATGAGCTTGTGGTCAGGGAGGATCGGCAGACGCTGCTCGCAGGGCCCGACCACGCTCGCCTGGAAGGTGGTGGACTGCTCACGCCAGACGACTTTCCAGGGAGCCCTCGTGTAGGGTCCGACATTGTACATCGAGTAGAATGGAGCGCTTGCCTCGAAGTACTTGCGATACCCCGAGCGCTCGCGGAGTTGTGTCTCAAAGCGCTTCAGATAGGTGTAGGTCTTCGGCCAGCGTCGGCGCATCTCGGGCTCCGCAATCCCCGCCCGGGTCTGCGGGTCCTGAGCCAGGATGATGTGCGCCGATGGCTCGGCGTGCCAGCGACGCACGTTCCGTCCCCGCAAGAGCGGGTACAGCAGGTCCGGCTCGATCGCGCACCGCACGCGCTCGACCTTGATCTTGCCCACATCGAACAGGTTCTCGATCAGCACGCCGCCGGGAACCTCGCGCAGGATGCGGACCCAATACATACCGTTGAGCCATGTGCAGGTGCCCGCGTACGCCGCGTAATCACTCTTGCCCATGACCTTGCGCAGTGCCGCGAGGACACTCTTCGGCGCCGTCAGCCACGGGCTGGTCGGCGTGCCGGTGTCCACGGGGACCGCCCCGAGTCGCTCCCGCGCGGTGGCCGCATGTGCTTCATGCTGCGGCACGTCCGTTGCGATCCTCCCGCGCCGGATTTTGGTCCAGACCGTATAGGGGACGGGGTATCTCGTTGGGGTCCTCGACTTGCCGCAGACGAAGATGGCCGTGCGGTTGGCGGCCGCCTCGAACGGCTGAAAGTCGGAAAGGTCATCGACGCTGTGCACCTTGATATGGCATTTCCGCCGGCGCCTCTTGGCGCCCGTGTCCTCATCGTACTCCAGGCGGCGAAATCCGTCCCCAGCGCCTCTCGTCTTGAAAACAGTCTGCGTGATGACGAACCCAAGCGTTCCCCCCACCTTCAAGTAGTGGTCGGCGCATGCATAGACGAAGAGCATCGAGAGGTCCTTCTTGCCACCACCTAAGCGCCCCGCTGACCCACTGAGCGAAAACAGCCCGTAGCGCTTGAACACCTCCGCGATCTGCTGCCGGTAGTCTGATCTTTCTCCCTCGGGCAGATCCGCCTCCATTCGTCCCGGCAGGCTCTCCCAGTTCACCCACGGGGGATTACCGACGACTAGGTCAACGGGGTTGTGGCAGAGGAACACGGGGGCAAAAGCGTTCTTGATGAACCGCGCCCAGACGCCGTTACGTCGATCCGCGTCCAGGGTGCGCACGTCGGTGAACAACTGCCGGTGCTGGTCGCGGACCGCCTCCGAGACGGGAATCCCCTCATTCCGACATTTCGACAGGAAATCGTCACTCGTGAAGCCCGACCCGGCCCGCGCGCAGTCAGCCAGAAGGTTGCAGTACTTCCCCAGTGTCTCCCGCTCCACGGTCACTTCGCGGGGCACCAGGAACATCTTCGCGCTGGTCGGGACGCAGATCGGCTTCTCCCAGAGTTCTGATCCGGCCGGCTCACCGTACTCGGCCGGCGTCAGCACTGAGTCACACAGATAGACGGGGACCTCCAGGCGACCTCGATAGTCAAATAGATCGTAGAACTGGATCAGGAAGTTGGTCCGCGCCGCGAGGACGGCCAGCGGGTTCAAGTCGAAGCCCTGGATGTTCCGCGCCGCGGCCGCCGCTACATCCTGCGGCACCGGGGCACGCTCGAAGTTCTGTTCCAGCCAGCGGTTGATGCGGGCCAGCGCAAGCACCAGGAACGTGCCGGAGCCGCAGGCCGGGTCGAGCACCCGGCGCTGCGGGTCGCCATCGTAGCCAGCCGCGTCAAGCGTCTCCTCCGCGAGCCAGTCGGGCGTGTAGTACTCACCGAGGTCGTGGCGCACCTGCCCAGGCACCAGTTCTTGATACAGCTTCTTGAGCAGATCGCGGGCCTGGCGCGGGTTGTCACGCAGCGAATTGGGGTTGTACTCCAGCAGGCGGGCCGTGATGGAGCGGGCGGAAGCGTCAATCTCCGGTGTCCACGCCGAAAGATACCCCGAGAACAGGTCGCCCTCGAGAAAGTTGGTCACGCCGAGGTGCGCGTAGATGTCGCCGTCTTCGAGCCTGCGAAGACGTTCCTGCAAGGCAGCCGACGTAGGTGCCCGCTCCATCTCCGCCAGCGGCGAGGTGCCGATGGTCTGAAAGTAGGTGACCACGTGCGCGGCCAGCAACTTCATGAAGAGGGCGTAGTAGGTGTGCAGGGCAAAGAGCACGACAATTGGATCGTCGCCTCGATGCGCAAATTTCTCCGACAGAACTCCCAACTCCCGACTGGGGTTGCTCAGGTCGTATCCGCACACCTCGCCGAAGAGGGTCTTCCATTGCCCGAAGAAAGTCCGGACGCGCGGCTCGTCCTGATGCTGCTGGAGCGCGGCGGAAAACGCGGATACCCCTTCGCGCGCTCGGTTACTCCCGCTGCCGAAATCGTCCGCGAGGAACTCCGGGGTGAGGGCGAAGCCGCGGGTCCCCAGGTTGAAGATTGCCCACAGAAAGCGCCGGGCGCTCCAGCGGGACACCTCGACGGGCTCCTCAGCAGTGATGCGTCCGGAGACAAACCGGCGGAACACGAAGTACCGCCCGTCGCACCCGATGCCCAGCATCGGCGCCCCCGTCCGCCCGGTTTGCGCAGCCACGTCGGCGAACCGGCGGTCGATCTGGTCGATTACTCGGCGCGTTCCAGGCGAGGAGAGCTGGGGCCCGAGCTGAGCGGCGCTGTCCGCAGGGTTCTTGTACTCGACGAACACGCTCCCGTAGACCGAATCGACCTGTCCCCTCAGCAGCGTGTATTCGTGTTGGGCTTCGATCTGGACGTTGAGGTCTCTGGCGACCAGAGCCAGTTGAGCCACGGCGACAGCGCGAACGTCCTCTTCCTTCTTCGCCCGCTGCGCGGCGCTGCGCAATTTCCGGGCGAAGCGCTCCGCAAACTGCTCCAGTTCGCCGGCGCGGGTCTGGAAGAGGTCCGGCTGTTGCGGATCCGTCCTCTGCCGTCGGGCCATGGGCAACAGGCTACCGGGTACACCGCATAGGTCAACACGCTGCCGCCGCGATAACGAAACGCCCGGCCGCCTTCTCTCCGACCGGCCGATCACTCTCCGCAGGGATTCACCACAACGAGTCGCTCCGCGGCGGCGGCCGCGTTCAACTCCGCGTCGGCGGACACAAAGATCAACCCCTGCCCACCAGTGAGCCCTCCCGCAGCCAGCAATGCGCAGGCCAGCTGTACGCTGTCAGCAGCGCGCAACCCATGAACGCCCACCAGGTCGCAGGCGCGGGCGATCGTGCCCGCCGCCAAGTCCACCACCTCGTACAGTTGCCGTGAGTCCTCGTCGAGCGCCTCAAGCACCCGACGGGCCAGGTCCGCCGACACGTCTCCCACGCGCCTTCGGCGAACCGTGGCTGAAGTCACCTCCACCATCGTTAGGCGCGAGACCACCACTCGCTCAGCGCCGGCGATGATTTCGAGGACACGCGGCGTTCCTTCTTCGCCCAGATAGCGTTTCACCAGCGCCGATGAGTCGAGGAAGTACGCAGGCATAGGTCAGCTAGCGCCGCTCTCGCAGGATTGTGTGCGACAGAGGCTCCCCTCGAACGGTACCGAGGGGGAAACGCGCCGTAGGCGCTTTCCCCTGCGCCAAGACCTGCTCCACCAGGGGATGCGAACGGTTCAAGCGAACTTCGGTCACCGGAAACTCCGGTCGCTTCGGATTCGGCACCTTGGCCAGAATAATCACCTGGGAGTCTTTCATCCGGTCCAGCGTTGTCTGAGCTTCCGCCCCGCGGAACCCCAGATCGGGAAGCAGCGCCTCCACCAGGTACTTGATCCACACGAACCCGCGCGCACTCTCATGCCGTGCAAGTTCCCCGATCACGCGCTCTACCCCCGGATCTCCCGCCGGAGTAGCGGGCGGTCGCGCGGCCCCTCCGTTCCCACTGCCGGCTGCGGGCCCTGCCGGAACGTCGCTCGATCCGGCGTCACTGGCGTCGGGGTCTCCAGCGGGAAAACCATTGGGGAATATCGCGTGCAGCAGAATCCTGCGATTCGCCAGGCTTGCTATTGATGCATCTGAGCGAATCTTGCGCTCCGAGTCAGCATCCTTAAGAGCCACGCTGTCCGCGGCGAGCAATCCGCGTAACTCAGCTTCGACCTCGCCAACTGTAAGAGACGGAACAATGTGAAGAACCGGTCGGAAAATGGAAACCATCGAATACCACTCCTCAACAAACCATACCACGCCACGGAAACCCCGTGGTTTTCACAAACCACAACAAACAAGCGAACAGGTTGTCGTCGGGTGGTCGGGTCGCCCCGGCCACGCGCCTGCCGAAATCCGGCCGGCTGAAAACGTGCTGACGAACCTCCAAGCGGCTCCGGTAACTCGGATCGCTCCGAGACGGAGCTGCTTAGCTCCAGGTATATCCCCTAGAAAGGAGGTGATCCAGCCGCAGGTTCCCCTACGGCTACCTTGTTACGACTTAGTCCCAGTCACCGGTCTTACCGTCGGCCGCCGCCTCCTTGCGGTTGGCTGAGCGGACTTCGGGTACTACCAGCTCCCATGACTTGACGGGCGGTGTGTACAAGGCTCAGGAACACATTCACCGCGTCATGGCTGATACGCGATTACTAGCGATTCCAACTTCATGGAGTCGGGTTGCAGACTCCAATCCGAACTGAGGCCGTTTTTCTGCGATTTGCTCCACCTCGCGGTCTCGCGTCGCTCTGTCACGGCCATTGTAGCACGTGTGAAACCCTGGGCATAAAGGCCATGAGGACTTGACGTCATCCCCACCTTCCTCCGGTTTGACACCGGCAGTCTCGCTAGAGTCCCCGGCATGACCCGCTGGCAACTAGCGATAGGGGTTTCGCTCGTTAAGGGACTTAACCCGACACTTCACAGCACGAGCTGACGACAGCCATGCAGCACCTGTGCACGTTTCACCCGAAGGCAGCTTACTCCTGTTTCCAGAAGGGCATCCGTGCATGTCAAACCCAGGTAAGGTTCTTCGCGTTGCTTCGAATTAATCCACATGCTCCACCGCTTGTGTGAGCCCCCGTCAATTCCTTTGAGTTTTAGCCTTGCGGCCGTACTCCCCAGGCGGCGCACTTACCACTTTTGCTTCGGCACGAGCTGCGTCAGAGCCTCTCATACCTAGTGCGCATCGTTTACGGCGTGGACTACCAGGGTATCTAATCCTGTTTGCTCCCCACGCTTTCGCGTCTCAGCGTCAGGACAGGCCCAGTGACCCGCTTTCGCCACCGGCGTTCCAACTGATATCAACGCATTTCACCGCTCCACCAGTCGTTCCGGTCACCTCTACCTGCCTCAAGAGAAGCAGTTTGCCGAGCAGTTCCTGGGTTGAGCCCAGGGATTTCACCCGACACTTGCTCCCCCGCCTACACGCCCTTTAAGCCCAGTGATTCCGAACAACGCTTGCACCCTCCGTATTACCGCGGCTGCTGGCACGGAGTTAGCCGGTGCTTCCTCTGGGGCTGGTCGGTATTCCTCACCCCTGACAGCAGTTTACATCCCGAAGGACTTCCTCCTGCACGCGGCGTCGCTCCGTCAGACTTGCGTCCATTGCGGAATATTCGTTGCTGCAGCCACCCGTAGGTGTCCGGACAGTGTCTCAGTTCCGATGTGCCGGGTCGTGCTCTTACACCCGGTACCCGTCATCGCCTTGGTAGGCCGTCACCCCACCAACAAGCTGATAGGACATGGACCGCTCCCAGACCGTCGGAGCTTTGCCCGCTGTACCATGCGGTACTACGGGGTCATCGGGTATTACCGGCACTTTCGCAAAGCCTTCCGCTTGCGCGGAAGACGCCGCTATCCCCGTGTCCAGGGTACGTTATCCATGTATTCCTCACCCGTTCGCCACTGACGCAGCCCTTAGTTACCCAAAAGCTACGTCCGTTCGACTTGCATGCCTTAGCCACGCCGCCAGCGTTCGTTCTGAGCCAGGATCAAACTCTTCACTTGTTTCTCGTTTCCAACGCCCGACTCCCGCAGGAGCCGGACGCTCAGATACGAAGCAAGGGCCCTCACTCTCTGCGTCCCGTGAGAATGAGGGTCGTCCGCCCCTGGCGGGACGGACACACACCATGGAAGCGCTCCCAGGTCGCCTTGCGGGCGGCCCGATAACGCCCCTCGCCCCCGCGCTGCCTCTTGGACGCGACAGAGCGGAGCCTCACATTCTCACGACGACAACCCTGTTCACTTGTCAAAGAACGCAGACACCCCCGGGAGCCCGGAAGCTCCCCAGTGGGCCCTATAGTCTAGCACGCCTCGAACCGCTGTCAACCCTCCGAAAACCACGAATCTTGATGGTCCGAAATTATTCCGAAAATCACCAAAGCATCGCAAAGACAAGCTACACTGTAAGCACAGTCCGTGTAAGTGCAATAGTATCATTATGCCTTGAATATCTTGTCTCTGCCGTGCCCCACGGCACGGGTGGCGTTTCGCGAATCGACAACGAGTCGGGCGTGCCGGACGATCCAGTTGTAGTCGTAGGCGGAGTGGTCCGTGGCAATCACCACGCAGTCGTACGAAGCGAGGCGGGCGGCCGACAGCCGCACGCTTCTCATGCCCAGGTTGTGCTCGCGCTGTCGTGGCGTACCGGGGATGTACGGGTCGTGGTAGTCCACCCGGGCGTGGCGGGCCCGCAGCAGTTCGATGAGCACGATCGACGGCGACTCGCGCAGGTCGTCGATGTCCTTCTTGTACGCCAGGCCCAGCACCAGCACCTTCGCCCCGTGCAGCGGCTTGCGCCGCGCGTTAAGGGCCTCCACGACGCGGGAGATGACATACTGTGGCATCCCCGTGTTGATTTCGCCCGCCAGCTCGATGAAGCGAGTGGCCGTGTCGTACTGCCGCGCCTTCCACGTCAGGTAGAACGGGTCGATGGGGATGCAGTGCCCGCCCAGCCCGGGGCCGGGATAGAAAGGCTGAAAGCCGAAAGGCTTGGTCGAGGCCGCCCCCACCACTTCCCACACGTCGATCCCCATGCGGTCGAACAGCATCTTCAGTTCGTTGATGAGCGCAATGTTCACGCAGCGATAGACGTTCTCGAGGATCTTGCTGGCCTCGGCCACCTCGCAACTGGAGACCGGCACGACGCGGCGCACGGCCGCCCCGTACAGCGCGGCCGCCACCTTGCCGCTGCGCGGACCATACCCCCCCACCACTTTCGGGATGGTTTCGGTGGTGTGATCGGTGCGCCCGGGGTCCTCGCGTTCCGGCGAGAACGCCAGCAGGAAGTCGTGTTCGACCCGCAGCCCGCTGGCTTCGAGGATCGGCTTGATCAGTTCGCGTGTCGTACCCGGATACGTGGTGCTTTCCAGGACGATGAGCTGCCCCGGCTGGAGGTGCTCGGCCAGCATGCGGGCGGTGTTCTCGACGTAGGTCATGTCCGGATCGCGGGTCTTGGTCAGCGGCGTGGGAACGCAGATGAGGATGGCATCGCAGCCGCGCAGGTCTGCCGGCCTGCTGCTGGCAGTGAACAACCCGCTGCGGAGGACCTCCTGGATCAGGGCGGCCGGGATGTGCTTGATGTAGCTCTGCCCGGCGTTCAGCTTCCTGACCTTGACCTCGTCCACGTCGAAGCCGAGCACACGGAAGCCGGCCGCGCAGAACGTGCGCATCAACGGCAAGCCCACGTAACCCATCCCGATGATGCCCACGCGGGCGGCACGTTCCCGGATGGCGTGCTGCCAATCGGGCACCGCGGTGGTGGTGATGGCTCGGCGAACCCGCGCTGTTTTCGGTTGGGAACGACGTTTCAAGGTGCACTCACTCCTTTCGATCCGGTCCGTCGCGTCGCCGGGCAGGACGAGCAGACGGCGCCCACCCCGGCCGGCGTCGGCGGACCAGCGCCCATGCTGTATCGTTCGACCGGCCACGATACTATAATGCGCCGCCCGGCGGGGTGTAGTCCGCCGGCCGGCGACCGTGATTCAGGGAGCACCGGCCCGCGTGGCGGGCGTAGAACGTCTGGGGGCAGCCCGCCTCGGGACGCCGCCCGCGGTGGCGGGGCGGCGTGGCAGCGTCCCTGCTGATCGTCAGAGAGCAAGCGTCCATGACCTACAACATTCCCCTGGCCCGACCGAACCTGACCGCGGCAGAGTTGGAAGCGGTAATCGCGGTACTGCGCACACCCATGCTGAGCCTGGGCCCGAAGGGCCCGGAGTTCGAGGAGGCGTTCGCCGCGTACTGCGGGACGACGGAGGCGGTCGCCTGCTCCAGCGGCACGGCCGCCCTGCATATGCTCATGTGCGCGCTGAACATCAAGGCGGGCGACGAGGTGGTGACCACGCCGTTCTCGTTTGTCGCCTCGGCCAACTGCGTACTCATCGTCGGCGCCCGCCCCGTCTTCGCCGACATCGACCCGGAAACGTGGAACATCGACCCCGCAAAGGTGGAGGCGGCCATCACCCCGCGCACGCGCGCGATCATCCCGGTGGACGTCTTCGGGCAGGTGGCCGACATGGACGCCATCCTGGCGATCGCCCGGCGGCACGGGTTGAAGGTCGTCGAGGACTCCTGCGAGGCTCTGGGCAGCAGTTACCGCGGGCGCAAGGCCGGCACCCTCGGCGACGCAGGGGCGTTCGGCTTCTACCCCAACAAGCAGATCACCACCGGCGAGGGTGGGATGGTCGTCACCAGCGACGCGGACCTCGCCCGCCTGCTGCGTTCGCTGCGCAACCAGGGACGCGACACCAACGGCGGGTGGCTGGCCCATCCGCGCCTGGGCTTCAACTACCGCCTCAGCGACATCAACTGCGCGCTGGGACTGGCGCAGTTGCGACGCATCGACGAGATCATCGCCGAGCGGACGCGCGTCGCCCGCCTGTACCTCGAACGACTCGCCGATGAGCCGCGCCTCCGGGTGCAACGGATCGCTCCCGACGTACGCATGAGCTGGTTTGTCTTCGTCGTGTGCCTCGCGGACGGGTACGGCGAGGCCCAGCGGGACGCGATTCTGCACGGCCTGCGGGAGCGCGGCATCGGGTGCAGCAACTACTTCGCGCCGATCCACCTGCAACCGTTCTACCGCGAGCGCTTCGGCCACCAACCGGGCGACTTCCCCGTCTGCGAGGCGGTGGCCGCCCGGACCATCGCCCTGCCCTTCCACCATGAACTGACGGAGCGCAACGTCGACATCGTGGTCACGGAACTGCGGCGGCTCCTCTGAAGCGCGGCCGGGGGATCCTCAGGGGGGCGCGGCGCCGCTCTCCGCTGGGTGGTCTGGCCAAGCGCTACCCGCGGTGGGGTGGCATGGCCAAGCGCAGCGCCGCCATGCTTGGGCGGCATCCACCAAGCGTCCTCCGCACGGCATGCCGGCGCCCGCTTGACGCGGGCTTGGGCATGCCACCCGGGCTTGGGCATGCCACCCGGGCTTGGGCATGCCGCCCGGGCTTGGGCATGCCACCCGGACTTGGGCATGCCACCCGGGCTTGGGCATGCCCGTAGCCGCGTGACCGTGAAAGCACCGCAGCGCGGGCCGCCCTTGACGTTCGGCGTCAACGGGCGCAAGCCCCCGGCTCGATGGTAGCACGGAATCGCACACGGTCAGGTGGTGGCGGGCCGGCCGGTGCGGTAGACCGGATACGCGTACGATCACCTCGGCACCGTTGGCGGCGATCTGCCGGACGGCCTCGGGAAACGGCCAGTCGTAGCACACGGTTACGCCAAGCCTGCCGATCGGGGTGTCCGCCACCGGGAAGAGGGGGTCGGCATAGCCGTCGAGATCAGCGGGGCTGGCATGCAGCTCCCACGGCGTCCAGGGATGCACCTTGCGGTACCGGCTGAGGATGCCGCCGGGGCCGATGAGACAGGTGGTATTGAACACCGCGTCGGGCCAGCGCGCGTCCGCCTCCAGGAAGGTACCTATCTGAATGTATACGTCGAGCTCACGTGCCTTTTGTTGGTAACGCTCCGTGTGTTCGTTGGGAATCGGAATTGCGAGGCGCCGGCGGAGCGTGGCCACATCCTCGTAGATCGGCGCCGCGTGCGCGAACTCGGGGAAGGCCAGCAGTTTGACGCAACCGAAGGCGGCATAGCCCGCCACGATGCGTTCCACGGTTTGCAGCATCCGGTTCGCGCGGGTGCCGATTTCACTGCGGTCCGCGGGGCACGGAAAATCCGTCTGGCACGCGGCGGCCCAGTAGCGCGGGGCGGCAGGATCAAACATGATGCTTCTCCGGTTCGGCAGGTTCGTCCGATCAGATTACGAGCCGGATGTTAGCCCCCACGGCCGCCGGATCAACCGCCGTTCCGCAACACCTCCATCCACACCGAGCACCGCCGCGGCCCACCCGGCTGCCCTTAATAGGACCACACAAATGGGAAACTGGCAGTGTGGAATGCCCAAGCTGGGTGGCATGCCCAAGCTGGGTGGCATGCCCAAGCCCGCGTCAAGCGGGCGCCGGCATGCCGTCCGGCGGACGCAGGTTGAACACCGACCGAGCATGGCGGCGCTGCGCTTGGCCATGCCACCCCGCGCACGTTGTCGGCTTCCCTGATGTGTGGAGCTACTTAGGCGATTGTCTTCCAGCATTCAGCGGCGCCGGCCCCTCGGAAGAGCACGCAACGAGGTCTGGCAACGGGTGGTGTGTTTGTGGTATTATGAAGACGCACAGGGGGAAGGACGCGGGGAGGTGAACACGCCTGCGCCGCAGCGTGGAAGGCGGCGGCGCAGGAGGAGTGTTCACTGTCGCAGCCGGCGGGGTGTGTAGCGAAGCCTGCGGTCCGCGCGAGAGAACCGCGTTCGGGAGGTGCTCAATGGGGGCTGAGGGAAGAAGCACGGGGGATCGCGGCAACGAGATGAGCCGGAGGCGGTTTTGCCAGACGGCCGCCATCGGGCTGGGCGGGCTGGCACTCGGTGAGTACCTGGCTGGCCGGAAGGCCTGGGCCGAGGGTCCCGGCCCGCTGCTGCCGCCGATCATCACCGGCCGCTCCACCGAAATCTGCATGAACAGCCGGGTGTCCCGCCACGGCGGCCTCAGCGGCACGGCCACCGATCAGCAGATCGCCAATGTCCTGTGGGCGGCCGGCCGAGCCCCCGTCATGGGAAGCTACCGGACGATTAACGTCAAGACGCCCAACGCCACCTATGTTTATCACCCCGAGACGCACTCGCTGGAGCGGGTATCCTCGACTCCGGGCAGCAACGCCATCAACATCACCTATGACCGTGAGCTCGATTTCGATGCCGGTGTCGCGGACGTCCTGGCGCTCTGGGCCTCGGTGTCACTGTGGACGGGTACGTCCTCCCAGGTGGCGAGCTGCCCCGAGATGACGAACTTGAACTTCGGGATCAATACGGTTGCCGGCGTGACGAGCCAGCTCGTGGCCGTGTCGTCCGATGGCACGCTGCCGAACCCGGTGACCGACGGGGCCAACCACTTCGAGGAAGTCCTCGCCCATCTTCCCCTGGCGAGCAAGTTTCGCACCGACTTGGACCTCGCGCCCCAGCGTCTCTCGCAACTGCTCTGGGCCGGCTACGGCTGCACGCCGCACTGGACCGCCAACGGCTACGGCGGGCTGACGGTTCCTTCGTATACGGCCAGTTACTACCTGACCAATCGCATCTACGTCATCAACGAGCGCGTGCTGCGCTACTGCAACCGGACAGGTTCGAGCCTCACGACGCGGAACCATCGCCTGGAGTTGGTGCAGAATGCCGACGTGCGGGCCCAGGTGCGGGCGGCGTTGCCCGATCTGCCCGAGGCGCCGTGTTACATCCTGCTTTGCCTGACGCAGAGCGGTCTGGGGCTGTGGAATTACCGCTTGGAGACCGGGTTCGTCGCGGGCGGGATGCTGGCCCAGGCTGGTGCCAGCGGGCTGGCCTGTGCGTTCAAGGTGCCGCTGTCGTCCGCGGAGCAGACGGCCGTCAAGCAGATCACGCTCATTCCCTCCGGCGACTACCCGCATGCGATCGTGGCGCTCGGCCACCGACCGGCCGACCTCGACGGCGACGGCGGCGTCGATGCCGACGATTACAGCGCGTTTCACGACTGCATGGGCGGGCCGGAGGTGGACGCCGCTCCCGGCTGCGCTCGGGCCGACCTGGACGCCGACGGCGACGTCGACCTGGCGGACTTCGCCGAGTTCGACCGCGGCTGGTCCGCTCCATCGTGAGAGCAGCCGGCGGGAGTCCGCTTCCCCTTTGCACACGTTTGGCGTCCATCGCGTGGCGGGCAAGCACACTGGTGCGCCAGGGGGCGTCTATGCCACCGCCGCCCTTGCGGCTGTCCCTCTCCCACGGGGAGACGGGCCCAGACGCCGCCCGCCCGCTCTTGCTTGCGGCGAATCAGGGCGCGGAAGCCGCGCTGAACACGCCCCCCTTGGCAGAGAGGACAAGGTAAGGGGGAACGCCGGGGCCGGCAGACCTTCCTCCCCCACCGCTCCCTGGCCGGAGCACGCGCCACGACCTGCCGGCATCGCGGTCGGCCCGCCGACTTCCGGACAAGACCACGGCCGGGAATCACCGATACCATACCTTGCGAGGAGAGCGGCGTTGGGATAGATGCCGCACGGGATGGTGTGGGAATGAGCATTGCAGGTGGACAGGCGGTTCAGGATCGGCTGGCGCAGTTGCTCGCGGACAACCGCGGGTACGAGTTCCTCATGCAGGCCGAGGCACACCTGGCGGCCCATCCGGAAGACCACCGGGTTCGGCTGCTGGCGGTGCGCGAGTATCTGAAGCTGGGTCTGGTCGTACCGGCGCGGGAACTGGGCCTGGAGGTGCCGGCCGGTGTAGTGCTGCCGCCGGAATTCGAGGCGGTGCGCCAGACGCTACGGACGATGGCGGGCCGCGCGACGGCGCGGGCGGAACTGGCGGACCGGTTTGAACGGAACCTGGCGGCCCTGGCCCAGCGGGGCGCACCGGCGGCACTGATCCGGCAGGCCTGGCGGGAGCACGGGGCGAACTACGAACTGTTCCAGGACCGGGCCGGCTGCGAGCAGGTGCGTTGGCGCGACAAAGGCAGGCGTCGGCGGTGGGTGCCGCTGCTGGCGGACCACGGCCGGCTGGCCGAGGCGCGCTCGCGGCCGGAGGAGAAGGACCCGAGGTGGCCGGGGCCCTACCTCTTCGAGGGCATCGAGCTGGGGCACTTCTTCGAGCGGCTGTATCACGCCACCGCTCGAACGTTTCTCAACTACAGTTGCGCTCTGTACGTGCTGGAGCCGGAGCCGGCGGCGCTGGCGGTGACGCTGCACCTGCGCGACTGGGCCGGGTTGCTTGCCGACCCGCGGGTATTCATCTTCGTCGGGCCGGAGTGTCTGCGGGAGTTGTTGCGGCTGCTGGACGGTAACCGCAATCTGCCCTGGCCCCGACACGTGCTGCACCTCAACGGCATGCGCGGGGGGCGCACGATCCATGCGGCCGCGGTGGTGCAGGAAGCGTGGAACCGGCGGCAGGCGGCCACGGAACTGTCGCTGCGTCAGCTCGAGGAGCGTTACGCCGGCCGGGACGTGCGGCACTGGGCCGACCGGTTGGCGGAGGCGCTGTCGGGCCGGGGCCAGCCGCTGCGTATCCTCGGCGCGGTCAGCCGGCACACGACGTTCCTGAAGCATTCCCTGCGCGACGCCCAGCGGGCGCTGGAGTCGCTCGGTCATACCTGCGTGGTGCTGACGGAGCAGACGGATTACGAGATCGTGGACCCGCTGACGCACCACGCGGCCATCCGCGAGTCGGATCCGGATGTGTACTTGGTGCTCGACCATTTGCGACCGGAGTTTCCGGGCATTCTGCCCGCCAACCTGCCGCTGCTGACGTGGGACCAGGACCAGTTGCCGCACGTGTGCACGCCGCAGAACATGCGGGGGGTGGCATGGCATGATTTCATCGTCGGTTACTCGAAGGGCGCGTTCGTCCGCGCGGGATGCAATCCGCGGCAGTATCTGAACGTGCGCATTCCGACCTCGCCGGAGCAGTTCAGCGGCCCGCCGCTGACGCCGGCCGAGCAGGAGCGGTACGCCTGTGACGTGTCCTACGTCAGCCATGCGTCGCAGACGGCGCGGCAGTTCCATGACGAGGAGCGAGCGCGAGTGAGCGGCAACCCTGCGCTGGTGCGGCTGCTGGACACGCTCCACGAGCTGTTTCCGCCGCGGCTGGCGAAGCACCGGGAGATCGGCGGGCAGATTCCCTACGCCGTGCTGCGCGAGGCGTTGGACCGCTGCGGCGTGACCCTGACCGACGAGGGACTGCGCGGCCGGCTGATTTCCTGGTACCTCTGGCGCCTGGGCGACCGGTTGTTCCGGCACGAGGCGTTGGAGTGGGTGGCGGCCTGGGCTCGCGCGGGGGGGCACACGTTGCGTCTGTACGGGAACGGCTGGGACCGCCACCCGACGCTGGCGGAGTTTGCGGCCGGGCCCGCGGAAAACGGGCGGGAGCTGCTGTGCATCTACCGTGCCTCGCGGATCAACCTGCAACTGATGCCGGCCGGGTTCATTCACCAGCGTTCGCTGGACGGATTGGCGGCCGGGGGGTTCTTCCTCACGCGGCAGGCCGAGCCGACGCTGCGGGCGCCGCGACTGCGGGCGTTGCTGGCGCGTATTGCGGAACTGAACATCCGCACGACGCGAGAGCTGCTGACGCACCCGGACGAGCAGTTGGGCGGCCATCTGCGGGCGTTCTGCGGCGAGTGGCTTGACCAGCTTGACCCCGCTGATCCGGCCATCCTGACCGACTTGCAGATCGCCGGGGAGTGCGAGTACGCCGAGGAGGCGTTTCCGCGCTTCCGCGAGATCATTTTCGATGGTCCGGAGGACTTTGCTCGTCTGGCGAATCGGTATCTGACGGAGGAGCCGCTGCGCCGGGAGCTTACCGAGCAGATGCGGCGGGTGGTCCTGGAGCGCTTCACGTACCGGGCGGCCATGGAACGGTTTCTGCGGGCGATGTGCGGTTACCTGCGTGAGGCAGCCGCGACAGCGGGAAAGAGCTATGGGGCGATCTAGGGGCACACTGGACAGACAGTCCAGGATTGCGGATGCGGTGCGGAAGACCGCGCCGACACCGGCCGGCGCCGAGTCCTCGGTGGGGGTCGAACCGTCCTGGGCACCGCGGCATTTCGCGCTGATTCTCGTGGTCATGGGCGTGGTCGCCTTGGCGTGGCGAGGGGCCGTTGTGTACGACTATGTGCAACGGAACCCCCTGGCAGGCACGCCGATCAACGACGCCGAGACGTATTGGGCCTGGGCGGAGCGCGTGGCGGCCGGACACCTGCTCCAGGAGGAGCCCTTTTTTTCCGCGCCGCTCTATCCGTACTTGCTGGGGCTGGTGCGGGTGGGCGGGGGCGGGCTGGCAGCAGTGTACGTACTCCAGGTTCTGTTGGACCTGGCGACGGCGGGGCTGCTGGGTTGCGTGGGGCGAAAGCGCTTTGGCGCGCTGACGGGGCTGCTGGCCACGGCGGTGTTCCTGCTCTTGCAGGAGCCGGTGTCGGCGTCGCTGCGCGTGTTGCCGGGTTCGCTGCATCTGCTTCTGGTGACGGTGACGTGGGCAGCGCTGCTAGCCGCGCAGGCGCGGGCATCAGTCGGGCGCCTGCTGGCAAGCGGGGCGACGTTGGGGTTGCTGTGCTTGGCGTATGCGCCCGCGCTGCTCCTTGTGGTTCCCGTGGCCGCGGTACTGTTCCTGCACTCGCCGCGCCGACGGCGCGACCTGTGGCGGACCGTGGTTCCGCTGGCGGCGGCCGGAGCGGTCATTGCTCCGGCGACGGTGCACAACTGGCACGCGTGTGGAGAGCTGTTCTGGGTACAGGCAGTGAGCGGTGTGACGTTGCGGTTGGGCAACCATCCGGGCGCGAACGGCGCGTATGCTCCGCTTCCGGAAATGAGTGTGCACCGTAAGGACATGCACGCCGACGCCGCCCGGATGTACCGCGTGGCAACGGGAGAGCAGCCAAGCTGGAAGAAGGTGGATCGCTACTTCCGAGAAGAAACGTACCACTACTGGAGGGATCACCCTCTCCCCGCCCTGAAGCTGGCCGCGCGCAAAGCATACTACTTCCTGTCGTCGCGCAACTATAGCGACATCTACCAGCCGCGGGCGGAGATCGACGCCGGGTGGGGCTGCGGACTGCGCTGGACGCCTCTTCCCGTGCCGTGGGTGCTCGGCCCGGCCCTGCTGGGTTTCGGGCTGCTGCTGCGGCACCCCGGGCGCTATGCTCCCGAGCTGCTGCTGTTCGCGGTACCCTTGGTCACGGTGGTCCTGTTCTGGTACTCACCGCGGTTTCGTCTGCCCGCGGTGCCCATGATGGTGATCGCCGCCGCCTGGGCTGTCACGCACAGCATGCCCTGGCGCGCCCGGCCCGTCCTGGCCTCGACGACCGGTGCGCTGCTGGCCGTGAGCATACTCCTTGGCTTCGTGAACCGGGCGCAGGGCTTTGACGAACCGGACCCGGCCGCGTTGCGGTTCCACCTGGCCTACGCCCTGGATCAGCAGGGCCGCACCGCGGAGGCGATCGCGCAGCAGCAGCAGGGAGTGAGTCTGAGGCCGGCGGACGTGTACGGTCAGCGGTCCCTGGCCGAGCTGCTCATCAAGGCGGGTCGCCCGGTCGAGGCACTGGTGCCCTTGCAGCGGGCGCGGATTCTGGCGCCGGCGGACGCCAGAGTCCGGCGTGATCTCGCCCGGACACTGTTTCAACTGCGGCGGTTTGACGAGGCGGAGCCGCTGCTGGCGGAGGCGGCCGCGCAGGATCCCAATGATGCCGGGTCACTAAGCCTGCTGGCGGGGATCCGACAACTGCGCGGTCAACGCGAGGAGGCCTGCGCGCTCTATGAGCAGGCCTTGGACGCCGACCCGGCAGCCGTGGTGATTCGGTACGCCTACGCCAACCTGCTTCTGCGCCTGGAGCGACCGGACGATGCCCGGCGGCAATTCGAGTGGGTGCTGAGGTTGGACCCGCGACACGTCGGGGCCCTGCACAACCTGGGCATGCTGGCGCTGCAGCGTGACGACTACGCCTCGGCACGCACCCACCTGGAGCAGGCCCTGGCGCTGAACCCCAACGAGGTCGCGGTGCTGCACGGGCTGGGGGTGGCTTGCGTTGGACTCGGCGAGCGCGAGCGCGGGGCGGAGTACTTCCGTCGGGCGCTGGCTATTGACCCTAAGTACGTGCCTTCGCGCGAGGCGCTGGAACGCCTCGACGAAGCCGCCGCCCGGCCGACGCCGCAGAACCCGCCGTAGCGCCACGGCCCACGTGGCCGTCCGTGATGAAATCGGCGGGCAACCGAAGTGGCGTCGGCCCCGCACGGCCGAGGTACAACGTCGCAAATCGTCCTCAGAGTGGTGTCAAGGTGCGGCTCGAGGTGAAGTGCCCGCTGCCCGATGGCGTGTAGCGGGTCGTGTTGGAGCGTTCCACGGACCAGGCGGCCCTGGACCGGTTCTAGCGGGCGATGTACGGTTGCCTGCGCGAGGTAGCCGGGGCCGCGGAGATCATAAAGGTGCCACGTAAGGACCAACACGACCGGCCGGCACGAAGGGCCAAGGTCGCCCAGACTGAGCGCGGGACTCCCCCGGCGTCCGTGCCGGGCAACGTGTCTGACCGGAGGGCCTCGGGAGACACGGCCCAACCGGTGTGGGCAACGAAGCACTTCACGCTGATCCTGGTGGTGATCTGCGCCGTCAGCCTGCTCTGCCGACTGGCCATTCTGTACGAGTACGTACAGCGCAATCCCCTGTCGGCCGTGCCGATCAACGATGCCCGTACTTACTGGGAGTGGGGAGAACGGATCGCCGCGGGCCAACTCACCGAGCAGGAACCGTTCTTCTCGGCACCGTTCTATCCGTACCTGGTTGGTCTGGTTCGGGCGCTCGGGGGCGGTTTGCCGCTGCTGTACGTCCTTCAGACGCTGGCGACGATCAGTGCGGCCTGCCTGACTGCGTTCGGTGCACGGCGGCGATGCGGGGCACTGCCGGGGCTGTTGGCGGCAGTGCTGCTGTTGCTGCTGCTGGACCCGGCGTCGCTCGCCCTGAGGGTGCTGAGCGGAAGCTGGGAACTGTTGCTGGCCGCACTGCTTTGGGTTCTGCTGACACGGCTGCAGGATACGTGGAGTACCTGGCGGGCCGTGGCGGCGGGAGTCGTGCTGGGGCTGTTTTGCCTTGCCTATGCCCCGGGCGTGCTGCTGCTGGTGCTGGTGCCGATGTGCGTGCTGTTGGAATGCCCGAACCGCCGTGCCGGCGTGCGTAGCGCGCTGATGACGCTGGCGGCGGCGCTGGTGAGCATTGCGCCTGCGACCGTCCACAACCTGGCGGCCGGGGGCGAGCTGTACCTGGTCCGCGCGGGCGGCGGCATTACCCTGCGCCAGGGCAACTACCCGGGCTCGCGCGGCGAGTACACCCTCCTGCCGGGTATCAGCGCGGTCCGTGGCCGAATGCATGAGGATGCCGCCTGCGAAGTGCGCCAGGCCACGGGCGTGGAGCCCTCCTGGAGAGACGTGGATCGCTACTACCGACGACAGGTCTGGGACTACTGGCGTGGTGACCCCCGGCGGGCGGTGCGGCTGGCGGCCACCAAAGCGTATTGGTTTCTGGTCGGAGACGGATACGGTGATATCTATGAGCCACGAGCGGAGATGGCGGCGGGACTGGCGTGGTGTCTGTGGCTGACGCCGCTGCCGGTGGCGTGGGTGTCCGGCTTGGCAGTGCTGGGAGCGGTCGTGGCATTGCGTCACCCGATACGTAACGCCCCGGGGCTGCTGCTGCTCGGGGTGCCCTGGGCAGTGGTCATCGTCTTCTTCTATTCGCCGCGTTATCGGGTGGTGGCGTTGCCGACGTTGGTCGTGCTGGCGGCGTGGGTTGCGGTTGAAGTGGTGCGCGGGCGAGCACGATCGCGTTTGGCCGTTGCCGCCGGGGTCGCCCTGTTGGGCGGCGTGCTGGTGGGGTTCGCTAATCGGGCGGCCGGGTTTGATCAGCCTGACCGGGCAGCGTTGCGGTTTCACCTGGCCTCTGCCCTGAACAAGCAGGGCAGGACCGCGGAGGCGATTATGCAGCAGCAGCAGGGAGTCACCCTGCGGCCGGAGGATGCGGAGCAGCAGTGGTTCCTGGGCAGGTTGCTCAGCAAGTCGGGTCGCGCGGTCGAGGGGCTCGTGCCCCTGCAGCGGGCGCGGGCACTGGCGCCGGAGCACGCTCGAATCCGGCTGGATCTGGCCCGGACGCTGTTTCACCTGCAGCGGTTTGACGAGGCGGAGCGGTTGCTGACGGAGGCGGTTGCGCGGGACGCCAATGATGCCGGGTCGCTGAGCCTGCTGGCGGAGATCCGGCAACTGCGGGGTCAGGGAGAGGAGGCCTGTGCCTTGTATGAACAGGCCTTGGCCGCCGATCCGGCGACTGTTGTGATTCGTTACTCCTACGCTACGCTGCTGCTGGGTATGCAGCGGACGGACGATGCCCAGCGCCACTTCGAGTGGGTGCTGAGGCTGGACCCGCGAAACGTCGGGGCCCTGTACAACCTGGGCGTGCTGGCGCTGCAGCGTGACGACTACACTTCGGCACGCACCCACCTGGAGCAGGCCCTGGCGCTGGGCCCCACTGAGGTCGCGGTGTTGCACGGGCTGGGGGTGGCTTGCGTTGGACTCGGTGAGCGCGAGCGCGGGACGGAGTACTTCCGTCGGGCGCTGGCTATTGACCCTAAGTACGTGCCTTCGCGCGAGGCGCTGGAACGCCTCGACGAAGCCGCTGCCCGGCCGACACCGCAGAACCCGCCGTAGCGCCCCGGTTCACCTGGCCGCCTGAACCCCGCGCCGCCCCCTTGCCCCCACGTCTCCAGCGTCTATGCCCGCCTGGGTGCCATGCTTTCGCGCGACAGCAGTCGCGGGTAAGCCTGTTCTTACACCCGCCCACGTGCCACCCCCGCCTGCGGCGGGTGAGGACATGGTACTGAAGCTGAGCGCGGCCACTTGCTCACTACACCTGCCGGCCTACAATCGCTCTAACCCGTCGGCCCCAGTTCGGGCTGCGGGCGGAAGCGAGGTGCAAGGTGGCGAATCGTCCTCAGTATGGCGTCAAAGTGCGGCTCGACGTGAAGTGTCCGCTTCCCGATGGGGTGCGGCTGTCCACCGACGTGTATCTGCCGGACGCAGCCGGTCCTTGGCCGTGCGTGCTGATTCGCACGCCGTATAACAACAACGATCCGGTCAAGAAGATCCCGCTGGGGCGCGCCTTCGCGGCCAATGGCTACGCCGTTGCGATCCAGGACGTTCGCGGGCGCTACGACAGCGAAGGCGAGTGGGAGCCTTTCTTCCACGAACACGACGACGGCCTGGCCGCCCAGGCGTGGCTCGCCGGGCAGGCGTTCTGCAACGGCAACATCGCGTTGATGGGCCGTTCTTATGAGGGCTACTGCGTATGGATGGGCGCCTTCGGGCATCACCCGGCCGTCAAGGCGATCATCCCCGTCGTGGCCCTGCCGGACCCCGTCGTCAACGTGCCGTGGCAGAACGGGTCTGTCTTCTGGAGCATGATCACCTGGGCCGTGCTTGTTCACGGGCGGACGAACCAGGACGTCGGGCAGTACAACTGGGAAGCGCTATACAAGTTTCGACCGCTCAATCGCCTCGATGAGCAGTTGGGTTTCGTCAGTAAGCCGTGGCGCGCGTGGCTGGAGCATCCCACGAAGGACGACTACTGGCAGCGCGCGTGCTACATGCACCGCATGGCCGAACTGGACGTGCCCGCTCTGCACATCTGCGGCTGGTATGATGACGACGGGGCCAGCACATACAACAACTTCCCCAACGCCCGCCGGCTCGCCCGGAGCAGGGATGAACAGTATGCGCTGATCGGGCCCTGGCCGCACGCGACGAACACGAAGACCGTCGTGCCGGGCGTGGACTTCGGACCGCAAGAGGTCATTGATATTAATGGCTTCATTCTCGACTGGCTGGACAAGCAGATTGGCGGCCGGCCGGAGAACTGGGGCGGGCGGCCGCGCGCCCACCTCTTTGTCATGGGCAGCAATACGTGGCACGACTTCGACGATTGGCCGCCGCCGGGGACACAGGCGACACCGTTTTACCTCGGCTCGCAGGGGCGCGCCAACAGCCTGCTCGGCGATGGGGCCCTGAGCCCGCAGGCGCCGCGGGGTGAGCAGGACTCTTACGATGAATACACGTATGACCCGGATGACCCGACGCCCTATTTGTACGATGCCGGGACGTTGCAGGTCGGCGGCCCGTTCGATGCCCGCCCCGTCGAGCGTCGCGACGATGTGTTGTGCTATACAACAGCTCCTCTGAAAGAGGACATGGTGCTTTGCGGGCGGGTGTTTGCGGAGCTGTGGGTCTCCAGTTCGGCCGAGGACACGGAGTTCTGCGCCAAGCTCTGCGACGTGCATCCCCACGGCCTGGCGCGGCAACTGTGCGATGGCAACCTGCGCCTGGCAGTGCGGAACTCGCTGGAGAGAGCCGAGCCGGTCAAGCCGGGCCGGATCGTCCAGGTGAAGATCGACATGTGGGCGACGAGTATCCGTGTTTACAAGGGGCATTGTCTGCGCCTGGAGGTCGCCTCGGCGGCCGTGCCCAAGCTGGCGGCCCACACAAATACGCTGGAAACGCCGGGCAGCGCCACGCGCGTCGTGGTGGCGCGGAACCGTGTGTATCATGATGCCCAGCACGCGTCGTGCGTGCTGCTGCCGGTGGCGCCCGGATCGTAGTACGACCTTGGTAGTTTCGGGGCGGCGGGACACCTGCGATGCTTGCCCGTCTGCGAAAGGTTGTGATCTGGCAGTACCCGGAGACGACGTCCGTCGAGACCTTGTTGCGCCACCAGCGCCGGGCGGCGCGGCTGATATATACGGAGGTAGGCGCGTGCATGCTCATGTTCTCATCGTTTGTCGATGTCCCCTTCGTCTCGGGCGAGGTCTGGCGGTGGGTCATCATCATCGTTTTGCTCGGCTCGGGTGGCCTCGCGCTGCTCCTTATGGTTCCCGCTCTGTGTGCCCACGTCTGGATCGAGGACATTGACCGGGCCCTGCGGGCACGCGGGTACGAAACGCTGGTGGCAAAGGAGCTGGACCGTAAGGTCGGCATCGCGGCCATGAAGATGTTTTTCGGGTTCTGGGCGCTGCTGTTCATCGTCAAGTTCCTGGCGGACTGAGGAGGAGCGCTGCGAGGGGCCAATGAATCTCACCGCTGAAGAGAGGCACATGCTGGACGGGCAGCGCGGGCCGGTGCTCGCCAAAGCCCTGGACTATCTGGTGCAGTTCGGCGAGGCGTTCGGGGCCGAACGGTTTGTGGACGTCATCTACGCGCATTACCCGGCGGAGATGTCCATTTACCGCGGCAACGTCGAGGACGCCGTCGAGTATGCCGGCACCGGCGCGCGCGTCTGCATCCCGACCACCAGCTCGACGCTCGCGTGCGACCTGGACCAGTGGGACAAGCTGGGCTGCCCGCGGGCGCTGTATGACTTGCAGGCCCAGGTTGTGGATGCGCATCGGCGCATGGGCGTGCTGGGGACGTATACCTGCACGCCGCAGTGGCTGGGCTTCGTACCGCCGAAGGGTTCGCATATCATATCCGTAGAGTCGTCCGCAATTGTGTATTTCAACTCCGTGCTCGGTGCGCGGACCAATCGCGGCGGCATCTTCACGCGGTATTCCGCGGTGACCGGCAAGTACCCGCTGATGGGATACCTTCTCGATGCGGGCCGGCGCGGCACGCACCTGTTCAAGCTGCATCTGACACCGGATGATCTGAAGCACGAGAGCGATTACTCCGCGCTGGGTTTCCACGTCGGCGCGCTCGTGGGCAGCGAAGTGCCGGTGCTGGACGGCCTGCCGCGCTCGACGCCAACGCAGTTGCTGGCGCTCTCGGCCGCCCTCGCGACCAGCGGCTCGGTGACGCTGTTCCACGCCCCGGGCAACACGGCCGAGGCGGACAGCGTGGAGCAGGCCTTCGCCGGCGCCTCCCCCAAGGCCACCTACACTGTCACCCGCAAGGACTTGCAGGCGGCGTACGACAAGCTGACCACCGTGGGGGCCGGCGAGACGATCGACTTCGTCACGCTCGGCTGCCCGCATGCCACGCTGGAGCAGTTGCGCCACGTGGCCGACTGGTTCGCCGCCCAGGGCAAGCGCGTCCATGCTGACGTGCGGCTGTGGGTATGCACGAACCGCATGACCAGGCAGGCGGGCCAGTGGGAGGGGATTGTGCCGCGGATCGAGGCGGCCGGTGGCTTCGTCGTCAGCGACTGTTGCCCGGTGGAAAGCCACATGCGCATCTCGACCTGCCACGAGCACGGTCTGCCCACGCCGCAGATTCGGGCGATGGTCACGGATTCCACCAAGATGGCCCGCTACGTTGGTGACCTGATCGGCTGCAAGACCGCCCTGCGGAACCGGGACGACTGCCTGCGGGCGGCCGTGGACGGACGGGCTTAACGAGTCAGCGGCCAGCGGATACATTGCCGCCCGGTGGGATCACCCGGGCGTCCCGCGAATGAGAGGCACGCATGCGAACGATCCAGGCCCGTGGCATTGTCAAAGGCAGCGTTGCAGGCCCTGCTCTCGTCTGCCGGAAGGCGTTCTCGTTTCTGGGCGACGTGGACATGGACACCGGTGTGATCATCGCCAAGGGGCACGAGCACGCGGGCGAGTCGATCGCCGGCAGGGTGCTCATTTACCCGGAGACGAAGGGATCGTCCGGCGGCTGCCTGGTGTTGATGGTGCTGGCGAAGCAGCAGCGGCAACCGGCCGCGCTGGTGCTGATGAAGGAAGCGGACCCGAACATCGTGGAAGGAGCGATCGTCGCCGGCGTCGCCGTGGTGTGTTCGACGCAAGAGGATCTGCTTGCCCTGGTGCCGAGCGGGGCAGCGGTGACCGTGGACGGAACGGCGGGAACCATCAGTTTCTGACGCCGGCGGACTGACGTGACGAACGCTGCCCGCAACGCAACAGCACAAGGACAACCGATGCACGCCGATGCACCGAAATCCTCCGAACCGGGAGAACCTGCGGCAAGTGGGCCCCCTACGCCGCCGCTCACGGGGCCGGTGCGCGCGTGGAGTCCGCGCGCCGGTCAGGCAAGCGGAGCGGGGCCCGGTGTTCCGTTCCGTACTCTTCCTGCCTTCCCCACCGCTCCCGCGGCCGCTACCGGACCGACCGCCGCTACGACCGCCGCCGCAGGAGCCGCGCCGGTTCGGCATGGCGGAGACTGGTCGACCGCACGGACCGCCTGGCTGCTGGCGCTGGTCGGCTGGACGGCCGTGGTCGCGTTCTTCGCGCTGGGCGACGGAAGCCAGTTGGACATCACCGGCTGCTGGGTGGCGCAGACCGCACGGGAGATGCGGGAGAGCGGTGATTGGGTCGTGCCGCGGTTCTCGGGCGAGACGCGGATGCAGAAATCGCCCGGTCCATACTGGGCGGTGATTCTGGCGAGCTACCTGCGCGGCACGCCGGTGGACGAGGCGTCGGCCCGGTTACCCAACGCGTGCTGGGCGGTGCTCCTCGTACTCACCGTGTACCTGCTGGCGGCGCGCATCGGTGGCACCCGCGTGGCTGTCTTCGCGGGGTTTGCCACAGCGTCGAGCCTGCTGGTGCTGACGTGGTCGCACCGTGGCGGCAGCGATCTGGGGCTGGCCACGCTGGTGGCGGCGTCGCTGGCAAGTTTCTGGGCAGCATTCAACGAAGACGATTCATCCCAGCGGCGCGGCACACTGTTCCTGCTGGGCTACCTGACGGCCGGGCTGGGCATGCTCTACAAGATGCCGATGCCGATCGCCTGCGTCGGTGTGCCGATGGTCTGTTACGTCGTGCTGCGGAACCGTTGGAAGGACCTGTGGAACGGCTGGCACCTAGTTGGCGTGCTGCTGTTCCTGCTGCCGTGGCTGCCCTGGGCGGTGGTGGCGTGTCTGAGCGAGCCGAACGCCCTGGCGAAGTGGCGGGTGGAGTACCTTGATCGGTTCACCGGCGACCTGCCCAATGTGGAGGGTCAAGGGGCGTGGTATTGCTACTTTTACTATCTCATCCCGCTGGCCGTCTACACGTTGCCGTTCACGCTATCAGTGCCGGGGGCATTGCTGGGGGCGTTGCGGCGCCGGCCGGAGGTGCACCGTGACGGGGTGTGGTTCCTGCTGATCTGGTTTGTCAGCCTGCTGGTGTTCTACACGGCCTCGGTGGGGAAGGAGACGCGGTATTTCCTGCCGGCGCTGCCACCGGTGCTGATCCTGTTGGGGATCGAGTTGGCCCGCGTGTTTGATCCGGAAGGCGCGCGGGCGCCGGGGCGGGACCGGCTGATCGCGTGGCTGGCGTTGGTTCTGGTGCCGACCGGCTGCGTCGCGGGCTTCTTCGTGCTGCGTTGGTGGCACCGCGAGCACGGCGTCGTGCAAGCACCGTGGGACCTGCTGTGGCCGGCGTACGCCGGCACGGCCGGCGTGGTTGCCCTGGGGGCAGCCACGGCCGCATGGCTGTACCAGCGCCACCGGCGTGGGGCATCATTCGGTGCCATTGTGGGCACGATGTGGCTGGCGTTCTGCGTGTGCTGGTGCGCGCTGATGCCGATGCTGGGGGCTGAGGCGCCCGCGCGGGATTTCGCCGCACAACTCAAGCAACTGGATGTGGGGCAGCGGGCGGCGCTGCGCCAGGTCGCCCAGCAGGACCCCCGGATCATCTGGCACAGCGGCGTGCGGTTCCCGCGCGTCATCGACCAGCTCAAACTGCTTGAGGAGCAAGGCGGGCAGCGTTCGCTGGCACGCGAGGAGCGGCTCGTCTTCGACGAGATGACCAGGCAACTAGCGGAGCCGGCCCTGGTTCTCTTCGTCGCGGCGCGAGAGCATTACGTCCGGTTCTTGACCGAGGGCCCGCCCATGCTGGCGGCCTCGGAACGCCCCTGGCCGCCTACGTACCTGTGGTTACAGACCCGCGTGGGCTCTAAGAGAAGCCAGTTCGTGGTCTTCGGCAACCAGCCCCCGCCGTGGCCCGAGCCACCCCTTACGCCGCCGAGTGCGAAGCTGCAGGCGACCGTGACCCCGCCCCCGGAACCGGAAACCACCCGTGTCCACCTCGAAGAGTAGCCGGTGTTCCAGCGCCCCCCTCCCTCCAGGGGAGGGGGCGGGGGAGGGTGGGGGTCTATGCGGCTCCACCCTGCCGGCTGCCGAAACCTCAGGCGCGAGCATCCATGACGCCGCGCGGGCTGCGGCTTCGCCCCCTCACCCTACCCTCTCCCCCGTGGGGGAGAGGGGCAACGGGCCAGGCTCCTGCTGCCCTCAGGCGCCGAGCTCGTGGCGCCGGTGGCTGCGTTGGGCGAAGCCGGTGCTGATGGCGGCCGTGCTGCTCGCGGTGGGGTGGCGCGTGTGGTCGTTGCTGGCCGAGCTGAATGCCCGGCAGGAAGGCGAGTGGGCGACGCGCGTCCAGGCGGGCTGGCTGCTGCTGGCGGCGGGGATGTTTCTGGGTGGGGCGGCCCTGTACGGGCTGTTCTGGCATCGCGTCCTGAGTGACTCGGGTGTGGAGGTCACGCGGCGGACGGCGTTGCGCGCGTATTTCGCCGGCAGCGTGGGCAAGTATGTACCGGGCAAGGCGTGGGTCGTGGTCTTTCGGGCGAGCCTGCTGGGGCGCACCGCCGGTGAGCCGCTGCTGTTAGGCATGACGTCGGTCTACGAGACGATGGCGCAGATGGCCGTCGGTGCCGCGTTCGGTTTCGTGTGCCTACTGGGTGCGCCGGCAGGGCCGTGGCAATGGCGCGTGGCGGCCGGTGCCGTGGCGGTCGGGCTGGCGGCGCTGCTGTACCCGGCCGTGTTTTCCCGACTCGCCCGGTTGTTGACGCTGCCGTTTCGCGCCCGGCGGGGCAATTGCATTCCGCGCGTCCGAGCGCGAACACTCGGCATGGGGTTGGTCCTGATCGGCGGCGGGTGGATGCTGTGGGGCGCGAGCATGGTCGCGGTCCTGCACGGCATCGGCGTCGAGGTCACGTCCGCGACGGCCTGCCTGTGGGCAGCGGCGGCCGCAGCGCTCGCCACGACGGGCGGCTTCCTGGTTCCCTTCATGCCCTCCGGCATCGCGATTCGGGAGCTTATCATCATCGAGTTGCTGTCGCCGGGTTTCGGCGTTGCCTCGGCCGTGGTAGCATCGCTGTTGCTGCGGGTGATCTGGACCCTGGCGGAGGTCGGGTCGGCCGGGGTGCTCTACGTGCTGGGCCCGCGGCGGGCGGCTACGGATGCCGATTCGCCGGCTCCGTCGTGAAGGAGTCGGAGCATACGGAAGAGTTGGTGAGATTCTGAAGGCATGTTGCCGGTGTCCGAACCACGCCCCATGCAGGTAGCGACGCGGACCGATGCCGAGCCCGGCCCGGCGCCGACCTTCTGTGACCTGTCCGTGATCATCCCGATTCACAACGAAGAGGAGAACGTCGGGCCGCTGCTGGCCGAGCTGCGCGAAGTCCTCGACGGCACTCGGCTCGATTACGAGCTGCTCTTCATCGACGACGGCAGCACGGACCAAAGCCTGGAGCGACTCCGGGCGGCCGCCGCCCACTGCCCGCGCGTCGTGATTCTCGAGTTGCGGCGGAACTTCGGCCAGACGGCCGCCATCGCCGCGGGGTTCGACTACAGCCGCGGGCGCGTCATCATTCCGATGGACGGCGACTTGCAGAACGACCCGCGCGACATCCCCGCGTTGCTGGCGAAGCTGGAGGGTCCGCCGCGTTGCGACATCGTCAGCGGCTGGCGCAAGAACCGGCATGATCGCTGGCTGACCCGCAAGGTGCCTTCGTCATTGGCCAACGCGCTGATCCGTAAGGTCACTGGGGTGCGGATCCACGACTTCGGCTGCACGCTGAAGGTTTACCGGCGGGAGGTGCTCGAAGGGGTGAGCTTCTTCAGCGAGCTGCACCGTTTCCTGCCGGCGCTGGCCGTCTGGCACGGGGCGCACATCACGGAGATGGAGGTCAACCACCGGCCGCGCACGCGCGGGCGCACAAAGTACGGCCTGGGACGCACCGTGCGCGTGCTGCTGGACCTGGTGACCGTCAAGTTCCTCGGCACCTACATGACCAAGCCGTTGTACTTCTTCGGCAAGCTGGCGATGTGGACGCTCATCCTCGCGCTGGTGTTGCTGGGCGTGGCGATCGGCCAGAAGTACGGACACTTCGGGCACCCGGACGGGCTGAACCTCAACCGCAATGTGCTGGTGCCGCTGGCGGCGCTGCTGTGCTCGTTCGCGGTGCAGTGTGTGCTGTTCGGCATCGTGGCGGAGTTGCTGGTGCGCGTCTACCACGAGAGCCGGGGGCGGCCGGTTTATCGCCTCCGACACGTCCACCATCACCCCGGCCGGCGTCCGCCGGAGTCGTCGGGCGCGCGGTGAAGGCACAGGCGCCGCACGGCCGTCCCATAAGCATGTCCATGGGTGCTTGATCTCACGGCGCCTGGCCGTCCTGCCGACTGGTTAGGTAAAGGTTGCGTCGGGGTAGACGCGGTTCGCAGACGCGCAGGACCGCAGCGGGGAATCGGCGGGGGGACTCTCAGGGACCCGCGTACGCATGCGGGAACCACTCGCCGGAGACCCTTGCACGTACCGGGCAGCATCTGCGCACCGCGGCGGCGCGATTTCGCTCCCGCGTACTCAGGGATGCGGTGGGCGATGCCGAGGGAGACTCCATGCGCAGCGTAGCGACGCGTTTCTTACTGCCGGCCGGGGTTGTGGCCGGTCTGTTCGTCGTGTTCATGCTCCATCGCGTCTACGTCGGCACGCAGCGGCACGTCGTGGACCTGACGCACCAGCAGGCGGAACTGGGCCTGGCGTTCAATCTGGCCATCCGCGATTACGTGAGCAAGGAGATCCGCCCGCGCATCCCGCAGCAGCTTGGGGAGGACGAGTTCGTTCCCGAGCTCATGTCCAGCAGCTACGTTGCCCGGACGATTTTCGAGGGGGTGCAGCAGGAGTTCCCGGACTGGCTGCTGAAGTTCTCGTCCGACCGACCGCGCAACCCGGTGAATCAGGCCGGCCCGGAGGAGGCACGCTTCGTCGAGTACTTCAACGCCCACCCCGAGATCGACCGCTGGTGCGGTCCCCTGGAGATGAACGGCCGCCATTACCTTGCGTGCTTCCGGGCGCGGCGGATGGAGAAGAGTTGCCTGAAGTGCCACGGAGAGCCGCAGGATGCTCCCCGCTCACTGGTGGAGCGCTACGGCGCCGAGGCCGGGTTCCATCGCCCCCTCGGACAGGTCGTCGCCCTGGACACGGTGGCCCTGCCAACGGACGACATTCAGGCGACGCTGTGGCGGTCGCTGGCCGGAGAGGGCGCGATCCTGGTACTGGGCGTAATGTCGGTGTTCGGCATCGTGGGTCTGGTCTTCCGCCGGGTCGTGAGTACCCGTCTGGCCCGCATGGCCCGCCACTGCGAAGAGGCCGCTCGGCAGCCCGAGGACGTCTGCCTTACCCCGATGGAAGTGTCGGGCAATGACGAGATCGCCGTGCTGGGCCGCAGCTTCAACCTCCTGGCCGCCCGAATCCACGCCGTCCACGCCACTCTCGAGCAGCGCGTGGCCGAGCGCACCGAGCAGTTGGAGGCCGCCCTGCGGGACCGCGAAACCGCCGTCCACGACGCCCACGCCGCCACCGAGGCCAAGAGCGCCTTCCTGGCCAACATGAGCCACGAAATCCGCACGCCCATGACGGCCATAACCGGCTTCGCGGATCTCTTGTACGAGAATCTCACCTGCAGCACCCCGCTGTCCCGAGCACAAGGCTTGCACCATTCGAACCGAGAATCAGCAGCACGTACAGACGATACGTTCGAACGGCCGGCACCTGCTGCAGATCATTGACGACATCCTGGACCTCTCCAGGATCGAGGCCGGGCGCCTGCAACTGGAGAGCGTCCGTTGCTCGCCGGTGCAAGTGGTCGCCGACGTGTGTTCACTTATGCAGGTCCGCGCCGAGGCCAAGGGGCTCGAACTGGGCGCGGAGCTGCGCGGTCCCCTGCCCGAGACGATCCTTACCGATCCGACGCGCCTGCGGCAGATCCTCATCAATCTGATGGGCAATGCACTCAAGTTCACAGAGCAAGGGGAGGTGCGGCTCCGGGTGCGGTTCCTGGACGGTACCCCCCCGGCCGGTGACGGCGGCGCGAGCCCCACCCTGGAGTTCGCCGTCAGCGACACGGGCATCGGCATCGCGCCGACGCAACTGGCCGTCATCTTCGAGCCGTTCCGGCAGGCGGACGGCTCCACCACGCGTCGCTTCGGCGGTACCGGCCTGGGACTGGCCATCAGCCGGCGGCTGGCCGAGAACCTCGGCGGAACGATCGCCGTGGAGAGCGAAGTGGGCCGCGGCACAACGTTCCGACTGCTCGTACCCGCGGGCCCGTTGGAGGGGGTTCCTCTGCTCGCGGAGCCGTCGCTGACGGAACAGGCGCACCCAACGGACACCGGCGTCACGTCGAGCCCTCTCAGCGAACCGCTCGACTGTCGTGTCCTGCTCGTGGAGGACGCCCCTGACAATCAGCGTTTGCTTTCCTTCATCCTGAGACGCGCGGGCGCTGAAGTCGAGGTGGTGGGGGACGGGCGGGCCGCCGTGGACCGGCTCGTCGGCGTGCCGGCCGACGCCCATCACACGCCGCCGGATGCACGCTTTGACGTAGTGCTGATGGACATGCAGATGCCGGTCCTGGACGGGTACGAAGCCACCCGACGCCTCCGCGCCGCCGGCTACGTCGGCTCCATTATCGCGCTGACCGCCCACGCCATGGAAGGTGATTGCGCCAAGTGTCTCCAGGCCGGCTGTGACGGTTACGCTACCAAGCCAATCGACAGCGCCACCCTGCTCCAGACCATCCGCGGGCATCTACGCGAGCGGTGCCCGGAGCGCCCAGCGCGCTGACGCCGCCTTTCGTACCCGAACCGGGACGGCGTTGACGTTGGTTCAGGTGAATGAGAAGGCCCCATCTTACGGGCCTCAGGGCGGCTGAGGCACGCGGCGGAGCCTCCCCTACGCAGACGCTTCGTGCAGGCGTCTGTCCCCTGGCGGCGGAGTGGCGCCCCTGGTGGGAACGGCCCGGCCGCGATCACGTCGCGTGGGCGGCGAAGCGCTGGCGGGCGCGGGCGCGCTGGATGGCTCTCGCCTTGAGTTGGGTGGAGGCGTCATCGGTGGCCTGCATCTGCCGGGCGTCGGCCAAGGCCCGCGCGGCCTCGCCCGCGTCGATGTCGCCCGCGCGACTCGCCTGCTCGGCCAGAATCGTCAGGCGGTTGCGGGCCATTTGCGCGAAGCCGCCTTCGATCAACAGCACGTGCTTCTCCGTCTCGGCGTCGATGCGCAGCAGGCCGACGCCCAGCCGGCACACCAGCGGCGCGCGGTTGGGCAGGATGCCCATCTCCCCGTCGTGGGCGGGGAAGGCGACGAAACGCGCTTGGCATTGCAGCACGGTCCGCTCCGGCGTGATCACGTTACACTCGAAGGTCTCGATCTTGGGCATAACCATCTCGCACTCTTCTCTTGCCCCTCTCCCCCTGGGGGGAGAGTGCGGGGTGAGGGGGGCAGGCCGCGAAAGCCGCCGGGCACACGCTGTTGTTGCTTCGCCGAGGGCAACTCAGCATCCCCAGGCGGGTGGCCACCGCATGTCCAACCCTCCCCAAACCCCTCCCTGAAAGGGAGGAGGGTCATACTCCCTCGCCCTTCCCGGGAGAGGGGTCGTGCTGCTACTCCTTCGCTAGGCGCTCGGCCTTCTCGGCCGCCTCTTCGATGCCGCCGACGTACATGAACGCCTGCTCCGGGAGCTGGTCCCACTTACCCTCGCAAAGCTCCTCGAAGGAGCGCACCGTGTCCTCGCGCGAGGTGTACTTGCCGGCGAAGCCGGTGAACTGCTCGGCCACGAAGAACGGCTGCGACAGGAAGCGTTCGATCTTGCGGGCCCGGGCGACGATGATCTTGTCGGCCGCACTCAACTCATCGACGCCGAGAATCGCAATGATGTCCTGCAAGTCCTTGTAGCGCTGGAGAACCTGCTGGACCTGGCGGGCGACGCGGTAGTGCCGCTCGCCGATGTAGTTGGGATCAATGATGCGGCTGGAGGACGCCAGCGGATCGACGGCCGGGTAGATGCCCTTCTCCGCAATGCCGCGTTCGAGGTTGACCGTGCTGTCGAGGTGCGTGAACGCGGTGGCCGGCGCGGGGTCGGTGTAGTCGTCCGCCGGGACGTAAATCGCCTGGATGCTGGTGACGGCCCCCTTGCGCGTGGACGTGATCCGCTCCTGGAGCGCGCCCATTTCGGTGGCCAACGTCGGCTGGTACCCCACGGCCGACGGCATGCGGCCCAGCAGGGCGGAGACCTCGGAGCCGGCCTGGGAGAAACGGAAGATGTTGTCAATGAACAGCAGGGTGTCGGCCCCGGTCTGGTCGCGGAAGAACTCGGCCATGGTAAGCGCGGAGAGCGCCACGCGTAACCGCGCCCCCGGCGGCTCGTTCATCTGGCCGAAGACCATGACGGTCTGGTCGATGACGCTCTTGCCGGTGTCGCCGATCTTGGCCTCCTGCATTTCGAGCCACAGGTCGTTGCCCTCGCGGGTGCGTTCGCCGACGCCGGCGAAGCAGGAGTAGCCGCTGTGGAAGCGGGCGAGGCGAGCAATGAGTTCCTGGATGATGACCGTCTTGCCCACGCCGGCGCCGCCGAACAGGCCGGCCTTGCCGCCGCGCACCAGCGGACAGAGCAGGTCGATGACCTTGATGCCGGTCTCGAACAGCTCCGTCTTCGAGGAAAGGTCGTCCAGCTCGGGCGGGTCATGGTGGATCGGGCGGCGGTCCATCGGTGGGACGGCACCTTTGCTGTCGATGACCTCGCCGACCAGGTTGAAGACGCGCCCGAGGGTCCCCTCTCCCACGGGCACGGTAATGGCGCTGCCCAAGTCCAGGATTTGGGCGCCGCGCTGCACGCCGTCGGTGGAGCCCAACGCTATGGCCCGAATCTTGCCGCCGCCGAGGTGTTGCGCCACCTCACACCAGAGCGTCTCGCGCGTGGTGGCCCCGAGCACCGTGCGTTCCACGTCGAGCTTCAGCGCGTTGTAGAGCCTGGGCATCCGCTCCTCGGGAAACTTGGCATCAAGGGTGGAGCCGATGACTTGGATGACTGTGCCGTAGTTGCCGTCGTTCATAGGCCAAACCTCGAATGCAGAAAGAAGAAGTCAGAATTCAGAAAAGGGTCTCCGAACTCTGATGCTTGCCCAACAAACCCGTCCGTCGGTCATTGGCTGCGCTCGCTCGTCGCCCGCGAGCGTTTGACAATAGTCGTCAGGATCCTGACCAACTCGTCCGCTTCCTGGACCAGTGCCGAAAGGCGTTTCTCTGACAACAGCCCCGCCCTGCCGATCAGCTTCAGCCAGTACAGGACTTCGTGGGCTTCGCCGCGGGCGATGTTGACGCGCCGGATGAAGTCCCGTTTGGATTGTGCCGCCTGCCCCTCCCGAACGTTGGCTCAGATGCTGGTGCCCGCTCGCATCACCTGCCGCGCGATGACCACCCCTGCCACGCTTCGCGGCAGAGCGTTGACAAGCTTGGCGATCCGCACCGCGAAGGCCAGCGTGCGCTCCTCGATGTCTTTGCGGCGGGTCACTCGCGACGGGCGCGGAGTGTCGGGAATCACCGGAGTTTCTTTCTGAATTCATCATTCTGAATTCTGCATTCCTTACGCCAGCGCGTTCGCCCCCCCCACAATGTCGAGGAGTTCCATGGTAATCTGCGTCTGCCGGGCGCGGTTGTATTGTTGCGTCAGGCTGCGGATCATGTCGCCCGCGGCGTCGGTGGCGGCCTTCATGGCCACCATGCGCGCGGTGTGCTCGCTGACCAGCGCGTCCGTGAAGCACTGGAAGAGGCGCGTGCGGACAGTGGCCGGCAACAGCTCGTCCAGAAGCTCCCGCGGCTCGGGGGAAAACTCGTATTGCAGGGTTACCCGGGTAGCTGCCGGCTCGGCCGGCGCCTCGGCGGTCTCCGCCTCCTGCGCCAGCGGCAGCAGGGGCATGACGACCGGTCGTTGCTGACCGGCGCTGATGAACTGCATGTAGGCGACGTAGGCCGCCTGAGTCTCGTCCTTCTGGAAGCGCTCCATCAGGGCGTTGGCGATCGGCTCCACCTGCTCGAAGCGCGGCGGGTCGCCGACGTGGGTGATGCTCTCAGCCAACGGGCGGCGCAGGAAGCGAAAGTAGCCGGCGCCCTTCTTGCCCGCCATGCGGACGTCCACCGCCACCTGCTCCCGTTCGAGCTTCTCGAGCTCGGCCAAGGCGCAGCGCAGGATGCCGGTGTTGTAGCCGCCGCACAGCCCGCGGTTGCTGGTGATGATCAGCAGGTCACAGCGGCGCACCGTCTCCGGGGTACGCATCAGGGGGTGTTGGACGTCTCCGGCCGCCTGGGCCAGGGCGCGCACCAAGGCCGCCAGCTCCCGCGTGTACGGCTTGGTGGCCATGGCCCGGTTGAAGGCCGCCTGGAAGCGCGCCGTGGCGATGAGCTGCATGGTCCGCGTGATCTTACGGATGTTGCGGACCGTCTTGCGGCGTTTGACGATGGCGCGCGGCTTGGCCATGACGGGACCTTTCGCTTAGCAGCCCGCGGAGAAACTTCTGGTCTGCGACGGACTCCTCGAGAACCGGTGCGTTTGTCGTCTCCTACGTCGGCCACGGGGGGGCGACGCTACTTCATCAACACGCTGGTCAGGTGCCGGTGGGGGCAGCCGTCCCCTTGTCCTCCGCTTTCAGGAAGCGGGCCTTGAAGTCGTTGATGATCTTCTTCATCTGCTGAGCGAACTCGTCGGTCAGCGCGTCCCGGGCGGCCAACTGCTCGGCAATCTCCGGAAACTCATCGTGGAAGTGCCGCCGCATCACCGCGTCGAACTCCAGGACGCGGTTGACCGGCAGGTCGTCGAGCAACCCCTGCGTCCCCGCGAAAATGCTGATGACCTGCTCCCATACGTCGATGGGGGCATACTGCGGCTGCTTGAGCAGCTCAACCATGCGCTGTCCGCGGTCGAGCTGTCGCTGGGTGGCCGTGTCCAGCTCCGTGCCGAGCTGGGCGAACGCCTCCAGTTCGCGGAAGGCAGCCAGGTCCAGGCGCAGCGAGCCGGCCACTTTCTTCATGACCTTGCGCTGGGCGTTGCCGCCCACGCGGGAGACGCTGATGCCGACGTTGATGGCCGGACGAAAACCGGCAAAGAACAGGTCCGGCTCCAGGTAGATCTGCCCGTCGGTGATGGAGATCACGTTGGTCGGAATGTACGCGGAGACCTCACCTTCGAGCGTCTCGATGATCGGCAGCGCCGTCAGCGACCCCCCGGAGTCGGGGAACTTGTGCACCTTCAGGTTGTCCTTGTCGGGCAGCGTCGCCAGCCACGCCTGGGCGCGCTTGAACCCCTTGGGGCGATGATACAACCCCTGATCGTCGTCGGGCCGGTGTTCCTCCGGCGCCTGGAAGCCCTGGGGGTGGCGTTTGGCGAGCGCCCGGTCGCGGCAATCGGCCGGCGTGTTCTTGGGCACCACGGCATACTCGTCGCGCAGCTTGCAGCTTCGTTCCAGCAGGCGCGAGTGCAGGTAGAAAACGTCGCCGGGGTACGCCTCGCGCCCGGGCGGACGGCGCAGCAGCAGCGAGAGCTGGCGGTAGGCGTGCGCGTGCTTCGTGAGGTCATCGTAGATGCACAGCGTGTGGCGGCCGCGCTCGTACATGAAGTACTCCGCCATGGCCGCCCCGGCGTAAGGCGCGACATACTGCAACGGGGCCGGGTCCGACGCGGAGGCGGACACCACGATCGTGTAATCCATCGCCCCCGCCTCCCGCAGCTTCTCGATGACGCCGACGACGGTGGATTCCTTCTGCCCGATAGCCACGTAGATGCAGACCACATCGCCGCCGCGCTGGTTGATGATGGTGTCGATGGCAACGGCGGTCTTGCCGGTCTTGCGGTCGCCGATGATGAGCTCGCGCTGCCCCCGGCCGATGGGGATCATGCTGTCGATCGCCTTCAGGCCGGTTTGTAGCGGCTGGTTGACGGGCTGGCGTTCGGCGATGCCGGGGGCCTTGTACTCCAGCGGGCGACGCGTGGGCGTCTCGATGGTGCCCTTGCCGTCGAGGGGTCGGCCCAGCGGATCCACCACCCGCCCGATCAGGGCGTCACCCACCGGCACGCTGAGCAGGTTGCCCGTGCGGCGGACCTCCTCGCCTTCCTTGATGTCCAGGTAGTCGCCGAGGATGACCACGCCGACGGAGTTCTCGTCGAGGTTGAACACCTGGCCGAAGGCGCCGTTGGCGAACTCGACCTGTTCGCTGGCCATGGCGTTCGCCAGCCCGTAGACGCGGGCGATGCCGTCCCCGACCTCGAGCACCCGACCCACCTCGGCCACATCTGCCTCGGCGCGGTAGTCGCGAATCTCCTGAGTGATCACCGACGTGATTTCGTCGACCTTGAACTTCATGCTCGTGTCCTCAAGGCGTTGTCGTCTACCGCACCGCACCTCCCTCGACATACGCCCGCTTGCTGTGAATCTCCAACGACGCCCGCACCGTCAGTCTCTCCGCCAGCCGACGCAACTGCGTGGCCAGGCTCATGTCGATCTTCTGGTCCCCCACCCGCACCACCAGCCCGCCCAGCAGCTCCGGCACCACGGTCTCCACCAGGTCGGCCTCGCACCCCGCATAGCGGGTGACGACCTCCTGCAAACGCCGACGCAGCGCGTCACTCAACGGAACGGCGCTGTGCACTTGCGCCAGCACCCGGCCCCTGAGCTGTTCCAGCGCCAGATCGTAGGCCTCGACCAGCCGCTCCAGAATCGCCAGGCGGCCCTTGCGGTTGAGCACTTGCAGCGCGTTGACCACCAGGTCGGAAACCCGCCCCCGGAAAACCCGTTCGATCGCTGCAGCCCGCGCCAGCGTGTCCACCGTGGGGCTGACCAGAAACGCTCCCCACTGCGGATTCGCGGCCAGCAGGCTGGTCAGCCCGTGCAACTCCTCGGCCACGCTCTCCGCCTGGTTCCGCTCCTGCGCCAGCGCCAGCAACGAACCGCTGTACACCTGCGCCAAGCCGGTTTCCGTGTCGCTCGTGGAGCCCATCAGTGTCCTCGTCCTTCGCCCACCCCGGCGACCTCTTGCCCCAGGGCGGGTCCCACCATGCTGCCGCGTCAATTGCGGTTCAGCCGCCCGATCTGCTCAATCGACTCGGCGATCAGCCGCTCGTGGTCCTGAGCGGTAAGCTCCTTACCGATCACCCGGGCGGCCACGTCGGTCGCCAGGCGAGCGCTGAGGGTGTAGAGGTCCTTGACGGCCGCGTCGGTCGCCAGGTTGATCTCGCGGCGAGCGCGCTCCAGCAGGGCCTCGCCGTTGGCCTTGCCCTGCTGTTCGAGTTTGGCCCGCAGCACTTCGGCGTCGCGCCGACCTTCCGCCACGATCGCGCTGGCCTCGGCCTGCGCCGCCTGGAGCTTCGTGCTGTAGTCCGCCAACAGAACGGCCGCCTGTTCCCGCTCCTGCTTCGCCTGCTGCAACTGCTGGAAGATGAAGTCCTCGCGTTTCTGCAACCCGCGCAGGATCGGTCCCCAGGCGAACTTGCCCAGCACGACCAGCACGAGCACGAAAATGACCAGCGTCCAGATGGCCGTGCCCACGTCGCCCGCAAAGGGGCTGGTCGCTCCCTCGCCATGCTCGGCCGACGCCAGCATGCCGATGCCGGCTAGCGCCGCGCTGAAGCCTGCCGTGATCTCAATCATGGTTTGCCTGCTTTCGTCACGCGCGTCCCGACCCGCCTCCCGGCCCGCCCCCGGACGCCGTTCTTCCCACGGCCGCGCGTCTCCGCGAGCGTGCGTGAGCAGCGCCGTGGGCAGCCGCCCACGGACCTCTCCCGCCGCTGCGCCGGCCGGCTTCGCTCGTCACGCCCCGTCCCGGCGCCGGCCGCCCCGCGCGCCCGCGGATTCGAGAGGGTCGTAGCACTACGCGATCAGCACTGCCAACAGCCCGACGACGACGCCGAACAGGGTCGCGCCTTCGAGCATGGCCGCGGTGATGATCATGGCCGTGGAGATATTGCCGGCCGCCTCCGGCTGCCGTGCCATCGCTTCGACGGCGCTGCCGCCGATCCGCCCGATGCCCATGCCGCCGCCGATCAGGACCAACCCGGCCCCCAGTGCCCCACCCAGCTTCCGCGCGCCGTCCGTAGTCAGGAAGGTAGCGTGCTCCTCGTGGGCGGCAGCGGCGCCGGGGGCGGCCGGCTGGGCCTGCACCGGCTGCGCCAGCAGCAGCGTCACGCCGAGCGCGATCAGTGCCAGGGCGATTTTCGACAGATTCCGTTGCATGTTGCGTCAATCCTTTCCTGCTGCGACCAGCCGGGCGGGAGCGGCTGACCGGGGTTGTTAGCCGTTGCCGGGTGCTCCGCCCGCCTCAGCCCCGCACCCGCGGCTCTAACCGTCTATGGGAAGACCGGGTGTCAGCCCGGTGACACGTCGAGAATCATCCCCTTACGCCGCACCATCCAGTCCTCGCGGACCGGCGCCCGCGGCGCGGACCCGCCGGTCGGAGCGCCTGCGCACCCTTCGTGATCACATCACCGTGCGCGACCCGGCGACGCCGGTCCGAACCGCGACCGAGAGGGAGCGGACGATCAACGTCGGCATCGCCTGACCGCTGCCCCCGCTCAATGCGCATGCGCCTCCTCGTGGTGTTCCTCATGGTGCACGTTGACGGCCATGCCGATGAACAGCGTGGTCAAAAACGTGAAGATGAACGCCTGCAAGAAGGCGACGAAAATCTCCAGCCCGTAGATGGCAACGCTCGCCAGCACCACCGGAACGGCAACCGCCAGCCCGCCCCACGTGCCCAGCGCGGTCCCCGCCATCAGAATGAAGCTCAATAGCACTGCCAGCAGGATGTGCCCGGCGATCATGTTGGCGAACAGACGCACCGCCAACGCGAAAATCTTGGCCCCCAGACCGATGATCTCCACCGGCACCAGCAACGGTGCCAGCACCAGCGGCCCCGGGCAGAAGTGCGCCAGGTAAGCCTTGCCGCCGATCCGCAGCCCGTTCACCACCACCATGCCCAGCGTCAGCAGCGCCAGCGTGGCCGTCACGAAGATGTTGCCCGTGGCCGTCCCGCCGATGTGCTTGCCCGCCAGCAGCGGCGTGATCGCCCCCAGCGGCAACAGCCCCAGCAGGTTCACCATCAGCACGAAGAAGAACACGCTCCAGATGTACGTGATGAAACGGTCCGTGTGCCCCCGCAGCGCCGGCTCCGCGACCTCCTTCCGCAAGTACTGGCACACCACCTCGATGAAGTTCGAGAACCCGCTGGGCACCAGCCGCCCGACCTCGTCCGTCCCCCGGCGGTGACGCACCATCATCGGCATCAGCACAATCAGCAGAATGCCGCCCAGAATCAACATCACGATGTGGTCACTCAGCAACGTGACCACCCCCTTGGGAGTCAGCACCGGCCCCAGATCAGCGCTCTTCGTTAACAGCGGATGCTGCACAACGTGCTCGAGGGGGTTGGTGCTCGCCAGAAGGCCTGTGACGCTGCTCACGTTTCCCTCGCTGATGCGTCAGACTCCGATGCGCCCGGTTGCCTTGGTTGGCTCTGGGCGACGCCGCGCACCGTGCGGACGGCGTACCATGTATCGCAAATCAGCAGCACCACGTAGCTGATTGCCAGCCAGATCAGCAGCGGCCCCGGCGCACACAGCCCCGCCAGCGCCCCGGCCAGCCCCGCGCTCAACACCACCGCAAAGCGGATGACCATTGCCGCCAGCAGGACCTGGCTCGAGCCCCGCGCGATGGACACCAGCACCGCACCCAACAACGAGCCCAGCAGGCTGATGCCGCACGCGACCAGCATCGCCGTGACGCCGGCAGCACCCGCCAGACGCACCGTCGGCAGGTAGCCGACCGCCGCGATTCCGACCGTCAGGGCGATCCCCACCGCGGCAAACCGCGCGTAGTCTCCGGCTGTGCCTGCCATCCGGGCCGTCATGGGTCGGGCTGGTTCGTTCCGTTATTCCGGCGCTCGTCGGCCTCGCGACTGGCGACCAGCGCCTGGCGTACCAGGTTGTACATGCCGCCGATCAACCCGAGCGCCACGCCGATCACCACGCCCCACGGGCCGCACCCGTAGTGCCGGTCAATCCAGTAGCCCACGAGCGTGAAGCCCAGCACGGCGGCCGCGAACTCGACCCCGAGCCCGGAAAACCGCAGCCAGGGCCAACCCTTCCGTGACTCGCCCGCCATGGCCGGCATTCACAATGGACTGCGCACTCCTCGCCCGGCGCGCGGTGCAACCGCACACCACCGCCGATCGCTCTCCGAGTTGCTCCGACCCCTCGATGCCTCTGTCCCGCGCCTGTGAGGCCAGGGAGTCTAGCGACGGCCCTCCCCCGCTTCAAGCATCGGCGCGCTGCAACTGTAACCATAGCGCGAATCGGAGTTTCGCCCCGAACAACTTTAGACCGGTCGCACTGCAGATGCCGATGTCGACCGGGCCCCACCAAGCCGCGACTCGACAACCATATCCGCGCACGGCGGTGCGTGATGGTGCTCCCCGCCACCTCGGCAGCCCCCTGGCAGTGGTGCGGTGGCCGGCGCCCAGCGTCGCCTCGCCGACGTAGTCTGCGCAGGCGGCGTACACCCCGACACGCACAGGAGCCCGCCCCGAACGTCGAGTCCCGCCCCTTCCGTGTACCCTGCGACGCTGTTACGATACCCCGCGCGTTCGCTCCGGCGCGGCGGGTCGGCCGGGTCCGGCGCGCCGTTGCTTGACACTGCACGTATCACAGCAACACTGTTTGCATTCTTGCGGACGGGTCGATGTACCCCGGGGCGCAGCAAAGGGCTGCAACTGCACTAGGGGCACCCCATGATTCAACATCTCGCGGTGGTGGGAGCGACGGGAGCGGTCGGGCGGGAGTTCTGCGCTCTCCTGGAGGAGCGGCGGCTTCCCGCGCGGCGCATTACCCTGGTGGCCTCCGCGCGCAGCGTTGGTAAGACGTTACGCGTGGCCGGTGGGACCCTCGAAGTCCAGCCCCTGACCGAAGCCACGTTTCAGAGCGTGGACTTCGCGGTATTCGCAGCAGGCGGCGCGGTGAGTCGCCAATATGCACCGATCGCGGTGTCGCAGGGTACGGTGGTGGTGGACAACTCCTCGGCCTTCCGCATGGACGCGGAGGTGCCCTTGGTCGTGCCGGAGGTGAACGCCGCTGATTTGAAACAACACCGGGGGCTGGTGGCCAATCCAAACTGCTCGGCCGCCATCCTCGTGCTCGTGCTCGCGCCGCTGCACCGCGTCAACCCTATACAGCGGGTGGTGGTCAGCACCTACCAGGCGGCCAGTGGAGCGGGGGCGGCGGCCATGCAGGAACTGCGCACGCAGACCGTCGAGTACCTGTCCGGGCGTCCGGTGCGGCCCGTCGTCTTCCCACATCCCATCGCGTTCAACCTGTTCTCGCACGATTCGCCGGTCGGATCCGACGGATACAACCAGGAGGAGACCAAGCTCGTCGAGGAGACGCGTAAGATCCTGCACGCGCCGGAGCTGGCCGTGGCACCCACCTGCGTTCGAGTCCCGGTGCTGCGCGCACACAGTGAGTCCGCGACGTTGACGTTTGAGCACCCGATCACCGTGGAACTGGCGCGCGAGACGCTGGCCGGTGCGGCGGGGCTGAAGGTTGTCGACGACGCCGAGCAGCGTCGTTTTCCGATGCCGGTGGAGGCGTCGGGGCGGGATGCGGTGCTCGTCGGGCGCATTCGGCGGGACTTGAGTCAACCGGATGGCCGTGGATTGCAGCTCTTCCTCTGCGGCGACCAGCTCCGCAAGGGAGCCGCCCTGAATGCCATCCAGATTCTCGAAGCGCTCACTCAGCCGGGCTGAACGGGACCACGCCCATCGGCAACCGGGAGGCTGGCATGCCCATGCCGAAGGCGCCGGCATGCTGACAGCAACGGTCGCGTCGGGCATAGGAAGGGGCATGGCGGCGCTGCGCTTGGCCATGCCACCCCGTACCGCCAGCCGATTTGCTGAACGGTGGAGCTCATCAGGAAACGAAAGACGGGACAGGTTCGTCATCCCAGGTGGGAGAACGAACCCGTCCCGCTTCCTGCCGTGTCTTGTTTCTTGCCGGTTCGCAGCGGTTACCGGCGACGCACCAGCTTGACGATGCTGAGGCTCAGAAGCAGCAGGACCATCGCGGCTGTCGCTCCGCGCCCGCAGAATTTCGTCGGCACCACCGCCTCACAGGCATCGCCGACGCCGTCATTGTTCGCATCGGCCTGGTCGGGGTTGGCCGTATTGGGGCAGTTGTCGTTGCAGTCGGGGATGCCGTCGCCGTCGGTATCCGTGTCCGGCGTGCCGCAGCCGCAAACGCCCGGTTCCGTCTTGTTCGGATCATTCGGGCAGTCGTCGCAATCCGTGATACCCGCCAGCGCGCCGAGGTCACTGGGCAGGAGTGGGTTAAGGCCGGCGTCGAACTCCTCGTTCAGCACCTCGATGAACGCATTAGCGAAGTACCCCTGCGCGAGCTTGCCGGGCACCAGGCGGTCGTAGAAGAAGTCCGTGGGCCCACCGTAGTTGGGCGCCATGCCGATGTCGGTACCGCACAGCACCGGGTCCTCCGCAATCTGTCGCGAGAGGCTGTAGATGTCGACGACGGGAATTCCGCGCTCGTCGGCAGCCGTCTGCAAGCGCTCGTTGAACAGCTCCGTGGCCTGCTCGAACAGGTCGCGCATATCAAATCCCTCCGGGTTGGCACCCGGAAGCAGAGTCAGGTCCGGCAGGTTGGCCGTGATGACGTCGATACCCGCCGCCTGCAGCGCGTCCGCCAACGCCGCCCAGTTCGCCACGGCTTCGTCGATGAAGCTCTCGTCGTCCACGATCAACTGGAGCACGTCGGCCCAGATGTCGTGATACCCAACCCACAGGAACACGAACGTGGAGCCCGCGTCGATGGCGGCCAAGTCCTGCCCGTCTTCGACAATCTCGGCCGTGTACGCGTTCTCCACCGCAAAGTTGCGCAGCTCAACGCCCAGCAGGTCCGCAATGTACTCAACGTAAGCCGGTCCCCGGTCGCCCGGGGCATCCGTCAGCTCATCACCGATCGCCGACACCACCGAGAAATCAGCCGCCCGAACGGGCACTGCCAGCCCCACTGCAAATACTACAGCCAGAAGCACCTTCGCCACCTTGTTCCACGCTTGCATTACGCAATCCTCCTTAGTGTTTGTGCTAACGCCAGACTGCAAGGATGGTGCAGCCTGGGTCCGGGTGGGTAGCTTATGGCAGGCCGCCCGGCCCGAAGCATTATCGTCCCAAAGGGGAGGGAGCCTACAGTTCGGTTGCTTGAAGATCGGCACGGCAAGCCCTCCCCAGTACTAGCGAAGCCGACGTGCGAACGCTTCCAGGAACACCGGCGCGGAGGAACGTAGGGACTTGTACAATGGGTGAGTCATGTGGTCACCCGGATGGCTACGGCAGCGCTGCGGTGGGCTGGCGATCGGCGTCTTGGTCACCATCTTGGCCTGCGCGGCGTGGGACCTGGGGTGGCTGACGCCGCTTGACCAAGTTGCCCTGGACCTCCACTTCCGGCATGCAGCGAGCATCCCAGCCGATCCCCGAGTGGTTCTGATCGACATCGATGATGCGGCCCTGGAGCGGGTGGCGCGCTGGCCGTGGCCACGGCGTCTGCTGGCCGATCTGGTCGCCACGCTGGCTGACCTCGGCGCCCGCGCCGTAGCTCTAGATCTCGTGCTCGCGGAGCCGCAGCCGCCCCGCTGGGGCGGGCTGGAGACCGACGCCGACTATGACCTCGAAGATGCGCTGAGCGCGCTCGACGTTGGCACCTTCACGTACGATGACGAGGAGTTGGCCCGGGCCCTGGAGGGAGCCGGCAACGCGTACCTGGCGATGTTCTGTCGCCTTGTGCCCCGGGCTCCCGGGCTGGCGCCGGCGGCGGCGTCTGCTGACCCGGCGGCGCTGGTGGATCAGGCCATCGCCGTCTTGCGTGCCGATCCGAACGCGGGCGCAGCGACCGTGTACGCCGCGCTGGATCCGACCGCCCAAAGGCGGTACCGCCCCCGCTACGAGCAATTGCGTTTGGCGGCGGCACTGGCGGAGCGGTTCGACCTCGACGAACCCACTCTGGCATTGCAGTTCGGGACCGCCGTGGTGGAGGCGGAGTTGCCGGCCGCGAAGCAGTTGGCGGCCCACCGGGAGGCAAGGAACTTCTTCCGGCGGACACCTGGCGGAACCTGGCGCCAGTTTCTCTCGGAAGTCCTGCCGGGCAGCGCCGACGGGCACCTGACGGCAGACCGGGCCGACCTGCGGCTTGCCTACCGGGCGGAGCGGGCGGCCCGCCGGGCGTTGCAGAACGCCCCCGTAACACCGGGAGCTTTGGCAGGCATCGTACCGCGTGGTTATGACGCCACGTGGCCGGTACACCGGATCGCGGGGTCGGCGCGGGGGGTGGGCCTGGCGCAAGCGGCCCGGCCGGCCGCGACCGCAGTCGTGCGCGAGGTTCCGTTCGCCGCGCGTATGGAGGGGCGCCTGCTGCCCTTGCTGGGGTTCCTCGCCGCCGGTGACATGCTCGGCATTGACTGGAGTTCACTTCGCTACGAGCACGGCTGGCTCACCTGGAAGGCAGCGGCACAGGCGGGGCGTCTGCCCGTCAGCGACGACGGGCAGGTGCCGATAAATTGGCACCGCCCGGCAAGGGCAGGACAGTGGCAGGAGAGCTTCGTCCACCTGCCGGTAACCCGCGTGCTGGAGGTGGCGCTCAATCGCCGGGCGATGCAGGAGAATGAGGACCACGTCGAATTGCAGTGGGCTCGGCTGGTAGAGCGGTATTACGCGGACGCACCGGCGGAGTTTGTTGCCTACGGACGGTTGCTGCGTCAACGCAATGAACTGCGCCGGGGATTACGGCAGGCGTCCGACGGAGCGCAGGCAGCCGACTGCGAACGCGAGCTGGTCGACGTCGAGCAGTCCATCGCGGAGATCCAGGCCGGGGCACTGGAGTGGCTGACCTTTGCCTGGACGACGCAGTGGCAGCCCGCTGAACCGCGCGACGTCGCGGAAGAAGGAGAGCGCGCGCAGTTCGAGGCGTGGTACCGCGCTTTGGCCGAGGGTGCCGCGCACGGCGAGTGTAGGCAGCGGAATGCCGCGTTGGCGGCACGCAACGACGAGCTGAGCGCGGCGCTGCGCCCGGCGGTGGAGGGGAAGCTCTGCCTGGTCGGTTACACGGCCTCGGCGCTGGCCGACATGGTGCCGACGCCGGTGTGCAACGCCATGCCGGGCGTCATGGTACACGCGCACATGGCCAACATGATGCTCCAGCAGCGGTTCATGGTCCGCGCGGGCCCGGCGGCGGGCGTCGCCTTGATCGCCCTGACCGGCCTGCTGGTAACGGTGCTAACCAACCTGCGGCGGGCGGGGTTTGGGTTGCTCATGCTGGTGACGGTTACGGCGCTCGTGCTTCTCCTGGGAGTGGAGCGGTTTGCCACGCGGGGACTGTACCTGCCCTCGGCGCCGGCCATCGCGGGCGGCGGCGTGGTGTGGGCAACCGTTACCGTGTGGCGACAGGCTACGGAGGAGCGCGCGCGGCGGGCCCTGCGGCGAGCGTTGGCGCAATACACGTCGCCGGCCGTGGCGGCCCGCATCGCGGAACGGCGGGACTTCCTGGACCTGGCCCCCCAACTGACGCTGGTGACGTGCTTCTTGTGCGACCTCCGGGGGTTTACGCCGCTGGCGGAACACCTGGGCCCGGCGCGGACGCGCGACTTGCTCAACCCGTTCCTGGGCACGACGAGCAGCGTGCTTACCGTCCACGGCGCTCTGGTCAACAAGTTCCTGGGCGACGGCGTGTTTGCGTTCTTCAACGCGCCGATTCATCCCTGCCCGCAGCACGCCCGCAGGGCGTGCGCCTGCGCGCTCGCCGCCCAGGCGGCCGTCGAGAACCTGAACGCCGCCTCGGCGGAACGCGCCGCGCTGCCGAGCCTCACGATGGGTGTCGCGCTGACGACGGGTGAGGCGTTCGTCGGCAACTACGGCACCGAGGCCAAGATCGACTACACCTGCATTGGCGACACGGTGAACGTGTGCAGCCGACTGGAGGAACTCAACGCCTTGTGGCACACGGGCATTCTGACGGACGCGGCCACCCGGGAGGCAGCCGGCACGGCCTTCGTGTTCCGCTGCGCAGGTCGAGTGCGGCTGCGGGGCAAGACCAGCGCGGTCGAGGTGTATGAACTGCTCGGTCATGCCGACCGGGTGCCCGAGAACGTCCGCGCCTGGGCGGAGCGTTTCGCCGACGCGGTGCGCTGCTATCAGCACCGGGAATGGGAACGACACGCGGCCCTGCTGGCAGAGTGTCTGGCATTCAGGCCGGACGACCACGTGGCGCGCAAGTACGCCGAGCACGCCCGGAGCATGCGTGAAGCGGGCGCGTCTGCCGCGTGGGACGGTGTACTACCCGGTTAACATACCCACCCAGGGAGAAGCCGGGCGACAACCGCCGGCGCGCGTTGACACCGCCGTCCACGGGCGGCATACACGCGTGTCGGGAACGCGGGGTCCATCGGCGACGGCGGGGCGGCAATGGAATGGCGCTTATGAAAACAATCGGTCTGATTGGCGGGATGAGCTGGGAATCGTCCGTTACGTACTATCGTACGATTAACGAGCATGTGGCGCGGCGGCTGGGCGGGCTGCACTCGGCACCGTGCGTGTTGTGGTCGTTCGACTTCTCTGAGATACACCGCTTGCAGCACGAGGACCGGTGGGATGAGGCGACGAAGCGACTGAGCGACGCGGGCGTGGCTTTGCGGGACGCCGGCGCAGATTTCCTGGTGATCTGCACGAACACGATGCATAAGATGGCGGACGCGGTACAGGCGGCGGCGGGTTTGCCGCTGCTGCACATAGCGGACAGCACGGCGGAGCGCATCCAGGCGGCCGGTCTGCGCCACGTGGGCCTGCTGGGCACGCGTTTCACGATGGAGGAGGACTTCTACCGTGGTCGGCTGGCCGAGCGGCATGGTCTGGAGGTGAGTATCCCGAGCGCGGCGGAGCGCGAGTTTCTGCATAGCGTCATCTTCGGGGAACTCTGCCGCGGCATAGTGACCGACACCTCACGCCGGCGTTGTCGCGCGATCATTGACAAGCTGACCGACGGTGGTTGCGGGGGGATGATCCTTGGCTGCACCGAGCTGGGCTTGTTGATCACGCCGGGCGACAGCCCCGTACCGTTGTTCGACACGGCCATTATTCACGCGGAGGCGGCGGCGGCGCTTGCGGTGGGGACGTAGCACGGGCCGCGCTGCTTGCGACACTGCCAGGTTGTGCGAGCCCCTCGGTGGACGTAGAATCCCAGGTTGGACCGTACCAGCGAAAGTCACGTATCGGTATGACGGCTGTCGCTCCGGACGAGTGCTGAGATATGGGTGTTTCAGGAAAGAGGAAGCCAACGTCGGCCGGAGCGAACGTTCATCAGGTCATCCTCGACTCGGTGGCCGACGGTGTATTTACCGTCGATCTCGACTGGCGGATCACGTCGTTCAACGCGGCCGCGGAGCGGATCACGGGCGTGAAGCGGAGGGAAGCGCTGGGGCGGCAGTGTTGCGATGTATTCCGCGCCAGCATCTGCGAAAGCGACTGCGCCCTCAAGCGAACGCGCGAGATCGGCAAGCCCGTGGTGAACAGGACCGTGTACATTCTCACGGCGGACGGCCAGCGGGTGCCGATCAGCATCTCCGCCGCCGTGCTGAAGGATGCGAAGGGGCGGGTCATCGGCGGCGTGGAGACGTTCCGCGACCTGAGCCAGGTCGAGGAGTTACGTAAGGAGCTGGAGGGGCGGTACACGTTTTCCGACATTGTGGGGCGCAGCAGCGCCATGCAGCGTCTGTTCGAGTTGCTCCCGCAGGTGGCGGGAAGCAGCAGCACGGTGCTGATCGAAGGCGAGAGCGGCACGGGGAAGGAGCTGGTGGCACGGGCGATTCACAGCCTGTCGCCGCGCAGCAAGCGCCGGTTCGTGGCGATCAACTGCGGCGCCCTGCCGGACACGCTTCTGGAGTCGGAGTTGTTCGGCTACAAGGCGGGGGCTTTTACGGACGCCAAGCGGGACAAGCCCGGCCGGCTGGCGGTGGCCGACGGGGGCACGCTGCTGCTGGACGAGATTGGCGATATCTCACCCGCGATGCAGACGCGGTTGTTGCGGGTCTTGCAGGAGCGGGTATTCGAGCCCCTCGGGGCGGTGGAACCCGTCAGCGTAGACGTTCGCATCGTAGCCGCCACCCATCAGGACCTTGAGGAACTGGTGCGGGCGGGGCGGTTTCGTGATGATCTGTACTACCGCGTCAACGTGGTACGTCTCCGGTTACCACCTCTGCGCGAGCGCCGGGAGGACATTCCGCCGCTGATCGACCGCTTCATTGCGCGGTTCAACCGCGTCCAGAACAAAGACGTGGTCGGTGTCTCCGAGGGCACGCTGGCGGTGCTGATGGCCCACGATTACCCCGGCAACGTGCGTGAGCTGGAGAACATCATCGAGCATGCATTCGTGCTCTGCCGCGGGGACTTGCTTGAGCCGCACCACCTGCCCCCGGCGCTCCAGGCCGTGAGTGGGTCGCGTTCCCGGCGGCTCAAGACCGCGCTCACCCTGCGTGAACTCGAAGCGATCCACGTCGCTGACGCCCTGCGCCGCCACCACGGCAGCCGTGCCGCCGCTGCCCGGGAACTGGGTATCAACACCAGCACGCTGTTTCGCAAGCTGCGGAAGCTCGGCATCCACGACTTGGCCGCGTCCAAGCCGCGATCACGCCCCCGGCCCGCCGGCGATGCTCTGGACACCAAGCAGCGGTCACCGGCGCGACGCCGCAACCGCGGGCCAACGTGACGATCGGGGCAGACCCCCAGCGGAAAGACTCGATTGGCGCAGGCGTTTGATCCAATCGCGGGCTCATACGACAGGTGGTACGACACCTCCGCCGGGCGGGCGATTTTTCGCGCGGAATTGGCCTGCCTTCGTATGCTTTGCGCGCGGTGTGATGGTCGGTGGCTGGAAGTGGGCGTCGGCACAGGCCGCTTCGCCTCCTCGCTGGGCGTCGCCGAAGGAATCGACCCATCTCCCCGGATGCTCGCAATCTCGGCGGGGAGGGGTATAAGTACCTACACGGGCTGTGCCGAGAGCCTTCCCTTTCCGGATGAGAGCTTTGAGGGTGTGCTCCTTGCATTGGCGATTTGCTTTGTTGCAGAACCCAAACAGGCCGTCACACAATGCCACCGGGTGCTGCGTCCCCAGGGCAGGTTACTCCTCGGGGCTATTCCGGCGGACAGTCCTTGGGGGAGGGAATACGGTAGGAAGAAGGCCAGCGGGCACCCTGTATATGCCCAGGCTCGGTTCTTGACGACGGGCGAGATCGTGGCGCTGATGGAAAGCGCCGGGTTCGCTCTGCAGGATGCGGCGAGCACGCTCTTCTGGGAACCGGACGGCTCGCCGGAGGACGAACCTCGTGTCGAGGCCGGCATCGTGCCCGAGGCGGGATTTGTGGGTCTGTTGTTAAGGAAGACGGCGGGGGCATGCGCACGCGGTGATGTTCGGGAGGGGCGGTGGTGACGAGCGGGACGACCGTCATTGCAACGAGTGACCTCGCCAAGCACTTCGGCGATGTTCAGGCCGTCGCGGGAGTCGACTTTGATGTCTGCGACGGCGAGCTGTTTGGCTTTCTCGGTCCCAACGGTGCGGGCAAGACCACGACGATCAACATGCTGACGGGTCTGGCGCGGCCGGACGCGGGCGTGATCCGCATCGCGGGCATCGACTGCTCCAGGAACCCGAAGGCCGCCCAGCATCTCATCGGCGTCGTGCCCGACGAGAGTAATCTGTACCCCGAGTTGACCGGCTTTGAAAACCTGAGCTTCTGCGCGGCGTTGTACGGCATGCGCCAAGCGCAACGTGAACAGCGCGCCCGAGAATTGCTCGGGATGTTCGGTCTGCGCGACGCGGCGGAGCGCAAGTTCGCCGGCTATTCCAAGGGGATGAAGCGCAAGCTCACCATCGCCGCCGGGATCATCCACAATCCTCGCATTCTGTTCCTGGATGAGCCGACGACGGGGATCGACGTGGCTGCCGCCCGGCAGATCCGACAGCTCATCGCGGACCTCAGCGGAGCGGGGACCACGGTCTTTCTGACCACGCATTACATCGAGGAGGCCCAGCGGCTGTGCAGCCGCATCGCCTTCATCGTCTCCGGGCGGATCATCCGCATCGGCACGGTCGAGCAGCTTATGCGGCAAGCGGAAGGCCGACACGTCGTCGAGTTTGCCGTGGCTGGCGGCGCCGCCGGTTTGTGCGCAGCGCTCGCGGGCGCGTTTTCCCACCTGCAATGCCAAGCACTCTCGGAGGGCGCGGTCCGCGTGGACTCCGCGGAGCCCGTGCGGATCGGTCCGGTGGTGCGCTTCCTGGAGGACCACGGGGGGGAGGTTGCTGAGGCCCGCAAGGTGGAGCCGTCGCTCGAGGATGTATTTGTCCGCGTCACGGGGATCGAGGCGTCCGCCATGAAACGCGAGAAGGAGAAAGCGGGAGCATCCGCATGAAACGCTGGATCGCCGTCTGGAACATCCTGGCGAAGGACATGCGGAGCTACTACCTCAAGCCGCCCAACATCAGTTGGGGGCTGCTTTTCCCGCTGGCGTGGACGGGGATGTTCTTCATCAAGTCCGGGGCCGAGTTGGACGGCGTGCGTGGTCTGCTGCCGGGTCTCGTCTCCGTCTCGGTGCTATTCGGCACGACGAGCATGCTGGCGGTGACGGTCACATTCGAGAAGAAGGGCCGTTCGTTTGAGCGTTTGCTGCTGGCACCGATCCCGCTGGAACTGCTCATGCTGGCCAAAACCTCCGGGGCGATGCTGTTCGGTGTGGCCAACGCCTTCGTACCGATATTGATGGCTGCGTTCCTGACGGATCTTTCGGGGGTGGTGTGGTCGGCGGTGGTCCCCGCGATTGTGCTGATAGCGGTGGCGTCCACGTTCCTGGGGCTGTTCATCGCCGTTTCGGCCAGCGAGGTGTTTGAGGCTCAGACCCTTTCCAACTTCTTCCGTTTCCCCATGATCTTCCTGGGGGGCCTGTTCTTCCCCGTTCAGCACCTGCCCGCGGTGCTTCGGCCGCTGTCCTACGCGTTGCCTCTGACCTACGGCGCGGACGTGTTGCACGCCGGGTTCTGTGCGCGGGGGCAGATGCCGCTGGGGCTGAATCTGCTGGTGCTGACGGCTTTCTGCGCGGGGTTGTTCGTCCTGAGCCTGCGGAACATCCGACGGAAATGGATCAGATGATTGACCGCACCGGCGTCCCGGCCCGCGGGGGAGGGGAGGGCACGCGGCCCGGCGAGAGCTGCGCATATTGCAATGCATGCCCGTTCAGACCATTGCATATTGCCATCCTGCGCGGCCTGCCGTTTTCGAACGCTGCGGCCTGTAACTCATTACCGTGCAAGGTGTTAGGAATGTTCCGGGGCCGCCGGTACAAGCCTGGCACGCACTGTGCTCCTGGACCAGCGATGAACGTCGCGATTCCCACGCTCCAAGACCGCGTCTCGCCCGTGTTTGACGTCGCGCAGCAGGTCGTGCTGGTCGAACTCGACGGCGGGCGGGAGCGACACCGCCAGTTGGTGGCACTACAGGCGCGCGACCTGGTGCGTCGCGTCGGGGAGTTGTCGCAACGGGGCGTGGACGTGTTGATTTGCGGCGGCATCTCGCGCCCGCTCGACGTCCTGCTGCAAGGGGCCGGGATCCGCGTGATCCCGCAGACGTGCGGCCCCGTGGAGGAAGTCCTGAAGGCGTTTGTCACAGGCCGACTCAACGAGCGGGCGTTTCTGATGCCCGGGTGTTGCGGCCGAAGACGCCGCGGCCGGTGCGGCCCCCACGGGCGGGCCGGGCGCCGCGGGCGCCAGGAGTACGGATCAGCCGAGGACAAGACTTAAAAGGAGTGTGCAACATGCCATCGGGAGATCGAACCGGTCCGCTGGGGATGGGACCGAGAACGGGACGGGGAATGGGTTACTGCGGCGGGTTTCAGATGCCGGGCTTCATGAACCCGATGCCGTCGCGGGGTTACTTCGGGCGCGGTCGCGGCTGGCGACACTGGTTCTATGCGACCGGCCTTACGGGCTGGCAGCGGGCCGGCATGGGGTGGGTGCCGGGCGGCGTTGGCACGCCTTACCCCCCGCCCTTTGATACCCCGCTCATCACCCGCGAGCAGGAGTTGAGTGCGCTGGAGGCCGACTTACGGTCCCTCGAACAGACAGCAGAGGGCCTCCGGCGCAGAATCGATGAACTGAAAGGCGAGCCGACGGGCGCGACGCAGCCCACGTAGCGAGGCTGCCCTCTATGCACGACGAGTCTGTCGCCCGCCGGGGCAAAACCGGGAGGATCGGATTATGAAAGTCGCCGTAACCGCGGTGCAGCCGCAGCTCGATGCGCAAGTTGACCCTCGCTTCGGGCGGTGTCCATTTTTCCTGATCGTGGAGAGCAACGACCTGAGTTGGGAGGCGGTCAGCAACGGGAACCAGGCCCTTGGGCAGGGTGCAGGGATTCAGTCCGCGCGGCTGCTGGCCGAGCGGGGCGTGCAGTTCGTGCTAACGGGCAATTGCGGGCCGAACGCGCACCAGACGCTGACTGCCGCGGGGATTGGCGTGATCGTGGGCTGCTCGGGGACCGTGCGCGACGTGGTTCAGCAGTTCGCCGCCGGCCGCTTGCAGGCTGCCGGTGCGCCGAACGTGCCCGGCCACACAGGCATGGGCGCGGGATCTACAGTAGTTCCACCACCGGGTTCAACCACCCCGCCGATCGATCCCGGAGCCGGACAAGGGCGCGGCCAGGGGCGCGGGATGGGTCGCGGGATGGGTCGCGGAATGGGCCGTGGGATGGGCCGTGGGATGGGCCGTGGACAAGGGATGGGTGGTGGTGGGGGGGGCGGGCGGCGCAGCTCGTCATAAGCCCATCCACCACGCCGACTGGTGAAACGCGAGGGTAAGGCGATCACGACAGGGTGGTCCGAACTCGGATCGCTGCGATGTTGACAGATATCCCCAAAGAACTCAGAGCTCACGCTCCCTTCACGGCGTTCGGCACGCTGACCGGTGTCGTCGTCATGATCGTGATCATCTGCGCTGGGGTGCCCCGCGCGGTGTCCAGCACGCTGTTTTGGACTCTGCATCCGCTCCATGTTCTGCTCAGTGCTCTGGTTACCGCTGCGATATACCGACTTCATAGCAGGGGCGGACTCATAGCGACGCTCTGGGTCGGGTACGTAGGCTCGGTCGGTATCGCCACGCTTAGCGATTCGGTGATTCCCTATGTCGGAGAGTACCTGCTGGGGCTGCCCAATAAGGGACTGCACTTTGGCTTCATCGAGAAGTGGTGGCTGGTGAACCCCATGGCCATCCTGGGCATCGTCATTGCCTGCGTTTACCCGAGAACCAGGTTTCCACACGCCGGACACGTGCTGTTAAGCACGTGGGCCTCGCTCTTTCATATGACGATGGCATTCGGGCGCGATGTCGACATCCTGACCTTAGCACTGGTTCCGCTGTTCCTCTTTCTCGCGGTCTGGCTGCCCTGTTGTACCAGTGACTTGGCGTTTCCGTTGCTCTTCGCGAAGAAGGAAACAGGGGACGGAGGTTCTGCCGAGGGAATGGCCGTTCATCGGTAGACGTGCGCTAGCGTTGCTGTGAGAGGGTGCGGTGAATGCAGTCCCAGATTGGGTCCTGGCGGGGCGTGCGGCCAGGGTCGCGCGAGGGTGAGTGGCCGGCATGGTGGACGGGGCGGCGGAGGTCAGTGCCGGCAAGTTGGGCTGATGTGCGATAGCGACACGGAGAGTCGACGAGACCGGTCCAGAGAGGATGAGCGGTGACTCAGGAATGTGAGTTGCTTGCGACAAGCGGTTTCTTCAAGAAACACCAGCGTACCAAAGAGCTGGGTTGCTAGGGATTTCTGCAACAGTATTGCAGAAGTGTCACGGCGGACCGGTGCAGGCGGAGAGAGTAGCGCCAGGCACATGGTACGCCCCTTGCGGATGATATGATGCCCAATGGGCAGATGATCGTGTGACAACAAATACAGAGACGAAGTCTTGTGAGAATCGCAATTGCAAGCGGCAAGGGAGGCACGGGCAAGACGACGCTGGCCACGAATCTGGCCGTGGTCGCGGCGGAGTTGGGACGGCAAGTTGCGTACGTCGACTGCGATGTCGAGGAGCCGAACGGGCACCTGTTTCTGCACCCGACGATAGCGAGGCACGCGCCGGTGCAGGTGGTGACTCCGCAGGTGCTTGAGGACGTCTGCGACGGCTGTGGGCAGTGCGCGCGGGTCTGCCTGTTCAGCGCCTTGGTCTGGCTGGGACAGAAACCGCTGGTGTTTCCCGAGTTGTGCCACGGCTGCGCGGCATGTGTGCTGGCGTGTCCGAAGCATGCGATTGTCGAGCGGCCGCGGGAAGTCGGCGTGGTGGAGACAGGCTCGAGCGGGGCGGTCGGGTTCGCGCAGGGGCGGCTGACCATCGGCGAGGCCAAGAGTCCACCGGTGGTCCGGGCGGTTCGTTCAGCAGCGCCGCGGGTCGACTGGCAGATCATCGACGCACCGCCGGGCACGTCTTGTCCGGTGGTGGCCGCGGTGCGGCACTGTGATCTCGTGATCCTGGTGACCGAGCCGACGCCGTTCGGCCTGCACGACCTGAGGCTGGCGGTTGCGACGATGCGGCGGCTTGGCGTGCCGATAGCCGTGGTAATCAACCGGGCCGACGTGGGCGACGATCGGGTCGACAGGTACTGTGCCGAGGAGGCGATCCCCGTGCTGCTGAGGATTCCCGACGATCGTCGGGTCGCGGAAGCGTATTCGCGTGGTGAACTGATGGTGACGGCGGTGCCGGGAATGCGTGCCGCGCTGCGGGGCCTGTGGGAGCGTATCGAAGAGCAGGTTGCCAACGGCACGGTCGCCGGAGGGTCGCAACATGCCAACGTATGAATACGATTGCCCCTCGTGCGGGAAACGATTCGAGTTGTTCCTCCCGATGTCCGCCGACGCGGAGCAAGTGTGTCCAGCGTGCGGGAGCAAGGCGCGTCGGCTGCTGGGGACCGGTGGTGCCATCCTGATGCACGGGCTGCACAGCGAGCGGTCCGGGGGCAGCGCACCAGCGTGCGGGCGGGGCCAAACCTGCTGCGGACGCGATACCCGTTGTGACGCACCCCCCTGCGGGGAGTAGAGAATCGTGCACGACTGCAGACACCACGTCTTCGGGCCGGTACCCTCGCGGCGTTTAGGACGATCGCTGGGTGTCGACCTGGTACCGTACAAGACATGCCCGTACGACTGCATCTACTGCCAGCTCGGGGCTACTACGCACAGGACGATTGAGCGCGGCCCCTATGTTGCGATCAGCGGCGTACTGAGGGAACTGGAAGACCGATTCCGCGCCGGTGTAGCGCCCGACTACATCACGCTCTCCGGCTCCGGTGAGCCCACTCTGCAAGAGGGGCTGGCGCTGTTGATCAGCGGGATCAGGCGTCTCAGCGATCGGCCCATTGCGGTGCTTACGAACGGCGCCTTGCTCTGGCGTCAGGACGTGCAGGCTGAATTACTGGGAGCGGACCTGGTTATTCCATCGCTGGACGCCGGAGACGAGGAGATGTTCCAGCGTGTCAACCGGCCTCATCCGCAGCTTCGCTTCGAGCAGGTTGTCGAAGGGCTCCGCACGTTCTGCCGGCAGTTCCACGGCCAAGTGTGGCTGGAGGTCTTTCTGCTCGCTGGACTGACGACGGCCGCCGATGAGGTACAGAAGATCGGAGCGCTGCTGGAGGGGGTGCCCTTGGACCGCATCCAGTTGAACACCGTCAGCCGGCCGCCCAGCGAAGCGGTCGCCCGGCCTGCTTCGGTTGAGGAGCTGTTGCGGGCGGCGCGGCTTCTGGGGGAGCGTGCCGAGGTTATTGCGGAACACGCTGCGTCGGAAACCGAGGGGACGGCCGTGGCGCGGGCGGAGGAGATCATTGCCCTGCTTCAGCGCCGCCCCTGCACGCTCGACGATCTGGTGGCGGGACTGGGCGTGCACCGGCTGGAAGCCGCGAAGCACGTCGAGAGACTCGTGCGGGCGGGGGTGATTGTCACCCGGCAGCATGGCCGGCAGGCTTACTACCAGGCGGCGGGCTACCGGGGTGCGTCCCCGGGCGACGACTGCGCCCCAGACGAGGGAGCGTCATGAAGGAGCTCGTCATCATCAGCGGCAAGGGTGGTACGGGCAAGACCAGCATCGCCGCGTCGTTCGCCGTCCTGGCCGGTAATGCCGTCACGGCAGACTGTGACGTCGACGCGGCTGACCTGCACCTGGTATTAGCGCCGCAGGTTCAGCAGCGCGGGGGGTTTCGCAGTGGTCACGAAGCCCGCATCCGGACGGAGGATTGCGGCGGGTGCGGTGTTTGCGCGCGCCTTTGTCGCTTCGGTGCGGTTGGGCAGCAGCAAGGACCGGACGGTGCCGTTACTTACGCGATTGATCCGCTTGCGTGCGAGGGTTGCGGGTTGTGCGCGCGGTATTGCCCCCAGCAGGCGATTGATCTGAAGGAGCGCGACTGCGGCGAATGGTTCGTTTCCGAGACGCGCTGCGGACCGTTGGTTCATGCCAGTCTGGACGCCGCTGCGGAGAACAGCGGCAAGCTGGTGAGCCTGGTGCGGGACAAAGCGCGCACCGTGGCCAAGGAGGGCGGGCGGGAGCTGATCATTGTCGACGGGGCGCCGGGCATCGGCTGTCCCGTGATCGCTTCTCTGACGGGTGCCACGGCCGTGCTGATCGTGACGGAACCGACAGTAAGCGGCGCGCACGACCTGGAGCGGGTCGCAGCGGTGGCACGACATTTTGCGGTGCCGGCGTGGGTCTGTGTAAACAAGTGGGATCTTAACCCCGGCATGACGGAGCAGATTGAGGCCACGGTACGACGACAGGGAATGCAGGTCGCCGGGCGGGTGCGTTACGACAGAGACGTCACCGCAGCGCAGGTGGCGGCGCGCACGATCGTGGAATTCACTGTCAACGGGGCCGGGGGTGACGTTCGTGCCTTATGGCTGGAGATGGGCAGGTGCCTGACAGTCTGAGTCGCGCGGCGGACGGCCGATCACAATTCGCCGCCCGGTCCGCCCGTCGAGTTGAGGAGTAGTGCATGACCGATGGTTGTTCAAGTCCGCACAGCGTGCAGACGGATCCGGAGAAGGATCTCAAGAACGAGATCCTGCGCGGGCGCATGGAGCGCATTGGGGAGAAGCTGCTGGTGCTTTCCGGCAAGGGCGGCGTGGGCAAGAGTACCGTGGCGGCCAACCTGGCGGTGGCGCTCGCCGCTGCCGGCAGGCGCGTGGGGCTGCTCGACGTTGATGTTCACGGCCCCAGCATTCCGATGCTGCTCGGCCTGGACGGCCGACGACCGGAGGTCATCGACGACGCGCTGCAGCCGGTGCGTGTGAATGAGCACTTGGCGGTCATCTCCATCGGGTTCTTCCTGCCGGATGAGCGAGCGCCGGTGATCTGGCGAGGCCCGCGGAAATTCGGGGCGATCAAGCAGTTTCTGGGAGACGTCGAGTGGGGTCCGCTGGACTACCTCGTGGTCGACTCGCCGCCGGGAACCGGCGATGAGCCGCTGGCGGTAGCGGAACTGGTGGGCAAACCGGCGCGGGCGGTGATTGTGACGACACCACAGGAGCTGGCGGTAGCGGACGTGCGGCGTTGCGTCTCGTTTTGCCGGTCACTGGGACTGGAGGTGGCAGGGATCGTGGAGAACATGAGCGGGCTGAGTTGCCCGCACTGCGGGGCGCTGATAGACCTCTTCAAGAGCGGCGGCGGTGCACGGCTGGCCCAGGAGGTGGGCACCGTACTGCTGGGGACGGTCCCCATAGACCCGGCCGCAGTGCGTTGCGGCGACGCGGGAGTTCCGCTGGTGGAGAGCAGCCCCCCCACGCCGGCCGCCGCAGCGTTCGCGGCGATCGTAGCGGCCCTTACAACTACCGCATCACCAGCCGGGCAGGCAGTTGTCCCGGCAGATGCTCAACACCTGGAGAAGAGCATGTTGACAATCGCAGTTCCCCTTGATGACAGGCAGGTCAGTGCGCACTTCGGGCACTGTTCAGCGTTTGCGCTTTACGAAGTGGACGAGGCAGCCAGGACGACACAGTCCAAGACAATACTGGCAGCTCCGCCGCATGAGCCGGGCCTCTTGCCGCGTTGGCTGCACGAGCGCGGCGCAAACGTTATCATCGCCGGGGGGATGGGCCGGCGAGCGCAGGACCTGTTCGCACAACAGGGCATCCGGGTTGTCACGGGGGCACCGGCGCAGCCGGCGGATGAGGTCGTGGCAGCCTTTCTGGCAGGCACCTTGCAGGTGGGGGCGAACGTTTGTGACCACTGACGCCCTGCAGGAACACCTGGTCCGCGTGCAACGAGCTGCCCATGCTCACTGCGTCGCGTGCGGCTCGCGCAACGGACGGAGCCCGCACCTGCGGTTTGCGGTAGCGGACGACGGGAGCGTGGGAGCGTCCGTCGTGCCAGGTATACCTTACGAAGGTTATGGCGGGATGCTGCATGGCGGCGTGATTGCGACGCTGCTTGACGCGGCGATGACAAACTGCCTGTTTGCGCACGGGCATTGCGGCGTAACGGCCGACCTGCGTGTCCGGTACCGCCATCCCGTTGTGAGCGGCGAGGCGTGCGTTCTGCGGGCGCGGATCGAACGGGCCGCGGCGCCGCTGTTCGTGCTGACTGCGGAGTTGCGACAGAACGGGCGGTGCAAGGCTACGGCCACGGGCAAATTCATGGTACCCCAGGCAGGGCCGTGGCAGACGCCGGAGTCTGAGATGCAGGCGCTTGAAGGGAGGAATGAGTCATGAGGAGGGCACGAGTCGGTGGGACTATCCTGGTGGTGGCGATGGCCGCTGCCTGGGTCGGGGGCTGCGATGGAGTGACGTCGCCAGGAACGGACGTAGCCGACGTCCAGAAGCCTCGCGGGTTCGTCCAACTCATCGAGTTCCACGATGATATCCAGGGTTTGAGGAATTGGGCGTATGAACTCGAGCAACGAGGTCTGAAATCGCTGGTGAACGTCCAGAAGGGCATTCTGGAGGCCTACCCGGACGAAGTCCGCTGGCTGGCTGACAACGGCCACGAGATCATGGGTCTGTACCCGGAGGGGCCGGTGTGGGACGTGGCGTATGAGGAGCAGCTTCAGGGCATGCAGGAAGTGCAGGAGTTGATCGAGACCGTAACCGGCAAACCGATGCGCGTGTTCAGCAGCGGCTACTTCGCGTACGATGAGAACACGCTGAGGGCGGCCGATGAACTGGGTGTGGAGTACATTCTCGCCCGGGGCATCAGCGACGTGGAAGCCCTCATTTATGAGCCGGATGAGTACAACTGCAAGATCATCTCGGTGAGCAACGTGACCTTCGAGGACATGGGCCGCGGCAGTCTGTGTGATTACTCGCTGTATGCCCGGGGCGCGTTAGGCGCCGAGTTCGGAGTGATTCTGGACGAGACGCTGGCGAAACACCCGAAGCGCCTCATGGTGGTCTCGCACGCCTACCTGGGCGGGATGAAGAAGGAGTGGTGGGAGCCGTATGAAGAGCTGCTGGACGGTGGTCAGGTCGAGTGGGTCGCGACGTTCGACGAGTGGGTGAAGGCAGAGAACGGCGTTAACATCCAGGTGCCGCTGAGCATGATTCCGGATAACCGTGAGGTGCAGTACACGACGCCGACGCCGGCGGTGCCGCTCGAGGAACTCGAGGATGTGGACGATATGTACAACCCGTGCGTCGCACCATAGCCCCGCGGGCGTCGGAGGAGTACCAACAGTGTCTGGCGTGAGAGTCGCCGCGGTGATTCTGGTGTGGGCGTCGATGATGCTCGCCGCTCTGCCGGGCTGCGCCGGTGGTTCCGCTGCAGATGACGGAGGGGGGGACCAGCTTCCTGCTGCGGGGGAAGAGGGTGGTGCCTGCGTGCTCGGGGAAGCCTGCGGGCAGGGGCTGGTGTGTGTGGACGGGATCTGTGTGTCCGACCCGGACCCGGAGCCAGAGGACAGCCCAGACGCAGGCGAGGGGGATGGAGACGTTGCCGAGGTGACGCTGCTCATGTTCCACAACAACAGCGGCCCGATGTGCCTGGCCGCCCTGGAGTGGCTCGCAACCGCTCAGCAGGAGCACGCTTGGCTGGCTGTGGAGGAGCACCTGACCACCGAGTCGGCCGAAGTCGAGTTGCTGCGGCAGCTCGAGGCCGAGTACTCGGAGAGCGAGGGCGTGTCGGCCAGCTTCCGGTACCTGCCCATTATCTTCTTCACTGATCACGCGTTCTCCGGATTCGACGATGAGGTAGCAGAGGCACTGGAGACGCTGGTGCAGGAAGTCGACGAGGGCACGCCGTAGAGTACGGAAGCTGTGGAGCAGGCGCGCCGGATGGCGACCACCCGGTGACGGCCAGGCACCAGTGCAGAAGGGAGACCGGCCGTGGGTGAGGTGCGCGTCACGGTCCTGGTAGACAACTACGTCCGGCGCCAGGGGCTGCTGGCTGAGCATGGCTGGGCCTGCTGGGTCGAGACCCCTGCGGGCCGCGTGCTGTTCGACACTGGGCAGGGGTGGGCGTTGTGGCACAACGTCCGGGAGTTGGGCATCGCGCTGGAGACGGCGGACGCTCTGGTGCTGAGCCACGGCCACTACGACCACACGGGGGCTCTGGCCGGCGTGCTGGAGCGTGCTCCGGGCGCGCGTGTGTACGCGCATCCGGCGGCGTTGGACGCCAAGTATGGACGTTCGTCCGACGGGCGTGTGCGGGCGATCGGTGTGCCGCAGGAAGGGGTGGGTGTACGCGCTCGGCTAGCGCCGCGTCTCGTACCCACGCGGGGCCCGACCGAGATTGGCCCCGGGGTCTGGGTGACGGGCGAGGTGCCGCGTGTGACCGATTTCGAGCGCCCGAGCGGCGGCTTCTATCTGGATGCGGCGGAGGGGGTGCCGGATCCCGTCCTTGATGATCAAGCGCTCCTGCTGCACACTGCAGCCGGTATCGTAGTGGTGCTGGGCTGCGCGCACGCCGGGGTGGTCAACACGCTGCAGTTCGTGCGGACTTTGCAGCCGAGGGAACCGATCGCCGCGGTTCTGGGCGGCATGCACTTGTCGGGCGCGTCCGAGGAACGTATCCTACGGACCGTTGAGGCGCTGGCGGCCCTGGACGTCCGCGAGGTGGTCCCCGCACACTGCACCGGCCAGGCCGCGAGGGCTAAGCTCGCAGCCGGACTGCCGGGGCGGTGCCTCTCTGCAGAAGTCGGGGCCGTGTTCGAATTCTCTAGCGGAGAAGGCTAGCCAGAACATAGACAAGGGAGGAGCATATGTCAGGCGACTACCGCATGCCGTCGATCGGCGAAAAAGCACCGGAGTTCGAGGCCGAAACGACTCAGGGGAAGATGCAGTTTCCCAGCGACTACAAGGGAGAATGGGTGGTCCTCTTCTCGCACCCGGCGGACTTCACGCCGGTCTGCACGACGGAGTTCATGACCTTCGCCAGCATGGCCGCAGAGTTCAAGGCGCTGAACTGTAAGCTCGTGGGGCTGTCCATAGACAGCACGTTCAGCCACATTGCCTGGCTGCGTACGATCAAGGAGAAGATCGTATACAAGGGCATGAAGGGCGTCGAGGTCATGTTCCCCGTGATCAGCGACCTGACGATGGAGGTGGCGCGGAAGTACGGGATGCTGCAGCCGGCGGCGAGCAATACGCAGGCCGTGCGTGCGGTGTTCATCATCGATCCGCAGGCGATCGTCCGCGCGATGCTCTATTACCCGCTGTCGAACGGGCGCAACATGGACGAGATCAAGCGGCTGCTGATCGCCATGCAGCACTCGGACGAGCACAAGATTGCGACGCCGGCGAACTGGCAACCCGGCGACGACGTCATCATTCCGCCCCCCGGCTCCTGCGGGGCGGCGAAGGAACGCGTCGAGAAAGCCGGCGCCAACACGACAGTCCTCGACTGGTTCCTGACGCTCAAGAAGTGTCCGCACGGGAAGTAATCGGTCCGCCGACAATGGCGTCTGGTGGTCGGGGCGATGGGACGTGCACCTGCAAAGGGCGTGTGCGCGACACCGTGCCTTACGTACGCCGCCCTCGGAACGGTGCCGGACGCGTGCCGCGCGGACAGATCCTGACGAGCTTGGTGCCTCTCTGGCAGCAAAGCGTAAGCGCGTGAGCAGACGGAGCGGATCGCGCCGGCGCTGCAAGCCCCCACAAGCCCTGAACAGATGATCGACGGCGGGAACCGTTGAGATGCAGGAGCAAATGAGCGAGACAATCGGGCGGTGCGAACCGGTGATTCTCGGATTGGACATCGGCGGCACGAAGACCGCGGTTGTGCTCGGGGATCGTACCGGATGCATCCATGGTCGCACGGAGTTTGCGACGCAGCCGCAGCGCGGGTTCGACGCGACATGCGCCGAGTTGCTGGCGCATGTGGATGCAATGCAGCGTGACGCGGCGGCAGGGGGGCACAGCGAGTTCGTGGTCTCCGTGTCGATCGGCGGGCCCCTCGAGATCGAGGCGGGGATCATCCGCAATCCGCCGAACCTGCCGGGGTGGGTGGATGTGCCGCTGAAGGAGATTCTCACGCGGCGGATCAGGCGGCCGGTGCATATCGAGCACGACGGCAACGCCGGGGCGCTGGCGGAATGGTACTTCGGAGCCGCCCGCGGGGCGCGGAACGTGATCTTCCTGACGATGGGCACCGGGTTCGGCGGCGGCTTGATCCTGGGCGGCGAGCTCTATCGGGGGACGACGGATCTGGCCGGCGAGGTGGGACACGTGCGGATCGCGGACGACGGTCCGCTGGCGTTCGGCAAGGCCGGGTCCTGGGAAGGGTTGTGCGGCGGGGCGGGGATTGCGCGGCTCGCAGCGTTGCGTTATCCGCGGAAGTGGAACACGGCGACGCGAACACTCGACGTGGCCGAGGCGGCGCGGGCCGGCGATGCAGACGCGCTGGCGGTTCTGGACGAGGTTGGCCGGCACTTGGGCCGCGGTTTGGCAATCCTGCTGGACATACTGAATCCCGAGGTCATCGTGATCGGGTCGCTGGCGGTTCGACTGGGTGAGCTTGTGCTCAGGCCGGCGCGGGAGGAGATGCAGCGGGAGGCGCTGCCGGGGGCGTACTCAGCCTGCCGGCTGGTGCCTGCGGCATTGGGCGAGCGGCTCGGAGACGTGGCGGCGTTGTGTGCGGCCATCCGGGCGTTGGGTGGACCGCTGGCGGCAAGTCCGTGACAGGGTGAGCGGTCGGGGGTAGGTTACGGAAACGGCGGAACGGGCGTGGTGAAGAGCGGTAGCGTCGGCGCCGTGTGCGTGCCTGGCGCGTGTGGCACGCCCAAGCCCGCGTCCGGGTGGCACGCCCAAGCCCGCGTCCGGGTGGCATGCCCAGGCCCGCGTCCGGGTGGCATGCCCAAGCCCGCCATAAGCGGGCGCCGGCATGCTGTCGCGAAGGGCGGCGTCTCGTGGGTAAGGAAGCATGGCGGCGCTGCGCTTGGCCATGCCACCCCACGCGGTTGGCCGGTCTCTCTAGTGAACGAGGCTGTCTAGCGATGAGACCAAGGCGATGAAGTCGCTCCGCGTCGGCGTGGATAGCTACAGTGTGGGGCCGCTACGGCTCGGGCCGCTAGCGCTGCTCGCGTGGGCGAAGGCGCACGAGGCGGAGGGCGTGCACTTCAGCGACGTCTATCTTGAGCCGGGACAGACGCTCGATGCGGGGTTGCTGGCTGAGGTGGGCCGGTCGGCGGCCGAGTCGGGGCTGTACGTGGAGTGGGGCGGCGGCCAGCACATTCCGTTCGACACGACGACGTGGCAGCTGCGGGACCTGGTGCCGATCAACACTTTGGCGGCCCAGCGAGCCCGGGCCGTTGGCGCGCGCGTGGTACGCTCCTGCTCGGGCGGCCTGATGCGGTGGTCCGACAAGGCGCCGCCGACGGAGGTACTGCTGCGGGAGACGGCGCGGGCGCTGCGGGCGCAGAAGTCGTTGCTGACCGAGCTGGGCGTCGTCCTGGCGATCGAGCTGCACTTCGAGTTCACGACGTTCGAGTTGCTGCGGCTGTTCGAGATGTGCGAGGCGGAACCCGGCGGGTACCTGGGGATCTGTCTGGATACGATGAACCTGCTGACCATGCTGGAGGACCCCGTGGCGGGGACGGAGCGGATGCTGCCGTGGGTGGTGGCCGTGCATGCCAAGGACGGCGCCCTGCGCCTGACCGACGCCGGGCTGGAGTCGTTTACGACAGAGATTGGCAACGGCGTGGTTGATTTCGGGCGGATTGCGGCCCGGCTGGCCATGCTTGACCGGCCGGTCCACCTGTCCGTCGAGGATCACGGCGGCAGCTTCGCGCTGCCCATCTATGATGCTATGTTCCTTTCGCGTTTCCCGGATTTGACGGTCAACGAGTTGGCGCGGCTGGTGCATCTGGCTTACACGCGGCCGGCCTCGGTTACACCACTGGACCGCGCGGAATGGCCGAAGCACTGCGCGGCGCGGGTGGAGCGGGACATCGCCCGTTTGCGGCAGATCGTCAGGGAACAGGCGACGGGGCAGAGAACGTAGGAGTTCGCGGGAACTTGACGGTGCAGTCGCGGCACGAACGCTTTCAGCTCGGCAGTCATGCGGACCTCACTTGCTGCGCTGATCGCCTCGGCGTCGCGATTCCTTTCTCCGAGGATATTCAGATTCTCTTCTCGCCGCTCGACGTCGCGGGGTACCGCTTGCCCAACCGCTTCGTCGTGCAGCCGATGGAAGGGTGCGATGCCGACCCGGACGGCGCGCCGGGACAGCTCACCTTTCGGCGCTATCAGCGTTTTGCGGCGGGCGGCAGCGGGCTGATCTGGTTTGAGGCAACGGCGGTGATAGCAGAAGGACGGGCCAATCCTCGTCAACTGGGGCTCACGCCGGCCAACGTCGGGGCGTTTCGGCGGCTGGTGGAGGAAACGCGGGCCGCGGCCGCCGAGAAACAGGAGTTGCTGCTGGTTCTACAGCTTACGCACTCGGGACGCTATGCGCGGCCGGAGGGGACACCGCGGCCGGTGATCGCGCAACACAATCCGCTGCTGGACGCGCGCATGGGTCTGGACCCAGATCATCCGCTGATCAGCGACGCAGAGTTGGATCAATTACAGGAGGCCTTCGTCGGCGCCGCGAAGCTGGCGGCCGGGGCGGGGTTTGACGGCGTTGATATCAAGGCATGTCACGGCTACCTCGTTTCCGAGCTGCTGGCGGCATTCGGGCGAACGGACAGCCGCTATGGCGGCCCTTTCGAGAACCGGGCGGGCTTCCTCCTGGACGTGGTGGGGCGAATCCGGGCGGAAGTTCCGGGGCTGCTGGTGACCAGTCGGCTGGGCGTTCACGATGGTCTGCCGTATCCGTACGGGTTCGGCGCCGATGTAGAGACGCTGGCGGAGCCGGTGGAGGTGGCGGAGCGGTTGCGTGCGTTGGGCTGCCCCGTGCTCAATGTTTCGTTGGGGAATCCGTATTACAATCCGCATGTTGGCCGGCCGTATGATTCTCCGGTAGCGGGGGCCGCGGCTCCGGATGAACATCCGCTGGTCGGGGTGGCCCGCCTGCTGCACGCGGCTGCGGTTATCCAGCGGGCGGTTCCCGACGTGCCGGTCGTCGGCAGCGGGTATAGCTGGTTGCGACAGCTCTTCCCGCACGTAGCGGCTGGCGCGATTGCGGCCGGCGACGCCGCGTTGGTGGGGCTTGGACGACTGGCGCTGGCGTATCCCGACTGGGTGCGGGACCTCGCGGCGAACGGGGCCCTCGCTCCAGACAAGGTGTGCACGACGTGCTCGGGCTGTAGCCAGATCATGCGGGACGGCGGGCGCGCCGGCTGCCGCGTCAGAGACAGCGGCATCTATGCGAAGGAATACCGCCAGGGCCGCGCGCAGGCGGCCGGTCGCAAGAAGCAGGACAAGCGGTGATGACCCGTCCCCCTGTGAATACGCAGATCGCCGGCGTGACACTGCCGGTGCACAGCACGAACACGCTGATCATCGGTAGTGGGGCGGCCGCGCTGAATGCCGCTCTGCAACTCCTGGCGCACGGGCAGCAGGACATCATGCTGGTCACGCAGCGTTGGGGCGCCGGGGCGTCGAACGAGGCCGGCTCGGATAAGCAGACCTACTACAAGCTCGCGTTGGCGCACTCAGCGTCGGACTCGCCGCGACAGACGGCGGAGGACCTGTTTCGGGGCGGCTGCATGCACGGCGACATCGCGCTGTGCGAAGCCCAGCATTCGGCGCAGGCCTTCTATCACCTTGTCAGTCGCGGCGTGCCCTTCCCGCACGATCGTTACGGAGCGTACGTGGGTTATCGAACGGACCACGACCCGCGGGGACGGGCGACGTCGGCCGGGCCGCTGACTTCGCACCTGATGTGTGAATGCCTCGGCAGGGCGGTGCGCGAGGCGGGCGTCGCCCTCTTCGACCTGCACCAGGTGGTGGCGTTGCTCACGTGCGAAGCCGGCGGCGAGAAACACGTGTGCGGGGCTGTCGCGCTCGACCAGCGGCGGTTGGCCGGCGGACAGAGTGGCTTCGTGGTCTTCAATGCCGCCAACGTGATTCTCGCGACGGGAGGTCCGGGCGGGATGTACCGCGCCTCGGTATATCCGGAGAGCCAGGTGGGCTCGACGGGCCTGGCGCTGGCCATCGGGGCCGTGGCCAACAACCTTACGGAATCACAGTTCGGCATAGCGTCGTTGGGGTTTCGGTGGAACCTGTCGGGCAGCTATCAACAAGTAGTCCCGCGGTATGTATCGACCGACATGAGTGGAGGCGACGCGCGGGAGTTCCTCAACGATGCCTTCAGCGACTTGCGTACGCTGTCGGGCAGGATCTTCCGCAAGGGCTACGAATGGCCGTTTGACAGCGCGAAGGCACAAGGCCACGGGTCGTCGCTGATCGATGTGCTCGTATATCAGGAGACGGTGCGCCGTGGTCGGCGGGTCTACCTGGACTTCACGCGGAATCCAAGCGACCCGACGGGGCGGCAGGCGTGGTCGCTCGACTGCCTGGACGAGGAAGCCCGCCTTTATCTCCAGCGGTCAGGGGCATCGGGAGCGACGCCCGTTGCGCGCCTGCGGGCGATGAACGACCCCGCCTATGAGCTGTACCGCGGGCACGGCATCGATCTGGCGAGCGACCTGCTGGAAGTCGCGGTCTGCGCCCAACACAACAACGGCGGGCTGGTCGGGAATGAGTGGTGGGAGTCGAATATACGGCACCTCTTCCCGATTGGTGAGGTGAATGGCACGCACGGCGTGCGCCGGCCGGGCGGAGCGGCGCTCAACGCGGGGCAGGTGGGCGGTCTGCGCGCGGCCATGTTCATTGCCAGGCGCTACACCCAGCCGCCGCCGGGCGTGGAGGATTTTGCGCGGCGAACGGCGCCGCAAATCGCTGCTTGTCTGGAATTCGCTGACCGGGTCGTCGGGCGAAGCGGGGGAGATGGACTGCAGCCGGCGCAGGCGGTGGACGAAATCCAGACACGCATGTCGGACTGTGCGGCCATTTTGCGGGAGAAAGGCACCGTGACCGCGGCCTGTGACGCGGCTTGGCGTCTGTATGATCGCGTGCGGAGAGAACTGGCGCGTTCGGGGACGCAGGCGCTGCCGGCTGCCTTTTCGGCAGTGGACCTGTGCCTGACGCACGCGGTGTACCTGGAGGCGTTGCGGGAGTACCTGGAGCGCGGCGGGCAGTCGCGGGGCTCGTACCTGGTGCTGAACCCACGGGGTTTGCCCGTGGACGCGAAGCTCGACGAGGAGTGGCGTTTCCTGCCGGCGCAACCTGCCGACTTCGTGAGTCAGAGGATTCTGGAAGTGCAGCTCACTTCCGAGCGACAGGTGGAGAGGCGCTGGGTGGATGTGCGACCGATCCCGAACGTGGACGGCTGGTTCGAGACTGTGTGGAACGACTACCGAAACGACCGGATCGTGTGCTGAACAGGACTGCGCTAGTGGGAAACCGTGAGGGTGGCATGCCCAAGCCGAAGGTGCCGGCATGCTGTCGCACCCGTCGCCGGCTCGACGAAACGCATGGCGGCGCTGCGCTTGGCCATGCCACCCGCCGTGTGGCTGTTTACCGACTGGCTGAGGTTGCTCAGGAGTGAAACAATGAGTAGCCGTGCGGTGGCCTTCGTGACCGGTGCCGGCCGTGGGATCGGGCGCGGCATCGCTCTGGCGCTGGCACGCGACCGGTTCAACATCGTCGGCAACGATTTGGCATACGAGGCCAATGACCAAACCACCGGTCTGGCGGAAGTCGAGGATCGGGTTCGTGAACTCGGTGCGGACTTTGCGCCAGCGCCGGGTGACATTGCCCGGCTGGAGGAGCACGAGGGGCTGCTGCAGACGGCGTTGCGGCGGTTCGGCCGCGTTGACGTGCTGGTCAACAATGCCGGCGTCGCCCCGCTGAGCCGGTGCGACGTGCTCGAAACGACACCGGAGAGCTTCGACCGCGTGCTGGCGGTGAATGCCCGCGGGGCTTTCTTTCTGACGCAGCGTTTCGCCCGGCACATGATCGGCCAGGCGCGGGGCCCGGTTGCCCCTGCGATTGTCTTCATCTCCTCGGTGTCGGCCGAGGTGTCGTCGCCGATGCGGGCGGAGTACTGCATTTCCAAGGCAGCGCTGAGCCAGGCCGCGACGGTGTTTGCCGACCGATTGGCCGAGGGGGGGATCAACGTCTACGAGGTCCGGCCGGGCATCATTGCGACCGACATGACAGTGCCGGTGAAGGCGCAGTATGATGCTCGTATTGCCGGCGGGCTGGTGCCGCAGCAGCGCTGGGGGCAGCCCGAGGACGTAGGGCGGGCGGTCGCAGCCCTGGCACGCGGTGACTTCGGCTACGCCACCGGCCTGGTGATCGAACTGAGCGGCGGCATGAACATCCGCCATCTGTGACCGGTGCCGCGAGGAGACATGGGATGAGCGGGTCCCAGCGACTCTGGGAGCGATTGCAGCAATGCCAGCTCACCGCACTGCTGACGCCGGACGACGCCGATGCCTGCGTGCGCGCGTATGAGCTGTTCGAGCCGACCGGAGCAGTCCTGGAGATCGCGCTGCGGACGGACGCGGCCCTGGACGGAATCGCCGCGGTTCGCCGCCGGCATCCAGAGGCAACGCTGCTGGCGGGAACGGTGCTCACGGCCGCGCAGGCTGAGCAGGCCATTGCGCTGGGAGCCAGCGGCGTGGTGTCGCCGGATTACTTCCCGCCGGTCGTGCAGGCGTGTGTGGCGCATGACGTCATGTGCATCCCCGGCGGCCTGGGCGACGTCGGCAAGCAGCTTGTCCAGAAGGGGGAGTTGTACGGCTGCACCCTGCCGGAGCTGCGGACGCGGCATCCCTATCAGTGGGTGCACAAGCTTTTTCCCGTTACGGCCGGGGGGGCGCTGCTAGTCGACGTGGCCGCGGCCTGGCAGGCGGTCTACCCCGGTTTGACCGTGGTTTACACCGGCGGCGTGAAGGCCGAGCACCTGGCGGAGATCATGCGGCGCGACCCGCGGGCGATCATCTGCGGTTCCGCGCTCACCCGTCGGATCGACGAGGTTGAGGCGACGACTGCCGAGACGCAGCGTTGGCTGCGGATTATCCACGCCGGTGCGCCGGAGCCGTCTCCCGTTGCGACTGCGCCCACCACCGACGAACGGGCGGCTGTGGTGACGTTCGGCGAAATCATGCTGCGTCTGACGCCGCCTGCCGGCCGTCGGCTGGGGCAGGCCACGAGCTTCGAGGCGTCGTTTGGCGGAGCCGAAGCCAATGTGGCGGTGTCGCTGGCGCAGTGGGGGGTCGCTTCGCGTTTCGTCACCGTCGTACCCGACCAACCGCTGGGTCAGGCGGCCGTGAACGCGCTGCGCAGCCACGGTGTGGACGCGTCGCACGTGCTGCGGCGCGGAACGCGTCTGGGGCTCTACTACCTGGAGGCCGGCGCGGCGCAGCGGCCGTCGCAGGTCATCTATGACCGGGCGCATTCGGCTATCGCCGAGTTGGAGCCCGGCCAGATCGACTGTGATGCCGTTCTGCAAGGGGCCGGCTGGTTGCACTGTTCCGGCATTACGCCCGCCCTCAGCGCGTCCGCTGCGGCCGCCACGCGCGAGATCGTCCAGGCGGCGAAGCGGGCGGGCCTCACCGTGAGTCTGGATATCAACTACCGGGCGAAGCTCTGGTCGCCGGAACGCGCGCGCGAGGTACTGACTTCGCTGTTGCCCTGCGTGGACATTCTCCTGGGCAATGAAGACGATGCCACGCGGGTCTTTGGGCTGCAGGCGACGCAGTCCGGTGCGAAGGACGGGTTGCTTGACGCTGCAGCCTATCGGAGCGTCGCTGAGGAGCTGGTCAAACGGTTCCGCCTGAAGCTGGTAGCCATCACCTTGCGGGAGAGCTTGTCGGCCTCGGACAATCGCTGGTCGGCGTGCGTGCACGATGGACGCGAGTTCCATGTCAGCCGGTCGTACCCGATCCACGTTGTGGACCGCGTCGGCACCGGCGACGCGTTTGCGGCCGGTTTGATCTACGCGCTGCGCGCAGGACGCCGCCCCCAGGACGCGTTGGAGTTTGCCGTGGCGGCCTCTTGCCTGAAGCACACGATTCCGGGAGATTTCAACCTCGTTTCGGTGGCGGAGGTCGAGGCCCTCGTGGGGGGGGCGGCCAGCGGGCGCATCCAGCGCTGAGTCGGGAGATTGGCAGAGACGTGGACAGCAAGCCAAGAGACCTGGTGCGGCGGACGCTCGACTTCTCCGGGCCGGCGCGCGTGCCGCGACAGCTCTGGTTGTTGCCGTGGGCAAGTTTGCACTACCCACGCGAGGCGGCGGCGATCCAGAGCCGGTTTCCCGATGACATTCTCTCGTGTCCGTCCTACTTGCGGCGTCCCTGCAGGACGGAGGGCAACCGGTATCTGCCCGGTACGTACGTCGACGAGTGGGGCTGCGCGTTCGTCAGCGTACAGGCGGGGATCATCGGGCAGGTGAAGGCGCCCCTGGTGAGCGACTGGAGCCGGCTGGAGGCGGTGCGGCCACCCGTCGAAGCCCTTGAGGTGGACGTAGAGCGTGTTAATGCCTTCTGCCGGGCGACGGACCGGTTCGTGCTTGGTGGGTGCTGTCCGCGGCCGTTTGAGCGCTTGCAGTTCCTGCGAGGTACGGAGCAGGTTTTCATGGACCTGGCCCGGCGCCGGTCGGAGTTGCACGCGCTGCTGGCGCGCATCCATGACTTCTATGTTCGCGAGCTCGAGGCGTGGGCCCGCACCGAAGTTGACGGGTTGATGATGATGGATGACTGGGGCGGGCAGCACGCCCTGCTGATGTCGCCGGCGATGTGGCGCGCCGTGTTCAAGCCGCTGTATGCCGACTACATCGACATTGCCCACCGCCACGGCAAGTCCATCTGGCTGCACTCCGACGGCTACATCCTCGACGTCATGCCGGATCTTGTCGAGCTGGGGCTCGATGCCATCAATTGCCAGGTGGCCTGCATGGGTGCCGCGGCGCTGGGCGCGCAGTGCCGCGGGCGGCTGACGTTCTGGGGCGAAGTGGATCGCCAGCAGGTATTGCCGAACGGCACGCGGACGGACGTGTTCGCCGCGGTCCGCGAGATGCGGGCCGCGTTGTACCAGGACGGCGGCGTCATCGCGCAATGTGAGTTCGGCCCTGGCGCAAACCCCGACAATGTCGCGGCCGTCTTTGAAGCGTGGGACGCCGCTTAGCGGAGGCTGGAGTTTTGCATCTTTTTGGTCTGCATGTACTCGACCTGGCCGTCGTCATCCTTTACGTGGTGGCGATCATCTGGATCGGCAAGCGCGTCAGCCGGCGCACCAAGAGCACTGAGGATTTCTATATTGCCGGGCGGAAGCTCGGCGGCTTCTACCAGTTCTTCCTCAACTTCGGAACATCCACCAGCGCCGACCAGGCGGTGACCGTGGCGCGGGAGACGTATCGCCAGGGCATCGGCGGCATGTGGATCCAGTTCCTGGTGCTGTTCCTGACGCCGTTCTACTGGTTCACCACGCTGCTCTTTCGGCGTTGCCGGCTGCTTACGCTCGGCGACTTTTTCGCCGAGCGTTTCCGCAGTCGTTTTCTGGCCGCGGCCTTCGCCGTGTTCACGCTGACTCTGGCGTTCATCGGTAGCGGCGTGAACTACATGATCGCCGGCAAAATGGTGCTGGCGCTGACGCCGAAGCCGGAGAGCACGTACACGGATGCCGAACAGTCGGCCGTGGCCATGTTCCGTGAGTACCAGGAACTCAAGACGGAGCTGGCGCAGGAAATGTCGCCGGAGCGCCGGGCACGCTACGAGGAGCTGAACGACCGGGCGAAGCGCGGCGAGTTGCTGTCGTTCGCATCGTATATAGATCGGCGGCTGATCTACATCGTGTATGCCATCGTGGTGGCGACGTACATCGGCCTCGGGGGCTTCTCGGCCGCGGCGATTGCCGACGCGCTGCAGGGGTTCCTGATCCTCATCTTCTCGATCGCGCTGATCCCGCTCGGGCTCAACCAGATCGGCGGCTTCGCGGGTCTGCACGCGGCGGTGCCGGACTACATGTTCCGCATCTTCGGCTCGGCCGCCACCAGCGAGTATGCGTGGTACACGATTGTGGGCATGTCGCTGGCCAACCTGGTTTCGATCGTGGCGTCGGCGCCGCTGCTGGCGACGGCCGGCTCGGCGAAGAACGAGATGACCGCTCGGGTGGGCATGCTGGGCGGCATGTACTGCAAGCGCGTCATCATGTTGTTCTGGGCGCTGGCGGGTCTGCTGGCGGCCGGGCTTTTCGCCGGGCGGATTCACGACGCGGACCTGATCTGGGGCTACATGACGCGGGAGCTGCTGTTTCCGGGCGGCGTGGGTTTGATGCTCACGGGGGTGCTGGCGGCCAGCATGTCGGCCTTAGGCGCGCAGGCAATCACGAATTCCGCGTTGTTTGTGAAGAACCTCTACCAGCCGCTCGCGCCGGGTCGGTCGGAGGCACACTACATTGCCGTGGGTCGAGTCGTGATTGCCGCGATCCTGCTGGGCGGCATCGTGACCGCGCTGTATGCCGACAACCTAGTCAGCCTGTTCAAGTACTTCATCTCGGTTCCGGCGGTGTTCGGCGCGGCGATCTGGCTCGGCTTCACGTGGCGGCGCGTGACGCGGGGGGCCGTGATTATTCAGGTGTTCATCTGCTTCACCCTGTATGTGATTATTCCGAACGTGTTTCCGGCCGTGGAGAGCATTCGGCGGCACCCGGCCCTGCTTGCCCAAACCCAGCCGCAGACGATCACGATCTCCACGGGCGCCTTGGCCGAGGACGTGGCCGCCGGTCGCGCGGAACGCGTCGGCCAGACCATTCGCAAGCCGCACGTGCTGGAGCCGGCGGGGATCTTCTTCGAGGACGTGATCCGTAGCGACGCGGCCGACCCGGAGTCACCGAAGATCGGGCGGGGTCGGTTTCACGCTGAAGTCTGGGTCCTTTCGTGGTTCGGGATCAACTTCAGCGGGTGCAGCAAGGCCCAGCTCGGGGCAATCCGCTTCTTTGTCGATGCGTTGCTGCCGTTTGTGCTGCTCTTTGTACTCAGCGCCGTGACTCGCCCGGTCGCGACGCCGCACCTGGATAAGTTCTTCGGCAAGCTGCACACGCCGGTGCAGCCGACGCCGGCTGCCGAGGAGGCGGCACTGGCGCAGGCGGTGGCCCGGCCCGAGATGTTTGAACGGCACAAATTGTGGCCGGGCTCGAGCTGGGAGATACTCAAGCCTTCCTGGCTGGACGTGGCCGGGTTCGGCGGCTGCTGGGTATTGGTCGGGGTCGTGTTGCTGCTGCTGTGGCTGCTGGTGAGCATCGGGTCCTGAACGACACGGGGGGAGCGCTACGATGGTAGAGACGCAACTACCTGATCGGCGACGGTTCCTGCAGCAGTGCGCCGCGGCGGCCGCGGGCCTGGCCGGCGTCTCCGGATGCGCTCCCCGTGGCGTGAACGCGTGGACCAGGCTTGCCGGCACCGGCGGCGACGAAGAGGAACTGTGGAAGGCGACCCGTAAGCAGTTTGTGCTGGCGCCGGGGCTGGCGTATTTCAACGCGGGCGGCCTGGGGCCGTCGCCGAAGCCGGTGACCGCCGCGTGGGTGCAGGAAGCGGCCGCTCTCGAACGCGTGTGTGAGACCGGCCACGAACGGGTGCAGGCAATCCGCCGGAAGCTCAGTGACTTCCTGGGCTGCGCGGAGGATGAGCTCGCCATCACCCGCAATTCGACCGAGGGCATGAACCTCGTGGCCCGGGGTTTGACGCTGCACGCGGGCGACGAGGTGCTGCTGACGACGCATGAGCACCCGGGTGGTGCGCTGCCGTGGCTGGCGTTGGAAAAGGAGAGTGGCATTCGGGTCAACCTCGTCGAGCCGGGGGAGGGAGGAGACGACACGTTAGGTCGCATCGCGGCCGCGCTTACGCCGCGCACCCGCGTGGTGGCCGTCAGTCACATTCTCTGCACGACCGGCATGTGCCTGCCCGCGCGAAAGATCGTGCAGCTCTGCCGCGAGAGAGGCATCACTTCCGTGCTGGACGGAGCGCAGGCCGTCGGCATGATTCCCGTGGACCTGCATGAACTGGGTTGCGACTTCTATGTGACGTCGGGGCACAAGTGGCTGCTGGGGCCCAAGGGGACGGGAATGCTGTACATTCGGGCGGACGCACGGGCCCTGTGGCGGCCGACGCAGGTGGGGGCGTGGTCCGATGTGAAGTACGACCTCGACGAGCACGTGCTCGAGTTTCGCAGCGCGGCCGACGTGGTCGAGTATGGCACGCGGAACACGGCGCTGGTATGCGGGCTGGGAGCAGCCGCTGACTTTCTGAACGTGCTCGGCATGGAACGCGTCGCCGGCCGCGGCCGGGCGCTGGCGCTGTACTTGCGGCAGCGGTTGCACGAGGTGCCGGCGGTGAGAATACTCACGCCGGCGGACGAAGGCTCGTCGGCTTCGGTGATCACGTTCGCCGCGAAGGATGAGGCGGTAGACGTCAGGACCTGGGCACAGCCGCTGCAAGAGCGGCATAAGGTGCGTACGCGCCCGGTAGGTGAACATGGGCTGCGCGCGCTGCGCGTATGTACTCATATTTACAATACGCACGCGGAGATTGATCGGTTGGTGGTCGGCTTGGCGGAGCTAAGCAGGACCACGTGACTGGGAAACTGGACGGGTGGCATGCCCAAGCCGAAGGCGCCGGCATGCCGGTAGAGAGGGGAGCCTCAGGCATGAAAGAAGGCATGGCGGCGCTGCGCTTGGCCATGCCACCCCGGCCCGGCTGTCGGCTTCGCCGTTGGGTGGGCCACTTGGCCGCTGACTGACCGCCGATCTCAGGCAGCAAGTGAGGTGCAACGATGAGGTATTGTGCGTGTCTGGCCGTACTGGTGGTCGCTGGTGTTGCCTGCGCGGCAGCAGCCGGGCCGCGGGAGACCTACCTTGAGTTGGCGAAAACCGTGTACCGTGACGGTTGCGAGTCGTGTCGCGCGGAGGTGGAGCGCTGGCTTAAGGAGTGGCAGCCGCAGAGTTACTGGGGCTACTCGCCGCCGGCCGGTCCAGTCTGGCTGGCGGGTCTGGCCGGCTCTCTGTATGACCTGACGAAGAACGAGGAATACGCCGAAGAGGCAGCCAAGTGGCTGTCTGAGCACCATCGCTTCAAGAGCAGATGTCCCGAGAAGCTGCTGAAGGAGCGGCCGGAGTACGGCGACGGCCTGCCCACCTTGACGGACTTCTTCCATTTGCCGGTGTTCGCCCAAGCTTATCTATACATTAAAGACAGTCCGGCCGTCACTGCCGAGCGCCGCGCGCAGATCGAGGCGAGCATTGCCGAGAGCGCAGACTACGTCCGGCGCAATCCCGAGTGGGGGCCGATGAACCGTACGATGCTGATGGCGCAGGGCTTGGCCGTGGCGGCCAAGGCGCTGCCGGACCACCCCCACGCGGCCGCCTGGCGGAAGCTGGCGAGCGCGCTCGCGCGGGACAGTTGGGGCCAGTGGACGGAGGAGGATGCGCAGATCTACCACCCGGTCTGGCTTTGCGCGGTGATCCAGTATGCCGATGTCATTGGCGACGCAAGCCTGTTCGCCCAGCATACGATGCGTTACTACCCGGACTATTTCCTGCATTTGTTGTCGCCGGCCGGCATGGTGCCGGACTTCGGCGATGCGCGCTGGAACGAGAATTGGCACCTGTACGTAGCCTGCCTGGAGCGCGCCGCGAGCGAATACCATAGCCCGCAACTCAAGTGGGGCGCGGCCCGCATTCTCGCGGCGATGACCAAGGAGTACGGCTCCAAGATTGGCTTGGGGGCCGGGCTGGCCCTGACGTACGCCTACCGCTGGGCCGACGACACGATCACGCCGCAGGAGCCGACGGCGCGCAGCGAGGAGGTCCTGGAGGAGCTGGTCGGCAAGAAGATCGTCTTCCGGACCGGTTGGGGCGATGACTCGACCTATTTGCTGCTCAACTATCGGGACGAGGGTTTCTTTGCCCGTACGCCCCGCGACTTCCTGCGCCGGACGATCCTGGCCGAGGAAGAGCGCATGCACCACGCCCACTCCGACGAGAACAGTATTTGCCTGCTCATGGACCAGGGTTCCGTGCTGCTGCACGACGCGGGGTACCGTGACAAGATGCCGTCGGGGCCGTACGGCGCCTATCGCGCCGACTACTTCCACAATCGTCTGGTCGGCCGCCGGAACATGCGTGACGCTGAGCAGCCGCTCTATGAATTTCTGCGTTACTCCGGAGCCTACAACTGGACAACCACGGAGAAGATCGACTTCTTCGTGTTCCCGGCGGTGGAGATGAGCCGCACGCGCCTGAATGATGCGCGCACGGGGTACGCGGCCGACCGCGTGATTGTGTACTTGAAAGAGAACAACATCTTCCTGGTGTTCGATTTCGTGAAAGTGCTGGATCCAGGCTTCTACACGTTCGCCACGCTATGGCACGGAACCACGGTGCTGGGGCAGGGGCCTCAGCACTACGTCACGGCCGTGGACGCCATCGGGGCTTTTCGCCCGCCCCAGGGGCGCGCGCTGCTGATTGACTTCCCGGTGGCCGACGGGCGGCCCGTGGGGACGTTTCCCATCAAGCGTTACTGGCAGGACGAGACGGCCATGTACCAGACGATATCGAGCCAGTACCAGGCCGGGCAGACGGAGACGTTTGTAACGGCGCTGGTGCCGCACGCGCGCGGCGCGGACGTGCAACCGCTGCTCGATTCCCTGCAACTGATCGAGGTGGACAAGCCGCGCCACGGCGTCGGGGTGACCGTGCGCAGCGGGAGCGAAGTCCAGTACGTTTGCGTGAAGACCGATCTGGACATGGACATCCTGCCGGATGACATCCGGCCGCGGTACAGCTTCGACTCCGGGCGCATCAAGTACGGCCCGCTGGAGACGGATGCCAGCTTCCTGTATGCGCGGCGCTCCGGCGATACGCTGTCGTACGTCGCTGCCAACATGGTGAAGGTGATGTACGAGGGCAAGGTCGTGTTCGCCACACCTGCCACTACATTCCCGTTGCAGGGTTATGGTCCGCCGGTGCGGCAGGCGTCGATCAAGTGGCGCTCCTGGGAGGACACCATCGACGTGCGTCAGCTCGAGACCGCACCGCGCTGGCCGTAGGCACCGCCCGGGAAGCGGCGGTACCCGCGCAGATCGATGCGTCGCCCGGCGCGGGCCCAGGCAACCTGCGCCTCGCTGGGCAGCACGCCGGCCGCGTAGCAGCGGCGCAGCACGTCGTCCAGACCCGCGACCCAGGTAAGGCGCTTGGGCGACTCGCCTTTCACGTGCACGAGTTCGCGCGGGAAGTCGACGGGGGCACCGGCCGAGTCCTGCGCCCCGTTGGCACACAGGGTCTGCGCGCGCGCCGCTTCCAGTCCGCAGGGAATCGTCCCCGCGCCGGCAAGGGCGGCCAGGCACGTCCACAACTTGGTGACCTGCGGCTCGTCATTGGGCCCGCCGTAGTGGCGGGTGGCCCCGTCGGAGAAACGGGCGACGATCGGACTGTGGCCGGTGGTGTACGTTACCGTGGCGTGTTCGAACTCAAAGCAGAACTCGGGGCCGCTGTCTTCGGGGACGGCGTGCGAACCGTAGAAGAGAATCTCCGCGCCACCGTCCGTATGGACGCGCAGGGCAGCGGTGTCAAAGTTCTCAATGTCGTTGGCCCGGTAGAGTTCGGCGATCAGGGCAACCGGTTGGGCACTGGCCTCGGTCCGCGGCCCCAGCAGATAGAGCATGTTGTGCAGGTCGTGCGCCATGGCGTTGTTTGCAGGACTGTCGAGGACCCACGCCCCGCGGGCGTCGCGCAGCCGGCCGGCCCAGGTGTTGCGGTGATAGTAGACCTCATCCCGCGGCCACAAGCACAGACTGCGGAGTCGCCGGGGGGCGCCGAAATGCCCGGCGAGTATGTCCTGTTTGAGCCGCTGAATGGGCGTCGAGAACGACCACTGGTAGCCGATGGCCACGTGCTTGCCGGCCCGGTCGCGGGCGCGAATCATGCGGTTCACGTCCTGAACGGTGGCGGCAACCGGCTTCTCACACAGGACGTGACTGCCGTGCGCCAGGGCCAGGCAGGTCTGCGAACAGTGGCGGTGGATCGGCGACGATAGCACGGCCAGATCCGCGGTCGCGGCGCGGTAGAACTCCTGCAACGACCTGTAGATCGGCACGCCGCGGGCGTTCAGTTCAGCCAGCCGATTGCAGCGCCGGGGGGACGGATCGACACCGCCCGCCAGACGAAAACGCGCGTCGTCACGCTGCTCGAGCAGCGCCTTAAGATACTCTTGCCCGTAGCCGCCGAGGCCGGCCAGCACGATGGAAACCGCTTCAGGCATGGGAGTGACGAGCCTCCGGCTTTTCCAGGAGATTGACCTCAGTCAGCGCCGCGGTCCTGCGGTTGACGCGCAAGGTCTTGATTTCAAACGGCGACAAGGACACCGTCCGGCGCACTTTGGCGAACGGCAGCAGCACCCGCACGGTTCTAGCGTGGCCGGTGGGCTCGAACAGGCGGATGATCCAGTCCTGCCCGTCGGCCGCCTGCTTGATGGCCGTCACCTGGACGGCCTCATCGCTCACTACCACGCCCGCAGCCAACTTGCGCCCCTCGCCGGACGGTGACATACACAGCGCAAACGGCTCCTCGTTACGAGCCAACGCCTCGCGGTCGATGTGCGTCAGCCGTTCCCCCGCGGGCCCGGCGTTGAGCCAGAACCTGAACACGTGCTCACCCTGGTCCATACGCGCCGTGTAGCGGTCTTGCGCCGTAATCGGTCGCCCGGGGCCCGTTGGGTGCCCGGCGTGGGCAGCCGCCCGCAGCAGAGACAGCCGCACTTCGCCCGGCGTCACGTCCAGGCCGTGGATGCGATCGTTGATGATCGTGAGGGCCCCGTCGGCTCGCCGCGACGTTACGGCCAGCCACTTCTGCATGACCTGCTCGTCGCCATTGTCGCGCAGCTCCTGCACGCCGTAGACGACTTGCGCACGATAGAGGGGGTCGGCAAGGAGCGTAGGCAAGGACAGCTTCAGCATCCTGTCCTTCTCATTCCAATGGACGCGCGTTTCGACTTCCATCTCGGTCCCCGCCTTCGGCAGCTTGTAGCGCTGGCAGATGCGCGAGTCGCCGAACTCCAGCAACGCCTCGACGACGCTGCGCGCCGGCCCGTCCTCGATAACGCGCACACACGGTAACCGGACATCCGGTGTGCCGCTGAAGCCTGCGCCGCGCGGGCGCGACATCCGGCGGAACCGGCCGAGCACCGTGCGGAACCGGCGCCCGGTCATGCCCCACGGATCCGCGTTGTCCCGCACGACCAGCGGCTGAAACGCCCCCTGTGCCAGATAGTCCCGCCCGTGTACACAGTACCGGTCGAGCAGTCCGGTGCGGGCGCTGATAACAACGTCAAGGCACGTGGTCCGCAGCCGAAACGCGCCCCGGCGCTCCTTGAGTTGAAGAGCCGGTCGCCGAGGCAGCGGCACCAGTCGGCAATCGAAGCGATTCATGGTGCTCGGCGCCAGCACCCCCGGGAACACAACGCGCTTGCGATGGTCCTCGTTGATGTTGGCGTGCTCCTTCTCTGCCTGGGTGGGCAGCAGACGCGTGCCCTGACGCACCTGGGGCAGCATGAACCGGCCGGTCTGGTGCGGCCACGCTGCCTGCAACTCGCACTCGACGGTCGTGCTGACCGGGTAGGGGTGTGGATTATACACGAGGATGGGGAACTCACCCGTGCGTGCCCGCCGCTGGCCGGCGGCGAGCGTCAGGAACGCCCGCATCTTCAGCCGCGCGAGGATCTCCAGCCCGTGGTCCAGCCGCTGCACGACCGCGTCCTCCACCGGCGGAACCGAGCTGCCCGGCAGGGCGTCGTGAAACTCGCCCGCGAGCAGGTCGCGCGTGGCCTCCTCGAAGTCACCGCGCGGATAAGGCAACAGACCCTGCATGGCGGCAGTGGCAGTCATCTTCTCCGTCGCGTACAGTTCGTTTTCCAGCTTGCGGTGCTTCTGCTTGACCCGCGCCATGGATGTGTAGCAGCCCACCGCCCACGGGTTCAGATCGCCCTCGTGACGGGGCAGGCGACCGCGGCCACGTTGGAGCTGGGCGAAGTAGGCCTCCGGTGTCGAATGGCGGATGTCCACGTCCCGCGTGGCGCGGATGAGGGCATTCAGCTCCCGGATGTCTCGGCGCGACGGTCCGCCGCCGTGGTTACCGACGCCCCACGGCACGATGCCGCAGGTCTCCGTGGGATGGGTTTGCAGCCACTGGGCAACCTTGCGGCGGGCACCGCCCGGCGCTGAGTTGTAGTGTGAATCCGCGAGGGTCGCGAGAATCTCCGAGCCGTCGTAGCCTCGCCATACAAACTGCGTCGCCGGCAACCCCACGTCAGCGCGGGACGGGCGGCAGAACAGATAGGAGTCATAACCGCTCTTGGCCAGAATCTGGACGAGCCCGCGGCTGTGTCCGAAGGAATCCAGATTGGCGGCCGTGGTGACGTTCACGCCAAACGTCCGGCGGAAATACCGCTTGCCGACCAGAATCTGACGGACAAACGACTCACCGCACGGCATGTTGCAGTCCGGCTGGACGTACCAACCGCCCATGAGGTGCCAGGCGCCAACCCGGACGAGTCGCCGAATCCGCCGGAAGAGGGCCGGGTCGTACTCGGCGATCCACTCATGGAACATCACTTCGTTGCGGTTGAAAACGAAGCCGGGGTACCGAGCGCACAGATCGACGACCGTGCGGGTGAGCGCCAGTGCCTCGCCCGCACCTTCCTGCCATTGCCAGAGCCAGGCCGGATCAACGTGCGAGTTGCAGAGCAGATGTACGGTCCTGCGGGTCATTCTCCATTCTCCGGGGCCTGAACGGTCGCCGGCGCTTCGGCGACCATCCCTAGCTGATTAGAACCACGCGACGGGGAAGCCGGTAGGGTGCCATGCCCAAGCCGAAGGCGCCGGCACGCTGTAGCGAAAGCCGGCCCTTGTTGCGGCAAGTGCATGGCGGCGCTGGGCTTGGCTATGCCACCCTTGTCTGGCCGACAGTTCCCCATTCGTTGGAGCCACTCAGTATGCGCACAATCTATGGTACTCGTCCAGCATTGCCATGTAGTTCTCATACCGGGTGCCCACCGCAATCGAGTGGCTCGCGCCCAGGATGAACCGCCCGCCGGGTTTGGCACATGCCATCGCGTGCCGCACGTCCGCGCGCACGTCCGCCGGACTGCCGGCGATCAGGTGTTCGAGGGCGACGCCGCCCCACAGGGTCATGCGCCCGCCCAGCTCGCGCTTCAACGCCGCCAGGTCCATCCCGGCGCTGGCCTGGATGGACTGATAGGCATCATACCCGATCTCCAGAAACAGCTCCTGCAGCGCTCGGATGTTGCCGCAGCAGTGCTTGAGCACCCGCTTGCCGAACCGCTCGCACAAACGCACGACGCGCTGCCGGTTGGCCGCCAGGAAGAACTTGCGGAACACCGTCGGGCTGATGAACGGGCCGGCGTTGTACGCAAAATCCTGGTCCCACAAGACACCGTCGCTGTCGGGGTGGATCAGGCACTCGTCCGCCAGGTTCTGCTCCTCGAGCAGCCGGTGCGTGGCCGCACGCACCACCTCTGGTTGGCGCTGCAAGACCCGGCAGCCGCGCGCCAGACCACCCAGCAGCACAATGCCCACTTCACCGCCCGACGGTCCACAGATGAACTTGTCGTTCTTGAAGCGTTGGACGACGGCATCCAGAATGCGCCAGGAGCGCTCCTCACGGACCGGCGGCTGTGGCGGGCTGGCAAAATCCTCCCCGCTGTAGGTCTGGGCATCCGCCACCGGATCGTGGATGCACGTGATGTCCTGCGATGCCGCCGAGTAGCGATACACCCGGCCGTACTTGTCCTCCCAGGTGTCGGCGCTCGTGCGGCGCGGGGGCTGATCATCAGTCTCCGGCGGGATGCGCCACGTGGCGGCCGGGAACGTCACGATGTCCAGATCGAGCTTCTCGTGCAGCTCGATGTGGTCCTTAAGATAGCTCTCGGCCACCTCGGCGTGGCGCCCCTCCCAGAAAGCGATCTGTGACTTGGCCTTCGCGCGGAGGTACGTTTCGCGGCCCAGCAGACGCTCTACGGTGTCGAAGTCCACCGCGAACTCACCGATGGGCACGCGATCGGGTTCCACGCCGGCCAGGGTAGCTAGCACGCGCTGCTTGGAGTTCATGCCGGCGCCACTACCTGCACCTCCAGATTCGCAGTCGGCATCGGCAGGCGAATGCCGGCGAGGTTGTAGGGATGGGATTCACCGGCGACGACAATCTGCGCCGGCTCGCTCCGGTCCGCCCGACGCACGGCGATGCGGAGCGCGTGCCCCCGCAGGCACAGCCGGGCCTCCACGCGGTCCAGGCCGGCGAGCAGCCGCGGCCGTAGCAGCAACTCAGTACAGCCCGGCCGCACGCCCAGCAGGTGATGGATGAAGAAGCACGCGATCTCCGCCCACGTCCACGGGATGACGCCGATCTGCGGGCACGGCGGGACCGGCCGCGGGCCGTAGAACTCGAACCATGCCCCCGCCCGGCCGCCGGGCACGCTGCGCAGCCAGTTGAGAATCCGCCAAACCTTGTCGTCTTCACCGGCCTCGAAGTACGCCCGGGCGACGAACAGCGACGCGAACGGCCAGGGACCCGGCGAGTCCGGCTCGGAGCTGACATGGTACCGGCCGTAGCCGCCGTGATCCCAGCGCTGGTTCCAGAGTCGCTCAACGTCCGCCAGGGTGTTGCGTGCCAGTTCGCCGCGCGGATCGACGAACTCCAGCACGATCGGGAGCACCGCGGACGTATCCGGGTCCAGGTAGTGCGGCCCGGCGTCCGCCAAAGGCACACCGGGCGGCAGGCCCGCTTCCGCGACCGGCGTGATCGTCTCCTGCACGGCTCCGCTCACGTCGCGCCGCTTGATGAAACGCCCCCGCTCCACCTGACTGTAGCGCGCGTTACCCAGCATGGCCCCACGAATGCGCTGCGACTCCTGCGTCCAGCGCGCGGCCTGCTCCTGCTGCCCAACCAGGCCGGCGAGTCGCGCGGCGCTGTCCAGGCCGACGGCCACGTAGAGCTGGTGAGTCAACTCCATGCCGTCCTGGATGCCGTGCACGTCGTGCCGTTCCCAGTACTCGCGCCGGTTGTGCAGCAGGCCCGACGGTCCGTGGCGGAACTGCGCCCGCAGCGGGAACTCCGCCAGCGCCACGATCCGCGGCCAATGGCGCCGCAGCATCTCCGCGTCGCCGGTCCAATTGACATAGGTCTCCAGCGCCGTCATCAGGTAGCCGTTCTGATCCAGCTCGACGTCGGCCGGTTCGCGCCGCCGGCCGGAGTCCACACAGCCGCCCTCGTCGCTGACGAACTCCGTCAGCAGACGAGCGAGCATGGTTCGAGCGCTGTCGAAGGCCCCGAGGCAGACCAGCGCGCTCGCCGCACAGGCCTGGTCACGCACCCACTCGAGGTTGTACTGCCAGATGCCGCCGTCCATCATGCCGGTGGCCGTCACCGCCGCCGGCAGTTGGTTGCGGGCGGCGCGGAACAGGTGCTCCAGCGTCGGCGACGAGCACGTCAATGCGCCCAAGCCGGCCCAGTAGCGGGCAGCGTCGGCGTCAGCGGGCGTGGCGGCCAACCACTCCACCACTACTCGCCGGTCTTTGCGCTTGCCCTGCAACTCATAGGACAGGGTCGCCTCCGTCGGGGCATCTCCCGTGAGCTCGATCGGCTGCTCCAGCGGCGCGTGTTCCGCGCCGGTGCACAACACCGCGCGCAGGTTTCCCGGTGATGACTTGCGGACCCGGATGATACGCCTCAGACACGGCGACCGCCGGTCGTGGCAGTAGAAGACCTCCACAACGCGCAGGTCGCCATCCTGCCAGGTGACCTGCACCGCGGGCACGCCGCCGACGTCCGTCCACTGGGCGTCCACTGCGGCCGGCCGTGGCGCGAACACGTGAGTGCCGGCGCGGATGGTAACGACCGTGGGGGCCAGGCCGTGGTGTGGATCGAACGTCAGCGCTGCCCGCTTGGGCCCCAGCCGGTCAGGGTGCAGAACCAGCAGCCCCACCGGCGTCCCCTCTCCGGAGGTGCATACCTGGACGCCCGCCTGGATCAGGCCGTTGCCGAGGAAGAAATACTCCACGCCGGCCAATGTCGTCCTGGCGTCCGGCGGTCCCTGCTGAGGGTCATCCTTATAGATGTGCTCAGCGACATCCATCGATTACACCTCACGCGAGCTTGGTAGCAGCGTCGGCGGCGGGAGCACTACTCCACGTAGGTGATGCAGTCGACTTCCAGCTTGGCGCCGGGCACCACCAGTTCCTTCACCACGACACTTGAACGTGCAGGGGGATCCTTGGGGAAGTACTCGGCATACAGCTTGTTGAACGCGGCGAAGTCGGATGCTTCCGTGATGTACACCGTGCACTTGAGAACCTTGTCCAGGCTGGAGCCCGCGGCCTCCACTGAGGCCTTCAGGTTCTCGAGCACCTGACGACACTGCGGCTCGAACTCGCCGGCCACCAGGTCGCGCGTGCCGGGCCGCTGCCCGACCACACCGGCCACGAAGACCAGCCGATCCAGCCGCACTGCCCGCGAGAACGTCGGGTAGGGGCTACCGGGAATGACCTGCCGGCCCGGGACCGGTGCCGCCGGTAGCGTGGCCCCCTCCCCCGCCAAGCTCACCCCCGCGCCCGCTGCGAGAACCGTACTGACCGCGCCGACGAAGTCGCGTCGTGATGGCTGCGTCATAGCCAACTCCTGTACCTGCCATCGGTTCATGTTCAGGTGGGCATTGTAGCTGCGCAGATACGGGAGTGGAAGCGGTTCTGGCTCCGGCCCTGCCGCACGATGGAGCGGGTTCTGTGCAGCATGAGGGTGCTGCTCACTGCGGCGGTGTCGCCGGGCCTCACCGCCTCTGTGGTGGGAGCGTCGGACGGGCTGCCGGCGGCATCGGCACCGCCACGCCTACTTGGGCCGGAACCGTTGCACGTCGGCGTACACGTCGATCGCCAGCGTGCGGCGCCGGAATCTCGCGCTGTGCACGGCGCCGGCGGGGATGTGGTAGGCATCGCCACGCGTCAGGCGCTGCGTCCGGCCCTCGATGGTGAGTTCCATTTCGCCTTCGATCACCACGCCCCACTGCTCGCCATGACTGTGCGGGGCAACATCGCCAATGGCATCGATGTCGAAGAAGGCTGCCTGTCGCTCGGTGCCTTGGAGAATCCAGGCCCGCAACCCGCTGAACGGCAGGTCAGCTTCCGGCAGATCCGTGATCAGAGACGGAAACGAAGCTGCGGCCATACACCCATCTCCTCGATAGTAAGCCCAACGGACCGGCAGGCAGGCGCCCGCCCGCACGGGCATCGTCCTTAACCGTCGCCTGGACGCGGAGCAGAACCAGGCTCCGGGCGGTCCCCGGGCGGGGGCAGAAGCGGCGGCGCGCTGCCCGGCGGCGGCCGGCTCAGCGGGAGCCTGATGGTCTCCTCCGGCGGGCGGGGCGTGGGAGTGTCCGAAGTGCCACGCTCCTGACGCTTCCTCTCCGCGATCTCCGAGATGCGGTCGAAGTAAGAGCAACTCGGCGTACGCTCGCCGGGCCGCTCCGCCGGCAGCCCGGCGCAGGCGGCCAGCGTGCGCGTCACCAGAACTTGCAGCTCCGTCTGCCCTTCGCGCAGCACGTCCGCCCTCGCCCCGCTGCCCGCCAGCGCCCGTTGCAGGTGCCGCGCGGACTTGTGCCGAAAGATGTCCTGCTTGTGCGTCGCCCGTTCGATGATCTCCACCACGTCATCACCGACCCGGGCCCGCAGCTTCTCCACCGGTAGCGGAGCAGAGCGGTGCTGTTCGGCCAGACGCTCGCGGCCGCCGACGTACGGCGGCTCGCCCGCCAGCAACTCAAACAGCAGAATCCCCAGCGCGTATACGTCCGTCTGCGGCAGCATGCGCCCGTCGAACGCCTCGGGGGCCATGTACGTCGGCGTCCCCGCCAGGGCAAACGTCCCCGCGCTACGCCGCCGCAACACCGCCAGCCCGAAGTCCGTCACGAACGGCCGCCCCCCACGGTCGAAGATCACGTTCGCCGGCTTCAGGTCGCGGTGGACAAACCCCTCCTCATGCAGGGCGGCCGTCGCGCCCGCGACATCGCACACCACCTTGACGGCCGCGGCCGGCGACAGCGGACCGCTGTGCCGACAGATCAACCGCAACGACGGCCCGTCGATGTAGTCCATCACCAGGTACGGCAGGTTCTCCACCAGCCCGGCCAGGTGCACCGCGACAATGTTCGGGTGCCGCACGGCCGCCTCCGCCTGGGCGCCCACCAGGAACTGCTCAAAATGCGGGTCACCCTCGGCCGGCGCCGCCCCCAGCAGGAACTTGATCGCCACCCGTCGGCGCAGCACCGTGTCCCACCCGGCATGCACAACGCCCATGCCGCCCCGCCCGATCTCCTCTTCCACCCGCAGATGCCCAAGCTGCCGCGGGATCGTTTTCTCCAGCGGCGCCGCCTCCGCCTCCCCGGACCAGGTAAGCGTCACGTCGCCGACGCCCGAGGACTCGCCGCCGCTTCGCAGCGCCTCGTCCCCGTCAGGGTCGGGCCCGGATTGGAGAGGAGTGTCCGCCATGCATCGACCCACAATGCGACCTGTCCGGCATTCGAATCAAGACCAACCTTCAGGGTATCGCGTGCCCGCGACCCGAACAAGATGTGCCCCGTACCGTCGGCCCCCCGCGGCCAACGTAGCACCGAACAGCTCCCTGCAACGCCGAAGGCGGCGCCCAGAAGCTGCTGGCTTGCCCGAACCGGCAGCAGCGTGCCATGCCCAAGCCGAAGACAGGGTGGCATGCCCAAGCCCGCCCACGGCGGGCGCCGGCATGCTACGCCCGGAGGCAACCGTCCATCGACGCCACGGCATGGCGGCGCCGCGCTTGGCCATGCTACCCCAATCCACCATGCCGGCGCTGCGCTCGCGTACCACCCGCCCGGAAATCTGCGAGCCTTCCGCGCCGTTGCCAACGCGGCTACAATTCGCCGCCGACGGGCTTCCGGGCGACACCGTGCCGTGCATACCGGCCGCCGCCGTGCCCGGCCGGGGAAGACAAGCCGCATGCTGGCGATTCGCAACATCAACGAACTGCTCATAGTGCCGCCCGGGCCGGTACCGGGGCGCGCCATGAGGCACATCGAGACGTTGCGCTCGGCGGCCGTGTTGCTCGATGACGAACGCATTGCCTGGTTCGGGCCCGATGCCGACTGCGACCCCCCTGCCGGCTGCCCCACGCTGGACGCGGCCGGCGGTTGCGTCCTGCCCGGCCTGATCGACTGCCACACGCATACGGTCTTCGCCGGCGCGCGGGCGGATGAGTTCGTCCGGCGCCTCGAAGGCGCCACCTACGCCCAGATCGCCGAGGCCGGCGGCGGCATCCGTCGAACCGTGGAGGCCGTGCGGGCGGCCACCGGTGACGGGCTCGTGGCACTCGCCCAGCCGCGCATCCAACGCATGCTCGCCAACGGCGTCACCACGCTCGAAATCAAGAGCGGCTACGGGCTCAACGTGGACGATGAGCTCAAGATGCTGCTGGCCATCCGCCGGCTGCAAGCGCATACCCCTGTCGAGCTGGTCGCCACCTACCTCGCTGCTCACACGACGCCTCGGGAGCGGGCCGGGCGCGCGGATGAGTATCTCGACACGGTGCTCGCGCCGGCCGTGCTGGCCCGCATCCGCGACGAGCGTCTGGCGGAGTTCTGCGATGTCTTCTGCGAGCGCACCGCGTTCACCGTCGAGCAGGCGCGGCGCGTGCTGACGACCGCCCGGCAATACGGGCTCATACCCCGGTTGCACGCGGACCAGATCACCCAGATGGGGGCATCCGCCCTGGCGGCCGAGGTGGGCGCGCTGTCCGCGGACCATCTCGAGACCATCGACGACGGCGGCATCGACGCCCTGAAGCGGGCGGGCACCGTGCCCGTATTGCTGCCCGGCTGCTCGTTCTTCCTGGGAGTGGAGCAGGCCCCGGCCCGCAGGTTGCTGGAGGCCGATCTGCCCGTGGCCCTCGCCACCGACCACAACCCCGGTTCCTGCATGATCGAGTCCCTCCCGCTGGTCATGGGCATCGCGTGCACCCAGATGCGTTTGACGCCGACGGAAGTGGTGGTGGCCGCCACCGCCAACGCGGCCGCGGCGCTGAACCGCCGTCACCAGGTCGGGGCGATTGCCGTCGGCATGCAGGCGGACCTCGTTGTCCTCGACGTGCCTGACCATCAGAGCTGGATGTATGAGCTGGGACGCAACTGTGTCCGCTCGGTCGTCAAGAAGGGAAAGGTCGTCGTCGGATTAACGTGGTGAAACGAAGCGGCGGGCTCCTCGCCCGGAGGGCGCACGATAGTTGCCAGGGACTTGCGGTCCCTGGCTGAGGCAGCGCCTTTTCTCCTTCCTTGCCGCCCGGAGGGCGGACGAGGGCCGCGAGGAACTCCCAGCCCCTGGCGGGTAGCCCAGATCCTCGGGACCTGGGGGACTGATGACGGCTGGGCGTGTGCCAAGCTCCGCAGAGCATGCTTCCCCGCGACGGCTGTCGCGGGGAAGCATGGCACCCGGGCACCCAAGGTCCAGCGGCGACAGGACGATCGCGTGCAACCCTACTGGTCCCAACGACGTGTCTGCGTAACCGGCGGAGCGGGCTTCCTCGGCCGGGCGCTCTGCGCGCACCTGAAGCAGCAGAAAGCGTCCACGCTCATCATTCCCCGGCGGGAACAGTACGACCTCACGCACGCCGACGCCGTCACCCGGCTGTTTGACGACGCCCGACCCGACGTCGTCATCCACCTGGCGGCCGAGGTCGGCGGCATCGGCGCGAACCGCGACCACCCCGGCCGCTTCTTCTACGCCAACCTCATCATGGGACTTCACCTCATCGAGGAAGCCCGCCGCCGCGGCCTCGAGAAGTTCGTCCAGGTCGGCACTGTCTGCGCCTATCCCACACACTGTCCGCTCCCCTTCCGCGAGGAGGATCTCTGGAACGGCTTCCCGGAGGAAACCAACGCTCCTTACGGCGTCGCCAAGCGGGCGCTGCAGGTCATGCTCGAGGCGTATCGCGCGGAGTACGGCTTCAACGGGCTCTACCTCATCCCCGTCAACCTCTACGGCCCGCACGATGACTTCGATCTACACACTTCGCACGTCATCCCCGCGCTCATCCGCAAGTTCTGCACCGCGGCCGACACCGGCGCGGACACCGTAGCTTGCTGGGGCACCGGTACGGCCACCCGCGAGTTCCTCTACGTAGACGACGCCGCCGAGGCCATCGTCCTGGCCGCCCGCGTCCACGACAACCCCCAACCCATCAACCTGGGCACCGGCGAGGAGATCAGCATCGCCGACCTGGCCGCCCGCATCGCCCGCCTGACCGGATTCACCGGCACCATCACCTGGGACGCCGCCCAGCCCGACGGCCAACCCCGCCGCCGCCTCGACACCACCCGCGCGGCCAACCTCCTCGGCTGGCGCGCCCAGGTCAGCCTGGACGAAGGCCTCCGCCGCACGATCGCCTGGTGGCGTCTGAACATGCCCACGCTGCGCGAGGGCATGCCACCTGCTGCCGGCGACCAGCGATAGGCGGCGTGCGGCATGCCCAAGCCAGCCGCAGTTGGTGTGTGGCATACCCAAGCCCGCCGGGTGGCATGCCCACGCCCGCCGGGTGGCATGCCCAAGCCCGCTACGGGCGGGCGCCGGCATGCTTCGGGATGCTCATCCGCCGGCGAACACGACCTCGAAGGCTGAGAAGTCCGCGAGGTCCACATCGGCATCGGTATCGAAGTCGAATGCCTCACACCCGAGTGGATACGGACCGGCTTCCGGGCCGGTCATGCATGCCGTCCAGGCAGCGTAGTCGGCGAGATTCACCGCCCGGTTGCAGTCGTAGTCCCCGCTGCCGAACTCGTACGCACCCATGTCCACGCGCCCACACAGCAGGCGCGGGTGCCCGTCCAGGTCAGCCTCTCCCGGCGGCGCGCCTGGCTCGTACTCCGGATCGCCGGTATTGATACAGGGCGAGGCGGCCGACAGCCGGAGGTTGTCATCGCCATTACCAAGAACGTCGTCGGGCCCGTCCGCGTCCACGAAGAGGGGGTCTACGTTGAGGTTGCCCTCGCCCGCCCATCCGCCGTGCACATCGCTGTATGCGATGTACACGCTCGTGTAGGGCAAGACTTCTTCGGGCAAGTTGGCCCAGAGGATGCAGCTACGCACATCAGTGCGCGCCGACGCATGAATCGCACCCCCATGGGAATAGGCAGTGTTCCCGTAGACCGTGCAGTTCTCAAGCGTAACGGGTCCCGAAGTGTAGACGTATATCGCAGCCCCGCCGTCAGCGGTGTTGTTGTAGAAAGTACAATTCGTCAGTTGTGACGGACCGTCGCAGGCAACCGCACCGCCGAAGAACCCCGCGGTGTTGGCGTACATCGTGCAGTTGGCAATAGTGGCCCCCAATGAGGAGATCGCGCCGCCCTCCCAGGTCGCATAGTTGTCATACAGCAGGCAGTTCGTCATGGTGGCACGGCCGTACACTGCCCCCCCCGTCCCTGCTGAATTATCGGAGAACTCGCAGCCAGTCAGGGTGACATGGCTGGTCCAATCAGCCCCGACGGCACCACCCCGGTCGGGAGCGATGTTCCGAACGAACCGGCAATTGATCATCACCGGGCAGCTCCCGTCCTCAGCCGAGACCGCACCCCCGTAGTCGAGTATCGCTTCGTTGTCATGGAAGGTGCAGTTGGTGATGGTGGGGCTGGCCCCCTCGTCACAGTGCACGGCACCACCGTTCATCCCCCTGTTGTCGTGGAAAATGCAATCGGTGATCGTATGGCTGACGCCCACGCAGTACACAGCTCCGTTGGCTCCCGATCGCCCGTTGTCGTGCAGGATACAGTTGGCAACCGTGAGACTTGCTACCTCGGACTCGATCGCGCTTACGCCCGCATTGCAGATTGTGAATCCGCAGATGACAGGCCCGGAAACCGGCCCATTGAAGAAGAACGCACATGCAGAGGGCCAGGCGTCGATTACACACGTCTCTGGACCGTTCTGGGAGCGCACCGTCAGGTCTGCCTTCGTCCACCCGAGCCAGACGTTTCCCCAGCCCGCGTAGTAGCCGTCCAGGACGACCACTTCGTCGCCGGCAACTGCCGCATCCACTCCCTCCCGGATACTGTCAAACGGATGCGCAAGCGAGCCGTCCTCGTCAGGGTCGCTGCACAACGGATCAGAAGGACACGGATCGTTCGGGGCGTCGTCATCGACGTAGATCGTGCCCCCGAACGCCGCGCCCGAAGTCCCCACGAGCATGACCACGCCTACCCGCGCGGTCACTGCGATGATCCGACACACTCCCGGCCACATTGCTGCTTCTCCTTATGAATGAAGATGATCTTTCAGGTTCCACGCCCGGACGTTCGGATGACCCCGCCCGCGAGAGGGCTTGGGAACCTGTGGAAAACGGGCCAACTCCGCCCTGCGGACCAATGCCGAGGCGAGCCGGTTCATGAATAGATCTGCCGTAAGACACGGATCTGCGAAAACAACGGTGATTTTAGCCCGTGCTGGGCGCCCGAGTCAAGGATCACTCATACGAATCACAGCTTGCTTGACACGGCACGGGAGGGGCGGGGGATGACAACCCGCCGTCCACACGCGCTTCAGCGAGCCCTCTGCGCAACTCACGCCGCCTCAGGCGGCTGGCGAAAGTCAGCGGGCGGCAGCACCAGCCCGTACAAGCTTGCCGGCCCCGCCCGCGACCGCGAGCCGGAACCGAAACCCCAGGCCCCCGGGGCATGCGTGGGCATCATCCCCCGCCTGTCCTCTCGATTCGTCGTCGGGCGGCTCCTTGCGGGTATAATCTCGCGGTGGGATTCGACTTGCCCGTATAATGGCCCTGCTGTACGATTCTCGCGGAGCAGTTAAGCCGGGCGCGAATCGGGCAGTTCCCGGGGTACGACCATGATGAACTTCGGGCGACAATCGGTCGGTATCGGCGAACGGGACCGGGGACCGGGGGCTGGGGTGCGAGCGCTGGCCGTCGCGGTCGCGCTGGCCATCCTGGTGCTGCTGGCACCAACCGCCACGGGGAACCGAGCGCAGCTCGCTCAGGATGCCCCGACCCCGCCGCCACCCGCGGAGCCAACCCCAGGCACTACCGGTGACCCGGATCCTGCCAATCCCCCGAACCCTGCGAGCGCCCCCGGGGCCCCTCCCCAATCGACAATCGACAATCGCCAATCGCCAATCCCCGAGGCCCCCGGCGGCCTCGGTATCATCATTCCCATCGACGGTGAGATCAGCAACGTCACCGCCGCCAGCCTCACCCGCCGCGTGGACGAGGCCCGGCAGCGCAACGCCCGCGTGATCGTCTTCGATCTCGATACGCCCGGCGGCATGGTCACCAGCACCCTCGACATTACCCACATGATCCGCAACGTGACCGACATGAAGACGGTCGCGTGGATCAACCCGCAGGCGTACTCGGCCGGTGCCATCATCGCGTTGGCGTGCAACGAGATCGTGATGAGCAGATCGTCCACGATGGGAGATTCGCAGGTCATTCTCGGCGGGCCCACCGGCGCGCAAGCCGTGCCCAAGGAACTCGAGCCGAAAATCCTCACCCCCGTCCTCGCCGAGCTGCGCGACTCCGCCCGCCTCAACGGCTATGACCCGACCCTGTGCGAGGCGTTCGCCCTGCCGCAACTCGAGGTCTGGTGGCTGGAAAACACCGACACGCGGCAGCGGGAGTTCGTCTTGCGGGAGGAGAAGATCAAGCGCATCAGCGACGAGGGGCAATCCACGCAGCGTCGCGGCGTCTCGGCCGTGGCCCGCTCGCTGCTGGGCAGCGACAAGCCCCTCTGGAAGGTCATCGATTCCTTCCACGACATCGTTCAGCAGAAGGACGTGCCGCTCCAGCAGCCCGTTGTCCGCAGCGATCGGCTGCTGCAGATGTCGTGCAGCGAAGCGCACGCCTTCGGCTTCAACAAGGCCATGGTCAGCAACGAGGCGGAACTGAAGGCCCGCTACGGCCTCACCGAGTTGCAGCGCCTGGAAAGCTCCTGGTCGGAGAACCTGGCCGGCTGGCTGACCTCGATGTACGTCCGGGCGTTCTTGCTGATCGTGATCTTCCTGGCCGCCTACGTCGAGTTCAATACGCCCGGCGTCGGCGTAGCCGGGCTGGTCGCGCTCATCTGTCTGGCCATCTTCGTCGGAGCGCCGTACCTCACCGGCCTGGCCAACATCTGGGAAATCGTCCTGATCATCCTGGGCGTGGTGCTGATTGCGGTTGAGGTGTTCGTGCTGCCCGGCTTCGGGGTCGCCGGCATCCTGGGCATCCTCATGGTGCTGGTCGGCGTGCTGGCCACCTTCGTACCGGAGGAACCGGGGCGGTCGTTTCCTCTCTTCCTCCCCGAGTGGCCGGGCACCGTCGAGTGGATCAAGCAGGGCATCATCGCCCTCGTCTCGGCGCTCGCGGCGTCGCTGGCCGGGATGGTCGTGCTCAGCAAGTTGTTGCCGCAGACGGCCGCCTTCCGCCGCCTCGCCCCGGCCAACCCCACGCCCTCGCAGGTCATGGTGGAAGACCCTTACCAGGGTGCCGCCCGCGTGGGCGACCTGGGCGTGGCCGAGGGCCCGCTGCGCCCGGCCGGCAAGGCCCGTTTCGGATCGGTACTGGTGGACGTAGTCTCCGAAGGTGACTTCATCGAACCGGGTGCGCAGGTGCAGGTGGTCGTGCGCCGCGGCAACCACGTCGTGGTCCGCCCCGTCGCCTGACCCCACGGCCCGAAGACCGCTCTGCAGGGTGGCGTATGTCCGAAGCCATGATCCTCACTGTCCTGTACCTGGCCGGCATTCTCGTGCTGGTCGCGGAGATCTTCATCCCCTCGCACGGCATCCTCACCGTCGTCGGCATCGGGCTGCTGGTCGCCGGAATCGTCAGGACGTTCATGGACTTCGGGCGGGAAGCGGGCGTGGTGGCCGTCCTCGCCTGCATGATTGTGGTGCCCTGCATGGCCGGCGTCGCCATCAGGTACTGGCACCGTACGCCGTTCGGGCGTAGAATTTCACCGCCGAACCCCGTGTTGAGCACGGCCGACGTCGGCGTGCCCGTCGCCGACCTCGAGCGCCTGGTCGGTCAGACCGGCAAGGCCGTCTCGACCCTTCGGCCCGTGGGCGTCTGCGACTTCGGCGGCCAGCGCGTCTCCTGCGTGGCGGAGCTCGGCATGATCGCGCCAGGTACCACTGTGCAGGCGGTGCGGGTATCCGGCCCTAACCTGGCGGTGATCGAGAAGAAGACCTGAGAAGTCGGAATCTCGAAGTGAAAGGTGGATGACATGACAGCTTTCGTCCCCATGTTGGGTACGGTGTCAACCGGGTTGTTGGTGGTGGCGGGCATCCTCGGCCTCGTCATCCTGGTCGTCCTGTTCATCATCGCCCAGTTCTTCCGGCTCTGGCTTCAGGCGTTCATGAGTCGGGCCAACGTCGGCATCGGCGACCTCATCGGCATGCGCCTGCGCAAGGTGGACGCCAACACCGTCGTGATCGCCAAGATCCAGCTCGTCAAGGCCGGCATTCACGACATTTCCACCAATGACCTGGAAAGTCACTACCTGGCCGGCGGACGCGTGTACAACGTGACCCGTGCGATCATCGCGTCCAACCGCGCGCTCATCGACCTCGACTGGAAGAAGGCCTGCGCGATCGACCTCGCCGGCCGCGACATTGTCGATGCGGTCAACACCAGCGTATACCCGAAGGTCATCGACGTGCCCAACCCCACCCTCGGTCGGCAGACCATTGACGCCGTCGCCGTCGACGGCATTCAGCTCAAGGCCCGCGCCCGCGTCACCGTGCGCACCAACATCCGCCAGCTCATCGGCGGCGCCACCGAGGAAACCGTCATCGCCCGCGTCGGCGAGGGCATCGTCAGCGCCATCGGCTCCGCCGAAACCTATAAGAAAGTGCTGGAAAACCCCGACCGCATCAGCAAGGCCGTCCTTGCCAAGGGCCTCGACTCCGGCACCGCCTTCGAGATCCTCTCCATCGACATCGCGGACGTCGACGTCGGGGAGAACATCGGCGCCACCCTCCAGGCCAACCAGGCCGAGGCCGACAAGCGCCGCTTCCAGGCCGAGGCCGAGAAGCGCCGCGCGATGGCCATCGCCCTCGCCGCCGAAAACCGCGCCAAAATCGAGGAAAACCGCGCCCTGGTTACGCTGGCGGAGGCGGAAATCCCCAAGGCCATGGCCGAGGCGTTCCGCAAGGGCAACCTCGGTATCATGGACTACTACCGCCTGCGCAACATCCAGGCGGATACCGCCATGCGGCACGCCATCGGCGGCGACGAACCCGAACACAAACTACCGACACCACCGGAACACTGATGGAGGAAGGCAAGCGGCAAGAGGCAAGAGACACAAGTAGGGTGGGCACCGCCCACCACCGTAGGGCGGGCTCCGCCCGCCGCTTTGACAATTAACGGCGCGCGGATGACGCCCGATGACCACCGTAGACTTCATCCTGGCTCAACCGGAATCCAACGGGTGGGGAAACCTGCTCTACCTGCTGCTCTTCCTCGTACTGCCCGCGCTCAATTCGCTCGGCAAATGGCTGCGCGAACGACACGAGGGGCAACCGGAAGCCGGTTCCGAAGAGGTCACCCCTCCCGCCGGGCGGCGTCTGCGCCCGCCGGCACCCAGCCGCCGCGTAGCCCAGCCGCTCCCCGACGCCCCCCCAACCCGCGCGAGTCCGCCCCCGCCGACCTTCACGCCTGCGCCACCTCCCGCGGCACCTCCGTTCGGCGCGCCGGCCCCGCCCAGCCGGCCCCTGCCGGGCCAGCTTGCCGCGCCGAGCGGACAGGGCCGTCCGATCGCGCCACCGACGGCCAGTCCTGCGACCCCCGCTGAGCCCCCTCAGGACAGCATCCTCATCGAACGCACCTCGCGCGGTGTGGTCGTCCGGCGGGTGCGAAAGGAACCCGCACCGCCCCCGGCCCGACCGCCCGCACCGCGCCGTCGCCCCCGCCCCCAGGCTCCGCCCACTCCCGTGGCTCAACCAGGGGTCAGCGAGTCACATGCCGGGCCCATGCCGTCGCCCGTGGCCGACACCCCGGTCCTCGCCGCCGCCGTCGCCCCGCCGAAGCCCCCGGCCGTGGTCGCCCGGCAGGTCGCCCGACTGGATCACTCCAGCCTGCGCCGTGCCGTCGCCCTGGCCGAAATCCTCGGCCCGCCCGTGGGCGTACGCCCCACGGAGCGCTCGCTCTAAGTAGCTCCACGCCATAGGAAACCCGACAGCGAGGCCAGGGTGGGCGTCCTCCCCACGAAATGCTCGCGCCAAACAGCCGCACCCCATAGGGAACCCGACACCAAGACCCGGGTGGCATGGCCAAGCGCAGCGCCGCCATGCTTTCCCTCCCACCGGCGTCTGCTGGAACAGCATGCCGGCCTACCCGCCGGTACGTGTTCAGCGTCTTTGGCGTTGTGGGTGCCATGCTTTCCCGCGACCTCGGTCGCGGGTAAGCATGCCTCTGCCTGCCGCAGCACCTGCCCACCCCCGCCTGCGGCGGGTGAGGGCATGGCACCCACGCTAAACACGTACACCGGCCGGCAGGCGGACGGCGCATGTCACCCTCCCCGTTTCCGGTTTGCCTGGTCCTGCTCAGCGCGTGCCCGCGGACGTGGCGGCATGCCTCCCCTGCCGGCTTACCGCTTGATCTTGCGCAGGAAGTCCTGCACCTCGGGAATGGCACCCTGGTAGATGAGATAGCCGTTGTACGGCTCACGCTCGGTAATCTCGTCGCAGACCGGGGTGAGCATGATCCGCTTGACTTCCTCGGGGTCGTCCGTCTGCCCGAGGGCCCAGCAGAGCTTCACGTAGGCGACCTCCGGCAGCATGTTGGCCGCCGGCACCACCCCGAGCCCCATGATCTCCCGCCCCGTCTCGTACACGTACATCTGTACATACCCCCAGAGCGTCTGCACGGTCATGTACATGTGCACGCCCTTCTTGGCCGCCCGCTCGATCGCCGGGTACAGCGGGCGGTTCAGGTGCCCCAGCCCCGTGCCCGCGATGATGATCCCCCGGTAGCCCTTCTCCACGATGGCGTCCACGAGGTCCGGGTGCATGTTCGGGTAGTAGTACAGGATCGTCACCTTCTCCTCGAAAGCCGTGTTCACCTTCACGTGTCGGTCGCTGCGTCGCCGGCGGTAATCGTGCCGCAAGGGAGTGATGTGCTCGCGGCTGATCATCGCCAGCGGCACGTCCCCGATCGTGCGGAACGTGGAACGGTAGCTGGAGTGCATCTTCCGCACCCGCGTGCCGCGGTGCAGCAGGCAGTACTGGTCCGACGTCGGCCCGAACATGCACACCATGACCTCGGCGATCTCGCCTTCCGCCGCGGCCTTCACCGCACTGCACAGATTGATCGCGGCATCCGATGACGGGCGGTCCGACGACCGTTGCGAACCCACCATCACGATCGGCACCGGCGAATCCTGCACCATGAAGCTCAGGATGGCCGCCGTGTGGTGCATCGTGTCCGTGCCGTGCCCGATCACCACGCCGTCCACGCCCTCGGCAATCGCCTCACCGATCCTCTTGGCCAGCGCAATGTACTGCACCGGCCCCATGTTCTCGCTGAAAACCCCGAACAGCTTCTCGGTACGCAGGTTGCAGATCTCCGCCAATTCCGGCACCGACCCGTAAAGCTCGCCCGGGGAGAACGCCGGGATCACCGCCCCCGTGCGGTAATCAAGCCGGCTGGCGATCGTGCCCCCCGTCCCCAGCAGGATGACGTTCGGCTTCTTCGCGTCGCGCGGAAACTCCTTCTCCGGAATCCGGTAATTGGCCTCCCGCCGCCCACGCTCCGTCATGCTCGTGATCGACTGCGCCGCCAGCCCGACGTTGTAGCCGCTGGCCAGTTTCAGCACGATGTGTTGATCGTCGCTCGTCTCCGAGCGCGGCAGGATCAGCCCGCGAAAACTGCCCTTCGTCGATTCGATCTGCACGTCGCTCCACACCCCGACGTCGAAGCGCTCCAGGACCGCCTTCCCCACCCCGCGATAACCCTTAAACCGATCGTTTCCCGTCGCCATCATCTTCCCCGCACGTCGTACCACACCCGCCCAACGGGTGGCACGGGCGTCCGGCCCGTGTCTGCCGCACAATCCCGTGGCTCGGGCGTCCCGCCCGGTACCTGTTTAGCGTGGGTGCCATGCCCTCACCCGCCGCAGGCGGGGGTGGGCATGTCCCGCGTCCGCAGAGGCATGCTTACCCGTGACCGCGGTCGCGGGAAAGCAGGACACCCAACACGCCGAGGACGCTAAACACGTACCCCGCCCCTGCATCCACCAGCCACGCCTACTCTCAGCGCCTCCAGCCTCAGCGCCCCTGCGCCCCGTCGCCACCCCGCTCCGGGGCAAGTCTGCCCCGGGGTCCGCACCCGGACTCACCTCGCCCGGGCCTGCCCTTCCAGCGCCGTCGCCCGCTCCAAGTGCTCCTCCAGCACTCGAGCCAGCTCCATCCCGTTCACCGCCCCCCCGAACCCACGCATCAACCGACCCATCAGATACCGGTGCTGCCGGGCCCGCGAGGCAAACGGAGCCGTCCCCACCGCCGCCACGGCCGCCTCGACCCGCGCGCGCACCTCCTTGGCTCCCACCGGCTCCGAGGGCAGGTCCGCCAGGGCGTGCGCGCTGCGGCCCGCCGCGTCCGCATCCGTCTCCGGCGCCTGCAACATCCGGGCGAGGACCCACACGATACCCTGACGCCCGAGACGCCCCTCCCGATACGCCTTGAACACCTCGTACACTTCCTCATCGCCGAGCCGTTCCGGCCGCAGCCCCGCCCGCCGCCACGCTTTGAACCGCTGGATCAGCACCACGCCCGCCAGCACCGGGTCGGTCTTCAATTCGTTCACCAGCCGATCAAACAGCTTCCGCCGTGGCGACAGACACAGCGGGATCACCACGTCCTCCGGCAACCCCAGCCGCCGCAGCGCGGCCTCCGTGTCCCAGACAAACGGCGGAAGCTGCCGCCGCACGCGCTCCACTCGCTCCTCCGGCACCGCCATGGGCGGCAGGTCCGTGTCCGGATACATCCGCTGGGCACCCGGCAGCACCCGCTCGAAACCGTTGGTGCCGTCCTCCAGCGCCTGCCGCGTGTCGCTCGGAATCCCCTGGGTTGCCTCCCGCACCCGCAGAATGATCTCCTCGCACGCACAATGCGCGTCCGCCTCGCTCCCCCACACCAGCACCAGCGCGTCGTTCGGCTCCGCCTGCGTCCGCTTGCGCAGCATCTGCCAGTCCCGCGCCGCCAGCGCCTCCGTCGCCGAGTCCGAATGCACGATGTTCGGCAGCCGCGTCAGGCACGCGATCACCCGCACCCGGTCCGACAGCTCCTTGACAAACGAGGTATGTTCCTGCGTCTCCCAGCCCAGCAGCCCCGCGCAACCCTTCAGCACCGTGCAGCGCACGCGCTGCCCGGCCGCCAGCGCCTGCTGAATCGGCTCGTAACGCACCTTGGCAACTACCCGCGTCACGTCCTGGTGCGTTGCCTGGAGAGTCTCCGGCGTGATGCCGCGCCCCTTCAACTCCTCCCGCAACGCCAGCAGCGAGTACTGCCGCCGCGCCTCGTTGTACACCAGCCGCGGAATCCGCCAGATCTGCGGCACCCCCTTGATCTCGATCCGCGTACCCCCCGTGATGCTGACGTTCACGTCCTCTCGCGCCGCCCCGTACCCCGTCCGCACCCTGCCCGTCGAACGCGTCAGCCGCCGCAGGACCTGCGCGACCTCCGCCACCTCCTGCGGCGTCCGCATGTCCGGGTACGTCACCGTCTCCACCAGCGGCATCCCCAGCCGGTCGGTCAGGTACACCCGGTCGTGCCCCACGTCCGAAACCTCCCGGCACGCGTCCTCCTCCAGCCCGAGCTGGATGATGCGAATCTTGCGGTCCTGGTACGGTATCCAGCCGTCCACCCCCACGATCGTCGTCCGTTGAAACCCCGTCGGGATCGACCCGTCCAGGTACTGCTTCCGCGCGATGTGCAGCTCGCTCACCATGTTCAGACGCAGCAGCAGCGCGATCTCCAGCGCAATGTCCAGCGCTTCCTCGTCGACGAAGAACGGCGGCGTATCGTCGAACTCGTACGTGCACACCGTGTCGTGGTGAATGCGATAGTAGATGTTCTTGCGGGTCTTCTTCTCCATCAGGGCCGTCCCGTCGTATTCCCCCATTTCCGACAGGGTCGGCCGCATGTGTCGCAGGATTTCCGCGTCATACTCCCCGCTGTACCGCCCGGCCGGGCACCGACAGAACAGCTTCCGCCGCGTCCGAAGCTGCTGGTGAATCTCCAGCCCGGATCGCAGCCCCAACGCCGCATAATCCTCCGGCGTCATCGACTCGAACGGCTTGAACACAACCCCCATGTTGCTGTCTCTCCCGTATGCCAAAGCGAAACGGCGATTCTAGCACGCGGTTGAGCCGCTCGCCACGCTTCCCCCCTACCGCTGCAAGGAGCGCGCCACGGGTGCCCCGGAGTCCCTGGAACCGGCGTCGGCCCCCCGCGGCCGACGTAGAGGACCTCCAAGACGCCAGCTCTCAAGGGACCAACTGCGGCCCGACCGCTCTTTGCGACCCTGCGGGGCTCCCCATCCGGCCGGGACGTGCTTCAACAGGCTGCCGCCCCCCACCCGCGTCTGGCTTTGGGGGGCGGAGGCTGCGTCTCCTCCGCCACGTTGGTTCCGAACCTCCGGTTCATCCTGCCTTCGACGGGCCCGAATAGAACGGACACCGGGTGCGTGTGCACACACCCGGTGTCCGCTGGAGAGGGAAGAGGCGTGTTGGATCCGTGTCCTTAAAAGGGCTCAAACCACCTTAAGTTCGGGCGAACCCGTGTGACTCCTAGTTAAGCTCGCTCTCACCACGCCGCGGGCGGGGCTCCAGCCCCACTCCTGCTGCATGGGCATTCAGCACTCTCAGCAGTAGCTCCGCGTCCCCCAGGTCGTACCCGCAGACTCGCACCCGCCCGGCGTCCCGAAGGAAAAACGTCGCCCGCACGCGGTCGTGACCCTCCAGCCGGTACCTCAGGGTGATGTGCCCCGTTCCCAGCCGCACCGGCCGACCCTCGTTCTGGCGGAGTATCGAATCATCCCAGTACATTTCTACTGCCATTTCGCGTCTGGGGGTTGACGCCAAGCGAGCCGTTCCGGTCCGCCACGCTGGCAGTCCCCGCTCGCTCACCTCATATAGGACACGCGCAACACTCTTTTTGCGCGCGACTCCCCCATCTTTCTTCCAGGAGGCGGGCAAACGTCCCAGAAAGGGCACCCGGAAAGCCCCGCAACCGCACTGCGTAAGCGTGCGCGATTCCGCGCCCCCATTTGAGCCGCAGACCTGCTCCCCTTGACGCCGAGCGTCATGGGCACCCCGCGCGGCCGCACGGGCCCGCAGCGCCGATGCCGAGAGTGCTACATGAGGTGGTAGATGTTGTGGATCGTCAGCCTCGGCCTGCGGACGGTACGTGACGGGCAGAACGCCTGCTTGTCGCCGCCTGGACTCCGCGCGACTGATCCGAACCGCGACCGTGAGCGAGCCGCCGAATGCCCACGCGAGTCCCGCGCGCCCATCAACCCGGGTCTAGTCCGGCAGCATCCGCGTGGTCTCCCCCAGCCCGGTGAAGCGGCGGGAGCCCAGCGCGGCGCTCGGCATGCCCTCCGGCCAGAGGCTCAAGGACACCCCGAAGTCGTCCTCCGCGTCGTCAAGCTCAAAGCTGATGGCCGCAAACCACCGCGGCAGCTTGCGGATCAGCCCCACGGTGAACTCCGCGGTCCGCCCCCGGTCCAGGTCGAACAGCTCGCGCACCGCGACGGAGTGCTTCTCGGTCAGCATGTAGTTGGCACCCAAACCCAGCAGGTTCGAGTCCTTCGCCCCGATGTAGCGATAGCCGACCAGGTACGCCAGGCGCGGCGGGCGCTCCACCGCCACCGAGACGTTGAACAGGTCCATCCGGTTCTCGTCGAGGTTGTAGTTCGCCTCGCTGAGCAGGGCCGTCCGGTCATTGACCCGCCAGATGCTCGACGACGCCACGTGGTTGTGAGCGATGCTCTCCTCCGGCCGGGTGGGTGAAGCGTACCCGATCGGTGTCAGGCGGCGCGGACCGTCGTTGAACGCGGCCGCCTCCACGTCCAGCGTCAGCACGTCCACCGTGCGGTAATTGTCGCCCTCGCCGCGCTTCGTCTGCCACCGCTGTCGGATGCCGACCATGCCCCCGTCGATCTCGTCGATGGTCTCCACGCCGCTGGTGATCGGATACAGTTCGTGCGAGTCGTAGTTCGTGTGGCTCATCCAGACCGTGGCGTCCGGCTTGATGACGTGCCGCACGCCGTGGATGTCGAACAACTCGGAATTCGTCTCCCCAAACGCCCGCCAGAAGTACATGCTGCCGCGCAACCCGTACGTCGCAAACGCCCGGGCCGTGCCTCCGTCCGCCCGCGTCTCATCCCACATCGTCCCCCGCGCGGAAAGGAACGGCGTCACCCGCACCGGACCTAAGTCCACCGGGTATTCCGCCTCCTGGCGACTGTCGGCCCGGGCGGTCGAGTCGGACGATTCCTGCCCTCCGTAGTGCCACCACTCGAAGAACGTCTGGTCCGCCCCCCGCAGCCGCACGATCCCCGCCCGGTTCTCACTGAAAAACGTCACCGAGTCGGCCAACGGATCACCCAGCCAGCGATACGTTACCTCCGGCATGTGCTCCGTCTGCGTGTAGAAATCCAGCAGCCGCCACTGCGCCAGGCCCGTCACCGCCCAGTGATCGGTCTGCTTCTTCACGTACAGCAGCGTCTCCTGCTCCTTCTCCAGGTCGAACTCCGACTCGAAAAACTCCTCCAGGAAATTGCGGTCCGAGATGTACGACAGCTCAAGCGAAACCTCCCAGTCGTCCTCGAAGTACTGCCGGTGCCGCCACAGCATCCGCCCCCGCGTCCCCTGATACGTCATGTCCTCGCGCTGGCGCCCGAGGCTGTCTTCACCGTCGTCCCACAGCAGGTAACTCCGCAGCAGGCCGAAGTAATCGTCCTGAGTGTACTTCGAGTCGATCCCCGCGGCCGGGCCCCGCCGCGTGAAGTAATCCAGGCTCAGCGTGGTATCGAAGCCGCTGGGACGCTCCAGCCCCAACAGGTTGAACAGGTCCCACTTCGTCTCCAGTTCGAGCCCGAACTCCTCGCTGTACCCGCTCCGCACCCCGCGGATCGACGTCTCGCTCGTGTCCACGTCGCCGTAGACATACGGCCAGTACATCAGCGGCACGCCGTTCACGTTGAACGTGCTGTCCCAGATGCGGAAGCGCCCGGCCCGGATGCCCGTGCGCTGGCCCGTGGGCTCCGCAACCGTGCGGTCCACCAGTTCCACCCGCCCCGCCCCCACGTGGTAGTGCGGCGTGTGGAACTCGCTCGTGGTCAGCACCGCCTGCGAGGCCGCGTATTCCTGGGCCGATAGCTGCCGAATCTCGGCCGCCCGCAGGTACAGCGGCAGCTTCCGGTCGGTCACCGACGTGCGGACGATCGCATCGACGATCAACGCCCGGTCGTGCAGGAAATCGTAGTAAAGACGCGTCGCCCGGATCATGTTCTCGCCCTGCGACATCACCACGTCGCCCTCGAGATACACGGACTCCACGCGCTCGTCGCCCACACCCAGTTCCCGCAGTTGCGCCTCCCCCGCCCCCAGCGGCAGCCGCTGGCGCGGCGCGCCGCCGGCAACCGCCTCCTGGTCCGCTTCGGCGCCCGAAACGGGCCGGCTCGTTAGTTCCGGCGGGTGGTCGTCACCCGGGCGGAAGAACAGTACGGCCGAGTCCGCCCGGACCTCAAGGTACTCCCCCGTCCCGGGAATGCCGCGTGACACGTATACCCCGCCGGTCACCGTGGCCACCCGCCGCCTGTCCTGTTCGCTGACCGTCAGGTCGCCCCCGGCCTTGAAGTGGATCACCGGTCGCGGCTTGGTGGACCCCGCCTCGGTCAGACCCGAAGCATCGTAGACACGTAACGCGACCTCTTCGTCCGGTCGGCGCGGAAGCTGCCGCAAGAGGGCCTGCCGAATGGCCTGCCCCTGCTCGTACACGGGCGACTCGCGGGCGGACTCCCAGGCCACTTCGTCCACGTTAAGCGAGACCTCGCCGAAGCTCGCCAGGGACACGAACAGGGCAGGACCCTCGGTTACCGTCCCCGCGATCTCACGGATCGACGCATCCCGCCACAGCAACGCCTCCACACGCTGAAACGTACGTTGCTCCCAGTCGCGCCGGCTGATCCAGACGACGGCCTCACGGCTGCGCAGCTCCAACCCCTGCGTCGTCCCCAGCCGCACCACGGCGTCGCCGACGATCTGGACAACGAGCGCCCCGTCGTCCTCGTGAGATACGTAGGCAAGCGCCCCACCCAGACGTAGCGGCAACTCGGAGATGCCCGCCGGGAGTATCGGCAGCTCAACGGAATCCGCGATGGGCGCCCGCGTCTGCGCGAACGCCGCAACGGCCGTGCACAGCACCAGGGCGTGGCAGCCAATGGCCCGCGCTACATGCATCAGGTACCCGGTGGATTGAGGGGACTCGCACCGGCGGTCGACCCGAATGGCTCCGCGCCTTCGCCCGCAAGCCGACCGCCGCCGGGCCGAAGTATAGACCCACCCCCACGACTGTCAAACCACGCCCGGCCGGCGTGCCCCCCGCGGCCGCACCGCTTGGGTCCAGCGCCGGTGCCGTCCCCTCACCCGCCACAGCCGTGGACGGGCACGCGGCCGCCAACCCCTCTCCCCGTGTGCGTGTTTAGCGTGGGTGCCGTGCCCTCACCCGCCGCAGGCGGGGGTGGGCATGTGCCGCGGCAGGCAGGGGCATGCTTACCCGCGACCGCGGTCGCGGGAAAGCATGGCACCCACAACGCCAAAGACGCTAAACACATACCTCCCCGCGGGAGAGGGGTAGGGGTGAGGGCAGCGGCGATGAGGGCGCCCCCTGGTGTAGGTGTCCGCACGCCCGTCGTGCTGGGCACGCTAAACACGTACGCAGGGAAACGGCCAGACGTGAGCGTGGGGGAGGCGACCGGCCCCCGGGCACCGGCACGTCCGCCCACCGCATACCAGACGCCAAGCACGTACTCCGCACACGCGTTCAGCAGCCCGCCGAAGAACCGACGGCCCCCCCCGCGCCGCCGGGCCGCGCAGGCGGTCGCCCACTGTCCCCGGGGGCTCAGGCGCCCGGCGCCGGCGGTGTGGCGCTCGCCGCGGACACACCCGCCAACCACCCACAAAAAGCAGAAAATCCGCCAGCCAGGGGCTTCTCACCGACACCGGAATCTGGTAACATCCATGGCAAGCGAACACGTCGGGGTGTAGCTCTGCGGAACAGTCTGAGTTGTTTGTGTCGGGGCGCGAGCATTCCGACGTGCTTTACGTGTCACTCTCCGTCCAATCCCCCATTGGACGGTTCCCCAAGGCCCGGTCCACCCCACCGGGCCGCTTTATTGCGCCCCGCAACCGATTGCACCAGCCCGGTGGCGGCCGAACGGGCACCTCCCCCCTACTCCCCGGCGGGTCTCGTCCGCGGCGGTAACGTGCGGTACAATCCCGGTCGGTCCCCGACGAAACCCGGGGGATTCGAGACGGTCCCGGCCGGCCCCCCGCAAGCGCGAGCAGTCGGGCCACGCGCCAGGTATCGGGCCGCGACCGCTTCTCCCCCACTGCACACGACTCGGGCAGCGGGCACCCGACCAACCAAGTGATCGGAGGCACCACCATGGGACTCGTCATTGTCTCCAACCGCCTGCCAGTAGTACTTGAGCGCACTGATTCCGGGACACGCGTACGGTCGGGAACCGGCGGGCTGGTGACGGCCCTGGAGCCTGTGCTCCGGCGTTACGGCGGTTTATGGATCGGCTGGCCCGGGGAAGCGCCGGAAGACCGTGAGGCGCTCGAGGCCGCGCTGGCCGGGTACAGCGATGCGACCGGATGCGCGTTGCGCCCCGTTTGGCTCACCCCGGAGGAGCTACAGGGCTTCTACCACGGGTTCTCGAATGAGATCATCTGGCCACTCTTCCACGACCTACAGTCAAGATGTAATTTCGTGCCCGACTACTGGACCGCCTACGTGGCGGTGAATGAGAAATTCGCCGACGTCGTGGGTGCCGAAACCCAACCTGCCGATTTCGTTTGGGTGCACGACTACCACCTCATGGACCTGGGACACCGGCTTCGTTCCCGCGGCCTGCGTAACCCCCTCGGGTTCTTCCTGCACATCCCCTTCCCACCCCCGGACATCTTCTTCAAGCTGCCGTGGCGGGCCCAGGTTCTGCATGGGCTCCTGCAATACGACGTCGTGGGCTTCCAGACGCCGCGCGATCGGGACAACTTCACGGACTGCGTGCGTAAGTTGATGCCGGCCGTTCGCCTGCGTCGGCGTCGCGGAGGGTTGACGGCCGAGCACCTCAAGCACATGGCGGTGGTGGGCGCATTCCCCATTGGGATCGACTACCAGGAATTCGGCGTGGGCGCGGCCACCAGGGAGGTGACGGAGCGTGTGCAGGCGCTGCGTGCGGAGTTGCCGGACCGGCAAATCGTGCTCGGCCTCGACCGACTCGACTACACCAAGGGCGTGCCCTATCGACTGAAGGCGTTTGCCTTAGCGCTGGAGCGCTACCCCGACTTGCACCGCCGGGTGACCCTGCTGCAAGTGGTCATCCCCAGTCGCGAGGCGGTACCCGAGTACCAGGACTTGAAGGCGGAAATCGAACGCCTAGTGTCGCAGATCAACGGGCGCTTCACCCAGCCGGGATGGATCCCCATCCACTATGTCTTCCGCAGCCTGGAGCGCGAGGAGTTGCTGGCGTACTATCGCACCGCCGACGTTGGCTTCGTCACGCCGCTCAAGGACGGCATGAACCTGATTGCCAAAGAGTATTGCGCGTGCCAGGTGGAGGGCGACGGCGTTCTCATTCTCAGCGAGTTCGCCGGGGCCGCCTCCCAGTTGCACCGCGACGCGATCCTCGTCAACCCGTACGACCTTGAGGCAGTGGCCGACGCGCTCCAGCGTGCGGTCAGCATGTCGCATGCGGAGCGTCGCCCCGCGATGCGGCGCCTGCGCCGCCTGATGCAGCGCCAGGACGTTTACTGGTGGCTGGACCGGTTCTTGACCGCCTGCGGCGTGGACCTGAAGGCACCTGCAATCTGCGGACGGGCGGCGTCGGGCACGGTCGCGGACACCGACGGTGCTTCTCCGGCGGGAGCCGCCGGTACCGGGCCAGCAAGCAGAACCCTGCCGGCTTGGCAGGCCGTGGAGGCCAACCAACGATGAGTTCGGACGTCCTGGGTGCCCGCCTCGATGAACTCGCGCACGCCCCCGTGCTGCTGGTTGCCAGTGACTTCGATGGAACCATCGCACCCATCGTCTCCAATCCGGAGCAGGCGGAGGCGGACCGCGAGTCGCTGGTGGCGTTGAAGTTGCTGGCGGGGATGCCGCAAACCCACGTGGCCATCATCTCGGGTCGCGCCCTGGCCGACCTGGCCGCGCGCACGGCGGACGCCGACGAGCTTCACCTGGTCGGCAGCCACGGCAGCGAGTTCGAAGCCGGTTTCACCACGCCGCTTCCCGCGCCGGCAAACGACCTGCTTGAGCGTCTGCTGCTGGACGTGGCGAAGATCGCGGAGTCTGCACCGGGCAGCACGGTGGAGGTCAAGCCTGCCGCCCTCGCCTTCCACTACCGCAATGCCGACGAGCGGGACGCGCTGCGGGCGCTGGAGGCGATCCTCAGCGGGCCCGCCCGGCGCCCCGGCGTCCACATTCGGCATGGTAAAAAGGTCATCGAGTTGAGTGTCGTCGACACCAACAAGGGACTGGCGCTGCGGCGCATTCGGCAGCGGCTCGGGGCTTCCGCCGTGCTGTTCCTCGGGGATGACCTCACCGACGAGGACGCGTTCGCAACGCTGGCCGGCCCCGACGTCGGCGTCAAGGTGGGCACCGGCGAATCCGGGGCCGGTTTCCGCATCGCCGACACCCTTGCGGTCGCCCAAGTGCTGGCCCGCGTGGCCGAGCGCCGCGCGGACTGGCTGGCCGGCTCCCACGCCATCCCCATCGAACAGCACGCCCTGCTTTCCGATCAGCGCACGTTGGCACTGGTGGCCCCCAACGGGCGGGTGGTCTGGCTCTGCCTCCCCCGGCTCGACTCCTCGGCCGTCTTCGCCGAGTTGCTCGGCGGACCGACGGCCGGGTTCTTCGAGGTCCGATCCGTGGAGTCCACGGCGCCCGGCCGACAGACCTACATCGGGGACACGTTCGTTCTGCAGACCCGCTGGCCCGGCCTCACCGTGACGGATTACCTCGACTGCGGCGGCGGGCGGGCCTTCCAGCGCGCGGGACGCACCGATCTGATTCGCGTCGTGGAAGGTCGTGGACGCGTGCGAGTCACCTTCGCCCCGCGGCTGGACTTCGGGCGCATGCAGACGCGCCTGCGTGTTGTGGACGTCGGGCTTCAGATCGAGGGCGCTCTGGACCCCCTCGTGCTGCGCGCGCCGGGGCTGGATTGGGAACTGGTGGAGGAGGGACGACATCAGTCGGCCGTCGCTACCGTAGAGATGACGGACGAGCCGCTGGTCCTCGAGTTGCGCTACGGCACGGCCAGCCTGGCTGAGGACCCCCTTCCCGAGCCGGCGCGCCGACGGCGCACCGAGCAGTTCTGGGGCGGGTGGGCGTCCAGCCTGACGCTTCCCGGCGTCGAGCCCGACCTGGTGCGACGCAGCGCCCTGGTGCTGAAGGCGCTCTGCTACGGCCCGACCGGCGCGATCGCCGCCGCTGGCACCACGAGCTTGCCGGAATCCGCGGGCGGCGTGCGCAACTGGGATTACCGTTTCTGCTGGCCGCGCGACGCGGCCATGGCCGCGGGCGTCCTGGTCCAACTCGGAGCGACCGGGCCGGCCATGAAGCTCCTCGACTGGCTGCTGGGTATCCTCGATCAGCAGGAAACACCCACCTTGCTGAGCCCCGTGTACACGGTGACCGGGCAGCACCTCGGCTCCGAGGCGGAGATTGCCGAACTCGCCGGGTATCGCGGCAGCCGCCCCGTACGGGTGGGAAATGCCGCCGCCCAACAGGTGCAACTGGACGTGTTTGGTCCGATTGCCGACCTGGTGGCGCTGCTCGCGGAGCACGGAGCGCCCCTGTCCTCCGAACACTGGCGGATGCTCGAGGCGATGGTGGCCGCCATCATCCACCGCTGGCAGGAGCCCGACCACGGCATCTGGGAGATTCGACACCCACGCCGCCACCACGTGCATTCCAAGGTCATGTGCTGGCAGACGGTGGACCGGGCTTTACGGGTGGCACGCTACCTCGGGAAGGATCGGTCCGATTGGATGGCCCTGCGCCGGGTCATTGCCGATGACGTGCTGGCGCGCGGCTGGCAACCGGAGGCGAATGCGTTCTGCGCCACGTACGACGATCACGAGGCCGACGCGGCCGCCCTCTCCGTGGGGCTCAGCGGGCTCCTGCCGCCGGACGATCCGCGCGTCCTGGGCACCATTAACCGGGTCGAGCGTCTGCTACGCGACGGCCCGGCAGTGTTTCGTTATCGCTACGACGACGGTCTGCCCGGCCTGGAAGGCGGCTTTCACCTGTGCACGGGCTGGCTTATCGAGGCGTATGCGCTGGCCGGCCGACTGGACGACGCCGCCCTCCTCTTTGAGCGGTTGGCCGCCCTCGCCGGCCCCTGCGGGTTGCTGTCCGAGCAGTATGACCCCGGCAACGCAGAGGCACTGGGGAACTTTCCCCAGGCGTACAGCCACTTGGCCTTAGCCAGCGCCGCCTTGCGGCTGACTCGATAGGAACCGGCGAACGGGGAGCCCGCGGCGCCATGCCCAACCTCGCCGCAGGCGAACGCCGGCACGCTGTCGCGACGCTTGCGCGCCCCTGCACCAGCGTCGCCCCCCGTACGGGCGCCGTTGCGCGACCCCGCCATGCGTACCCCCCACTCGGTCGCACGCGTGCACCCAACCGGGACCAAGCCGTCCTGACGCAAATGCGTTAGGCAAACGCGGAATACCGGTAGCGTGCGGCTGCGGGGGGTCGATGCCCGGCACCGGCGCGGCTCACCGGCAGTGCCGAAAAAATCCGCACTTAGGGCTTTGCAATCGGCCAAGGGTGTGGTAATGTACTCGCAGAGGCAGCACATCAAGGCACAGCTCTGCTGTAGACCTTGCGCCAGCGACATTGTGGTACGTCGGTTTGGCGACGACATGACTTAGTCACTCTCCGTCCAATCCCCCATTGGACGGTTCCCCAAGGCCCGGTCCACCCCACCGGGCCGCTTTATTGCGCCCCGGCGCCCATCGAGCCGCGCGCTTGGTACGTGTTTACCGTGGGTGCCATGCCCTCACCCGCCGCAGGCGGGGGTGGGCATGTGCTGCGGCATCCAGAGGCATGCCTACCCGCGACCGCAGTCGCGGGTAAGCACGGCACCCGCCACGCTGAAGACGCTGAACACGTAACAGCCTTGAGCCCGCGCGGCGATGCCCTGGTTGTCGCACGATTGCGCACGCTCACCTAGAATGACGGAACCGGAAGCCCGCGCGGGCGCCGTACCGGCGTCGGTACGGTTGCGCGACCGCCTTCGAACACCCGCGCCGCGGTCGATCGTGGTGGAACCACCGCTTCCGTGTGAGGACGATGAAGCCGCGACGTTGGCCGCGGCCGATTCACGACCGATGGACTGCCCTACAGCGGCGGTGCGCCCAAGCAAGCGCAAGCGCTCCGCGGAAGCTCCCCTGACCCAGAGATGCTCAGAGTCCTGCTGTCACTCTTTCTCGTCACCGCCCTGCTGGCCGCAGGGACCGCCATTGCGGGCTGGCTGTTCGCCACGCGCGAGCTGCCGCCGGAACGGCAGGAACTACCGCTCCCCCCGCTGGTGGCCACCTTCACCCTCGCCCCGCGCCAGGTCACCGAGACCTTCACCGGCTACGGCAGCGCTCGGGCCGAACGCCGCACCACGGTGGCCGCCCAGGTGGCAGGAACCGTCGTGGATCTGCCGGGGCGACTTCGCCCCGGGGCAACCGTCGAGGATGGGCAACCGATCATCCAGCTCGATGACCGCGAGTACCGGCACGATCTTGACCGGGCCCAGGCTCAGGTCGCCGCCGACCAAGCCCAGTTGGACCAGCTCGGCATCGAGGAGACGAACATCCAGCGGTTGCTGGTCATTGCCGAGAAGGAACTGCGCATCGCCGGCGACGAGCGCGACCGTCTGGCCCGGCTCTTCGAGACCGATCTGGCGCACAAGCGGGAGCTGGACTTAGCTCGCCTCGCTTACGAACAGGTTCACCGCGTCTGGCAGAGTCAGCAGAACGAAGCCGCCGTCCTCCCGACGCGCCGCGTAGCCCTGGAGGCCGCGCTCCGGGGCCACCAGGCGGCCGCCGGCATTGCCCAACTGAACCTGGAGCGCTGCACCATCCGTGCCCCCTTCCCCGGGGCGATCGAGGAGCTGTACGTCGAGGTGGGTGACCGCGTCGGACCCGGCACTCCGCTGCTGGTGCTCATGGACACGAACCGCCTCGAAGTGGCCGTCCACCTGCCGGTTGGCGTGCGTGACGGCCTGCGCGTGGGGGCGACCTGCACCCTGCAACGCGAGAGCAACCCGCGGACGGACTGGCACGGCGCCATCGCACGCCTGGCGCCGGCGGCCGACACGCAAACCCGGACCTTCGCGGCCTACGTCCTGCTGAACAACACCGAGCAACCGGAACCCCTGCTGCCCGGTGCGTTCGTTCGCGCGACGGTCGAGGGCCCCCGCCACGAAGCGGCCCTGCTCATCCCGCGCGGAGCGATCCGCAACGGCCGAGTGCTGGTGGCACAGGCCGGGTACGCCCGCGGGCGGCAGGTCACGGTGGACCGCTTCGTACAGGACGAAGCGCTCATCATCGACGGTCTGTCGCCCGGTGAAGAAGTCATCCTGGCACCGCTCGACGTGCTGACGGACGGCTCCCCGATTCGCATGCCGACCACGCCGCCGACCACTCCCACCGCCGGCATACCCGCCGCGCCTGACGCCGGCACGCCGCACGGCGCCGCGGAACACCCCCCGGCCTCCACACCCCCCTCAGCCTCGGGACGCACGCCATGACTTCGCTGCCCCGCTTCGCCGTGCAGAACCCGGTGCTCACCAACATCTTCATGTTGACGGTACTGGCCGCCGGCGCGTACTGCGGCGCCACCCTCGTCCGCGAGATGTTCCCCGAGACGGACCCCGACCGCATCCTCATCACCACCGCCTACCCCGGCGCCACGCCCGCCGAGGTCGAGAAGGGCATCACGCTCAAGATCGAGGAGGCCATCAAGGACATCGACGGCATCGACACGGTCAAGGCCACCATCACCGAAGGCTTCAGCCGCATCCTCGTCGAGCTGCGCAACGACTTCAAGAAGATCGACCAGGCGGTCAACGACATCAAGGCCGCCATCGACACCATCCCCAGCGAAGACTGGCCGGAAGAGGCCCTCGAAACGCACGTCGCCAAGTTCGACCCGCGCTTCCCCGTCATCAGCGTCGCCCTCTTCGGACGGGTCGAGGAGCGGGCCCTGAAACAGTACGGCGAGCGACTCCGCGACGAACTGCTCACCCTGCCGCAGATCACCGACGTCGTCCTCACCGGTACGCGCCGCGACGAAATCAGCGTGGAGGTCAGCCCCGCCAGGCTGCTGGAGTACGGCCTCTCCTTCCTCGACGTGGCCCAGACAATTGCCGCAGGCAACCTCGACCTGCCCGGCGGGCAACTCAAGACCGCCTCCGCCAACGTCGCCGTGCGCACCCTCGGCGAAAAGGACCGCGGCGACGACCTCTACGACCTCATCCTGCACGGCGATCCGACCGGGCGCAAGGTGCGCGTCCGCGACGTGGCCGTCATCATCGACGGTTTCGAGGACACGGACGTGGTGGGGCAGTTTCAGGGTGCCCCGGCCGTGGACCTCATCGTATACAAGCGACCGGAACAGGACGCCATCCGCATCGCCGCCGAGGTGCGCGCCCTCATCGCGGGCAAAACGGGGCAGCCGCTGGTCCGCACCTTCGGCGAACGCCTGCAAACAAGACTCGCGGGGCACGACGACCTCGCGGACATCCACGCCCAGGGAACCCGCGATCCGTACCCGACCGGCGTACAGGCGCAGTGCCACAGCGACCTGTCGGTCTACATCGAGGGCCGCCTCGACCTGCTGAAACGCAACGGCCTCTGGGGCCTGGGTCTCGTCTTCCTGTCGCTGCTCATCTTCCTGAACTGGCGCGTCGCCTTCTGGGTCATGATGGGGCTCATCCTGGCCATCGCCGGGGCCTTGATCGGCATGAAGCTGCTGGGCTTGTCACTCAACCTGCTCACCATGTTCGGCTTCATCATCGTGCTGGGCATGCTCGTGGACGATGGCATCATCGTGGCCGAAAACGCCTACGCCCGGCTGGAGCAGGGCCAGGAGCCGAGGCTGGCCGCCATCACCGCCACCGAGGAAGTCGCCTGGCCGGTGGTAACCACGGTGCTCACCACGATCGTTGCTTTCTACCCGCTGCGTTACCTCCAGGGGCGCATGGGCGACTGGATGGGCGTGCTGCCGCTGGTGGTGGTGGCCGCCCTGGCCATGTCCCTGCTGGAAGCCCTGACCATCCTCCCCACGCACCTGGCGCACAACATGAAACCGGTGACCGGCGCCGCGGCGCCGGCGACCGATGCCCCCCGCGACTGGCGGCACCGCTTGCGCTTCCAGCTGCGCTGGCTCCAGCAGCATTATTTGCAGGAGCCCCTCCTGCGCGGCTATGAGCGCGCGCTGCGGCTCGCGCTGAACTACCGCTACGTCACCCTGGCGGCGCTGGCGACGCTGATGATTGCCGTCATCGGCCTCGTCGGCGGCGGGCACGTGCCCTTCGTGTTCATCCAGAAAGTGGATTCGGAGACGCTGCTGGCGAGCCTGCGAATGGGCGTCGGCACCCCGATCGACGGTACCCGGGCGGCCGCCCGCGTGATGGAGCAGGCGGCCCTCGCGATTCCCGAGCTGCGCAGCATCTATACGCTGCTGGGCGTGCAACTGGACAGTGACCTGCTCTCGGTGGCCAATCCCCAGTCGCACGTGTGCCAGGCGTTCCTCGAACTGACGCCCGCCGACCAGCGCCGACGCACCAGCGATGAAATCCTCGCCGAGCTGCGCGCCCGCACCGCCAACATCCCCGGCGTAGACAAGCTCAAGTTCAACTCCCTGCACGGCGGGCCCGGCGGGCAACCCATCGAACTTGAAATCAGCGGCGAGAACCTCGACGACTTGACCGCGGTCGCCGCCCATTTCAAACAACGCCTCGCCCAGTTCGACGGCGTCTACGACGTCGTGGACGACCTGGACGCCGGTCAGCCGGAGGTGCAGATCGCGCTGCTCGACTCCGCGCGGGCGGTGGGGCTCACCACGGCCGAGCTGGCCACCCAGGTCCGGGCGGCCTTCTACGGCTTCGAGGCGCGCAAGGTGCAGCGCGGACGCGAGGACGTGCGCATCATGGTCCGCTACCCTCCGGAGGCGCGGCGCCACGTCCACGACGTGGAAGGCCTGTACGTTAAGGCCGCCACCGGGAGACTGGTTCCCTTCGGCGAGGTCGCGCGCCTCACCGAGGGCACCCACTTCGCCTCCATCCACCGCAAGGACCAGCGGCGCACACTGACCGTCCTGGCCGACATCGACGAACAGGTCACCAACGCGGAGCGGATCATCGCCGCCCTGGCCGATGATGTGCAGCGTATGCAGGTCGCCTATCCCGGCGTGCGCCTCGAGTTCACCGGGCAGAAACTCGAGACCCAGCGTTCGCTCCATTCGCTGGGCAGGCTCTTCCTGGCCGCCCTGCTGCTCAACTATGTAATCCTGGCCGCCCTGTTCAAGAGCTACATGCAGCCGCTGATTGTCATGAGCGTCGTGCCCTTCGGCCTCATCGGCGCCGTGCTGGGCCACCTGCTGCTCGGCTATCCGCTCACCCTGCTTTCCCTCATCGGCATCGTGGCGCTGTCCGGCATTGTGGTCAACGACTCCATCGTCCTGGTCACCTTCATCAACCACCGGCGCGCGGCAGGTCTGCCGCTGGCCACGGCCGTGGTCGAAGGCGGCGCCGCCCGCCTGCGCGCCATCCTGCTCACCACGGTGACCACCGTGCTCGGCATCGCCCCACTGATGCTCGAGACGTCCTTCCAGGCGCGCTTCATGATCCCGATGGCCATCTCCATCTCCGCCGGCCTCATCTTCGCCACCGTCCTCACCCTGCTGGCCGTCCCGGCCCTGTACCTGACGGTGCACGACGTGAAGGCGCTGTGTAGACGGGGGGTACGGTTCGTATTCGAATGAAGAATGCAGAATTAAGAATGCAGAAATGAGAGCAGGCTCCCCCGTCCGGGGACTCGATACCCCTCGAAAGCTGCCGGCTTGCTTCTTCTTGTTCTGCTCTGCTCCGCCCGGAGGGCAAGCGGTGGTTGCCAGCGACTTCCAGTCCCTGGGAAGCCACCCACTTCCTTCTTCTTCCCCTCTCTGGTCCGTGCGGGAGGGCGACCGAACGCCACGAGTGTCGACGTGCCTCCGCTCCCTCATCCCGACACATGTCGGGTACACGTATAGCATGGGTGCCATGCCCACCCCCGCCGCAGGCGGGGGTGGGCATGTGCTGCGGCCGCAGAGGCATGCTTACCCGCGACTGCGGTCGCGGGTAAGCATGGCACCCACAACGCCAAAGACGCTAAACACGTACTCCCTTACAGGGAGCGGGGAAGGGGGTGAGGGTCGAGCCACCGACAACTCGTAGCAGCCCCGGGCAATCCCTGCCGCTGGCTGTATGGCCGAGTTCCGGTTCACGCGGGCTCACTTCCGTGAATCAGTGAAGATCACGCTGAACGCCGCGAAGTCGGCCAAGTCCACGTCCAGGTCGCCGTCCAGGTCGGCTTGGGCGAAGTCGCTCGGATCACAGCCGGGTGGCGGCGTAGTCACCTCCGGGCCGGCCAGGCATGCGGCGAAGACCGCGAAGTCATCGACATCCGCGTCGCCGTCGCCGTCGAAATCGCCCGAGACCACAAGCACCTCCACGCACGAATCTCCGGCCACCGGCTCATTGAAGCCGTCGAAAGACACTGTCCCCGCGAAGCAAGCCACGCCCGACGCATCGGGCGGAGGCGTGATGTCATAACTCACCTGGGCGGGGATGGACGGCGCGAAGAACGGGCCCCACTTCACCTTGTGATTGGCCGCGTCATAGGTCCCGCCGTTGCTGATGTTCGTAATCGCCGTCCAGCCGGTAGGCGGGCGCTCCTCAAGCCCGACCGCGAACGTTCCGGCCGGCGGGTCGATCGTCACCACAACCTCGAAAGCAACACCCGGAGCAGCGCTGGCGGGAAGGTACCGCACCGCGTCTCCGCCGAGCCCCGACGACGAGGTGGCCAGGGCTACCATTACGACTGCCGTAGTTGAAACAGACATCGTAGTCTCTCTTCCTCTCTCGTTCGCAGGACGCAGTTTGCTTCGTGTCCTACAGCATGTGGTCGCCATGTATTCGAGCCGCGAAAGCGCCGCTCCGGGCTGACAAGAGCATCCTCTGTGACACACTTAGAGCGCCCAGAACCCCTCTCCCCCTTGGGGGAGAGGGCAGGGTGAGGGGGAATACCATGTCACTGCGCCCCCCTGCCCTGCCCTCAGCCAGGAGGGGGTTATGGAAGAGACTCTGACTCAGACCGCACTTGGAACTGCTGGTTCACGCCGTCGAAGGACGCCGTTCCGATGAACTTGCCACGTTGAGCGGCAATCGGAAGCAGGCGCACCTCAAACTGCACCTTGATTGCCCCGTCGCCCAGGAACGGGCCCCACTTGACCTTCCGATGGACCTCGTCCCAGGCGCCGCCATCGTGCACCGCGAGCACCCGCCAGCCCGCGGGTATCGCAACATCGAGCGCCGACGCCTCTGTTCCCGGCGGCGGTACCACGTTCACCACGACCCGGGCGACGTAGCCGATGATGTCGGCCTAGACATCCGTGTACTTAAGCGGGCACGTTCCGGCAACGTTCCCCTCGGGCGACACGATCTTGAGTTCGCCGCCGGGCAACGATGGTTTCTCGGCCGCAGGCGTACGGACCGCAGCAGGGCAGACGACCAGCAGCAACGGCCACAGACGCAGTGATATGTTCATGGGGTTCTCCTTGTGTTAGAGCCTTCGTGCATGTTAGACCCCCAACGAGCCCGCGGCTGGTTACCACAGGTTGCGCCGCTGTGACGTTGTGATACGTAGGGCAGCTCGATGGCCATTCTGACCGCTCAGGCGCTCTCGCGTTGCACCAGGCACGCCCGCCCCGTCGGCCGCTGAGGGCACGACGGGGCGAGCGCCGGTCATGTGAGGTAGAGGCAGACGATTACTTCATCTACGGCTGGCCTGGGCCGGTGAACCCCTGTTGGAACAGCGCGTAATCGTACAGGTCCGTGTCGCAGTCAGTGTCAAGGTCACCGACAGGTCTGCCTTCCGAGTCGACGAGCGCCCCCGGACGGGTGTATGGGCACGCGTCCTGCTCGTTTGGCACGCCGTCGTTGTCAATGTCGGGATCGCACACGTCCCCGAACTCGTCACCGTCGAGATTGGCCTGGTCGGGATTCGGAGCCAGTGGGCAGTTGTCACAGGCGTCGCCGACGCCGTCGGAGTCGGTGTCTGCCTGGTCGGGGTTCCACACTGTCGAACAGTTGTCACACTCGTCGGCAATGCTGTCATCGTCCACATCTGCTGGCACGGTGATCTCATACACTGATCCTGTGGGGAAGTCCTCGGGCTCGTGATCGTGCCACGCTGCACCCACAAACGCAGTGTGGTTGCTGATGGAGACGCAGGATGCGAACCTGTCGCCGGGCACGGAGTCGTGCCCCGTGATCATCGCGATTTCTCCCCAGTTATTCTCCCCGCCCCGATGCCGGTGAAAGAGGTACGTGGCGTCGTTCTCCCAGGGAGGGTTATCGCGGGAGGCGCCGACAATCATGAGACTCCCGCTAATCGAAACGGATCGCCCAAACTCCGGGAACGCGTATGGGTCGCCGCTGCCGACCAGCTTCTTCACCTCACCCCAGTTGTCAGTGCCGTCCGCGTCCCGTTCGAAAATGTACGCAGCCCCTGGCGTGCCCGCCGGCAAGTAAGGATAGACGGAGGCTGCCCCGACGATAATGAAGTCGCCATCGATCGAGACACTGATTCCGAACCAGTCATTGTCCGACGCGTCGGACGCCGCTAGCTTCTTAACGAGGACCCAAGCGGGGGCTCCACCCGGGTTGCGATAGAAGATGTAGCACGCACCAGAGTCCGTTTCCGGCGCATCTGCTTGCTGAGCGCCCACAACAGCGATGTCACCTTCGATGGCGACCGCGATTCCGAAGTCGTCGTGCACCATCCCATCTGGCGCGATGAGCTTGGCGCACTCACCCCAATTATCCTGACCGCCGAAGTGACGTTCGAACACATACGCGGCACCGGCCACCTGCACCCCGCAGCCCCCGGCGGCGCCCACGAGAGCCGTATCGCCGGCGATGGCCACACCAGCACCGAAGTGGTCGTGCGCCGCGGCATCGGAGGCAGTCAGCTTCTTGACCTCACCCCATTGATTGGGCCCGCCCTGATTGCGGTAGAACACATACGCCGCACCGGCATGCGTCGGTCCACCGCCGCTGTGCAGAATGGCGCCGACGATGATCCAATCACCGTCAATATCAACTCTGCAGCCGAACCCCGCTCCGGCCTCTCCATCCGAGGCCGTCAGCTTCCGGACAACGCTCCACGATCCGTCAGGCGCCCTCCGCAGGACCGACGTCGACCCCGAGTTGTACCCAAGGTCATCATCATAGGGAGAACCGATCACGGCCGTGTCGCCGTCGATAGACAGCCAGTTGCCGAACGCATCCTCAGGCTCTGCGTCGGGAGCAAACAGCTCATCTGTTTCCGCTGGATCACAACCCACCCCCCAACGCACGGCGGCGAAATCGTAGAGATACAACGAGTTGTCGCCCGCGGGAAACCCGGCGCTGGTGTAGTCCGTGACAAGGAACCAAAGGTACCAGGGGCACTCTGCATCCAAGGGTCTCGACTGGTAGACATCGCCCTCGCCATGGGGCGCCATGTAGAGCTTTGCCGTTTGCTGGGCCGAATCTATGCGGATGGACCAATCGACTGGTCCCGCGTAGTCTGGACTGTCGCGAAAGACCGGGTTGTCGTAGGGAAAGGGTGGCGCGGTGACCAGGACGAGCTCACCATCCTGCATGTGGTACTGGTCAACGTCGCTCCACATATGGACGCCCCAAAGCGTTTTCGCGCAGGGGCCATCATCGAATATCCACATGTCGGGGACGCCGCTACCCTGGGCAGGAAAGTAATCGTCGGCGATGCGAATAACAAACTGATCTTGGTGGCTGGCGTTTCTCCTCGTGTCCAACTTGAAGTCAATCAGCCAATCGGTACCATCATTGAAGTCGTAGTCTGTCCTGACTCCTGCCTCCGCACCGTATGTGTTGCCGGAGGTGGGCCCGTGGAGGTTGGCCTCAAGATAGCCGTCTGGTGGCTGCAGAACCTCCTGATGCAAGAACGCCCATGGCCCTGTGTATCTCCCTTCGATGGTCCAGAGATCGGGATCAATCACCCCGTCCTCAAAGTCATCGGACCAGATAATGTCGCCGCGTGCTGGCGGCGCAATGCACACTACGAGGGCAGACACCATCAGCGTTCGCAGCATTCTATGGAAACACATTTGATGTTCTCCTACGCCCGGAGGGTCCGCAGTGACTTTCCTGAGCGAGCGTCTCCGGGCTCGACGCTCGGCATGTCTTCGCTAAGTCCCCACCATGAGGACCACCTCTTGTCGTGTTGGGTTCGTTCTGTTTCCACGGGTGCCGCCGCCGGCTTCCGCATACCGGCGTACTTCCCTATGTGGAATTAGCTGCCAGGCGACGAATCCTGCGCGCGGCGGGCGGCGATGCGTGCTTCTCTTGCCGGGCGGCGAGGAAACGCGGAGAGCAGGTCAACCAGGGATTGGATCCTCGCCTCCCGTGCCGTTGCGTGCGGTAAGTCATGGTGGCGACGTGTCTTATGCGAGGTGACGCGCGTTCGGCTTGCCGGGGGCGTTGGCTTCCACGATGGGACAGCAGCAGCCAGGCAATAGCTCTGAGGCCGCGGGTTTGAAACGGGAGCCGCACCGGGGGTTGTCGGCAGGCGGCACGAAGGTGTTGGAGGGGCATTTCGAGTAGCGATGCGGTTCAGTCTGCCCCGCCGCTCTCGCTCGCCGGTGCGGGTCGGACCTCCGGGGTCGGTTCGGAAGAGGCCATGGAGCAGGGAGGGTCGATGCAGAGCTGGCAGATTCTCTTGGTGCCCAGGTCCAGGCCCCAGAGCGTCTGGGTGGTCCCATCGTAGGAAAGCTGGTACCAGAAGCCCTCGAACGCGGCCACGACAACCTCGCCGTCCACGATCGGCACGCGGTTCTCGGTTTGGACTTCTGGGAGGAAGCCCCTCCGCAGCAACGCCTCCGGGTCCACTACGTACACGAGGCCGCGGAGTTGCCGAGAGGGCCCGCGATCAGGCTCGTCACTGTAACTGGAGACCCACAAGCGATCCTGCCCGGAGGCATCCGAACCGAATGCGATGCCGGCGAGGGAAGAATCGGCTGACGTTGCCTGGCCCACGACCCCCGCGCCGCCGCGTTTGAGGCCCTCCCGATCAAGAATCTCTAGATCGAGGGCATAGATGTCGTCATGCCGCGACGCAAGCCAGCTGTCGCTAATGTACCACAGACGCTTCCCGTCACACGCCACGCCTGTGGGACAAGGCGTGGGCAGCCAACGCACACGCTCCCCCGGCCCCTCGGGTCCGACGCTGCCGACTTGGCCGCCCCCTTTGCTGTCATCGTTTAGGTTAGGAATCCACCGGCGCACAAAGCGCAGCGTCGGGCCGCAGTAGCACAAAGGCGCTGCTGGGAACGCCTCCAGCGATGCCTCCCAGTTCTGCGTGTCAGGCGAACGGACCCACATAACCTCCTGGTCTTGCTGATCATGCCCGGTGAGCACCATATCGCCGGCTTGCACAGCCAACCCATTCGCGCTCAAACAATGAGACAACACAAGGCAGGACCCAGGAATCGGGTCGCCTAGTGCCACAGTGCTTTTCCCCAACTGCACGTCCCATCGCCTTTGATAGCCAGAGCGGAGTCGTGCCACTGGCATGCGCGTACTCGGCTCGTACTGCGGCGCGCTCGCCGATATGATGGCGATTGACCCCGCTCCCGGATCGGTGGGAATGATGTATGCGCCGAGGGCGTTCGTCTCACACTCTGCCCCCTGATCCGTCCGTACGGTGGCCCCGGCGATCGGACGGCCGGTAACCCCGTCGGTCACGAAGCCAGCCACCGTTGTGCCAGCGTCGGTGCAGTCCTTGACCTCCACGCGCTCAATGGCAAAGCGCGCTTCTCCGGACCACACTCCCGCCGAGGCCTGGGTGCCAACGAGAAACCTGAGCTTCCACACTGGCAGGTTGGAAATGTCCACGACCTCAAACGGGGCGTTCGGGGCAATGCCTGCGCGCACGACCGCCAGTTTCGATGTACGCGACAGCTCGATGCGCACGTGCTGAGGGGGCAGCGTGAGTCTGTGGTTCACGGTGGCGGGTCCGGCGGCGAAGAGCACCTTGCTCTGGGAGGAACTCCCGGACCCCATGGCCTGATTCCCTGCCGTGTGGATTTGGATAACAAAGCGGCCGTTGAGCGCCTCCCCCTCGCCCAACTGCACATCGATCTGAACATTCTCCGCCTGCTGCCCGACGTCGGCCCGGGAATCCAGCCAGACGGCGTGTGCGGTGCCCAAGCCGACGTGCTCCGGCTTTCCTTCGGTCTTGCAAGCCGCGTGGCTTTTCAGAATCAAAGCGCCGTTTTCCGCGTAGATGCGGCCGCCCAGGCGGTCGCCAGGAGGTTCTTGCAGCAGGGGCCACTCGGGCTTCTCGCCGGGCACCCATAGATCGCGCCGCAACTCGGAGCCTTCGAACTCGTCCACAAACGGAAAGACTCCGGCATCCGACGCCAACTCCGGCGTAGGGCCTTCCGGCGGCCCCGCAGCAATGCCTGGGAGTCGCGGCTCCGGGGCCGTCGGTGTTGCGGCTGGACGTGTGCGCCCAAACTGCCTCACGCCAATCACCACCGCGATTGCTATGACCACTACGCCGAGCACCGGCAAGCCGACTCGCAACCGACGCCGGGCTCCAGCATGTCGCGAGGGCGCCGGCTTCCTTCGATGGTGCTCATGCCCATGCGGGCCCAGCGGCGACTCGCCGCGCTCGAACCGTTCCAGGTCCGCGACTACGTCGCCCATGTCGGCGTAACGGTCGCGCAGCTCGCGCGCCATGCAGCCTTCCACGATCAGCGCGAGCGCGGCCGAGACCTGCGGGTTCTTCTCCCGCAGCGGCATCGGTGGGCCCGTCACGATTCGCTCGACGACCTCCTGTGGTGTTGCTCCGTCGTACGGCAGGGCGCCGCTGAGCATCTCGTAGAGCAATGCCCCGAAGGCGTAGATGTCGCCGCGGAAGTCACCGGCCTTGCCAGCGGCGATCTCCGGCGCTAGGTACGGCGGAGTGCCCTCGATCGGTGTGCGCTGCACGTCGATGAGCGACTCATTCAGGAACGTGCAACGCCCCAACCCGAAATCGGCGAGGTAAGCGCGGTCCTCCGCATCGAGCAGCACGTTGCCGGGTTTGAGGTCCCGATGAATGATGCCCTTGTCGTGGGCGAAGGCCAGCGCCCGCGCCACGTGCAGGCCGATACGCCGCACAGTGGATTCGTCGAGCGGCCGGCCGGGACGGATGTGCTGGGCCAGGCTACCGTGCTCCATCAACGGCATGACGAAGTAGGGCCCTTCCGGACGGTCGGAGACCTCGATGACCTCCACGATGTCGGGGTGGGCCAGGTGCTTCATGTGGCGGGCTTCGGTGAGGAAGCGATGCACGACCCGCGGCTGCTGCACGAATTGCTCTCTAAGCAGCTTGAGGGCGAGGCGGCGCTTGGGGTGACGCGGATCGTGCGCCTCGACGACGACGGCCATGCCGCCTTCGCCCACGAAACGCAGTACTTCGAAGCGTCCGACGCTGGCGAGCAAACCCAGGCGCGGAGGCGCACCCAGGATACGGGCCTGCAGCAGCCGGCCTATGGAGTCCGAGGATAGCCACGGAATCCCGGGAGTTGCGGTCTCGCTCGTACCGGCGATCGGACGCTCGTCGCTGGATGGCCCCGGTTCGATCGGGGAACCGGTCGGTCCAGGCGCGTCGGGCAGCATGGCGCCGCTCCTTCGTTAGATCAGTCTTGGAGGTGACTCCGACCGGATTCAAACAGTCCGCGTAGCGCTGGATCAAGCCAGTCCTGAGCGAGAACCCAAGCGATCCCTTCACGCAAGGCAGCCGCATCGAGTTCGGTGATCCGCTGTCCACATCGTACCTGCGCGGCAACGATCGCTGCAAGATACAACACCTGCCCGATCTCCGCGGGAATGGGGCTGTCCGGGCTGTACACCATTGCCTTGGCGAACTGCTTGGTAAGCTGGAGAAGCTCGACGGGCGGCTGCGAATGCGTGAACAGATCGCGGAACGTGCGGATTGTTGCCCCCGTGCCCGCGGATGACCCGCCCAGCATCGCCGACACCTCCGGCGGGAGGCTCCCCAGATCGACCTCGATGCCGGCCGACATCTGGTGCACGAGCATGGCTTCAAGCTCGGAGGGGGTCCAGGCGTGGCGGTCGGATCGACTGGCCTCCAGCAGCTTCGCCAGTTGGGCAGGTCCGGTGCGTTCGATCAACGGGTTCAATGGCGTGCTCCTCGGGCCGGGCGAACGTCAGGCCACGTCCGTGCGCGGCCACGTTCCGGCCCTTCACGGAGGCGGCGCGTCTGCAGCGTCGCCCCCCCCGCGGGCGACGTAGTGGGCTCCAAGGCGCCGGTCTTCGGCCACGCCCGCGGGGCCAGCGTGGCTTGTTCCGCCTGATCGCTTCCACCCCCCTGCTGCGCCCCTGGGTCCCCGTCATACAGATACGCACGCCGGCGGCCAATCATGCGCGCCACCCGGCCAGGCAATTCAATAGGTCACTCACCTCGGCCTCCGCCTCGGCGTCTTCGCCCGCGTACTCGGCCACCACGGAAGCGAGGGCCTCTCGGAACCAGCGCTTCGCGGTGACCAGGGCGTTCATCGCCTGCATCGGTGACGCAAAGCCGTACTGGGCAACGAGTTGCGCGTAGGGTGGCGCCGGCGCGCTGCCCAGGATCGGCCCGACCAGCCGGGTCTCGAACAGCTCCCACAACTCCGGCCGGGAAGCGGCGCAGCGGGCGTGCATGCGCGAGAGGGCCTCGTCGATCACCTGCCGGGCCCAGGCAAGGTTGAACTCCTGCTCCGGCCCGGCGGACTTGCCGGGCGCCGGAGGTACATCCTCCAAGGAGGCAACGCCTTGCCGCCGCCGACGCAGCTCGGTGATGACGTACCGGTCCAAAGCTGTGCAGAGTAGCGACCGAAACCGGCCGCGGGCTCGATCCGCCCGACCCAGCAGTTCCTTCTCCAGAATGTGGTGCGTGATGAAGCCTTGGACCACGTCGTCGATCTGGTCAGCCGCCAACGTGCGACCGAACCGCCGTGCGACATGCGTCCGCATGGCCGGCTGGTACCGCGTCAAGACCTCCGCCAGCGCCGGCCGCCGCGCGTCCGCATCCTCCCCGGCCGCCCGCGCCAGCAGCGACCAGTGCGTCGTGGGGAACTGGCCGACGTTGCGTTCAGGTTGGTCCATCGCAGGTCACCGTCTGAGTGCACGCCTCGCCTGTAGCTTGCCGGACTGCCCAATGCCTGTGCCGGAGCCAGTTGCTACCGCTTCGCAGAGACCCCAGTGTACCACGCCGCGTGACGCGACAGAATGGGCACGTGCCGCAAGCCCTTTGCTGATCGCGGGTTACAGCCCGCGAACTTGCGTTTTTCCGGCGTCTCCCGAGCGAAGCCTGCGCCCCGCAGCCAGTTTCGACGCGCGTACCCCCGGTCCGGCGAAAGCCATGCCGGGTGGCCACCGGTTCGGTGGAATCTGTGCCGCTGCGCAACGTTCAGAGTCTCGCGGCAACGCGCCATGCGGGAGCCGTCGTCGGAGACTGAACCCAGGCGTGGGCCCGCTGCGCCGAAACGCAGGGTGACACCAATGTGACCGCTTCCGGAAAAACCAAGAATCTCGCCGGTTTCGGAGTTCCGACCCCGCGGGGTATACGTCACCCGCACCGCTGATCCTTCCCCATTCAGGCGGGCAGCGTGCTGCTCAACTCGGCCCCACGAACCGGGCCGCGAAGGCTGTGTAGTCCGCGGCGTCCACGTCGCCGTCGTAGTGCAGGTCGAAGAGGTTCTTGCACTCCGGGCCCGGCGGCGTGAAGCCTTCGTCGGTCGTGGCCCCGCTGTAGCAGTTCTGGAAACGGGCGAAGTCCGCCAGGTCCACGTCCGAATCGTCATTCGCGTCGGCGAATACCGGAATCGGAATCTCCCACGTCCCCCGCCCCAGCGTCCCGACCACCTGCCGCTCGTCTGCTGCCGGAACGGCCACACTTGGCCCACGGTCATCAGTGCCGGGTGAACCCGCGTCCGCGACGCCCGGCCGACACGCTTGCGGCGGCGCCTGCCGATAGGACGACGCCCTTCACGAACGTCGCAAGTACTATGGTGCTGATCGCGAGCCCTTCCCAATCCTGTTTCTACCACTCCCTTTCCTTCGCGGCCGGTCTTCTGGCCGCGATTCTACGCCAAGGTAGCGAGAGCTCTACACTTCATCCGTACGGCCGACCATCTCGTCCGCCGCAAACCGGACTGACATCGCCAGCGCTCCTGCCGGAGTCAAACCGCAAGGGACGTAATCATGATCTCGGTACACAGTGGAGCACGCCAGGCAGGCGGCAAGGAGCGGTCCGCGTGTGGCGGACTTGGCGGGGTTCCCAGCCACGCCCGGACACCGGCTCCGAGATTCCCAACTTGCGTCCGTGGGAGTCGTCAGGCAGGGCACACCGAAGGCAACGTCGCTACGTCCGATCGTGCAGCAGACCAGTCACTTCGCCGAGCATGCGGCGAGCCACCGGCAACAACTATCCTGAATCGGAGCCCGCTACTCGCTCGGGCCGGCCATTCTCGGGGCCCAGGCGCCAAAGTCGTCCAGGTCAACGTCGTCATCCACGTCAGCGTCGAAGAAGCGACAGCCCGGGCTGGGTGTGCCCAGCCCGGCGCCGGTGAAGCATGTCTGAAAGTGCCCGAAGTCCTGCAGGTCGACATCGCCATCGCCGTCAAAGTCGCTGCCAGGAAGCAGCAGGGCAATCTGCGCAGGGCGTGAGGCGCCCGTGGGGGCGAGGTACTCGATAAAGGCGCCGTCCAGACGGGCCCGACCGATGATGCTGTCCTCGCCCAAGTACACTCTCTGGGTCCAGTACATCCTGCCATCGGCCAGGTCCAAGGCGAGAGCTTCGATATCCGCGTCCACCGCGACCAGATCTTCGATATCCGTCCGATTGTCCGGGGTCTCGCCGCAAGGGATTTCCAGGTTCGCGCGGCGGATGTGCTCTTGCCCCCCGGGCCAATGCCAAGTATTCGTCCAGTACATCTTGCCGCCGGCAACGTCCAGGGCGATGGCAAACGGCTCGAAGGGCGGAAACGGCTCCATCACGAGATCTTCGACATCCGTGCGGTTGTCCGGGGACTCACCCTCGGGGATTTCCAGGTTGGCCCGCCGGATCCAGGCGAGCGCAGTAGTGAGGTTGAACTGGGTCCAGTACATCTTGCCGCCCGCCACGTCCAGGGCAATCAGACGTGGATAATCGGGCCACGTCAGCATGACGAGGTCTTCGATCCCGCTCCCGTCGAGGTTGGCCCGCTGGATCCGCTGCACCGTGCGGTCAGTCCAGTACATCTTGCCGCCCGCCACGTCCAGGGCGATCCCCAGCGGCCCCGGCGCCCCGGTGACGAGGTCTTCCACCCCGCTGCCGTCCAGGTTGGCGCGGTGGATGCTGTTGGTCCAGATGTCTGTCCAGTACATCATCCCTCCAGCCACGTCGAAAGCGAGGTCATAGGGGCGAGGCAGACCTGTGACGACATCCGTCACCGAGGAGCCGTCCGGTAGATCGGCACGCTGGACGTTCCCACGTGAAGGGTCGGTCCAGTAGACCCAACCCACAGCGGCGGCCTCGCAGTCGTCGGGAATACCGTCCCCGTCGGTGTCGAGAAGGTCGTCGAATCCCGGGCAGAGATCGCAGTCGTCTGGAACACTGTCGCCGTCGGAATCGACCTCGCAGGCATCGCCCATCCCGTCTTCGTCACAGTCGTCCTGCTCGGGATTCCAAACGTCCACACAATTGTCACAATCATCCGGAACCCCGTCACCGTCCGAGTCGACGGCGCAAGCGTCGCCGATGCCGTCTCCTCCGCAGTCCTCCTGGCCCGGGTTGAACACGCCCGGACAGTTGTCGCAGTCATCGGGAACCGCGTCGCCATCGGCATCAACCTCGCACGCGTCGCCCATTCCATCTTCGTCACAGTCCTCCTGACCGGGATTCCAAACCTCCGGACAGTTATCGCAGTCGTCGATCACCCCATCCTCATCCGTGTCGGCTTCCAGATAGTCGGGAATGCCGTTGCCGTTGCAGTCGGGGAAGGACAGGCTGGTGAGATGCCCCGTGATCTCGAATTCGCCGCCGGTGGAATAATCCCATCCGTAAAGATACAGTGAAGTCCAATCGAAGTCCTCGAGGTTCAAACCCAGCGTCGTAGGCAGCGCGTCGCTGGCAAAGACCTGCCCCGTCGTATCGCGCAAGATCAACTCCTGGTCGACCACGAAGATGCCATCTAGGGTGGTGTACGAGTCAGCGATGATAACGAACTCGTCCCATCCCTGAGGCAGCTCGTCATTTCGAATACGGATCGTACCGCCGCCGCTGACCAAGGTGTGGGCGCCAGCCTCAATCACCATGCTGAGCAAAGCCCCAGGGTACTGCCCGGTATTGGGGTCCGGATCGGCATCCGGCACTGTGGGGTCATACGTGAAGCTGCCCTGGAAGACGTCGCCGACGCTGATGCCCCACCCGGCCTCATCGAAGAAGACGTCATCCACCATCCACTCGATAGCGAACGCAAGCTCGTCAGCCAGTGCCCCGGAGGTACCGTAACCCAGGCTTACCCCCAGAACACACATGCCCCAGATCAATCTGCTCTTGGTCATCGCCGTCACTCCCGCGCCGCTGTGAGCCAGCCGCCACCGTGCCGGTCAGGCCTTGGTCTACACGTGCTTGGCCCTAGCCTATTGGGTAAAGACCGCGACCGGCCTCTGAGCAGGCGGCAGGCCGCCCGTACCGAGCGGCCCGCCCCGGATTGCCATGAGCACAGCCCTCGTCTGCTAGCGTCGCCGCAACACCGCCAGCATGCCGAAGGCCAGCAGCGCCAGCGTGCCCGGCTCGGGAACACATTCGTGGATGATGATCCCGTTGGTCAGGTCGAAGTTATGTCCATAAGCGTCGATGGACACCCATTCGGGATTGTAGTCTTCAATCACATAATCAAGCTCAATATGCAGCGGACTGGTGAAGTAGATCGTGTCAAGGAGCATGGGCGAATGCACGAGGTAGCCCACTTCTCCCTGATCCGGAAGCGGTGGTCGGTCCAGACCGAGCGCCGACCACTCCGGCGTGGTCCAGTTTACCCAGAGCTGGAAGTCGCCTTCGCCCTCCGCCGGATCGAGCCTGTCGATGTCAAACTCGATGTAGATCGTCTTGTAGTTCTCGGGAATGAACGGCTCATTGTTGAACCACTGAACCCGAGCAAACCATGTGGGTTCGTCCCAGGTGTACCAGTGGCCGTCGTCGTAGCCACTTCCCCCACCACTCCAACCCTCCTGCGCGGACTCGAGGGCGTAGAATGTGTCCGTGACCGGCTCTGCCGTCGTTGGCGCCACGATCCACGCCAGCAGCACCACCACCATCATAAGAATTCTGCTGTTCATCTCCTCACTCCTTGTGATCGCCCTGTCAGCTCTGGCACACGCTTGTTCCCGCAAAACCAACGCGTGCTGCTTTGCACAATGGAACAGACGGTGCCGCCGAACCTCAACAACGCCGCCTCAGATGCTCCCGCTTCACCTCCTTCGCACGAACGTGTCCAGGCAAGGCAGATGACACACCCTCGCCGCCACCCATCCCACACGCTCCGGAGACCAAAGCCCGCGAGCAGCCGCTCCGCCTCCGGTCACCATCGTGCCGGATCGTCCCCAACCCTGAACGGCCCGCCAGCTAGTTCGCCCACCCGCGACAAGCCGGACAAATACCCGCTGTCTACCGAGGCAGTTCGGCCGACTGTCTGCGTTGGGCGTTCGTCCTAATGCTGTGAGCCGTTTCTCCTCCCCTTGAAACTGCGTTGCGGATAGCCCTGCTTCACCGCAGGGCCTCCGGTAGCTCGTGCATCATCGCGGCGCAGGTCGGCACCGGCGGAAGTGGGCTCACCCGACATGTTCCAGATGGCCGTGCCCAACTGCGCTACAGGGCCGTGCTCGTCCATTGTACAGCGCCCTCCCCCGTGGCGCCTACCCTGTCTTCGAAGGTTTTCCGGTCTTCAGGGCTGAAATCGGCCCGTTTCCTGCGCGCCAAGGGGGCTAGCGGCCCCGTTCCTCGGCTCGGCGCAGGACATCCCCCGGATGAGCACCGGGGGCCGGTTGGAGCGACTTGCTGGGTCATCGTCAGTCGCTCACTGTCGCGCCCGCCGGTTGTAGAGCGTGCCGGCAAGAGAGGCGATGAAGTCGTGCTCGTGCAGCCGAGCACGCCAGTCGAGCGGGATGTCGCGCTCGCCGTAGTACGCGCCGGCCAACTGGCCGAAGACTGCCCCGGTGGTGTCCGCATCCTCTCCCAGGTTCACGACACGCAGGCAGCCGTCGCGGAAGCCGTCGCTGTGATAGAACGCCCACAGCGCGGCCTCGAGCGTGTGCACCACGTACCCGGAACCTCGAATCTCCGGCGGATTCCGCCGCAGGTACGAGCCCTGGGCGATCTCGTTGATCTCTGCGGCCAGTGGCTCGCGTTCCCAGAGACCCGCGACGGGCGAGAAACCTGGGGCGGTCAGCTCCTCCTTCGTGGCCCCGTGGAGCGCACCCACGATGAGTGCGGCCAGGAAGCGGCAGGCATCCACCGCGGTGCGCGTGCCATGCGTCGTGCGGGAACTGTCGGCCGCCATGGCAATGGCCTCGGCCGGCCGGCGGGCGTAGAACATCGGCACGGGAGCCAGGCGCATCAGCGACCCGTTGCCCGCCGAGTCCGGATCGGTCGGCCCGCAATACGGCCGGCCGGAGCGCTCAAACGCGCTGAGGGCCGTTGCAGTCGTGTTACCGATGTCAAAGCACTCGCCCGTACTGCTCAGATACCCTTCACGCCGCCAGCGGACGTAGCGTTGCATCTGGTCGACGGGATCAAAGCCGTTGCACGCGAGCAGGCTCTCGGCCAGGCACAAGGCCAGCGACGTGTCGTCCGTCCACTGCCCGGGCAGCAACCCGAACGGGCCGCCGCCGACCAAGTCCGTGATCGGTGCAAACGAGCCGGGCGGCGAAAACTCCAGCGCCGTGCCGACGGCATCACCAACCGCCAGGCCGAGCAGGCAGCCGCGATAGCGCTCAGTAAGCTCCACCGTGTTCCCTCCTCGTTGATGGCCGGCCCGAACGGCCGCCAATGATTGCATCCCACTCTGCCCAGTCCCGCACCAGTTGCCGCTGCTGGTCGGTCTGTGGCGCGGGCTGTTCGCGCAGGTAGTGATCGTGCCTGCGGAGGGCTGTCACTGCCGCGAGGGCGTCGGTGCCGGAGCACCCGTGCCGGACGAGCCAGCAGCCAACCACTGTCGCAGTACGCCCGTGGCCGCCCCAGCAGTGCACGTACACGGGACGCGCGTCGGCGATCGACGCATCGATGGCGTCCAGGATGGCCACCATCTCCGCCGGTCTCGGTGCACCGCAGTCGGCGATCGGATGTCGCGTACAAGATACTACTGTACCGCCAGCGGCCGCCAGTTGCTTCAGCAGGGGCTCATAGGGCACGAAAGGCCTGCCCTCCTCGTCGGTCTCCTCACGTGACTGAAGGGAGACCACGGCCCGAATCCCAACGTCCAGCAATGCCCGCAGCTTCCGCCGAGCCGCATCCGCGTCAAGGTCCCCGGGGTAGCAGCCGGCCACGAAAACGGGACGCTGGACCCACCAGGAGCCGGGTCAGGGACGGTCTATCGGGCTCCGCGGCATGGCGTCGGGATGGGAAACCATGACTACATTGTGCGGCCTGCAGACTGGCGCTCGAACGAGCCGCGGGACTGAGTCAATCAATTAAACTCGGCCAGCGTCCGGTTCATCATGCTCGCATCGAATGCCTCGGCATCAAACCGCCCTCCGACGCATTCAACCAGCTCCACATGCTCCGGGGACTTCAGATTGGCCAAAAAACCGCCAGTCGCCCCGGATGAGTGCATCGTCCGCCGCAGCCCTCCGGCGGGCAAGTATGCTCGCCCCGCCGGCCGGTGAGGCCACGACGGGGCGAGTGTCGGTCACGTGGGCTGGAGGCAGACCGTTGTGCCGCTATGGTCGGGCCGGGCCGGTGAAGTCCGCCTGCAAGATGGCGAAGTCCTCGAGATCGCAGTCGCAGTCACCGTCGATGTCGCCGCGCAGTGTCCCGTCCGGCTGCAGCACCGCACCGGGCGGGAGCGGATGAGGCGTATAGTCGCAGACGTCATCGTCGTTCAACACGCCGTCATCGTCGACGTCATCGTCGCAATCGTCGATCACGTGATCACCATCGAAGTCCGGCTCGCAGCCATCCAGTATGCCGTTGTTGTTGCAGTCCTCACACCAGTACGAGCCGTCGCAATCGGCCATGTCACACTCGTCGAGGATGCCGTTGTTGTTGCAGTCCGACCAGTCCCTGAACTTCTGGATTCGATCCGGGAGTTGATCTCCCACGTAGACGTTTCCCGCGTTGTCAACCGCGATTCCAGTCGAGCCTTGGAATTCACCGGGCCCGCTACCCCACGGACCCCAACTGGTAAGCAACGTCCTTTCGGAGGTGTCTGCGGCGAACTTCATGACCTGGTGGGGTGTAAGGTCAGTGTCCGTCACATACACGTCTCCCGCAGAGTCCACCGCGATCCAGCTCGGACCGAAGCCGGACAGAACATCCGCCATGTCCCATTCATGCAGGTACTCGCAGTCGTCTCCATCGAGGAAGACGATTCGCCGGTGCATTGTGTCGCACACCATGACGCGCCCGTCCTGGTCGAGCGCCACGCCATAAGGGTCACTGAAGCCCCCTGAAGAGCAGACGAAATCCAGAGGTTCCTCTTGATTCAGGTCGCAGAACTTCTGGAGGCGGTTGCTCCAGTCAGACACGTACACGCATCCCTCCGCGTCCACGGCCACACCTGCCGGGCTGTCGAACTCGCCATCGCCGCCGCCCACGTGATCCGCCCCCAGGTCACCCTCCGGCAGGCGGTCACCGGCACACGTGAACTTCAGAACCCGGTATCCGTGGCCGCCGGACTCCAAGAAGAAGAGGCTGACATAGGCATAGCAATCACCCGAGCTGCCTTCCGGTTCGTAGATGGCAATGCTGTGGGGCATGCCTTCCGTTGGCCAGGGCTCACCAAACAACGTGCCATCCGGGTAAAACTTCTGAACACGGTTGTTGGAGTGATCGCAGACGTAGACGAATCCGCGTGAATCCACGGCCATACCGTAGGGGTTGTGGAATTGGCCCGGCTCAGTTCCGAGTTCTCCCCACTCGGTCACGAAGTAATACTCACCCAGATCGCACTCATCCAGTGTACCGTTGTCGTTGCAGTCAGCGGGAGGAATGCCGTCTCGCTCGATGACGCCTTGGTACATGCTTTCTTCGTCTGCGCAGGGATAGTCTGCCCAGGCTTCGGTTCCGCTGTAGCACATGACGGCGCAATCTTCTCCATCGCCCCAATCATTGGGCTCGCCCGGACTCCAGTTTGTGTAGATGACGGGATCATCGGTGAGCCATGTCCACCCGCCGGCCGGTTCCTCACTGCCAGGCGGTTGATGGAGGCCCATGAAAACGTCCTGCCCGGGCACCGCGAGTGCTTCGCAAATCCACTGGTCTTCGACTGCATCACGAATCGTGGCCAGATGCCCGCCGAGGCAGACTGCCTCCGCCTCTCCATCCGCCCAGAAACCCGGGGCCGGGCTCAGACGATACGAGTGGCTATTGTGGGGCAGGTAGGTCCACTCGCCTGCGGTGGTCAGCTCCCATTCGTCGGGGACGCCGTTTTCATTGCAGTCCACGCTCTGGCCGCAGCTCGTCGGAAATTCTACGCCGCACTGGCCTGCGCAGGACAGATCGCAGTCATCGGGAATGCCGTTCCCGTTGCAATCGGGCGCAATCGTCACCACGACGTTATCCACTCCCCAGCTTTCGTCCGCAGGCTGCTGGTTCTGATAACTGGTGAACCGCAGCACGAGCGTTGAGGCGGCATGTTCGAAGCGGAGATACCACCCATGCTGCGCGTCGGGGAAGCGATAGACCGAGTCTCTGGGTACGCTCAGAACGTAGCCCAGCGTGTTGGTTTCAAACGCACCTTCGCCGGCAGGGTAGTTGCCATGGCCGTACTCGGCCGGGTAGTCCTGCGTGTGGGTACCCCAGTTGTTCGAGAAGGTGGTGTAGAGAAGCGTCTCGGCAGGCCCGGACTCATCGAGGGCCCATGCCGCGGACCAGCCGTCGGGGCCACCGTACGGCCCGTTGCCGTCCATGGTCCGAATGACATAGACGTCAAAGGAAACCATGACCCACGCATGGGCCGGCAGGTCAGTCAGCGTCAAAGTGATTGGAGAGCCTTGCGTGTTCCCAAACTGACCAAGGAATCGATCCGGCGGGTGCAGATCGGTGCCTGGCGTCACGTCGGTGTTGGGATTCGACCACTCGACAAGTGGATCCGCTGGATTCTCGAAATTCTGGACGTATACCTCCTGCGCTTGCAGGGGCAGGGCTGCCATGAAGAAGCTGAACATACATTTGGCGACGTTCATGGTTCTTTCTCCTTGTACGAGGTACGCAGACTTGCATACGCAGACAGATCCCCCCCACGGGGCGGTCCCGGCACGAACGCCCGTACCGGCGCACCGCGAGACCCGCAAAGGACTAGACCACTGGGCGAAACAGCAGACTGCCGCTCAACCTCCTGCACGAGATAGAGCCGGACGACGACGACGGGGGCCTCATAAAGAAAAAAGTCCCGCCGCGCAGCGGGCGGTTTGCGGTCCTTGGACATGGCTTGCTGTGCGAGGCGGCGCCGGAAGACGGAGCTTTCCCGGTGGGAGAGGTGACAGACAGCCGCTTTGTCCGCATCGGGCGGAGGCAGCGCGCGAGATTCCCCCTCTGATATACCTGCGGTTCGGAAGGGGGTACGCGCTGGATGGGGCGAGAACTGGCTGGGCGACCAGGATGATCAGGGCGGCGTCTGAGTTTCTAGGCTGCGGGCGTTCCTGGACGCCTGGGACAGCAGATTCGACCAGGGCAACGGCACCGCAGCGGCGAGCTTGGCGAGCGTGGCCTGTGCCTCTCCGGGCGGGCGATCGGTAATCATCGCCTGGTGGTGGGCGAGGGCGGCCGCCACCGCCAGGAAGTAGCCCAGCATGGCCTGTAGCCAGGAATCTTGGTCGGCGGCCTGCTCAGCCAAGGCCGTGCACTGGCGTTTCCATAGCCTCAGCCGCGCGAGGGTAGTGGCCGGGGACAGAAGCTCCGCTCCGGGGCGGCCGGCCGATTCGCCGAAGACAGCCGTCACGGCCGAGGCGAACCACCTCGCCCCCTCCGCGGCCTGCACCCGCTCGAGCAGAAGGTCGACCGGCTGGTCAGACTCGCTCAAGCCCAGGCGCAGCAGGCGGGAGGCCATGGTAGGTGTTAGCGAAGGCAGCTCGCCAGCGGTCTTGGGCGACGGTTTGTCCTTCATGACTCGGCATCCTTCAGAAGTGAGCGTATCGCATCGTCCACATGCTCCGGATCGGCGCCGTCACGGATGAACAGCTCCCGGACAGCGCTGCGAAAGTATTCCCGCGCAATCCGTGTCATCTGCTTTGCCTTCTCCACTTTCTCGTTCAGGTCGCAAGCCACGTCAGCAAAGGGAAGATCCCGGAAGTAGTAGAGCTGGAAGGCCTGCCAGTGTCTGCCGAGCCCCCGCCTTTCGCATTCCCGCCCTGCATCCACGAGGGCTTGCCGGACGATCGTGGCCATACAAGCTCGGTCGACAGCGACCATTAGCTTGGTCTTCGGACCTTGAGAAGGATCGCGGAGGAGCGATTCCCACCCGTCACCGCGCAAGGCGTCCGGATGGCTGTCGGCGATCTCCCGGAGATAGAAGTGCAGGCCATTGATCAGCCACTTGCGCAAAGGGAGGCCGCTTCGCTGCCACTTCTCGAAGTAGTCCGCCCGGCCCAGCCGGTCCGCCAGGAAACCGTGGACGATCTCCATCGGCTCGCCCGCCCAGCGACAGGAACTGCCGCGGACATAAACCTCCAACGGCTGCGCATAAACCTCCATAAGGTGGCGGTTTACGTCGCGCCGCCCCGAAGTTCCCCTGGCCAGTGCGGCCAGGATCCACGTCACCTGGGTCGGCTGGAATGCCTGTCGCGCTACCTGCCCAACCTGTGTAGAGCACATCTTCGCACTCGCCCTCCCGTGCCTGCCCGCACCCTCAGGCATGCCGTCAGCGACGACCTGCGCCCGCATCCCCTTCCCCAGATAGACGGAGAACGACTGTGGGGGTGTCGGAAATAGCGGGTGTTTGATAGAATGCTAAGCGACTACCAGAATTGACACAATGGGTCGGGGTTAAGCTCAGGGGCGCGCCACAATGCAAGGTGCGCTGTCCGTGTGAGTGAGGATTGCGGGAAGCGGCGCGGTGTGGGTGCAGGTGCTTCCCTTTGCCTGGATGCGACTGGCCCCGGAAGCGTCCGTCGCCGGCGCGGCCGCACGAACGGCCTCGCGCAGAGTCCCATGCGGTAGCGCTCTTTTGCTGCGGAGCATGTCCAATGCCCGACGTACAAGGTGGATCAGCCTCAGGCGACCCATCACAGGGATCGAAGCAGTTCTGGGAGGGCTCCCTGCCCCCCCGGCTCAGCCGGCACTGGGCGGGTGAACGGGTCGGTGCCTACGAACTGATCGAACGCATCGACAACGACAGCGGGATGGGCGAAGTGTGGCGGGCAGAACGGGCGGACCAGAAGTTCAAGAGGGTCGCCGCGATCAAGTTCATCAAGCCCGGCATGGACACACGGAGACTCCTGGAACAGTTCCAGCGGGAGCGGCAGATTCTGGCCGACCTGAAGAACGAGAACATCACGGTCCTGCACGATGCCGGGACGACAGAAGACGGCAGCCCGTACCTCGTTATGGAGTATGTCACCGGCCTGCCGATCGATGAGTATTGCGAACAGCACCGGCTGTCGACACGCGAACGGCTGCGTCTTATCGAGAAGCTCTGTCGGGCGGTCGGCTCGGCCCATCAGGCCCTCGTCGCCCACTGCGATCTGAAGCCCAACAACATCCTGGTTACCCGCGACGGCGTGCCGAAACTGCTGGATTTCGGCATCGCAAAAGTGCTCAAGGCCGAAGAGGCCGCCGGGGACAGCACCATCACCCTGGCCCAGCTGCGGCTTTTCACTCCCTCCTACGCCAGCCCCGAACAGGTCCGCAGCGCGCCGATTACCACCGCCACCGACATCTACTCTCTCGGTGTCGTCATCTGCAAAGTACTTACCGGCAAGCATCCCTATGACGTGGACAGCAACGCTAGTCTGGAGGCCGTGGTCAACACCATTCTCCACGTCGGTCCGGCCAGGCCAAGCGCCCTGAAGAAGGGCATGGACCGCGATGTCGATTTCATCGTGCTCAAGTGCCTGCGCAAGGAGCCGCGGGAGCGCTACTCGAGTGCGGCAGCGCTGGCCGACGACATCAGCCGCCACTTGGCCGGTGAACCCATCGACACGGGGAACGGATGGTACGTTCTGCGGAGGACACTGCACCGTTATCGTGTACCCCTGGCGGTTGCAGCGGCTGTCGTTCTCTTGCTGACCGCGGCGCTGATTACGTCCCTGCGGGCGTGGCAGGCCGCGGACTGGCAGCGTTATGTGGCAACTCTGGGGGCGTCCAGCCGAGCCCTCGAGCTCTACCGCGCTGCCGAGGCCTCAGAGCTTCTGGACCACGTCCCGCAGCGCTTCCGGCAGAACTGGGAATGGCAGTACCTGGTAGCTCACCTTGACGAAAGCGCGGCGACGCTGTGTGGACATACCGACGCCGTCCTGGATGTGGCATTTAGCCCTGATGGTGCACTCCTATACTCCGTCTCCAACGACCAAACAGTCGGGTGCTGGGACATCGGCAGCCGGCGGCAGATGTGGTCACACCAGGGACATGAAGACTGCGTCAACTGTATCGCGATTGATGGGGCCGGGTGTACTATCGCTACTGGGTCAGCCGATCAGGACGTTCGGCTGTGGGATGCGCGGACGGGTGAATTGCTCAGGACGTTCGAGAACGCGCTGGGTGGATCGATCGTCTCCTTGGCTTTCAGCTCGGACGGGACGAAACTTGTGGCTGGTACGGCGACGGGCGATGCTCCCGAGGGTACGATCGGAATCATCGACTTGTCGTCAGGTGAGGTCGTGTCAATACCCACCGGCGACTACACCATCAACGCCATTGCGTTCCTGCCCGACGGCACGACATTCCTGACGGGCGGCGAGGACGGCATCGTCAGGCGCTGGGATGTGTCCAGCGGTGAGGAGCTTCAGTCTCAGGAAGTCCCGTGCTGGGGCATTACCGACATCGCCGTTAGCCCAGACGGTTCCCGTTTCTTCCTGGGAGCCAAGGATCATACCATCTGGACGGGAGATACGAAGTTGGAGTCCGGCGTGCGCCGATTCGCCAGACATGATCGGTCGGTAACCAGCCTCGCCCTCAGCCCCGACGGGAGCTGGCTGGTCTCAGGTTCGGAGGATCATGCCGTCCGCGTCTCGGACACGAGTACAGACAACGCCCTCCGGACGTATGTCGGGCATGAGGCTGCAGTCCGGGGAGTGGCCTTCAGCGCTGACGGTGCCTGGCTCGCCTCGTGCTCTGCTGATGGAACGGTCAAACTGTGGGACGCGGCCCGCAGTACGCGCAATTCGGTCCTCACCGTGCGCAGCGGCGATCGCGACAAGGACAAGTACGTCCACGCGCTCGCCTTCAGCTCCGATGGCGCGCTGCTCGTGACCGGCTGTCGCGACGGGAAGCTGGGGCTCTGGAACGCGGTTTCGGGAGAGCCTTTGTGCGCGCCGTTGGTCGAACAGGGAGGGATACTGGCGGTGGTGCTGCTGCCCGATGAGCAGAAGCTGCTGTTTGCCACAGGCGGTTCGCAGGAGGAGGAAAACGGTGTGTACGTCTGGGACATCAGCGCTGGCTGGGATGCCTCCACGGATCACGTGCACAAGCTGTCTCGGATCACACCGAACAACCGCCTCGTGAGCAGGGCGGCGTTCAGCAGGGATGGCCGGCTGGTGGCCATCACGGGCCACGACGAGACGCTGGCCGAGATCTGGGATGTACGCACAGGAGCACTTGCTGCCCGGCTCTTAGGGCACGCCGGTCCGATCCACTGTCTGGCTTTCGACCAGTCAGGCACTTTGATCGCTACCGGCTCGGATGACAAGACCGCGCGGCTTTGGGACGCCACGACCGGGTCGCTCCTGCATACGCTGCACGGGCATGGAGGAGTGGTGCGGCAGGTGACCTTCTCCCCGGATGGAGGCAGGATCGCCACGGCGTCGTTCGATCATACGGTCAGGATCTGGGCGACGGCGAGCGGCCGGGAGCTGCAGACTCTGCGGGGGCACAGTGATGTGGTACTCTCGGTCGCGTTCAGCCCTGATGGCACGCGCGTGGTCTCGGGATGTCAGGATCACACGATCAAGGTATGGGATGTCACGACGGGTAACGACCTGCTGACGTTGCGCGGCCACGACGAGGCGGTGCACTCCCTGTGTTTCAACTCCAATGGGACACTGCTTGCGTCGGGCGCGAGGGATGGGATCGTGCGACTGTGGCGGCGCGAGAAGCCCACGGATTCTCCCGACGGGCGTACAAGTCGGTAGACCGGCCCGGCTCGAGCTGGCCACGCAGCCCCCCGCGTCTTGGTGCCCCACGTCCGCTACGGTCGATGCGGGCGGGCGACGCCCGCCCTCTCCACTACCGCCCGGCAATCAGACACGTCCTGTCAGGGGCAGACGTTGCCGACGCCGAGGATGCGCCACTTCCCGCGCACGCGCGCCAGTTCCAGGTTGACCGACCAGCCGGCGCGGGCCTTGGCCGTCAATGCCTTCGGGAGCGCGATCTCGATGTCCTCGCCGCCCTCCAGGAACGCGTCCAGGTACAGCGTGCCCGGCTCCACCTTGCGAATGGTGAACTGGTCGTCGAAGTAGTCATCATCCGGCAGATCATCGGGAACGTGCACCGGATGCGCCTCCGCGTGCTGCCAGAGGAGCTGCGCGAACTCGTCACAGCCAACCAGATCGCGGCCGGGCTTCTCGCCCACCAGCTCACGGTACCACGCGTAATCCTTTGCGGCCCAGAAGTCCTTCTCCACCAGCCAGCTCGCCAGCTTCTCCATGACCGGACCGACCCGCCGGAGGAAGCCCTTGGTGCCCTGCCCGTGGTGGACGCCGTAGTGGCCCAGCATCGCATTCAAGTGGTGCGGCTGGATGCGGGCGGCGTCGATGCCGAAGGCCGTCCGCTCGGCGATCTTGATTCCGATTGCGATGTTGACTTGGATGACTTCGCCACAATGCAACAGAACTTCACCGGACCGCGTTAGTCTGGTAGGGTGTCGATCCCCGTTACGCATCAGCCGATCGCCTCGGGCAGAAACGGCAGCAGTAGTAGGATAACGGCCAGAAGAAAAGCCCAGAACAAGGCGCCGCCGAGTGCCCGGACCACCGGGTGCCTGTTTACTGCCTGCATGATCAGTCCTGGTCGACCGTGATCGACTGGTGATCCCGCCTGAGTTTCCCACGCGCCAGACGTGCGCCGGGCAGCCGCTCTGGCAGTCCGAGGCACCGAAGCTCGGCACGGCGGCCGCGTCGTCGCGCCCCGGCGCGCATGGCGAAAACACCCTTGCCGCGTGAAAGACCGGGGTCAGAATCGGTTGCGGCGCGGTACAACGCGTCGGAACGCGTGCAGCGATGCTCCTTTGGGTTCGCAATGTCAGTACACTCGAGTCGGGCGGGGCTCTTACCCCGCCCGATAGGTTGCGCCGGCACGGGCCGCTCGGGGTGTCCACCTACCGGGGCGGAGCGCGCACGGCCGCCGGAGGCTTCCCAAGTGAAAGAGGCCGCCCCGGAGGACGGCCTCTTTCGATTGCTGAACGCTCGCAGTCGGCCGGCGTTAGCCGCCTGTGAACGCGTCCTGGAAGTCGGCGAAATCCGCCACGTCGACGTCATCGTCACCATCCAGATCAGAACGGCTGAACTGCCCCAAATCGCAACCGGCTGGTGGGAATGTCACGCTGGGCCCCCCCATACAGTCGGCGAACAGGCCGTAGTCCGCCAGATTCACAACGCCGTCCCAATTCAAGTCCGCCTTGCCCGTGGGTGTGACGGCCAGGCTGTCGAAGATGAGTCCCTCGTTGTCGTCGCTGGTAAGGGTACAACGGGTGAGCCGGCCGACGCTGGCGGTGGGATTCAGCGGCTCGACGTGGAACGAATCCACGTTGGCCACCGCCCCGTAGCCCGGCAGCACGAAGTCATAGCTGCCCAGGCAACCCTGGAACACCCACACCGGATTGTTCGGCGTGCCGGTGTTGGTCCACCACTCCGTCTGCCCCACCGGGCAGCGGTTGGTGAAGACCGGCCGCGGCCCGCCGCCGACGAATTCGGTGCCGCCGGGCGGTCCGACTACCGCGCCGGACGTGTCGAATAACGTCAGGCGGAAGCCGGAAGCCCCCAGGGCCGAGAAGTCCGCATCCAGTTCTTCCGACCCGTCAGGAGTGGTAGTCTGGGTGCGGCTGACCCGCTGCTCCTGGCCCTCATCGTCGTAGGCCTTCATGATGATCACGTGCCCGCGGCAGCAGTTGCCCTTGGCCAAGCCGACCGAAACGCCGCCGGTGTTGGGACCGAGGTCGATACTCAATCCGTCCTGGCCGCTGCTGCCCAGGCTGTCCACATGCAGCGTCCGCTGCTCGGGTGTGCAGCCGGCCGGGTCATCGCATTGCTCGCTGATCCGCGCCGGGTCCAGGCCCCAGCTCTGCACCCCGAAGGGAGCGATGCTCGCGTCGGAGACCACCAGCTCGCTGAGCCCCTCGGCGGTCACCAACAGCGACTCCAGACCCGCCGGGTCCGGCACGCCGCCGGGGAGGGTCGGGGTGATGACGATCCGTGCATTCTGGTTGGTGAAAGTGCCGCCGTCGCTGCAGATCCACCCCACCCACCAGAACCACGGACAGGTCGGGCACACCCGCCGCCAGCCCGAAACCGCGATCGGATAGCCCCCACCGGGGCAGGTGAAGTTCGGCACCCCCGGAGTGTTCAGCGGACCGCCGCCCGGGATGAGCTCATCGGAGATGACCGTACCGTGCTCGTCATATTGGACCACGTGCAGCGCCGTGGCGCCCAAGTCGGTGAAGTCAAAGATGAAGTTGCTGGTGCCGTCGCCGTTGCTGACCAGACGGTGGTTGCCGTAGACCAAGCCGTCCCAGCCCTTGGGGCGGATCCGCAAGGTGGCGTCGTTACTGTTCAGCAGATCCTCGACGTCCACGGCGACAGCTCCGCCGAAGGCCGAGTTCATCGTAACCTCGACCCCGTCCTCCCCGGAACTGCCCAGGTTACGCACCGGCAACCGACGACCCGCCGCGGTGTCCAGCACCGCGTTACCCAGCGGCTCGTGCAACAGCCCGCTCACGTACTTCGTGACGGGCGTGGCGGTGAGGCTGGTGAGGATGAGTCCCTCGTTGTCGTCGCTGGTAAGGGTACAACGGGTGAGCCGGCCGACGCTGGCGGTGGGATTCAGCGGCTCGACGTGGAACGAATCCACGTTGGCCACCGCCCCGTAGCCCGGCAGCACG